>OLWL01000015.1_pt1 | contig 185043 bp, 168 predicted proteins | sample 1674151 | NCBI WGS metagenome assembly OLWL01 (sample SAMEA103958148, study PRJEB25191) | human gut metagenome
AGATAGGTATTTCAATCCACGCCCTCCGTGGGGAGGGCGACGCGATACCGATTTTGTCGAAGTGCCCGGAAGAGATGATTTCAATCCACGCCCTCCGTGGGGAGGGCGACAAACATAACCGCAGAATATATTTAAGAAAGGATATTTCAATCCACGCCCTCCGTGGGGAGGGCGACCCTTATCGATGACGCAAAGGCGTTTATCGACCTGATATTTCAATCCACGCCCTCCGTGGGGAGGGCGACCGTCAATCGTCGATACTTTCCGCTCTTACAATTGATTTCAATCCACGCCCTCCGTGGGGAGGGCGACTCGATGTTGGAGTAAATATAAAGTCTGCTCCGACATTTCAATCCACGCCCTCCGTGGGGAGGGCGACCTGGCTGTCAGAATGCACCGAGTGTGAAGTAACTATTTCAATCCACGCCCTCCGTGGGGAGGGCGACGCAAATCTCTTTTCGGGACGATATGCCTCAGTCATTTCAATCCACGCCCTCCGTGGGGAGGGCGACTTAGATGGTAATGCAGACTTTACGATTGACAAGATTTCAATCCACGCCCTCCGTGGGGAGGGCGACTGCAAAAATATACAAATATGCAATGCTATGCTTGTACATAGTGCATATAAAACTGTATATTTTTGCGACAGCTGTGCTTTTTACTTGACTTAAACAGTTGTAAAAGCACGGCTTTTTCGGTGCGAACATACGGCATTTTTTATGATCGATGCCGCTTCGCACTAAAGCATAAGGAGTCCTTCCGGCTGATATCCGGCCTTGGCTCCGATATGCTCTATTTTTGTCTGATAGTTGTTCCCGAGATTATAAAATCTCAGACTGTCCTTTTCAGTGTCGATGAGCTGTTCGAGCTTGTGTTTTACTAATCTGTATTGTGCGGCGTCCAATACACATTCAAATACGCTGTTTTGAACTCGCTGACCGTAATTCACACATTCTTTCGCAACTTTCCGAAGCCGCTTTCTGCCGCCGGCGTCTTCGGTGTTGACATCATAGGTTATCAATACGAGCATAACGCACCTACTTCCACAGGAACGGGGGATATTCGTCAATGTCGCCGCGGATGTAGCGCGCTAACAGAAGCGCTTGAACATACGGCACGAGTCCCCATTGTATCTTTTCTTTAAGGAATGGGTGAGTCAGGTTTTCGTCCCGCCTCGACTTCCAAAGCTTGAAGAACGATCGCCGACCGTCGTCGGTGAGGAGTACGGCACCGCTGTCTGTCTTCGCAAACATATTGCTCTGAAATGAGCGGTTGTTTATTCCGCTGAGCACGAATCTGTCGGCGAACGACGGACGCAGCTCTTCCATAAGGTCGAGTGCGAGCGATTTCCTGCCCGAGCGGTCAGTGTGCATCATGCCGACATATGGGTCAAGCCCTACGCTTTCGAGTGCGTTCGCGCAGTCGTTCGCAAGCAGACTGTAGGCGAATGAGAGCAGCGCGTTCACGCAGTCGAGCGGCGGACGGCGGTTGCGCGTCTCGAAAATGAAACACGGGTCGGGGTTGAGTATCAGCTCGTCAAATACCGAAAAGTATGTGCTTGCCGCTTCGCCCTCAATGCCGCGGAGCGACCCAGCGTCAGTGCAGCTGCGAGCCGTGTATACGGATTCTTTCAGCTTTTCTGATGCGCCTTTTACTTTCCCTGCATCAATGCTCATCGGGTGGTCGCGCAATGAGCGCTCCAATACCCAGCGGGAGTTGAATATCTTTGCAGTGATGAAATTTTTGGCTGTCTGCAAGCTTTCACTCGGACTGTCGGCGATGCGGTATTGCTGCCTGCGCAGCAGCACATTGCCCTGCACTCCGCTGCCGACTCTCGCGAGAAACCGCCCGCTTTGCGAAAAGAATGACAGCGACTTGTTTTGCTCTGCACATTTGCCCATGAGAGCCGGGCTTGCGCCCATGTATGAAAATGTTACTATCTGTTCGAGACTGTGCAAAGGGAATCTGCCCATCTCCGCGCCGTCCTTTTTGACAACAACATTTTCTCCGTCGAGCGTCAGATAGGCGTCGGGAGTCAGAATATAGAGCGAGTTCATAAGCTTTTTCAATCGAAGTCACCGTCCTCGCCGATAGCGGAGTCTATATATTCCGCCGCGCTTTTGTTCTTGCACAGGGCAGGGAGACAGAGCTCCTTGAGTGAACAGGCGTTGCAAAATTTGCCTGTCTTGACTTTGGGCGTGTAGCCGCGGCTCATGTAGCTGTGCATCTCGCTGACTGCATCTTTCACCGCTTGGCGCAGTTCGGCGTTTATATAAACTTTTTCGCGCCGATGCGTCTCGCCGTAGAACATATATCCGAGTTCAATCTCGACTCCGAGCATCTCTTCAAGGCACATTGCCTGCGCGCACAGCTGAAGCCTGTCGGCATCGCCCGCTTTAGAAGATCCGCTTTTGTATTCGATCGGCGTCGGCATCCATCTGCCATCGCGCCCGCGCAGTTTCGCGCCGTTTTCGTCATCGCGTCTGAATTCGACAACGTCGCATTCTCCGCTTATTCCGAGCTCTGACGAGAATACCCGCAGAGCCCGGACTGTTATCAGATCGCCGCGCTTTTCGCTGAGCGACGGGTCGTGCGCCCGTTCGTGGAATATTTCACCGTTTACAGTGCGCAGATTTTCTGCCCAAAGTCCCTCAATGTGAATGAGAGCCCAACGTCTGCGGCAAAAAGCAAAGTGCTGTATTCCGCTTATTTGCAGAAAATCACACTCCCTGTATGTCATTATACTCCCTCGATGATCTCGGGCTCAAGCCCGGGAAGCTCATCTACAGATATAATATAGTCATCCGCGCTTGAGGGGATGTTGACATCGGGCTTCAATTCAACGTGAACGCTGCGATGTACCTTGCTGCTCGAATACTGACCGTCCTTGCAGTTGTGTTTCCACCAATAGACGCGCAGAACCTCCATTGAACCCTCGGGGCGCGCCGAAGAAGCATCGTTGAGGAACAGCGTGCGCAGGCATTCTTTTATAATATCCGCATCTTCTTCTGAAAATCCGGTCTTTTCGGCGAGCTGAACATTTATCGAGCCCTTTATCTCATAGAGACCGAACTGGACGAAATGCTTCTGTCCCATTGTGTCGGAGGAACGCGCCGAGGCGTCCTTGCCGTCTTTGACGGGTTCGCCGTTGACGCTCTTGGTTATCTGAATGGAGCGAACCTCTATCGGCGATACGCTGACTCCTTGATGTATGCTGACCGGACCGCGCACGCCGACCGATACGCCGCTGCTGTCCTTGGATTTGAAAGCGAACACCTGACCGAATGAACGGACATCGAGCCACTTTTCGCAGGCTTCTTTTGCGTATTCGTTTATGTCTTTCGTCTTTATGTTGCTTGACGCGCGTTCGCTCAGGCTCTTGCAGCCGTCGTCGCTGCGGTCTGCGGACTGGACGAATATGTCGTTGCCGAGATCCTGCATTCTGTTGCGTATTTTGCGCTTGATGCAGACATCGGACATCTCGCCGTAGCCGGAGTAATCGGTGCGCGGGCGGTTGCCGTTGAGCGGATCGCCGTTTACATTTGCCTGGTTTGCGGATACAAGAACTACGAAATCGATTTTGTTGTTAAGAGCTGCCATTTTAATTTTCCTCCTCGTTGGTGCTTTCTTTCTTTGTGTAGAGTTCACTGCGCTGCAGGTAATAGCCCAAAAGGTAACTGTCCTCAAGCTGGCGGTTGAGGTCTTTCTCGTCGAATTCGCTCAGATGACCGAAAATCTCGCCGATGAGGTTGTTGTAGTATATTCTCATTCCGGGCGAGAGCTTTGCAAAATATGGATTGAGACTGTCGCGGATTATGCGTGAGGCGTACATCGGTCTTTCGCAGAAAACCGACTGCATCCTTATTGCGTTCGGCTCTCTCTTCTCGTCTCTGTCATAGGTGTCGCGCTCGACCTTTTCCATGACCGCGAGCAGACGCCCGAACTGATAGCTTCTGTCTTTCTTGTCTTTTTCAAGGGCCATTTCCCATTCCTCCTTTTTAGTAACGGTCCTGTATGCATATATAACCGCACAAGCGTTATAGAGAATTTTTATGCGGTTTGATTTTGTGTCGTAGGCGAGCGGCATCGATGCTCTGTGCATCAGCGCGCGGACGATGTCCTGCGGTATAGGCGCTTGGTCGATAACACTGTGGAGCAGCCTTTGCGCCTGCTCGCGCATCACTCGGTCGTCGACGCTGAGTTTCCCGTTCTGCTCTGTGCCGAAGGCGCACTTGACTATTTCCCATATTGACGGGGACTGATAGCCGAACTTTCCGCTTGACCAGTAACAGTGCTCCTTCCAGAACGCGAGACGGTTCAGGAAATCCGAACCTTTCAGCTCATTGTAGTATGTTATGGAGAGTCTGCCTGTTGTGGCGGCGTCAAACGACGCTATAACAATATCGTCCTCCGCCGGAAGCTTGTCCTGCCATCCGCTCAATGCCTTTTTCAGGTCGGCTTTGTAGTCGGTCGGAGTAGCCGGAAAATCTTTTTTCTCTTCTTCGTCGCTGTAGTTGGGCGTCAATGTTTCGGAGTCCTTGAACAAGGATGTATCTCCCTTTGGATTCCAACAGACGAAAGTTCTGCCGCCTATTATAATTCCCTGATTCGCCGCAACCCAGGCGAGAGCGTTGTGCGCTTTCTGAGAGGTCTCGTATCCGATGGTAGCCGCCTGCTGTGAGTCGGTGAAACGCCCTCTGTAGGTGAAATTTGAGCTGTCGTTTGCCGATATGAGCTTTGCGCCGTATGCCGATGCAACGGTTCCTTTCGGATGACTTTCGGTTATGCGTTCGTCTTTGCCCGATATCATGCAGAGCTTTTTCGGGGCTTTATTCTGCAATGAACTGTAGTATCCGATAAATGCGTCAAAAAGGCTTGTGTCTTTATAACACGCATCATTGTCGCCCGTGTTCATAACGCGCCAGCGAATTAAGCTTTTATCATACTTGCTCAGTGGCTTTCCGCTCTCGTCAAGCTCTATAATATTTTCGTCGGCGAGGTCGTCAACTATAGTTCCGCTCTCGACATAGGCGAGTATCGCGCGCACTTTCGGGTGGCTGAATTCGGATTCAGCCCATGCCCTGAGCTGGTTCAGATATGACTCGTGTCTCTCCGGCATATACGTTGCAATGTATCGCAGCTGATCGCTCAGAGGATGCGCGCATGGAGTGTCGCCAACGCGTCCGGCAGAGCGTTCGGTTGCCGGAATAATAGTCTTAGTGTTCTTTTTATCCTTGGCAACATCCAAAGCTTCTTTGAATTTTCCATATTCGTCAAGAAGTATTTCTATATGCGCGTTCTGGATGATGTGAGATATCGGCATCAGTGTGACATGGTTGTCGAAGCTTTTTCCAACTGAATCGCTGTGACAGTCATATGTCTCAACGGCTCTTTGCCATATGCTCATTTATTCCACCTCCCCGAATTCTCTGAGCCCGATGAAATTGCTGAGGTCTTCGCCGAACGGCTTTATCGCCATGTTTTCGCGCACCGTTTTTGTTATCGTGCACTCCTCGGGTCGGGGGAATGTGATAACGCCCTTTTTCATCGTCGGGTACCAGAATCGGACGGTCATTCGGTTTTTTGTCTCGTCCGAATATGCTTCGTCCGCGTAGGTTATCCCGTGGTACATCAGCCCGAATGCGAGTTCGGGCATCTCATCGTATGCGCCTTTGCCGCTCCCGAATTCGCATGGCTCAACATAGCCCTGACATTCGCGTGCGCCGAGGAAAATATCCCTGCGCCCGCCTTTTTCAATCATGCGCTTTGCTATGTTGTGATGCTTGTTCTCGTTGCGGTCGCCGATGAGCTCCGGGCGGTTCTCGTTCCACTCAAAATGCGCCTGCACCTGATAACGGCAGTCTTTGAGATAGGTGTAGAACGAGAGGTCGTTCCCGCCGTTGTATTTTATCGGCCGGATGCCCTTGACCTCAGTTTGGATGGGGTTCATCACTCTGACCTTGTCGATATACCAGACGATAGTGGGCTTCCAGTAGATCGAGTGGAGAATACCCTTGAGAGCTTCGTATGTCGGGATTTGATAGCTTGCTTTTTCTCCGCCGACGCGCATTACCGGGTCGGAGAAAAGCGCGTAGTCTCCGAATACTTCAAACGTCACTATATTCGGATGTTCCATATGCTGCACACCTCCTGTGTTTATTTATAATGTGATTGCTTCGCGGCTTTCGCCGTCAAGATTGAGCCCGAAAGCTTCATTGTAGAATTCCTCGCTCAGCGCGAGCGCGATGCCGTCTGCTATGGGGTGGAGCGCACCGCTGTCCGCAAGGGATCTGCGCTGATTTTCATAGAGCGAGACGGTGTATGCCCGCGCTTTTTTGATGAGCTTTTTGAGATATTTTATATCATCTTCGGCTCGCTTTGAGCCGAACTCGGCGATTATCTCTTTTCCCTCGCCGTATGGCACGATAACATCGGTCGTGCTGCTGCCGAAGACGGTGAACCTGTTCCCGGCGGTCTTGAACGCTTGAGTCAGCGCATATTTTTCGCCGTTTGCTTTTAAATAAGGCGCGTTCGCGAATGTCCTGTCGAGCGAAAGAAGATCAAAGAGAGTGAACGGCGAACCGTCGATTTTTATCGGCATATCCTGCGCGCCGATGTCGGATTGAATATAGAGCTTCTTGTAGTAGGCGTATACCGCCTCGTCAGATGTAAGCCCCGACGGGTACTTCTCGGGATGATATTCGTAGTCTGACAGCAGTGACATGCACGCCATCTTGCCGTCCTTTATGCTTCTGAGCATGCCGAGATCTTCGCCGCGGCAGTTTATTATGAATACATCTGCGGCTCCGTTAAGCTCGCCGTTGCGGTTGCATCTGCCCGCCGCCTGAATCACACTGTCGAGCCCCGCGCAGAGCCTTATCACGCAGCCAAAAGATACATCAACGCCCGCTTCGATGACCTGCGTCGAGATGCAAACCACTTTTGGTGCGTCTGAATTTTTGCGCTTTCTTTCAAGCGCGCTGTTTATCTCGGATATGACCGCCATTCTGTGCGTCATGCACATTCCGGCAGAAAGATGGAAGATCACGGTGTTTTCTAATTTTATCTCAGTGAACAGATACGCCGTCTGCTTTTTGAGATTGCATATGACAAGCAGACTGTCCGTTCTGTTGAGCTGTTCTGCGATAAATGCGGGAATTGCGTCAAGCCGCATGCCGCCCTTGTCGATTATCTGCGTGCGCCTGAACACTCGCCACAGCTCTTCGTCAAACGGCACAATGTCTTTTATGTTCTCTGCTGTCGGGTGCGCCGTCTGTTCGAGGCACGGCTGAGTCGCCGAGCACAGAACAATAGTCGCGCCGCAGACCTCCGAGAGAAAGTTTACCGCTGTGTTGAAAAGCGACAGCATTTCGTTCGGCACGGTCTGCACCTCGTCTATGACTATCACGCTGTCGCACAGCGCGTGCATTCTGCGTATGCAAGAGGTCTTTCCTGCAAACAAAGTGTCGAGCAGCTGCACAAGAGTGGTTATTATCACCGGCGACGACCAGTTTTCCGTTAACAGCTGGGCGCGCTTAAGCTCGTCCGCGTTGTCCTCGTCAAGAGCGACATTTGAGTGGTGCTCCGTTATGATGCTGTCGTCTCCGATGAATTCTCTTATTATCTTCGCGTTCTGGTCGAGAATACTCAGCAGGGGAGAGGTGAAAATGATTCGCTTCTTCCGATATGCTTTTGCGTGAGCCACGGCGAATCTCAGCCCCGAGAGAGTCTTGCCTGCACCAGTCGGGACATTGAGCCTGAATATGCCGGGCTCTTCTTCTGCGGCGGCGCGGCAGATGTCGGATATCTGCTTTCTCGCCCCGTCTATCGGTCTTGTGTTTGAAAATTTGCCGAGCTTTTCTTCAATGTGTCCGAGGCACTCGTCCCAATCCGCTTCAACTTGCGGGAACTCCATGTTTTCCATGAATTCCGCCGTGTCGCGCCTGTCTCCCTCGATAACAGCCGAGAGCAGAAGCCGCGCCAGCAGGCTTATCTGAAATTCATATTCTTCAGCTTGTCGCGCGCTTCTCTTCGGATTGCGCTCTCTTATGCCTTCAATAATTTCAGTAAGCTGTTCTGCGGCTTCGTTGAACTGCGATTTCAGTTCGGCGTCTGAGAAGCAGTATTTGTTGAAGTTTTTCTTCGCCTCGTCATAGCCGATGCCGTCTTTTGTCAATCTGTGTTCAAAGCCGTTTTTGTGGTCGTCATTCACCGCGTCAAACTGCCCGTGATGCGCGCCGACCGCATAGGCGAGAAGCTCGCGCACCTCGTTGTCAACGCCGTCGGACATCTCAAAAATATATCTGACCGCCGCGAATGTGTGGTTCACTTCGCCGCGCCGGAGCGTGTTGCCGGGCTGTATGTAGTCGAAGAACTTTTTTGTCGCCTTGCCTAAGTCGTGAATCTTCCCGCAAAAGCTTCCGATTTTGTCTAACCCGATACATCGGAGCGCCTCTGCGGCATATTTCCCGCTGTTCTCGTTGTGGGCTTTCAGTGTTTGTTCGTCATATTCCGGCGGTTCGGATCTTTCGACGAGCCGCAGGTGAGCTATAGGCTCCATTGTCTCACTTCCCATATTTTGTTGGCTTCACCATACATTTTATAGAGAAAATTGTCAACTTAACTGCAAAAACGATGCGATTTTTGTCGAAAGTGATGCAAAAGCAAAAGGTCTAGTTCTTCTTTATAACAAAGCTCCCGACGCTGTCGTCACCGAGCGAGGCGATGACGTTCATAAACGTGTTCTTCGACATAACGGCAAAATACCCGCTTGCTTCAAATTTTTCCGGGAAATGCTTTTCGATTTTTTCGAGCGCTGATTTCAGCGCGAAAACAGCCGCCACGCCGTGCTTGCAGATGCCGCACGCCCAGCAGTCGCAGGTGATGTTTGCAATCATGCCGTTCTTGTAGTCAAATTCAACCTCGTGCAGCTCGTCCGTGCCGACTATCGCGTGCCCCTTGCCGTCTTCAACGCTGAGATACAGAACCTCGCCGCAGTTGAAGTCGGATTTGCTTACCATTATCGTGTGCTCGTATGCTCCCATGCCCTCGAGATCATCGAGTCTATAGAACTTGTTTTCTTTCGCGCTCACATATTCCTCATCGGGCTTGGCGGGAGCTTTGAAGTAGGGGAGTATCTTTCCGAACGGCACGGTATTTTTGTCAAAAGAGAACAGTTCGTCGCCGACATAGCAGAACTCGCCGGAGATATCCGTGTCGATTTTTGCGATTACTCTTTTGTAGTCGGACAGCTTTATCTTGAATGTGTACGACACATCGATGACCTTGCCGCGCTTGCCCTCGAGCTTGCCGTCAACATAGACGAGGTCGCCGACATGCAGGTCGAAAAGATTGTTGTAATATGTGCAGTCGAAGCCGCGCTGCGGGAAATAGACCCTCACGAGCGATTCCCTCGCGGGAGCCTCTTCGGGAGCTTTTGTCTCGATCTCGGGAGCTTTCTTTTCAACTTCTTTTTCCGCAGTAAAACCTATCTTGAATTTCATATGTATCTCTCCGTTCCTTATTTTCTGATTCTATTCTATCACGGCAGGTGTGTCAAAAAACGGACAGTAAATCTCAAAAGCCTTGTAATTGACGGCATTTGCGCCGACTTTGTCTCTTTACGACGACAAACGGGATGCAAATCGGGGAGGCTTATCACTTTAGCTGTAGCAAGGTAAAAGCAAGCGACCCAACCGGTCTTTATAATCAAGCTTTCAATAGCCGCGCCGCAGTATCCGAAATCTATCTGGGAAAGGCGGGCAGCATCACCGAAGCGCCGCCGACTGGGAGTCGCGAGTTATGTATTTCGAGGCCTCGTTGAGCGGCTTGTAGGGGTCGGCGACCTCGGCGACCTCGACGACCCTTTGATGCGTGAGCGTCACGGTGTTTTTTGGAGATGATGCAAGTAAAGCAATCCTTTAGTCACTTGCCACTATTATAGATTTTCAAAGCAGGCGAACGAAGTTCCGCCTATGATCCGTAAAATAAGTTTTTGCAAAGATCCCGTGCCGCTGTCGCGGCAGCGGTGCGTCGAGTCGCCGCACCCTACAAGGTGCTTATCAATAAAATTGTGCAAACTCCGTGGGCGGATGATATCTGTTCTTACATCATTGTGATAATTCGCGATATTGATACGACTGTCTATATCCGATACCCACACCCGCGCCCTCCAACTTATCAACACATCCCTATCTCATGTCGAAATGAAAAAATCCTACCCACGAAAGCCGTGGATAGGATTTGCTGTTTTATTTGTTCTGTTTATTTATACTGCGCGAGCACATCCGACGCGAGGGCGGTGAGCTCGTCTTTTACACTCTCGGGTGAGAGGACTGTCACATCCGCGCCGAAGTTCATTATCCATGTCAGGAACACGGGGCTCACAAACACTTTTACGCGCATGTCAAAGTGCGTGTCGGTGATATTTGAAAACGCAGTGTCGAAGCCGAATTTGTCTATCATGACATTTGCAAGCTTGTTTTCGCAGCGGAGCGTGACCGTCTCTTCGCGGCCGCCGTACATTCCGAAGGTCTGCTTTGAATAGAGTGCCATATCGAAATCGGCGAAGAACTCCGCACCGTCGCGCTTTTCTTCGGTCGGCTGAATTTTTGTCATCTTGTCGACCCGGTAGTGCTTTATCTTGTTCTCGTCCGAGTCGTAGCCTATCATGTAATAATTTTCATCATCCCAGGTCAGCGCCCACGGGCTGATGCGATATATTTTGCCGTCGTGGCGCAGCTTCTTCTGCTTGTGCTCGTCCCAGGTGAAATATTGAAACGCTATCTTCGCGTCGCGGTTTATCGCGTCGTGTATGTAGTCGACGGCGTAGTAGATGCTCTCGTTCATTGCCTTGATGCGGTTCGAGACAAAGACCTGCCTCTGCAGTTCCTGCGCCTCATATCGGCTCGCAAAGCCCTCGATTTTCTTTATCAGCTCGTTGCTCTTCTTGTGCGTGATAAAGCGCGAGGACTGAACCGCGTCGACGAGAAGCTTCAGCTCCGGCAGCTCGAATTCGCGGCTGATGACATGATAAGTCACGCTCTTGCCCTTCCTCTTTTCGATGTCGAGCCCGAACAGGCAAAGCACATCAATGTCGTCGTAGAGTGTCTTGCGCTCCGCGTCGATGCCGTATTCGCCCAGCGCATCCGATATCTCGGCGAGCGTCATCCCGTGCTCGTCGTCCGTGTTTTCGAGTAGGATCTTCATCAGATAGAGCAGCTTTATTTTCTGGTTTGATTTTTTAGCCATTTTTGTATCCTCCGATTTGATTTACGGATATATTATAAAATATTTCGTGTACCAAAAAACGGACTCTGCAAAGTTATTATACGGCATATTGCCAAATTTTGCAATGAGCAAAATGTTATTTTTTGTCAAAATAAAGTTCGCTATTGAAAAAGCGCTTGACAAAAAACGGAACATGATAAAATGAAATAAAAATTACAGCAAAAGGAGAAAATTATGGATCTTGTTATCGGCATTATTTTTGATGTTATCGCAACTGCGGCTTTGGTGTACCTGTTTATCTTCGGATATAACAGCGAGTATGAGGCGGCGACTATTATCGCTCCGGTGCTCATTTATATCATCTGGAGCAGACGCGCTCAGATGATAAAGACACGCAAATGGCGCGAGTCGATTGAAAAGCAGATGAAAAACAAAGACGAAAAAGAGTCATAACCAAACAAAAAAGCGGCGGCAAACCACTCAAGGCTTGCCGCCGCTTTTTATTAACTTACTTTGCGAACGCGTCGTTGTGGGTCAGCGCGAACCAGATTTTGCAGAACAGCTCGCTCTTTCCGCATACGTAGAGAATCGTGTCGGCGAAAAGCTTGACTACATTGCCCCAGTCGAAGAAGAACTTGTTCTCCGCCTCCGGTGCGCCGTCGTAGTCGAGGGTGAACGCCTGGGTGTAGAGGATACCGCCCTCACCGAAAACCTCGGCGCGGACATAGCTGCCTATCTCGTCGGAGTAGTCGTCGAGGTCGATCTCGGAGCCGACATGAATGACCTTGCCGTCCGCTATCCAGTGAATCGTCAGATAGTTCTCTGCGGTTATCGCTATCGTGTCCTCCTTGTCGTCAACGGCGATGTTTGTTATCACCGGCTGAACAAGATCGGGCGATGCGTACCACTGACCGTTCTCGTCTGCGACATTATATCCGACTTCCTTGCTGAACTGTTCGAGCTCGGGGGTATTCTTTATATATCTGCTTCCCGCGAAGAACGCGCCCTGCTTCATGCACTCCTTGAGGTTATCGACCGTGTTCGAGGGCATGAGCATTATCGTCCAGCCGTTGTCCATGGCGGAGAGGCGATGTGCGTCGGAGCTTGCAAAAGCAAAGACGTTGCGCCCTGAGGGTACGACCTTCTGGAGCAGGATATCCCAGAGCTTGCGGTCGTGGCGGGTGCGGTAGTCGCCCTTGGAGTTGACATCGATGCCGAGGCAGGAGGGATACATCTTGAGCAGACGGGCGAACTTGTTTATGTCATAGTCGTAGTCTTCGTTATAAGCCTTGTCAAAATCTTTTTCGTTGCGCGCGCCCGTGTATTCGCCGGGGTGGTTGATGACCGAAAGACCGCCGAGCTCTTCGACATTCTTTATCGGAGTCTCGTAGTCGCTCGTGCCGCCCAGAACGCCGTTGCCGTAGTCAACGAACCAGGAGTTGACATGCGAGTTGTTGAACGAAGTCGGGTTGTTCTCGATGCCGTAGGGGACGCGGAGCATTCCGCGTCCGCCTCTGTCGCTGCCGGAGGTTATCTGATTGTAGCGCCCCTGAGTCAGTCCCGTCGGCTTCTCGAAGCCGTTCTCGCGTCTGAATCCGAGCGCGAGCTGGAGCGCGGGAACATAGTTCGGCTCTGTCCAGCCCCTGTCAACGGTACCGTGATCGGTTATCGCGAGAATGTCGTAGCCCATTGAATAATAGGTCTCGATGACATATCTGAAATCGTTGTCGCCGTCTGAAACTATGCTGTGGTTGTGCAGGCTCGCCTTGTATTGGCCGTAGTTTTTCCAGTCAACCGTGGCGTAGGGGTTTGTTATCGCGTAGTCAACGTCCTTCGTGTCCGCGTCCTGCGCGAAGACTGCGGGAAGCATCCCGAAGAGCATCACTGCGGCGAGGAAGAACGAGAGAATACGCTTGAAACTGTTTTTTTTCATCTCATGACTCCTTTCATTTTGCGTATGCGAGAAAAATGTTGAAATCATTATACAATATTGCGCCGCAAAAGTCAAAAATTTTATGCGCATTTGCCTAATTTTTGGTCTTGGATATGGAAAAAGCGTGTTATATATGTTAAAATCATATAAGTATCTCAACGGAGGACGACATGGATATAAGAAATGAGCTCGAACAGCTCAGAGATGAAAAATACAGAGAGTTTCATTCATCGCTCCTGCCGAATGTCGACAAGAGCAAGATAATCGGCGTTCGCCTGCCGCAGCTGAGAGCAGTCGCGGCGCGGATAAAAAAAGAAAGCCCCAAGGGCGTTATGCCCGATCTGCCGCAGGGCGATATGCTTGAAGAAAAGCTTGTGCGCGGATTCGTTATTGCAAGTGCCGATCTGCCGTTCGAAGAGCATCTGAAAGCGGTGGCGGATTTTGTGCCGGAGATAGATAATTGGTCTGTCTGCGACAGCTTCGTGAACAGCCTCAAGTTTTTCAAAAAAGACAGGGAGCGGGTCTGGGAGTTTTTGCAGCCGTATTTTGATTCCGATAAGCCCTATGACATCCGCTTTGCGGTCGTCGCGGCGCTCAATTATTTCTCGGACGATGAGTACGCCGCCCGTGCTTTCGGGAAGTTTGATGCGATAACCAACGACGACTACTATGTGAAGATGGCGGTCGCGTGGGCGGTCTCCGTGTTCTTCGTCCATGCGCCGGAAAAGACATGGCAGTATCTCGAAGATAATTGTCTCGACGATTTCACTTTTAACAAGTCGCTTCAGAAGATAACCGAATCTTATCGCGTCACGCCGCAGGACAAGGCGAAGATACGCGCAATGAAACGCAAATAACAGCCGAATAGGAGATAATACAATGAGCAACAAAGTACGCAGAATTTTTTCAAAAGCAGTCAATTTGATTACTTCCGCAACCGCGCAGGGCTTGAGCAAAGGCGAGCTCGGCTCGCCCGATACTCCGGAGGAGATGAAGTCGATTGCAAGAATTGCCGCCGAAGAGGGCATAGTCATGCTCAAAAACAATGGCGTGCTGCCGATAGAAAAAGATGAGAACGTCTGCATCTTCGGCAGGATCCAAAGGGACTATTTCTTCGTCGGCTACGGTTCCGGAGGCGATGTCAACAAGCCCTATTGCGTCGATCTTGTGGACGGCATGAAAAACGCGGGAATAAAAGTCGACGAGCAGCTTGAAAAGATATACTCGGATTGGATAAAGAAGAACCCGGCGGACGACGGCTTCTGGGGCGCATGGCCGCGCTATCACGATGAGATGAAGATAGACGAAAAGACCGTCGCCGATGCGGCAAAGCGCAGTAGCTGCGCCGTTGTAGTTATAGGCCGCTCCGCGGGCGAGGACAGGGAAAACACGCTCAAAAAGGGCAGCTATTATCTGACCGACGATGAAACCGCGCTGCTCGACAAGGTGACCGCGAATTTCAAAAACACCGTTGTGCTGATAAACAGCGGCAATATTATAGATATGTCGTGGATGAATAAATACGGCGACAAGCTCGGTGCGGTGCTCTATGTCTGGCAGGGCGGAATGGAGAGCGGAAACGCCATCGGCGAGGTTCTCTCCGGCAAAGCTTCGCCGAGCGGCAAGCTGCCAGATACCATTGCCGATTGCTACGAGAGCTATCCGGCGGCGAAGAACTTCGGCAAAAAGACATACAACAACTACGCCGAGGATATCTTCGTCGGCTACAGATATTTTGAAACCTTCGCGCCCGAAAAGGTCATGTTCCCGTTCGGCTTCGGTCTTAGCTACACTTCGTTCGAGCTGTCCGACAAGACCGTCATGGAGGCTGACGACAGAATAATAGTCTCCGTAAAAGTCAGAAATGTCGGCAGTGCCGCGGGCAAAGAGGTTATTGAGGTCTACTACGGCGCGCCGCAGGGCGAGCTCGGCAAGGCGGCAAAGAGCCTTGCTGCATATGAAAAAACGCACACTCTTCTGCCCGGTGAGGAGCAGAGAGTGGTCGTGTCGTTCCCGTGCGCCAATATGGCGTCGTTCGACGACTCCGGCAAATCCGGCGCGGCGTTCTGCTATGTGCTCGAAGCTGGGGACTATCCCATCTATGCCGGCACTGATGTGCGCTCCTGCGAGCAGATAGGCGTTCATACGGAACCTGTGCTTCGCGTCACCGAGCGCCTTGCGAGCCGCGCGGACTGCGCACCGAAAGAGGCGTTCGACCGCCTTGTCGCCGCGACCGACGAACAGGGAAAAATAGAAAAAGCATATGAATCTGTTCCGCTGAGCACCGTTTCGCGCCGCGAGGAGATAGAGAAGAATCTGCCCGAAGCTCCCGATTTCACGGGCGACAAGGGCATAAAACTCGAAGATGTTGCCAACAACAGAGCGACTCTTGCGGGCTTCACGGCTCAACTCGAGGATGTTGAGCTTGAGGCTCTCTGCCGCGGCGACTATGTTATGAACAGCAAGCTCGGCACTCCCGGCAACGCCGCAGTTTACGGCGGAATACTTAAATCTCTGCGCAAAAAAGGCGTGCCGCCCGTCAGCGCAACGGACGGACCCTCCGGCATCAGACTCCATTGCTATGCCTCGCTCCTGCCTATCGGCACGCTGCTCGCGAGCACATGGAATCAGCAGCTCGTCCGCGAGCTGTATGCTCTCGAGGGCGCTGAGATGGCGCGCAAGGGCTCCGATGTCCTGCTCGCCCCGGGCATGAATATCCACAGAGATCCGCTCTGTGGCAGAAACTTTGAATATTTCTCCGAAGATCCGCTGCTCGCCGGCACCATGGGTGCGGCGGTCGTGCGCGGTATCCAGTCGCAGGGGGTCTCCGCCTGCCCGAAGCACTTCGCCTGCAACAATCAGGAGACCATGCGTATCTATAACGATTCGCGCGTGTCCGAGCGCGCTCTGCGCGAGATTTATCTCAAGGGCTTTGAGATATGCGTCAAAACCGCGCACCCATTTAATATAATGACTTCTTATAATAAGATAAACGGCGTCTGGGGACACTATCATTACGGCACCTGCACGCAGATACTGCGCGGCGAGTGGGAATATGACGGCTGCGTCATGACCGACTGGTGGATGCGCGCTTGCAAAGACCCGGATTTTCCGCTGCTTCGCAATAACGCTTACCGCGTGCGCGGACAGGTGGATGTGCTCATGCCCGGCGCGGGAGCGGGCTCGCGCAAGGCAAAATATGACCCGACTCTGCTCGAGAGCCTCGGCAAGCCGGACGGCATCACCCGCGCGGAGATATTCCGCAGCGCGATGAATACCCTGCGCTTCGTCCTGCGCTCGCATCCGTTCTGCGCCGAGCACGGACTGGATAACGGCTACCGCCCGGGTCCCGATTGGTTCGAGTGTCGGTAATTTTTAGAATTCATTTATAAATTATCAAAAATATTTGCAGAAAAGCCGCAAAAAATGTATGTTTATACGGAATATTGTTGACGTCCGGTCTTTGCTGTGATAGACTTCTCTTTAGCTTCCGATAATTTGATCGGTTATATAGGAGTAGTTGAATAATGGTTAAGAGGATCTCCGCGCTTGCGGCGGTTCTGCTGTGCGTATTCATGCTGTGCTCGTGTACGGCGTCGCGCTCGCAGATCGGCGCATATGTCCGCGGCACGCTCGACTCTGTCTATCTCAACGAGAACAGCGACGAGTATCTGGAATCGGTCGGCGGCACTGCCGAAGAATGCGAAACCCAGTATCAGCAGTATATCCGGGACGAGGTTGAATATTTCAAAATGTGCATGAATATCGATGAGGTATCCGACGCGACTTATCAGCGCATGGTGAAGATATTCGAAACGCTCTATGCCCATTGTAAGTATGAGGTCGGCGAGGTAACGCGAAGCTCCGACAGATTCCTTGTCAGCGTGACCGTCTATCCGATAGATGTCATATCAAAAGCGGAGAAAAACGGCATCTACGATTTCGAGAAGTCCTATGGCGAACGCGCGAGAAAAGGGGAGTTCGATAAGCTCTCTGACTCCGAGCGCGAGGAGCTCTGGGCGGACGGAATAATCACCGAGGTCGAAAAGAATCTTGATAATATCGGATATCTTGACCCCGTCACGATATCGCTCCAGGTGATTATCGAGAATGACGGATATTCAATCGTAGACGATGACCTCGTCCGCATGGATGAACTTGTTATCAGCTATTGACAGACAAAGCAAAACCGTTCCGAATTATTCGGAACGGTTTTTTTAACGGAAATATATAACGGTCATTATCTGCGACATTTGTCTTGACATTTTATTGCCTTGCATATAAAATATATTGTGGGAGATGAGAAAATAAATATGATACCAACCGAAAGCTACAACTGCTACGAGTATTTCAAGAACAACACTGCAGCGTTCGGCGACTATGATGCCGCGATTCATTTCGGTCACAGGATTAAGCGTTCCGCTCTGCTTTCCGATATCGACCGTCTCGCGGCGTATTTCAAGAGCGCGGGGCTTCGGCGCGGTGATGTGTACACCGTGTTCCTGCCGACCTGCGTGCAGAGCTTCGTCGCCTTTTATGCTCTCAATAAAATAGGCGTTATCGCGAATATCGTGCATCCGCTGACCCCGCCCGAGCTTCTCAAGGAGACTATGGACGCGGTCGGCTCAAAGGGCGTTATGCTCATGGATCTGCTCGCAAAGCCCTATGTCGATATGCTCAATTTCCACAATGTCCCGTGCGTTGTGTGCTCGAATTCAGATTATGTTTCGCCTGCGGCTCATCCGGCTTTCCGCGGCTATGAGCTGTTCGCAGCGCATGCGTCGTCGGGCATAAAAAATGCGCTGAGCTACCGCGCGGCGATCCATCGCTGCCCGCCCTCGGACGGAGTCCACAACAACGGCTCGGATATTGCCGTCTATCTTCACGGCGGCGGAACAACGGGAAAGAGCAAGACCATAAAGCTCTCTTCAAAGGCGCTCAACGAGCTCGCCTATAAGACGGGAAAGGTCGAGCATCACAACACCCCCGGCGTCGAGTGCTCGATGATAGTCCTGCCGCTCTTCCATGCGTTCGGTCTCGGCGTGTCGATGCATTTCAGTATGTGCGAGGGCTTTTGCTGTATCCCCGTTGCACGCTTCAAGCCGCGCAAGGCAAACGAGCTTATGCGCGAATATAAAATTTCGTTCATAGTCGGTGTGCCGAATATGTATAAAAAGATGTTCGAGCAGAAGAACTTCGAGGGAAAGCATCTGCGGAATTTAGAGCTGCTCTTCAGCGGCGGCGATATCGTGACCGAGCAGTTCCTTGATATGTTTAACTCGACTATAGCTAAATGGGGCGGCAAGGGCAGACTTTTCCGCGGCTACGGGCTTACCGAGGTCAGTTCCGTCTGCTGCGCGAATACATATGCCGATTTCAAGCGCAATTCCGTCGGCAAGCCGTTTTACGGTATGCGCGTCGAGATATGGGATAAGGACAAAAAACGCCTGCCCGCAAACACCGTCGGCGAGATAGCCGTCTCCGGCTCGACTCTTATGGAGGGTTATTTAAACGAGCCGACAAGCGGAGTCTATACCGACGACAGCGGCGTGCGCTGGGTGCTCACGGGCGACCTCGGCTATATCGATGAGGACGGCTTCCTGTTCTTCACCGGGCGCAAAAAGAGACTTATTATTATCTCAGGCTACAATGTCTATCCGTCCGATATCGAGGAAAAGGTCATCGGTGTCGCCGGGATAACCGAGGCTTGCGCCGTTCAGGGCTATATTGAGGCGAAGCCGATAGTCAAGCTCTATGTCGCGCTCGACAGCGAGCCGGAGAACAAGAAGAAAAAGATTGAAGAAATAAATGAATTTTGCAGCGAAAATCTGCCGCGCTTCTCGCGCCCGACGAAGATCATCATTCTCGACGCTCTGCCGCGCACCCGGATGGGCAAGGTCGATTTCATGAAGCTCTGCGACCCCGCGCCGACCGAAAAACGCCGCGAGCGCGAAAAGGCAGAAAAGCAGGAAGCGAAGCAGTAAACCGCACGAAAAAACATATACTAAAGACCGATCTGTATGCCTTGCAGAACGGTCTTTTTTCTTTTTGAGACAGTCGACTTGACTTTTGGCGGCGTTTTGCATATAATAAGACTGCATTTGCGTTTCAGTGCCGTTTGTGTAATATCGAGAAAGGAAATTTGTCAAACCGTTTTAAAATTTTTCGGTCATAAAAATAGCGCCGGGTCTGCAAGCACTGAAGGCTGCGAGCCTTTGCAGATGACGAGGAAGAAGTCATCGAAATTTTCGGCGGATGCTTCTTGCCCCATAAGTGCGGGGGACACAGGCTCTCTTATAAAACAGCGCAGCGACGCGCAGACAGAGGGGAGAGCAATGCACAAATATTTTTGTAAAGGAAAAACAGAATATGTGTGGAATTGTTGGTTACGTTGGAGATAACAGTGCGTCTCCGATATTGATTGATGGTTTGAAGAAGCTGGAGTACAGAGGTTACGATTCGGCGGGCATCGCCGTATGCCGAAACGGGAAGATAACCACTGTCAAGACGAAGGGCAGGATAAGCGACCTTCAGCAGAAGCTCGACGAAGTCGGCACCCCGCAGGGGAGCGTGGGTATAGGTCATACCCGCTGGGCGACCCATGGCGCGCCGACCGATGCAAACGCCCATCCCCATTCGGGTTCGAGCGGGCGCGTCACCCTCGTCCATAACGGCATCATCGAAAACTATCTTGAACTCAAAGCCGAGCTTGAAAAGCAGGGCAGGCAGTTTAAGTCGCAGACCGACACGGAGGTTCTCGCTCAGCTTTTCGACAGTCTATATGACGGAAATCCGCTTGAGACTATGCTGAAAGTCATAAAGCGCGTGCGCGGCTCTTATGCCGTCGCAGTGCTGATGAGCGATCATCCGGATGAGATACTTGCCGCCAAAAAAGACAGCCCGCTGATAGTCGGCATCGGCAGCGGGGAGAACTATCTCGCCTCCGATATCCCGGCTCTGCTCAAATATACCCGTGACTGCGCCGTCATGCAGGACGGCGAGATTGCAATAGTCGGCAAAACTTCGGTTGGATTTTTCGATTCCGACGGCAAGCCGATAGACAAAAAACTTATGCATATAACCTGGGATGCGGACAGCGCCGAAAAGGGCGGCTATAAGCATTTCATGAAAAAAGAAATAGCCGAGCAGCCGAAAGCCGTGCGCGATACGCTCGGCGGCAGAATAGTTGACGGAAAAGTCAGTCTCCCGGAGCTCACCCTCAGCGACGAGCAGATAAAAAACATCGGCGTAATTCATATCGTCGCCTGCGGCAGCGCATGGCATGTCGGAATGACCGCCAAATATCTGATAGAGCGCTCGGCGGGGATACTCTGCGAATGCGACCTCGCGAGCGAATTCCGCTACAGACACCCCGTTGTCCGTGATAACGATCTTTGTGTTGTTATCAGCCAGTCGGGCGAAACGGCGGACACCCTGGCGGCGCTCCGCGAAGCAAAGAGCAGGGGCGCACACACGGTCTCGATAGTCAATGTCGTCGAGAGCACGATTGCCAGAGAGAGCGACGATGTTATATACACCATGGCGGGACCCGAGATAGCCGTCGCCACAACAAAGGCGTTTTCGGCTCAGCTCGCCGCAGTCTATCTGCTTGCCCTGCGCCTTTCAAGGGCGGTCGGCAGGCTCGATGAATCAGAGGAAAAGCGGCATTGCGAAGCACTTTTACGCCTGCCCGAGCAGATTGAACAGATACTCGAAAATGAAGAGCTGTTCAAGCCCGTTGCCGAGCGGTTCTCAAAGGCTTCGAGCATATTCTTCATCGGGCGCGGGCTCGATTATTCAATTTCGCTCGAGGGCTCATTGAAGCTCAAGGAAATATCCTATATCAAGTCCGAGGCATATGCCGCCGGCGAACTCAAGCACGGCACGATATCGCTTATCGAGCCGGGAACTCCCGTGTTCGCCGTTGCAACTCAGCCCGATCTCTTTGAAAAGACCCTCGGCAATATCCGCGAGGTCAAGAGCCGTGGCGCATATGTTGCGGCGCTCGTCGGTGAGGACTGCGAGAACGCAGGCGAGTTTTCGGATGTCGCCATAAAGGTGCCGAGTACTCTGCCTGAATATATGCCCTCGCTCAATGTCGTTCCGCTCCAGCTTATAGCCTATTTCACGGCGGTCGAGCGCGGATGCGATGTCGATAAACCGCGAAATCTTGCGAAGAGCGTAACAGTCGAATAAATATAAAAATCCGCAGCGAAGAAAAATTTGCTGCGGATTTTTTGTCTGATAAGTTTACTTCGCGCGAAGTTTATGTTATCTTTATATACATCATGTATCATATATCCGAAAGGAAAGCAGATATGAAGAAGAATGACGATTACATAAAGCGCGCGGCGGCGGTCGTACCGAGCGAGCGCCAGCTCAAGTGGCATGAGCTCGAGTTCTATGCCTTCATCCATTTCGGCATGAACACATTCACGAACTCCGAGTGGGGCAACGGTAACGACGACCCGGTGCTCTTCAATCCCGAGAAGCTCAACGCAAACCAGTGGGCGGCGGCAGTCCGCGCGGCGGGTATGAAAGCGATTATCCTGACCTGCAAGCACCATGACGGCTTCTGCCTGTGGCCGAGCGAATATACGGACTACAGCGTCAAAAAAAGCAAATGGAAAGACGGACAGGGCGATGTCGTGCGCGAATGCGCCGAAGCGTGCAAAAAATTCGGTCTCAAGTTCGGCATCTATCTTTCACCGTGGGACAGGCACGATCCCCGCTACGGCGAGGGCGAGGCGTATAATAAATATTTCAAGAATCAGCTGCGCGAGCTGCTGACGAACTACGGCGACATATTCTGCGTTTGGTTCGACGGCGCATGCGGCGAGGGCAAGAACGGACGCAAGCAGGAATATGACTGGCAGGGCTACTATGACCTTATACGCGAGTGTCAGCCCGAGGCGGTCATTTCCGTCACGGGTCCAGATGTCCGCTGGTGCGGAAACGAGGCGGGGGTCTGCCGCAAGAGCGAGTGGAATGTCGTGCCGTATTATTACAGCAATCAGGAACTGATAGCTGCCGCGTCTCAGCAGACTGCGGAGAAGCCGCCGAAGAGGATAAGCGCTACCACGCTCGACCTCGGCAGCCGCAAGGCGATAAAGAACGTCTCGAAGCTTATTTGGTATCCCGCAGAGGTTGATGTCTCGATAAGAAAAGGCTGGTTCTATCATCTCAACGAGGACTATGAGGTAAAGCCCCTGTCGAAGCTTATGGAGATCTATTATAACTCCGTCGGTGCGAATGCGAGCTTGCTGCTCAATATTCCGCCGAACAAGGACGGCCTGTTCGCTCAGCGCGATGTCGAAACGCTGCTCGCCATGGGCGCGCAGCTTCAGATTGATTTCAACGAGGATCTGGCGGACGATTCGATAATGACCGACTCCTGCCATCTCGATGAGGAGCATCGCGGTCAGATGGCTCTGACACACACCACCGACGAGTATTGGCACTCGGGCTTCGATCCCGACCACGCGACCCTGACGCTCGACCTTGGCGACGATTACGATATCGACAAGATCGTGCTCTCCGAGCATATTGCGACAGGTCAGCAGATAGAAAAATTCTCGCTATACGGTCAGATAAACGGCAAGTGGAAAAAGATATTTGCCGGCACCGTCATCGGCTCTAAGCGCATCTGCCGCTTTGAAGAGGCAAGAATGCAGTATATAAAACTCGTTATCGAGGAGACCCGCTGCTTTGCGACTATCGCGAGATTCGAGGCATATTAAAAGACATAACAAAACCGTCCCGTGGCAAAAGCTTCGGGACGGTCGATTTTTTATCTTACTTTTTGTTCGATTCAATCAACTCTTTTATGAGCTTGTATGTGTTCTCGCCGAGTCTGATTATGCTCGGTCTTGTGTCGGCTTCGGGAAGTGCGCCCGCGGGGACAAGAACTTTGTGCCCGTCGCAAGCCATGAACTGCGGAAACGCCGCGTTCGATGTGACTGTCGGCTGCCCGTCGGCAGTCAGCAGATAATATACGAAGTCGTTGTAGGCGTCGCAGAAATCGTTGTGATCCTGATATCTGACGAACCATGTCGAATCCGGGAAAGCGCAGGTGGAGGCGTCAACGAGCAGATCGCTTGAAAGATATCTGTTTGCGCTGTCCGCCTTGAGCGTCTCGCCTATGGGTGCGCATGTCGCACCGAGCGAGCCGAACTTCGTGTCGATGAGCATATCGGTCTGGTCAACGCAGTTGTCATATACCGGGATGGGTGCTATCGCGTATCCCATGCTCACGCAGACTGCAAGACCGTTCTTCTGCTCCGCTTTGAGCCTGTCGCCGAGACCGACCTGAACATTGTAGTGGTAGTTGTCGGTGAGCTTTGTCAGAGCCGAATATTTGTCTCCGGTGTCGGAATAGAGAGCTTTCTTCGCATTTTCATAGTATGCGTCGGACACGAAGCTCCAGACGCCGGGCATCGTGGTTATTATCTCTGTCAGGCAGTCGTCATAGAGCGCGTCAAGATCCTCTTCAAGGATGTTGTTGACAAGGCACAGCAGCATATCGACTATGAATGCGTCCTTGAGCACGGAGAAGAGACTGCTGACAAAATCACCTGTTGTGTCGCCACCGAGGAAAGTCTCGATAAACAGCTCAAATGCGTCTGCCTTGCCTTTGACGTCGAGATTCTTCGTGAAAAGATTGCCTACGAGCGTTATTCCCTGGAACGCGCCGCTGAGGAAAACTACCTTTTCAACATCCTCGGAGCCGTAGAGCGAAATGTACGAAGCCGCGACGCAGGTACCCTCGCTGTGTGCGCAGAGCACGACTTTGTCGTGGCGGGTGACTGCCTTTACTTCTTCGATATATTTTTCAAGCTCGCGTGCACTTTCAACGGGGTCGAGTCTCCAGTCGTAGCCGAAGATGTAGCGCCCGCCGTCATTTTCGCCCTGATACTGACCGTGGATATCCCTCTTGTGAATATCCGTGTCGGTCGGCGTCTGATAGGATCTTGCCGATATCTTCGCCGTGCCGTCCGTGTTGCACATCATGTTCCCCATGAGCCTGAACAGCGCTCTCGAAAGCAGCGTGCGGAACAGCTCGTGTTCGCCTGCGGCGAGAGCCGCGAATGCGCCGGCAAGGCTCGGAATGGCGCTGACTATCTCAACGGCGCCCATCGGGAAAACAGCGCTCTGTGTGCCGTCGCCGTTGTCGTGATAGAGCTCGGTGCCGAAGCCGTTGACCATAACGACGGGCGGCGTGTCGCAGCTGCACTGTGCGCTGTCCGCAAATGCGCCTGCGGGCAGCATGATGAGCATAATTGCCGCAAGAATGAATGATACCGCTTTTTTCATGTTTGCTCCTCCTTATATGCCGAACATTAAAATCCGAAGAAAGAGGGCACAAGGTAGGTGATGACGGACATGATTATTCCCGCGATAAGAATGCCCAGGGCAATTATCGGGAAGGATTTCTTTATCCTCATGTCGGTCAGGGCAGCTATCAGTGCTCCGGTCCAACCGCCCGTTCCGGGCAGGGGAATGGCAACGAATAAAAGCAGACCCCAGTCGCGCCAGCGTTTGACTTTTTCGCTGTTTCGCATTGAGCGTATCTCAAGCTTTTCGATGATCTTTGAAAAGCCCGGCTTGTCGCGCAGAAATTGGAATATCTTGCGTATGAAAAGCAGGATGAACGGGATCGGCAGAATGTTGCCAAGATAGCATATGGCGAACGCACGCCAAAAATCAACGTGCAGCAGCTTCGCCGCTATCATGCCGCCGCGCAGCTCGAGAACCGGCAGCAGCGATACGAGAAAGATTATCAGTTCGTTAGGAATCTTGTTCTGAAAAAAGTCAACGAGACCCTGAGCGAATTCTTCAGTCATGTTCTTTTCCTTTCCTTTTCGGCGTTTTTGCGCCGTCAGTCATCGGTTTCAAAAATTCCGTGCTTGTCCATAAAACGACGCGCGCTCTTCAAAATCGCCTTGTCGTTTTCAAATTTCAGCGTTTCGAGCGCTTTGTCGAAGCCGAGCCAGATGTAGTCATCTATCTCTTCGCGCTGAATTATCGTCTCTGTGTCTTCGGTCTTTGCCAAAAAGATGGTTACGCTCTTTTCGACCTTGCCCTGAATCGTGTAGTCGGATTTTGCGGTGAAGTCCGGGATGATGTCGATGTGTATCCCGGTCTCTTCAAGAACCTCGCGCCGTGCAGTCTGCTCGGGCGTTTCGCCGCGCTCCATGTGACCTTTGGGGAATCCCCAGTGGGCGCTGCGGCTGTTCTTGATGAGAAGAAGTCTGATCTCGCCGTTTATTCTGCGGCATACGACGGCACCGCACGAGCGCTCGTAGAGACACTCGAGGCGGTATGTGCCCTCGGGCTCCGCAAAGGCGAGTGCATCGGCTATCTGATAGCCGATAAAACGCATATTTTTCGGCGCAACGACAAGTATGCCCTTGCGCTCTCCCTCTCTGTATAAAACGGCAATTGCGCGCCCATCAAAGTGTCTGACGGGATGATGAATGCCCATGATATAAGCGCCTGCGAAGCGGTTGTCAAACTGCCGCCTGCCTTCAAGAGAGCCGAAATTGAGAGAATATCTGTATCCGTACTGACGGTTCAGGGAGCCGACCGGGTTTGTTATTCTGACTCTGACGAATTTACCTAACAAAGGTCATGCCCTCCCTATATTCGGCGAGATTTGCTTTGTTCGCAAACTCCCCAATTTTGAATTTATGTTATCTATTATACTTATTTTGCCTCCCGATTGCAATAGCGCCGATATAATTTTGAAAAATAGCGCCCCCACTGTGCTGACACCTTGTTAAATTTGTCGATATGTGATAAAATCAGTAATAATTGATTTTTTATCCCGGGCGCGCAGAGATGCACGACCCGGAAGGAGGGTAACTTTTGCAGAAGATACTTATCGCGGACGATGAGGCGAAGATACGCCGCATTATCAGGGATTTCCTCACCGCCAAGGGCTTTGAAACTGTCGAGGCGGAGGACGGTGCGCAGGCTCTGCGCGTTTTCTCGGAAAACAGCGATATAGCCCTGGCTGTGCTCGATATAATGATGCCGGAGATGAACGGCTGGGAGGTCTGCCGCAAGATTCGCGAAACCTCCGATGTTCCGGTCATCTTCCTGACTGCGCGCGGCGAGGAGTTCGATGAGCTCGAGTGCTTCGAGTGCGGCGCGGACGATTTCATAACAAAGCCGTTCAGCCCCACTGTGCTCGTCAAGCGTATCGAAGCGCGCTTAAAGCGCACCGCGGACAACCCAACCGATAAGATAGTTATAGATGGTCTCGTTATCGATGTCGTGGCTCATTCCGTCGTCTGCGACGGGCACGAAATCGAGCTGACTCATAAAGAATACGGTATTCTTCATAAGCTCGCTTCAAACCGCGAGCGGGTGTTCTCGCGCGAGCAGCTGCTCGATGATATCTGGGGCTTTGACTTCCTCGGCGATTCGAGAACGGTCGACTCCCATGTTGCGCGCCTTCGCACGAAGCTCGGCGATTGGGGCAGCTGCCACCTGCGCACGGTCTACGGCGCGGGATATAAGATAGAGGTGAACTGAGTTTGAGCCGTCGGTCGGCAAGGAAAGATGACAGAATCAGAAAATCGGGACGGCGCATGGCTTTCGAGCTCATCACCGTCCTGATAGTACTTGCCGCAATACTTGTCGCACTGCGCCCCGGCGTGCTGCTCAACTCTGTCTATGCCTTTGCGGAGATAATGAATATGCAGAGCATCCGCGAGTCGCTCGACAACGAGGATCCGGCGTCTTACGAATATTATCAGCAGTTAGCCTCTGTCTCCGACAACAACTATTATATGATTGAGGTCTTTGACCCCGACGGCAACACGGTCTATTCAAATCGCGAAAAGTTCTTGTATTCCGGCGACGGTGACAGCGTCTATTACCGAACCGCCGAGAGCATGTACACTACCGGACGCAGCGTGCGCGTGTTCGATCTTTTTGACGACAGCGCAAGCTTTGACGAATATGAATATCAGGACAGCGAGGCGAGCGGATATTACAGATACCGCGTCGAGCTCAAAAACGGTGATACCCTGCGCCTGTGGCTGCCATATTATCAGGTCGAGCGAAACGCCCATACGGCGTCATTCCTTCTGACTGCCTTTGCGCTGATATCAGCCGCCGTGGCGTGCGCGATTATACTTTATTCGAATCTGCGTTTCTCGCGCCCCGTTGCGGCGATGGCGGAGATAACGGAGTCCATGGCGAAGCTTGATTTCTCCAAGAAATGCGTCAGCTATCCGCAGACGGATGTTCAGAATCTCGGGCAGAATATCAATATACTCTCCGAATCACTGAGCGAAACGCTCGACGAATTGCAGGACAAAAACGAAAAACTGACCGAAGAACTTGAGCACAGCGCGCTTGTCGACGAGTCGCGAAAGAGCTTCATCGCCAATGTCTCGCATGAGCTCAAGACTCCTATAGCCATTATTCAGGGCTACGCCGAGGGACTCAAGCTCGGCATAAACAGCGACCCCGAGGGCAGCGAGGAATACTGCGACATAATCCTCGAGGAGACCGGCAAGATGAATCGCATAGTCATGGAGCTGCTAAACCTCGAAAAGCTCGAGAGCGGCTCATATGTCCCGACGTGCGAAAAGCTCGATCTGAGCGCGATGATAAAAGGTCAGCTTGCGGCGTTCTCGATGATGTTCAACGATAACGGAATAAAGCTCATCGACCGCATCCCGGACGGGTTGACCGTCCACAGCGACGAGCGGACTATTCTGCTCGTGCTCCAGAACTTTCTGTCAAACGCCGTGTCGAATATCGGCGGCAAGAAGATAGTTCAGCTGACGGTTGATGACAATCTGAACACATACAGGGTCAGCGTCTATAACTCCGGCGATCCGATAGCTGAGGACGAGCTTGACAAAATATGGTACAGCTTCTACAAATCCTCAAAGAAGCGCAAGAACGAGGATTTTCATTTCGGGCTCGGTCTGCCGATAGTCAAAGCCATCCAGAAGCGGCTCGGCAGAGAGTGCGGCGTTGTCAACGAACACGGCGGCGTGCGCTTCTGGTTCGATGTGGATAAGTGAGCGAGGTTGAATAAACGGCTCAAAGATGATATAATCAAATGAAGAGTTCAACGCAAAGCGGCGATTTTATAAATATGGGAGATCTTGTTATGGCTATTAAAAACAGGAAAAAAAGAATAACGGCGAGGATATCGGCTCTGCTGCTTTCGGCGGCAATGCTCTGCTCCCTGAGCGCGTGCTCCGACCCCGTCGCCGTGACGAAAATAAAAGGCACGCCCACCGAGGCGGGTGCTGCGGAATCGACTCTGCTCCATTCCGTCGGCGATAAAGCCAACCTTCAGCAGGTCGGCAAATCCGGACTTATCGAGCTGCTCTTTGACGAGAGCACATATTCCGTCTGCGTCGCCGATCTTTCCCATGACGACAGCGAAAAGCTCTGGTCTGCGCTCCCAACTCAGGAGAATTCGGGTGCCGCAACGGCGACTCTTGAAATAGTCAGCGGAGACACACTCTATAAGCTCAACACTCAGGATAACAGTGTGTCGTTCCAGAATGCCCAGTGCAGCTTTGCCGACGATGCTCTGAGCGTCACTTATATTCTCTCTCCCGATAGCGGTACGGCACACAAAGAAAAATATGATAAAGATGATATAGCTTTCAAGCTTGTCGTCAATTATCAGATAAAAGACGGCAGCGTCTATGTCAGCGCAAAATATGAAAATCTCGTTGCGGATTCCGACGCAAAGCTCACGAAGCTCAGCCTTCTCAATTTCTTCGGCGCTTATTCCGAACCCCAGCAGGGCGACTATATCTTCGTCCCCGACGGCAGCGGCGCGCTCATAAAGACCGACACGAGAGACGATTCGTTTGACAGCGAACTGAGCTTCCCGATTTACGGCGGCGATGCGGCATCCGGTCACGCAAACAGCGGCACCGCAAACGCGCTTATTCCCGCATACGGCATGAAGCAGGGGAACAACGCCTTTGTCACAATAATAGACAGCGGCGATGCAATAGCCACCGTCAGCGCGGACAGAGTCAGAGGCGGCAACGATTTTTATGAAGCGGGCGTGTCGTTCGATATCACGCCCTGCACCGAATCAAAAGGAAAGTTCTATATGAGCTCTGAGTCGTATGACGGCGATATCGGACTTTGCATACGCTTCCTCGGCGGCTCGAACGCGGACTATACAGGCATGGCGGCTGCGGCGCGTGAACAGCTGATAAGGGAGCGAATACTCTCGACAAGAACGGTCGAGGAGCAGGAGTATCTGCCGCTTGATTTGACCGTTATCGGCGTCTCGGACGATACTCTGTTCTCGTTCAAGCGCCTGAATCTCAAAAAAGAAAAGACCTTTACCGACTTTGAACAGGCTCTCGACATGCTCACGCGAATGAAGTCGAAAGGCATAAATTCAATAAAGCTGCGCTACAAAGGCGCGCTGAGCGGCGGAACGGATCAGTCGAGCATAATGACTGCGTCTCTGCTCGCCCGCCTCGGCACTCGCTCCGACCTCAAAGATCTTGCCGAATATGTCAACGCGCAGAACATGGAGATGTATCTCGATGTCAATCTGCTCTCTGCGGCAAAGGGAGACTCGTTCTCTTCCGGCAGGACTGCGGGCAGCATCTTCGGCAAAAAGGCGGAATACAATGCAATAAATAACAGTCCGCTCGGAAAAGATAAATACGCAAAGCGCCTGCTCGGCATGAAGTATGTTGAAAAATCGATAATCGAGATACTCAAAGACACAAGATTTTCCCAGTTTACGGGCTTCTGCCTCAACGATGTCGGCAGTCTGCTCTATTCCGATTATAAGAACGGCTTTAACCGCCAGGAGAGCGCGGAAATGATATCCGAACAGCTCCCGTCGCTGACTGCGAATATGAAGCTAATGACCGACACGGGCAACTTCCGCGTCATAAAGAATGTCAGCTTCATTTCGCATCTGCCGACCTCCGCGTCGCAGAGCCGCTCGGCATATGTCAGCGTGCCGTTTTTGCAGCTCGTTCTCCACGGAATAGTCGGCTATTCCGGCGAGCCGCTCAACTTTAGCGAGAATGCCAAAACCTCGTTCCTGCGCTGTGTCGAATACGGTGCGAGCCCCGCTTATGAGTGGACGTATTCGGACACCTATGCAGACAAAAAGAACAAGTCCGACGAGGACAGCACGGATACAGTCGGAGTCTATTACGAAAACTGGATAGCCTCGGCTTCCGAGCTCTATGAACGCGCCGATGCGGCGCTCAAGGATCTTCAGGCTGCTCGCATGACTTCGCACAGCGAGATAATGAGCGGTGTGTTCTGCACGGAATACGACACGGGCGCAAAAATTTATGTCAACTATACGGAATCCGATGTGACTGTCAGCGGTATAACCGTCCCGGCAGGGGACTTCATCAGAATCAACTGATAACAGAAAAGGAGTGTAAATATGCCCTATATCAGCACTAAAACAAACATTGAACTTGCAAAAGAAAAGCAGGATGCACTTGCCGCAGAATACGGCAGGATAATCTCTCTCGTCCCCGGAAAGACAGAGCGCTGGCTCATGCTCTCGTTTGACGATAAAATCTCGATGTATTTCGGCGGCAAGGGCGATGAGCCCATGGCTTATATCGAGCTGAGCCTTTTCGGCGGCGCGTCGGATGCAGTTTATGATAAGCTGACTGCGGCTATCTGCGACGCAGTCTCCGCGGAGACGGGGATAGCTCCCGCCAATATCTATGTCAAATACGAAGAGGCTGAGCACTGGGGCTGGAACGGCTCAAACTTCTGATATTACAAAAAACAAGGCGCGAATCGAACGATTTTTCGGTTCGTGCTTTTTGTTTTTGCGTGAAATTTATTGCTCGGCAAATTGACTGTGTAAGTATACAAAAATACCAAATTTATGCACGAATTATATTTCAAGTTCTGTATTGACAGTTCGAATATATCAACATATAATTAAACCAATAATAAGAAGATGGGAAACGGAGGGGCAACTTTGAAAAAGCGCGATTTGATAGTGACGCTTTTGTATTTTCTTGATATGGCTGTGCTGATACTTTCGGTCATGTTTTCCATATGGATGCGAAACGAATTTCGGGTTGAAGCACTTGCGAAAGAAATCACCCGCGGCAGCTTTTGGCTGAGTGTGGTCGTGCTTGCCGTTATATATGCCTGCGTGTTCACGTTGTCGAGGACCTATCAGGTGCTCTGGGAGTATGCCTCCATGCGCGACGCGTGCATAGTTGCGGTGTGTGCCATGAGCTCGTCGATAGCTTTCGCTCTTATCCGCACTGCGCTGAAATTTCCGTATTTTGCGCCGAGCATATATATTATGGCGGTACTGCTCTCCGGCGCCGGCGTGGTGGCTGTCAGAATGGTGCTCAGAACGCTCAGACGCAAGCCGTGGAAGGGCATTACGCCCAAGTCGAACCGCAACAACACCATGATAATCGGCGCGGGCGACGCTGCAAATATATTGATCCACGAGATAAAAACAAGTCCCGCTATGGAATATTATCCGGTTTGTATTCTTGATGATTCGCCGGATAAAAAGCGCAGCACTGTATATGGTGTTAAAGTCATAGGCAAATGCGATAAGATAGAGGAAGTTGCCGAAAAATATAATATCAAGACCATAATCTTCGCCATTCCGTCTGCGACCCCGGCGCGTAAGGGTGAGATTCTTCGCCGCTGCTCAAAGACGGGCTGCGTTGTCAAGACGCTCCCGAGCATCGGGCAGATGATAGATAAGAAGATGGGACTTTCAAATATCCGTTCCATCAATATAGAAGATCTTCTCGGCCGTCCGCCGATAAAAATAAAGCTCGATTCCGTCATGGACTATGTCAGTGGAAAGACGGTTCTCGTCACGGGCGGCGGCGGATCGATAGGCAGCGAGCTCTGCCGTCAGATAGCGGAGCATTCGCCGCACAAGCTCATAATTTTCGATATCTATGAGAACAACGCTTATAATATCCAGAACGAGCTTCTGCGCACTCATCCGGAAGTCGATGTCAAGGTGCTCATAGGCTCCGTCAGAGACAGCAAACGCCTTGAATCCGTGTTTGCAAGATATCATCCGAATATCGTCTACCATGCCGCGGCGCATAAGCATGTGCCCCTTATGGAGGACAACCCCAACGAAGCTGTCAAGAACAATGTTTTTGGCACTCTCAAAACCGTTCGCGCGGCGGACAAGTTCGGCACGGAACGCTTTGTGCTTATCTCAACAGATAAGGCTGTCAACCCCACGAATATCATGGGCGCGACAAAGCGTATCTGCGAGATGATAGTCCAGACCTACAACAAGCATTCGGATACCGAGTTTGTCGCCGTCAGATTCGGCAATGTCCTCGGCTCGAACGGCTCGGTTATCCCGCTTTTCAAGGATCAGATAGCAAACGGCGGTCCTGTAACCGTCACTCACAAGGATATCATCCGTTATTTCATGACCATCCCCGAGGCTGTATCCCTTGTTCTTCAGGCGGGCGCTTCCGCAAAGGGCGGCGAGGTATTTGTGCTCGATATGGGCGAGCCTGTGAAGATAGTCGATCTCGCGGAGAATATTATCAGACTTTCGGGCTATACGCCATATAAGGACATTGATATAAAATTCACCGGTCTGCGTCCGGGTGAAAAGCTCTATGAAGAGCTGCTCATGGACAAAGAGGGACTTGAGGCGACCGCGAATAATCTCATACATATTGGAAAGCCTATTGATATAAATGAGGATGATTTTTTTGCGGGCCTCGAGGAGCTCAGCGAGATAATGTATGATGACAATGCCGATGTGCGTAGGGTCGTCAAGAAAATAGTCAAAACATACAAAGAGCCGGGCAATGATACTCCCGCCGTCACTTTCCTCAAGAAAGAGGAGGAGATGGTGCTCGAGAGCGAGCGCGTCGCCGTGCCCGTGGAATAAAAATGTTATCAGCAGTACGACTTTTTGCCGTATTGCTGATTTTTTATGCGCAAAAGTTGCTTGAATATTCAAAAAAACGCTTACTTTTCGTTATTTTTTATATGACTGATATAAATCTGTTTTCAACACAAAAGACTGTTGAAAATTTTCATATATATTGGTATAATTAAAGATAGGTAAATGCGCCCTCGTGCTGCACGGCGCAGGATTCTTTCTGGAGGGATAATTTTTGTATAAAGGTGTCAAAAGAGCTCTCGATGTAACATTTTCTCTCATAGGCACGGCTGTGTCCTCGCCGATCCTTCTCGCCGTCGCTGCGGCGGTGAAGCTTGATTCAAAAGGTCCCGTGATTTTCAAGCAGGAACGCCTCGGAAAAGACGGAAAAGTTTTTGAAATGTACAAGTTCCGCTCGATGTGCGTCGGTGCGGAGCATATGGGAACGGGTCAGTATTCTTATAAGGGCGACAGCCGCGTGACTCGCGTCGGAAAAATAATAAGAGCGACCAGCCTTGATGAGCTGCCGCAGTTCATAAATATTCTCAAGGGCGATATGAGCTTTATCGGTCCGCGCCCGACGCTCACATATCATCCGTGGAAGCTCGAAGAATATACCGATTTTCAGCGCAGACGCTTTGAAGTGCGCCCGGGAATAACGGGTCTTGCGCAGGTTCACGGCAGAAAAGCGATAGACTGGAACGACAGAATAAAGTACGATGTCGAATATGTCGACAATCTCTCTCTCGGACTCGATTGCAAAATTCTGTTCCAAACCGTCTGGAATGTCCTGACAATGAAGGATAACGACAATGTCGGCAAAACTTCTCAGACGAAGGAGAACAAAGATGCTTAAGCTGATGTACATAACAAACAGTCCCGAGGTCGCTTCGATAGCGGACGGAGCGGGCGTTGACAGAATATTCATCGACCTCGAACAGTACGGCAAAGAGAAGCGCCAGAAAAACTGGGATTCCGTGAAGTCGAAGCACAGCATTTCGGATATCCCGAAAGTGAAAGCGGCGGTCAAAAACGCGCAGATATTCGTGCGCACCGACCCGATTTTTGACGGCTTTTCTGATGAACTCGAAGGCGTTCTCGCCTGCGAGCCCGATGTTGTCATGCTGCCGTATTTCAAAACCGTCCGCGAGGTCGAGACTTTTATAAAAGCGGTCGACGGCAGAGCGACCACCTCGCTTTTGCTTGAAACCAGGGAAGCCGCAGAGCAGATAGACGATATAATCTCCGTCGGCGGCATTGATGAAATACATATCGGTCTCAACGACCTCTCCCATTCCTACGGCAAAAAGTTCCTCTTTGAGGAGCTGGCGGACGGCACTGTGGACAGACTCGTTGAACGCTTCAAATCCGACGGGATCAAGAACTACGGCTTCGGCGGAATAGCTTCGCTCGGAAGCGGGCTTCTGCCGGCAGAGATGATAATCCCCGAGCATTACAGGCTCGGCTCGAACTGCGCGATACTTTCCCGCGCATTCTGCGATGTATCAAAGGTCGGCGATATCGACGAGATACGCCGCATCTTCGACGAGGGTGTGAGCGCAATACGCGATTATGAAAAGAAGTGCGCCGCTATGAGCGAACGGGAGCTTTTGAAAAATTCTGCGGCTCTCAAACAATGCGTTGAAGAAATAGTCAGCAATATGCAGTAATGCGCACCGGATTTGCAGCTATCGGTCGCAACGCTAAAACGATTGGAGAATAACCGATGAAAGTTTTATTTGTCGCCACTGTGCGCAGCCATATCGGACAGTTCCATATGCCGTTTATCCGTGAGCTGAAAGCTCACGGAGTCGAAGTTGATGCCGCGTTTAGGGACAATTCAGCGGACAAGCCGGGACTCGATCTTTCGGCAATCGACAAAACATTTGAAGTTTCGTTCGAGCGTCAGCCTCTGAGACCCGATAACATAAAGGCATATAAAACGCTTAAAAAGGTTATCGACAGCAATAACTACGACGCCATACATTGCCACACTCCGATGGGCGCGGTCATTGCCCGCCTTGCGGCAAAGGGTGCTCGCAAAAAGGGAACAAAAGTAATTTATACGGCTCATGGTTTCCATTTCTTCAAAGGTGCGCCGTTCAAGAACTGGTTGTTCTTTTATCCGGTTGAAAAGTATCTTTCAAAATATACCGACTGCCTTATAACCATAAACAGCGAGGATTATGCCCTCGCGCATGAGAAAAAGTTCAGAGCCGGAAAGATATATCAGGTTCACGGCGTCGGTGTTGAGCTTGATCGATTTAAGGCGGTCGACGACGAAGAAAAAGCGAGACTCAGAGCCAAATACGGCTACGATAACGATACTTTTATTATGATTTATCCCGCCGATCTCTCGGTCAGAAAGAACCAGCCGATGCTCTTCGATGCGCTCCAAAAAATAGTACAGAAGAACAAAAATGTGAAGCTGCTCCTGCCCGGTCAGCCGATAAGGCTCGAGGAGTATAAGCAGATGGTCGCCGAGCGCGGTATCGCCGAAAATGTCGATTTTCTCGGCTATCGCCGCGATATAAATAACCTCGTGGGTCTGAGCGATCTATCGGTCGCGTCGAGCTTCCAGGAGGGTCTGCCGATAAACCTTATCGAGGCTATGGCCATGGGCAATCCGATAGTCGCCACCGATGTGCGCGGCAACAACGACGCAGTCGAGGACGGAGTCAACGGATATCTCGTTCCCGTCGGCGACAGCGGGATGATGGCGGAAAAAATACTCGAGCTTATGAACGACCGCGAGAAGCTTCGCACATTCGGCGAAAACGGTCTCGATATGGTCAGGGATTTTTCGACCGAGAATGTCAACCGCGAGATGCTGACTATCTACAGCAATCTCGGACTCATCTGAGAATAGGGGCTGCAATATGAGAATACTGCATTTTGTGCCGGATATAGGCGTCGCAAACGGTGTGATGAGCGTTGTACTCAACTATTTTCGCGCGATGCCGGAAGATATAAAATTTGACATAATGTATTTCAAGGAGTGCGAGCGCGACAGACGCGCCGAGATAGAAGCACTCGGCGGGCGCGTGTTCAGAATAAATACGCCCGGAATAAAAAGCTTTGTCTCGTCCGAGCTTGACGGCTTTTTTGAAGAGCATAAGGGCGAATATGCGGCGGTACATATCCATGCGCCGTATATGACCTGCCTCATCGCTCCGAAAGCGAAAAAACACGGGATAAAAAAAGTGGCGGCGCATTGCCACTCAACACTGTTTTCATTGAATCCCGATAATCTGCGAAGAAATCAGCTGCTCAATGTCCCGACACGCTTTCTCGCGGACAAGCTTTTCGCCTGCGGCCGCGAAGCGGGGCGCTACTGGTACGGCAAGGACAGTCGATTTACAGTTTTGCCGAATGCCATTGACTGCGCTTCATATGCCTTTTCCTCGGAAAAGCGCAGCGCGGCGCGCGATGAATTCGGAATAGGTGACAGCACGCTTGTTGTCGGTCATGTCGGCGTGACGAGTCCGCCGCTGAAGAATCACCCTTATCTTTTGCGCGTGTTTGCTGAAATAAAGAAAGCGCACCCTGATGCAGCGCTTCTTATGGCGGGCGCGGAGGAGACTGATGAACTCAGAAAACTTGCGAATCAACTCGGAATATCTGACTGCATATATTTCTTGGGCAGGCGCTCCGATGTTCCTCAATTGCTCAGCGCAATGGATGTTTTTATATTCCCGTCGTTCAGAGAGGGCTTGCCCGTCTCGGTCGTCGAAGCGCAGGCGGCAGGGCTCCCGGTGCTCATGTCCGACACCGTTACTGACGAAGTCTGCATAACAGATCATATAAAGCGCCTGTCGATCGACGCCGACCCGAAAGTCTGGGCGAAAGAAATTAAGACAATGCCTGACGATATGCGCGCCTCCGCATTTGAAAAAGTCAAAGAATGCGGTTGGGACATAAATAAATGCGCAAAGACACTTGTTGACTTCTACGAAAGGTGAGCTGGATATGGCGGCAAAAAGAGTATTGATAGTTCTCGGAAAACTCAAACGCGGCGGTGCGGAGACTCTTGTTATGAATATTTACCGCACCATTGACAGATCCGTTGTGCAATTTGATTTTATTGTACATACTCCCAACCGTTATGATTATGACGATGAGATTGAATCTCTCGGCGGAAAGATATACAGATTTCCACAGTATAATGTACTTAATCATTTTGAATATAAGCGCTGCTGGAACAGATTCTTTGCAGAGCATCCGGAATACAGAATAATCCATGCGCATATGACGGGTTCTGCAAGTGTGTTTCTACCGATCGCTAAGAAGTACGGTCTTGTAACAATAGCGCACAGCCACATAGCTCTGTCTCAAAAGGGTATAAGGCAGAAGGTGATCGATCTTTACCGCCTTCCGCTAAAAAATCAGGCGGACTATTTGTTTGCCTGTTCAAACGATGCCGGTGTATGGATGTACGGCGAGAAAGCAACAAAGCGCGGCAACTACTATATTATCAGAAACGGTGTCGATACGGATAAATTTGCTTTCTCTTCTGATAAGCGCGATAAAATCAGGGCGGAACTCGGACTTGACGGAAAATTTGTTATAGGCAATGTCTCTCGTTTTCATATTCAGAAGAACCATTATCTTCTTATCGATGTTTTTGCCGAGATTAAAAAGGAGAACGGCAATGCCGTTTTGCTTCTTGTCGGCGACGGCGATCTGCGCGGAGCGATAGAGGAAAAGGTGAAGTCGCTCGGACTTGCTGACAGTGTGATATTCACGGGTGTACGCACTGATATCGATTGCATACTCAGCGCAATGGATGTTTTTATAATGACTTCGTTCAACGAGGGGCTTCCGGTGTCGCTTGTTGAAGCTCAGGCATCCGGATTGCATATAGTCGCGACTGATACAATATCTTCGGAGATAAATCTTACTGATCTTGTTGAGTTTTGTTCTCTCGACGATTCGCCGAAAAAGTGGGCTTGTAGCGCTTTGAAATATGCCGACGGATATGAGCGTAGAAATACAAAGGCGGAGATAGCCGCGTCGGGATACGATATAGTATCAACGACGGAAGAACTTAAACAATTCTATCTTAAAAACTGGCACGAATAACGGGGGGACACGATGGAAAACAGGGTGATCGAATTCGGATATTCATCTAATCTTGGCGGAGTTGAGGTGTTTATTAAAAACATTATTATGAATACTTCAATCCCTATAGATTTGGTGGCAACAACGCAGGACAAGATCCCTTTTGAAGACGAATTTGTCGCAAATGGAAGTCGGATATTCAGAATACCGAACAGGCGTTCTGCACCGATGGAATATAAGCGTAATATTGAGAATATTCTGCGTGAACATCCGGAGATAAAAGCGGCTCATGTTCATCTCAATTCATGCAGCAGCATCGAAGCACTCGAGGCGGCGAAAAAAGTTGGCATGCAGTGTATTGCACACAGCCACAGTTCCAATTCGAACTTCAATAAACTTACAAAAACACTTCACACTATAAATAAAAAAAGACTTAATAAGCTTGCCGATGTCAGATTGGCGTGCTCCGATGCGGCGGGACATTTTATTTTTGGCAACAGCAATTTTGAAGTCATAAAAAACGGTATCGATACCGAAAAGTTTTCGTTCAATCACGCGTATCGCGACGAGATAAGGCGTGAGTTTGATATTGGTGATCGGTTTATGCTCTGTCATGTTGGAATGTTTGCACCGGTGAAAAATCATGAATTTTTGATAGATATTTTTGCTTCGGTCGTTAAAAAACATCCTGACAGTGTACTGCTTCTTGTTGGAACAGGTTCAGAAACGGAGAAAATCCGCGAAAAAGTGTCGGGTCTCGAGCTTAGCAAAAAGGTTATCTTTGCCGGACGACGTACGGATGTTGAAAAGATAATGAGCGCGGCGGACGCATTTGTTCTTCCTTCTCACTTGAAGGGCTTCCGTTAGTGCTTGTTGAAGCGCAGAGCAGCGGACTCAATTGCTTTGTATCGGATGCTGTGCCGGAAGAGGCAAAGCTGCTCGATAACTTTGAGTTTATCCCGCTCGATATCGGCGCGGAGGCATGGGCAGACAGAATCCTTTCTGCTGCTTTGAACACAGATCGTGCGTCGGCGTCGGCGGTAGTAGCCGCAGCGGGATATGACTGCAAACTTACCGCCGCGCGAATTGAAGAGATATATTCGCAACAGATAGCCTTGTGTTTATGACTTATAAAAGTTCGGAGAACATTTGATGAAGAAAAAAGTTTTGATAGTTACAAGCCCTCTCAGAGTCGGTGGATTTGATGTTGTTGCCACAAGCTTGCAAACACATCTTGACCGTGAACGCTTTGAATGTACATATTACATAGTCGGCGAAGAGGTCGGCCCGCTTGAGCCGATTGTTATCAATAGTGGTGCAAAGGTGATACATCGCCCGGACAGCGTTAAAGGTTATCTTGCTGATTATAAATATCTGAAGAAAGTTATACATGAGGGCGAATACGATGTCGTTCATTCACATCTAATGTTTTTCAGCGGTCTTGTAATGCTTGCCGCGCGCAGCGAGGGTGTACCTGTCCGCGTGCCGCACGGGCATATGACAGATCCGTGTATAGAACACAGAAGTTTTATTCATCGAAGGATGTTTAATATTTACCGTCTTGTTATGACGATGCTTCTTGACAGCTGTTCGACAGCTCTTGTCGCTTGCGGACCGGAAGCGGGAGCTTATCTTTACGGGAAACGCACTTTCAAAAAACGCGGAATTATTCTCAACAACGGAATAGACCTTAGTAAATATAAATTTGATCCCGTGATGCGCGCCAAAAAACGGCACGAACTTGGCATTGAGAATAAGCTTGTCGTGGGTCATGTAGGCAGACTCAATTATATTAAAAACCATAAGTTCCTTCTCGATGTTTTTGCCGAACTCAAAAAAATTAATGCTGATTCCGTATTGCTTATAGTAGGTGAGGGCGAAGAAAAGGATGCAATAGAAGAAAAGGCGCGGCGTCTCGAGATAGAAAATGATGTTATTCTTACCGGTGTCAGAAACGATGTTTACGATCTGCTTCAGGCAATGGATGTATTTGTGTTTCCGTCGCTCAAAGAGGGACTCCCCGTCACTCTCATAGAAGCTCAGGCAACTAAACTTTCGTGCCTTATTTCCGATACTGTGTCCGAATACGCAAGGCAGAACAGCAACGTGGAATATATTTCACTTTCCGATTCCGCTGCGGAATGGGCACAGAAAGCGCAGAAGCTTGCATCAATTGATAGGAAAAGCATATCTTGCAAGGAACTAATTAAAAATTACGATATAAACGAAACCGTAAAACAGCTCGAAAAAATATACGTGGGACAGGAGGGGTAAGATGAGCATATATTTTGCGATAGTTATTGCTTTTTGCGTTATCTATCCATTCATCCCGCGAAAACATATAAAATGGCTGTTCCTCGCCCTTGTACTCGCCCTGTCAGTTATGGCGTTTTATGTTAAACCGCTTGAGACCGATGACCTGCTGAGATATTACAACTCGCTTGATTTACTGAGGAAAAAGTCCTTGTCCGGCTACTTTGATTTGCAACGCAACGGCTACGGAAATTTCGATGCTGTTCCGGTTTGCGGACTGTATTTTTTCTTTGTAAGTAAACTCGGTAACAATAATTTTCTTCCGGCCATAACCATATTTTTAACTTACGGTAGTATGCTCTTTGTAATATGGCGATTTGCAAATTACTACAAGATAAGCAAGCTGTATATATTTGTCGGTACGTTCTTTTTACTTAGTACTTATTGGTATTATGACACATGTAGCGGAATAAGAAACGGTTTGGCATTTGCCGTTGCGATGTTCTGCTTATATTTTGATTTGGTCGAAAAGAAGAAAATCTTTTGTCTGGGTTATTTCGTGGCCATGGGAATACACTCCGCTGCAGTTATATTTTTGGGGTTACGGTTGCTTACTGAGATAAATATGAGACTCAGGCTGAAATTTTTAAATGCTATATCTCTTGTAGGAATATTATTTGGTTCATATATTATTGAATTTTTAGGCAAGATATTTAATAACAGCTTTTTTGATGTTCTTTTAGAAAAAGCCGCTAAAAATAAAGTCAGAGTAATTAGCTTTACCAGCGGAACAACAATTTTAAGTTTGGTTCTGCTTTTGGCTGTAATAATTATGTGCATCTACATGAATTATCTGATAAATAGAGACAATATTGAAAACATTGAGTCAATAAATTATTTCTTTATTTTGTTGCTGTTTTTCTCTGTTGGTTCGCTTTCGAGTTATCTTATATTCACAAGATTTATGCATTGGGTCATTCCCATGTTTGGATCGCTGATTATCATGTTGTGCCTGGACTTGAACAGGAAGAAGCGGCAGGAAATATATTTTGCGCCGCATGGAGAAAGTACCATAAAGAGAGACATTTCTGTTTACAGGTCAAATGAGCTTATACTGAACCTGATGATAACTGCTTTGTCGCTGTTTAATCTGTATTTCCTTTGCTTTGTAAGCGTGATACACTCTGCGAAATTTGGAATATAATCCGCCCTTGGAGGAATAAAAATGAGCTCTGAGCATAAAAAGCAAAGAAATTGCGGGGTCGATTGCCTTCGTATCGTTGCAATGTTTGCTATTGTTTTACAGCATTGTATTTTGCACAGCGGCATTTTACAGGAACAAAACATATTCTCTGTCAAATACGGTTTAGTGGATTTGGTGACATTCTTTTGTTTTGGAGCGGTGAATACATATCTCCTGATATCCGGTTATATAAATGTCAACACTAAATATAAGCTTTCAAGAATAATGTATCTTTGGATAGAAGTCATTTTCTATAATCTAATTATTAATATTGTAGCCACGCTTATATTAAAAACACCTGTTACAGCCGATATAATATTAAGAATATTTACTCCGCTGCTCCACCATGAATATTGGTTTTTTACAAGATATACATTACTCTTTTTGTTGATGCCGATTATAAATATGATCGCGCACAAGATGTCAAAAAAGTGTTATCGCATTTTTTTAATTGTGATTTATGTTTTGTTTTGTTTTGTGGCTCCTGTAGTAAAAAAGTATACCGGTATTGACATTTTTATTCTCAAAGGCGGATACAGTACAGTTTGGTTTGTTGCCATGTATATGACCGGCGCATATTTCAGGCTCCATTTTATCTTAGAAAAAAAGAAGAAAATTGTTTACTTTTTGGGATTTGTGTTTTTTTCACTGCTTCTGTATCTTGACAACGAGTTTATCCCGACATTCTTTAAACAGTATAAAAATGTGGAGATAAGTAGTATTCTGTCTGCAGATACGTACAGTTCGCCGTTCACCGTTTTGGCGGTTGTTTGTATGTTGTTATTGTTTGTAAATATTGACTTCAGCAATAGAATAAAGCACTTTGTTTGTTCTGTCGGACCACTGACTTTTGGGGTTTATCTGATTCATGACAATCCCATAACCAGAGAATATGTTGTCTCAAGAGTCCCAAAAATGTTTGAACAGAATTTCGGAAATTCTTTGGTAATATGGATGGTGCTCTGTGCTGTATTTTTCTTTTTCACATGTCTGCTTATAGAATTTTTGGTACAGCTTTTGTTCAAAAAAATTGAAGTAAGACAAGTATGCAACAAAATTTGTTTGTTTTTTGCGAAGATATTTAAAAAAGTACCGCCGATATATAATCTATACTTTGCAGATTTAGTAGATTCTTGCAACAGCGAAAAATATGCGACCAAAAACACATAATTGTAATTATGATTAAATATATGTTTGAAAATATTGCGGGGGATTTCTGATGGAACTGGATTATTACCGCGTGGCATCTAGAAAAAAAAGCGGACATGCACTTTTGACCGACGAGACCACGCCGTTTAAAGCTATAAAAAATAACTGGAGATACTGGGTAGCCGATCCGTTTGTGTTTGAACATAACGGCGAGACATATATCTTCGCCGAGCTGTTTGATTATCTTCGCCGAAGAGGTGTTATAGGGTATTCGAAACTCAGGTCGAACGGCAGCTTTTCGCGTTGGAAAGAAATAATCGTCGAGCCTTATCATATGTCATATCCGCAGATTTTTGAATATAACGGTGAAATATATATTGTGCCGGAAACGGGTTCAGGGCGTACCCTCGATATGTACAGAGCGGTCGATTTTCCCGATAAATGGGAGAAATCCGTGAACCTTGCCAAAGATGTCATTTTTGCCGATACAACGCTTTTGAACCGCGGAGGGAAGCTTTATGCGCTTGCCTGCGATATGGAGAGGACAAAGAACAGCGAACTTGTTTTGTTCGGTGTCAATGAGAATATGAAGCTTTGCTCTACAGAACTTGGATGCGTTGTTAACGATCCGGTTACTGCTCGTGCGGCAGACAAAATGTTTGAATATGGCGGTAAGTTAATACGTGTGTCTCAGGATTGTTCCGAAGAATACGGCAAACGCCTTAGCTTTCTTGAGGTGGATAGCGATTTTGATTCGTATTACCGCGAGAAAACGGTCAAGATCGTCGATGTGAAGAACCTCAATATTATCGGGATCAAGAACCCTTTGCGTGTTCATACATATAACTCTTCCGAAAATTATGAAGTTATCGATGTTTACAGCGCCAATAAGAGCCTGTTGAACTTATTCGGGAGACTCGCGTATCTGATCTACAAAAAGCTAAGAGGTTAAAGGTGCCTGATTTATGATAAGTGTTATAGTGCCGGTTTATAAAGTTGAAAAATATCTTCGTCAGTGCCTTGACAGTCTCACGGCACAGATGCTTGAGAATATGGAGATAGTCGTAGTTGATGACGGTTCGCCGGACGGATGCCCCGCTATATGCGATGAATATGCGGCGAAAGATGCGCGCATGAAGGTCGTGCATAAGGAAAACGGCGGTCTGCTCAGCGCAAGAAAAGCAGGACTTGCGGCGTCAATTGGCGATTATATTGGCTTTGTCGACGGCGACGACTGGGTCGAGCCGGACACATTCCTGAATATGTACAAAGCCGCCCGCGAGCATTCGCCCGATATGGTGCTCAGCGACTTCCTCTGTGACTATGGTGACCGTGTGGAGCCGAGCGAACAGTGCTTTGAAGAGAGCTTTTATGACCGCGTTCGTCTTGAAAAAGAGATTTTCCCCGTTATGCTTTTTGATGGCAATTTCTATGATTTCGGCATCAAACCGAGCTGTTGGAGCAAGCTTGTTCGGAGAGATATCCTTGAAAAAAATCTTATGACCGTTGATGAGCGCATCCGAATGGGCGAGGACGCAGCGTTCATATATCCGTGTATGCTTGACTCGCAGAGCATATCATGCATAAAAACGCCGACCTATCATTACAGAATAACCGGGCAGTCGATGTCGACGGCATATGACGAAAAACTCAAAGATATTATTCTCCTGCCGTATAAGCGGCTCAAAGAGAAAAATGTGTCTTCTGATTTTGATATATCATCTCAGCTCGATTATTATCTTTTGTATATGGTCAATTTCCTGCTTCGCAACGAGGCGAAGAAAGCCAATTCCCATTCGAAACAGGAGCGCAGGAAAGTTATTGAAAATATCTGCGCGGATGAAGATATTCGCTCTGCGGCGGCAGCGGTCGATATGGGAAAATTGCCCGCGCACACGAAGCTGCTCGCATCGGCGCTTAGGCGTGGTTCAGTGTTTATGACGGAAAAGTATGTTGAATTTTTGAGAATTTATTTAGGAGGAAAGCAATGAACAGTCAGCCGAAGATCAGCGTTATCGTGCCGGTATACAAAGTTGAAAAATTTCTTGATAGATGTGTTGAAAGCATCGTCGGACAGACATATGAAAATCTCGAGATAATCTTAGTGGATGACGGCTCGCCGGACAATTGCCCTTCAATGTGCGATAAATGGGCTGAAAAGGACAGCCGTATTAAAGTTATCCATAAAGAAAACGGCGGTGTCTCATCCGCAAGAAATGCGGCTTTGGATGCGGCAACGGGCGATTTTATCGGATTTGTTGATTCGGATGACTGGATAGAGCCGGATATGTATGAGTCACTTATGATGAGAATAGATGAGACAGGAAAAGATATTGCAGTATGTTCGTACTATTCAATAGAAGTTTCCGGGGAAAGAAACGAGTGTAGGTGCATTGCCGATAAGGCTGTAGTTTGCAAAGATGATTATTTTCGCTTTATTGTGCTCGGCGGCGATGGCGGCTATATTTGGAACAGGCTTTATCGTGCTGACATCATCAAAGAAGTAAGGTTTGATGAAAATATTTGGTATTCTGAGGATTTGTTGTTCAATTTCAAAGCGGCACAGAAGTCGAATGGCGCGGCTATTCTTGACAAGATCGAATATAATTATGTTCAGAAGCGAATCAAAGAACAAGCGTGGGTCATGAATGATCACTCTTTTGATTCAATGACAGCGTTTGAGATTATGCTGAGTTATAAAGATATACCTGAGGATGTCTATGACTGTTGCCTGAGGGGATATGCTGCTGCGGCATTCACTCTGCTCAGTGGAGTTCTTACAAATGAGAAATATTTTTATAAGTATGATGATATAAGATCTGCAATATTGAACTTCAAAAAGCGGATACTTACTCAAAAAAAATATCCTCTCAAGTATAAGGTGAAAACACTTGCGCTTTGGCTTTGCCCCGGATTTTATAACTTTATGATCCGCGGAATAAGAAACGCCAAGGATAAAAAGGCCGATTGATAACATTGCACAAAGGAGAGATAAATATGCAGGATGCTCTTGTCAGCGTGATAGTGCCTGTTTATAAGGTTGAAAAATATCTTGATAAGTGCGTCGGGAGCATTGTCGCTCAGAGCTACAAAAATCTTGAGATAATTCTTGTTGATGACGGCTCTCCGGACAATTGTCCGACTATGTGCGATTTGTGGGCTCAAAAGGACGGTCGTATAAAGGTTATACATAAGCCGAACGGCGGATTGTCTTCTGCGAGAAATGCAGGACTCGATATATCCTGCGGCAGATTTGTGATGTTTGTTGATTCGGATGATTGGATTGATGAAAGCACTGTGCAAAGCCTTCTTACGATCAGCGAAGATGCGGACATTATAATGTGCGGATTTAGCGTTGAATATGAAGACGGAACGACTTTTCAAGAGAACTCCGGAAATAAAAGGCTAGAAGGCTTTGATATACTGGGAGAGTTTATTCTCGACAATATTCGACCGGAAGCGTGTGGTAAGCTTTATCGATTGAATTTGTTTTCTGATACACGCTTTGATGAAACTATAAAATATGCAGAAGACCTTGATATGAATTACCGGCTTATGAAAAAAGCATCAAAATTTATATCTACAGATGAGGGCTTCTATCATTATATCAGGCGTGCAGGTTCAATTACCTCTACTGATATGACAGTCGGACGCGCGAACCTATATAAAATAACGGCGAGATTTGTGGAAGAGAGCAGATATAACAGCGATATCTACGAAAAAAGTATTTGCCGCCATACACGCATCCTTTTTGCAACACTTTCAAGATTGCTCAGTAGCGATGCAAGTGTCAGTGGTGGAAAAGAAATCAGCGGCACTTACTCTGAAAAAATATTTGAAGAAATCCGCAAGTACGGAAAATATATCATGAAAAACAGATATCTTTCGATTAAATATAAAATTTCTGTAATTATCATCGCTATAAGCCCAAGGTTATTTGTGATTTTCAACAAATTATTGGGCAGATAATTTATTAGTTGCATGCTTTAATGATTTTTTGGAGTGAATTGTAAAATGCAGAAACTGCCTGAAGGAATAAGAAAGATCCTTGCAAGATTCAGATATTATCTTTATATTTGGAAGCTTATATTTTCAACTGCTTTCAAAAAAATTAAATATCGTGAAAAGTTTAAATTTCTTTTGATAACTCCGGAGCACTGCAATCTCGGCGACCACGCCATAGCCGCAGCCGAGGAGGCTCTTTTCAAGGACTTTTTCCTGTTTGAAATAACCGAAAGAAGCTTGGATAAATTTTTCAAGTATTTTAGACATAGCTTGAGCTTAAAGCTCCTGTTCGGGAAAAGCGACATACTGATTCACGGCGGAGGATTTATTGGTACTATCTGGCCGTATTCCGATATTCTGACGCAGCAAATCATAGAGCTTCTTCCGCATAGCAGAATAACACTCCTGCCCAACACGATTTTCTTCTCCGACGACGAAGAGGGCAGAAAGTGGCTCGAAGATGCCCGAAAGGTGTATAATTCACATAAAAACATTACTCTTTGCACAAGAGAAAAGCTCTCTTATGACAATGCACTTCTTTTGCTCGACGACCACAGCAGAGTGAAGCTCATTCCGGATATGGTGCTGTCGCTCGACGAGTGCCGTGAGGATCAGAAGCGCAGCGGCGCAGTCCTCTGTCTGAGAAATGACTGTGAAAAAATAATGGACGATGCCGACAGCGCGGAGATTTATACTTGGACAAACAAGGTCTTTGGCAGCGTCAAAGAGGCGGACATGTGCGTTGACCATAATGTGCTCCCGAAGAACCGTCTTGCCGAGCTCGAAAAACAGTTTGAAACATTCAGAAAAGCCGAGATCGTGATAACAGACAGGCTTCACGGAATGATATTCGCTGCGATAACCGGTACACCGTGCGCCGTTTTCTTCAGCATGAGCCATAAGGTGAAAGGCATCTATGACTGGTGCCTGTCGGATGTTGAGTATATACAAAATGTTGAGAACTGCGCGGATATAGCCGCATTTTATGAAAAAGTCAAAGGCAGAAGTTTCAGCTATGACAATACCGCTTTGAAGCCGTATTATGATGAGCTTATTGAAATCATTAAATAAGAGGTAGATAAATTGGCATCACGTACTGAAAAATCAACAAGAACCGCTGCGGCAAGTTTTCTCAATTCAACGTTGGGAAAAGTGCTTGCATTTGTCTCTAAAACGGCGTTTATCAATGTTTTCGGGCGCGAGATGCTCGGTCTTAACGGGCTTTTTTCAAATGTTATTTCATTGCTCTGCCTTGCCGATCTCGGCTTCGGCACGGCAATGGCATACAGCTACTATAAGCCGATAGCGGATAACGACACAAAAAAAATAGCCGCGCTGAATAAATTTTACAGCAAAATTTATTTAGTAATAGCTGCGGCGGTGTCCGTTGCGGGCGTAGCATTCGTTCCGTTCCTTGATTCTTTTGTAAATCTCGATCACGAGATCGAGCATATGTATCTGTATTATGGCATCGCGGTGTTCAATACGGTCTGCTCATACCTTTTTGCTTACAAGCAGACGCTTATTACCGCGCATCAGCACGGATATATTATTTCCAGATATACCGTTGTCACCAGCACGGTATCTACGATTATGCAGATAGTTATTATATATGCCACAAAGAATTATATAGCCTATCTAATGGTCGGCGTTGTGTTTACTATCGTGAACAATCTGATAATTTCGCATCAGGCGAACAAGCTTTATCCTTATATCAAAGAGCCCAACGAGCCGCTTTCAAAAGCGGACAAGCGCGGAATATTCAACAACATGGGTTCGATATTCTTATACAAGCTTTCGTCTGTTATGATAAACGGTACGGATAACCTGCTCATATCAAAGATGGTCAGCACCGTTGCCGTCGGCGATTACTCTAACTACCTTATGCCGATAAATATGATAAACAGCTACGCAAACATCGTCTTCTATTCGTTTACGGCGAGCCTTGGCAACATGATGGTGTCCGACAGCAAGGAGAAGCAGTATAGGGTGTTCAAAGTTATTCAGACGATGTCCGCATGGTTCGGAATAGTTGTCAGCGCGTGTACATATGCGCTCGTTGATGATTTCATAATCGTGTGGCTCGGCAAGGACTTTCTTGTCGATAAATATACCGTCTGCGCCATCTGCCTTAACTTCCTTCTGTCCTGCCTGCTCTATCCCATATGGATATACAGAGAAGCGGCGGGAATCTATCTGAAAACAAAGTATATAATGACTGCCACCGCAGTTATCAATATCGGACTCTCCATACTCATGGGCAAGTGGATCGGAATGGCTGGCATAATTTTTGCGTCGGCTGTTTCAAAGCTTTTGACCTATATCTGGTATGAGCCGATTATTCTATTCCGCGACCATTTCAAAAAGTCGGTTTGGGGATATTTCGTCTCGTTCTTTGCAACGCTGGTTATCAGCTGCGGCGCCGGCTTCGGCTTGAAGCTGCTCGCCGATATGATTCCTCTCTCGGGTATACTCGGCTTTATAGTCAAGGGCATAGCGTGCTTTGCGGCAACGAATGTTCTCTATTTGCTTCTCTATTTCAAGAATCCGTATTTCAAAGAGCTTCTCGCGAGAGTCAGGTCGCTTGTCGGCGGCGTTATCGGAAAATTCAAAAAGGCTAAGTGAAAACAGGATGATAAGCGTAATAATCCCGGTTTACAAAGTTGAAAAATATCTCGATAAATGCGTTGAAAGCGTTGTCGGGCAGACATACTCCGACCTTGAGATAATTCTTGTCGATGACGGTTCGCCGGACGGCTGTCCCGCGATGTGCGATGCATGGGCTGAAAAAGACGGGCGAATAAAGGTTATTCATAAGCCGAACGGCGGTCTCTCGTCCGCGCGCAATGCAGGACTCGTCAAAGCATCGGGTGAATATGTTTTCTTCCTCGACAGCGACGACACAATATCTGCGAACTGCATTGAATTGCTCGCCGATGCCGTGCGGTGCGACAACAGCGATATCTGTATCGCGAATGTCGCCAGAATAGACGAAAACGGAAAGCCAATCAAAGCTCTGCTCTTCGATTCGGACATACTTCTTTCAAAAGACGATGTGTTCGAGGACATAGCCAAAAAAGGTCTGTTTGCCTATGTTATCTCCTGCGGCAGACTTTATCGCCGCAATTTGTTTGACGGCATATCATTTCCCGAGGGTAGACTCAACGAGGATGCGTTCGTGTATTACCGCCTCTTTGACAGGTGCAGCTGCATTTCCGTCAGAAAGGATGCTGTGTATTTTTATCTCAGCAGGCAGGGGAGTATCATGTCTGAATATACGCCGCGCAGACTCGATGTCCTCGAAGCCTTTGCCGCTCAGGCGAAGTTTTTTTCGGATCGCGGCTTTGATAAAACGGTGGAGGCTGTGCGCCGATATGCCTATGATGCGGCGGTCAATACTCTTCTCGCCAACCGTATCGGCGTGACGGATGAAAGATTCAAAACCGCGCTGAGATTTTATAAATCAATATGCCGCCTTTGTCCGGGCGATATGGGCAGGTCGACTGTCCGTCTGTTTTTTGCGGCGTATCCGTTCAATCTTTTTTCAAAACTTCTGCTCAGACTCAAGGGCGTTAAGAGGTGAATTCGGTGGATAAACTTCTGAGCATCATTGTTCCCGTCTACAAGGCGGAAAAGCATCTTGACAGATGTGTCGAAAGTATACTTTCGCAGACATATGGGAATATAGAACTTGTCCTGGTCGACGACGGCTCGCCGGATGCCAGCCCCGCGATGTGCGATTCATGGGCAAAGCGCGATTGGCGCGTCAGGGTGATACATAAGAAGAACAACGGCGCGTCTTCCGCGCGAAACGCCGGACTCGATATGGCGTCGGGCGAATATATCGGCTTTGTCGATGCCGATGATTTTGTAGAGCCCGATATGTACGAAACTCTGGTGAAAAACGCGCTCGAAAACAACGCCGATCGCTCCGGCTGCGGCTATTTCGATTCTTCACGCCCGGATGAAATTTCGGCTGATGGCAAAATAACAGTGCTCAGCGACAAAAACTCTATAATTGCCTATTCCGCCTGCGGCAAGCACAACAATGTCTGGCGCTCCGTCTATTCCAAAAAGGCGATAGGGAAGATTCGTTTCGACGAAAGCCTTGTCATCGCCGAGGACTGGCTCTTCAACTACGAAGTGAGCAAGAATGTCTCTGTGCAGGCGGATACTAATAAACGGCTCTATCATTATGAATCCGCACCGGATAGCCTCATGAGCCGGCTCAACGACAAAAAAATAATCGACCGCATCTCTGTTCTCGAATATATCTGCGGCAGCGAGTGCGGAAAGTCGCTCGGGCGCAAAGAAACGGCGGATATCCGTATGCGCGTGCTCATGTTCTGTGCGGAGGAGAGTATGCATTCCGGCATCGACCGCGAGCCGTGGTTCAAGCGCGAGGTCATAAAAAAAATACGCGGCGCCCTTGCGGCGTTTCTCGGGTGCGGTGCTTCGGCAAAGCGAAAGATAAAAGCGATAATTTTCGCCTTCGCGTGGCCGCTGTATTCCGCCCCGGCGCGTAGAAAATAAAGTTAAAAATAAAATAGTATATAATTGCTGATTGGAGGTGCACCATGCACGCATATCTGATAATAGCCCACGATCAGTTCGACCTGCTCGAAAGTCTTCTCAAATGTATCGACGACGAGCGTAACGACATTTATATACACATCGATTCTCATTCAAAGCTCGATATCAGCAGGATCCAAAGCGTTCTGCAAAACTCCCGCGTTGAGTTCGTCCCGCGTATCCATATAAGATGGGGCGGATTCGACATGGTCAGATGCGAGTATGAGCTGCTCGAAGCTGCGTTCGAGAGCGGACGAGAATATGACTATGTCCATCTCATCTCCGGCGCGGATCTGCCGCTGAAAAATCAGGATGAGATACACCGCTATTTCGATGAACATAAAGGCGAAGAGTTCGTCCATTTCGGCGCACCCGAGCCTACGGAAAAAGAGCTTGAGCGCGTCAGGTATTATCATTTTGCCTCCGGCAGAAGAAATTTCTTTAACCGCCTTGTCACCAAAGCGGAGACTGTTCTCGGGCGTATATTCGGGATAAACAGAATAAAGGGCAAGAAGATACAGCGCGGCTCGCAGTGGTTCAGCGTGACCGGCGAGTTTGCAAAATATCTTATTTCGCAAAAATCATTTGTGTTCAAGCAGTTTAAGCACACATATATTCCGGATGAATTCTTTGTTCAGACGGTGATTATAAATTCAAGCTTTGCAGATAATCTGCACAGCAAGAAGTTCGACGATGACCACGAAGCGTGCCTGCGCTATATCGACTGGACGCGCGGTCACCCGTACATATTTAAATCAGAGGATTATGACGAGCTGATGAATTCCGGCTGTCTCTTTGCCAGAAAATTCAGCATCGTTCAGGATGATAAAATAGTCAGGAAGATAACTTCGGCTGTTCTCAACGGCTGAAAGCGGAGGATATAAGTGAAGAAGCTTTACGAAGATTATATTTTTCTTGTGCGCACCGTGCTCGAAGGCGGCCGTGCGGATGATTTCAGCGGCGATTTTGAAAAGCTGCTGGAGCTTGCCCGCGAGCATAATATGACAAATATATTGTGGTACGCCCTGCGCAAAAACAGGAATGTCCCGACGAATATCGTCACGGAACTCCAGGGCAGCCATAATATGCTCATGTTCAAGTGTGCAAATCAGAAGATGACGCGCGGCGAGCTCGAAAGCCTGTTTTCGTCTGCGGGGATAAAGCATATCTTTCTCAAGGGCGCGGATGTCGCCCAGCTCTATCCGTCCGAGGATATGCGCGAGATGGCGGATATAGATGTCTACGCCGATCTCGACAGCCACGAGAAGATAAAAGAAGTTCTCACGCAGGCGGGGTACAGCTTCGAGGGACATAAGGGACACCACGATGTTTTCCACCGCGACCCGTTCATCTCGGTCGAGGTTCACGAATCTGTGCTCGACCATCAGCGCGAGACCGGGCTTGATACATACTTTGCGCCGCCGTGGCAGCTCACCGACGGAAACGGATTTGAATATAATTTCGACCCGAGCGACAATTATATTTTTCTTATGGGTCATCTGTTCGGTCATTTCCATCAGGGCGGAGTCGGCGTCAGATTCTTTGCCGATATGGCGCTCTATATGAAAAAATATAAAGACGAGCTCGATTGGGTGAAGATAAACTCCGTCTTTGAACGCTATAATTTGGACGAGGTTATGAATAATCTCAAGGCGCTCTCACTCCATTGGTTCGGCGATGAGCCGGAGAGTGGGCTGCTCGACGAGATGGGCGAATATGTCTTTGAATCCGGAAGCTACGGCAAGGCTGCGAATATGGTGATGTACCTCGCGAATGAGGACGGCAGCAACACATTCTTCGCAGCGCTCAAGCGAAAGCTGTTTATCTCTTCGTCCGAGATGCGACGCCGCAGCAGGATAGTTGACAAATTCCCGATATTTTTGCCGATAGCCTATGCCGCCAGGGCGGTTAAAATAATATTCACTCAGTTCCGCGAGCTTCGTGCGTGGATGCGCGGAGTGAAGGATGCAGACGGCGAGGCTGTCAAAAATTATAAGGAAATGATGCGCCGTTTTGGTGTAAAGTAAGAAAAAGTAAAAATAACTTGATAAACCGTGTCGCTGTATGTATAATTATAGTGTTGTATATCCACGACACCGAGAGGGGATTGCTTATGGAAAAACTTAAAACATTTGATGTTGACCTTAAACGCCTTTTCTTTGAAATTCTCAAAAGGCTCTGGCTGATATTGCTTGTCGGCATTGTCTGCGGTTCCGGCGTGTTCCTTTATGCCAAGTTCTTTATAACCCCGCAGTATAAAGCGACCGCAACTATTTATATTCAGAACTACACCGGCGAGAACGACGAAAAGATATATTCGTCCGACCTCAGCGCGTCCCAGAACCTGGTTACTACATATCAGGGACTGCTTACGAGCGATAATGTTCTCAACAGAGTCAAGGAAAAGCTCGGAGAGAACTACAATGTCGACGCTATACGCGCATCGTTTACCGCCGAGGCTGTTGAGGACACACCCATACTTAAAATATCCATCAACAACAACGACCCCGAAGAGGCGGCTAGGATAGTCAATGAGATAGCCAAAGTTGCCCCGGACGCCATAATGGATCTTGTTGAGGGAAGCTCGGTCAAGGTCGTCGACCTTGCGCGCGTGCCCGAAGGAATAGCATATCCCTCCTACAAGAAACTCACCCTTATCGGCTGCGTTATAGGCGTGGGACTCACTCTTGCAATAATCGTTTTGCTCGTTCTCTTCAATTCCTATATCGAGGACGAGGATGATATAGCCAAGCTCTTCGATGCTCCCGTCGTCGGCAAGATACCGAATTTCACTCTCTATGACGACAACGGCGAAAGAAAGAAAGGCTTCTTTTCGAAGAAAGGGGGCGCGTCTAAATGAAGCTTATCAGAAGAAAGAATAAAGTAAGCAGCCACCATTCTCCGTCCGAGCGTAAATATATCCTCGGCGACAACACCAGCTTCGTTGTCGACGAAGCATACAACACCCTGCGAAGCAACATCATTTTCTCGATGCCCGGCAAGGGCTGCAAGGTCGTCGAATTCACAAGTTGCGGCATGAGCGACGGCAAGAGCATAAATGTGCTCAACACCGCGATAACCTTTGCCGAGACCAATGTAAAAGTCCTGCTTATAGACTGCGACCTGCGCCGCCCGAATATCAACAGGCTTCTTGCGCGCAAGTCGTCGCCCGGTCTTACGAATGTGCTTGTCAACGCCTGCGCTCTTGAAGATGCCATAGTCAGAATAGACGATTACAATCTCGATGTCATATTCTCGGGCTATCTTCCGCCCAACCCCAGTGAGCTTTTGAGCAGCGAGGCTCTTGCCGAGCTCATGGAGACGCTCAAAGAGAGATATGACTATATATTCATTGACACTCCGCCCGTTTCTGCGGTTATCGATGCGGCGGTCATCTCGAAGTATACCAACGGCGCTGTTATAGTCGTCCGCCCCGGCTCGACAAAGAAAGAGGAGCTTGTCAACGTCGTCAGCCAGCTTGAGTTTGCCGATGCGAAGATAGTTGGCTTTGTTCTCAATTGCGTCGAAGATGAGCATGGCGGATATTACTACCGCGGCAAGTATAAGTATAATTACACTTATGCTTATGTCCACGGAGCGGAGAGCACAAAGACCGCAAAGAATACCAAGAGCAATTCTAAAAACGAGTCCCAGAAATCGAAATAAAGCTAAGGGAGCAGTCCTTATGGGCTGCTCTTTTTATGTGTATTCTGCCGAAAATATATAAGATGGTGGAAATTGCTTCCATTGTATGGTAAGATAAAAGCAGAAAATGCGTATATGCGCGAACGAAGGAGAATGTCCTATGAGCGAAAAGAAACGAAGCGCAAAAGAGTTCTTCATGGACAACAACAAGAAAAATCTAAAGATATTTATTGCTGTTGCAGCTGCAATATTGGTGCTTGCGGCTGTAATTTTTGGCGTTTATATTTTTACAAAAGTCGGACTTATCAATATAGATAAGGACGGAAAGGTCGACCCGGATTATACTCTCGCGCCCGAAGATGAGTTCGACAATATGTATGATGCGACGGACACTTCCGGTCTCGACGCACTCATAACGGCGTGGGCGAAGAACGGCGGCGAAAAATATTCGAGCAAGAATGTTATAAATGTCCTGCTTATCGGCGTTGACGATGCCGAGAGCAACACCGGCCGCTCGGATGCCCTTATCCTGCTCTCACTCAACAAGCGCACGAAGAAGATAACCATCGTCTCTTTCCTGCGCGACAGCTATACATATATGAATATCACCGACGCGGCGAGAAATCCCGAGCGCTGCTGCAAGCTCAACCATTCATATAGATGGGGCGGCTATCCCGTTCTTATCGAAACGCTCGAAAACGACTACAAGATAGAAATAGATCACTATATCAGCGTCGATTTCAAGAGCTTCCCGAAGCTTATCGATGCGCTCGGCGGCGTGACGCTGAAAATTGAGCCGTATGAGGCGGAGTATATCAATCGCACGACTACTCAGATAGATAAGATTCAGTCCGGCGATGCCGTGAAGCTCAACGGTGCGCAGGCGCTTGTCTATACCCGCATCCGCCATGTTGATGCGGCGGGCGACCTCGGCAGAACTGCGAGACAGCGCACGATAATAACCGCGCTTATAAAGAGCGCGCAGGGCGCGTCTCTGGGTCAGCTCAACAACGCTATGGATATCGTCCTGCCGAACGTGCACACGAACTATGGCAAAGGAGAGATAATCTCGCTTTTAACTCAGGCGTTCGCCCAGAAGTGGATGAACTACGATATAGCGCAGATGGTCATGCCCTCGGAGGGCAACTATGTTGCGGCGAGGCTCTATACTTATTACGGGCGTGTGGCAAGGATGCAGCTCGACACTTGGGTCATCGACTATCCCGTCGCCGCGCGCGAGCTCCAATTGGCACTCTACGGCAAGACGAATATTAATATCGGCAGCGACCATGTCTCGGCGATAGATCTGTATAATCAGGGGCTCGTCCCGACCCTCGGCGGCTCTACCGCCTCCGGCACACGCGCGCAGAGCAGCCATACCGCGCCCGCGCAGACAAGTCAGGTTGAAACTCAGCCGACCGAAGCTCCGGCGGCACATGATACTACATCTCCCGCGGCAGAGCCCACAACGGCGGCAGAGCCCGAAGAAGCGAACGATTGAGGCACAATGCTATGACGAACAGCGGCTTTTTTCAGCTTTTTGACCGCCACGAGCGCGAGGACTATAACGCCACATTGTCGGAAACTGCCATAAGGCAGATGATATCCGAAGAATTTGAAGAGGCGGATAAAATAATATCGGCGGGCTTCGATAAAGAAACGCTCAAGACGCTCGACGCAAACGGTCAGCCGTTTATCCCGACAAGAAAGTCCGACAAATTTCATATGCGAAAGCATACCTCCTGCCAGCAGCCATATTATCACGGTCACTCGTTCTATGAATTTATCTATGTCCTGTCCGGCGAGTGTACCCAGCACTTCAGGAATCCAGAGCGAAAATTGACGCTCAAAAAAGGTCAGGCGTGCCTTCTTCCTCCGGGTACGGTGCATTCTCTTGAAAAGAGCCGCAAGGGCGATAATATAATAAAAACCGTTATTCCGGCAAAGCTCTTTGAAAAATGCGCCGATAATTTGAAAATCGGCACTGAAATGACCGTGTTTGATAAAACTTCCGAACAGGTCAATTTCATCGTCATGCGCCTGCTCAGCGAATATTACGGCGGCGCGGACTATTCCGAACGCGCTGTTGAAAATTATCTCTCACTTTTGTTTATTGAACTTCTGCGCGGCGAGCGCGATAGAGACGGGCATCTTGCAGATGAGCTGAATCTCTATTTCGCCGAGAATATCGGCTCCGCGTCTCTTCACGGCTTCGCGTCAACGCTTGGCTACAGCGAAAAATACGCGGGGCGCATGATAAAAGAACGCCTCGGCGCGAGCTTTTCGGAATTGCTGCTGTCCTACAAGCTGCAAAAAGCGGCTCAACTCATGGCGGACACCGATCTTCCGATAGAAGAAATCGCCCGCGAGGCGGGGTATAACAACCCGTCGGGATTATATAAGCAGTTCTTCGCATCTTATGGCATGACGCCGAGCGCATACAGAAAAATGACAGAATAAAGTTTCCCGGGGATAGAAAAAAGCGTCCCCGGGATATTTTATATTTCTGCGGAATTTGATAGAATTTGCATTGAACAAACACGAAACGGAGCGGTGCTATGAATGTGGAAAAAGTGACCCCGAAATCTCTCGAATCCGAAAAGGCGGCGGAATATGCTCTCGCCGTCTGCGAAGAGGGACTCGGCAAAAGCGGCGTTAAAACAAAAAATCTCGGCGGCGGATCGTTCGGTACGGCGGTCGGCGTGACCTTCGGCGACGGTAGTGAGGCGGTTGTTAAATTCCTGCGCGCCGACGGAATGCTCGAAAAAGAGACTCACGATTTACAGCTTTTATCCGAAAACTGCGGCGTGCGTATGCCGAAAGTATTATATTTCCGCGGCGCCGACGGCAGTATACCGCTCGACTGCTATATTATGGACAAAATCGAGGACAGCACGCTCTTTATGTCGTTCGGCAAGCTGCTTTATCCGAAGAGCGCGAAGCTGGCTTTCGCTGATAAAGTGACCGACGCGCTCCACGGCATCCACGAATGTCGGAGCGACAAATTCGGCGACACAATGAACCCGCAGTTCTCATCCTGGCTCGAGTGTTACGAGCCGTTTATGAATGATGTCTATTCGGCTGCAAAACAGCTCTCGGAGGACGGACAACTGTCGCCCGAGATAGTCTCGACCATGAGCCGCGCGAGAGACAAATTTCAGAATATCTTCTCCCAGCCCGTCTATGATGCCTGCCTTATCCACGGCGATTTGAATGTCGGCAACATAATGGTCGGCAAGGGGCTCAGGATAACCGGTTTCATCGATCCGCTCAACTCCATGTATGCCGACCGCGAATATGATCTGTTCCAGTTCAACAACCTGACCGGCAAACGCTTCTTCCTCTGCGACACATATCTTAAAAAATACGGCGCGAGCGAAAAAGCGGAGCAGAAGCTTGCATTTTACGCCTTGTGGAATGAGGTCTACTGCTTCATAAAAGCGGGCACGCTCATCCCATTCATAATGAATCCGCTGGTCAAAAATATGAACGCCGTGCTCGGCAGGGGAGTATAACTATGGCTTCCGTGCCGGCAAGAATAACAAGCGCATTGCTCAGCGCCGTGTTTCATTCCCGATTTATAAAGAACGAGAATATGAGCTCGAACGCGGGCGCGGCGGCAAAAAATAAAGTCAGCAGATATAAGCCTCCGAAAGGCTATACCATGACCCGAACTCCCTGCGGCGAATGTTTTGTCGAAAGTCTCATTCCCGAAAAGTCAGGAACGGACACAGTGATTTTTCATATCCACGGCGGAAGCTTCAAAATAAAGCTTATTGATGCTTATCGCCGTCTCGCGCTGAAATACAGCCGTGCCGCAGGTGGAGCCGCCGTTTTCAGCGTCGATTACAGAACCATGCCCGAATATATCTTTCCTTCGCAGCTCGACGATGTCATGAGCGCGTGGGATATGCTGACAGCAAAGGACATAAAGCCCCAAAATATTGTAGTCCTTGGGGACAGCAGCGGCGCAAATCTGGTGCTTGCCCTCGCGCAGAAGCTCCGGGATTCCGGCAGACCGATGCCCAAAAAGCTCATCTGCTTTTCGCTCTGGGGCGATATGACAGCCTGCGGCGAATCATATGAGCGAAACTGCCACAGCGACCCGTTTTACGGTATCGCGAGGAAAGAAAAATTCAAAGATCACGAAGCGTATTTCAGACGCCGCCCGAAATATGCCGGGGAGCATGACCTCCTCGACCCATATCTCTCGGTGTCGTTTGCCGATTTTTCGGGCTTTCCGCCGACAGCCTTTTTCTGCGGTACGGCAGAGGTGGGGGAGAGCGACAGCGACACGGCTTTCGCCAATGCGCTCAGCGCAGGCGTCGATGCGAAGCTCTATAAATACGACGGACTTTTCCATGACTTTCAGCTTCTTCCGTTCCTGCCGGAGAGCAAGGATGTATTCCGAAAGCTTGAATCTATACTAAAATAAAAACTGCCGAATCTTTTTACGGGTTCGGCAGTTTTGCTTATTCTTTTATGCAAGCTCTTTCGCAAGCGCGTCGAGCTGCGCTTTGTTCTCGTCGGTCATTGCGGAACGAATAGTGACCGTACCGACTTGCTCGATATCCTTGCTGTTTTCAAACATCTTCGCCATGTTCCTCGCGGCGGTCGGCGCCCATGAGCCGTTCTCGATAAACGCAACTGTGCGCTTCTGATATCCTCGCTCGGTCAGGTGGTCGATGAAGTCGCGCATGAACGGGAATATGCTTCCGTTGTAGGTGGTCGTCGCGAGCACGAGCTTTCCGTAGCGGAACGCGTCCTCAACAGCCTCCGCCATGTCGCAGCGGGCAAGGTCGTTGACCGCGACTTTTGCGCAGCCGTTGGCCCTGAGTTGCTCGGCAAGATACTCGACAGCCTTTTTCGTGTTGCCGTATACAGAAGTGTATGCGATGCAGACTCCCTCGCTCTCGACGCCGTAGGATGACCAGATGTCATAGAGATTCAGATAATATCCGAGATTCTCGCTGAGAACAGGTCCGTGGAGCGGGCATATGACCGCGATGTCGAGCCCGGCGGCTTTCTTGAGCAGCGTCTGCACGGGTCCGCCGTATTTTCCGACGATGCCGAAATAGTATCTTCTCGCTTCGCACGCCCAGTCCTCGTCCGCGTCGAGCGCGCCGAACTTGCCGAACGCATCCGCCGAGAAGAAGACCTTGTCTTTTGCGTCGTAAGTCATCATGACCTCCGGCCAGTGAACCATCGGCGCAAAGACGAAATTCAGCTCATGCTCGCCGAGCGAGAGCGTGTCGCCGTTTTTGACAGGAAGCGAATTCTTAATGAAATCCCCGCCGTAGAAATTTTTTATCATCGTGAAAGTCTTGTCGTTGCCGACTATCACGGCGTCGGGATAAGCTGCGGAAAATTCCGCGATGCCCGCCGAGTGGTCGGGCTCCATGTGCTGAACTATGAGATAATCGGGCTGCCTGCCGGCGAGCGCCGATTCAAGATTTTTGAGCCATTCGGCGGTGAAGTGCCTGTCCACCGTGTCCATGACGGCAACCTTTTCGTCGAGAATGACATATGAGTTATATGCCATGCCGTTGGGCACTTCGTACTGACCCTCAAACAGGTCGATTTCGCGGTCGTTTACTCCGATATATTTGATATCTTCGGTGATGTTTGTCATACCGAGCCTCCTCGCTTCGTTTTCAGTGTTATATTATAACATATAAACGCCCGCGTTTCTATTGCAAAAACAACAAAACCGCAATTATTTTTGAGTCTATATTTGCTCTGTACACTTGAAAAAACTATATATGTAGAGTAAAATAATAGAATATAGTTCGCATCAAGACCGCATATATACGGAAAGGAAGGCACAGAATGAACGACGAGCTTTTACAGATACCCAAGCGAATTAAGGAACTGCGAGAGATCCTTGAAATATCGATAACCGAAATGGCGGAGAAGCTGAATATCTCCCATGACGAATATGAGAAGTACGAGTCGGGCGAAAAAGATATCCCCGTCAGCGCGCTCTACGCCATAGCGGCGGCACTCGGCACGGACTGCACCGTGCTTATGACCGGTGAATCCCCGAGAATGGACAGCTACACTATCGTCAGACGCGGCGACGGAGTTCGAGTTGACAGATATTCGGGCTACTATATCGAGAGTCTTGCTTTTAACTTCAAGAATCGCCAGATGGAGCCGATGCTCGTCACGCTCGAAGAGCAGGAGACCGAGCCCGCGCTCGTTATGCACTCCGGCCAGGAGTTCAATCTCGTCCTTGAGGGCAAGGTCAAGGTAACGGTCGGCAAGAATTCGTTTATCCTCAATGAGGGCGATGCTATCTACTTCGATCCGAACCTCCCGCACGGCCAGGCGGCGGTAGACGGAAGAACAAGATTCCTGACCGTTATCAACGAATAAAACTGCGACACCCCCCCGAAAGGAAAAAGAAAAAATGGATGATATAATCAAGCGCTTCTGTCCCCGCTATGACTTTGACAGCTATGAGGATATGAAGCAGAATTTCAAAATAAATGTGCCAGATGATTTCAACTTCGGTTTCGATGTTGTTGATGCGTGGGCGGATATCGAGCCCGAGAAGCTCGCCCTCGTCTGGACGAACGATGCCGGCGATATGGCGCGCTACACCTTCAAAGACATAAAAGACAACAGCAACAGGGCTGTCAACTTCCTGCTCGAAAAGGGAATAAAGAAGGGCGACATAGTCATGCTCGTTTTGAAGCAGCGCCCCGAAGTCTGGTTTATCATAACCGCGCTCCACAAAATCGGCGCAACGGTCATCCCCGCATCGTTCCAGCTGATGAAGAAGGACTATGTCTACCGCATAAATGCGGCGGGCGTCAAAATGCTCATAACCGTCGGCGACGACGATGTTGTTCAGCACGTCCGTGACTCCCTGCCCGAGTGTCCGAACCTCGAATATTATGTCACCGTCGGCGACAAGCCCGTTGACGGCGCAATAGATTACCGCTCCGTTATCGGCGGCTATTCGACCGAGTTTGAGCGCCCGACCGATCCCGAGAAGAGAACCGTTGTCACCGATACTGCTCTGCTCTATTTCTCCTCCGGCACGAGCGGAATGCCCAAGATGGTGCGTCACGATTTCTCCTCCGCTCTCGGTCAGATAACGACCGCGAGATATTGGCAGTGCGTCAAGGAGAACAAGATACATATGACCCAGACCGACTCCGGTTGGGCGAAGTTCGCATGGGGCAAAATCTACGGCCAGTGGATCTGCGGCGCGGCTGTCGGCGCATATGACACCGAGAAGTTCCACCCGATCGATATGATCGAGGCTATGGAGCGTATCCGTCCGAGCACATTCTGCGCCCCCGCGACAATATACCGCTTCCTGATAAAAGAGGATCTTTCAAAATACGATTTCAGCTACATTGAGCACGCCTGCCTCGCGGGCGAGCCGCTCAACCCCGAGGTTTTCCATCAGATAGAGAAACTGACGGGCATGAGAATATACGAGGGCTTCGGCCAGAGTGAATCTTCCGTCCTGCTCGCAAACTATCCGTGGGTCGAGATAAAGCCCGGTTCAATGGGCAAGCCCGCACCCGGCTATGATATCGCTCTGCTCGACGAAAACGGCGAGGAGTGCGAGGACGGTATGGTCGGTTCTATCTGCATCCGGGTCGATCAGGGTCATCCGACCGGACTCTTCCGCGACTACTGGAAAGACGATGCCGCGATGGAGAAGAGCTTCAAGTTCGGATATTATAACACCGGCGACACCGCATGGCGCGACGGCGACGGCTACTACTGGTTCGTCGGCAGAAACGACGATGTTATCAAGTGCTCCGGCTACCGCATCGGACCGTTCGAGGTCGAAAGTGCGCTGATGGAGCATCCGTCCGTGCTCGAGTGCGCAGTCACCGCTCTGCCGCATCCCGACAGGGGGCAGGTCGTCAAGGCGACCATCGTTCTCGCCAAGGGCTATGAGCCGAGCGACGAGCTTGTCAAGGAGATACAGAACCATGTCAAGCACGCGACCGCACCGTATAAATATCCCCGCGTTGTCGAGTTCGTCAGAGAGCTGCCCAAGACCAGCAGCGGCAAGATAATGAGAACTGCCATCCGCGCCGCGGATATGCAGAAGCTCCAAAACGAAGGCAAATAAAATACAGCAAATACAGCAAAGCCCCGCCGGTTATCCGACGGGGCTTTACGCTATGCTGAGAAAAATCCTAATACCACCCGAAATCGGGTGCTTAGATTTATTCAGCCTTTCTCGCTATTCCGAGCAGTGCTGCCGCTTCGTTGAGGCAGGCTATGTCCTCGGGCTCCTGCCTGCCGTGAATGTCGGGCGCGACATTGACAACGAGCACATTTTCCTGCCCGATGAGGTGACGGTACTTTTCGGTGATGAACTCCGCGCCGACGAGCGGATCCTTCGTGTAGTCGTCGTCCCAGAACCAGTTGACCATGTTGCGTATGCAGATCGTCGCCTCAAACGGAAGATAGTAATCTTTGCCGTCGTGTGAATAAATTTTCGGGTCATTTTCGCCAGTGAAATGCGGATCCCAGAGCCTGAAATCGCTCGGGAAATAGCGTATCGGCATGCCCTCTTTGTAGTTTTCGGGCGAGTATTTTTCTGCGCTTTCGGTCGTTCCGGGTTCGCCGATAGTCACATTGACCGCCATCGAGCAGTCGGGCTGGAGAGAGTGAACAAGATTATAGAGCGTCGGGATGTTCCAGCGGTCGACGGTCTTGTCCCATGCGCCGTCGAGCCACAGCTCGCAGACCTCGCCGTACTTTCCGCCGAGCAGAGTGCTCAGATGCGAGCACATATATTCTGTATATTTTTCGTCGTCGTTGTAGCAGGGCTCGTGCCTGTCCCAGAGAGAATAATAGAGCCCGAGTTTTACTCCGTATTTCTTGCAGGCTTTCGCGACCTCGGCAACAACATCTGTCGGATTTTTCGTGTTGTTGACGCAGTATTCCGTCGTGTCGGTATCGAAAAGACAAAAGCCGTCGTGGTGCTTCGTTATGAGAATGACATAGTTCATGCCCGCCTCGTATGCGTGTCTGACCCAGCTGTTCGCATCTATCGCGTCGGGCGCGTAGCTGTCGAGCGACAGAGTGCCGTCCGACCACTCGGTGTTGTTGAATGTGTTGATGCCGAAATGGATGAACATTCCGTATTTGCGGGCTATCTGCGCTTTCTGCGCGGTGTTCGGCTCGTGTGAGGGAACAAGCGTTATCATAATTTTTCTCCTTTGCGGTTTGTCGTCAAGGAAAGTATATCAGCCCCATTGCGGTGATGTCAACGGGTGATATAAAAACGGCCGGAGATGAAACTCCGACCGATTTTTTATTTCAAATGAACCGTGAATTCTATTGTATTATTGTCTGTAAGCTCGGCTTTTATCGAGCCTTTGTGTGCTTCGGCGATACTCCGCGCTATCGAAAGCCCTATCCCGAAGCCGCCCGAGCCTCTTGCTTTGTCCGCGCGGTAGAAGCGGTCAAACAGCTTCTTTGTATCCTCTGCGTCAACATTATCGCACCCGTTCGACGAGCGGATAACAACGCCCTTTCTGTCCCTTTCGAGCTTCAATGTTATCGGTGAGTCGGGTGATGCGTATTTCACGGCATTGTCGAGCAATATTGAAACCAGCTGGCGCACCGCGTATTCGTCTCCGTTATAATGTATGTCCGGCGCGATGTCCGTTATGAGCCTGTGACCCGCCGCCTCGGCTGACTCGTTGAATGAATCCGCCGTCTCGCTCAATGCCGCGCTGATGTCAAAATCGGCGAACTTCAGCGGAGTTTCCTCCTCGTCCATGCGTGAGAGCGTGACAAGTGAATTAACAAGCTCTTTTAGCTTCTCCGTCTGCGCCTGCGCCTTGTCTATCCATTTCTGCTCGCCGACCTCCATCTCGAGCACTTTAAGGCTCGTTGCGATAACGGTTATCGGCGTTTTCAGCTCGTGGCTCGCGTCGGTTATGAACTGCTTCTGCCGCTCGGCGCTCTTGACCACCGGGTCTATCGCCTTGCGCGAGAAGAGTACGACTATAACATAAACAAGCGCAATGCTTATCGCCATGGCGGCTACTGAGAGCACGGCGAGCGTTATCATCGAGCGCACATCGCGGTAGCAGTCAAGGAAAATCGCCGTGTATCTTCCATCCCCGTCGCCTGTTACATAGTATTTGTACCCCGATGTGTAGCCGAAGCCCTCGCCGTGCTTCAACGCTATCTGCACATATTCGTCTGTGTCGTCCTGAGTGACGGCGGCGATTTTGTCGAGATCCGCGCGGACGAGCTGTCCATCGGATGTGAATCTCAGAACGAAGTAGCGCGTCGAATATGCCGTCTCCTGAGTGAACTGCCCGTCCTGCTTCGGCTTTTTGTCGCCGTCAGGCGGTTTATCTCCGCGCGGCATCGGCGGCAGTGAGCCCTGGTTTGAATTAATGACGCTGAGCATCTCGTTTAGCTGTGAATTGACCGAGAGAAAGTTCGCGAGATTAACTATTATGCACAGCAGGAGCAGCACCGATGTGACGGCGAGCATCGCGATGCGTATAAACTTTTTTCTGAGTTGCTTAATCATCGCTTTCCTCCAGAGCATAGCCGAGTCCGCGCACCGCGCGGATAGTGATTTTCGAGCCTATCGAGCGCAGCTTTTTGCGCAGATTCGAGATGTGCATCCAAATGACATTGATTTCCGCATCGCTGTCCCATCCCCAGACGCGCTCCATAATTTTGTCGGCGGAGAACACGATGTTCGGAGAGCGCATGAACAGCTCCATCACCTGATATTCGCGCCCGCTAAGGCGCACCGAGCGACCGGAGCACGCGAGCAGACCCGTTGACGGATCGAGAGTCACATCTCCGAATTCGAGCGCGCTCGGGCGGTAGTTGTCGCTCCTGCGAAGCATCGCGCGCACGCGGCAGATCAATTCATCCGGCTCAAACGGCTTCGGGAGATAGTCGTCCGCCCCGGCGTTGAAGCCGGTTATGCGGTCGTCCTTCATGCCCTTTGCCGTGAGCATCATGACGGGAGTTTTTATTCCCTCGGCGCGAAGCCTGCGGAGCACATCTATGCCGTTCATCTTCGGCATCATGACATCGAGGATTATCGCGTCGTATTCGCCCGATGAAGCGTATTCATAGGCGTCTGCGCCGTCGTTTACGGCGTCTACGGAGAAGTGATTTTTTTGAAAGAATACCGTCAGAGCCTCCGCAAGGTCGAGCTCGTCTTCGGCTATAAGCAAACGCATAAATATCACCCGTGTTTATTATAGCGCACAATTTGGGACATTTCAAATATCAAAGCGCGTCGTCCGTGTTTACTCTGCCGCAGATTATGTTGAGATTGCCGTTACGGCAGCGGATGTCGTCAATAAAAGCCTTGGGCGGCTGAGCGGATTTGAGAACGATTCTGTATTGCAGCTCATAGAGCGTGCCCATGTTCGAGGTTCTGACCTTTACAAGCTCGTGCGACTTTGTATATTTCTCGAACAGATCGTCAAAAAGCCCGTCATAGTCGAGATTTTCGGGTATGGTTATCTTGAGCACGCGCTCGGAATCGTGCTTGTTGCCGAAATTCACTGCCGCGAGCAGGAGCATGACTGCCGCTATTACGACGAAGAACACCGCCGCCAGCACGACATAGCCCATGCCTGTCGCAAGACCTATCGCCATGGCGAGGAACACATAGCCTATTTCCCGCGCGCTGCCGGGAGCCGAGCGGAATCTGACGAGGCTGAACGCACCCGCGACCGCAACGCCCGCGCCGATGTTGCCGTTGACGAGAATAATGACAATTTGCACGATTGCCGGCAGAACGGCGAGAGCCACGGCGAAGCTCTGCGAACAGCGGTTTTTGAACATGCTGACGAGTGCGGTGCCGATGCCGAGCGCGAGCGACACCGCCGTGCATATCGCGAACACCGAAAGGGTTATCTCCGAACCGATTATTGAACTAAGCACTTAAACGCGCCTCCTTGTTTTCTTTGAGAATATTTTCACGGTAGCAGGTACCGTATTTTGAAAATGAAGTCGGGAAAATGAGATTTTCTGACAAACATCGGCTCAGCCACATCGGACACACGCCTGGAATTTTTATCTCCATGAGTATCTGCCCGTCGCTCAGAAGCTGATGACCGAAGTCGCCGTCGCGCAGGTCGAGCTGCGTGGTGCGCCAGCGGATGTTTCTGTCGAATGTCACCCGCAGTCCCGCGTCCTCCGTACCCGCAAACGCCGTGCGGTCGTAGGCGATGAATACTTTCGGCTCGGCTCTGTAGAACTGCTGAAACTGCTGAATCTCCCTGCCGACCTGACCCGCGCATGGGTCGGACATCAGCCCGTAGAGAAACGGTTCAACCGAATATGCGGGCGCGGTCATGCGCCGCTTGTAGACTATGCCGTCAAACTTTTTCTTGAGCTCAATGAACACATTCTGTTCGTCCTCTGGTGTCCCGTAACTGCGCACGCGGAGCTTCTCTTTATATAAAGGTTTGTCTATCGAAGCCCTTATCAGCCGCCAGTCGTCGGTGTCGTAATAGATGTTGCAGATTGTGTACTGCCCGTAGTCATCGGCCTTCATGTGCTTTTGCAGCTCGCCGAGCACCGCGCCGTACTGCGCTTCATTTAAAAAGTATTTCTTTTCGTATCGCTCGAAGCTGTACTGGATTCCCTTTGCCATTGCTTGCGCCTCCTTTATGCTGCGATTATATACGGCGAACTTAAAGCTAACCTAAAGATTTTCCTTTAGGTTACTTTTAGCTTGCGGCGGTAGAATACGGGCAGAAACCAAAAGGAGGTCTCGATATGAAAAGGACAAAAAAGCTTTTATCATTGTTGCTCTGCGCGTTCTTGATTGTAGGCACGCTGTGCGCCTGTCGCAATAATAAAGACAGCGGCGGCACAACCGACAGCACGCAGACGAGCAGCAACGAGGCAGTTCAGGCGGTACTCAGCCAGAGCGTCGCAGAACCCGACCTCACAAATGCAACAAAAATCACGCTGTCCGATACCAATATAAATATAAGCGGCAGCGGAGCAGAGGAAAAGGATGGCACGGTGACAATAACCGAGGGCGGCACATATGTTTTCAGCGGCTCGCTCTCAAATGGCAGAATAGTTGTCAACGCGCCCGACAAAGAGGTGACGGTGGTCTTGAACGGTGCGGACATAACATGCTCATACAGCAGTCCGCTCTATGCCTATAAAGCGTCTTCCGCAACCGTCTATCTTCTAAAGGACACCGAAAACAAGCTGACCGACGGCGAGAGCTATACTTATTCCGACAGCTATTCGTCATCAGAGGACGAAGAGCCGAACGCCTGCCTCTATTCGAAGTCCGATCTCATTATCGCGGGAGCGGGCAGTCTGACGGTGAACGCCAACTTCAACAACAGCATTACAAGCAAGGATACGCTTCGAATCGACTCCGCGTCGATAACCGTAAACGCGAAGAATCACGGCATAAACGGCAAGGATTATCTGACTCTCAAGAACGCGAAAGTGTCCGTCACAAGCGGCGGCGACGCTCTGCGCTCGACAAATGACAGCGACGAAACACTCGGATATATAACCTCCGTCAACTCCGATCTGACCCTCGTCTCCGGCGAGGACGGCATGCAGGCTGAGACGGTCATGACGATAAGCGGCGGCAATATAAATATCAAGTCCGGCGGCGGAAGCGGCGCGAAGATGAGCGGCGACGCGAGCGCAAAGGGCATAAAGGCGGGAAAGAACATCGCCATTCTCGACGGTACATTCATTCTTGACTGCTGTGATGATGCACTTCATTCAAACAGCGGCGCCGAGATATCCGGCGGCACATTCGCTATATCGACCGGCGACGACGGCGTTCACGCGGACAAAAACCTGAAGATAAGCGGCGGTACGATAAATATTTCAAAGAGCTACGAGGGACTCGAGGGTGCGACGATAGATATATCGGGCGGCAAGATAACAATAACTGCGAGCGACGACGGAATAAATGCCGCAGGCGGAAACGATGAAAGCGGCTTCGGCGGCGGTATGGCGAGAGACACTTTCGGCAGCTCATCGTCCTACTATATCAACATTTCGGGCGGCACGATAAACATTGACGCATCGGGCGACGGCATCGATTCAAACGGAAATCTTACCGTCTCCGGCGGCGAGATATATGTCAGCGGACCGATAAGCGGCGGCGATTCCGCGCTTGACTATGACGGCACGGCGGCGATAACCGGCGGCATCGTGATAGCGGCGGGCTCGAGCGGCATGGCGCAGAACTTCGGCGACAGCTCAACCCAGGGCAGCATAATGCTCACTTATCAGTCGTTTGCAAGCGGCAAGATAAGCGTCGCGGATTCGAGCGGCAATGTGCTCGCCGAATACATGCCGAGCAAGAACTACAGCTGCGTTGTCGTCAGCTGCCCGGGGTTGACAAAGGGCGGCACATATACCGTGACCGCGTGCGGTCAGAGCCAGTCGGTGACGCTTGACAGCATTATCTACGGCAGCGGCTCAATGGGCGGCGGACAGGGCGGACAAGGCGGACAGCAGCCCGGAGGCACGCCGCCAGACGGTGATCCCGGTCAGCAGAATGACGGCAGCGGTAACTCCGGCAGCAGACCCACGCCGCCCGACGGCGACCCGCGCCAAAATAATTCTGCACAGAGCGGACAGAAGTCAAGCTCCCAAAGCGCAAATCAGAACACCCAAACGGCATAACAAAACCCTCCCGTGCATGCATGGGAGGGCAAATTTCTGTGTATATTCAGTTCGACTTTTGATGGGATATTGCGGTTTTAACAGAAGAGTTGTTTTTTGCGTGTCCGTCAGCATCACGCTTCACTGATTCTCGCCGCCACAAACACTATCAATATCAAAATAACCATAACACATATTATAAAGCCGAACGTGCAGGCGGCAAGCCCGCATATCCATAATGTCGGATATGTTTTTCTGCTTTCTCGCGTGATAAAAGAAATAATTACGCCGACAAATGAGAGTATCGGTCCCGCAATTATAACATCGGTATATGTGTATGGTGCGTGATTTGCGCTGTAAAAATAAATCGCAAATGCGAATAATGAGAGTGCGCCGAGTATGAGCGGCGTTGCAATAAATATTTTGTTTTCGGATATTTTATTCTTCATTGCCTGTCCCTGTGCTGTATTTACAAACAACAGCCGCAGCAAACTGCTGCGGCCGCTCGGTTTTTATATACGGTTCATTTGTTTTTTACATCTTCTCAAACCGCTCAACATCTGTCACGAACAGAGTTGCGCCGCCGACCTTGACTTTCTTGTCCTCAGCCTGCTCGGTGCGGGTCTTGCAGTTTTGGTTTATCAGCTCGACCGCATGGGCGAGCTTGTCGTCGTCAACGCCGATGAGCAGAGTCATGTTGCTGCTGCGCAGGAATCCGCCGGAGGTCGGGATCTTCGTGAATGAATATCCCGCTTCCCTGAGCGCGTCGCAGACTGGGTTGAGGTCCTTTTTGCCGATAACCGCTGTTATAAGTTTCATATCAAAAGCTCCTTTCGGGGGTACTGTTTATGCCTTGAGCAGTTCGCAGAGGAAGCGCGTGCTGTCCTCCATGTCTTTTATTGAGATGTTCTCTGCTGTCGTGTGAACGTCTCGCATACCCGTGCCGATGTTGACAACGGCGATGTCGTGCAGTGCAATGTTTGAAGCGTCGCAGCCGCCAAGCGTCTTGGAGAGATACGGGCGGATGCCCGCTGCCTCGTATGCCGCGAAAATATCTTTTATGAACTGCGACTCGGGGTCAACGGTGAACGCGCCGGAGTGGCGTTCGCTGTCATATTCAAATGTGGTTCCGAACTTCTCGCATGCCTCTTTCATGACCGCGAGCGCGTCGGCGATGTGCTTCTGAACCGTGTCCTCGTCGTATGAGCGGAACTCCATGTCAAACGACGCTTTGTCCGCTACGATATTGGTCGGACCCTCGGAGACGAAATTGCTGATGTTCTGCACGCTTATCTCGTCAACATGACCCACGGGGATGTTTGCGACCGCATATGCGGCGGCCTTGAGCGCATGGATGCCGTTCTCGGGGCATACGCCGGCGTGCGCCTTCTTGCCGAAGAAGCTTATCGACATAACTATATTCGCCGCGGCGGAGTTGACTATTTCGCCGATGTCCTCGCCGTCGAGCACAAGAGCCGTCTTGCTCTTTATCTTGCCGTAGTCCGCATAGCGCGAGCCGAGCATGCCGACTTCTTCCGAGAGGGAAAACAGGACTTCGACGGGTCTGTTCTTTTCGCCGTTTTCCTTGAGCCTTGTGACAGCCTCGATTATCTCCGCTATGCCGGACTTGTCGTCCGAGCCGAGAATTGTCGTGCCGTCAGAATATATAACTCCGTCGCGCTCAACGGGCGTGACCGCCGCGCCGGGAGTGACGGTGTCGGTGTGGCAGGAGAGCAGCACGCTCTCGCCCTCGCCGGGGAGATAGCCGTATATGTTGAATCCGTCCGAGCCGCACTTCTTGCCGGCCTCTTCGTCGCGCTCAACCTCGAAGCCTGCTTCGATAAGCGCCTTTTCGAGTTCTATGCAGAATGCGCGCTCGTGACCCGTTTCGCTGCCTGTTGAAACAAGGTCGCAGAATGTTTTAACAAGTCTCTGTGTGCTCATGTTTTCCTCCGTATCTTCGCGTTTTGCCTTGACAAAAAGCGTATATATGATATATTTCTATATGAAAGACAATCTTGAAATGTCTTTTGTTCAACTAAATAATACCACAGTTTTGCCGGGTTTACAACCTCGCAGAAGTGGATTTTTGTTTTTAAACCGAAAGGACTGATATTCATGGGATCGATATTCAAACTTACTGCCCTCGCAGGCGTCGCCGCGGGAGCATATGCGGCGGTCAAGAAGTTTGCGCCGAACATTCTGCCCGATAAAAACGAGGCGGAGGATATGGCGAAAAACGCAATTAACAGCGTCAAGCTCACTTTCCCGACCGATGAAAAATATTCAAACGGCACGGCTCTGACCCCGCCGATGGGCTGGTCGAGCTGGAACACTTTCAGAAACAGAATCGACGAGAAGCTCATTCTCGAAACAGCCGAAGCCATGAAGGCGAGCGGACTTGCGGACGCGGGATATCAGTATGTCAATCTCGACGACTGCTGGCAATCCTCCATGCGCGACGAAAACGGCAGACTCCAGGGCGATTTTGCAAACTTCCCGAGCGGCATACCCGCGCTTGTAAAGAGCATAAACGAGCTCGGACTTAAGCTCGGCATATATTCATCCAACGGATCGCTTACCTGCGAGGATCTGCCCGCGAGCCTTGGCAATGAGGCTATAGACGCGGACACGTTTGCCGAGTGGGGAGTCGAATATTTCAAATATGACTTCTGCCACAATGTGCCTATCCCGATGCGTGCGCCCTATATTGAATATATCTGCGTCTCCAACGCCGACGGTTCGTTTGAAACTACCGTCCCCGCAGACGATGCGGCACTCTTCGGCGACGCGAAAATAATGGAGGACAAGCGCCTCGATTCCGGAAGATATATCTCCGGTCTCTCCGCCCACAGAGGCTCGGCGGTGTTTACCGTCGAAGTCCCGGAGGCGGGCGAATATTCCCTGACTCTCGGAATCAGAAAGAAGAGCAACAGCTTCAAATATCTCGAAGTTACCGTCAACGGCGAGGATAAGTATACTACCACCATCCCGCCGACCAAGGGCTCCACCGCCGACGGCAGACATCAGGTGAAGATAACCCTCGAAGCGGGCTCGAACACAATCGAGCTTGAAAACCCCGTCGCTTCGAGACAGGACAGCGCGGCTATCCAGTATGCTAAGATGGGCAGAGAGCTCATGCGTGCAACCGCCGAATATGCCGATAGAAACGGCACCGAGGAGCGCCCGATAGTCTATTCCATCTGCGAGTGGGGCAGAAATCTCCCGTGGCGCTGGGGCGCGGCGGCAGGCAACCTTTGGCGCACGACGCCCGATATCCAGGCGAACTGGAAGTCTGTTCTCGGCATATACGAAGTCAATGTCAATCTCTTCAAGTATTCCGGCAAGGGCAACTGGAACGACCCGGATATGCTCGAGGTCGGCAACGGAGATTTGACCGCCGAAGAAAACCGCAGCCATTTCACCCTCTGGTGCTTCATGGCGGCTCCGCTCATTCTCGGCAACGATGTGCGTGAATTTATCCGCGAGGACGGCACCGCCGACACGGAGAACGAGACGCTGAAAATACTCACCGACAGAGATATGATTGCTATCGATCAGGATTCGCTCGGCGAGCAGTGCAGAAGAATAAAGACAACTATCATAGCCGATACGCTCATAAAGCCGCTTGAAAACGGCGATGTCGCGGTTTGCTTCTTCAACAAGGGCAGCGACACAAGATATTTTGAGCACCGCATGGACGATATCGTCTGCCGCTCGTATATCACCACTCCGCTCGCGCAGGAATATGAGGTATATGACCTGTGGACAAAGGAGACTTCCGTCATCAACACAACGCTCAGCGCATTTGTCGAGCCCCACGGCGTCAAGGCGTTCAGAATAAGAGCGATAGCGGAGTAAAACTATGAATGATTTTATCGGCAAAAATTATACCGTCCCTCAGCTCGATCTGAGCGTGAAGCCGGAGGATACAGCGGAAAAATACGCTTATCTCTACGAACAGACCGTGGTCGACGACAGCGAAAGTTATCTTGGCCACCCCGATTCCGTCCTACTTAAAAACGGCGATATTCTAACCGTCTATCCCCACGGACACGGCAAGGGAGCGGTGCTCAATAAGATAAGCGCGGACGGCGGACTCAGCTACACGAAATGTATCGCAGTCCCGCCCGAGTCGTGGAAAAAATCGCTCGAGACACCGACTGTCTACCGCCTCGAATTTTCGGACGGCACGCCGGATAAATTGATTCTCATTTCCGCCAACTCCAAGTGGCCCGGAATGGACACCCCCGGCGGCTTCAACTGCTCCGTCTCATGCGACGAGGGCGAAACATGGAGCGAGTTTGAGACATTTTATTCGCGAGCCGACGGCTATGAGCTTATCCCGATAGTCGCCATGGCGTCGCTGACAAGGCTCAAGGAGAACGGCAAATTTGTCGACAAATGGATGGGCTTCTTCCACGACGGCAATTTCTATAACTACAAAACCATCCTCAGCTTCACCCCCGACGGGCGCGTGCAGTGGAGCGAGCCGGAAAAATATTTCGCCGCCCACAGAGATATAGAACTGCGTTCGAATATGTGCGAGGTCGAAGTCATACGAAGCGACAGGGGAGAGGGCGACGAGCTCTGTCTCATCTCGCGCTCGAACACGAAGAAGGAAAATTCACTTATCTCGTTTTCGCGCGATGAGGGCAAAACATGGTCGGAACCCGTCCATGCCCCCGCGGCTCTCAACGGTGAGCGCCACAAGGCGGACTATCTGAAAGACGGCAGGCTGTTTATAACCTTTCGCTCGATAGAGCGCGACCCGGAAAAAGTGAAGCTCCATTCCGACAACGGCGACTGGTACAGCGAGGGCTGGATAGCGTGGATAGGCAGCTACGACGACCTGAAAAACGGCACAGAGGGCGACTATCGAATCAAGATAGCTCACACTTATCTCGACGGTCAGACCGAGCCCGAAATAGAAGCGAACGCCGACACCGCCTATTGCGGCAATGTCGTGCTTCCCGACGGCACGGCAGTCACCTCGTCCTACGGCCGCTTCGGCGAGAAAAACGCGGACGGCAGCGACAAGACATATATAATCTCCAAGCGCATCAACCCGTGCGACACGGATGAGTTGGTGGGATTTTTGAAATAATAATCGGTTGAAATCCCTCCTGCCATATGTTACAATAAACTCAATAAATTGCCGGAGGTGGACGCTGTGAGCAGATCGAAAAACGAACTTCTGCTTGCGGCGTCCGCGTTCATTCTGCTCGCCGCGGCAATATCTGCGGCATTTGCCCTGCGGTTCTCTCCGGGTCGCGCCGGGAGTATAATTCAATATACTTCTTCACACGGCGGCGGGATTGACATAAACTCCGCCGACAAAGAAGAGCTGACCGCGCTCAACGGCATCGGAGAGAAGAAAGCCGAAAATATTGTCGGCTACCGCGAAGAGCACGGAGAATTTATCTATCCGTGGGAGATAACAAATGTCGACGGGATAGGCGAAAAGACCTACGGCAAAATCAAAAACGATATCTGCGCCGAATGACGCAGAAGAAACGGGAGGAACGGATATGACAGGCATCTATAAAAAGTTCAAGAGCGGAACGGATATCCGCGGAATAGGCATCGGAAACGGCGACGAGCCGCTTTATATGAGCGACGAGTTTATCTCAAAGGCGAGCGCGGCGTTTGCGGATTTTCTCAGCGAAAAGACAGGCAAAGCGGCGGATAAGCTCACCGTTGCCATCGGTCACGACCCGCGCCTTTCGGCCGGGCGTATAAGCGCGGCGGTCGTCAGGGGACTCGCTCTGCGCGGGGTCAATATAATCGACTGCTCGCTCAGCTCAACTCCCGCCATGTTTATGGCTGTGCTCGATCTGCCCTGCGACGGCTCCGTTCAGATGACCGCGAGCCACCACCCGGGCGACAGAAACGGACTCAAATTTTTCACCGTCGACGGCGGACTTGATTCGCCCGATATCGCTTACATACTCGAAAAAGCGGAGAATATCGAACTCGGCGATGCTCCTGCCCAAATAACCTCGTGCGACCATATGAAGCAGTACGCCGCGCACCTGCGCTCGCTTATCTGCAAGGGCATCGGCGCGGACGAGGCCGACAAACCTCTTGCGGGTATGAGAATAATGGTAGACGCCGGAAACGGCGCGGGCGGATTCTACGCTTCCGAAGTCCTCGCTCCTCTGGGCGCCGATGTCTTGCCGAGCATGAATCTCGAGCCGGACGGCAACTTCCCCGTATATGTGCCGAACCCCGAGTCTTCCGTCATGATAGACAGCGCCGCCGAGCGGGTCAAACAGACAAAAGCCGATTTCGGCATTGTGTTTGACACCGATGTTGACAGAGCGGGCTGTATCCTCTCCGACGGCAGGGAACTCAACCGCAACCGCCTTGTCGCCATGATATCGGCTGTTATACTTGAAAACGAGCCGGGCGCGGTTATAGTCACCGACTCCGTAACCTCAGCGGGACTCACAAAATTCATCGAGGCGCACGGCGGCAAGCATATCAGATTTAAGCGCGGCTATAAAAATGTTATCAACAAGCAAATTGAGCTCAATAAAGAGGGCATCGACTGCCCGCTTGCGATTGAGACCTCCGGCCATGCCGCATTCAGGGAGAATTATTATCTCGACGACGGCGCGTATCTTGTCACGAAGCTGATTATAAAAGCGGCTCTGCTCAAAAAGAGCGGCGGCAGCCTTGAGAGCTTCATTTCCGACCTCGAAGAGCCGGCGGAGGAGCTTGAGCGCAGGTTCAAGATAGACCTTGAAGATTTCAAACCCTACGGCGAAAAAGTCATAGCCGACCTGAAAGCTCTCGCCGAAGAGCGCGACGGCTGGCAGGCGGAGAAGATAAACTACGAGGGCATCAGAATAAATACTGACAAAGATAACGGCGACGGATGGTTCCTGCTGCGCATGAGTGTGCATGACCCGATTCTCGTTTTGAATCTCGAGAGCAACACCGCGGGCGGCACTGAAAAAATGCTCGCCGATGTGACTGAATTTTTGAAAGCATACGACAAGCTGAACTGAGGCTGAAGGCGTGCGAAGCCCAAAAAAGGCGGCGCACGCCGTTTTTTATACTTTTGCGTTCTTGACTGGAACGCTCGGTGTATGATAATATTATCAAAAGACTTTCATTTCCCGGGAGGGTCATTATGGAAAAAAATACAGAAAAAGAATTTTGGCAGGATATAGACGTATATTCCGTCAACACAGAGCCGCGAAGCGCGGCCGGTTTTCCGCGCGATGAGGCGTGGGAGAAAAAGACCGTCAGCCTCAACGGCGTCTGGAAATTCCATTATTGCGAGAGCGTCAACGATATCATCGAGGGGTACTATGCACCCGATTTTGATTTGAGCTCGTTCGACGATCTCGAAGTCCCGTCAGAGTGGCAGATAAAGGGCTACGACACCCCGATATATACCAATATCAATTATCCCAAGGCAATCTCCACCACGAAGATCCCTTACATAAAGCCGGAGCTCAACTCCTGCGGGCTCTATGTCCGCGAGTTTGAGGTCGCCGAGACCGAGGATAATATATTCATTCACTTCGGCGGCATCAATTCGAGCGGCGAAGTGTTTGTCAACGGAAAATTTGTCGGCTATTCTCAGGATACATTTGACGAGTGCGAGTACGATATAACGGACTTTGTTCATCCGGGTACCAACCGCCTCGCAGTCACCGTGCGCCGCTACTGCACGGGCAGTTATCTTGAGGATCAGGATATGTGGCGCCTCTCCGGTATCTTCCGCGATGTGACGCTCGTCTATGAGCCGAAAGTTTTTATAGAGGATATGTATATGCGCAGCGAGATGGCGGAGGATTTCAAATCCGCCGTGTTCAAGCTTGACTGCGTTGTCAAGGCGCGCCGCGCTCAGTTCGACGGCGGCAAGCTCAAGGTCGAGATTCTTCGCGCCGACGGCGCAGGATTCGCGTCTGCCGAAGCGGAAGTAAAACCCCTTGCGGACGGCGAATATTGCAATATTTCTTTTGAAATACCCGTCAGCAATTTTGAACTCTGGAGCCATGAGGATCCGTATCTCTACACTGTCCGTGTCACTCTTTCCGGCGGTGAGTACACCGACCGCAGGGAGCATAAATTCGGCTTCAGAGAAGTGAAAATAACGCCCTATGACCGCAAGACGGGCAGAGGTCCGTTCATTCTGCTCAACGGCGTTCCGCTCAAAATCTGCGGTGTCAACCGCCATGATTTCCACCCGGACTATGGCCACGCCGTGCCCGAGAGCATAATCAGGAGTGACCTCGAGCTGCTCAAGAACAGCAACATAACCAATGTGCGCACCTGCCACTATCCGAATTCGCGCCGTTTCTATGAGCTGTGCGATGAGATAGGTATTCTCGTCATGAGCGAGAACAACCTCGAGACCCACGGCCTCGCAACGCGCGTCCCGCGCAGTGATCCGCATTGGACAGCCGAGTGCTGCTACCGCGTGCGCAATATGGTCAACAGCTATAAGAACCATTCATGTATTCTCTTCTGGTCGCTCGGCAACGAGTCCGGCAACGGCAACGCATTCGCCGAGATGAAGAAGGAGATTCTGAAGATAGACAAGACCCGCCCGGTTCACTATGAACCCGACGCGAAGCTCAAAACGAGCGATCTGTTCAGCGAGATGTACACCGTGCAGACCGCGATGAAGGAGATAGGCGAGAACAAGCCGCATATCCACAGCCGCGCGCTCTGGAACCTCGGCCTTGGCTATCATCTCAAGCCCTCGGATTATATCGACAAGCCGTTCATCGAGTGCGAATATTCCCACGCCATGGGCAACAGCATGGGCAACTTCGCCGATTACTGGGAGGATTTCAAAAAATATGACCGTCTCGCGGGCGGATATATCTGGGACTTTGCCGACCAGGCGATAAGAACAAAGACCGCAGACGGCAAGGATAAGTGGAACTACGGCGGCGACTTCGGCGACAAGCCGAATGATTCAAACTTCGCTTTCAACGGAGTTTTCCGCGGCGACCGCACGCCCAACCCGCACTATTATGAAGTCGTCAAATGCTATCAGCAGGTCGATTTCTCGCTCAGCCACGGCAGAATAGCTATTCTCAACCGCTTTATGTTCACCTCGCTCGAGAATTTCAAGCTTCGCCTTGAACTGCGCGAACAGGGCAGGCTTATCGAATCCGCCGAGCTCGATCTCCCCGACAAGGGCTATCTCGAAAAGGCGTATGTCGATATCCCGTTCGATATCAGAACCGAAAACGAGCGCACGCTCGACTGCGAGCTGATTCTGCGCCGCGATATGATGCACCTCGAAGCTGGTCACACCATGGCGCGCGAGCAGTTTGTTCTCGGCAAGTATAGCTATTCTTCGTCTGCTCCGAAAGCGGACGGCAAGAAAGTTGAAATAAAATATTCAAAGAACGACAAGTGCTATGTCGTCTCCGGAAACGGCTTTGAAGTGAAGCTCAGCAAAAAGACCGGAGAGCTCTGCTCATATAAAAAGGACGGCATCGAGCGCCTTGAGCGTGGCATTCGCCCGCAGTTTTCCCGCGCGAATATCGACAACGAGCGCATGGCTCAGGTGCCGTTTGAGTGGGTCAAGACTCTTATCGGTCTGCACGCTTTCGACAGCGCAGAGCGCATGATGCGCCCTGTTTCCGTCAAGGCGGAGCATTTTGGCAGCTGCGTCAAACTCAGCGTCAAGTGGCGCACGAAGTATCTTTCGGGTATCGTTACTGAATACCTTGTGTTCCCGGACGGCACGGTTTCCGCGTCGCTTACCTGCAAGAACATCACTCCGGTCAATTTGCCGCGCTACGGTCTGACATTCGAGCTGACTGACGGCGTCGACGGAATAGAGTATTACGGCAAGGGCCCGCACGAGAACTACTGCGACCGCAAGACCTCGGCTCGCCTCGGTGTTTACCGCTTCCAGAGCGCAGAGAGCTTCATTCACGATTACCTGTTCCCGCAGGAGAACGCGAACCGCTGCGATGTCAGATGGCTCAAGGTCGGCAACGAGAGGGGAGTCACCGTTTTCGCGGCGGACGCTCCGTTCGAGATGAGCGTCCACCCGTATACGAAGAAGATGCTCTATGATGCGGCTCACTCCTGCGAGCTTGAGCGCACACCGAACCTGACTGTCAATATCGACGGCAGGCAGCAGGGCGTCGGAGGCGATGTCCCCGCGATCGCAACGCTCAAAAAGCCGTATAAAATTCCCAAATACAAGAAGCTCGAGATGAAAGTCATCCTCTCGTTCTGATAAAATCAAGCATCACATTTTAATGGATGTTCCGAATTTGCAAAGCCTACCCACGGTTTCCCATGGGTAGGTTTTGCTTTTCTTTTGCAGGCGTTTTCTTTTTCAGATAAAAAGAAAATGCCGAAACGCGGGAAATATTAAATGTTTGGTTATGGTAGGACGCGAAGGCAGAGTGTGAATTATACAATTTCATATCGTGCCGCTCACGCGGCAGCGGTGCGTTACAGTTGGATATTGCAAGATCAAAATCCGAGTGAACTTATCCTGCTTTATAATACCGCTCAATTTAAAAAGGCTGCCGACACATATGAGTGCGACAGCCTTTTGCTTTTTACTTATTCACCACATTTATCGGTTCGCCGTTGACAAATGCTCTGAGATTTTCTTCAACTATCCCAACGAGCCTCGTCCTTGTCTCGAATCCCGCCCAGGCGATGTGCGGGGTTATCAGGCAGTTTTCGCATCCGAGCAGCGGATTGCTTCCTTTCGGCGGTTCGGTCGAGAGAACGTCAACTCCCGCGCCCGATATCCTGCCCGATTTCAGCGCGTCGGCGAGTGCCTGCTCGTCAACCACGGGGCCGCGCGAGGTGTTGATGAGAAATGCGTTCGGCTTCATCTTCGCAATAAACTCGGCGTTTACAAGCTCGGTTGTCTGCGGAGTCAGCGGGCAGTGGAGAGTCACAAAGTCAGACTTTTTAAGCAGCTCGTCGATCTCAACGAATCTGACCGCCCCGTCGCAGTCTCCGACTTTTGCGGAGCGCGAATTTGCGAGCACATCCATGTCGAAAGCCTCTGCGATTTTTGCGACTGCCTTGCCTATCTTGCCGTAGCCGATGATGCCTATAGTCTTGCCCTGAAGCTCGGTCAGCGGGGACTTCCAGAAGCAGAAGTTCGGGCAGCTGCTCCATTCGCCGCCGTGGACCGCCTCGCTGTGCAGCGCAACGCGGTTGGTGTGTTCGAGAATGAACGCAAACACGAGCTGAGCCACCGCCGAGGTGCTGTAGCACGGCACGTTTGAAACCGGGATGCCCTTTTCGCACGCAAAATCAACATCAACAACATTGAAGCCCGTGCTCAGCAGAGTGATAAACTTGAGCTCCGGCAGAGCAGCTATCGTCCGGGCGTCTATAGGCGTCTTGTTGGTTATGATTATATCGCACCCCTGAGCGCGCTCGACTATCTTCTCCTTCGGCGTGCGGTCGTAGACCGTGTATGTGCCGAATTCGTTGAGAAAATCCCAGCTGAGATCCCCGGGGTTCGTTGTGTATCCGTCAAGAATTACTATCTTCATCCTGCGTTTCCTTTCCATGTTCTTTGGCGTTGAGTATCGACGCGCAGCAGTAGAGTGCGGCGCAGAATACCTGCGGCATGATGTCCGCTATCAGCCAGAGCCTGCGCTTGTCTGAGTATTCTATCCTGTCGCCAAGCAGAATCTTCAGCGTGTAGGCGAGCAGAAATTTTTTGTCAAAATTGTTCGCCACCATCTTGAGCAAATCAAGGCTCAAGCCCTTGTCGAGCTTCTCGGTCAGTTCATCGATTTTTGTGCCGTATTCCTCGGTGATGAGCGCCGTCGCGTTCTCATTTATGAGCTTGTCGAAGCTCGCAACGGTGTATTCCTCGCGCGTGTTGATGCCGAAAATATCGCCGGCGGTCTCGGCGCAGTAGAGCACGTTTGAGTTGAACTCAAACGGTCTGTCGTCGTATCCGCGCAGGAAGTTCAGCACGCTTTCGCGTCCGCCTCTCTCTATTCTGCCCGCGCTCGGGAGACCCGAGAATATCGCGTCGAATTTCTTCGCGCAGTAGGGCTCAAACGGCGCGATCTTGTATTTTTCGTATTTCTTGAACGCATAGTAATATCCGTCGAGCAGATCATATGCCTTGTATGCGTCGAGCTCGCCCTGGCGGATGTTCCCGCGCGATATGTCGCCGTCAAACATCAGCATACCGCCGAAAACATCGTTGAGCGGCTTCTTGCTGCTGATATATTTGAACGAGACATTGTCCGCCTCGCCGAACTTTGCGCCGGGGTTCTTGCCGATGTTGACAACCACAATGTCGTCCGCACCCGCTTCGATAGCCATTTTGACCGGCATGTTGTCCGAATATCCGCCGTCGACAAAAGCGGATTCGCCGATTTTATATGACTTCATGAACGGGAACGCCGCCGCGCTCGCGAGCACATAGTCTGCGGCTTTGCCCTCGGGAATATCTTCGATGAAAACTTCGACCGGCTTTATCTTCGGGAACATCGTCGTGACCAGTCCGAAGCGTATCGGCGAGGTGCGCAGCTTTTCTTCGTCCATGAGCGATTTGACGCGCTCCTGCAACGGGGTGTAGTCCGCGCCGCCTTTAAAAATAGCCTCTTTTGCGAGCTCTTTTATGTATGATTCACGGTCGGGGTTTTCTTCGTCGGACATGTTGACGAAATTCTGAAACACGCTGTCCATGCTCATGTTTTCCCAGATGTCGAGCGCCGCGTCGAAATTGTCGAGCGCCATGAGCGCGCCGTTGAGTGCGCCGACGGATGTGCCGACGACGATGTCGGGCGTGAATCCCATCTGCCTGAGCACCTTCCAGACCCCTATCTGATAGCCGCCCTTTGCTCCGCCTCCGCTGAGAACGACAGCTTTCTTGCCCATGAAAATTCCTCCTCTTGACCTGTTGAATAATATGTCTGTGTGCATATTACACATCATGATACTATTATATCATATTGTGCGTTCGCTTAAAAGATATTTGCGCCAAAATTTGTGCGGTTTGAGTTGAAAAGATCTGAAATATGTTATACAATTATGTGTAAACTTTTGTTGAGGTGAAGGCTTGAAAAAGCATTGGACACGAAGCGGCATAATGAACGCCGCGGGCATCGCATTGCTTATATCCGCCGCGGCCGTCTCGGTAGTTGTCTATCTGCTGAGATATGACCAGCTGTGGCTCTGGTATAAGGTCTATCAGGAAAAGCTGCTTGAAGCAGAGCAGTTCATACAGTCGCTCGGCATCAGCTGGAAGTTCGTGCTCGCCATGCTGATAGTCTTTCTTGTGCGCACCTTTATCCCGTTCCTCGCGGTCTCGGCTATCTGCGTCCTTACAGGTGCTGTTCTGCCGTCATATTGGGCGTTGATAGTGAACTTCCTCGGAATTATCATTATGATGAGTATCAAATATTTCGAGGGTATGAAATTCGGCAGCGGGAACGCATGGAAGATAATCAGCAAGAATGAACGCGCCAGAAAGATAATCGAGAGCTCCGGCAAGGTCAACAAGGCTCTGCTCTTTGCCCTGCGCCTTATCCCCGGATTCCCGCTCGGCAGCGTCAGCCGGATTTACGGCTCGCTCAGGTTCCCTTATTGGCAGTTCATCCTGCTTTCGGCGGCTGGCTTTGCGCCGAAGCTGTTGTCCTATACTTTCATGGGTACTAACGTTTTCGATCCGCTCTCGTCTGCGTTCCTTGTGCCCCTGGTGATAGCCCTGACCATAAGCGGCGCGTCGCTCCTGTGCGTCAACCTCATATGGCTTTTAGTTGAAAAGAGCGTTTCAAGCTCAAAGAAAAATAAAGATAATTAATATCACGGAAACGAGGTAGATTTATGTATACCACAGATGTCCTGAAAAAAAGAATGACCGACGGCGCATATGACGCCGAACTTTCAAAGCTCTATCCGTCCGGCACCGTCGATGCCCAGAAAAAGCGCTATTGCCGCGTTATCGGCGAGTTCGAGGAGTTCTACGGTGAGGGCCGTGAGGCGGGTCTCTTCAGCGCACCCGGCAGAACCGAAATCGGCGGCAACCACACCGACCATAACCACGGCCGCGTGCTCGCCGCGAGCGTCAATCTTGACGCTATAGCCGTTGCCGCAAAGAGCGAGGGAACCGTAGTCAATGTCAAGAGCGAAGGCTACGCCATGGACACGATCGATATCAGCGACCTCGAGCCGCACGAAGCCGAGTTTGGCAAGTCAAAGGCACTTGTCCGCGGCGTGTGCGCCGAGTTCAAGTCGCGCGGATATAATATCGGCGCATTCGATGCGGCGACAGCGTCTGATGTGCTCTCCGGCTCGGGCCTTTCGTCCTCTGCGGCGTTTGAAGTCCTGCTCGGAACTATCCTCAACCATCTGTTTAACGACGGCAAGGTGAGCGATGTTGAAATCGCGCAGATAGCTCAGGCGGCGGAGAACAAGTTCTTCGGCAAGCCCTGCGGTCTGCTCGATCAGATGACAAGCTCGGTCGGCTCGTTCGTTGAGATTGACTTTGCCGACCCCGCAAATCCCGTTATCGAGAAGCTCGATTTTGATTTTGCCTCCTGCGGATATGCTCTTTGCATCGTGGATACCGGCGGAAGCCACTCGGATCTTACCGATGAGTATGCCGCCGTGCGCAAGGAGATGGAGAGCGTCGCCGAATATCTTGGCAAGAGCGTCCTGCGCGAGGTCGACGAGGACGAGTTCATGAAGAACATAGCTGATATCCGCTCCTCCTGCGGCGACAGAGCTGTGCTTCGCGCCATGCATTTCTATGGCGACAACGCGCGCGTCGAGAAGCAGGCAGCTGCGCTCAAGGCGGGCGACTTCGAGACTTTCAAGAAATATATTATCGAGAGCGGACGCTCTTCTTATATGTACAACCAGAATGTCTATTCCTGTAAGAAAGCGTCCGAGCAGCCCGTGTCGCTCGCACTTTCGCTGAGCGAAAAGCTGCTTGACGGCTGCGGCGCATGGCGAGTCCACGGCGGCGGCTTCGCAGGAACAATTCAGGCCTTTGTACCGCTCAATAAGCTTGATGAGTACAAAGACCTGATGGAAAAAGTATTCGGTTCGGGTTCGTGCTATATTCTCTCTGTCCGCCCTGTCGGCGGCGTCGAGCTGTAAATTATCCTATCTATGAGCCTCAGGATTGCTCCTGGGGCTCAATGCCGGGATAGAGGACTTCGTGAATGTCATTCTTGACCTTTGCCCAGTTGACTATCAGCACCTCAATGCCGTTTATCTTCGTCAGCGGAGTCTTGTCTCTTGGGATGATAGCTTCAGTCACGGGCCACTTGAGATATCCGGCGTATGTCGTTGCCTGGCTGATTATCTCGCTCTTTGTGAAATCGGTGCTCACGAGCGGCAGAACCTGATCGAGGAACTTCGTGCTCTTGCTGAGCAGGGTCGAATAGTTTTCGGTCGAGTACATCTTCTTGAACTTCGCGAAGATTGCCATAAGAATCGTTCTCTGGCGCTCTGTTCTCACTCTGTCGCTGTCTATTTCGCGCAGGCGGGCATATTCGAGAGCCTCGTTGCCGTTGAGATGATAGGTTCCGGCGCCCTTTACTACGGTGCCGTTCTGCTTGAGTATCGGCGAGAGAGCTTTCACTTCGCTCTCGGTCAGCGCTATGTCAACTCCGCCGAGCGCGTCAATGGCTTTGATGAAGCCGTTGAAATCGATGCTCACGTAGTGGTCGATTCTTATCTTGTAGTTCTGCTCTATCGTGTCGATAAGCAGCTTCGATCCGCCGTAGGCGTGCGCCGCATTGAGTCGGGCGTTGCCGTGACCGGGGATAGAGACATAGGTTGCTCGCGAAAGTGAGACGAGCTTGATGTTGTTGTTGAGCTTGTTTATCGAAACGACTATGATCGAGTCGGCGCGGGAATAATATTTAGAACCGTGACCGAGATCGCGTCCAATGAGCAGAATGTTGATAATGTTGTCGTTGTACCACATGCGCGGGTCGTCTATATTTTCGGATATATCCTTGTCCGCGTTCGGGTCCGAGAGATTCTCGGTGAACTCGGGATTGATGTCCTTTGTCTCTTCCTCGTAGTTCATCTTGCTCAGATAGTGGTTGACGGTGATAAGTCCCGCCGTCAGCGGAATCGCTATGATGAGAAGAATAACAGCTATTGTTATAATAACCTTTTTCTTCGTCTTTTTTCTGTGATGGTGATGATGGTGATGCGACTGACTCATTGCTATCTCTCCAATCGATTACTTGACTTTGTTGTCAATTATTATAATACTCCATATTTTTGTGTTTTTCAACTTAATTTTTAGAAAGGAAGATGTAACTTGTTCAAAAATAAAGATTTGAAATCCGTTGTTTTGGCGCTCGCGGGCGCAAACGGAACCTCCGGCAACGAGAACGAAGCGGCTCTGCTTGCAAAATCAATGCTCGAAGAGTATATGCCCGCGCATATTGACACGCTCGGCAGCGTGTGCGGAGATACGGGCGGCGACGGGGTGCATATCATGCTCGACGCTCATATAGACAGAATAGGAATGACCGTTACCGCTATCGACGACAGCGGCTTTATAAAATTTGCGCGCGTCGGCGGAATGGATGCGCGAGTCCTCGCTGCGGAGCAGGTGACGGTATGGGGTGACGAACCGCTTTTCGGCGTTATAACTTCGACTCCGCCGCATCTCGCCTCGGGCGACGATGACAAAAAAGCGAAAAAGATTGAAGACCTTTCAATAGATGTCGGCATGACCACCGACGAGGTCAAGAAAATAGTGCGCCCCGGTATGCGCATCACCGTCAACAGCACCCCGAAAGAGCTGCTCGGCGGCAGAGTCAGCTGCGCCGCGCTCGATGACAGAGCGGGCGTTGCGGCGATACTTCGCTGCCTTGAGCTGCTCAAAGATAAAAATCACGGATGCCGCATCAGCGTGCTGTTCTCGTCTCAGGAGGAGACGGGCGGCAGCGGCGCGGCGGCGGGCGGCTTTGCGGCTGCACCCGACGAGGCTATCGCCGTTGATGTCAGCTTCGCCATGGCTCCGGGACTCAAAAAGGAGAAGTGCGGCAAGCTCGGCGGCGGCGCGATGATAGGCTTCTCGCCCTCGCTCGATTATTCGATGTCCCGCACCCTTGAGCGTATCGCCGACGAAAACGGTATCGCTCGCCAGTGCGAGGTCATGAGCGGCAGCACGGGCACCAACGCCGACGAGATTCAGGTTGCCGGAAGCGGAGTCAGAATGGGACTCATCTCTATTCCGCAGAGAAATATGCACACTGCGGCTGAGATAGTCGATCTCAATGATATCGAAGCCGTCGCCCGACTTATGGCGGCATATATAATCGAAAGGGGGCGCGCATGATGTACGGACTGCTCGAAAAACTCTGCTCGATAGGCGGCGTGTCCGGCAGGGAAGATAAGGTGCGCGAGTTCATAATCTCCGAGATAGACGGCTTCGCCGATTGGCGCGTCGATCCGCTCGGCAATCTTATCGTGCACAAAAAGGGAAAGAGCCCCGCGAAAAATAAAGTTATGTTCGACGCCCATATGGACGAGGTCGGCATGATCGTCACTTATATAACCGATGAGGGTATGCTCAAATTCTCTGCCGTCGGCGGCGTCGATCCCCGTGTTTATCTCGGCAGAAGCGTGAAGGTCGGCGATAAAGAGATAAGCGGCGTTGTTGGGCTCAAGCCGATTCATATGCTCTCCAAAGAAGAGGAACTCAATATGCCGAAGGCTGATGAGATGTATATCGATATCGGCGCGGAGTCGGCGGACGAGGCACGCGAATATGTCTCTTTGGGCGATACTGTGGTGTTCGACTCGGGAATAAGAAAATTCGGCGACGGCTTCGTTCAGGGCAGAGCGCTCGATGACAGAATGGGCTGCGCAGTGATGATTGAGATGATAAAGAGCGAGCTCGAGTATGACGCGGATTTCTCGTTCAGCGTTCAGGAGGAGATTGGCACGCGCGGCGCGAAAGCTTCGGCGTTCAGCATCAGACCCGATTACGCCATCGTGCTCGAAACCACGACCGCCGCGGATATTCCGGGCGTTGACGGCGAAAAGCGCGTTTGCGCTCTCGGCGAGGGCGCAGTTGTCGGCTTTATGGACAGAGGCACTATCTATGACCACGACCTCTATGAGCTTGCGTTCAAAAAGGCAAAGGAAAACGGCATAAAGATACAGACAAAGACAATGGTTGCCGGCGGAAACGACGCGAAGGCTATCCATGTCAGCGCGGGCGGAGTCAAAACTCTCGCAATTTCGCTCCCGTGCAGATATCTCCACTCGCCCTCATGCGTGATAAAAATGAGCGACGGAGACGATGTCCTCCGCCTTGCAAAAGTGATGCTCGGGGAGCTCGCCAATGCTTAAACTGGCTGAAGAAAAAGAGCTTTTTGATTTTTGCCGCCGCGACGCTTTCGGCACGAAAATCGCCGGATATCTGAAAACTTATTCCGCCGATTCCGCCGCCGTTCGTTTTTGGGTTCAGCAAAATGACGAGAATATTATAACCGCCGCAGTCTGCCGCATTTATGACAGCGTCGTGCTGAGCGCCGAACCGGATGCAGATTTTGAAGAGCTTTGGCAGTTTCTCAAAATCATAGGTTTTTCAACGCTCTCCTGCGAAGAAAGCGTGTGCCAAAAGCTTGGACTTTCGCCGACGAGAAGCGGCAATATAGTCCGATTCGAGCATCTTCTGCGCCCTCTGCGCGGCGAAGCTCAGATGCCGAGATATCCCGACCTGCGCGATGTATATTCGCTGCTCGTTTCTTCGGGCTTTGACCGTCTCGGCGGGCGCGACGAGTGGATTGCGGATGTGTCGAGGCGCATGAACAGAGATACCGCTCAGTGGAGCGTGATATACAGCGACAAAACGCTTGCGGCGTGCGCCTGCGCTCTGTTTGTCGCCGATTCGGCAGCATTTCTCGGCTGCGTTGCCGCACACGAGGATATGCGCGGCAGGGGACTCGGCGGCGAGGCGGTGCTGACGCTTGCCGAAAGATATTCGTCCGATGGCAGGCGGGTCGAGCTCTTCTGCAAGGACGGCAGCATAGTTGAGTTTTATAAAAAATCGGGCTTTGTGCCCGTCGGCAGATGGGCCGAATATGATACAGAACAGGAAATATAACATGGAACAGACATTTTTCAAATTTGATGAGAAAATACTCAATGCTTCCGAAAGGGCTCTTGAGCGCGCCGAACACAGCTTCGCGCGAATTGAGAAAAACACTGAGTATAATCAGCAGAAGGTGCTCGCCGCTTTTATCGAAAACAGGGTCAGCGAGAGCCATTTCACCGAGACCACGGGCTACGGCTACGGCGACCGCGGACGCGAGACGCTCGATAAAGTTTTTGCGAGCGCGTTCGGCGCTGAGGCGGCTCTTGTGCGCCACAGCTTCGCCTGCGGCACGCATACGCTCGGCGTCGCGCTCTTCGGGCTTCTCCGTCCGGGTGACACAATGCTCAGTGTCACCGGTCAGCCCTATGACACCATACACCCCGTTATAGGCATTACCGGAGAGGGTATGGGTTCGCTAAAGGATTTCGGCGTAAAATATGAACAGGTCGATTTGAATGCCGACGGCGAGCCGGATATTCCCGCGATAACCGAAGCGGTGAAAGCAAAGCAGCCGAAGCTCGTCTATATCCAGCGTTCGCGCGGCTATACTCTGCGCCCGAGCCTTTCGGTCGAGAAGATAGCCGAAATAGCAAAGGCAGTCAAGAGCGTGTCCGATTCGATAGTCTTTGTCGATAACTGCTACGGCGAGTTCGTCCAGCGCGTCGAGCCCGTGCAGGTCGGCGCGGATATAATGGCGGGCTCGCTTATAAAGAACGCCGGCGGCGGAATAGCCAAAAACGGCGGCTACATAGCGGGCAAGGCGGATCTTGTCGAGAAATGCGCCTACAGAGCCACCGTCCCCGGTCTCGGAAGAGAAGTAGGCGCGTCGCTCGGACAGAACAGAGAGCTGTTCATGGGCATATTCAATTCTCCGCATATCGTCGGCGAGGCGCTCAAGACTGCAGTCTTTGCCGCCGCGCTGTTTGAAGAGTTCGGATTTGATGTCACTCCGACAAGCGACGAGGAGAGATTCGATATCATTCAGACCGTCCAGCTCAGAACGCCCGAAGCGCTTATCGCATTCTGCCAGGGAATGCAGGCGGGTGCGCCGGTCGATTCATTCGTCGTTCCCGAGCCGTGGGATATGCCCGGCTATGACAGCCAGGTCATTATGGCGGCTGGTGCGTTCACCATGGGCTCGTCGATAGAGCTCTCTGCGGATGCTCCGCTCAGAGAGCCTTATGCCGCATGGATGCAGGGCGGCTTCAATTTTCACAGTGCCAAGGCGGGCGTCATGCTCGCGGCGCAGGCAATGCACGACAGGGGACTTATCTGATGAGCGATTTCAAGGGAATAACTCAGGATACGCTTTTTCTCATGCAGCTCAACCGCTTCAATGATTCAAAGGCGTTCTATGAGGAGAATAAAGAGAAGATAAAAGCAAACATGACCGTGCCGATGCGCCAAATAGCGGCGTCGCTCAGCGATATGATGCTCGACATCGACCCGTTCATGAATACTATACCGACAAAGATGGTGTCGAGGGTGCGCCGCGATACGCGCTATACCCACGACAAGCACCTTTACCGCGAGAATATGTGGATAATGTTCATGCGCCCGAAAAAAGAGTGGCATATGTATCCATGTATGTGGTTCGAGGTCACTCCGCAAGCGTGGTCGTGCGGCGTCGGAACATACGAAGTCTCGGCGGACTATATGGAGGTTTTCAGGGAGCATCTGCGAAATGACCCGGAGGGCTTCAAAAAGGCTGTGAAATCGGCTCTTTCAACGGGAGCCATGCTTGATGCCGAGTGCTATAAGCGCCCGAAGCCCGATTGCCCCGCAGGACTTGAAAATTTCTACAACGCAAAGTATCTCTATTTTGCGTTCGCGTCCGATGAGCTTTCCGATATCGGGAACGACGGGATAATAACCCGCCTCGAGGGGATATACAAAAAATTTGCGCCGATGTATCGCTTCCTGCGCGATGTTTCGGACGACTATTTCAAAACGCATCAGTGATGCCGAAAGGAGCTTTGATATGAGCCTTGACCCCGAAGATTACAAAGAGCCGAGATGCCCGAGCTGTACCGATTTCTATTATCCGGACGAAAACGCGAATGTGTCGTTTATCCCCGTTGACCGCGTTGTGGACAGGCTCGATACTTTGCTCTCCCATAACGATATGCCCGCGGCGCGCAGGCACCTTGAATATTGGCTCTCCGAAGCCCGAATGGGCGGCGACAAGCGCGGCGAGCTCGCGGTGCTCAACGAACTCATGGGCCTCTACCGCAAAATGGGTTTGAAAGACAAAGCTTTTGAAAGCGCGGAAAAGGCGGACGAGCTTGTGAAAACACTGTCACTCAGCGGCTCGATAACCGCCGCTACTGTCTGTCTCAACGCCGCAACGGTCTGCGAAGCCTTTGACCGCCCGCGCGAAGCCCTCGAACGCTACAGCGAGGCGAAGAGCATCTACGAAGATTTTCTCCCGCCCGGGGACGCGCGCCTCGGCGGACTATATAACAATATGGCGCTCGCCTGCGTGTCTCTCAAGGAATACGAGCAGGCGCGTGAACTCTATCAAAAAGCGATAAAAATTATGAGTGCACTGCCCGGCGGAAAGCCCGAAACGGCGATAACATATCTGAACCTCGCCAATGCCGCAGAGGCGCAGCAGGGGCTCGAAAACGCGTCGGAGTTCATCACCGACTGCCTGCAAAAGGCTGAAAATCTTCTGCTCGATGAATCAAACGCGCTCGACGGCAACTACGCTTTCGTCTGCGAAAAATGCGCACCGACTTTTGAATATTACGGTTGGTTCATGACCGCCAAGGAGATAAAAAGGAGGTCGGACGAGATATATGAAAGGACTTGAGCTTTCAAGAAAATTCTATGAAACATACGGTGCGCCGATGCTCCATGAAAAATTTCCGGAGCTTGAAGATAAGCTCGCGATAGGTCTTGTCGGCGACGGCTCGGAGTGCTTCGGCTATGACGATGATATATCGCGCGATCATGATTTTGAGCCGGGATTCTGCATCTTCGTGCCCGATGATATCGACAGCCGCACTGAATTTCAGCTCGAACGCGCCTATGCGAAGCTCCCGAAGAGCTTTGAGGGCGTTGACAGGCTCAAAATAAGCCCCGTCGGCGGCAGCCGCCACGGAGTTATAAAAACGGGGGACTTCTATCTCGCGAAAACAGGCTCGCGCACGGGCTTTGATTCTATAGATCAGTGGATGACTACGCCCTACAGCTGCCTTGCGGCGGCGACGAACGGCGAAGTCTTCCGCGACGATCTCGGCGAGTTTTCGCGCATCCGCCGGTCGTTTCTCGATATGCCGCAGGATGTCAGACTCAAAAAGCTTGCGGGTCATCTTATAATGGCGGCGCAGGCGGGACAGTATAATTTCAAGCGCTGCATTTCCCACGGTGAGACCGGCGGCGCCCAGCTCGCGATGATAGAATTTGCAGATCATGCCATGTCGGCGGTGTTCCTGCTCAACAAAAAATACCGCCCGTTTTATAAATGGGCGTTCAGGGCAATGCGCGAGCTCGAAAAGCTCTCGGAGCTTGCCGATACATTTGAATTTCTGATATCTTCGGACAATGAACCGGTGACCGCCTCGGCGAAGGCGGATATCGTCGAGGACATTGCCTCGATGATAATAACCGAGCTGCAAAATCAAAGCCTTACAGACGCGATATGCGGCGACCTCGAGAAGCACGCATATTCGGTCAATGATAAAATATCCTCAACGCAGCTGCGGACTATGCATATCATGGCAGGAGTGTGAAAATCATGACAAAGACAAATGCAATGAGAATGCTCGACAGAGCGAAGATAAAATACGATGTTCTCAAATATGACTACGACGAGAGCGACCTCAGCGGCGTCCATGCGGCGGCGGCTCTCTCGCTCGACCCGAATCAGGTGTTCAAAACCCTTGTCACCCGCGGCGGGAAGAACGGACTTTTCGTGTTCTGCATCCCGGTCGGTGCGGAGCTCGATCTCAAAAAATGCGCGAAATGCGCCGGGGTCAAGAGCCTTGAGATGATCCATGTCAAGGAGCTCATCTCGCTTACCGGCTATATGCGCGGCGGCTGCTCGCCGATAGGCATGAAAAAGCAGTATCCGACTTTTATCGACTCCACCGCATCTGATTTTGAAAAAATATATGTCAGCGCGGGTCAGCGCGGACTTCAGCTGTGCCTCGACCCGAAGGAGCTCGCCGCATTTGTCGGCGCGGAGCTCTGCGATGTCACGGTCTGATTGACTTTAGAAATGCTTAACATTTGAAGAAAAAGCACCTTATTATGCTTGGCGGGAGTAAAGAATAGCTGTCAGGTATGTTATACGCGTTTTATAGATTTGCCGATCGGGGGACAAATATGATAGAGCTCAGAAACGGAAAACTGAAAATCGACTCAAAACGGTCCGCGTTGGAGATATTGCTTGACCTCTCTATTGTCGCAATGCTCACCGTTCTGTTTGCGTTTAACTTCCGCTTCGGAGAGCGAAATTATATATATCACGCGGCGCTCATTTCCGTTGTCGGTCTGACTTTTTTTGTCCGCATACTCGGCAGACCGAGCATCTCGATTAAGCTCCCGACGATATGGTACGGCATCTTTGTTCTGCTCTGCGTCGTCTCGTCCCTCTGGGCGGCATATAATGTCAGCTATACTTTGCATTATATACCGCGAATGCTTCAGGTGATGCTGTTTTGCTACTGCGTGACTCTTTATATAGAGACGCGCGAGGATTTTGAGCGATTTACCGCGCTGTTCACCGCAGCGGTAATGATAATGATTTTCTCCATATTTGTCAGAACGCCGTATTCTATGTGGTTCTCCGGCTTTTTCGGGCGCATAGGCTACGAAAATGTCACGGGCAATAATATCAATACGATAGCCTATATCTGCGTCGTCGCCGTGGCGATATCGTTCTGCAAGGCGTATTACTATAAAAAACGCGCCTATTATCTTTGTACGGCGTTCGAGCTGCTCTATATAGTCCTCTCGTCGTCGAGAAAAGCGCTGCTTATCGTAGTGTTTCTTCTGTTCACGATGCTGATATTCTATGTCAACAAGCGTTTTTATCTGCTCAGGCTTGTTCTGATGGCGCTGGCAGTGGTCGGTATCGGAATCGCGTTTTTGAAGGTTCCCGCGCTCTATAATGCGGCGGGCTTCAGACTCGAAAAGATGCTCAATTATCTTGTCGGCAACGATGCGTCCGCCGACGGAAGCCTTACGCTGCGAAAAGGTCTGGCAGAGATATCCTCGCAGATATTCTATTCCCATCCGATAATCGGTATCGGACTCGGAAACAACACCTATCAGATAGAGCAGATCTACGGACTTTCCGTCTATGCTCATAACAACTATCTCGAGCTGGCTTCCGGTCTTGGAGTAGTCGGATTGATAACATATTATTGGTACTATATTTACCTTCTTATCGGCTTGGGCCGCAGAGCGTATAGGGGAGAGAGGCTCTGCGTCACAATGTTCCTGCTGCTTGCGGCAACCGCAGTGGGCGAAACTACGCTGATATCATATTACGATTATAATGTCCAGATAATGCTGACGCTATGTTTCTGCGCGATGAAGCTAAAGGACGAAAAAAAGAAAACATATATGAATCTTGAATGAAGGTGCGCATGTTATGAAAATTGCCGTTGCGGGAGTAGGCTATGTGGGTCTTGTTACCGCGGTCACGCTTGCCGATGTCGGGCATGATGTAATCTGCCTCGATGTTGACAAAGGCAAACTGAAAATGCTCAAAGAGGGCATCTCTCCCATCTACGAATACGGACTCGAAGAGCTCATGCTCAAAAACCGCGAACGCCTTGAGTTCACGGACGATGTGACGAAGTATTCCGAAGCACAGGTCATTATTATCGGCGTCGGTACGCCCGAGAAGGAGGACGGTTCCGCAGATTTAAGCGCCGTGTTCTCCGCTGCGGACAGCATCGCCGACAATTGCAGCGACGGAGCGGTCGTGGTTGTTAAATCTACCGTGCCGATCGGAACATGTGAAAGCGTGCGCCGCAGAATAGGCGAGCGCCGCCCGAATCTTCATTTCTTCGTCGTCTCAAACCCCGAGTTTCTCTCGCAGGGCACGGCGGTCAGGGACACTTTCAACGCCGACAGAATAGTTATCGGTGCGGATGATGAACAGGCTTACAGAATCGTTGAAAAGATGTATGCTCCGCTCGAACTGCCGATAGTACATGTCAGCGTGCGAAGCTCCGAGATGATAAAATATGCCTCCAACGACTTCCTTGCGCTCAAGATTTCTTATATAAATGAAATTGCGAACTTCTGCGAGATAGTCGGCGCAGATATCGAAGAGGTTGCCCGCGGAATGGGAATGGACAGGCGCATCGGCTCGAACTTCTTAAAAGCCGGAATAGGCTACGGCGGTAGCTGCTTCCCGAAGGATACGAAAGCACTTAATTTCCAGAGCGACCACGCCGGAGTGAAGCTCAAGACAGTAAAAGCGACTATCGATGTCAACCGCGAACAGCGTATAAAGCTTATTGATAAAGCGCGCAGATTCTTCCCGACGTTCAGGGGTGTGCGCGTGGCGATAATAGGACTCACTTTCAAGCCCGGCACCGACGATCTGCGCGAAGCGCCGGCAAAGCAGAATATAGATATACTGCTCAACGAGGGCGCGGATATAATCGCATGGGATCCTCTGGGTGCCGAAAATTTCAGAAAGCGATATCCGAATTGTGCAATAAACTTTGCAAAGGATATAGATGAAGCCTTGACAGATGCGGATGTTTGCCTCATAATGACTGAGTGGGAAAAAATTGTGGAATATCCGCTGGATAACTACAAAAAGTATATGAGGAGACCTCTGGTCTTTGACGGCAGGAATTGCTACAAGCTCTCCGAGGTCGAAAAGCACGAGATATTCTATGATTCAATAGGAAGAAAGATTGTCGATACTCTTTGATGAGCGTTGACGAAGTGGGGGATATGTGATTGAGTAAGATAGTTAGAAAAGATACCGACAGCGACGGAGTCGAAGTGAACATCATGTATGCGTTCGGTCTTCTTCTGAGAAGGCTGTGGCTTCTGATACTTGTCGCGTTGGTGGTCGGCGCGTCATGCGCAGTGATAACCAAGGCAGTCGAAGAGCCGACTTATACTTTGAGCATGACGTTTATCGTCAACAATAAGTCCGAAAAAGACCTCTCGTCATCGGGGGAAAATTCCGTCTCCTATAACGATATGTCGGCATCGGCTTATATGGCGAATACTTTCGTCCATCTTATGACCGGGCGCACTATGTGCAACGCGATAGCCGCCGAGTGCAAGTCGTATCCGAAAACTGCGGATCAGGTTGCGAAGATGATAGCTGCGTCCCGCAAGACGGACAGCAGCATTATCGATATGACCGTCACTGCTTCCTCGCCCGAGGAGGCTTATGAGCTCGCGCAGGCTGTCAAGGATACATATAAAGATGTCGTTCAGGTCTATTCGGGCGGCAGCATCCATCTATGCGACGAGCCGGAGCTGCCGACAAAGCCGGACAAGTCCGTCGGTACAGTGCGCAACGCCATTATCGGCGCTCTTGCGGGTGCAGTTATATGTGCGCTCATTATAATAATCAGGGATTCTGCGCGCAACACCGTCAGAAGCCAGGAGGATATCCAGAACAAGCTTCAGCTCAATGTTATCGGCGAGGTGTCGCAGGTGCCCAGCGGCGAGCGTTTCTATAAGAAATCCGCCCACGGCGACCGAGAACTGCTGATAACCGACAAGGCCTGCGGCTTTGCGTTCGTTGAGACATATAAAGCAATGCGAACGAAGCTCGAGCTGCTCAACGGCAGGCGCGGTTACAAGAGCTTCGTCGTTTCGAGCACCGGAGCCAATGAGGGCAAGACGACCGTTGCCGTCAACCTCTCGCTCGCGCTTGCGCAGAACGGATATTCCGTCCTGCTCGTCGATGCCGATCTCAGAAAGCCGTCCGTGCTCAAGAATCTCGGCATAAGCAATCTTTCCGGCAACGGCATAGCCGATGTCGTCAACGGCGCGAAAAATTCGAGCGATGCGATAAAATATATTGAGAAATATAAGATGTTCGTCCTCGCAGGCGACGAGAGCATAACGGATCCGACCGAGATGCTTTCAAACGCCAAGACCGGCGAGTTCATCGCAGCGGCAAAAGAAAAGTTCGATTATATTATCATCGATACGCCTCCCATCGGAATCGTTGCGGATGCGGCGATATGCGCCAAATACACCGACTCGTCAATATTTGTTATCCGCGAGGATGTTTTCCCCGTTCCCGCGATACTCGAGGCTGTCAGCGACCTCACTCAGGGCGGAACGGATCTCGCCGGATGCGTCTACAATATCTCAACCGACCGCAGCAAGGGCGGCTACGGCAACTATTCGATCTCGCGCCGCGGATACGGCTACGGATATGGCTACGGCAAGCATTACGGGTATGGCTACGGTTACGGCAGTCATTCCGGCTCGCACGGCAAAAACAGCAAATAAGCAAAAATATATCAGCCTTCGGTTCTTTTGCGAATCGAAGGCTGATTTTTTATCTTTTCGGTACTCCCTGCGGGAACATCAGTTTTTTTAAATCACCCGCGCTCTTTTGGTATTGCGCTTCGGATATCGCCCCGTGTTGGAGCAGGGTGTCGAGCATATTTATCTGGCGCTCATATAGGTCAAGCTTGTCTCCGCCTTTTCTTTGCGGCTCAACGCTCATGCCTGAACACCTCTTATCATCGGCGCATAGAAGTCAAACAGCTCGCGCGCGACTTCGAGCGTGTCCTCCTCCGAGGGCTGCTCGGGCTTGTAGGTCGAGAGCCATTTGTTCTCGAATTTTTCAACGCTCTTGTAGAACGAAGTTCCGTCGAAGTCCTCGCGCTCGTTATAGCGGCGCTTTGTGGTCGTGAATGTGCATTTGCGCTTCTTGAAGTTGACCGCCATCTGCTCGAAGAACGAATACCAGCGCGGCAGATAGAAAGTCTTTATCATGCCGCCCCATTCTTTCCATGCGTAGTCATAGAGCTGCGAGGAGCGCGCGGGACCCCAGAGGGTCAGCATATAAAGCTCGTTGAGCTCGAAATTCTGCCTATCCTTGTCGGAGCAGGCATAGGCGTTAGCCTGTCTGACATGCTCGCCGAGCGTCAGTTCGGGGCGCGTCATGAGCAGCCTGTCAACATCTTCGAGCAGGCGCACGAATGTGTTGACACTCTTTTCAAAAAGACTTATATTTTTGTTGTCAAATGCGCTTATGCTGCGCTTGTAGAGATCTTTTGCATAGTTGCTGAGTACCTGGCGCGTCAGATCGCAGACATCGAATCTGTATCCGTCCGTATCAGCGTGTTCGGCTTTAAGCAGATTTTCGAGCGCGTTGAGCAGCTTCTCGTTGTCATATCTCAGCTCAAACACATCGTTCGGCGCGGTGTGGCGCTGTTCGTATGCGGGTCGGGCGCAGATTATCGACGCAGTCTCGCGTCCTGTGCAAGCCTTGCTGTAGCAGGTCTCATGCATATCTTTGACCGCTTCGAAAAGGCACGCTTCGTCGCTGCCGTAGCGGCGGCGGGCGTAGTCCTTGAGCCATGAATCAAGCTCCGGCTTGTCGCTTCGCGTGAGCATATCGGAAGCGAGGTCAAAATACAGCGGGTTCTGGAAAATGCCCTCCATGAAAAGTCCCGTGCCGACAATATTCGGATATTTTTCGCGCTCTTCCATGAACTTGTTTTCGGCGAGCGCGTCTATCGAACCGTGGAGTGTGTTTCTGTCGCCGAAGTTGTTGAGCGTGCCGCTGATGAAGTTGTATCCCCAGAAGCCGTCGGTCTTTTCGCATTTGCTGCCGTCGATGTCGAGAATGAGCAGCTTGTCCTTGTCAACAGCCTTGACTATCGGCTCGCGCAGGGACCATGCCTGCATGACCCAGACTGCCTGAGAGTCGAAAGCTGTATACATCTCTGAAATAGCTTTTCCGACGTTCTGGAGATACTTGTCGCCCTTTATCGGGGGCTTGTTCTCGTGGAACGGGTCGCAGGCATAATAGTGATGCGCACCGAAGAGCTGGCGCTGCTTTTCGAGCAGAGCCATGCCGAATTTTCTGAAGTTTTTGTCGAGCGGGTCTATTTGATATGTTACGGGGAACCCGCACCATGAGGGGACATTGTATGCGTTCGTGTGCGGAAGCACGCGAAGAATTGTTGAGGGCACCTGACCCGAGCAGCCCTGCTGAATCGGGGTCATGCCGAGCTCAAGCTCGCGGTCGATTATCTTCTTGCCGAGTTCAAGTCGCTTGTCAACATAAGCTTTGTCCGTCAGGCTGAAATAGCTGTCGAGGTTGCCCATGAGTTGCCACGGCAGATATGCGGGGCCGCTGATAAAATTGAGCGCTCCGTCGTCCGTATATCCGAGGTCGCGCAGGGTATAGAAAAGCACCGCCTCGTAGCCGACTATGCTCAGCGGCATGTTTATTCCGCGCATAGCCATGTAGTCTATTTCGCGCTCCCAGCGCTCCCAGTCCCACCAGCGGGCGGAATACGAAAACGTGCAGTAGTTCATGTAGGCGCGTTTGTCCTGCTCGATAATGCGGACTGTCTTGCCCGCGGGCAGGGGAGCTTCGGTTATATTGCCTATCCTGTCGTTGCCGCAGTGGGCGAGATTGACCCCGCAGCAGTCCTTCAGGTATCTGTAATATGCCATTGCAAGGCTTATCTTGCAGTCGCCGCGCAGAACTATTTTGTCGCCGCACGCCTCGATTTCATAGAAGCTCTTGCCCTCGCGCCTGTCCTCGATTTCGAGTGCGAATCGGTCGGCAATCTCCGGCGTGTTTCTTTTAATCAGCTCTTGCATCAGTCTGTCCTCCAGCTATAAGAAAAAATTTTTATGTATTTCTAAGCGCATTTTCACGCTGAAAAGTCGATTTGTTGAATTGATTGTATAGTTGTTGTGATATAATCAAATGCGATCCAATTTCCGGAAGGTGAGAGAATGAAAAGTAAAATGACTTCAAAAGGCAGGGCGATGACCGCCGCCGTGTGTGCGCTTTCGTGCGCCCTGATAATCCTCGGCACATTTATAAAAATACCTTTGCCGATGATATCGATAACCTTGCAGCTCGAATTTGTTCTGCTCTCTGCGATGCTGCTCGGCGCGTGGCGCTCGTCGCTGAGCGTTGCGGCGTATATTATTCTCGGTCTCTGCGGAGTGCCCGTGTTCACTTACGGCGGGGGAATCGGCTGCGTGCTCAAGCCGTCCTTCGGATTTATAATCGGCTTCCTTGTCGCGTCCGTAGTCACGGGATACATAGTCGAGCATCTAAAGGAGCGCACATTCTGGAAGCTCTTCTTCGCCGCTATGGTCGGCACAGTGATAATATATATTATCGGTACTGTATATTTCTATTTTATCACCCGGCTCTATCTCAATACATATCCGGGCTTCATGAAGATGATGAGCGCCTGCGTGTTCACGACCTTTCCGAAGGATGCCGTTTTCTGCCTGCTGCTTGCATTCATTGCAAAGCGGGTATATCCCGCAATAAGAAAGTATATCACCTGCTGACTATTGAATAGCCCAGAGTGATCTCGGCAGTGTTGCCGAGACTGTCCGTGTCCGTCTCAACTGCCTTGAGATAGACCAGCGCACATTCCTGCCCGCTGCGTGACTGCCAGTCGGCGAGGCGTATGACGGTGCGGAATATCGAGAGCGGTCTGCCGTTTGAAGAGACGGCGGAATTGACTCGCTCAAATCTTGTTTGTGGCACAGCGTAAGTTTTGATAAAAGCCGCTTCCTCGCAGCTTCCGGGCTGCGGCGCGAAGCGGCTGTTTTTCATCGTCCAGAGGGCAAGACTGTGCCTGAGCTGACGCTCGTCCATCAGAGATAACATAGCTCTGACCCTCCATGCCGTATGGCGTTTTTATTTGCAGACTTTTTCGTATATCTCCTGTGTGACCTTTTTCATCTCGTTCATCTGCTTCTCCATGTCCTCGACGAGCTTGAACTGCGTGCGGGCGCGGACAAGATTGTGCTCGGGATAGTCAATGCGGAAATAAGTGTCGCCATTGAGGTAGTCCCCAAGGAAACGCATACCGCATTCGAGCGTCATAAGCTTCGAGGAGAAGGGGAGATATTCAATCTCCGCGTCGGTCAGACTCTTGCCGGCAGCCGAAAGGTAGCCCTCTGTGTAGACTTTATAGAGCTCAATGTCGAAGTTCACTTTGCTGAGGTCTTTCTCGTCCTCTGCGGCGGTGCTCGCGCCGAAGCGGATGCTGTCGCCGAAATCGTAGAGCGAAAGTCCGGGCATGACTGTGTCGAGGTCAATTACACATATGCCCTCGTCGGTCTTGTTGTCGAACATGACGTTGTTGAGCTTCGTGTCGTTGTGTGTGACTCTCAGCGGCAGTTCGCCGTTGCTGAGCATGTCGACGAGAATGCCCGTGTCACCCTCACGCGAGAGAACAAAGTCGATCTCTTCCTGCACGCCCGCCGCGCGACCCTTGAGATCATCGCTGACCGCCTTTTTGAAGTCGGCAAAGCGGGAGCGGGTGTTGTGGAAGTTCGGTATGGTCTCGTGGAGCGTGCTGCTCGGATAGTCCGCGAGCAGGCACTGGAAAGTGCCGAAAGCCTTTGCGGCGTTGAAGAATGTTTTCGGGTCATCAATGGACTGGCAGGCGTGCGCGCCGGTGATGAAATTGTAGCATCGCCAGCATTCGCCGTTCTCTGTTCTGAAATAGGGCTTGTCGTCCTTTGTGAAGAACACCCTGAGGCATTCGCGCTCCGGGTCGCCGCCGCGCTCGATAACTATGTTGCGCAGGTATCCAGTGACTCCAACGATATTCTCCATCAGCTCGTCTGGATTCTTGAAAACATTCGTATTTATCAGCTGAACAAGGTAGCTTGTGCTGCTGCCGTCAGCGTTTTTGAAATCGAGAACGAAAGTGTTGTTTATATGACCGTCGTTTGAAACGCGGTAGCCAATATATTCTCCCTCAAAACCGAATTCATCGATTATCTGCTGCAGCGGAAAGGGAGCATTCTGCGTTTGCATCTGTATCACCTTTTGATTATTTTGATAGTGCCGAACCTTTCGGGATTGTGAAAGCCGAGAGAAACGCTGTCAACGGGGAAGAGCGCACCGTAGTGCGGGGTCTGGGAGTCGTCGGCGCATTTATAGAAGTTGCCGCGTATCTCACCCTCGCCGACCGAAAACTCGCAGCCGTAGAGCGACGATATCAGCCCTTCCGGGATGAACAGCTGAGCATGCCAGCCCTTTTTGTCCGTGTAAACTCCTGCACTGACGCGCGGGGTCTCTGCGGTCAGTTCTTTTATGAACACGCGGCCGTTTCTCTCGCTTCCGAACTGCGACAGATAAGCGCCGTTCGGATTCATCTCGAAGTTTATGTATTCGCTGCGCCCGCTGACGGGAGCAATGAACACTTCGAGGCAGCTGTCGGTATATACCGGATCGTCGCGCCTTGTGTATCTCGCAAGCACGGGGCTTTCGGAGCTTTCAAGAAAAGCATAGTAGCCCTCGTTTTTAACCGCGCAGAACCGCACGGAGCTCTCCGGACGCGAATATCCGTCTTTTTCCCAGTGGAAGGAGCTTATCTCAAACCGGGGGATAAGCTCTTTCTCCGGTAAACTGTCAAATATAAAAGTGTTGCAGCTGTTCATATCAGAGCTTCTCGACGATAGCCTTGGTGTCTCTGGCTATGAGCAGCTCCTCGTTGGTGGGCAGAACGAAAACGCGGACCTTTGAATCCGGTGTCGAAAGCTCGCCCTCCTTGCCCTTTCTGAGCTCGAGGTTCTTCTCGCAGTCGATTTTGACGCCGAGATAAGTCAGATGGTTGCAGACATCCTCGCGCAGGTCGCAGGTGTTCTCGCCGATGCCGCCGGTGAAGACTATTGCGTCAACGCCGTCCATCGCGGCAACATATGCGCCGATGAACTTGCGGATCTGATAGCGCTGGATGCTTCTTGCAAGAGCGGCTCTCTTGTTGCCTGCCTCTGCGGCGGCGAGAACGTCTCTGTCGTCGCTCGATATGCCGGAGATGCCGAGAACGCCGGACTTCTTGTTGAGGATTTCAGCTGTCTCCGCGGGAGTCCAGCCCTCCTTCTCCTGAAGATAGGTGATAGCCGAGGGATCAACTCCGCCGCAGCGCGAGCCCATGATGAAGCCGTCGAGGGGAGTAAGACCCATGCTCGTGTCAATAACCTTGCCATCCTTTATGGCGGTTATCGAGGAGCCGTTGCCGAGGTGGCAGGTGATGAGCTTTATGTCCTTGAGGTCAACGCCCATGACTTCCGCGCAGCGAGCGCTGACAAAGCGGTGAGATGTGCCGTGGAAGCCGTAGCGGCGGACCTTGTACTTCTCGTAGTACTCATAGGGCAGCGGGAAAAGGAATGCCTCGGGGGGCATGGTCGAATGGAAAGCGTTGTCGAAAACAACAACTTCCGGAACATCCTCACCGAAGACCTCGCGGCAGGCACGGATGCCCTGAATGTGAGCGGCGTTGTGCAGGGGAGCGAGATCGCACAGGCTCTCGATGCCGGCGATAACATCCTCGTCAACAAGAACGCTCTCTTTGAACAGAGAACCGCCCTGGACTATGCGGTGACCGACAGCGGAGATCTCGGAGAGGTCGTCGATGACCTTGTAGGTCGAAGTGAGAACCTTTTCGACCTCGAGGAAAGCCGCAGTGTGGTTTTTGAGCTCCACGCTGTATTTGAATTCTCTTCCGTCGAAGGTATTGCCGCTGATTTTACCGTCGATACCGATACGCTCGCAGATGCCCTTTGCTATAAGCTTTTCGCCGTCCATGTCAATGAGCTGATATTTAAGCGAAGAGCTTCCGGCGTTGATAACAAGAATTTTCAAGAGTATTGCCTCCAAATAAAATATTTGCTTGCAAACAAGCTCGTTACTGATATATTATATATACTGTAAGAGGATTTTTCAAGCGGTTCTTGCATAATTAACCCGTCTAATTGCGAAAAAAGGAGAGAAGACCGAAAAATGAGCACAGCAGGCATTGTTGCCGAATATAATCCGTTCCATAACGGCCACGCATATCATATAGCCCGCACGCGCGAAAACGGCGCGTCGGCGGTTGTGTGCGTGATGAGCAGCTGGTTCGTCCAGCGCGGAGAGACTGCGCTGATGCATCCGAACGCCCGCGCGCGCATGGCTCTGATGAACGGCGCGGATCTCGTCGTCTCGCTTCCTGTCCCGTGGGCGTGCGCCGCAGCGCAGACATTTGCGAGGGGCGCCGTCGGGCTGCTCGACGCCATGGGGTGCGTCGATACGCTGAGTTTCGGCAGCGAATGTGCCGATATAGGACTCCTCCGAGCCGCATCCCGCGCGGTCGATGATTACACCGTGCGCGAGAGTATGCGCGCAAACCTGCTCTCCGGCGTGAGCTTTGCTTCAGCGAGACAGCGCGCCGTGGAAGAGCTCGATCCCCGCGTCGCATCGGTGCTCTCGTCGCCCAACGACACGCTCGCCGTCGAATATATCCGCGCTATAGATAAGCTCAAGTCGGACTTAACCCCGTTCGCCGTCAAGCGCGAGGGAGCGGGTCACGACAGCGGCGAGGCGGTGAACTCCTTTGCGAGCGCTTCGCTCATACGCACCCGCGTGAGGGAGGGGGAGGACTTTGACGACCTCATGCCCGAAAATGCCGCCGCGATACTCAAAGCGGAGATAGAGGCGGGCAGAGCGCCGGCAGATATCCGCGCCCTCGAAAAAGCCGTCCTCGCGTGCCTGCGTATCTCAACGCCAGAAAAAATAGCCGCAGTGCCGGATATCTCGGAGGGGCTCGAAAACCGCATATATTCCGCCTCACGCAGCGCCTCCTCGCTCGAGGAGCTCTATTCGCTCACAAAGACGAAGCGCTATTCCCATGCGCGTATAAGGCGCGCCGTTGCGGCTCTTCTGCTCGGTATCGAAGCGTCCGACTGCGAGGGCATACCGCCGTATATCAGAGTTCTCGGTTTCAATGCGATAGGCCGCGAAAAGCTCCGCGCCATGCGCTCGAGCGCAAAGCTGCCGATAGTCATGCGCGCGGCGGATATAAAAAAGCTCGGTGAACGCGCAAAACGTATCTCTTCAATCGAGGAGCGCGCCGCCGACCTGTTTTCCCTCGCTCTGCCGTCGATAATGCCGTGCGGAGCGGAATACACAGACGAGATATCGGTCATCTGACCGTTTCTTGAATAAAAACACAAGGAGATTTTGTTTGAAGCTTATTACAAAATCATCGGAGAGTGCACGCTGACCGGGAGGTCGGCAAATAAAAAAACACTCTGCCGTCCTCCCGCAGCTCAATCCCCGGGAGGAAAAATGAATCGCGAAAACAAACGCAAACAGTACGAAAAAGGTTATTACAAGACCCACGCCTGCAACGAAGCTTTTGTTTGCAGGGTGTGCGGGCGCACTGTAGTGCCGCAGGACGCGGGCAGCGACCACAGAAACCACTGCCCGAACTGCCTTTCGAGCCTACATGTTGATATTGAGCCCGGAGACAGGGCTTCGGACTGCGGGGGGAATCATGGATCCCATAGCGGTCTGGGTGAGAAAAAACGGCGAGTGGGCGATAGTCCACCGTTGCCGTAGATGCGGTGCGATGTCCTCGAACCGCGTCGCCGCGGACGACAACCCGATGAAGCTGATGAGCATGGCGATGAAACCGCTGTGCTCCCCGCCGTTCCCGATAGAGCGCATAAGAGAGCTGACGGCGCTCATGGGCGGAGACGGGGCGCTCGAATAACCCGAAAGAAAATAACGGAGTAGGTTTTGCCTGCTCCGTTATTTTTTTATGTATATCAAAAAAACGGTGCAGCCCGAGTGAGCTGCACCGCCGTGCTTATTGATTTGTCGGAGACAATCAGTCGTTGTTTCCGTTATTCTTGCTTGCGCGTCTTTCGATAAGCTCGTTGAGTATTCTTGTGTGCTCCTTATCGGTGAGCGAATACTTGAGAGTGGGGATAGCGGAGAGAAGCATACCGATTGCGGGCGGAATGGAAATAAGCAGGAACATCGCCATTGCGTATTTTCCGTCGTTCGCCTCGTAGAAATGATACTTTCCTGCCGCCAGGTCGAGGTTAAGAGTCTCGATGTATTTGGCGGTGTAGTGAACAGCCGAATAAATGAAGCCGGAGATGAGCGAGGAAACGCCCATTGCAAGCTTGGTGATGAAGGACTGGCCGGAGAAGAACACGCCGTCGGTGCGAACGCCGTTCTTGTACTCCTCGTAGTCAACGCAGTCTGCTATCATTATCGACTGGAGAATGTTTATCGAGCCCATTGCCCAGGAAGCCGCGAACATCATTATAGCCATCAGGATGACGTAGAACATGTTCTGCATAAGGTTGCCGCCGGCTATTTTATAGACGACAAAAATCATTGCATAGGGAACTGCACCGGCGATTGAATAGAAGTTATAGAGCTGCTTCTTGCCGAACTTTGCGGACATCTTCGGCGTGGCGGCAGTACCGATGATCATACCACCGAGAAGTCCGATACCCATGACGAGAAGCTGAACGATTTTTATAATCTGAAGCTGGCCGTCAACAACAAGATTGGCAAGGTTGTTGTCGAAGAAGTAGTACATAACGAGCGACAGACCGACGATCGAGAGAAGCATGATGGGGCTTCTGAGAATGCCCGAGAGGAGGAGCCTTCTGAACGGATCGTTGGAGATCGCGATTTTGAAGTTCTCCTTCATGGTGTACTTCTTTTCGGACTGCTGAACTCTCTCCTTGACAGAGAAGCCGGAAAACTGGAAGAGAATAGTTGCGAATATCGTAAGGATAACGGCGATTATGATATAGGACATCTTGTCCGCATGAATAAGGTCAAGGCCTTTCTTCTCCTGGAACATGGGGGAGAGAGCCTTTCCTGCGAAAGTGATGAGCATGCCGATAGCGCCGAGGTTTGCGACTATACGGGCGAGCGAGAGAGCCTTTGCTCTGTCGTTCTCATCGTCGGTCATAAGCGAGGTTACACCCCAGAGCGGAATATCGCCGACGGTGTAGCACATACCCCAGAGAATGTAGGAGATTGCCGCCCAGGCGATAATCAGTACATGCGCACCGGTCGATGTGTAGTCGGTGTATGTCTTGTTGCAGAATGTGAGAATGGTAATGATTCCTATCGGGATCGGGACGAACATGAGGTAGGGCTTGCACTTACCCCACTTTGTTCTGGTGTGGTCAACTATCGAACCCATCATCGGGTCATTGATAGCATCCCAAACGCGGGCGACGAAGAATATTACCGAGATGGCCATCGCCGGCAAAAAAATAATTGACTGCCAGTAGTACTGGAGTCCGCCTGCGATGATGTTGTAGATGATGTTCTGTCCTGCGAGACCTACTAAGTAACCTGTCAGCTCTTTGCCGGTGTAGGTGTTGTGCTTGATAGCCCCGCTCGGCGCTTGGTTATTTCCTTTGCTCATTTCTACCTTCCTTTTGTGTAATACTTTATGTGCAAGTCTTTACACATAATCTCAAATTATTATACCATGTGTAAAAAGGCTTTTCAAGCGCACAAATATATTTAGGCATGTTCAACAAAAGAAAAAGCGTCGAATTGTTGAACATGCCTATCTGTACTATTGAATATTTTCAAAGCAAAACTGCAAAAGCAAAAATACATGAACTTTGCCGACGAAAATTATTTCAGACTGTCGATATTTTTGACAACGTGCTCTTTTATCGCAGCGAATGTCTCGTCGCTTATGTCGTGCTCGAGCTTGCATGCGTCCTCGACCGCGACTTCTTCGCTGACGCCGAGGCGGATCAGCAGATTCGAGAGCACGGTGTGCCGCTCGTATATCTTATGCGCGACATCAAGCCCCGCATCGGTGAGTGTGAGATATCCGTCCTTGTCCATGATGAGATAACCGCCCTGCTTGAGAAGTCCAACGGCGCGGCTGACGCTCGGCTTTGAAAAGCCCATGTATTCCGCGACATCGAGCGAGCGCACGACGCCTTTCTTTGAAAGTATATATATTGTTTCGAGATACATCTCGCCGGATTCCTGCAGGTGCATCTTACCCCTCCGTTCATTAAATTTGTATAATTAATGATATCACGCACCCGCCCGAAAATCAATATGTCTTTGTGCCGTGCTTTTCGACAAGGTTATCGGTTAGCATATGCTAATCGTTTGTGAATGTTGCCGAATTTGTTAGTCTGTCAATAAAACAGGCAAAAATCATATTGACACAGCGCAAAGAATAGTTTACCATATAGTTTGGTTAGCGGGAGCTAATCGATTTTTAAAGATTGTGGTTAGCAAATGCTAATCAAATGTTTGACACTTTATTGCGGGAGGAAGATCATGACAAACCGAAGAACACTTACGGCGTCAAATATACGCTACCTTCTGACAATGAAGGAGCTCGACAGAGACGGATGCGGAGTCCGCTGCGTCGACCTTGCTTCGGCGCTCAATCTGTCAAAGCCGAGCGTGCACAATATGATGGACACTTTCTCGGAACTCGGGATAATCAGCAAAACCTCTTACGGAGTGGCGCATTTCACCGATTCGGGCAACGATACCGCGCGCCGCTACGGGCATTACTATGAGATAGTTTCGGAGAGTCTGCGATGTATGTTCCCCGACATGGGGGATCTGCAGATGGCTGTGTGTTCTCTGCTCTCGGAGGTTCCGCAGGACAGCCTCGAACACATGAGCAGAAGATATGAGCAAGAAAGGGAGAAAAGCAATGGCAGTAGTAAAGTTTGAAAATGTGAGCCGCGTCTATAAAAGCGGCGACCACGAACTCAAGGCTCTCGATTCGGTGAATATGGAGCTTGAAGAGGGGAAGTTTGTTGTTATCCTCGGCCCCAGCGGCGCGGGAAAGAGCACGCTTTTGAATCTGCTCGGCGGACTTGACAGCCCGACCGACGGAAAGATATATGTCGAGGGCGAGGATATATCGAAGCTCTCGAACGACGAGCTCGCCGATTACAGAGCGAAGAAAGTCGGCTTCGTGTTCCAGTTCTATAATCTCGTCCCGACCCTTACGGTTCACGAGAATGTCTCGCTCGTCAAAGAGATAGCCCCGGATTCGCTCTCCGCGACAAAGATGCTCGAAGAGGTCGGGCTTGCGGATCATCTCAAGAAGTTCCCCTCTGAGCTTTCCGGCGGCGAACAGCAGCGCGTGTCTATTGCCCGTGCGCTCGCGAAGAATCCGAAGATACTCCTGTGCGATGAGCCGACCGGCGCGCTCGATTCCGAGACCGGCGTGCGCGTGCTCAAATTGCTGCTCAAAATGGCTCGCGATTACGGCAAGACGATAGTTATCGTCACGCATAACCAGAATATAGCAAAGATGGCGGATACCGTTATAAGAGTGAAAAACGGCAGGATAGTCTCCTGCGAGGATCAGCCTTCTCCGGCTTCTGCCGACGAGATCGATTGGTAAAGGAGGCGCAGTATGCTGTTCAAAAAGCTTTTGAGAACGATGCGTCTTTACCGCGCGCAGTTTATCTCGATGATAATCATGATAGTCCTCGGAGTCGGAATTTTTGTCGGCTTCAATATGGAATGGGTCAGCATTGAGGGCAACATGGCTTCGTTCTTCGAAGAATCCAACTATGCGGATTACAGAATAATATCCGAGTCGGGCTTTTCAAAAGACGAGCTTGAAAAAATAGAGAACATAAGCGGAGTGAAATCAGCCTCGCGTTATCTCTCCGTCAACGCCGATGTGAAAGAGCGTGAGGGCGATAGCCTCGCGATGACCGTTACGGAGAACGAGAATGTCTCGGGCTTTGTGCTCATGGACGGCGAAGAATATAATTCCGCGAGCGAGGACGGCATCTGGCTGTCGGATATCTACGCTTCTAAAAACGATGTGAAGATCGGCGACAAGCTGACGCTTGTATATAAAAATTTTGAAGTCAGCGGAACGGTCAAAGGCCTGATAAAAGCGGGCGAATATATGATCTGCGTACGCGATGAGACGCAGCTCATGCCTGATTATACAACCTACGGCTATGCGTTCATTTCGCCGGCTCTCTATAAAAAGACAGTTGGCATGGATTTTTATCCGCAGATAAATGTTATTTCCGATGATTCGAGAAAGCAGTTTGAAAATTCAGTCGATGATGCCCTCGGCAAGACCACGCTTATTCTTTCAAAGGACGAGAGCACGGCTTATGCTCAGGCGAAAGGCGAGAGCGACGAGGGCAAAACCATGGGCTCCGTCCTGCCGCCGCTGTTTTTGCTTATCGCGGTTCTGACTATGGTAACGACCATGCAGAGGCTGACCGCAAAGGAGAAAACGCAGATAGGCACGCTCAAAGCGCTCGGTTTCAAAGACAGCCGTATTCTTGCGCACTATACTTCATATGCCTTTTCGATCGGTATCGTCGGCTCCGTTCTCGGAACGGCGCTCGGCTATCTGATTGCATGGTATATCATGAACCCGAACGGCATGATGGGTACATATCTCGATATGCCGTATTGGCGTCTGCGCATACCGCTGTTCTGTATCGCGACTGTTGTTGCGATGATACTTATCCTGACGCTTATCGGCTTTTTGTGCGTCAAGAAGATACTCCACGGCACCGCCGCCGATGCCCTGCGCCCGTATGAGCCCAAGAGAATGAAAGCTCTGCTCATAGAGAGAACGAACGGCTTCCATAAGCTCTCGTTCGGCACGCGCTGGAATCTGCGCGATATCATGCGCCATAAGTCGCGCACCGCCATGACCCTTATCGGCATAATCGGCTGCACGCTGCTCGTTGTCGGTTCGCTCGGAATGCGCGACACCATGTCCGCGTTCCTCGATATGTACTATGACGGCGCAATAGCCTACTCATCGCGAATATATGTCGCCGAGGGCACGACGAAAGAGCAGTGCGAAGCCCTTGCAGATAAATATGACGGCGATTGGAGCTCTTCCGTCAGCGTCAAGCACGATGAAAAGACCCTCTCGCTCGATATATATAATATCGAACACGATAAAGTTAAGTTCCCGGATGAGAACACCGATTATATAAAACTCGGCAACGATGGCGCTTATGTCTGCATGAGAATAGCCGATGAGTTCGGACTCAAAGTGGGCGATACCTTCAAAATCAGCCCCTACGGCTCGGACAAAGAATACGAGCTCAAAATCGCGGGACTTATCCGCAGCGTCACCGAGAGCATTGTTATCTCGCCCGAATATGCCGAAAAGCTCGATATTCCGTATAATATCGATTCAATTTATACGAGCACCGAAAAATCCGATATCGCCTCCGACAGCCTGATAAAGAGCGTCCAGACGAAGCAGTCGATAGTCGATTCGTTCGATACGTTCACCGAGATACAGAACATGATGATAGGCATTCTTGTTGTCGCGGCTCTCGGGCTCGGCATGGTCGTGCTCTATAACCTCGGCGTCATGAGCTACACCGAGCGCTACCGCGAGATGGCGACTCTCAAAGTCGTCGGCTTCAGGGACAAAAAGATAGGAAAATTGCTTATCGGTCAGAATATGTGGCTGACGCTTATCGGCGTTATTATCGGCATCCCGTGCGGACTCGGAACACTCAGCTACCTTGTCAGCGCGATGGCAGGGGAGTATGAGATGAATACCGTCGTCAGCTGGAAGACATATGTTGTCAGCGCACTGCTGACCTTCGGAGTCTCGCTGATAGTCAGCCTCATGGTCGCGCGCAAGAACCGCAAGATAGATATGGTCGAGGCTCTCAAGTCCGCCGAATAACTATTTGAAATATCGGTCGAGACTCTCGGATATCATAATTTCGCGGTCATATATTTTAATCAGCTCCGCCGCCGAGTGCAGCTGATGCGCAGAATGAATATAATCATTCTGCCCGTGCAGCCGCATCTGGAACTCTACGGGCAACGAGAGAAAATATTTTCTCGAACTGCGGCTTTGAGTAATCAATTCACTAAGATTTCTGTACTGCAAAATATCACCCCGTGATATTCTTCGCAGGATAGACATAAAAATTCACGGCGTTTAACCGCGTTTTGAAAGGAAGAACTTGAAATGATCAAAACAACGCTGAAAATTGACGGAATGATGTGCGGAATGTGCGAGTCGCATATAAATGACGCTATCCGCAACAGCTTTGATGTCAAAAAAGTGAACTCTTCCCACACAAAGGGCGAGACGGTCATAGTCTCGAAAGAGGCGCTTGACGAGGATAAAATAAAGAGCGTTATCGACAAAACTGGCTATGAACTCCAAAGTGTAAGCTCCGAGGAGCTTGAAGAGAAAAAGGGACTTTTCGAATTCCTGAAAAAGTAAATATTATTAAACTGAAACCGGGAAAGGCGGTGGCGGCATGACGGCAACTGAGCTTAAAAAGAATATATACGGCGACGATGTGAAGATTATTTCGCGCACCGATGACTGCACCGTTTACAGGCTCGAGAACGGAGCCGGCTATATCGACATGACCTGTTATTCCGTCTTTCCCGGCATCGACCTCGTCTATGCCGATGTGCATATGCACGGCAATTTCAGGGAAAACGCCAAGCCCGGCAATATCTTCGAACTGAACCATTGCCGCGAGGGACGCTTCGAGTGCGAGTTTGAAAAAGGCTCGTGCTATTTGGGACCCGGCGATCTGACCGTCTGCTGCAAGCCCGACAGCGGCTACGGTTCGAGCTTTCCGCTCGGATATTACAGAGGAATAACAATAGTTGTCGATGTCGACAAAACGCCCGAATGTCTCTCGTATGTCCTGGGCGATGTGAATGTCGATCCGAAGCAGCTGATGAGCCGCTTCTATGCCGGCGGCAGGGGATACATATCCCGCTCCGACCCGGCTATCGACCATATCTTTTCCGAGCTTTACAGCGGCGTTCCCGAGAATATCCGCAAAGGCTATTTCAAGGTCAAGATACTTGAATTGTTCCTGTTCCTCAGCGCACTCGACCTTGAAAACGATTCCGACAAGGACGACTTCGTTTCGAGACCGCAGGTGAACCTCACCAAAAGCGTCTGCGGCTATCTCACCGAGCATATGGACAGCCATGTGACTCTCGATACCCTCTGCGGGCTGTTCCACGCCTCCGGCACGAGCATAAAGAACAGCTTCCGCTCGGTCTACGGCGAGTCGATATATTCGTATATCCGCACCCTCAAAATGCAGTCTGCGGCGCATATGCTGAAGACTACTGACAAGAGTGTGCTCGAGATCGCGGGGGCGTTCGGCTACAACAACGGCTCGAAGTTCGCCAAGGCATTCCGCGATGTTTGCGGCGTCTCGCCGAATGAATACCGCCAGTCGGCGGACAAATAAGTGTGCCCGAACGGAGTCGAAAAACAGACGCCGTTGTGATATAATATAAAAAGAGTGATGCCGCAAGGCATTTACTTTTTAGACTGCGGTTAGCAACTGCTAACCAAAAGGAGCTGAATTATGAGTGTAGTGATAGTCGGCGGCAATGAGTGTATGGTCAGACGGTATGAGGATCTTTGCCGTGAATATTCGTGCAAGGCAAAGGTGTTCGCAAAGCCGGACAGGGGAATGCAGAATTTCGGCAATCCCGATCTTCTTGTGCTGTTTACCGGGACGATGTCCCACAAGATGCTGTCGATAGCCATGGGGCAGGCAAAAAAGAAGAATATCCCCGTGGCGCACAGCGCGACAAGCTCGGTCTCCGCGCTGAAAAATATACTCGATATCCACGCGAAAGGGGAGAAATAAAATGTCCGAAGATCTTGTGATATCCCAGTGCTCGCCGACCATGGCGGGGCTCAAAACCGGCAATCTCTTTACATGCCCGATGGAGGATAAAAAGACGCTCAACGAGAGCATACGCCGCATGAACATGAAGCTCGTCCCGCGCGGGGTGCGCCTGCTCCCAGTAAAATATCTCGAAAAGCGTGTGCTGATATATATGTATCGCCCCGACAGGCTCAGAGCCGATTTAAAAGACTCGCAGGCGCTCTCCATTCTCTCCGAAAAGGCTTATCCAATTGATAACGCGGACAAATGCGTCGCCGAGCTCGTCAGAAGAGTCAATTCTCAGGAGACCTTCCCGCATGAAATCGGGCTGTTTCTCGGCTACCCGTCCGAGGATGTCAACGGCTTCATAAAATACGGCGCGGACAAGGCGAAATGCGTCGGTACATGGAGAGTCTACGGCGACGAGGAGGCGGCGAAGAAAAAATTCGCGCTCTATAAAAAATGCACGAGAGTGTATAAGGACGCTTACCGCAGGCATAATTCGTTTGAAAGGCTCGTCGTAAACGGCGCGCGCTGACAATAAATCAAAATTCTGAAAGGCAGGTAAATATTATGAGCAAAATAGCTGTTGTATATTGGAGCGGAACAGGCAATACGGAGTCCATGGCGGATGCCGTTGCCCAGGGCGCAAAAGATAAGGGCGCGGAGGTAAAGCTCTTCACTCCCGATTCGTTCAACTCTTCCATGGTCGATGAGTTCGACGCCATAGCTTTCGGCTGCCCCGCAATGGGCGCAGAGGAGCTTGAAGAAAGCGAGTTCGAGCCGATGTTCTCCGACTGCGAGAGCAAGCTCGGCGGCAAGAAAATCGCCCTCTTCGGCTCTTACGGCTGGGGCGACGGCGAGTGGATGAGAACATGGGAGGACACTTGCCGCGGCGACGGCGCGTCGGTCGTCTCCGAGCCGGTTATCTGCAACGAAGCTCCCGACGATTCCGCCCTCGATGAGTGCAAAGCCCTCGGCGCCGCGCTCGTATAAGACATAGCTCTCTTCATAGATTTGCTTCCATAGACAAACCGTGTCTGCTCTTAAAGGCAGGCGCGGCTTGCTTTTTGCACGCGATAAAAGAAAAATAAATGCGTTAGTACCGCTAAAAATGCGGTTCATACCAAGACTATAGACAAGAAAAATAAACATGCTATTATATACTTGAAAGAATTTCCAACGGCGGCACAAAGCGCATAAAATCACACTGCCATAGGCTCCCCTACAGGGGAGCTGGATTGGCGAAGCCAAGACTGAGGGGTTAGCCCGCGAAATCTGCACAAAATTCATTGACCCGCATCCGTAGGGACAGCCCTTGCGGCTGTCCGATATCGGCGAAGCCGATACAAAGTTTCAGCAGACCTGTGCGGACGGGGGCGAGCCCCGTCCTTGCGACCCGAATTGAATCGGCATGGTGCGGCGACAAAAAAACCACTCCCCATACCCAAGGTATAAAACGGCACTGCCGTAAAAAATAAAACGGAGGCAAAAAACAATGAAAACAAAACGGAAAAACATTTTCAAGTCGCTTTTGGCTCTGACCCTTGCACTCATCATGGTGCTCGGCGTCGCGCCGATAAGCGAGCTTGCCGGCGTCGATTGGGCAAGCCTTTTCGCGCCAAAAGCCGAAGCGGCAGGGAAAACTTACGGCATCTATACTTATGAGGTCGGCAAGGACGGCAAAATCACTATTGCCGACTGTGATGAATCGGCAAAGGGCGCAATAACAATACCGTCTAAAATTGACGGAAAGCCGGTCACAATAATCGGAGTCAATGCTTTCGCTGGTTGCCGTAGCCTCACAAGCATAACGATCCCCAACAGCGTAACAAGCATCGGAGACTGGGCTTTCGCCGGTTGCACCGGCCTCAAAGACGTTTACTACACCGGCTCAAAAGATGAGTGGAAAGCTATAAGTGTTGGCGATTACAATGCTGATCTCCTCAACGCTACTATCCACTATAGCAATAACAGTTCTACGCCGCTTTTACTCAGTAAAAATGAAATATACAGCTTCAGAAACAGCGACAGCGATTTCGGAAAAAAGTGTAAATACGGCATGATAGATTCGCACATTAAAAAATTGTCAAAATATGTCGACAAAATTTATTCTGGATCTGTATGGAGTGTTGCATATGGCGCAATTATAAATTGCAACATAGCATTTGCAAGAAATGATGCATGGGGTGGTTCCTGTCACGGCATGGCGGTTACAACTGTACTTGATAAGGTCGGTAAAATTGACTTTAACGAAAACTTCGCTGAAAATGCAAGGACAATGAGCGAGGTGCAAAAGCCTAAGAACAACAAAACCGTGATGAGTGCAATAAACTATTATCACTTGGCGCAGGAAATCCCGGCAATAGAACGCGGAAAGTTTTATAACATGAAGAGCTCTGAAGCGGCAAACGGATTGAAGAAGCTCGTACAAGCAGCTAAAAATAGTAAGTTAATATTGTTTAGCTATAGCTTCCGTTCGGAGAAAAAAATTTACGGACATACAATTGTTGTTATTGGGTATAAAGAAATGTCGAACGGAAATCACAGATTGGTTGTGTATGATAACCGTTATTCGTCTGCCTACAGTTATATTGATATAAACAGCAATTATACATCGTGCATCGTAAACGGAAGAGAAAAAGCTCTTAACTTTAACTTTTTGACAAATTTTGATACCTATGATCAGATAGATATTGACGGAGCCAATAATGTGTACAGAGCACCCGCAAAAATCGACAGCGAGGTTCAATCAACGGAAGAATTGCCTTCGCGCATCAAGATTGACGCTGTCGGTGAGGTTACGGTGAAAAACGCAGAAGGCGAAGAGCTTGTTGTTAAGGACGGAGAAACCGAAGGAACAATGCAGGTAAAGAATGTGTCTTTCGTTTGCAATTCCGACAGTGAGGGAAATCCGGCTGCGGCGACAATCGTAATTGATGTTGAAAATAGTAAATCGTTTACTTTTACTTCTACCGATAACAACATGAATGTTGCTGTGTGCAGCCCCGGAATCTTTGCAGATGTGAATTCTGTAAATGCGGACAGCGTTAAAATCGAGGAAAACAAAGGAATATTTGTCTCCGGAGATAATATGGATGTTGAGGCTGCTCTGTCTGCCAAAAACAATTATTGCGATATGGTCGGTATAAGCGGCTCGGCGGAAAAAGATATGTCGATGACTTATAGCGACGATGATATAAACATTGACGGAGTTAAAGGCGACTGCACTGTTGATATTTACAGTGATACAGTGAATTTTGATACCGTTGATTTTGAGTCTGCGTATGACAGCATTACTGTGTCCGATAACGGAAGCGGAAAAGTCGGTTTGATGGATGTAAAGGCATCATCGAAAAATGACGGTGTATACGATATCAATTTGGCCGAAAGCACACCCGACAGAGAAGTGACATTAACTCTAAATGATAAAAATGATGTTTTGCATGTCGGAGACAGCTATGCGCAGGAATATTCCGCAACGGCGGACTGGAAGATTTATAATATAAGCTGGACTTCATCGGATGATACGGTTGCGGAAGTTGATGAAGATGGCGTAATAGGTGCTGTAGGTTGCGGTAAGGCGGAGATAACGGCAACTGCGTATGATGAAGATGGTAATGTGTTGAGTTCGGATACCATTGAAATAACTGTTGTCGGCGAACCCGAAGCCACCGGCATAACTCTCGCGTCTCCCACTTCGCCCATCCCTGTCGGCGGTTCGTATCAGCTTGTTGCCGCTGCGCAGCCCGACGGCGCGTCACTGCCCGACCTCGTGTGGACATCCTCCGACCCGTCTGTCGCTTCGGTTGACGAAAACGGACTTGTCAAGGCTCTCTCCGTCGGCACTGCGACGATAAGCGTCACTGATTCGGAATCGAAGTTCTCAGCCGAGGTTGAGATAAACACGGTTCAGGTCATTGACTTCGGCGAAGGTCCTACCATAAAGGTCGGCGAAAAGCTGATATACACTCCTGTGATACAGGAGGACTATGTTGATTATCACTATAGATGGAGCAGCTCGGATCCGAGCGTCGTTACTGTCGATCCTGACGAAGGTGAGCTGACCGGAATCAAAAAGGGTACAGCGACCGTAACGATGACCCTCGTTGACGATGACGGCAACGTTGTTGCTTCTGCCGATTTTACCGTAACAGTAAAGTCCGACAGCATATTCAAGAAGATACTTAATGTCATTACCGCTCCCTTCCGCGCGATAATCAACCTCATCAAAAAACTTTTCGGCAAATAATCCTTTTGTTTCGGCAGAGTCGCCGCGCTCCCCACGGCGGCTTTGCTAAGCCTATTTCTCATTCTCCTATAGCGAATCGCCCGGCTTTTTCGCCGGGCGGTTCGCTTTTTGTCCTTTTGGAGTCTTATTGCGCCCAAAAAGAGCGGAAAGGGGAGGCGGAAAGCTTTATACTTTTCTTTGTAAGGGACGCGGAAAGCCGCGATCCCTATAAAAAAGTCAAGCAGTTAGCAACTGCTAATTGATTCACAGAGAGGAATGTAAATTGGATAAGAAAACCGAGAAAAAGCCGTCCGATCTCAAGCGCCCTTTCGGCTATGCCGGCAATTTCAGGTTTCTGACGGTCGCGTCAATTGTCCTGTCCGCCGTCAGCGCGGTCATGACTCTCGCGCCGTTCCTCAAGGATTCTCCGATAATCCTCATGGACGAGGCGACCGCCTCGCTCGATGTTGAAAACGAGACGATGATTCAGGAGTCGCTCTCGAAGCTTATCAGGAATAAGACCGTTCTGATAATAGCCCACAGAATGAGAACCGTTTCGGGCGCAGACAAGATAGTCGTGCTCAAGGATGGCGTCGTCGCCGAAAGCGGCAGACCCGAAGAACTGATAAACAAAAACGGCGTCTATGCCCGCATGACGGCTCTCCAGACCCGCTCGAACGCGTGGAAGCTGTAAAATAAAAATTACCCGTCCGCAGTCTCATGCTCGGGCGGGTATGTTGCTGTCATAAAATCAAAAAACCTGTTCATATGAACAGGGTCTCTTTTGTCAAAGAACTATAATCCTGATAGAAATCGTACAAGGGTGCAGTGCCATCTTGAAACGGTATTTTTAACTGAATATTGCGGCAAAATGGAAGTTATCTATTTCAACATTCCAAGCGCAATGCGCCGGTTCAGTTCCCACAGAGCGGTCTTATTGCTGTCGTATCGAAGTACCGTTTGAGCTTCCGAATAAGTCAGCCATTTATATTCGGTATGTTCATGAGACAGCTGCAAAAAAGTGTCCGCTACTCTCACCGCAAATGCGTACTCCGGAATGACGAAACATTCTTTACCCCATATTGTTTCTGCGTTCTTGAAACAATTGGATGGTATGCTGCAGCAGGTGTCGAGCTTGAAAAAGTTACATGTCTTAGAAATCCCGGCTTCTTCAAAGGCTTCCCTTTTTGCCGACTCAATGATTGAGATATCCTCCTCTTCTCCTCCGCCTGCTATGAATTGCCAAATACCCATATCGCTCCTTTGGAATAAACAGAATTGTACGCTGCTGTCCTCTGTGCAATATGGAATGACCAAGACCTGATACCTTGCTCGTGCCATTGTTCAGTACCTCTTCAAATTCCAATTTGTTAAAATTAAAAAAGTCCACCGTAATTCTATCAAAATTACGGTGGACTTTTGGTGCCGGTGACCGGGGTCGAACCGGTACGGTGTCACCACCACCGGATTTTGAGTCCGGCACGTCTGCCAATTCCATCACACCGGCGGGTATTCACAACGGATGTATTATACACGATTCCGAGCGGAAAATCAAGAGAAAATTCCGTATCGGCCGATAGATTACGCACTCATATCTGCATATTGTCCTGTTTTTGCGACACTCGCCGGGAACAGCACTTTTTTGTTGAAATAAACGGCGGCGTATAATATAATGAAAATGTAAGCCGTTAAAAAGGGGAGTTACCCCCATAAAGTAATAAACATTGAAAAGGAGTTTTTGTTTATGGGACTTATTAAAGCCGGTGTAGGCGCAGTCGGCGGCGTTCTTGCCGATCAGTGGAAGGAATTTTTCTATTGCGAGGCAATGCCGAAGGAGCTTCTTGTTACCAAAGGACAGAAGCGCGTAAGCGGCAGATCGTCAAACACAAAGGGCAGCGACAACATCATCACAAACGGCTCGGGTATAGCCGTTGCGGACGGACAGTGCATGATGATAGTCGAGCAGGGCAAGGTAGTCGAGTTCTGCGCGGAGCCCGGCGAGTTTACATATGATGCCTCCACGGAGCCCTCGATTTTCTCTGGCTCTCTCGGCGACAGCATTAAAAAGACATTCCAGACCATCGGTAAGCGTTTCACCTACGGCGGAGATACCGGAAAGGATCAGCGTGTCTATTATTTCAACACCAAGGAATTGATGGACAACAAGTTCGGCACTCCGAACCCGATTCCGTTCCGTGTCGTCGATTCGAAGATAGGCCTTGATATCGATGTCGCAGTCCGCTGCTCGGGCGTATATTCCTATAAGATAGACGACCCCATGCTCTTCTATACCAATGTCTGCGGCAATGTCGAGCAGGATTATACCCGCGAAGAGATAGACAATCAGCTCAAGACAGAGTTCATCAGCGCGCTTCAGCCCGCTTTTGCTCAGCTCTCCGACCTTGAGCTTCGTCCCAATCAGATAGTAGCTCACAACACCGAGCTTGAAACCGCTATGAACGCCGCCCTCTCCGCAAAGTGGAGCGAGCTGCGCGGACTCAAGGTCGTCACAATAGCCCTCGGCTCGGTCACTCTCCCCGAAGAGGATGCGGAGCTCATCAAGCAGGCTCAGCGTGCAGCTATCATGCGCGATCCCACCATGGCGGCGGCAACCCTTGTCGGCGCTCAGGCGGACGCCATGAAGACCGCGGCCGGCAACCAGGCAGGCGCAATGACCGGCTTTATGGGCATGGGCATGGCTATGAACGCTGGCAACGGAATGAACGCTCAGAACCTGTTCGCCATGGGTCAACAGCAGCAGGCTCAGCAGGCGGCAGCGCAGCAGGCATCTGCTCAGCAGGCGGCTAAACCCGCGGCAGACGGCTGGAAATGCTCCTGCGGCGCCGTCAACACCGGCAAGTTCTGCTCCGAGTGCGGCGCACCCAAGCCCACGGATACCGAGGGCTGGGTTTGCTCCTGCGGCACTGTCAACAAGGGCAAATTCTGCTCGAACTGCGGCGCAAAGAAGCCCGCGGGCGCTCCGCTCTATCGCTGCGACAAGTGCGGCTGGGAGCCCGAGGATCCGGCGCACCCGCCGAAGTTCTGCCCTGAGTGCGGCGATATCTTTGACGATAACGACATTAAATAATACAGACACCTCGCCAGATTCATATAGGAGATGATACAGTGGCTGTTTTGCAGGAATACAAGTGCCCCGCATGCGGCGGCGCGCTTGAGTTCGACAGCAAATTGCAAAAAGTTAAGTGCCCCTATTGCGATTCCGAGTTTACCATGGAGGAGCTCAAAAGCATCGACGCCGGGCTTGACAAAGAGTCAACTTCCGACGATGAACAGCAGACTCAAGTTGGGAACGAGTGGACAGAGAACGAGGAGAGCGGGCTGCGCTCCTATGTCTGCCAATCCTGCGGCGGCGAGATAGTCGGCGATGCGACGACCGCCGCTACTGCCTGCCCGTTCTGCGGCAATCCCGTGGTTATGATGGAGCAGTTCTCGGGTATGCTCAAGCCCGATCTTGTTATTCCCTTCAAACTCGACAAGAATGACGCAAAGGCGGCGTTTAAAAAGCATATCAGCGGCAAACGCCTGCTCCCTAAGACATTTAAAGACGAGAATCATATCGACGAGATAAAGGGCATATATGTCCCGTTTTGGCTCTTCGATGCCCATGCCGACGCATCGGTCACATATGACGCCGAGACGGTCAGAACATGGAGCGACAGTGACTATAACTATACTGAGACAAAATATTATAAAGCCTACAGAAGCGGCTATACCGACTTTGCGGCTATCCCGGTTGACGGCTCGCAGAAGATGGCGGACGATCTCATGGAGTCTATCGAGCCGTATGATCTTTCCGAAGCGGTGGATTTCCAGACGGCATATCTCGCCGGATATTTCGCCGATAAATACGATGTGACCGCCGAGCAGAGCATCGGCAGAGTCAACGAGCGCGTCAAGAGCAGCATCGAAGAGCTGTTCAGGGACACCGTCACAGGCTATGATACCGTAAGTCAGGGCGATAGCTCCGTCAGCCTCAGCCACAGCTCCGCAAAATATGCGCTCTACCCCGTGTGGCTGCTTAACACCACCTATCAGGGTAAGCAGTACACTTTCGCGATGAACGGGCAGACGGGCAAATTTGTCGGCGATCTTCCGCTCGACAAAGCCGCATACAGAAGACTCGTCGCCATTATCACGGCGGCGGGCAGTGTGGGCATCTATGGCATCGCGTGGCTCGTCCATTTGCTGGGTATCTTATAAGGAGGGGAGCGGCTTATGAAAAAGAGAATAACGGCGATTGTCTTTGCCTGTGTACTCGTGTTTGTTTCCGCTCTTCCGGCTTTTGCCGTGCCTGCGCCGCCCTATTCGGGGACGGTCGCTGACGAAAGAGCCTATCCTCTGCTCGTCGACGATGCGGATATCCTCAGCGATTATGATGAACAGCGGCTTCTCACGAAGCTCGAGAGCATAAGCACAAAGTGGGATATGGATGTCGCGATAGTCACGATAGAAAATCTCGACAACAGGGATATCGAAGCTTATACCGATGATTTTTATGACTATTACGGCTACGGCCGCGGAGATAATCATGACGGCATCATGTTCCTCATAAGCATGGGCGACCGCAAATGGCATATAACCACAACGGGAAGCGCCATAAACATATTCACCGACGCGGGTCAGAACTATATTATGAGCACCGTTCAGCCGAAGCTCTCCGACGGAACATATTATGACGCATTTGACAGTTTCATTTCCCTCTGTGACGACTGCATCGATCAGGCGGAAAACGGCGAGCCGTACGATGTGAACAAAATGCCCGACGGCTACGATGCCGACGGAACATCGCAGGACTCTCAGTCGAAAGAAATGCTTCCGCTCTTCTGGATTCCGCTCTCGATTGTTATCGCGCTTGTCGTTGCGCTCTTGGTCGGCATGCACTATAAAAATGAGCTCAAAACAGTCCGCTTCAAGGCGGAGGCGAACAGCTATGTCGTCCCCGGCAGCATGAATATAACCGTGAGCAACGATCATTTTATCCGCTCCCATGTCACGCGCACGGCTATCCCGAAGTCGAACGACAATGATTTCGGAAGCTCCGGCGGCGGTTCGAGCACGCATAGTTCATCCTCAGGCAGCAGCCACGGCGGCAGCAGCGGCTCGTTCTGATTAAAACAAAAGCTATCCCGGCGGGTATTTCCTGTCGGGATATGTCATTTTTTACGCGCTGTGATAACAGATACATATTCTCCCGGAACCTTGCCGTTTCGGGAGATTTTTATTTTTCTCGCCGACTTTCGTCAAATATACCGCCGTTTCTTGACAAGCGTTTACTTGAAGTATAAAATTAAAATTAAGCAAGGCTAACTTTTCCGGGAGGATAATATGACGCTAAATGAACTGAAAGTAGGAGAGAGTGCCGTCATAACCGCCGTCGGCGGCGAGGGCGCTCTCAGATGCAGATTGCTCGATATGGGACTCATCCCGCGAACCCGTGTTACGCTTCAAAAGGTCGCGCCGATGGGCGATCCGATAGAGATAATGGTGCGCGGCTATGAGCTGACGCTTCGCGTTGACGATGCGAAAAAGATAGAAGTCAGAACCGAGGAGGACGCAAAATGATATTTGCTCTCGTAGGTAATCAAAACTGCGGAAAGACAACTCTCTTTAACGCACTGACAGGCTCTAATCAGCACGTCGGAAACTTTCCGGGCGTCACAGTCGATCAGAAGATGGGCGCGATAAAAGGCGCAAAGGACAGCTCCGTTGTCGACCTGCCCGGAATATACTCCCTGCGCCCTTATACGCAGGAGGAAATAGTTTCGCGCGACTTTATAATCAACCAAAAGCCCGACGGTATCATAAATATAGTCGATGCCACGAATATAGAGAGAAATCTCTATCTGACTCTGCAATTACTTGAGCTGCGCGTACCTATGGTGCTCGCGCTCAATATGATGGACGAGGTGCGCTCGAACGGCGGCACAATAGATGTCAAGAAAATGAGCGACGCGCTCGGTATTCCCGTCGTGCCGATAAGCGCGGCAAAGGGCGAGGGCGTGTCCGAGCTTGTTGACCAGGCTCTGCAGGTCGCAAAGAGCAAAACTCTGCCGAAGGTCTGGGACTTCTGCTCCGACGGTTCGCCCGTCCACCGCTGCATCCACGCTATAGTGCATCTTATCGAAGACCACTCCTCGCGCCTTGACCTGCCGTGCCGCTTCTGCGCGACAAAGCTCATTGAGGGCGGCGACGATATGGCGGACAAGCTCGAACTGGACAGCAACGAGCGCGATCTGCTCGACCACTGCATAGTCGAGATGGAGAACGATACCGGGCTTGACAGAAACGCCGCGCTCGCCGAAATGCGCTATGAATTCATAGAAAAAGTAGTCGAGAGCTCGGTCGTCAAATGCCACGAGAGCAAGGAGCACCGCCGCAGCATGAAGCTCGACCGCGTTCTGACCGGCAAATACACCGCCATTCCCGTGTTCATAGGTGTTATGTGTCTCGTGTTTTGGCTGACCTTCAATGTTATAGGCTCCGCCCTCTCCGACTGGCTGAGCATCGGAATAGATAAACTCACCGGACTCGTCGATTCGGGGCTGACTGCCTATGGAATCAACCCCGTTATACATAGCCTTATCATCGACGGAATCTTCGCGGGCGTTGGCAGCGTTCTCTCGTTTCTGCCGATAATAGTGACATTGTTCTTCTTCCTGTCTATTCTCGAAGATACGGGATATATGGCGCGAATCGCCTTTGTTATGGACAGACCGCTGAGAAAAATCGGTCTGTCGGGGCGCAGCTTCGTCCCCATGCTTATCGGCTTCGGATGCTCCGTCCCTGCGATAATGGCGACCCGCACCGTCTCGTCCGACCGCGACCGCAAGATGACAATAATGCTGACCCCGTATATGAGCTGTTCGGCAAAAATACCGATATATTCGGTCTTCGCGGCGGCGTTTTTCCCGGGACACGGCGCGCTCGTCATGATATGCCTGTATTTCTCGGGCATCGTGCTCAGCGTCCTGCTCGCGCTGATACTCAAGAATACGGCTTTCCGCGGCAATCCCGTGCCGTTTGTTATGGAGTTGCCGAACTACCGCATCCCGTCGCCCAAGAGCGTCGCACTTCTGCTGTGGGAAAAGGCGAAAGATTTCCTCCAGCGCGCGTTTACAGTCATATTTGTCGCAACGATTATCATATGGTTCCTTCAGAGCTTCGACACGCGCATCAACCCCGTTGAGGACAGCGCGAACAGTATGCTCGCCGCTATAGGCAGATTTATCGCGCCGATATTCAAGCCCCTCGGCTTTGCAGATTGGCGCGTCGCAACTGCGCTTATCTCCGGTTTCACCGCCAAAGAAGCGGTCGTCTCCACAATGTCCGTCCTGCTCAACACGAGCGTATCGACCCTCGGCGGCGCGCTCTCCGCTATGTTCACCCCGCTGACCGCCGCGAGCTTCCTCGCGTTCACTCTGCTCTATACGCCCTGCGTCGCCGCAGTTGCAACTATAAAACGCGAGATGAACTCGACCCTTGCAACGATAGGCATAGTTATCCTGCAGTGCGTTGTCGCGTGGCTCGTCGCGTTCGGCGTTTATCAGATAGGGAGCCTGATAGCATGAAACCCGTTGATTTTGTTATAATAGCCGTTATCGCCCTGCTCGTTGTGCTCGCGATAGTTTCGATCCGCAGGCAGAAAAAGCGCGGCGGATGCTGCGGCTGCTCAGGCTGCAGCGGCTGCTGCTCGCAGTGCGAAAAAAGTAAAGATAAATAACACACGGAGCCGGCATCGCAATGATACCGGCTCTGTATTTTTCTTACTTTCTCCTTGCGAGTACTCCCGACAGAACACATTCGGCGGCGAGCGTGACTGTTATCAGGCAGCCCGTGACGGAGAAATTATTTATATTATATAACAGCTGCATGGGCGAAATAGCGGCCGCCGCCAGAGAGATGCCGAAAACCCGAAGCAGAGCCTTGCGGCTGTCCTTTGCCGCCGCCAGGATTGCGGCCATCAGCAAAACGCAGGTGAGAAGCGCCGTTATCCCGGGCGGAAAGTTTGCGTAGCCCCAAGGGGTCGGGCTGAAATATGAGTAAGTCGTTCGTATTGTCCTGTCAGGGAAATCCTTGAAAATCAGAACCGCACCATACGGCAGCGACTCCAAAAACAGAGCGACGACAGGCAGCAGCACGGTTAAAACTTTTCCGAGTTTTTTCATCGAAGCCCCTCCTTTTATTTCGTTAATCTCTTCACATTGCGCACGCAAAGCACAGCAGTATAAATGCCTATGAGCAGGAATACTGCCGCCAGCACGGTGCAAAACAGGCGCAGATCTATTTTATAATTGTCGTATTCCGCGCAGCTCATGACGAACGCAGCAAACGTTATGATCGAGAGCCTGAACGGCAGCGGACGGTGTCCTTTGTCGAACGCGATGAACAGGAGCGCGAGATATGACCCCACGCAGACGATAGCGAAGACGAGCAAAACTACAACAGTCGCTTCGCTGAAATAGAAAAAGTCATCGAACACACCGCTTAATACCGACTCCGACGAAATCGGCAGATGCAGATGGACGAGCCCGTAGGACGCGCAGTATATGAACGCGTACAAACTGCAAAGAATATATCCTATGGCGGCGGATACGGTATAAAATTTCTTCAATTTATTGTCGTTGATATCCATAAGAAAACCTCGCTTTCAAGAGCCTGAAGTGAGCTTTAGATATAACTGCCGTTGTGCTCCTCTCTGCACTTTCAGTGTAGCATACAAAGCTATATATGACAACAAAATTCTCAAAGAAAAGCAAAATTAACAGCTTATTCACATAAAAGAAAAAGAGCCGGGCTTTTCGGGCATCGGCTCTTAAATGTTAAAAATAAAAATCAGCTTTCAAAATCCACGCTCTCACGCTCGAGGCGAACCGCCTTGACGAAAGCGCGTACCTTGAGGTGCTCCGGGTGGCTGTCATATGCGTGCAGCGCGTCCCAACTCTCGAACTTTGAGAAGAGCGCCGCGTCATATTTGCCGCCGTTTTCGTTTATCCCGACTTTCGCTTCAATAAGTCCCGGGACAACGCCGACGAGCGCTTCAAGCATCTCTTTGATGTGCTCCGCGTTCTCTCGCTTGCTGTGTCCCTCCGCTTCATCTTTGAGCGCCCAGAATACTATATGAGTCACCATTTTTATTTCCTCCTGTTTTTGAGAATCTGATAGATTTTGCCCGCGCCGAGCATCACTGCCGCCGTCGCCGCTCCGGCGAGAAGCGCGCGCGATGCAATTGTAGCGTTGACGCTCTGACGGTCGGTTATGCGGCTTTCAATCGGTCCCAGGCAGGTGCATTTGAGCCCGAAATCCTTGAACGAATGGACGCTTGTCTCGAAGCTTCCGTCCTCGTGAACGGTTATCAGCCTGACAGATGGTCTGCCGCCGTCGGTGTATGCGCGGAATCCCGAGGTCTTGCACTGCGCGAGCAGTATTCCGTCAACTTCGCCCGCGAGATTGTTCATGTGGTCGTGGCCGAAGAACGCACCCTTTATGTCGCCCATCTTCTTCCAGCTCTCAAACTGTCCGCTGTTGACGTCCGCCGGGCACGGACCCTCTGCGAGATATCCGTTGTCCTCGTCCTTGAGAACATACCAGTTCTTATTGAGATGCCCGTAGCCGCGCACGGCTTTCCACATCTCCCAGGGCTTCGCCTTTCTGAGAAGCTCATATTCTTCAACGACCGGGATGTGCTCGAACAGCAGAGCGGGCAGGGGAGCACCCTTGTTTTCTTTTTGCAGCTTCGCCGCGTTTCGCTCGTACCAGTCTATCTGATCCCTGTGAACGACATCGTAGTATGAAATCTCTTTGTCGTAGAAAATATTGTTCGAGTCCATGAACCAGAGATTGAACTCCGGCTTGCCGCTCTTGCCTAAAATGGGTATGTAATAGTTTGAATATCCCGTGATATCCTCGTCGCATCGGCGGGTCACGCAGTATTCGGTGTTCACGAAAATCTCCGTCTGCTCCTCTTCGAGCCCGGAGTCGTGGTCGTGGTTGCCCATTATTGTCGCGAACGGAATCTTGCGCTCAACAACGGGTGCAATTAGCCGCTCGAACTGCCTTTTGAACGACTCCATGCCGATATCGTCGCGCGACGCCGCGCATATGTCGCCCATATAAACAGCGAGATCGGGCTTGAGCGCGTCGAGCGCGGTCTCGTGGAATTTCAGCGTGTCCGCGCGCTTCGCCTTGCCTTTTTCCGAGCTGACATCGTCGTTCTCGTGCGGGTCGCCGAAGAGCAGGATTTTGAACTCTCCGTCCTCGTTGAATCTGAATTGCTTGTCGTACATCTCAGTGCTCCTTATCTGAAAATGGCTTCTCTTATCGCCTCGCTCACCGTGGGGTGGGGGAATGCCGTATTTTTAATTTCTTCAACAGTCATTTTGTTCGCGAGCATCGCCGCTGCGCCGTATATCAGCTCCGACGCATTGCCGCCTGCAATGTGAACTCCGAGCAGCCTGCCGCTTGTATTTTCTGATATTATCTTGCAGAATCCGTCCTGCCCGCCCTCGGCGAAAAATCTTCCGCTCGAGCGCAGCGGCGCTTCGCCGCAAACGGCGTCAATGCCTTTTGCGAGCGCACTTTCGAGCGTCTCGCCGATCGATGCTGCCTCGGAAAAAGTGAACACGACCTGCGGAATCGCGAGATAGTCTATCTCGTCAGTCTTGCCGAGAATATTGTTTATCGCCGCTGCCGATTCGCGGTATGCTGCGTGAGCTGACATGACCTTTCCGTTTGCGTCTCCGGCGGCATAAACGCCGGGAACGGCAGTTTGCATATGGTTGTCTGTATTGAGATTTTCAAGTCCGATATTTTCGATTCCGAGCCCGTCATAACACGCCGCTCTGCCGGATGCGTTTATTATAACATCTGCTTCGGCTGTCTTTTCTTTTCCGCGCGCGTCGGTGTATTTGATACTTCTACCGTCCGCCGAAACGGCCCTGCACGAAGTGAGAATATTTATCCCGCTCTTTTTGAGACTGCGCCGCAAAAATGCGCTTATGTCTTTGTCCATAGTCGGGGCAAGTCTCTCCGCCTGCTCGATTACAGACACTCTGCATCCGAGCGCGTTCAGATATTCCGCCGCTTCGAGCCCCGATGCCCCGCCGCCTATAATCGCGGCGCTTTTCGGTATTGCGTCAAGATTATATACATCGCTCACATCCGTGATATCCGCGCCGGGAATTTCAAGCTCCTTTGGCTTTGAACCCGTGCAGATGAGCAGATTTTTTGAATATATATCATTTTCGCCTGCGGCGGTTATGAACAGCCCGTCCGCCTTGCCTTTTATATGAGCTTCTGCATTTATGACTTTCACTCCCGCGTGTTCGAGCGAATCGGCGATGCCGCATTTCAGCTGACATATAACATCATTTTTATGCGCGAGCGCAGCGTCGAGATTGAAGTTCACTTTTTCGCTTGTTACGCCGAATTTTTCGGAATCGAGTGTTTGCCTGAAAATCTTCGCGCTGTGGAGCATGGCTTTCGATGGTATGCAGCCCCGGTTCAGGCACACTCCGCCGAGCTCGTTTTTTTCTATGAGCGCCGTTTTCAGTCCGCTCTTTGCGGCTGTTATCGCCGCGCTGTATCCGGCGGGTCCGCCGCCGATAACGGCAAGGTCAAAGATATCCATAGGCGCTCCTTTCGCTTTTTTTCAATTATATCCGAAATTTGCCCTGCGGTCAATCGAACGCTCTGTTTTTTGTTGACTTTGAAGGCTGTAAGCATTAAAATTATCGTTGTATAAAATCTTTTGCTGTGAGGTATTCGATGAAAACACCGGCTTATCACAAATCTCTTGAAACGCTCCATGTAAACTGCCTTGAGCCGCGCGCTTATTTCATTCCCTTTGCGGATGAAAAGACCGCCGCTTCGCGCGAGCGCAGTGAGTCCGATTATTTTGTCCCGCTCTGCGGCGAGTGGGATTTCCGCTTCTTCAAAAGCTTTGAAGATGTCCTGCGCGAGCCGCCCGAATATGTCGGCGAGGGCGAATTTGATAAAATATCCGTCCCGCGCAGCTGGCAGACCTATACCGACCGCGGCTACGATGTCCCGCTTTACAGCAACCTCGAATATCCTTTCCCGACCGACCCGCCGTTTGTCCCGGACGAGAATCCCTGCGGGCTCTATGTCAGAAAATTTACGCTCGATGAAAAGCTCTCTTCACGCGATTTATTTTTGAACTTCGAGGGCGTGGATTCCTGCTTCTATGTCTGGCTCAACGGAAAGTTCGTCGGCTTCAGCGAGGTGTCGCACTGCACGAGCGAATTTGATGTTACGGACTTTGCAGTCAGCGGCGAGAACACCCTCTGCGTGCTGGTTGTCAAGTGGTGCCCCGGCACTTATCTTGAGGATCAGGATTGCTTCAGATTCTCGGGAATTTTCCGCGAGGTCTATCTGCTCGCGCGCGGAAAAGAGAGACTTGATGATATCTTTGTCAAAAGCTATGTCTCCGATGATTTTAATTCTGCCGAACTTCGCGTTGAAGCGAAGCTCAGCACACCGTGCGATATAAAATATAAGCTCGTCGCGCCGAACGATGCTGTTGTGTCCGAAGGCGTCGGCGGCGAAAAATTCAGCATAAGCGTCGATTCTCCCGTTCTCTGGAACGATGAACAGCCTGAGCTGTATGAGCTCTGGCTGACCGTCGGCGATGAAGTCGTTCTGCTCGATACTGCGGTGCGCCGCTTTGAGATAAAGGACGGAATCTGCCTTCTGAACGGAAAAGCGGTCAAGGCTCGCGGAATCAACCGCCACGACTCAAACCCCGTCACGGGTCACGCCGTCACGCTCGACGATATGATTGAGGATATTATGCTCATAAAGCGTGCCAACTGCAATATGATCCGCACGTCGCATTATCCCAACGATCCGCGCTTCCTCGCGCTGTGCGATAAATACGGCATAATGCTGACCGACGAAGCCGATATCGAGACCCACGGCATGGGCTACGACTGGGAGGGCGAATGGGACTGGACGCGCTGGTCGCATCTCTCGTCCGCTCCCGAGTGGCGCGAGGCTTATGTCGACAGGGCGAAGAGACTCTTCGAGCGCGACAAGAACCACGGCTGCGTCGTGCTCTGGTCGCTCGGCAACGAGTCGGGAGCGGGTGTCAACCATCGAGCGATGGCGCAGTATATCCGCTCGCGCGATGACCGCGCTCTTGTTCACTATGAAAACTCCCACCTCGAGTTCAAGGCTGTCCCCGAGGGCGAAAATTTTGCCGATATCTCGGATGTCGAGAGCCGTATGTACGCCGGCACGGAATATATAGAGAACTATCTCAATAATAAAGAATATAAGAAGCCTTTCTATATGTGCGAATATGTCTGCTCGATGAGCACGGGTGATGTCTATCCGTTCTGGGACCTTGTCGAGAAGTATGACAACAATTTCGGCGGCTGCATCTGGGAGTGGTGCGACCACGCGGTCAATGTCCCGGACAAAAATGGCAATGCACGCTATTTTTACGGCGGCGATTTCGGCGATTTCCCGAATAGCTCCATTTGCTGCATCGACGGACTCGTCTATCCCGACCGCACTCCGCGCCCCGGCTATTTCGATATGAAGCGCGTCTATCAGCAGTATTCTGCTGAATATAATGGCGATGGCAGCGTGACCGTCACGAGCCGCAGACGCTTTACTTCTCTCAACGATACGGCGATCCACTGGACTCTTTCAGAGAGTGGCAAGACTGTTTCAGAGGGCACTACCGCCGCGCTTTCAACACCCGCGCAGGGGAGTACGATTGTAAAGCTTTTTGACCCCGCAGATTTTGACTCGCTCCCGTCCTGCCTGCTGACTCTGAGCTTTGTCTCGACGAAAGATACCCCTTGGGCGGAAAAGGGCTTTGAAACGGGATTCGAGCAGTTTGTACTCAAGGACTATACGCCCTATGTGCCAAAAGACGGCAGAGTCGAGCTCAGCGAAAATGACCGCTTCGCGGTTATCAAGGCGGGAAATATCGCCTATACTTTTGATAAGCCCTACGGACGCATATCTTCTATAACCTGCGGCGGTAAAGAGCTGCTGAGCGCACCCGTTGAGCCGCAGATCTGGCGCGCGCCATGCTATAACAGAGGCTCGTCGGAAATGTGGAGACTCAAGAACTTCAGATATGCCGCGCAGAAAACATATTCCTGCCTCGTCTGCGAGACTGACGGCGGCGTGTGCATCAAGACGAAGATAGCAATCGGCGGCCCGTCCTGCCCGCCCGCTATCCACGCCGATGTCGATTACAAATTCACGCCCGACGGCTGCGTGACGCTCTGCTTTGACGGCGACGTTATCGAGAAATGCCCGATACTGCCGAAAGTCGGCTACAGGCTCTTTATGCCTGCGGAAAATGAAAGCGTCAGCTATTTCGGCTTCGGTCCGAGAGAAGCTTATGTCGACAGATACAAGTCTCAGCGTCTCGGACTCTGGAACACAACGGCGGCGGATAATTTTGAGCATTATATCCGCCCGCAGGAGAACGGCGCGCATTACGGCACCCGTTTTGCCGAGGTTTATTCAAACGCGGCGGGACTCAGATTCGAGCCGTTCGGCATGGAGCATTTCAGCTTCAATGCCCAGCATTTCACGGCGCAGATGCTCGAGGATACGAAGCATGATTTTGAGCTTAAGCCCCTTGAAGATACCGTTGTCAGCCTCGATTGGCGCATGACGGGAATCAGCGAGGCGGAGTATCACAACGACCCTGAGCGTGCACTTCGCCGTATCGATGAAAAGAAACTCAATTTCGGCTTTGTTATAAGACCGTTTGAAAAATAAGACTTCACGGGAGAGATACAATGTTTCTGAAAGAACTGCTTGAGGGCACGACCGTTGCGGGTGATTATCCGCAGGCGGATATATGCGATATAGTCTACGACTCGCGCAAGGCAAGACCGGGCACGGCATTTGTCTGCATGAAAGGCGAGACAACTGACGGACATAAATACGCAAAGAGCGCATATGACCTCGGCTGCCGCGTGTTCGTTGCGGAAGAGGCGCTCAGCCTGCCCGATGATGCAATCGTGCTGATGAGCGAAAACACGCGCCGCGACCTCGCGCAGATGAGCATAAACTTCTTCGGCCACCCTGCGGATGAGCTGAAAATGATAGGTATAACCGGCACGAAGGGCAAGACGAGCATAACTTATATCCTGCGCAGTGCGCTCGAAAACTGCGGCATAAAAACAGGCGTTATCGGCACTATCGGCGCGTTTTACGGCGACAAAAAAATACCGACCGTCAACACGACTCCCGAATCATATGAGCTTCAGAAAATTTTGCGCGAGATGGCAGACGGCGGCTGTGAGGCTGTCTGCATGGAGGTCTCATCGATAGGACTCAAGATGAGCCGTGTCTACGGCGTCGAGTTCTACGCCGGGATATTCACAAATCTTTCGCCCGATCATATCGGCGGAAACGAGCATAAGACATTTGAAGAATACGCCTATTGGAAAAAGCAGCTCTATGTCCACAGCGGCTTCACCGTCGCCAACCGCGATGATGCGTTCTTCGACGATATCGCCGCCGCATCAAAAGGCGAGGTGATAAGCTACGGACTCGACGAAAAGTGCGATTACTATGCAGAGAATATAAATCCTCTGCGCCGCCCGGGCTTCCTCGGAATAGAGTTCGACTGCAAGAGCAGGTTCGACGCCCCGTGGCACGCGCAGGTCAGTATGCCGGGATTTTTCAGCGTCTACAATGTTCTTGCGTCCGTCGCGCTCCTGCGCAAGATGGGCATACCCGTTGAAAAAATGCGCGAGGCGTTTTCACATGTGAGCATCGACGGCAGAATGCAGATAGTCCATGTCAGCGATGATTACAGCGTAATTATAGACTACGCTCACAACGGTCTTAGTATGGAGAATGTCATTGAGACCGTCCGCGATTATAAACCCAACCGCGTTGTTGCGCTCTTCGGTTCAACAGGCAACAAAGCGACCATCCGTAGGCAGGAGCTTGGTCTTGTCAGCGCAAAGATGTGCGATTTTATTATAATCACGAGCGATGACCCGGACTTTGAAGATCCCGATGCAATAATAGACGAGATAGCCGGCTGGGTCGAAAAAGGCGGCGGAGCGGGTAAGTATGTCAAGATAACCGACCGTGCCGAGGCAATTGAATATGCCCTCGACCATATGCAGAAAGGGGATATCCTCCTCCTGCTCGGCAAAGGGCATGAGCATTTCATGAAAGTGAAAGGCGAAAAAATATATTTCAGCGAGCTCGACTGCATTGCGAATTATATGAAAAAACACGGGATGAAGTAACTCTTATAAAAAGCACATATAAAAACACAAAACCCCGGAGGGTATTCTCTCCGGGGTCGCTTGCATTTTATCAGCCGATTTCGATTCTTCTCGATGTCGGCACGTTTTCTTCTTTCTTGGGCATCGTCAGGGTCAAAACGCCGTCCTTGTATTCGCCGGTGATGTCCTCGGTCTTGACGGACGAGACATCGAAGCTCCTGCTGAACGAGCCGTAAGACCTCTCGCGGCGGACAAAGTTGCCTTTGTCATCCTTCTTCTCGGTCTCGTTGCTGCGCTCTGCGCTGATGGTCATGTAGCCGTCTTCAATGTCGACGTGAATGTCTTCCTTCTTGAATCCGGGCAGCTCTGCCTCGAGCACATATTCCTTGCCGTTGTCCTTTATATCAGTCTTGAAGTCTGTTGCGGCCATGTCGCCCCAGAAGTTCTTCTCGAAGTTTTCCATATCTCTGAAAGGATTAAAGAGTGCACGCTGATGTCTGCGTTCATAAGGTGTAAGTTCAAACATAATTGATTCCTCCGTTTGTTGTTTATTGTTATTCATGTTGAAGTGATTGTTTTATTTGTCTGGCTGCTCTCCGATTTCCATCGGACTCACTCTCTTTCTTCTCCAGGGGCTCTCGCTCCCTTCGTTTGATTATATAGTACCCCTGCTTTGTTAAAAAAGAATACAGTGATATGTGAACAAATTGTAAACACTTGGCACTCTAATTAAAAGAGTGCTAAAATGCGTTTGAAAACACCGCGCAGGTTTTTATCATACGCGGGACATGGGCGGAATATAAATGCATTGACATTTTCTGTTAAGGAGAGGAATGCGATGCAAATCAACGTTATAACGCAGTCGGTCGGTGTCGAAGAGACGCTCGGCAGCTGCACTGCGGAACAGCCGATAGATGCCGATATAACCCTGCCGGATTATTGCCCGGATATCAGGCGCGTGCTCAAATGCCTTGTCACTCCGCGCATAACCGCAGTCCAGACCGCGGGCGACAGAGCGACGGCGGATGGCTCAGCCGGCGTGTGCGTCATCTACGCCGACGAGCAGGGGACGGTCTGCTGCTTCGAGCAGACATACCCGTTTTCAAAATACGCCGATCTCAAGGGTGCGGATGAAAACTGCTGCGTGAATGTGCGCGCCTATACTCAGTATGCCAACTGCCGTGCCGTCAGCCCGCGCAGGCTCGATATCCACGCCGTGGTCAGCGTGGCGTTCGGCATATCCGGAGTAAAAGAAGAGGAGATAATAACCGGAGCAGAGGGCGCGGGAATTCAGCTCAGATGCTGCGACAGCCGCACCGCAAGCCTCGTCGCCTGCACCGAGACTGCGTTCCCGATGAGCGAGACCGTGCCTCTGCCCGACGGCGACCCGGCGGTGTCCTGCGTGCTGAGCGCGCAGGCGGCGGCGCTCGCGCAGGAGATAAAAGTCATCAGCAACAAACTGCTTGTCAAAGGCGAACTCACCGTCAGCGCGGTCTGTCGCGGCGAGGGCGGCGAGATATTCAGCTTCGGCCATTCCATGCCGATAAGCCAGATAATAAATCTCGAGGGCATTGACGAGGACTGCACCTGCTGCGTCTGCCTGCCCGTCACTTCGCTCGAAGTCCTGCCGAAGACCGACCAGGCGGGCGACAACAGACTGATTGATATCAGCGCGCGCGTCGGCGCGGGAGTCAAGGCTTATCGCGAGCTGAGCTTCCCGACCGTCACCGATGCCTATTCCGTCTGCTGCGACCTTGAAACAAAGAGCCGCAATGCCGATTTCGCGGTCATTGCCGATAAGTTCAACGACACTTTCACCTGCCGCAGCACGCAGGATCTGCCGGAAGCGAGACAGATTTTGGCTCTCTGGTGCTCCGATTTATCCAAGAGCGTGGCGCAGGACTCCGACGGAATAATAATCTCCGGCGAACTGACGCTCCATTTTCTCTATACCGATGCCGAATCCCAGCCATGCTACGCCCAGCGTCAGACGAACTACGAATACCGCCGGGCGGTCAGAAAGTGCGGCGATCTCAAGTGCTCGCCGTGCATCGAGATAACCGCCGCGAGCGCCGCCTGCGCTTCGGGCAGCGCCGATGTCAGGGTCGAGATGAATATTTCCGGCTGCATCTTCGACAGCGTCCGCCGCAAGACTGTCACTTCAATAGAATGCTCCGATTCCGACGGCAAAAAGACGAGCGGCGCCGCGCTGACGGTCTATTTTGCGGATGCGGGCGAGGAGATATGGGATATCGCGAGGCGGTATAACACGACCGTCGAAGCGGTGGAGCAGGAAAACGGCATAACGGGCGAAACGGTGGCGCAGAAATGTATGCTGCTGATACCCGGAGTCTGAGGAGGGATAACCGTGCAGGAGAGAAATATTTACAGCGACATTGCAAAGCGCACTCAGGGCGATATTTATATCGGCGTTGTCGGCCCTGTCAGAACCGGAAAATCAACGTTTATAAAGCGTTTTATGGATGCCCTCGTTCTGCCGAATATCGAGAGCCAGAGCGTGCGCGACCGCGCGACCGATGAGCTCCCGCAGTCTGCGGCGGGGCGCACAATAATGACCACCGAGCCGAAATTCATCCCCGAAAACGCCGTCGAGATATCGCTACAGGCGGAGGCGACATTCCGCGTGCGGCTCATAGACTGCGTGGGATATATCGTCCCGAGTTCCCTCGGCTATATCGAGGGCGAGAGCCCCCGAATGGTAAAAACCCCGTGGTTCGAGCATGAGATACCGTTCAATATGGCGGCGGAGATAGGCACACAGAAGGTCATCAGCGAACATTCGACAATAGGTCTTGTCATAACGACTGACGGCTCGATAAGCGAGATTCCGCGCAGCGAATATGAAGAAGCCGAAGGCAGGGTAATATCAGAGCTCAAAGGGCTCAAAAAGCCTTTTGTCGTCCTCTTGAACAGCACGAATCCGGAGTCCGACGAAGTCAAAAATATGGCGGCGTCGCTGACCGATAAATACGGCGTGCCCGTCATGCCCGTGAACTGCCTCGAGATAGGCGAGGAGGAGATAAAAGAGATTCTCACTCAGGTGCTCTTCGAGTTCCCCGTCAAAGAAGTCAGTGTCGGTCTGCCAGGTTGGGCTATGACTCTCAGCCGCGATCATTGGCTGCGCTCGGGACTTTGCAGCGCCGTGAGCGAAGCGGCGCAGAACCTCCGCACCCTCCGCGATGTAAAACACCTCGCCGAGGATATCTGCTCGTGCGAATATGTGACGGACGCGAAGATAGCGAAAATGGATCTGTCCTGTGGCGCGGCGCGGATAGAGGCGCAGATAGACGGCAGTCTCTTCTATAAGATTCTCGCCGAGGAGACGGGACTCGATATCTCCGGCGAGCAGGATCTGATGAGCTGCATGCGCGAACTCGCCGCCGTGCGCCGCGAATATGAGCGGCTCAAGGGTGCGCTCGACGAAGTTGAAGCGACGGGCTACGGAATAGTCATGCCGTCGCTCGATGAATTGAGCCTCGAAGAGCCGGAGATAATGCGCCAGGGCGGCAGATACGGCGTGCGCCTGCGCGCCTCCGCTCCGTCGATACACATGATGAAGGCGAATATAACAACAGAAGTCGCGCCGATAGTCGGCTCGGAGTCCCAGTCAGAAGAACTTGTCAACTATATGCTCAAGGAGTTCGAGGAGGACCCGACAAAGATATGGGAGTCGAATATCTTCGGCAAGTCTTTGCATGAGCTCGTCAACGAGGGACTGCACAACAAACTCTATCGTATGCCCGCCGCGGCGCGCATGAAACTGCAGGAGACGCTCGAAAAAGTCATCAACGAGGGGTGCAGCGGACTCATCTGCATCATCCTGTAAAATAATATCGGCTGTGCCCGAAGTTTAGGCGCGGCCGATATTCTTTATATTAGCTCTTGACACAAACAAATGTTCTGATGTATAATGTGTACGAACAAATGTTTGAAATCTGGTGAGAACGTGGATCTGTTTGACAAGTTGGAGATACTTTCCGATTCGGCGAAATATGATGTTGCCTGCACGAGCAGCGGAACGGACAGATCCTCGGGCGGCGAGGGGATAGGCAACGCCGCCGCGTGCGGCATATGCCACAGCTTCGCGGCGGACGGCAGATGTATATCTCTGCTGAAAGTTCTCATGAGCAATGCCTGCGTTTTTGACTGCAAATATTGCGTCAACCGCGTCTCCAACGATGTCCGCCGCGCGACATTTTCGCCGCGTGAGCTCGCGGAGCTGACGATGAATTTTTATCGCCGCAATTATATCGAGGGGCTTTTCCTCTCGTCCGCCGTCGTCGGCAGCCCCGATTATACCTGCGAGCGTATGATAGAGACGCTGCGCATCCTGCGCGAGGAATACATGTTCGGCGGATATATCCACGCCAAAGCGATCCCCGGCGCGGACAACGCGCTGATAACCCGTCTGGGTATGCTCGCGGACAGAATGAGCGTTAATATCGAGCTGCCGTCTAACAACGGCCTGCAAACTCTCGCGCCGGACAAAACAAAGGAGTCGATACTCCGCCCGATGGGGCTTATTACAAATAAGATAAAAGAGAGCTCGGCGGAGCTTGTCAGATATAAGCACGCGCCGCGTTTCTCCTCCGGCGGTCAGAGCACTCAATTGATAGTCGGCGCAACGCCCGACAGCGACTATCAGATAATGTCGCTGTCCGCGGCGCTCTATAAAAAATGCGAGCTCAAGCGCGTGTTTTATTCGGCGTATATCCCGGTCGTTGAGAACCCGCTTCTGCCCGCAAAGACAACGGAACCGCCGCTTCTGCGCGAGCACAGACTCTATCAGGCGGATTGGCTTTTGCGCTATTACGGCTTCGATGCGAACGAACTGCTCGATGAAAAGCACCCGTTCTTAAACCCCTATGTTGACCCGAAATGCAACTGGGCGCTCAATCATATGGAGCTGTTCCCGCTTGAAATAAACCGCGCAACAAAGGAAGAACTGCTGAGAATACCCGGCGTCGGCGTGCGCAGCGTTCAAAGAATTTTGGCGGCTCGGCGTGTTTCGCCGCTGAGCTTTGAAGATCTCAAAAAACTCGGCGTGGTGCTCAAACGCGCCCAGTATTTCATAACCTGCAAGGGCAAACATTTGGCGGGACTCAATGTCAATCCCGACAGAGTCCTCGGTTCGCTCATTTCCGAGCGGTGTCAGTCGCTTTTGCCGAATATGCAGGGCGAACAGCTGAGCCTGTTCGACAACAGGATAACAAGGGAGGATGTAGTACAATGTCTGCACGGTCAGATGTAACATATGTATATGACGGCTCGTTCGAGGGACTTCTGACGGCTGTTTTTGAGAGCTTTGAGAGCCGCGAACTGCCGTGCTCTATAGTCGCGGAGGATGAGTTCGTGCCGACTCTCTTCGCGTGCAAAACCGTTGACACCGATCCGCAAAAGGCAGACAGAGTCCGCCGCGGGCTCAAAAATGTCAGCGCCGATGTCTGGAACGCCGTGCGGCTCGGGTACCTGACCTGCGTCGAGGACAGGGGAACGCTCATCAACGATTTTGTGCATATGGCGATGCACTACGGCGCGGGTGTCTTGCGTATGCTCGCCGACGACACCGTTTCGCGCCTGACGAAAGCCGTCCGCGCCCTCAAGCAGGAGAGCCATAAATATACCGGCTTTGTCCGATTCAGCATCAGCGAGGATAATACCCTCACTTCAATTATAGAGCCGAAAAATTCCGTCCTGCCTCTGCTCGCGCCGCATTTCTGCGACAGATATCCGAACGAATCGTTTCTCATATATGACAAGACCCATTCGCAGGCGCTCGTCTGGCATAACAGGCAGAAAATGATTATCCCGTTAGACGGCTTCGAGCAGCCGCAGGCGGGGGACGAGGAGCTGTATTTCCGCGCGCTGTGGAAGCATTTCTATGATACGGTAGCTATCGAGGCGCGGTATAATCCCCGATGCCGCATGAACTTCATGCCCAAACGCTATTGGAATCAGCTCCCGGAGATGGATGAGAGCATTTCTCCCGATGCCGTGCGCGGAGTCAAAAGAATCGGAGCATAAAAAAGCAGGAGCCGTGGGACTCCTGCTTTTGATATTTTTTTAATCCTGCGCGTGGTTTGAAAGCTTGATTTCGTCGTTGTCCGTGAATTCTGCGATGATTCCGTTTTCGTCAACCGTCGCGAATATCGCGCTGTGGCTCTTCATTGTGAGCGTCCATTTGACATCGGGATATATCTTCCCGAGCCTGTTTGTGATTATCGCTATCTCGGGCGAGAGCCCTCTTGCAAACTTGGGCGATGTCGAGCCGTAGTAGCCGTGGTGTCCGACCTTGAGCAGATCCACCTTATGAAGCTGCGGCAGAAGTAAGCCCTCGAGTCCGGTGGTTCTCGTTATGTCCGCGGCGAGGAATGCGCTTTTTTTGCCCTTTTCGACCATCGTTCCGACGGATTCGGCGTTTTCGCCCTGCCCGTGAAGCCGCGCGTCATCGAGTGCTGTATTGTAGAAAGTAAGCGTGAAGTCGCCGAATTTGAACGGCTCGCTCGGTATCTCGGAAGTAACAACTGTGCCCCTGTTCTGAAACGCCTTTACCGTGTCTGCGTATGTTGTTTCGATGCCCCAGCCGTTGTATTCGTACTCGTGGGCAATCTCGCGGTTGACGGGCTTTATGTAGAATGTCTTTACCGTGATATCCGGGTCGTTGGCTATCGCCTCAAATGTGCCGACATGGTCGTAGTGATTGTGCGTGCCGAGCGCAAATTCAAGCGTTACTTTGCCCTCTGCGTCGCCGGCAGCCTTTTTCAGATATTTTATAACAGCCTCTTCGCTGCCGTTGTAGCTGAGCTTCCTGCGCGGATTGCGGTCGCCCTCGCCGGAGTCGATGAGCGCGAATTTTCCGTTTGATTCTATGAGTATTGCGTCGGAGTTATAGGTGTTGAGAAAATGTATCCTGTCCGCCGTGCCGTCCGACGAAAACTGCGCCGGGGTGATTTCAAATTTATTCTGATATCTGTTGCACATCGCAACGCAGATTATATCCAGCAAAAAGACCGAAAGCATTATCGCCATCATTATCCATGTCGCAATTTTTTTGATTAGCTTGTCCCTTGTCATATTCCCTCCGAAGCGCAAAAATAAAAACGCTTTTAAAAGTATATCATACTTTTTTAGTAAATGTCCATATGCAGACGCGCCAAAAAGCGCCGAATTTAATTGTATTCGGCGCTTTTTTGTGATATCATATACATATTAAGTGCGATACTAATCCTGATTTTCACCCTTGGGGTCGATAGCCTGCATTATCAGCGAGCCGAAGAGCATGACTCCCATGCTCGGGCGGATGCAGTCTAGCGCGTCCTTTGCGAGATATATGCATCTCCAGTAGTCAAATCCGCGCCCCGCGAGCAGCAGCGCGCAGACGGCGAGAGTGAAGAGCAGCTCAAAAATAATGACCGCGCCGAGCAGCATCCTGCGCGAAACGGGATTTATGTAGCTTAAATTTTCTGCGATTTTTTCTTTTATGCCGCGCATATCTTCACCTCCGTTTGTTTGATTCTAACCCGGAGTGCGATTTTTCGCAATGCAAAGATTTTTACTTTTGAGGAAAGGAGAGGAAAACGAATGTCCGTCGGAATATCCACCGCTTGCTTTTATCCCGCGGCGACCGAAGAGGCTCTGCGCTGTGTCGCCGAAGCGGGAGCAAAAGTCACCGAGGTGTTTTTCAACTCGCCGTCGGAATTGGAGCCGGATTTTCTCCGCCACATTTCGTCTATAGCCTCTGACAGCGGTATCCGCATCCGCTCGATACATCCGTTTACCTCGTTCGCCGAGGGCTATATCCTCTTCAGCCAGTATGAGCGCCGCTTCGACGATTACAGGGAGTTTTACAAAAAATACTATGCCGCCGCGTCTGCGATAGGCGCGAAAATAGTCGTGCTCCACGGCGCAAAGCTGCCGGTGAATATCAGCACGGACGAATACGCCGAGCGTCTTAGCTTGCTCGTCCGCGACGCGCAGGAACAGGGGATAATTCTCGCCCAGGAAAATGTTGTCCATCATAACGGGCAGACGCCGGAGCTTATGAATGAACTGAAAGCGCGCCTCGGTGCGAATTTTCATATGGTGCTCGACATCAAGCAGGCGTACCTCGCCGGAGTCGACCCGATAGAATTTTTCAGGGAGTTTTCCGATAATATCTGCCACATACATCTGAGTGATCACGACGAAAATCACAAGTGCATGCCGCCGTTTGACGGAAAATTCGATTTCGCCGCCCTCTTTTCGCTCATGAAAGAAACCGGATATTCCGACGACTGCGTTATCGAGCTCTACCGCTCGGGCTTCGAGCGCATAGATCAGCTGACCGATTCGATGCGAAGACTCGAAAAGCTTGACATTTGACCGTTTTTGTGCGATAAATATTATATGTTCATCAGGGAGTGATAGCTTTGAAGTGTCCGTTCTGTGGTTTTGAAGAGAGCAAGGTCATCGACTCGCGTCCTACCGACGAGGGCGAGAGAATACGCCGCCGCCGCGAATGCATCAGCTGCGGCAAGCGTTTTACGACCTATGAGATAATCGAGACCGTGCCGATAGTCGTCGTCAAAAAGGACAAGTCGCGCGAGGTCTTTGACAGAAACAAGCTTTTCAACAGCATGCTCAAGGCGTGCGAAAAGCGCCCGGTCTATATGGAACAGCTCGAAAAGGCAGTCAGCGAGATTGAGGCTGTGCTCCAGAATTCGCTCGACCGCGAGGTGACTACCGTCTATATCGGCGAGCTCGCGATGGAGAAGCTCAAGAGCATCGACGAAGTCGCCTATGTCCGCTTCGCCTCCGTCTATAGGCAGTTCAAGGATATCAATACGTTCATGGATGAGCTCGCAAAACTGCTCAAAGAAAAATAAAAAAGCAAGGATCGCTCCGGCGGTCCTTGAATTTTTATCGCAATATAAATTTTACTTCGACTCCCTTGCGTAAAAGAAGACAGTTCGGCGTAAACCAAGACCGATGAATTGTTTTGCTTTGCTCAAAGTAATATAAGTGCGCGGTAGGGGCGGATATCATCCGCCCGCGAAATCTCACAATTTTAGCAGCGCACAACTTGTAGGGTGCAGCGACTTGACGCGGCGCTGCCGGGGTCTCGGGGCGTAGCCCTGAGTTTGCTTTTCTTTTGCAGGCGTTTTCTTTTTTGAATAAAAAGAAAATGCCGAAACGCGGGGAATATAAAAATATATTTGCTGTAGGACGCGAAGGTAGAGGGCGGATATCACACCGTTCAACTATTAATGTATATTAAGCCATAATCATGGCGCAAATTTTTTCTTCTCGTTGCCAAAGCTGTGATAAAGTGATAAAATCTAATCAACATATATTAATGGATGGGGTAAAAGTGAAGTCTGTCAAAATAAATCTGAAAAACAACTGCAAGTCGGCGGGAAAGTATCTGCTGACTTTTCTGAAATGGTTCGCTCTCGCCGCAGTCACGGGAGCCGTCGGCGGCGCGGTCGGCGCGCTGTTTCATCTGAGTGTCGAATATGTTACTGGCGTGCGCAAGGCTCATTCGTGGATAGTATTTCTGCTGCCCGTCGGCGGGCTTGTGATAGCCGGTTTGTATAAGCTTTCCGGCAAAAAAGATATTGGCACTAACGAGATACTCGATGCCGTGCGCTCGCCGCAGGGCGTGCCGGTTTTGCTCGCACCGCTGATATTTGTCTCAACTGTTATAACGCACCTCTTCGGCGGCTCCGCCGGACGAGAGGGCGCGGCTCTTCAGCTCGGCGGCAGCATCGCGGGGCTGATAGGCAAAATATCCCGCCTCGATGAAAAAGATATGCATATCATGACTATGTGCGGCATGAGCGCCGTCTTTTCGGCGCTGTTCGGAACGCCGATAACCGCCGCCGTTTTTGCCCTCGGTGTTATCAGCGTCGGTGTCATTTACTATGCAGGTCTGCTCCCGTGCGTCGTGTCCGCGTTCGTCGCATATTTTATCTCGACTCTTATGGGCACTGAGCCCGTCGCGTTTACCGTCTCGAATATCCCAGCATTCTCGCTCAAAAGCTGCCTGCTTACCGCTCTGCTCGCCGCGATATGCGCTCTGCTGAGCATCGGATTCTGCCTCGGTCTGCACGGCACGCATAAGCTCTTTGCAAAGCTGTTTAAAAATACTTTTGTCCGCGCAGTCGTCGGCGGATTAATAATCGTCGCGCTGTCCCTTATCTGCCGAAGCGGGGATTACAACGGCGCGGGCATGGATATAGTCGAGCGCGCCATCGGCGGCAATGCGAAACCAGAGGCGTTCCTGCTCAAATTTATCTTCACCGCCGTCACCGTCGGCTCGGGATACAAGGGCGGCGAGATAGTCCCGACTTTCTTCGTCGGCGCGACTTTCGGATGCGTCGTCGGCGGACTTATCGGGCTCGATCCCGGATTTGCCGCGGCGGTCGGACTCGTCTCGCTTTTCTGCGGCGTTGTCAACTGTCCGCTCGCTTCTATATTCCTGAGCATAGAACTCTTCGGCGCGCAGGGTATGCCGCTGTTTGCGCTCGCCGCCGCCGTTAGCTATCTGCTCTCCGGCTATTACGGACTCTACAGCAGCCAGAAAATAGTCTATTCAAAGCTCCGCGCAGAGCTTGTGAATATAAACGCAAAGTAAGTTATTGACTTTGCATCCGTTAACTGATAAGCTTATTCTAACCTATTATGGGAGGGAAAATATGGATGCATTAAAAGCAAAAAAAGGATTTATATGTGATATGGACGGTGTCATATATCACGGAGACAGACTGCTTCCGGATGTCAAAGAGTTCGTGGAGTGGCTGTATAAAGAAAACAAGTCGTTCCTGTTCCTTACGAATTCGAGCGAACGCTCGCCGCGTGAGCTTCAGCAGAAGCTTGAGAGAATGGGACTTTATGTTGACGAGAGTCATTTTTATACCAGTGCCCTCGCAACGGCAAAATTTATCAGCAGTCAGAAGCCCGGCTGCTCGGCGTATGTTATCGGCGCCCCTGGGCTCGTCAACGCGCTCTACGATCAGGGCATAACGATGAATAGTATCGACCCGGATTATGTCATAGTCGGCGAGACTTCGAGCTATAACTATGAGACGGTCGTCCATGCGTCGAACCTCGTCAGAAACGGCGCGAAGCTCATCGGCACGAATACCGATCTCACGGGTCCGGTCGAGGACGGCATAGTCCCCGCGTGCCGCGCGCTCATATCTCCGATAGAGATGGCGACGGGCAAGAAGGCGTATTTCGTCGGCAAGCCCAATCCGCTCATGATGCGCACGGGACTCAAGATGCTCGGCGTCCATTCGGCGGAGGCTGCGATGATAGGCGACAGAATGGACACGGATGTCATTGCGGGCATCGAAACCGGTCTTGACACAGTCCTCGTCCTCTCCGGAGTCACAAGCCTCGAGGATGTCAATCTCTATCCCTACAGACCCACATATATATTCAATGGCGTCGGCGACGTCTTTTCAGAAATATAACAAAACGGAGAGTTAAAATGCATTACGAAAACAACTGGGAATCGCTCAACAGCCGCCATGTGCCGGATTGGTTCGCGGATGCGAAGTTCGGCATATTCATCCACTGGGGTCTCTATTCCGTGCCGGCGTATACCGAAAAAGGGCAGTATGCCGAGTGGTATATGCAGCAGATACGCGACGAGAACAGCGCCGCGCGCAAGTTCCACGACAGGGTGTATGCCCCCGGAACGCAGTATGAGGACTTTGTCAGCGGCTTCAAGGCGGAACTTTTTGATGCCGACGAGTGGGCGCAGCTTTTTGAAAAGTCCGGCGCAAAGTATATAAACCTCGTCTCGAAGCACCATGACGGCTTCTGCCTGTTCAAGAGCGACTATGCGTGGAACTGGAACAGCGTTGATGTCGGACCCCACAGGGATTTCTGCGGCGAGCTGAAAGCCGCGCTCGAAAAGACGGATGTTAAGTTCGGCGTCTACCATTCGGTTTATGAGTGGTTCCATCCGCTCTATCTCAAAGATCCCGAGGAGTATGCCGTAAAGCATCTTATCCCGATGCTCAAGGAACTTATAACAAAATATGAGCCATGGACTCTGTTCACGGACGGGGAGTGGGATCACCCGAGCTCCGTCTGGCACTCGACCGATTTCCTCCAGTGGCTCTATAACGAATCGCCTGTCAAAGATACGATAGTCCCCAATGACCGCTGGGGCACGGAGACAAGAGGACGCCTGGGCGGCAATTTCACCACCGAATACGGCATAATCGACAACGGCAGACGCATCGAAGAGGTCGAGCTCGACCGCCCGTTCGAGGAGTGCCGCGGTATCGGCGCATCGTTCGGACTCAACCGCATCGAGGGCGTTGACGAATATCTGAGCAGCAAAGAGCTCATCGAAACGCTCTGCTCGCTCGTCTCAAAGGGCGGCAACTTCCTGCTCAATATCGGCCCCGCCGCGGACGGCACTATCCCTGTTATTATGCAGGAGCGTCTGCTCGATATGGGCAAGTGGCTCAGCGTCAACGGCGATGCTATCTACGGCACGCGCGTTTATACCAAAGCGCCGCAGGAGGGTACATATTACACCAGAAAGGGCGACAAGGTCTACGCGATAACGAACGCCTATCCGTTTGGCAGCCTCACGCTCGACAAGGTGGATTACAATCCGGATATAAAGGCGAAGCTTTTAGCGCATGACGTGCCCATAGCCGTCGAAAACGACAACGGCAAAGCAAAGCTCGTATTCCCGCAGATAAACCCCGACGAAATGAAGTGCGGCTGGCTCTATACTTTCGAGCTCGACGGAGTGAAGTAAGAGCAATATAATGCAAAACAAAAATCCCGGAACATCAATGGCGATGTTCCGGGATTTCCTATATATTTTTTTAGCTGGTTTAGTCCGTAATACTCTGCATTTACTCTGCACTTTCCAAGCTTTTTTGTATGTGAATACAGGATAATAGAAATGTTTTCATTTGCGGTTTGCCTAAACAAGTGTATTAATAAACTTTTTAGCGAAATATCAAAGTGTTGGAAGAAGTGTTAGAAAATATATACTTTCTAATCCTACGCAAAAAATAAAAAGCCTTGAAACCGTTAGATTTCAAAGCTTTTTAATTGGCAAAGAACCGTAATTTTGATAGAAACCCGTTAAGGGGGTGCAACTACGGTTTAGGGGGGTGCAGTTCTCGACTTAAGGGGGTGCAAAATTCTGCGCTGTCACACCCTTGACCTTCGAGCGTATCTCCACGTCAAAGCATATTCTTGATAATGGTTGTCACAATATTGAGCCCAGAGCGTCCATCGCTCGGAGTCTTGGCAAGAGTAATCATATATCGACTGTCCCCGTAGTATGTCAACTTGTAGTGTTTTCCCTCTTCACTGATTGTGAAGCCTAAATCCTGCAATGTACGTTTCATCGAACCACTTACATTCTTATAGCCTTTAAGGAGCGTTTTTAGTTCGGCGGCACGCTCATCAATAATGTGCTGGCAATTGTTTTTCGATATAATATCAGCCAGGACATCGCGCCGGCGGCTACCGGGAACACACCGCGGAAGAGATTCTTTGAGAGCATCTAACAGCATAAGTCGAATTTCATTGGGGAAAAACTCATCTTCATCGCCAAAGTACAAGACCGGTAAATCATCGGTACTGTCTATTTTTGCTCTCAGCCCCTGATTCTCGTATGCAAGTGCTTCATTAGCCCTAGTTAACTCCTCAACCTGATTTTTGAGTCGACGGATATCTGCATCTCCCAGTTCGAGTAACTGGTCTGTTTCTTCGGCCGCACGAGCCTTCTCCTTTTCGACTGTTAACAACTCCGCACTGCGGCTATCCAATCTATCACGAAGCAGGGCGTTATTAACCCCTTGCCAAGTGTACAAAGTATCTACCATTTGTGCATTGCAGTATTGTATGACGCTACGAATTACTTTTTCAGCCAAAATGGCATCAATACCATCATATGCACGATACAAAAATTTCCGATGACCACAAGCACTATTGGGAAAATATACTCCAATCGCTCCATAGTACTCATTTTTATCGGCGCACAATTTTCTGATGGACGAATTGAGCAAAGGGCTTTCTTCCACAAGAACATGAGCAACGCCTTTCAGCCGACCGGCGAGTTTCCAAATGTCGACAGGATCTACGCCTGTAGCAGTCTTTGAAACATATACAACAGGCATACGGTATTTGGCTTGCCCGTTGATAACATCCGCAAGTACATCCAAATTACTGGACTTGATGAAATAGGGAGAACGAAGAACTGGCAGCGTCCCGTCATCCTTGATATAGCCATGTTCGATTAAAAGCGTAATAAAGTGTGGAGTTGAGAAAGCAGTGTCCATAGCCAATGCTTCCTCTAAATAGCTACGATCAAGCCGGATTGACATTTTCATGTCATTGAAATTCATCACATAGTCCGTATCCCAAACGACGCCATCGTGTTCAATTTTTTCGTATCGAACAGCAATTGTATTTTGATTGCGATACTCTTCAATACCCATCCAAAGTGTATCTGAGCCATAGCGAATGTTATATTTGCCGTTCCACTGTATTCCTGGAATACGGTTTTCGTGATGTGGGCTTCCTTGATTCCACTCGATAACCAACTTAACAAACGCATCTTTTGACATGGAATCGTTTATTTCAAGCAATGCAGAGAACAGCAGCATCTTTAATACCTCCCAATGGCTCTTCAGATCCGTTCCATTAAAAGCGTGAAAACCAACAGCACTCACAAATATGTAGTTTCCAAAAATTCAACGATAATCTGTATTTCGAGTGTATTGCATATATTATAGCATGAAATTCCAGTATTCTCAAGGAAAACAGATGAAAAAAGACCGCAGGCGTTGAAACCTGTGGTCTTTTCATTTTTGTTGGGACTCACGCCTCGATTTCTGTGCCGCCCTGGAATTTAAATGCCATTCGTCCGTCTGTGTGGACAGTTACCGTGTCGATGATGGTCAGCCAGAGCTTTTCGTCAAACTCGGTGAGGGCATCCAATTCCTGCACCTCAAACATAAACGCTCCGATGGCTTCTGCCTGGGCTTCCCGTTCAGCCTTTGTGGTGCGGAGTTGCTCAAGCTGTGCCTTGGCTTTTTCGTACCGCTCCACAAACCCATTGTACCGGGCGGCGTATTCTTCCTGGTTCTGTGCCGTCTGTGAATTTTCCGCAATGCAACGCATTGTCAGTTCGGTCACCACATCGATCTCCTCAAGCAGACTCTCGATTTCTGTATCAATGCCTGTACAGTCTGTCAGGGTGGCTTGCATCAATCGGCAATCCTCAAGGATGTTGTCTTTGCTTTCGATGATAGCGTTAAGGGCGGCCACGAACCGCGCTTTAATGGTTTCCTCGTCCAGATGCGGCGTTTCGCATTTGGCTCGCCCTTGAATTTGCTGTTGCATTGCCAGATGACCCTGCGGTATTTTGAGGTCGAGTTCCAGACTTTCGAGCCAAAGTAGGAGCCGCAGTCCCCGCAGACGATGCGGGAAGAAAAAATGCTCTTTCCGCTGTACTGGCGGCTGATCTGCTTGCGCCGCGCAAGCTCCGTCTGAACTTTGTCGAACTCTTCCGGCGTAATTATCGGCTCATGGCTGTGCTCCACATAATACTGTGGCACCTCGCCCTCGTTAATTTTTTTCTTTTTTGTGAGAAAATCGACTGTGAAGCATTTTTGTAATAACGCCGCCCCCTTGTACTTCTCATTTTTCAGGATGCTCTCCACTGTGCTGGACTGCCACCGCAGTTTTCCAGATGGGGTTGGAATTCCATCTGCTATCAATTCTTTTGCAATGGCACCAGATGTCAATCCTTCCATGAAGCGTGAATAGATTCTGCGGACGATGACCGCCTCCTCCGGCACAACTTCTGGAAAACCGTCTGCGCCTTTGCGATAACCAAGGAAGTTCTTATAAGGCAGGTTGACCTTGCCATCGGCGAAACGCTTTCTTTGTCCCCAGGTCACATTCTCGGAAATGGAGCGGCTTTCCTCCTGGGCAAGACTGGACATGATGGTAAGCAGCAGTTCTCCCTTGCCGTCAAAGGTGTAAATGTTCTCTTTTTCAAAGTAGACCTGAACACCTTTTTCCTTGAGTTTTCGAATCGTGACCAGGCTGTCGACCGTATTTCTGGCGAATCGACTAACTGACTTTGTGACGATAAGGTCGATTTTTCCCGCAAGGGCATCCTCTATCATCTCGTTAAAGCCTGCACGGCGTTTGGTATTTGTCCCGGAAATGCCTTCATCTATCTAAAAGCCGTCTTTGATACAATTTTATTTTTACAGAAAAACGGGTTCAAATTGCTCGGACGGGTTCAAATTCTGTAACCTTTCCGTAGATAAGGCTCGGAATTTTCAATTTTTTCATTCTGCTATCAGAAACCGGCGTTATAATGGTTTCTGATATTTTTTCTTTTTTATCCGACACTTTGGCGTTCTCAATTGTATTAGTAGTGAAAGGAGGGCGAGGCGAGATGTCAAAATCTTTGTTGCGTACGGACAAAGAGATTGCGGAGATCTACAAACGCCACAGTAAAACTGTTTATCGCGTCTGCTTTGCTTACATGAAAAATCCTGCTGATACCGAGGATGCAGTTCAGGATACATTCTTCCAACTAATCAAGAGCGGTCCCGCTTTTGAAAGCGAAGAACACGAAAAGGCATGGCTCATCAGAACAGCCACGAACATTTGTAAAAATGTCCTGCGGCATTGGTGGCGCAGACATGAGAACATCGAGGATTTCTACAATCTGCCCAACTCCGAAAAAATCGAAACGGACGATATTTTCAAAGTGGTTATGGAACTCCCCGAAAAGTATAAGACCGTGGTCTATCTGTATTATTATGAAGGATATACCAGCGTGGAAATCGCAGGCATCCTGAAAAAGCCGCAATCGACAATCCGTAATTATTTGCACGAGGCTCGTGCCATCCTCAAAGAAAGGTTAGGTGATGATTTCGATGAAGAACAATAAAATCATTACTTCTTGGGACAAAATCGAACCGAGCGATTCTGCCAATGATCGTATGCTTTCTGCGATTTTAGAGAGGAACCGTTCTGTTCATGACAGAAAGGATAAGGTGAACTATATGTCACAGAGAAAGAATTTCAAAAAGTTCCTGATTCCAGTTGCCGCTTGCCTGGTAGCCATAGTCGCAGTAACAGGAATTGTTGGCAGCAATATGGGATGGTTTGGTTCTAAAGGTTATACTGTTAATCTTGCAAACGGTGACTCCATTGTCTATCACATCGGAAGTACCAACGTGGCAAGTATTCATGTCGGCTATCCCGTTTCATCGCGTGAACTGACAGATGCAGAATTGGACGCCATACTTCCTGAAACCACTGAACGAAGATCAGCCATCGGAACTTTCCGAGAGGAAAACGGGGAGCTGCTCCGAGTCGAAGGAAAACTCGGTGATGCGACAATCATATTTGCCCAGGATAATTTTCCAATAAGCGATGTGGTTCTGGAAGGAAACGAAAGCAGCTCATCGGTAAACGGAATTCCTGTCACTACGGGATACTTTGTTACCAGTCCCAACAGCAGAGGTGAGCAATCCGCAATATTCTTCGCTTCGTTCTCCATTGGAAATACGAATGTGTTTGTGGAGTGTTATGGAGACAAAAGTGATGCAGATGCGGTAAGTCAAGAAACGGCAGATTTGATTTTCAGCATCATAACAAAAGGTGAGCCCGATTTTTCGGCTATTACAAAGTAAGACAGAAAAGCTCCCCACATCGGTTCAAAGTGAGCCGTTGTGGGGAGTAATCTTTACACTCGGATTTCCATTCCGTTGTGGAAGGTCACCCGGATGTCATCCTTGCTGTAGACCGTGATGTAATCGCACATGGCGTACCAGGTTCCTTCGTCAAAGTAATCGACCTGCTCCGGCAGTGACCGCAGGACTTCCATGAAGTTCTCCATCATTTGTCGCTGTGCCTGCCGCTTGGCGATTGCCGCCTGTGTTTCTTCCAGCTTTGCCTTCGCCGTATCGAAACGCTGAACCAGGGTATCATAGCGTTTCTCGTACTCGGTCTGGTCCTGTGCGACACGGGCATTCTCATCAATGCAGTTCTGTATCAGTTCAGCGACCACATTCATCTCGCCATTCTGCTGACCTGCCTCCGCTTCAAGTTCATCGGTCAGGAAAGCCGTGTCTTTGATTTCTTCAAAGCCTGCAATGATGAGGTCACGCTCTTTGCAGAGAATGTTCAGAGCCTTGATAAAAATCTGCTTGATGGTTTCTTCGTCCAAATGCGGCGTAGAGCATTTTTCTTCGCCGTCAAACTTGTGATTGCACTGCCAGATGACCTTTCGGTACTTGTCGTTGGAGTGCCAGACCTTTGAGCCGTACCAGCTGCCGCAATCACTGCATATAATCTTGCTGGAAAAAATGCTCACGCTGCTGTTGCGATTCTTTCCCGGCTCACGAGCCTGCATCAGAATCTGCACACGGTCGAATACCTCCGGGCTGATAATTGCCTCGTGGTTTCCTTCCACATAGTACTGCGGAACCTCGCCCTCATTCTTCTTTTTCTTCTTCGTGAGGAAGTCCGTGGTGTAGACCTTCTGCAGCAAGGCGTCGCCCTTGTACTTCTCGTTGGTTAGAATGGATTGAACCACAGCCTTGCCCCAGACCTTCTTACCACCGGGAGTAGGTATCCCTTCCTCGGTCAGCAGTTTTGCAATCTGGTAAGGCGAGCGTCCTTGAAGGAAGTATCCGTAGATTTTGCGGACGATAACCGCCTGTTCCTGGTTGACCACAAGATTACCATCCTCGCCGCGGTCGTAGCCGAGGAATCTTCCGAAAGGGACCGTGACCTTGCCATCGGCACACCGCTTGCGCCAGCCCCAGGTGCAGTTTTCGGAAATGCTCCGGCTTTCTTCCTGTGCGAGGCTCGACATGATGGTTATGAGAAGCTCGCCCTTGGAGTCAAAAGTCCAGATATTTTCTTTTTCAAAATAGCATTCGCAGCCGTTGTCCTTCAGCTTTCGGATGGTCGATAGGCTGTCCACGGTATTTCTTGCGAACCGGCTCACGCTCTTTGTAATGATGAGGTCGATGCGTCCCGCCAAAGCGTCCTCTATCATTTTGTTAAAACCATCGCGTTTGAGTGTGTTCGTTGCCGTGATTCCTTCGTCAGAATACAGTCCGGCAAACTCCCAATCGTCACGGCTCTGGATGTACTGCGTGTAGTAATCGCACTGCGCTGCATAGCTTGTCTGCTGATCCTCCATATCGGTGGAAACACGGGCATAACCGGCTACGCGGCGTTTCTTTTTGCTGTTTATCGGATTCGCCGTATAGCGGTTCCTTGTGGCGGGTATCGTTGTTACATTCTTTGCCACATCTCCGTCCTCCCTTCATAAAAATGGTACTCAAGGCTTCCGTCCTCCAGCACCACGATTTTTTCGATGTTCTTCTCGAACTCCGATTCTTTGAAGCTCCACAGTCTGAGGATGCTTGCGGAAATCCGCCTGAGCTGGAAATCCGCATAGTTGATGCTGTGACAGTCCACGCCTTTTTTCTTCTTGCCCATGCAATACCAGTAGACCCAGCGGTCTCCCGACACAACACGGTGGTAGGTGTTGCCGCAGTGAGCACAGACGATTTTTCCCTGAAAGCAGTCCGTTACCGTAACCTCATGCCTCTGCGGATGAAGGTGCAGGTTCTCCCAGACCTTCATGCTGCCGTCTGTGAACTGAAACCGCAGATTGCCGTTCTTCTCAACCGTTATCATCGACACGGTGTTCTCAAACGCCTCGCTATCAAAGTCCTGCATCTCCATCATCTGTGCCGAAATCTTCTCCAGTTCCTCCTCGCTGAAGTTCACGCTGGAGCAGGTCGTGCCGATCTCTTTCTTGCCTCGGCAAATCCAATGGATGTAGGTCTTTCCCTTAATCTTTCCCTTTTTCCGAGTGAATGCACGACCGCAAGTACCGCAGACGATTTTCTTGGTAAACGGATAGGTCGGGACAGCCTCGGCTCTTTGTTTCAGGATTTCCTGAACCTTGTCAAAAGTTTCTTTGTCGATAATCGGCTCATGGCAGTCGGAAATGTAATACTGTGGTAGTTCACCACGGTTTTTGACCTTGTTGTGCTTGATGGGATCAGCTACAAAGCATTTCTGCATTCTGCGGTCACCGATGTAGATTTCGTTCCGCAAGATGGTGTTAAGGTTGCCGTAGCAGAAGTCGTAGCCGCGCCACGTCTTTGCTCCCATAGCCGCCAGTTCCTTCACGATGACATTCGGCGCAATGCCGTCCGCCATGCTCTTGAAGATGAACCGCACGATTTCAGCCTCGTCCTCCTGGATGATGTACTTTTCTCCATCGTAGCGATATCCGAACACCTTCTTGTTTCTTGCCACATCGATGCCGTTGGCGTAGCCCTTGCGGATGCCCCACTTGATGTTCTCCGAAGTGGAACGAACCTCCTCCTGCGCGAACGATGCAATAATGGTCATCATCAATTCGCCATCGCCGGAGAAGGAACTGATGTTTTCTTTCTCGAACCGAACCTCCACGCCGATTTCTTTCAGACGACGCACTGTAGCAAGAAGATCAACCGTGTTCCTGGCAAATCGTGAAATGCTTTTGGTCAGCACGATGTCGATTTTCCCTACCTCGCAGTCCTCAATTAAACGCTGAAACTCATCACGCTCCTTGATGCCTGTTCCGCTGATGCCGGAGTCGGCGTACACACCTGCGTATTCCCATTCTGGGTTCTTCTGAATCAAACTGCTGTAGTAGCTGACCTGTGCTGAAACAGAATGCATCAAACGCTCCGTGTCTCTCGAAACACGCGCATAGGCAGCGACCCTTTTACGCTTTGCCAAGGTCGGTGTTTTCGGCTCGATTTTCTTGATTGTTGCCACTGAAATCACCTTCTTTCCGCTACTATATATCACTCTAAAAGCCAGTTATATCAAGGGTTTTCCCGATAATAATGTAGCCGAAATCGGGCGATATTTTTCGAGCAGTTTTGTATCAATTATGGTGAATACTTCCTGGTCGATGATCCCTTTTTCAAGCATTGATTTTGCAATGGAGAGGGAGATGTAGTAGAGTTTTTCAGCCTGAAATTGTTTCTCACTCATCTGCGACACCTCCTCCAAATCTGTGAGCTACATAACAGCTGTGTGAGCAAAATTTGCGCTTGCTGTTCCCGTAAGCCGTGAACGACTTTCCGCATCCAGCACAGATGAATTCGTAGATTGCCTTGCGGTCGATCCTGTCTGCGTGTTCCGTCCACCACTTCTCACGGCACGCCTTGCAGCAGAAAATTCGTGTCTTTTTCTTTTCCTGCTGGACGAGCGCTTTTCCGCACTCCCGGCATCTGTCCATATCATCAACAGGCTTGCTGCCTGACACCATCAGACCGTTCCTGCGGCAGAAACTCTTTACTGTGTCCTTTGAAATGCCAAGTTCTCGTCCAATATCAGCGTATCCGAAGCCCTGCCTGCGGAAGCGTATGATTTTCTCTTTCTGTTCGTTGGTCATGAAAATCACCTCCTACAGGTAGCTCACGAAAATGCAAAATCTTAAGGTTTTTCAGAAAAAAACGTTGCGGGAGCTGTGTGAACCTCCAGAGAGTTTCAATGTTTAAGGCCGCACCTTTTGGGCGTTTAAGCCCGCAAACGCGGTATCCCCGAAAATGCGTACTTCCTTGCGGCCTTAAAACTGGCGCAAAAAATAACGCCCTCTACGGAAATGAATCCACAGAGGGCGTTGGTTAAGATTACTTATTCGGGATCTTCAGCTTCATACCGCTGTAGATGACATTGCTTTTCAGGCCGTTCAGATTGACGATCTCCTTATAGCGGCTGCCATTACCGAGATACTTTTTTGCAATTGCCCAGAGGGTGTCCCCATGCACCACGGTATGGATGCGGTAATTCTCCGCAGGTGTTGCGCCGACTACGGAGAGTGCGGAGACCTTGATGGGAGACATGATGGCGTATCTACCGCTCTCGTCCCGGTTGATGACGGCACGGTCACCGCTGACCTCATATACATACCAGCGGAGCTTCTTTACCCAGCCGGGAATGGATTTGCCACCATAATAGGTGCTACCCGTGATGCTCACGAGGTCACCAGCTTTGATTGCACTGGTGGGCTGGGTCGGTTCGACCGGCTTTACCTCACTGCCGAGAGCCGCCGTGACCTTGGATGCCAGATCGCCCATACGGGCATACATCCAGTTACCGGGGCAGCTCTTGTTGGCAAACCACCGATGGACGGTCAGAACCATCTCATTGCTCTTCGGACTGTAGTTCAGCGTTGCGGTTTTGTCCCCAAGCCAAATCAGCTTTGTCTTGCCGTTGCGCCTGCAGATGTCGGTGCAAAGTTCAATGAGCCGCTGGTACACCACATCCTTGAACGCATACGGCTCAGCGCTGTCACTGGCGCACTCGATGGTGACGGCTCTCTGGTCGTTGGCGTTGGAAGAAGAACACCAGCTGCGGTTCCTCTCTTCCACATACATACCGACTCTGCCGTCTGGCCCGATGCCGTAGTTAGAACTTGCCTGTCTGGAAGTTGGCAGAAAGATATTGCCCAGTGTTTCCACCGAGCACTGACCCACCACGCAGTGCGGTGTGATGCGGTCAATGCTGTGGGTGCGCTGTCCGGAGTGGTTCGGGCTGAGTTTGGTGTAGGACACCAGGGAACTGTTTGTGTAAGCCATATTATTCATCCTCCTTTTCACTGCGGTCATGAAGCTGCTCCAGCACGGATTTCAGCTTCTGCGGGATGGGCAGTCCCAGGTATGCGGCGTTTTCCAACAGGGACACGCCCTCGTTCGATAGGTAGAAGAAAATGACGGCAGTACGCATCACCGAGCCGCTGCCGATGACGCGGGTGTCGAGAATATGCCCGATGCCGACCAGGGCGAAGATGAGCACCTTTTTGAAAATGCCCTTGAATCCGACTTCGCTGGACAGCTTCTTATCCACCACGGCGCACATGATGCCGGTGATGTAGTCGATGACTACGAAAGCCAGAAGCGCATAAAGCAAGCCGTCACATCCTCCCAAGAACCATCCGAGCCAGCCGCCGATTCCGGCGAACACCACCTGAATGGTCGTCCAGAATTCTTTCATGTTGTTTGTCCTCCTTTGAAAGTTGAATTTGTGTATGAAAAAAGGCACTCCGCAGAGCGCCTTGATTCCGAAAAATATTCTTTATGTTACTGTGGTCAGCGACACCGTGTGCCACGAAGACCATGTGCCGCCATAGTTTCCTCGGATATATATCCTTGAGCCGTTATAGACGGTGTATCGCTGTTGAATGAAGTAGCTCTCCGGCAGAAAGACCTCCAGCATTCCGATTGTGGTGGTCGGAAAGTGCTTTTCCGTGGAAGCGGAATACGCAAAATAGTAGCCGGGAGTCTTTACATTGTTGAGGTCGGTGGTCGAGCCGTCCACTCTGCCCATTTTGCCGTGGACATTGACGCCATTCATGTGAATATTGCCGTCCACATCCAGCGTGGCTTGCGGGTTCGGCGTGTTGATGCCGACCTTCTTTTTTCGCAGCGCAATGAGCGGCGTGCCCTGCGGAACAGTAAAATACAGATCCAGACTGCTCAAAGAATAGAGCTTGTCTTGGATCTGCAAATGGAAGTCGTAGGAACTGTTGGCATCCAGATTGCACAGTTCCAAATTGGAGTAGCTGAAAGAGGTTCCGCTTTTTGTCGTGCCGGAATAGATGCTGGTGTAGCTGCCGTAACTGCTCTCACTGGTTTTCTTGTACCGATACCGCACATAAACCACGCTGTTTTTCTGCGTCCCGTCAACGGTCACAGCGGAAATAGAACCGCTGAATTTGAGCTGCATTTCCGCTTCAATGTCGTTGGTTCGTCGGAGCGTCACCGAGGATATCTTCGGCTTAGTGTACGGAATGACTGTCACCGTCCGTGAAGTTTCGGCGGTGTAGCCGCGGGAGTCCGTGACCGAGAGCGTGACCGTCACACTGCCGGACTTGGCGATCTTTCCGACCGTAATTGCAGCGCCGGTCGAATTGGATGCGGATAAACCGTTGCAGGAAGCGGTGTAGTTGGAAATGCTGGCACCGTTCTTCGCAGTCGCTGTTCCCGGTGTAACTTTGAGAGTCGAGTAGTCCTGTACGAACAGCTGATCGTTGCCCGTGAGGTTCTTTGTGGTCGTGTAGCTGTCGGCATAAGTGAATCCGCTTATGGTCGGAGCAGAATTGGTTGCCGTGGTCAGTACCGTGGCGGTCTTGCTTGAGGTGCTGCCGATCTGCGTAGACCCGCTGTAAGACGAAACCGCAAAGGTACCTATAAAGGACTTGATGGATGCCATTGCATTCAACAGCGTTGTCCTCTGCACCGATGTCAGCGTGACTGTGCGGTTCGCAGTGCCCTTCGACCAGGAAAGCCCGGAAATAGTCAGGATGGTCGCGCTGCCGTTTTTGAGCACCAGCGTATTGGTGTAGGAGGCTTCGTACACGGTCACATTGATGGTAATGGAAACCGTGGCATTGTCCGCCGTCACCGTGTTGACACTATTCACCACAGCACCGCCCAGCGTCTTGACCGTGGAACTGCCGGAAGTGCCGTAGACATGGTTGTACTGCCGCCTTGCTCTGACCTTCACCGTGTAACTGGTGTTCGGCGAAAGCGAGGAGAGCGTTATACTTGCACTTGTCCCTGCAGTTGTTGAGAACTGCGTCCAGCCTGAGCCGCCGTTTGTACTGTACTGCCAGACGTCCGCCGTGGCCGAGGATGTCGCGGAGATTTTGAACCCGTTTGCCGTGACATTCGATGTACTGAAGGTCACGGTAGGTGCGGAACGGTCGATGGTAGTCAGCGTCATGCTGCCGCCGTATTCCTGTGAACCGTAGATATAAACACGGGTCGAGAATCCGACCGCAATCGTTTTGCTGCCGTTGCTGTTGTGAGCCACAGTAATCGTGCCACTGACAGAACCTTTCTTTGCCGGGAAAACACGGTCATCCCAATAGGTACGGTCCTTTGAGTATACGGTCGTACCATTGATCGTTACAGTGGTCGTGTCAATGGTGTAGTAAGTGGATGCGCCACCGGTAGAGGTCAGCGTCCAGGAAAGTGTCGAGCTGTTACCGACCACATTCACGCTTTCTGAAATGTCCAGTTGAAGATAGCGCCCATCGTATGCCGCGCTTTTCCAAGTTGCCATAGCTTTCCCTCCTTAATCCAGAATGACGATGTTCAGCCCTTCGGACGCCGTCGGCATCGGGACAAACTTCGTTTTGCCCACGGTCAGCTCGCCGTCCACCGTGGTTTTCTTAGTCTGCGTTTCGTCCTTGTTCAGGGTAAAGATCACCTCATCGTTGTAATAACCGGCGAACTCCGTGTTCGTGATGACCGTCCGCTGAGACGATGCGCTGTTGGATACCTCAATGCCCCGCTTGTCGATCTTGACCTCCTGAGTGTAGATCTCGTTGGGAGCAGGCGTCCACTTTCGGGGAATCGCTCCTTCGGAAATCATGATGTCGGCGAGATAAATGGACGCATCCCGACAGTAGCAGTAAATACGCAACGTGGGGTCGGTCACATCCGTGAGCGTTACGGAGTAATCCGTCCAGTCAAACGCCGTGGACTTATTGAACAGGTACTTGGTTTTGTTCCCGTTGTAGGTCACATAGAAATACCCGGACATGGTCGAGGTTTTCTTTGCCCGAACCGAGATCGTATAAGTGCCGGGAACCACCCCTCGGATGTACTGCGACAACGAGGAGTATGCGCCCAACACAAAGCAAGAGTCGGAAATGGTGTTGTTCTGCGTATCGGTGGAGGTGTCGGTTTTTACCATACCGGAGTAGCTCCAATCATCCGTGATGCCGTTCAGCCCGGAAGAGTTCTGCACATAGTTGATGCCGCCGATGTACTGCTCCTGCATGGTGACGGATAGACCGTTCACAGTGTGCTGAATCTGAGACAGGCGGCTTTCGGAGCTTTGCAGCCGTTTTTCGAGTGTCCCTTGTTCGGTGGATACCGACTCCATTGTTTCGGTGAGGGTCGCCACATAGCTGTTCAGTCCATCCACGTTCTGCTGAAAATACGCACTTTTCTCCGCAAATTCATCGGTTGAAACATAGGCTCGAAGCACGACTTCGCCGCTTTCCAAATCCCACCAGGACGAGCCGTCCTGAGACTGGATAACGCCTGCCTTGATGATGTTTGCCACCAGAGAGCCGGAGGTGATAAAGTCTGCGACGATCTGCCCGTCCGCCGTGATGGCGGTTTCGTAGGGACCGTTGTAGCCGTTATGGGAAAAGCCCAAGCCGCCCACATTCCATCGCCAGACATTTACGGCTTCGTCAATGGATGGTGCGTCCAGAATGAGCAGTTCATAGGGCTGTCCATTTTCCTCCGCAGTGTGTATGACCACATAGCCGCCGCTCTGCCCGGTGATAAGGCCGGTGGCTTTGCCGATGGCGGTTTGGAGCAGCTTCGGAAAGCGTCCTACCGTGGATTCCACCTTATCGACCGTTGACTGCACCTCGGAGATGGTGGTGATCATGCTGGACTTGCTCTGCCCAAGGGAGATGCTCTTGTACCGCTCGGCAAGGGTGTCATACACCGTTTCAACGACCATAGCGGACACGCTGACACCGAGAGCCGAGTGCCGGATGGTGACGGTATCGCAGAGATTGACCCGTTCCAAGAGCGCCGAATACTCCGGCTGTTTCCATAGCGGCTCAAAGGAAACCTTGACCGTAGGGATGGTCGAACCCAGTGGATTTGCCTTGATATAGCTGTTGGCTTTGGCACGGAGGGCTTCTTCCGTAATGGATGCGTTCTCTGCGAACTGGTCAGAAAAGTCCAGAATGAGCGTTTTCGCCCGGACGATCTCCGAGGTCACAATGGGGAGCGTTACTTCCGGCAGCGTGACCACAGTCTCATTCTCTGCGCCTTCCGAGGTATACACCGCATACGGAAGCAGAGCCGTGTACACGCCGCTGTTGTCCTCGTCCTGTTCCAAGGCAGTGAGGTTCTTGCCGTATTCAATGACCACACCGGTCTTCTGTCCACGGTGGGAATGGAACTTCACCGTGAAGTTGTCCCACTCAAATTCGCCGTGCCACTGAGAGAGCATGGAGCCTTCCGTGCCGCCGAGACAGGCTCGGACGCTTTTCGGCTGCTTGACGGAGAATGCTTTCGCATCCGAGTAGTCCGTCCAGCCGGTAAAGCGTGTATCTCCCGACAGAAGCTGCGAGAGGATGAGCTGCGGAGAGCGGCTCTCCGTGGAAAACGGCAGAACCGGAACATTGGCAAGGTCATAGGAGATGTGCTGACCGTAGATGGTGACGATACCGTTCAGCGGCTTTGTGATGCGGTAGATGCGGAATGCCTGGTCTGCGGCGGTGTCGTTGGGTTTTGCCTTGACGATGCACTCCTTGGTGATAAGCCCGTAGTGCTGACCGCTGATAGGATATTTCAGCAGGCATTCAAACACACCGTTTCGCTCCTCAGTGACCTCGCAGGAGATGGTATCCGTCAGCACACCCAGACCGAAGGTGGAAAAAGTTGTAGCATTTGCGGGATAAAGTACGGGAATCATAGGCAGTCACCTCCTTCCGGGCATAAAAATACCACCGGGGATTTCTCCACGGTGGTTGGGTTGATGATTTGATTTTGTTCGACAAACCGGGATTTTATTCATTCAGCAAGTCTTGTAATTCATCCAAAAAACGGCAAACATGAAAGCCGTCACAAACGGCATGATGCACTTGAATCGATAAGGGAATATAGTATTTTCCGCCATCCTCATAATACTTCCCAAACGTAAATATCGGCAGTAGATAGTCATATCCTTTTTTTAGATTTAAGTTAAAGCCTTCAAAGCTTGTCCACGGTATCATCGAAACAGGGAAAGTGTTTTCCGGAGGATTAGGCTTTGCGAACATTCCCTTTCGTTCACCATAAGCGTCTATATCCTTTTGATAGTTCTGAAGAAACTCAGTATAGTCTGCTGTAAACTCAGTCCAAATACTCGAAAAGGTTTCAGTTTCCTTATGAAAGATTGTGTAGCAAGGCAGCATTTCTGAAAAAACACCTACCTGTCCGTTTTTATCTAATGCCGTCCTGAACTCTTCGTGTCGATTGAGGATTGTTGTAACCCCATATAAGAGAGTCGGATATAATTTTTTTCCATCCTTTTTCAACTTAGAAATATCGAGTTTTACCGTCATACTATATGTGCAGGGCGTATTGTCAAAATAGTGGTCGAAATACTCTTTTCGTGTCCAATTATTTATATCAATCTTTGTGAATTGCATCATTTATCCTCCGCAAATTCCGATTTGTCATTCTGATTTTAAAAAATTATACCATACTTTTATGAACTTTTCTACTGCCTGTATTTACAAGCACCGCCACCTCGGAACGACCTCAACCCTCCGCACATTTCCGTCACAGGCAATGGAGTTTTCTCCGGGCTTCAGCACCGGAAAGCCCTCTCCGGTGACGGCATCGTTTTTGAGGACAGTGTCCTTATAGCAGTTCATGTGTTCGCTGTCGATTTCAATGTACTCGTCCACACCGGCAAAGCCCCAGGAGCTTGTGCCCTGACCCTCCGGCTGAACCATGAGCCGAATCAGACCGCTGCCATAGATTTTGATATACGGTCGGCTCTCAAAGGCGGTCGGATTGATAATCGTCAGTTTGGAAGCATCTGCTGCAGCCGTCTGCTGTCCCGCAAAGCTGTATTTGTAAGGCTTGCAGTTGAAGGTAACCGTGAAACTGCCGACCTTGTTCAGCTGCTCTTCAATGTCCAGACTGCCGGAGATGACGCCGTAGCGGAAATACTCCGCATCATAGGAGTCGGTGATCTCGTGGTATCTGTCCGGCTCGGAATACAGCCAGCCCTTGATGTCCCGCAAGACGGATGCAAGGGCGGCGGTATTCTTCCGCACGAGGAACACCGTATAGGTCACTTTAATGTTGGAAAAGCGGCGGTTGGGGTTGATGATATCGCCGCTCCTGCCGGGAATGGAGATGAACTCCGTATCATAGCTTGGGGCGGAAAACACATCCTTCTTTTCGATATGCAGACCGAAATCAGAGGAACTGCGGCCGTTGTAGGTAAAATAGGTCATGCGAATACCACTCCTTTCCGCTGGGCGAACTGGTTCGCCGTTTCCATGACTTCGTTGGTCAGCTGGCGAATGTCCTCGCTGCTGTAGTTATTGAAAGTGGCAATGTTCAGCGCAATGGTGAAAGCGGATGCCGCCTTGCCGGTCACGCCATCCACCGCTGTGCGGACAGATCCGCTCAGATCGAAGTCCGTGGGCAGGGCCGTCTGCATATCGTGAGCAAGGTCGCCCATGACGCCGTTGATGTCCTCGGCCATGCCTTCTGCTGCCTTGACCGCTTCATCGCCGTTATCCTCAATGGAGCCGGACAAGCCCTTGACCAGCATTTCACCGACCCATGCCATTTCCTTCGAGGGCGAATGGATGCCGAAGAAATCGCAGATACCGTCCCAGATGGAGGAGATCCACCCGGACACCTTGTCCCACAGCCACGAGGCAAGCTGGGTAATGCCGCTCCACAGACCCTTGACGATGTTGCCGCCGATCTCCACGATCTTATACATCAGAGAGCCGAAGGCTTTCACGATGCCTGCAATGATCTGCGGCACAGCCTTGACGATCTCCACGATGATGGTCGGCAGATTTTCAATCAGGGCAACGAACAACTGCACGCCTGCCATGATGATTTTGTCGATGTTCCCGACCAGTGCATTGACGATACCGGAGATGATTTGCGGAATCGCCTGCACAATGGTGGTGATGATCTGCGGCAATGCCTGAATCAGCGAAATCAGCAGGTCGATGCCTGCCTGGATAATCTGAGGGATGGCGTTCAGCACAGCGGTGATAATGCCGTCAATGATTTTCGGGATGGCCTCCACGATTGCCATGATGATTTCCGGCAATGCCGTCACCAGCGAGGTCAGCAGCTGAATGCCGGTTTCAATGATCTGCGGAATGGAGTCCAGCAGAAACGTGATGATTCCGTTGATGATTTCGGGAAGTGCCGCAATCAGCACGGGGATAGCATCCAGAAGACCCTGCGCCAAGCCTGTAATCAGCTGAAGCGCCGCGTCCAGAATCATGGGCAGGCTGTCCACCAGTCCTTGCACAATCGTGACAATGGCCTGCACTGCGGCAGGGATAAGGGTAGGCAGAGCGTTTCCGATACCTGCCACCAGTGTGGTTACCAGCTGTACCGCCGCATCGATGAGCAGCGGCAGATTCTCGATCAGCGTGTTCACGATGGTCATAAGGGCTTGAACGGCAGCGGGAATCAGCTGCGGCAGGAGGGAAAGAATGGTGCTGAGCACCTGCGAAAACAGCTCCGTCACCGATTCCAGCAGTGTCGGCAGTAGTTCGCCCACCGCCGTCAGCAGCGCGTCCAGCACCGTGGGCAGTGCCGCGATGATGTTCTCAATGACGGGAGTAATGTTCTCCACCACGGTCTTGAAGGCGTCCACCATGTTGCCGCACAGCAGCTCCATGTCTGCGTTGGCATCACCGAAGCCAACAATGAGATTGGATACAGCAGATTTCAGCGCATTCATAGAGCCGGAGATGGTGGCTTCCGCTTCCTTGGCGGTGGTGCCTGCAATGTCCATGCTTTCCTGCATGACATGGATGGCTTCTACCACATCGGCGTAGGAGGAGATGTCATACTTGACGCCGGATATCTTCTCCGCATCGGCAAGAAGTCGCTCCATTTCCTGCTTTGTGCCGCCGTAGCCGAGTTTCAGGTTGTCCAGCATCGTATAGTTCTGCTTGGCAAAGCCCTGGTAGGCGTTCTGGATGGAGGACATATCCGTGCCCATCTTGTTGGCGTTGTCGGACATATCCGTGATTGCCATGTCCGCATATTTTGCGGCTTTCTCGGTGTCACCGCCGAGAGACTGGATGAGGCTTGCGGAAAAGCCCGTGACCGTCTCCATGTACTCGTTGGCGGAAAGACCGGCCGTTTTGTATGCATTGACGGCGTACCGCTGGATCTCCTGCGAGGAGTCCTTGAACAGAGTGTCAACACCGCCGACCAGCTGCTCGTAGTCCGCATAGGCGGCGATAACTTCTTTGCCGAGCTTCACGGCGGCGGCACCTGCGGCAACGGCCACAGCACCCATGGCGGCTCCCACGGTTTTCAGCACACCACCCAGCTTACTGAACTTATTCTCAGACTTTTCTGCGGAATCGCCCGCGTCCTCGACCTCTTCGCCCATATCATCCGCCGCCTCAGAGGTGTCCTTCAGTTCACGCTCCATATCGTTGAGGGCGGCCTCGGCGTTGTTCAGCTGGATCTGCCAGTTCTGGGTGCGGCGGTCGTTCTCGCCGAAGGAATCGGAGGCGTTTTTCAGTGCGGCACGGAGGGTTTCGATTTTCTGCTTCTGGGCTTCGATCTGATTGCCCAGGGCCTTGTGCTTTGCGGCGAGGGCATCGGCGGAACTGTCGTTTTTGTCGAACTGCGAGGTCACCAGCTTCATCTCGGAACCCAGCACCTTGAAGGACTGATTGATATCTGCCAGCGCCTTTTTGAATTCCTTCTCACCCTCAAGACCGATTTTCAGTCCGAAATTATCCGCCATGTGCCGTCACCTCCTTGTGAATGGCATGAAAAAAGCACTCCTTCACCGCATACTTGGTACAAAAATGTCCGAAGTACGAGGTGAAAGGGTGCCTGATGGTATGAAAAAGGAGCGCCCCTGAAACAGGTCGCTCCTCAATACTGTGTGTATTTGTCCTGTCAGAACAGTTCCACCCGTCCCAACAGCAGGTCGATCAGGTTGCAGTGGAAGATGCCGTTGTCATCATAAAAATTGTGCGGCACATCCATGCGGACGATGATCTTTTTGAAGAAATCCTTTGTAAGCATCAGTGATGACAGCTCGGCGGCTTCTTTTTTATCGGTATCCATGCGGAAAGCGGACTGAATATAGATTTTCTTATCCGCGTCATTCACCACGAAGTCGATCTCTTTCTGAATCTTACTGCCATCGGAGCGGTCGCAAACCACACCGACATCAACAGAGTACCCACGCCGCAGGAGTTCGTTGTAGATCATGTTTTCCATGATATGACCGGGATCGTACTGGCGGTAATTCAGCCGTGCGTTCCGAAGCCCGATATCCGTATAGTAGTATTTGTTCGGATACTTGAAATAGGTCTTTCCTTTGACATCGTATCGCTTTGCCATTGAAATGAGGAAAGAGTCGATAACATACTGCACATAGTTTGAAACCATTGCAGGATTGATTTTTTCGTTCTTCATAGACGTGATGGCATTTGCGATATTGGTCGGATTCGTCAGCGAACTGATCTGCGAAGCAAGGAAGTCCAGAATATCATTCAGAACATCCTCGCGCTCGATGCCATTGCGTTCTACGATATCCTTGACATACAGTTCACTGTAAAGGGATGTCAGGTAATCCTTCTTATCCTTGTCATCCTCCAAAGCCAGCAGTCGCGGCATACCACCATAAAGCATATAGGTATCCAGAGTTTTGCGTTCATCTCCGCCTACAGCGGAATAGAATTCCGCAAACGACAGTGGGAATACATGAATCTGTGTAGCACGACCGCGAAATTCTGTGGCGATGTCTTTTGACAGCCCCTTGGAATTGCTGCCGGTTACATAAACGTCAAGGTTTTTATATGCCTTGAGTTCATTCAGCATATCATAGATAGTGACTTCAATGCCGCCGTTTTCCTTGTCCACTACTTTCGTGGTGAGCTGCACCTCATCAATGAACAGATAGAATTTTTCATCCTTCCTGTCCCGGACGGTGCTTTCTACATATTCGCACAGAGTGATAGGATTCCTGAATTTATAATAGCGCCGCTGATCCAGTTCAATTTTCAGGATGTGGTCCTCAGGAACATTCTTCGAAAGGAGATACTCGAAAAACAGGTCAAAAAGCAGTACGGACTTTCCACATCTGCGTATGCCTGTGATGACCTTTATCTCGCCGTTCCACATACTATGAATCAGTCGATTCATATAAGTATCTCGATTAATCATTCAATTCACCTCGTACTTAGGACAAAACTGTCCGAACTTCTATGTGTAGTATACCACGCTTTTTGAAAAATATCAAGGCTGCGGGAAAAAGTTCACAAAGAAGTTATGACAAAAACGGACTAAGTACGAGATGAACTGCGTTGATACGATTCAAATCCCCTCCGGGATAATATCGTCAATATAATGTTCCCTCGCCGGGGTTGCCTGACCGTTATACTGCTTGTGGCACTCCCACAGGTCGAGCAGCAGACCGAAGGGCATCAGCCACACCTCATCCTGTGACAGATGGAGGTGGGCAAGGCCGTAATAAAGAAGCCGGGTAAACAGCTCTGCATCGGAGACTGTTACCCGACTTGCGCGTTTTTTGAGTCTTTCTCGCTTTCCACATTCCGCTTGGTGCCCTTGTAGAGTGCCTCCGTAATGGCGGTTTTGTATCCGGCGAGGTCGAGGGGTGTGGTCAGAAGCTCTACCACATCCTCGGTGAGCAGTTCCTTGGGATTCTCCTTATCCTTGAGGTTGTGAATAAGAATGCTCTGATTCGCCAGAAGCGTGATCAGCCACACAATCTCACCGATGGCCATTTCAAAGTTCTCGGATTTCATCAGCTTCTCGCCGAGGTTTTCCAGACCGCCGTAGCGACCGGCGATCTCTCTGGTTGCCTTGGTGGTAAGCAGCAGGGTGTATTCCTCATCACCGATGGTAATGGTTGCGGTTCTTTCGTTATCCATCATAAGTTACCTCCGTTAAGTGGATTTCTCGGGTGATGCCGCATAGGTCGGCTCGTATACCGTCTTATACCAGTTGGAAATGGTGGCCGCCGTCACGGTAGTATCACCCTCGGTGACCTCCGCTTTCCAGGGATGCGCACCCTTGGCGTCCGGCTTATTGCGGCGCAGAATGGTTCCCTCAATGGTGGGCGTGGAGAAGGTAATGCTGTCGCCCTTGGTGGCGAGATTGGTGGCCGGGATGCCGAACTTCACGCGATAGAGCCAGAAGTATTTATACTTGCCGTTGGACTTCTTCGCACGGAAGCCCACCGCCACAGGCTCCCCGCCGTCCTCGCTTGCGGAGACGACCACGCCGTTTTTGTCGATGGTCGCGCCTGTCAGGTCGGACGCGGCGGTCGCACCGATGTCATCCACGCCGAGTGACAGCGTGCCGCTTTTGAATTCCTTTACGATCTCCGCCGCGCCGTCGTCGGCGTAGAGAGTCGCTTCCGCCAGTTCCACAGAAAGCTCTGCGGTCATGGCCTTTGCCAGCTGCACCGGAGAAGCGTAGGTTTCCTCGCCGCTTGCGTCCTCGGTGATTTTGGCGTAATAGAGTTTGTCAAGACCGATGGTTGCCATGTCTTAAACCTCCAATTCATAGATTTGTGCCACATCAATGGCGTAGTGATGATAGCCGGTATCGGTCTCAAAGCCGATGTACCGGCGGTCGGTAATATAGAAATCCGCACCAAGAAGGGTACGGACGATAGCGTTTTTTACTTTGGTGTAGCTGCCCTTGGAATACAGAGATAGCCGTGCTTCCTGCGTCTCGCAGCCCGGAGTGTTGTCTGCGTGGAGTTCGAAACCGTCAGACATCGGGGTGAGCACCAGATAGGTGTCTGGGGCTTTGCCTGAGAACACGCCCGTTTCCACAGGAACACCGCAGTGCTCAGCGATGATTTGCAAATCGGATAGCAGGCTCATCGCTTTTCCACCTCCTCTTCCAGTGCCACGGTCATGGCATCGACGCATTCCTGTTTGGATGCGGTTTTTGCAGGTTTCAGAAACGGCTTTGCAGGCTGACCGTGCTTGTCGTATTCCAGAATGTTCGCCAGTTTGGCATTGCTGCCACCGTCCGAGCGTGGCTCGGCAAAGCCGACCTTGACATCGTGGTTGCCGCTGCGGTTCAGCTTGGCTGGGGACAGACCCAGTGCCCCCTCCAGTTCGCCCGTGGAACGGGAGTCATATTTCGTACCCCTGCCCACAACGGAGGAGAGGTTGCTGCGCACCTTGGCGAGAACCACCTCGCCACCGGCTTGCAGAACAGAATCCGCAACACTGTCAAAGTCGCTGCCCAAACGAGAGATTTTCAGGAGGAATTCCTCCGGCAGTTTCATTTCACACTTTGCCAATGGTCGATTCACTCCTTTTTGCCAGTACCTCCACATACATTCCACGGCCCTTTACATTCTCCACGGATACGATGTCGAACCGTCCGTCATCCGTAACGAGAAACTGGTCGGTAGTGACCGTAAGACCGGGAATGCATCGAAAGCGGAACAGGTCGGTTGCTTCGCTGAATGCGGCGAGGTTTGCCCACCGCTGGGAGCCGTGCCGGCCTTCCCGATAAACACGGATAGAAGCGAGGACTTCATCCTCGGAATGGGTGAAGCCCTCGCTGTCCTTGACCTGTTTCGTTTCCACGATGTCGGCAAAGCCGTTCATTTTACCGAAGGACATAGTCACACCTTCCAATCCCGGTCAAGCCGCAGAAGCAGATTGACCGTGTTCCACACCTGCTGAGCAGCATTGGTGTTATCCGCAAAAAAGCCGCCAGTGCTGCCGTCCCGACTTTCGTAGAAGTGGGAGGACAGCATGATGACGGCCTGCTCCGTGGTGGGCGGCATGGGGTTCTCTTTGTAGAACCCCTCCGGGATATGCTGGTAGCTTTCGGCGTAAGAAACAGCGGCGGTGATGTAGCTTTTCAGCAAGGCATCATCCGCCGTGTGTTCCAGAATGAGATTGGCTTTCACCTTGGTGAGCAGTTCATCCATCACCGCCGCCTACCTTCATCAGGCAGATGCCATCTTGAGCAGCTTGACTGCTTCGGGCAGCACCAGCTTGCCGTCCACACGCTCCTTGGCAACAAAGCCCACCATGCCGTTTCCGGCAAACAGCTCCTTCAGCTCCGCAATGGAACGGGAGCCACGGTCGCCGATGTTGTAGTAGCTGAAATCGCCGAATACGACTGCTGCCTTACCGGGAGCAGGAAGCGGGAAATACGCAGAGGTGTAGACCTTGTAGCCCAACACACGGTCAGGCTCACCCGCCTGCAGAGAGGGCTGCCACAGATACTGACCCGTGCTGTCCTTCAGCTTACGGAGTTCTGCAACGCAGGCATCGTTGGCAAGGAACACAGCGTTCTTGCGATAGGGACGCTTGAGAGAATACACCAGGTCGATGATCTCGTCGGCAGTTACCTTGCCGGGGGACTTTGTAGTCACACCGACCTGTGCGCCGCCGGTTTCAGCGAGGATGCCCAGAGGCTGACCGGTGCCGTTGCCGTTGATGAACGCATCCTCCTCAGCATTGGCCAGAGCCTTGCCGAACTGCTCCAGAATGTAGTTTTCCAGATTGAATGCGTTATCGTAGAGCAGCTCTTCGGTGACCTTGACCGCCACATGGAGCTTGTGGGCATCCAGAATGATCTGGTCAAAGGTAGCATCACCGAAAGTCAGTGCGCCGCCCTCCTCGATCCACGCAGCCGCAGGCTTGGTGGCTGCGATGTTGATTTTGTGCTCGCCGCTGGTGGTGATGGCGGTGCCGAGAGAACGCATAACGTTTTCCTCGTTCAACACCTGAATGAGACGGCTGTCATACTCATCCGGCACCAAATAGCCGCCATTGGCATCGATGCCCTCCTGCAGCACATTGCTGATCTGACGGAAGTTGGTACGCAGAGCGTTGAGCATACCGCTGCGATAGGCGTCGGTGGCACGGAAGCTCTTAGGCTTCTTATCCTCGGCGGTCTTTCCGTTCAGGGGCTTTTCGGTGATGGGTGCGGAAGTAGGCTTGGAAAGCTGTGCTTCCATCGCAGCCATTGCCTCCATGCGCTCGATTTCGGCACCATAGTCCTGCACCTTCTTTTCCATCTGGGCATAGGTCGCAGCATCCTCATCGGAAAGCAGACCGTCCTTGTCGCGCTTGGTCTCCACAAATGCCTTTGCAGCGTTCCAAGCCTGGTTGCGCTTTTCACGCAGTTCGTTGATAGTCATATTGAATTACCTCCAGTTTTTAATGAGATTGAGCCGATCCATAAGCTCATCGGCTTTTTGTGTATGGGTGGGTTTTGGTTCAATGGCGCATTTTGCGGCAATCTTCTCCATGAGAGAATTCACCACATTCGCCTTGGAATACAGCATGGAAACAGTGGGCACAGGCGCATCTTCGGACTCCGTGCCTCTCTGCATGATTTCGTCCGCAAAGCCAAGCTCCACCGCCTTATTTGCGTCCATCCAGGTTTCGGCATCCATGAGGTGCGAGAGCTTTGCACGGGACAGCCCGGTCTTGATTTCGTAGGCATTGATGATGGAATCCTTAACGCTGCCGAGCATATCGATGGCTTTCTGCATTTCCTCCGAATTGCCGAATGCCGCAGTCATGGGGTTGTGGATCATGAGCATGGACACCGGGGACACCAGTACCTTCGTGCCTGCCATAGCGATGACGGACGCTGCGGATGCGGCAATGCCGTCAATCTTCACGGTCACGTTGCCCTTGTAGTCCATGAGCATATTGTAGATTTGCGCTGCAGCCACGCAGTCTCCGCCGGGGCTGTTGATCCAGACAGTGATGTCGCCGGAGCCCGCCATCAACTCGTCTTTGAAAAGCTGCGGGGTGACGTCATCGTCAAACCAACTTTCCTCGGCGATGGTCCCGTTCAGGAACAGTGTCCTCTCCTGAACCTGCTCCTGTGTCTCCTGATCGCTCACCGTTCGGGTCTTCCAATTCCAGAATTTCTTCATCGGATTTTTCCTCCTTTCCGTCATCAGTAGGTGTATTTGCAAAAGCCCCGGCATTTTTCAGCGGGAGCATATTGCCGTTAATGAGATACAAATCGCCGCCATCCTCTGCCGGGATACGGTCGAGGTTTTCCAGCTCACGGATGTCGTTGGCGGACATCCAACCGTTCTGACGGCCAATGGCGTACCCGTTCATGCGGCTCTGATAATCGCCGCGGAGCAGACCTTCCAGATTGAACTTCACGAAATACGCCGCTTTTTCGTCCGAGGACAAAAGCGACCGCTGAATGGATTGCTCCCAACGGATGACCCAGGGGTCAAGCGTGTATTTCACGAACTCCAAGGACTGCTGCTCGATATTAGAAAAGCTCGACTTTTCCAGATCACCGACCATGTGTGGCGGGACTCGGAAAATTCGAGCAATTTCATTGATTTGGAATTTGCGGGTCTCAAGGAACTGCGCCTGCTCCGGCGAGATGCCGATGGGCGTGTACTTCATGCCTTCTTCCAACACGGCGATCTTATTTGCGTTTCCGCTGCCGCCGAAGGTGGACTGCCAACTTTCACGCACACGCTGCGGATCTTTGATGGTGCCGGGGTGTTCCAACACACCACCGGGCGCCGCACCGTTGGCAAAGAACTTGGCTCCGTACTCCTCGCAGGCAATCGCCATTCCGATAGCGTTTTTCGCCATTGCGATGGGGCTGTAGCCGACCAGACCGTCAAAACCCAGGCCGGGAATGTGCAGCACATCCGAGGGCTGTAGCGTTACGGCGAACTCCTTGTTCTTAATGGCTTCATCCGAGCCACGATAATAGGTGTAGTACAGCCGACCACCCTCGTCTCTGTCCACCGACATCTTGTTCGGCATAAGCGGGTACAGAGCCACGATCTCGTTCTTACCATTGTGGATGATCTGCGCATAGGCGTTGCCCCAGAGGAGCAGGTGCGTCATGAGGGTTTCGCGGAACACAAAGGAACTCATCTCCGGGTTCGGCTCATCGTGGAGTAGCCGATACAACGGATGGTCGTGAGCCATAGCCTTGCCGCCGCTGTCCGTGTATTTGTATAGATGAAGCGGCAGTCCTGCGACAGCTTCCGACAGAATGCGGACACAGGAATACACGGCAGTCATCTGCATAGCAGAGCGCTCAGTCACTGTTTTGCCAGAAGTTGTGCCGCCGAAGAAGAAGCCGTACCCGCTGCCGGATGTCCGGTTTTGGGACTTGTCACGAGATTTGAATAAGCCAGAAAAGATGCCCATTGACTTGACCTCACTTTCTTTTTGTTTTTGGATATTCACATACTTGACAGAGCGAGAAGAAAGATGTATCCTTTGATTACAGAATTTCTGGATATCCATTAAAGCGAAGGAGATGATTAAATGCTTGGTAGGCCCAAAAAGAGAGACAGTCGTGAAAAGCAATACTGTGTCCGTCTCAATGATAAAGAAGATGAAATGCTTGCTTTTTCCAGCAATGCGACTGGCGTTCCCAAGTCTGAAATCTTTAGAAAAGCTCTGCAGGAGTACTGCGAAAAGGTAAAACTCCGGCAGGCAGCAGAAGAAATTGGGGATGACACATCGTGGGAAGATGACCGCATTAGTCTACAACGTGTTGTTGAATGCCCCTATTGCAAAGCAAAAAATCGCATCGACTTGGAGGATGAAGGAACTGTTTCCACTTCCGAACGGCAGATGGGCGATGAGGTAATTTACGAATTTGAGAATATAGAGTGTCAGTGCCATAGCTGCGGACGATCCTTCGCAGTGTCCGGATATATTAGTGAGTACCCCATTGGGGCATTCAACGCTGAGAGTCTTCATGTGACACCTATTGAACCTTTGCCAGATGAAACAACTCACGCTGTTGTTTGCCGCGACTGTGGTGCAGTGCTTGAGCCGGGTACAAAACAGAAGCTCTGCCCCGATTGCCGTGAAAAGCGCAAAGCCAAGTGGATGGAGCGCCTTAAGGATGGGGCAAAAATTGTTGGCATTATCGGTGTAGCGGTGGGCGCTGCATACTTGGCTACAAAGGGAACCAGCGACTCTGATGAATCGACAGATGACTTTGAGCCGGAATCCCTGGGTGATGATTCTTGTCGTAAATTCAAACTCCTTATGAAATACCCCGATGGTACCGAGGAGGAAGAGGATGAACTCTTCGATTCCGAAGAGGAGGCAAAAGAGTACGGGGACTACATGATCTCCTGTTCACGGGAAGGTGCGGAGACACTTTATATGTCTAACCCAGGTGACTACCCTTTGGAGGATTATGAAGACCCCGATTATGAAGTGATCGAAACGGAGTGATTAACAATATTGGTACTTTGTATCAATTACGCCTGTGACTGGGTTCAAATAACAAATATGGGGTGCCGGTATACCTGCCCAATGAAGGAAATCGCTGGTGAGCTGTACTCCCGTTTTAAGAACCAGTGGCATCGAGTATGGGAGTACACCTCAGAACTGACATCAGAATTTCGCTAACAGGCAATTTATAAAAACAGCAGCCCTCTGCTGTCATAGACCGACTCGATAGTGTCGTTGCCGCATCGGATGGCCCGATCAAGGGCCATAACGGTGGCAACGGCACCATCGATTTTCTCCGTAGATTTCTCCTTGTCCGGTTTGATATTGCCAGCAGGGTCGGTGCGGATGAAGATGTTGTCCATCATCCAGCGTAGAACGGGGTGCCCTCCGTGAGCGATTTTCTGCTCCAGCACCAACTTCATCAGCTCCTTAGTGGGCGGGGACATATCCTTGAACCCCTGTCCGAAAGGAACAACCGTGAAGCCCATGCCTTCCAGGTTCTGCACCATCTGCACAGCACCCCAGCGGTCGAAGGCAATCTCCCGAATGTTGAAACGCTCACCCAGGCTTTCGATAAATTTCTCAATGTAGCCGTAGTGAACGACATTGCCCTCGGTGGTCTGCAGATATCCCTGCCGCTCCCACACATCGTATGGCACATGGTCACGCCGGACTCGCAGGTCGAGGTTGTCCTCCGGTATCCAGAAGTACGGCAGGATGACGTACTTGTCATTCTCATCTTCTGGCGGAAACACCAGAACGAACGCCGTAATGTCCGTTGTGGACGAAAGGTCCAGACCGCCGTAGCAGATGCGACCTTCCAGATCATCCTCGTTGACGGCGAACTCGCATTTGTCCCACTTGTCCATCGGCATCCAGCGAATTGCCTGTTTGACCCACTGGTTGAGTCTCAGCTGTCGGAAGGAGTTCTCCTCGCCGGGGTTCTGCTTTGCCGACTCGCAGGCGTCTTTGACCTTGTCGATGCCAACCGTGATGCCGAGAGAGGGATTGGCTTTCTTCCAGACCTTCGGGTCCGTCCAATCGTCCGATTCCTCCGCACCGTAGATGACGGGATAGAAGGTGTGGTCGATCTTTCGACCCTCGATGATATCTTTTGCTTTCTGGTGAATCTCATAGCAGATGGATTTCGTATCGTTGCCGGCCGTGGTGATGAGGAAATACAGCGGCTGCATACGGGCATCGCCGGAGCCTTTGGTCATAACATCGAAGAGCTTGCGGTTGGGCTGGGTGTGCAACTCATCGAACACCACGCCGTGGGTATTAAATCCGTGTTTGTTGCCCACATCGGCAGAAAGCACTTGATAGATACTGCCTGTTGGCTGGTAAATGAGCCTCTTCTGGGAATCCAGTATCTTGACCCGCTTTGAAAGCGCAGGACACATCCGCACCATATCTGCTGCTACGTTGAAAACGATGGACGCCTGCTGACGGTCGGCAGCGCATCCGTAGACCTCGGCTCGTTCCTCTCCGTCACCGCAGGTGAGCAGAAGCGCCACCGCAGCAGCAAGCTCGGACTTGCCCTGCTTTTTCGGAATCTCGATGTAGGCAGTATTGAACTGCCGATAGCCGTTGGGCTTGAGAACACCGAAGATGTCCCGAATGATCTGTTCCTGCCAGTCAATAAGCTCGAAAGGCTTTCTCGCCCAGGTGCCCTTGGTGTGGCAGAGGCTCTCGATGAACATGACGGCGTAATCCGCAGCGTCCGTATCATAGTGGGAAGTTTTCTCCATGAACCTTGTGGGCTTATATGTTTTCAGTTTTCTCGTAGAGACCACCTCCTGGGCATAAAAAATACAGCCCTGTGGCTGTTTCGGAATATACGAGAGAAAGAGCCTTTCGGCTCAGCCTCTTTATGGAATTATTGGGTTACCAGTTCTCGCTGTGGAGCAGAAGCTCCAGCGCAAGCTGCGTGTTCTCATCGGCGGGTTCGATGTCCCAACCTCTGTCGTAGTTGCAGACGATGTATCCGTTGCGCTTGAACATTAGCTTGGAAATGCGTCCGCCGTCGATGCCCCACTCGGAACCTTTGTCGTACTGCTTCATCCAGTAGTGAAAAACCTCGCCGTTAACTCTGATGCTGCCTTCTTTCCACATAACTGTGTACCTCCGTTTGTTTTGTTGTGAGTGTATATTACCTCTGAAGTACGGATATAGCCAGTTACATCGGAGATATATACTACACAATCATTGGGGGTGGAAACTGTGTATATTACAGCGGTTCTCCCGTGAGGATGAAATGCACATACTCGCTGCGGTGTTCTTCGAGGAATACCACCAGTTCGTAAAACCGCATCTCATTGGCAATGTACTGTACCATCAGCACATCAAACATATTAGTGCATCCGGTCTTGCGGACGGTAAGAATCTGCTCTCGGATTTTCTCATTCATTGTCGCACCTCCGGCAGATGTCCTCGCCGTAAGCCACGCTTAAGCCGCAGCCGTTATCCCAAGCAACCATGATGCTGCCGATATCGTCCACCCCTCGCACGGTGCCTTTCGTGCCGACAGGCGGTGCCTGGGGATCGTCCATCCGAACAAGCTCTACACGGCTGCCGACCGGATATTCCTTGCGAATACGCTCGACCGTTTCCTTACTTGGAAATCTCATGTTCTGTACCTCCGTTTTTGAAAGCTGAAGAGCCGGACAGGTTCTTCAGCAGGATTTTTCGAGCGGCCTTGTATTCCGCGCCGATGAAGCCCAACCGAAGTAGAAAGCACCGAAACGCATATTTCTCGTTGTCGGTGGGCTTCTCGGTGGAAGTTACACGCTTTTGCGTCCGCGCCATTTCGCACAGCTTGCAAATGAAGGTGTCGTAGGCGTTCATCTCGTCCGGGGTGGGAATCGCCGGGAACCAAGGGAAGGATACCTTCGTGTCGGTAACTTCCAATGGCAGGTCAGCGACTCCGAGGGCTTTCTTGATAAGACTTCCCTTGGCTGTGATGAGTGCCTTGAGATTTTCCAGATTGCTGTCGGTGAACAGGCTCTTCGGCATGGAAACGCAGACGGCGCAAGGCTCGTCCTCATCCTCGGTGTGGCTCTGGTCGATGTCAAAGCCCTCATCGTAGATATGCTCAAGCAATCTTTCAATGACCTCGCTGTCGGCATGGTCGTCAAAGGAAAGGCTGCCGTTTCGGTCGATGGTGAAGCAGTCCACCTGGTAGGCGCAGGACGGAACCCCCAGGTACTTGGCTTCACAGCCGAGCCACTGTGCGATGGTCTGTACCAGCCGCTTGCGTTCCGCACCCTGGGCGTTAATTGTAATCGTCATTTAAGTGACCTCCTTGATTTTTGGTAGTCACATATTCGCTCTGAACGCTCTGAATAGCAAGGCTCAGATGAGGAGAATGATGTAGATTTATTCGTCGCGGGACTGTGCAGACCACACAATGCTGTGCGCGTCATTCGTCATGGGGCGCTACCTCGCTATACTTGTATTCCTTGCCGTCACGCAGAACGCTGACCTTTTCATCCGAGCCGACCTGCTCGATGTACCGTTTTACGATGACGTCGCAGAACTTCTCATCCAGTTCGATGGCATAGCAGATGCGGTCGGTCTGCTCACAGGCAATGAGCGTAGAACCGGAGCCGCCGAAGGGGTCGAGCACCACGGAGTTTGCCATAGAGCTGTTCTGAATGGGATAGGCAAGCAGCGGAATTGGCTTCATGGTAGGATGGTCGCCGTTTTTCTTGGGCTTGTCGAACTCCCAGATGGTGGGCTCTTTGCGCCCGGTGTACCACTGGTGCTTGCCTTTCTTCTTCCAGCCGTAGAGGCACGGCTCGTGCTGCCACTGGTACGGAGAGCGTCCCAGCACCAGGGACTGCTTCTTCCAGATACAGCAGCCGGAAAGATAGAACCCAGCAGCGTCAAAAGCCTTTCGGAAGTTCAGCCCCTCAGTGTCGGCGTGGAACACATAGATGGAGGCATCGTCCGCCATGACCTTCTCCATATTGGAAAAGGCATCGAAGAGGAAGTCGAAAAACTTCTCCGATGCCATGTTGTCGTTTTTGATTTTCCCGGCACTGCCCTCGTAGTTCACATTGTAGGGCGGGTCGGTAATAACGAGGTTCGCCTTGCGGCCGTCCATGAGTGCGGTGTAGGTTTCCTCTTTTGTACTGTCGCCGCAGATGAGCCGGTGCCGTCCCAGCGTCCAGATGTCGCCGGACTTCGTGAAGGTCAACTTTTGCAGCTCGGCATCCACATCAAAATCATCCTCTTGGATGTCCTTACCGTCGTCAAACAGCTTTGACAGTTCTTTCTCGTCAAAGCCGGTGAGGAGCGGGTCAAAGTCCGCCGCCTGTAAGAACTCGATCTCCACACGCAGAAGCGCTTCGTCCCATCCGGCATCCATCGCCATGCGGTTGTCGGCAATGATGTAGGCTTTCTTCTGGGCTTCGGTGAGGTGGTCGGCAAAGACGCACGGCACCTCGGCGATGCCTTCCTCCTTGGCGGCAAGAATACGACCGTGACCGGCAATAACGCTATAGTCACGGTCGATGATGACAGGATTGATAAAACCGAACTCACGGAGCGAGGAGCAGAGTTTGTTGATCTGCTCCGGCGAATGGGTACGGGCGTTATTGACATAGGGAACCAGCTTCGTGATAGGTACGAGCTGCATCTCGGTCGTTGTTTTCATTAGACCAGCCCCCATTCCGCAAATTTCTCGAAGCCGCCGACCGAGTGGATGTAGTTTCGGGCGATCTCCACGATTTCGGCGTAGGGTCTGCCGTCCACGGCATCGTCCCCAATAGCGCAGCAGAGTGTCACGGGCTTGCCGGTTTCCTGGGCTTTGAGAAAAGCATAGATGTTGACAGACACATCTGCCTTGGATAGATCCTTACCGTGCAGACCGCCGCCTGTCACCGAGTCGGCCATATCCGAACCGAGCTTACGGTTGGCAACGCCGGTGTCCACATCGATGCCGCCCGTCCAATCGCCGAGCGGGTTGATCTCCGCATCGGGATAAATCTCGCGCAGATGCTGTGTCTCGGCATTGCTCTGACAGAGGATGAGCCGGTCGCCATCCAGGATGTACTTGCCGTCATTTGGATACACGGAGAAAATGTTCCGTGCGATCTGCGACAGCATTTTCTGCTCTTCAGTCACGGGCATTCCCTTGAAGATGCCGTTATCGCCACAGCGGACGCCGTCTGCCTGGTTATCGGCAAGGTGACCGTCCTGTGGCACTTCCACATAGTCCACGGTGAGATTTCCGGCAATGCGGTGAACGGCAGCGGTGACACCCGCCTTGTCCAGAGAAACAGAAGTTTCCGCAATGATGTGGCACACACCGTGGCCGATGAGGACTTCAACAGCGATGCGGGGATTTTCTGCTTTCTTGTATGCCAGGTCAACGAGCGCACCGGCAATTCTGTCTGCCACCTTATCCGGGTGGCACGGATTTACTTTTTCAAACATGGTGTTACCCCTTTCTCGCACGGAGCAGGCGTTCCATAAGGTCATCCTGCGGCGTAGACTCGCCGTATTCCGTGCTGCAGTTTTCTTTCACGATCTGGAAGATCTCATTCCAGAGCCGAACCGCCTGGTTCATGTAGTTGATGCCGATGTTAATAAACGGAGACGGGATCGGCTTTCCCGTGGTGGGGTGCTTGGAGAGGAAACCCATGCGGTTGGTCATTTCCTCGCACTGCACCCAGCGGGCGGAACACATGGCATAGCGCTCCAATAGCTGCGGCGACACCTTTGCGGCACAGCCGATGCCTTTGAGCCACTGCCAGGTTTCCGTGTAAATTTCCTGCGCCTGCAGGACTCTGCCGTCCCGCTGCTCGGCGGAAAGAAAATCATGGGGCTTCGGCATGACAACACCCTCGACTTCGGGAATATCCAGCACTTCAAGTTTTCTGCCGCCGGGATTACCGCTTTCGGCTTTGTCCTTGACTGCGGATTTCTTCCTTCCCGCACCGGGTCTTGCGCCGCCGCGCCCTCCCGTGTTATTCGATTTTGTGGGCATCCGAGTTCACCTCCCTTAATTACCCTTTTGATTTCGCCTTTTTCGCACACGTGACCCCGGGCCGTTGCCCGACCGAGAGGGCCGTAGAGATTTGACCGCCCCTACCGCAAACAATTGCATTTTCGTAAAATCTGTGTTATAGTGAATTCGTTCCAATTGTTGGTTATGGTGACAAGCATTTTTCTACTCAACGGAATCCCAGTCAACACAGTTTCGCTCTTCCTTGCACTGGTTCAAACACTGATTGCAATGAGAAGTCTAAAGGAGGAACTTGAGATGGTAAACGGATATAACACGGTGGTATGCGGCGCGCACGGGGCGGCCTGTTTGTAGCTGTGGAAACCGCAGGAAGAATGCGAATAGCCTTAACAAGTGCCGATAGTAGGTTCGATTCCTACCCGCTCCGCCATAAGAGGTCATCCTTCTGGGTGACCTCTTTTTATCTGTCACCAAGGTCATGGTGTATCTTCGTGTGGCAAGACTGGCACAGACTCATGAGGTTCTCTCTTGCGTGAGTGCCGCCTTTGGAAACGGGCAGAATGTGGTGAACTTCCTGCACCGGAGTCAGCCGACCTTCCTTGAGACACATCTCGCAGAGGGGATGCTCCGCCGCATAGCGGTCACGGATACGCTTCCATGCTCTGCCGTACTTGCGGTTGACATCGGAACTGCGCTCGTATTTATCATATTTGCGGCGTTCCTCCGTGCGGTGCTGCTCACAGAACTGTCCGTCACAGAGGTTGGGGCAGCCAGGGTGGGAGCATGGTCGCAGCGGTTTCTTCGGCATCGTTTCACCTCCTTGGGCATGAGAAAAGCCCCACGGTATTGCTCCCATGAGGCTATCCTTGATTCTTTTTCGCTGATTCTATCATACCATAATGGTGAGGTGGGCATCTACGGACAAAGCTGGGTATTTCCGGCGTCTTTCAAATTTTAATGGGAGCGGTGGGCAGCTTCACCGCAGAAAGGGCTGCTTTGTGCCATCTGCGGATGGTGCTTTCGTCCGCATTCAGCTCACCGCCAATCTGCTCCCAGGTCATGTTGTGGATGTAGCGGTAGCGCAGAACCATCTGCTCGTTGACACTCGTAACGGTGTCCACCGTCGACCGAATCTGCCGTTTCAAATCAACGAGGGTGTCAATCTCGCTGTTCACGACCTTTTCCAAGTCCATGATTTTCTCCAGACACCGCACGAAAGGTGCATCCGTGTGGCGGGAGGTTTGAACTTTCTCTTCCCACGACGGGGACGAGATGCCGCAGGCCATTTCCCGAAGGCGGCTGATTTCCTCAATGTTGGAGTTGATGCGCTGGTCGAGGCGGTAAGCCTGACTGAGATATTCCTTTGCGGTCATACGGCATACACCTCCTCGTTCATTCTCTGAATCAGTACCTCGCCGTTCAGGTCGGTCAGCACCTCAAACCAACCGGAGCGGAAGAAGCGCTCACAGTCCTGCTTGATGTATCGTGCTTCCTTGTCATGCGGAAACTTTTTCAGACGGCGCAGTGCTTTGGTGTAATCCTTTGCTGCCTGTACGATAATGGCGTTTGCAAGGTTCGTATAACAGTTTTCCATTCGTTTATCCCTCCAAATCGGCCTTGACCGCATCGATGAGTGCGGTCTGGGTCTTTTCTTTTTTGCGGAGCGCAGTCATGATGCGCTCGTCGATGGTGTCTTTGGCAATAATGTGGTGAATGACCACGGTATCGGCGGTCTGTCCCTGTCGCCACAGTCGGGCGTTGGTCTGCTGGTAAAGCTCCAGCGACCAGGTCAGCCCAAACCAGATGAGGGTCGAGCCGCCTGCCTGCAGGTTCAGCCCATGACCGGCAGAAGCCGGGTGGATGAGTGCCACGGGCAGCTCACCGCTGTTCCATCTGCGGATGCTGTCGGAATCGTCCAGCAGACCGAACGGGATGTATCGTTTGTGGAGCCGCTCGGAGATGCGCTCCAGGTCGTGCTTGAACCAGTACGCCACAAGGACGGGTTTCCCATTTGCGGCTTCGATGAGATCCTCCAGCATATCCAACTTGCGGTCGTGTATCTGAAACACACGCTTGTCCTCTCCGTAGACTGCTCCGTTTGCCATTTGGGAGAGCTTATTCGCAAGCGCTGCGGCGTTCCCGGCGTCGATTTCTTCGCCTTTCAGCGAGATAACCAGGTCTTGTTTCATGGCATCGTAGGCTTTGCGCTCTGTTTCGGATAGCATCACAATGGCGTCATTATGAACGCACTCCGGCATATCCAAATGGTCGACGGCTTTCATGGAGATGGTGATGTCGGAGATGGCATCGTAGATTTGTTCCTCCGCACCGGGCAGCGGCTTGTAGCTGAACACCACCTGCCCGTTGCGCTTATCCGGGCGGAAGAAGGTGTTGCGGTAATGGGTGATGAACCGACCGAGCCGCTTGCCCATATCAAGGATGCGGAACTCTGCCCAGAGATCCATAAGACCGTTGCTGCTTGGCGTGCCGGTCAGGCCCACGATGCGCTTGATGCCGGGACGGACTTTCAGAAGAGTTCTGAACCGCTTTGCCTGATAGCTCTTGAAGGAGGACAGCTCATCGATGACCACCATGTCGTAGTCGAAAGGGATGCCGCTCTCATCAATGAGCCACTGGACATTCTCCCGGTTGATGATGTACACGCTGACCCGCTGCCGGAGTGCCGCCTTGCGCTCTGCTTCTGTACCGACAGCCACCGAGTAGGTCAGCCCATGCAGATGATCCCACTTGTGGATTTCCGCAGGCCATGTATCTCTGGCGACACGCAGCGGAGCGATGACCAGCACCTTGCGAACCAGAAAACTGTCGAGGCAAAGGTCGAAGATGGCGGAAAGCGTGATGATGCTCTTACCAAGACCCATGTCGAGGAATACAGCGGAGATTGGATGCTCCAGGATGAAGTTCGTGGCATACGCCTGGTAGTCATGCGCCTTGTATTTCACTGAGTATCTCTCCAATCTGATCGGGGCTATCGATGCAGTACACCGAAAAGCCGAGTGCTTCTAACTGCCTTTTTCGCCTTACTTGCAGAGGGCGGAGTGTTTTGCCCGGTGCTTTCAACTCAATGAAGGCGATTTTGCCGTCGGGCAGGAGCACCAGACGGTCAGGTACTCCATCGAAACCTGGACTTGTAAATTTCAGTGCAAGACCGCCCATTGAACGAACGGTCTGTACCAGCTTTGCTTCTATTGTTTTCTCACGCATAATGGCCTCCTGTGTTCTCAAAACCCGAAAAGTCCTTTACGTGCGCAAATGCGGGTATTGCGTGCTTGTTGCTCTTTATTCCTTCTTCTTTCGATATATAAGAAAGGTTAGGAACACAGGAACAAGACCGCCTGTTTTCTTTGGTACTTATGGGGCTGCCGCCGTTCCCATGAGATGTTCCCATAAATGTGCCGAGCGGATATGCTTCTCCCCGGAACCTGTTCCGAAGGATGTCGGGTACAGTCATTTTCATTAGGAACACTCCTTGGGAACAAAAACATACTGCGGACCGTAAAGCGGGATACGCACCTTGCTGTCCAGCCGCTTCCAGCCAAGACGGGCAAGGATGGCGGTCAGCTCGTTGCTGTCCGTTCTGCGGATATTGGCACGTTCCTTGCCGAAGCACTCGCACCAGATCTCCATGTTGGACACCTGGGTGCGCTTGACCGTACCATGTTTTGGGTATCGCCGAAGTCGCTGCCGGTGAGGAAATTGCGGCGCTCGAAGATGTCCATGCCGTCCCAGCCCTCCGGGAGCAGCGTGTCGAGATACAGACGGACAAGCCCTTCACGCTCATCGGACTCCATTGCCTCCCGCTGTTCTGCCTTCGACAGGGCTTCCAATTCGGCGCTCAGATATAGCTTCTCGCCCTGTTTCACATACACCAGCGTTTCCGCCCAGATCTGGCAGATGAGCTCCGGGGTCAGATCCCAGGAGTGCTTGATGCCCGTACCCGGCGTCTTGACCGGCCAGAAGCGGCGGTTTCCGGTGGTGTCCCGCAGATAGCCGGACTCGGCGTTGGTTGTGCCGAAGAACACGCACTGGCGCAGGTGCGATGTAGCTCTCTTGCCGAATGTCGCACGGTAAATATCGTTTTGCCGGGAGAGAAAGGAACGCAGCGTCTCCACCTCGGCTTTTTTCAGTCCCGCCAGTTCGCCGATCTCCAAGATCCAGTACCCCTGCAGCTTCTCGGCAGCGGTCTTATCCTTGGTGTCGCCCAGGTTCAGACTGTCCGAAAACCACTCTCCGGCCAGCTTGGCAATAAGGGTACTTTTGCCCACACCCTGAGGACCGTTCAGCACCAGCATGGAGTCAAATTTGCAGCCGGGATACAGCACACGCTTGATGGCAGCGCAGAGGGTCTTCCGGGTGACAGCTCGGACATACCCGTTATCGTCTGCGCCGAGGTAGTCGATGAGCAGCGTGTCCACACGGGGAACCTTGTCCCACTCCGGCAGATTTTCAATGAACTCCCGAATGGGATGGTAGGAGCGGTCGTCCGTGACCTTCGCCACGGCAATGTCATAGTTTCTTGCAGAAAAGGTGCCGTAGTGGGAATCCACATAGCTGATAAGCTGGGCATCATCCGCATCCCGCCAGAATTTCGAGGGGTGCCGCCAGGGCACATCGCCCTTGATCTCCATGCCGTCCAGAAGCTGATTGAACACCAGCGGTTTCAGAAGCGGATCATTCATGAGGATCACGGTGAGGTTTTGCAGCGTATTTTTCACTTTCCCGGCCTTATCCAGTTCCAATGCCTTCTGCCAATCCTCATCGGTGAATTCCTCGCTTGCCTGGACTTTGCGCTCCTCGGCAAAGACCGCTTTGACTTTCTCGTCCTTGAGGGAAAAATCCGACATTGCATGGAAGGACGGCAGCTTGCCTGAGGCGGTATCCGGGGCGCACTTATCGTCCAGGTCACGGAAGCGGTGCAGTCGCACCAGGTCAAAAGCGTTCAGCAGCCGGCCGCAGACCGGGTCTGTGGCATGGTGGCTGTATGCGAACTTGCCGTCGTAGACGATAACACCGGCAGAGAATGCTCATGTACGGTAGAGAAGCACAAAGCAAAACAAAGACAGCCAGTCCTGCCACTATTCCGAAGTCAGGGGAACGCAATAGAAAAATTCATAGCTGTATGCTATACTT
>OLWL01000030.1_pt1 | contig 119944 bp, 112 predicted proteins | sample 1674151 | NCBI WGS metagenome assembly OLWL01 (sample SAMEA103958148, study PRJEB25191) | human gut metagenome
TTGTCAGCAGCCCCCGTTTCGTGGTCTGCGTGTAGTTCCTTGTAAACTGACCTAAATCAACGTACAAGAAACTATATTATGCCCCATATGAAGGGCTATGATATCGAGGAGGTTGTCCAGTCAACGCTTTCGTATTCTGAGAGACACAATCGTACTGTTACCATAGCGTATTTATTAATTCCAGGCTTGAATGATCGCTTAAGCGATGTAAAACAGTTGGGAAGATGGTTTCGTGGCAAGAATGTTCTTATAAATCTTCTTCAATACAACGAAACTGATTGTAAGGTGGTCAGACGACCTAATAAGCAAGAATTAGTCGCTTTTCGTGATAAACTAAATGATGTTGGACTGACTGTGAAAATAAGAGAATCTCGCGGTGGGAGTATAAAAGCTGCGTGCGGACAACTCGTAAGCAAATTGAATCGCCGAACTGATTCTTCTAATGTTTCTAAAAAAACCAGTGGCTCGACGAAAAAAAATAGTTCATGCAGTTCAAGAGATAATTCCAGCAGAAATAAAACCAGCAAAATGCGTGAACGAAGAAAGGACTAACACCATTAAAGCATCTATTGCCTTTGATATTACCCGTGATTTATATGAGAGAGGCATGATATGAAATTATTTGCGGATATGCACGTTCATTCTAAATTTTCGATAGACGGAACGTCTACAATGGAAGAATACTGTTTGACTGCAGAAAAAACGGGTTCTAGGATAATCTGCTTCACCGAGCATGTGGATTTCAATTCTATGGAAAAAAACCTGTCTATCATTAAGGATAATAGAACTCAAAACTTTGTTGTTGACGATTACTTTTGCGAAATCAATAGTTTTCCCATGTAAAACATTCGTGCCCCAACACATTGATGTATTGCCTAATACAATTCAAAGTGATCATCACCCTTTTTTTACGCTCCTGCTTTCATTTGGAGTAGGAACCTCATCAATTACTGAACATGTATGGAAAAATCGGTACTACTACATTAACAATCTAAACAAGATGAATTGTTCGATAACACAGAAAGATAATTCCATATATATTAACCCTGCTGCGATGACTCAATCCGATGACGATTTGCCTGGCAGAGATGTTAGATGTGCTGCCGTAACGCTATTAGCGATGATTGTTTCAAATAGCCGTTCAAAACTTACGGAAGCCGAACATATCTTTCGGGGCTACAGCCGCTTGTGTGAACACCTTCACGAACTAGGAATAACAGTTGACTGTTTTGGAGGCTAAGATGAAGATACTGTCATATCTTAATGTTTCGAATGTTGATGATATAGAGTGCGATTCAGGCTACATCTTTAACTACACTATAGCTTCAGAGCTTTCGTCGAGGGGTGTGCGAGTTGATATCATCTTTCCAAGTGAACTCAGAGGAAGAATTAACAAGATTTCAAGTGACAGTCAGCACTTTGTGGAAATGGGACACACAAAATATGAAGTGCGTTATCATTTCTCATGGAATGAACTGAAGCGGTTGATAGAACTTCTGCAACCTGATGTTATCTTCTTAAATCAAGCGGAATTGACTGCACATATGAAAGCACTGCTTGTTGAAATGGGACTAGACCAAGCGATAAAAATTGTATCTTATTGTCACTATCCCGCTCTTCATCTAAATGATGATGGTAAACCTTGCAAGGATTACTCCTTGGATAATGGTGGTTTAGGCGAAGATATTATTGACAATCTCTTTTCGGCTCTTAACATTGCTGATCTGTTCTTCGTTCAAAGCAATTTTGCCAAACGCTTGCTTTTAGATTATGCCAACAGCAATAACAAACCAATAAAAAAGGAAATCTATATTCTTTCACCGCCTTATGACAATTGTTTAAATGATGTCCCCGTTCTTACGAAAAAAAGAAATGCGGTACTATACAATCATAGATTATATGACAGCTATGGCACGAGAGAGTTTATAGATTTCGTATGTTCAAATTCGGGATTTAATTTTATTGTTACTGATCCAATGATTAATAGAGGATCTGATCGGAGCAGATTTAACTCTTCCCCGACGGTAAATAGAATTTCACTGATGGAGCAACAAAACGTTAAGGTTGTAGATGGGTCAAGACGTTCTTCTTATATTGAGGCAATTGATTCTTGCAAGGTTGCAATAGCGCCTTACAGGCGTGCTTGTGTTTGGTCTATGGCGGTGGTTGATTGCTTCTGCCGAGGATTGCCGGTTATAGGACCGGATTTTGCAGCGTTTGTCGAGTTAATCCCTGAGTTCTTGCGTTACAAAACACCGGCTGAAGAACGGACCATTCTTCGTAGGCTTTTGAATGATTCGGATTTTTGGAATGAAAGCACCTATTCCTGCAGGAAGATTTTAGATAGTATTTCTCCTGCTGTGATAGTTGATTCCTTAATGTGCCAAATTGAACGAATTATGAAATAGAATATACTCAAAGGGCGGTTATTTACTGATGTGTGGATTCGTATGTGTTTTTCAAAAAAAACCGTGATTGCAAATAGGGATTACTTTGGTGCTATTACTATGATGCTAAAATCTATTAGTCATAGAGGACCAGACGATCAGAAGATTTATTCCAACCCAACGCAGGGACTGCATATTGGTTTTTGTAGATTGTCTATGGTCGATGTCAAAATGTCTATGCAGCCTTTTTGGGACACGAACGAGAGAACCGCTGTAATATTCAATGGCGAGATATACAACTACAAGTCATTACGCAAGGAGGTGGGTGAGACAACATTTGGTACTTTGGGTGAAGTCGAGTTAATATTGCAGCTATACAAAATGTATGGAGAATCATTCATTGAAAAGCTTGATGGGATGTTTGCAATTTGTATCATTGATCTTCTAAAAGGAAAAGTCTTTGCGGTCAGAGACAAACAAGGAATAAAACCACTATATTACTATGAAGATGAATATGCGTATATACTTGCTTCTGAATTAAAGGCTATTCGAGCCGTGTATCCACTGGAAATTAATCCTTTGGCGATAGAAATGTACTTATCTTTCAGATTTATTCCCGCCCCTTATAGTATATATGATAAAGTTTCCAAGTTAAAAGCAGGGGAACAGATTACTTTTTATCGAGATGGCGAGATCTCAAAGAAATGTTATGTGCAGTATAATACCGATTTTTCGCAAAGACAGTTTAATGCAGATGAGTGTAGAAATGTATAAAAAAGTACATGACGAACCCTACCGAGTTCTTCTATGACAGCAACATTTCCGATGATTTCTGCCAGAGCGTACTTCAAATCGTAAATGCAAACGTGTCGGCAAACTATAATGTGGTGCGTTCAATTCTGACGGATTTTATAAAAAAGCAGAAGTCATTTAAAAATCTTCAGTATTATAAGCCGGCAAAGGATATAGCGGACAGATTTAACGCCGGCGCAACGCCCATAGGCGCACTAATCGATGTTATCGCGCAGTTCTTTGAAGAGCGGCAGGCGCTGTATGATCAGATTGCCTCGACAGTAATCCCAGTAATTGTTTATCACGGCGAGGAGGAAAACCTGCCGGAGATTTTCGACCGCATCAACTCCCAGGGTACCCCTCTCGACCAGTACGAAGTCTATGCCGCCGCGTGGCCGGTGAACAAACGCTTCAAAGTGTCGAATACTGCAATCGTGGAGTGCGCGATTAAGAAATATGACGCTTTTGTGGAAGACGGCTTTGTGATTCACGGATACGACCGTGAGAAGATGCGCTCCTCAAAAGAGGTTAATGCGTTTGAATATCTGTTTGGACTGAGTAAATTCCTTGTATCAAAATATGATATCCTGGGGTTCCAGAAAGGGCTTGCTGACGACACTGTCAACCCTCTCGGCTTTGAACTCGTAAACGCCTGTCTGAATGATACGGACAGGATAAAAACCCTGTATCAAAACATTTATGATATCGCCGATATCGGCGCATTTGAGAACGCTCTGAATAATGCGATAAAATTTGTTGTAGACTCCGTGTCGGCAATAATCCGTTTTAAAGGAAACAGCCGCTCCGGCACAAAGCTCTTCCACTCCAAGTATCAGATTCTCTCCATGATCTCCACAACATTCAAGGAGATGTACGGCTCTGGCGACTATTCTAAAGTTGATGACGCCTGGGATTCCAAGAAGGATGTAATAGCAAGAAATCTACGTCTCTATTACGTGTACGACATAATCACAAACTACTGGAGTGAAGGCGGCACCGGAAAAATTCACAGCGCGGCAAAGCCCAATCGCTACATGATTGAGATTTCACCCAGAATGTGGCGCAACGCCCTGGATGCTTTCTTTGATAAATCCATGCTTAGAACCGAAAGCAAGCAGATCGCCAATCCGCGCAGCGAGGAATATGTTCTTCTTAACTGTATTTACCTTAATACGTTCACGGCAATGGATCAGCTTTCAATTGATAAATTCGACGTTGAACATATAGCCCCGAAGGAACAGATGAAAAAGCTGATTGCCGCCACAAGCGGCGCCGGTCTGCCGATAAGCTGCATCGCAAATCTGTGCTATCTGCCCGAATATGTTAACCGCAGTAAGCGCGACCGTAATTTCTATCAGGACACGAAGTACCTTCAGCATATCAATCTCGATGAAGTCGAGCGCAAATACAGCTTCACAACGAGAAATGATCTCGAATGGATGGATATGGATTATACCGGCTCGGACGATTTTGATGCTTTGAAGGAATTTTATGAGGATTTCTGTATCAGCAGATTTGATGTCCTGAAACGGTTATTCTGTGAATCTATGGGGATAGATTACGATGCGATGATCTCTGTGTCGGATGAACCGGTCAAGCCGATTGTCGATTCAAGATCTGACACGGCTCCAAGGGCAAATGATTATGTCAGTGCGTGTGTTTCCAAGGTAGAAGCAAACGCGGATATCCATCTGCAAAAGGTCGGCCGCAGCACCTATAAATCGGTCGATGGTAAGAGCGGGTACATATTCTGCATCTCAAAAGCATACCGTCAGGGCAATCGTGATAAATACTGGTTCGGCTACAGACGCGGACCGCTCGATGATATTTCTGATTGCGAAAACAAGTATATGGTTTATGGTTTTAAGAATTCTGACGAGGTTCTACTGATTCCTGTTAACTATATGGAGAGTATCACAAGCGCTTGCAATAATTCAACAGATGACGAGGGTCAGATTTCACACTGGCATATTGTTTTCTTCCGTGATGAAACCGGGCATATGACGCAATTGCTGTCCAACCCCGACATCCGTGAAGTGGATATCGACAAGTACAAGATTTAAGGAGAACCGCGCATATGGCAACGGGCCGTTCTTTTGCGGAATTTGTAAAGAATAAATGCTATAACGGTCTGTACCAGGCTGCCGAGGACTACGTTAACAGCGATTGGCAGTCTCTTAACCTGTATGCCCGTCATGTTCACCGGATCGGTGAGGTCGAATTTATCGATGCCGACATAAAGCGTGTCTATGTCCGCGACCTGCCCGGAATGCGCGTTGCTTTTGAGGTTGGTCTGGAACTGGAAATCGAGGTCAAGGAGGGCGACTATCACTACGATAACAGCGATACCTGCTATCCCTGGGTAAGAGTATGCTGCGAAGGCGACCTTGCCTGCGGCCTCGATGACTGGGAGATCATATCTATCGCTCCCTACAATCCGAAGAACGCGCCGCTGAATTCTCTCTCAGATGCACTTGTTCCTTTCGTTCCATTTGACCGCCTGGAGGACGAGGCAACTGCGTTCCTCAAGGAGTTTTACCCGGAGGCGCTGAAGATAACCTCCTACGGTCAGAAGCCTGTTACCGTAGAGCCGGACGTCCTCGCAAAACGCCTGGGGCTGAATATCCTTATGCAGCGGATCCGCGAGGACGGCAGCGTTTACGGTCAGCTGTATTTCGTGGATACGGATGCGGAAATGTACGATGCGAAAGCCGGCACAGCAGTAACGCAGCACATTCCCGGAAAAACCATCGTCGTTGATCCTTATATGTTTCTTCTGCGGACAATCGGATGCGCCAATAACACGATAATCCATGAATGTGTTCACTGGGTAAAGCACCGGAAGGTCTTTGAACTCGAAAAGCTGTATAACGACAGCGCCTCCTGCATCAGCTGCGAGGTGGTCGGCGGAGCGGCCGCCGCCGTTGCCAAGAAAGCAACGGAAATAATGGAGCGGCAGGCCAATCAGCTTGCTCCGCGTATTCAGATGCCCGCCGGACCGTTCCGGGCTAAAGCAAAAGAATACATCAGCAGATTCATGCGTGAACTGGGTGCCGGCCATGAGAGCGAAATCATGGAGCAGGTCATTGAAGCCCTCGGCGTGGACTTCGTTGTTTCCAGGCAGGCTGCGAAAATCCGTCTTGTAGAACTTGGATTCGACCAGGCAATCGGTACTTACACCTACCTTGACGGTCACTACGTAAAACCGCACGGCTTTAAAAAAGGCTCCATCAAATCAAATCAGACCTTCTCCCTTTCCGCACAGGACGCCGCCATAGAGCGTTTTGCAAATCCCGAACTACGCAAGCTGACCGATTCCGGTGATTATCTTTTCATTGACAACCACTATGTATATAACGCGCCGCTGTATGTTCAGCCTGACGAAGACGGCAGACTCGATCTGACTGAATACGCTCGTTCTCATATGGACGAATGCTGCCTTGTTTTCGATATGACCATCAAGAGCAAGGTCGGCGCGGATTATCATACGGCGTGTTTTTTGAACCGTGAGCCGAATGATATCGAGTTCGAGCTGAAATATAATAATCAGTATGCGTACATGGTTCCGGAGGCGCAGGCGGAATACCGGAAAAAAGTCCAGGCGGAGGAGCTTGCGATTCGCAGGCAGATGACAGACGACCAGGCGCAGTGCATGAAGCTGCTGCTGGACTGGAAGAAAATTAAGTACACGGAGCTTGGAGATGCAATCGGCAGAGACCCGAAAACCATAAGCAGGATCGCGAACGGCGAAACAAAGCCGAATGTTACCACCGCCGCGCTGATATGTTTCGGGTTGAAACTGTCGCCGGTAATCAGTGACAAGCTGATGGAGGTATTCGGTTGCAAGGTCTATAATTCTATGAACCCGGCGGAGCAATGGATTAATGAGGCGCTGCACGTCAAATACCCGGAGCCGCTATGGGCGGTTCAGGAATACCTGGCGCAGTACGATGTGACATTGGAATAAAAATTTTTCAGCAAAAAACGGACATGGCATGTCCGGTCGTGGCACTCATCACAATGTGGTGGGTGCCTTTTTTAGTTCAAGGATTATTTACATCTGATTTATACTTGAACCATTGACATTCAACGGTTCAAGTATTATAATAATGGTACAACAACAGTGAGGAGGAATACTATGTCCCGCCAGTTTGACGAAGCAATGGAAGGTCGATTCGATCTTTACGGAAAAGAATACAGGCTTATCGAGCCTGAGAATATTGAAGAACTCATGCAGGCGCTTGAGGTGAAATCTGCGCTGGAGACCCATATCAGCGGTCTTATGCACGATGAAGATTCAAGCGGCTATGACAGCCTGCTGCAGGAGCAGACGGATTATATCCGCGAATTTATCGACTCGCTCGGTGAGTTCGACAGCAGTACCCTTGCCGGCAATATAGTGTTTCTTGCCAAAAAACACGGAATGCGCGTTGGAGAGCTTGAGGATATAATCGGCGTCAGCGCAGGGTATCTGTCGAGAACAATCAAGGAGAACTCCAAGAAGAAAATAAGCATTGATATCGTATGGAAGATTGCCCAGCTGTTCGGAACAGACATAAAGACGCTTACGGAAAAGGAATTGTGGATCTCGCGGTCCAATACGGATCTGCTTGAGCGGTTTCTGGAACGGCTGTACAACGATACCAAAGACAACTTCTTCTCGTGGGAATACGATGGCGGCGTGATGGTTATGCTGAAGGACCGTTATACCGAGATGGGGCTTGTAACCGAAGAGGACGATGAGACACCTGTTTACCACCCGAACCACCTTAACCAGGCTCTCAAATGGGTACTTGCTGCAGATATCGTATCCCTTGAGTGCTTTGACAAGAAAAAGGATCTCGCTATTATCCCTTATAAACTTGCTGACAAAGATGAACCTGCCGGATTTGACTTTATCTTTGTCTGGGAGGACGATGGCAGATGGTGCTGGGAAAAGGTGTTCTATACAAGCGATGATCCGTTCGGCTCTCTGCAGGACGACGCGAAGCAGCTGTATGATCTGATCGAAAGCTCTGAATTTGACGCCAAACTGTCCCCCAAGGTGCATCAGCTTATCAGCGACTATGTGAAGGGAGGACGGCCTGAATGATAGAACGCCCGGTTCGAGACCTGCACAGCAGCAAACAGGTCCAACCACTCTTCTGTAAAGTCATCGTAGACGGTGACAAGGTGACCCTTGAAAGCAAGGGCAAAGACAACAAGAAACAGACGATTTCCTGGAAGGATATGGTCTACCAGGTGGAGGCGGCAATCGAAGACGCATCGAAGCCGCTTCCAAAATAACAGAAACTACCGCAAATAGTCCCGTAACCAGTCGAGGAACTGACCGCCGGAGTTATCTATTTCAGCCGAAAGGCAAAGTAGATAACTCCGGCTTTTTGCGTTTTTACGGCAGTTTTGACCGGACACGGCGTGTCCATCCTGAAAAAATTATTTGCCGTATATTATGAGCGAAGGTTAGCCGGAAGGCTGCCAGATTAATAATCTCATAGTCCGAGATGGCCATTAGGACGATGGGACGCATAGCGAACTTAGAACACCGCGATAAAGGCGGCGTTTGAAGTGAGGATGCCCCCCACCGTTAGTTTCCTGTGCCCATTTTCGGATTGCCGGAGCCTGTGGTCATCTTCACCGCAGGCTCTCTTTGTGTCCCACCGTACCTTGCCCCGGACGGAAAGGACACATTATGAAACTGAAGATCCGTTATGACGAAGCCTACCAGGTACTTGACATGGACGAGCAGGCAACAGAGCAACTGTGGGTCTCCCTTGACCTGGACGGCGGCGAGGCGCTTTCACAGGAGGAACGCGAGAAGCGTATCCAGGAAGCCTTCGATGCGAAGTACAACAGGCCGGAGTATAACTCCTGGCGCAAGCTGAACCGCCACAGGGGCGAATCGAAGGCGAAACCCGGCAAGGATGAGACCGAGGATGACGTTGACACCTCCGAGCCGCTGATGAGTGAGGTCGCAGATGACCGTATCTTCCGGCAGGACGAGCTTGCCCGTGAGGAGCGGGAGCAGTACGAAGCCATCTGCGAATGGGTCCGCAGTGTTCTGGCGGACAAGCCCAGGTGGGTGGAAGCGTTTATCGCAGTACATATGGACCTCGTGCCGACGAAGGATTACGCGGCTTCTCTCGGTGTTGATCCCACCACGGTCACGCACTGGCTGCGCCGCGCAGAAAAAAAGTTGAGAGAAAATTATAAAAACCGTCAGTTTTGACCTCCTGCCGAGGCTACCCGTTAGAGGGTGACCTCGGCAAATCTTTACAAGGAGGTCGTTTGAATGAGAAACGATACGAAAAATCAAAAGCCGTTCCGTCCGCTCGTTTACATCTGCTCCCCGTTTTCCGGGGATGTCGAGGGCAATACGGAACGCACCAGGCAGTTCTGCCGTTTCGCGCTGGAACACGGGCAGATCCCGCTTGCGCCGCACCTCATGTTTCCGCAGTTCGTAAATGACGAAGACCCGGAGGAAAGGAATCTCGCTCTGTTCATGGACATCGTGCTGCAGGGCAAGTGCCAGGAGCTGTGGGTTCTCGGCGACGTGATCTCCGAAGGCATGAGCGTGGAGATCGAGACGGCAAAGCGCCGCAGACAGCCGGTACGGTATTTCAATGCTGATTTCGAGGAGGTGGATGCGCTGTGAACGGACTGAAAGCAATCGAGACCGAATACAAGGGCTACCGCTTCCGCTCCCGACTTGAGGCGCGGTGGGCTGTGTTCTTCGATGCCTGCGGGGTCAAGTGGGAATATGAGCCGGAAGGATACGACCTCGGCGACGGCACGTATTATCTGCCGGACTTCCTGCTCCATGGCGTGACCGTGAACCACGCCACTTACGCTGAAAACTGCGACATCTACGTCGAGGTCAAGGGTCAGATGAACGACGCCGACGCGGACAAGATCAAGCGGTTCGCTGAAGCGGGTATGCCGGAGGACGGCATGTGCGGTCTTTCCAAAACTCCCGTGCTTGTGGTCGGCAACATCCCCTGGGGCGAGACCTTCTACGGTCTGCTCGACGATATCCAGAGCGAGGCTTACAACGATCATCACGGGTGGCCGAACTACTACAATTTTGAAACCATCGACGGCGACTACTTCGCTGCGTATCCGGGCATCGACCGGAACGGCGGTTTTCAGCTGTTCGGCGACGACTCCGGCTATCTCGGCGATATGAACCGCGGCGCTACGCTGAAGGCATACGCGGCGGCGAGACAGGCGCGCTTTGAACACGGCGAAACGCCGAGAGTCAGGAGGTTCAGATGATGAGAGATCTTGCCATATCCTACGGCAACAGCCGGCAGGCGAAGAAATGGGTCAACAAGACGATATCTTTCGACGCTCTGAAGGAGCGGCTGAAGACCACCATCCGCACAACGGAGTCGGCGGAGGAATACGCGAAAATGTCCAAGGTGCAGAGGGACGCGGCGAAGGATCACGGCGGTTTTGTGGGCGGTACGCTGAAAGGCGGCCGCCGCAAGATCGACACCGTGGAGCTGCGTTCCATGATTGCCCTGGACGGCGACCGCATCGACAAAGCCTTCCTCGACAACTATGAAACCACCGCGCCGTATACCTCCGTGCTGTACACCACCCACAGCAGCACGGAGGATTCTCCGCGTGTCCGCATCATTTTCCCCATGACCCGCGACGTCTCCTCCGAGGAGTTCGTGGCGGTGTCCCGTTATGTGGCGCAGGCGCTTGGCATCGACTTTTTCGACGAGTGCAGCTATCAGCCGAATCAGCTGATGTACTGGCCGTCCACACCGCAGAACGGAGTCTTCGTATATAAAGAAACGGACAAAGGGTGGCTCGACCCGGACGTGATCCTGTCGGCACACCCGGAATGGACGGATCCCACACGGCTTCCGACCTCCTCCCGCGAGAGCAAGGCGAACACGGTCACACAGCAGAAGGTGCAGGATCCCTTGACGAAGGAAGGCGTGGTCGGTCTGTTCAACAGGGTCTTCTTCCCTGTGACGAAGGCGCTGGAGGCGTTCCTTTCAGATGTTTATGAGCCGACCGATAATCCGAATCGCTGGCATCTGATCGAGTCCCACAGCATTGCCGGTGTGGAGATCAAGGACGACAAGTTCGTATACTCTCACCATGCGAAGGATCCGGCATATCTGAAGCTCTGCAACGCCTTTGACATCGTCCGCATCCACAGGTTCGGCGACGATGACGACAAGGCGTCCTTCCGCGCCATGTGCGACTTTGCTATGCAGCAGGAGGACGTGAAGCTGCTTGCCGCCAACGAGCGCCTTGCCGAAGCGGAGGCTGACTTCGCAGACGCCGGGGACGATGACTGGAAAAAGCGGCTCAAATATCAGCCGCGGACGAGCCTGCTCGAAAACAGCGTGTACAACCTCAATCTGATCCTCGCCAACGATCCGGACTTCCGCAATTTCGCCTTCAATGACATGGCGAACCGCATACAGGTCACGGGACCTTTGCCGTGGGAACGGCCGAAGGGCAACCAGTTCTGGCGGGACGCGGACACGGCGCAGCTCAAGTCGATCATTGACATCCGCTATCTGCCGTTCTCAAGCCGCAACCATGACGTGGCGTTCACGAAGATCACCGACGACCGGCACTTCCACCCTGTGAGGGACTACCTAGACAGCCTCCCCGCCTGGGACGGCGTAAAGCGCGTGGAGGATCTTTTTATCAAATATCTGAAAGCCGACGATACTGATTACGTCCGCGCCGTGACCAGAAAGACCTTCGCTGCGGCTGTGGCGCGTATCTATGTCCCCGGCATCAAGTTCGACTGCGTTCCTGTGCTGGACGGCGACCAGGGAATCGGCAAAAGCACCATCGTCAAAGACCTTGTCACGTCAGAATACTACTCCGAAACGCTGTCGCTGACCGATATGGACGACAAGTCCGGCGCGGAAAAGCTGCAGGGATTCTGGGTGATCGAGATCGGTGAGCTTGCCGGCATGAAGAAGGCGGATATCGAAAAGGTCAAGGCGTTTCTCTCCACTTCCGATGACAAGTACCGCCCCTCTTACGGCAAGGTGGTCGAAAGCCATCCCCGTCAGTGCGTTATTATCGCCACGGTCAACGGCGAGAGAGGATATCTGCGCGACATCACGGGCAACCGCCGATTCTGGATCATCAAGGTGCATACATCAATCGAAGCATCACTCAAATGCAGCTCATGTAAAGCTGTGTTTGGGTGATTTTTTGTTTCCGTTCGTCCCATCAGATAGTCGCAGGAAACACCGTAATAGTCCGCCAGCAACAAAATACTGTACGGGCTGATGTCCTTGCCGTTATCTGCTTCATATTTGCCAAGTGCGGATTTCGAGATACCCACCTCGGCAGCAAGCTGCTCCAAGGTCAGCCTTCGCTCTACTCGTAAATCTTTCAACCGCTCTCCGATTGTCAGCTTGACTTGCATACAGCAGTCTCCTTTTCCATTTTTCTGTATTATATCATGCTTTTCCGCTTTGTGTCTCAAAGCGTGGAAAATTTCAACTTCCACCCCACTTTTCCTACCTCTCGGATATACGGGAAAGAGCCTGTTTTCTTACTAAAATTTAAACGTAAACCACGCAGAACCTTGAAAATTTCATGACCGTCCGATGAGGATATGCTTCCGGAGAAGTATCGCATTCAGCGTACCAAGGAAGAGGTAACGCCGGGGTAAGGACTCGGGCAGGAACGGCATCGGGCAGAACGGCGAAGTTCAATTATTTTACAGGAGAAAACAGGTATGGATTTATTTACACAAATCAAGATGGCAGTTTCCGTGAAAGAGGCTGCCGAATACTACGGATTGGAAGTAAACCGTGGCAACATGGTCTGCTGCCCCTTCCACGCCGACCGTACACCCAGTATGAAGCTGAATGAGGATTACTTCTACTGCTTCGGGTGCGGAGCCCACGGCGATGTGATCGACCTTGTGGCAAAGCTGTTCAACCTGAGCAGCTATGACGCAGCGAAAAAGCTGACGGATGACTTTGGGATCGACCCGGACAAGCCCCCGGCTGCGGCAGCGCTGCGGAAAACAAAATATCCGCGGGCAAAGACGTTCCAGAATGAGACGCTGCATTGTCAGCGGATATTGTGCGATTATCTGCATCTTTTGGAGCATTGGAAGATGCAGTACGCACCCAAAACGCCGGAGGATACTCTTGATGACCGCTTTGTGGAAGCCTGCCAGATGCTCGATTATATCGAGGATCTGACAGATATTTTAACCTTTGCGGAGCTGGAGGCTCGTGTGAAAACTGTGGATATGCTTCAAAAGGACGGCATGATCGACCGGCTGGAAGAACGCCTGAAAAGGACGGCAAAGGAGGTGGATGCCCGTGACGAAACGGAAATCGGCTGATTTAGACGCGCCCATCTGGTTTGACGGCACGAATATTAACGAGGCACTGTTCTGTGATGAATTTCTGAACAGCCGGAAAATCATCTTTGCCAACGGTGCTTTCTTCACGCCGGACGGCAGGGTGACCGACGATCTGCCGCTCCGGGGCGAAATCTATGAGAAACTGAAATGCTGCGCTGTGAACAATATCCCTCGAAAGATCACCAACATTCTGGAAGTGATGAAGCTAGCAGCTCATGTAGAGGACTTTACACCGGAAGCAGATAGAGTCCATCTGGCAAACGGCACTTTGAAGCTGGACGGCAGTTTCACCGAGGGCAGACCGACCATTGTACGGAGCAGACTGCCGGTGGCATACCGCCCTGACGCACCGGCTCCCGTTCGGTGGCTTTCCTTTCTGGATGGACTTCTTTACACGGAGGACATTCCAACCTTACAGGAGTTTATTGGCTATTGCCTGATTCCCAGCAATAAGGGGCAACGCATGATGGTGATTAAGGGAAACGGTGGTGAAGGAAAATCGCAGATCGGAGCTGTGCTGGGGGCGCTTCTCGGCAGCAACATGAAGGACGGCAGCATCGGTAAAATTTCTGAAAACCGGTTTGCCCGCGCGGATCTGGAACACATTCTGTTGTGTGTGGATGACGATATGCGAATGGAAGCACTGCGGCAGACCAACTATGTCAAGTCCATCGTGACCGCCCAAGGAAAAATGGATTTGGAGCGCAAGGGTAAGCAGAGCTATCAGGGCTGGATGTTTGCCCGGCTGCTGGCGTTCTCCAATGGCGATCTGCAAGCGCTATATGACCGAAGCGACGGATTTTACCGCCGCCAGCTTGTACTGACCACCAGGGAAAAGCCTGTGGGACGGATAGATGATCCCGACCTTGCGGAGAAAATGAAAGCTGAAGCCGAGGGCATCTTCCTGTGGGCGTTTGAGGGCTTGCAGCGGCTGGTTGCCAACAACTTCAAATTCACAGAGAGCCAGCGTACGCGGGATAATCGGGAGGCAGTCAAGCGGGATAGCAACAACGTCTTTGATTTTCTGGAATCCGAGGGCTATATCCGGCTGAAGGCGGACTGCACCATCAGCTCTAAAGACTTATACGAAATTTACCGGATGTGGTGTGAGGAAAACAATCTGACACCGTTAAAGCGCCGCAGCTTCAGCGAGAGCGTGATTGCGAACCAAAGCAAGTACAATCTTGAATACTGCAACAAGATCACCAATGCTGCCGGACGGCGTGTATGGGGCTTCTTCGGTATTGAAGCGATTGCCAGACCTAATATAAACGGGTTTTCTGATGTTTCAGAGCATACGTACGTACCGGAGGACTGGCGATGATTTTTCTGCGACTGCGCCGTGTACGTATGTACGTTTTACTTTCCTGAAACGCCGCTATATGAAAAACTCTGATCGGCAAAGCCTATATTTTCGGGCACGAAATCAAGCCAAGTGAAATCCGTAAATTATTTGCCTGATGGCAGAAATGGTTTCACGGAATCGCGCTTCTCGGAACAGCAAAGCGAGTACGTGGAAGCGTGGAGAATCACACGTTTTAGAGTAAAGTCACACAGAACAGAAAAGTCGATAGGTGCCACCTGTGAACAGGACATCATAACGGCGATTCTGAGCGGATTTGACGACAATAGAATTTTTCACGATACAGCGAAGCGGATGCGCCGAATGGCGTGCTGGCTTCGCTTTTTCATCATCTGAATTTTGGAGGGAATTTGAATATGAGTGTACGCAATGAGATCAAGGCGCAGATCGTTCGCGCCGGTTTTACCATGCAGGAAGTTGTTGACCTGTTACATGATGAATATGGCTGGTCGGACAGCGTTCCCAATTTGTCCGCCAAGTTGCAGCGGGAGAGCATCCGCTATAAAGAGGTCGTCGAGCTTGCCGACGCGCTGGACTGCGACATCGTGTGGGTGAAGCGAGGGGAGCGCCGATGAAAGCACAGTACGCCATTCTCCGCTTTGCCAAGTACAAGGGGCCGGAGATCGGGCACATCGAGTCCCACAACGAGCGCACCAAGGAGAAATACGCCAGCAATCCCGACGTGGACACGTCCCGCAGTCACTTCAATTTTCATCTGGTGATGCCGCAGCGCAAGTACCGCGCAGAAGCGGAAAAGCAGATCGCCGAGGCGGGCTGCCGCACAAGGTCAGACAGTGTGCGCGTGGTGGAGGCGCTGGTGACAGCCAGCCCGGAGTTCTTCAAGGGAAAGAAGAAAAGCGAAGTCAAAGCCTATTTTCAGGAGGCACTGGACTTCATCCGGGAACACCAAGACCCGAAAAACATTATATCTGCCGTGGTGCATATGGACGAGAAAACGCCCCATATGCACCTTTGCTTTGTCCCGCTGACGGAGGACAAACGGCTCAGCGCCAAGGAAATCGTCGGCAACAAGAAAAAGCTGACGCAGTGGCAGGACAGGTTTTGGGAGCATATGGTGAAGAAATACCCCGATCTGGAGCGCGGCGAGAGTGCCAGTGAAACCGGACGCGACCATATCCCACCGCGGGTATTCAAGGAAATGACTCGCCTGACCAAGCAGAAGACCAAGCTGGAAGAATTGCTTTCAGGCGTCAATGCGTTCAATGCCAAAGGAAAAGCAGCAGAAATCGGCGCTTTTTTGGACAAGTATATTCCTGCTGTGGAGCAGATGCACACGACACTGAAAAAGTACAATACGGCGTTCACGGTCACAACTGCCGAAAATAAAAAGCTGAAAAAGAAAACGGAGCAGTTGGAGCAGTCGCTGGACAAAGCTACACAGGAAAGCACCTTGAAAAAGCTGGCTGACGCCAAGCTGCATCGGGATTATGAGGATGCCGTCGCCGTGCTGGATCGTATTCCGAAGGAAGTGCTGGCGGCATATACGCACAGAACGGAGAAAGAGAGGGAGACTGCCTATGGTAGATGAATGGAGCGGTTTCGCCGCTTTGCTGGCAAATTTGATTGAAAAGTATGCCGTGGTTCTGAATCTTGACGCGCTGCCCAATCTCGTTATAGAGGAAGCCGTGTCTGAAAAAGATGATGCTGATAAGAATATTCACGAAAACGATATTGAACCCGTGAAAGCGGCATGATATAATCGTCATGAAATAAGTGTCCAAACCGCCATTGCAGGAGCAAAAGCTCCTGTAATGGCAGAAAACGAGGTGAAGTGACAATGGAACGCTGGGAGAATGAGCAGAACAATTCTGAAATGCTGATTTATACCACAGAGGACGGCTTGACAAAGATCGAAACAACCTTCGATGGCGATACGGTTTGGCTGTCCATTGACCAGATGGCGGAGCTGTTTCAGCGTGACAAATCTACCATTTCCAGACATATCAAGAACATTTTCACTGAGGGCGAATTGAAGCGAGAAGCAGTTGTTGCAAATTTTGCAACAACTGCCGCTGACGGTAAGACCTATCAGGTGGATTACTATAATCTCGATGTCATCATTTCTGTCGGCTACCGTGTGAAATCTCAGCAAGGCGTGCAGTTTCGTATTTGGGCAACAGGAATTTTGAAGGAGTATATGCGAAAAGGCTTTGCTCTGGATGATGAGCGCCTGAAAAATCTGGGTGGCGGCGGATACTTCAAGGAGCTGCTGGAGCGTATCCGCGATATCCGCGCTTCCGAAAAGGTATTTTACCGTCAGGTGCTTGAAATCTACGCAACCAGTATTGACTATGACCCCAAGGCGGAAATCTCCATTCAGTTTTTCAAGAAAGTCCAAAATAAAATTCATTATGCCATTCATGGGCAAACAGCGGCGGAGGTCATCTACACACGCGCCGATGCGGAGAAAGAATTTATGGGCTTGACCACCTTTGCGGGCAGTCAGCCCACGCTGAAAGAGGCGGTAGTTGCCAAGAACTATCTGAACGAGAAAGAGCTTCGTGCTATGGGGCAACTCGTGTCCGGCTATCTGGATTTTGCGGAACGACAGGCGGAGCGGGAGCAGGCAATGACCATGCAGGACTGGGCAGAGCATCTTGATCGGATTCTGACCATGAGTGGAGAGCAGCTGCTGATTGGCAATGGAAGCGTCAGCCATAAGCAGGCTATCGACAAAGCAACCGGCGAGTACAGAAAATACAAAGCCCGTACTCTCAGCGAAGTTGAGCGCGATTATCTGGATTCCATCAAGCTGTTGGAGCAGAAAACAGATAAAAAGTAAGCCGGGGCGGAGAAGATATGATGAAAAAAGAAAAGGTAAAAGTCTATATCTATACTCGCGTGTCCACTGCTATACAGATTGACGGATACTCTCTGGATGCACAGAAATCTAGAATGAAAGCCTATGCCGAGTTCAATGACTATGAGATTGTGGGCGAATACGAGGATGCCGGTAAATCCGGCAAGTCCATTGAAGGGCGTGTAGAGTTTAACCGCATGATGGAGGATATCAAGTCCGGCAAAGACGGCGTGTCCTATGTGCTGGTGTTCAAACTCTCGCGCTTCGGCAGAAATGCGGCAGATGTCTTGTCTACCTTACAGGTCATGCAGGATTTCGGTGTCAATCTGATTTGTGTGGAGGATGGGATCGATTCCTCCAAGGACGCCGGGAAGCTGATGATCTCCGTTCTCTCTGCTGTGGCTGAAATTGAGCGTGAAAATATCCGTGTGCAGACAATGGAGGGCAGAATCCAGAAAGCCCGTGAGGGTAAATGGAATGGCGGCTTTGCGCCATATGGCTACAAGCTGGAAAAGGGACAACTTTTCATCAATGAGGAAGAAGCAGCGGCAATCCGCGTGATTTTTGACCAGTATGTGCATACAGATACCGGTGCAAACGGCCTTGCAAAATACCTTGCAACTCACGGAATTTACAAAATCCAGCGGCAAAACGGAAAAAATCCCTTGTTCGATGCGGCGCTGATCCGCAGAATTCTGAAAAATCCGGTATATTGCGGTAAAATTGCCTATGGCAGACGTCGGACGGAGAAGGTGCATGGCACCCGAAATGATTACCGGTTGGTAGAACAGGAGGATTATCTGCTGGTGGATGGACTGCATGAGGGAATCGTTTCCGAAGAACTATGGCACGAGGCGCAGGTCAAGCTGCTGGCGCAAGCAGAAAAGTACGAACACGTCAACAGGGGCAAAGACACCAAAATTCATCTGCTGTCCGGTATTGTAAAATGTCCGGTCTGCGGTGTGGGAATGTACGGAAACAAAAGCATCAAACACAAGGCGGACGGCTCAAAATACAAGGATTTTTATTACTATGGCTGTAAGCATCGTACAATGACGCACGGACATAAATGCGATTTCAAGAAACAGATCAATGAAGAACTATTGGACAGTGCCGTTGCGGAGGTTATCGTAAAACTGGTAAGCAATCCGAAGTTCGCTGCCATGATGCAGGAAAAAATCAGCATGAAGGTGGATACCTCTTCCATTGAGCAGGAGATTGCGGCGCATGAAAAGCAGCTTCGCCAGAGCTACTCTGTAAAGGCTCGGCTGATGGATGAGATTGATTCCCTCGACCCGGACGATAAGCATTACATCAAACGCAAAGCAGACCTTGATGACCGACTTTACAAGATGTATGATAAGATCGAGGATACAGAAAACCAGCTCGTTGCCGCCAGAGCTAAGAAGATGGCGATTGAGGCGGAAAAGCTGACAGGCGACAACATCTACAAGGTGCTGATTTATTTTGATAAGCTCTATTCCGTCATGGACGATCAGGAAAAGCGGCAGCTTATGGAATCGCTGCTTTCCGAAGTCCAGATTTATGAGGAACGGCAGCCCAACGGTCAGTGGCTCAAGTCCATCAAATTCAAGCTCCCAATCATTGCGGAAGATATGAGCTTGAGTTTGGACAATAATACGCATATTGAGACGGTGGCGCTGATGGAAAAGGAAAAGTAAGGACAGTGCCAAAAAAGCTGCGGAGGGATCACGTTTGAAAAAGAAAAAAGATGAAATAACCATCCGTTCAAGCGCAGCGGAATACCTGACTTATGCCGCGTCTGTCGGCGACCGGCAGGACAGCGTTGAGATGCGCTATGAGGATGAAAATATATGGCTGACATAGAAGATGATGGCCACACTATATGATGTTGGTTTACCATCGGTTGACAAGGACAGACACGGTTTTGACGGGCAGAAATACGCCCATACAACGTCAAGCCCCTTGACAATACGGCAAGTATTCTCTTCGGGCCTTTCCTCGTCTGTCCGCATTTCTGCACCGGCAAAACTGCCTTGCACCTGTCAGCGATGAATTTTCGAGTGATTTTTGCTTTTTGAGGTGCAGGCGGGCTGGCGCCCGTCAAGGCGAAAAGGGCAAAAAGCGCCGAAAAGGCACGCTGTCAGGCGTGTTTGCCCTTGTTAACCGATGGTACCAACGATAAATGAACATATTAAAAAGATTTATGCAGATAGTGAATTAGAAGAGTCTGCAACTATTCGGAATTTCCGAATAGTTCAAACCGAAGGTTCGCGTCAGGTTACTCGTGATACGAAACATTATAATCTTCAAATGATTATTGCTGTTAGATTCAAGGTCAATTCTGAGCGTGCTGTTCAGTTTCGTAAATGGGCCAACCTGGAATTGGAAGAGAGCGCGAAGAAATAGCGCTCAATACGGTGTGTTGACAGAAAAATTAATCGGAGGTGCGATATGAGCGAAAAGCTGAAGGTGCTGATAATAAACGGCTCGCCGCGAGTCGGCGGCAACACGTCGATCGCGCTGCGCGAGATGGAGACGGTGTTTGAGCAAAACGGCGTTGAGACCGAGTGTGTGCAGATAGGCTTGAAGCCTGTGCGCGGCTGCATCGCCTGCAACTACTGTGTCGAACACGACAAGTGCGTATTTGACGACGAGGTGAACACTCTGGCAGAGAAATTCAAAGCCGCCGACGGACTTGTGCTTGCAAGCCCCGTGTATTTTGCAAGCGCAAACGCAACGCTCGTCGCCTGCCTGGACAGACTGTTTTACAGCACGAGCTTCGACAAAACGATGAAGGTCGGCGCAAGCGTAGTGTGCGCGCGCCGCGGCGGCTGCTCGGCAACATTTGATGAGCTGAACAAGTACTTCACCATATCCGGAATGCCGATCGCATCCGGACAGTATTGGAACAGCATCCACGGCAGAGCGGCAGGAGAGGCGGAGCTTGACGAGGAGGGCAGGCAGTCCATGCGCACGCTTGCGCGGAACATGACGTTTCTTATGAAAAGCATAGCCCTCGGCAAAGAAAAATTCGGCCTTCCGGATAAGGAAGAGCCGATAGCAACAAATTTTATAAGATAAAAAGCTCTCACTGCAAAAAGCTCTCCCGAATTTCGGGAGAGCTTTTTGCGCGGCAAGCTTAAAAAACGACATATTTTGTCGTAAAATATTTCAGACAAAAACGGCAAAAGTGTTGCGTTGCCGCGACAGTACACAGGTGCTTGATATGAAAACAATAGTTACGGAAACAACGCCGCTTAACGCACACGGCGTGGACACGGTTTCTCAAAAAATAAGGGAATCGCTTACGGTTTATCCGTTCCTGAAACGACGGGATATTCTTCGGATTCAGCTCAGCGCGGAAGAATTTATGCTGCATTGGATGGCCGAGGTCAAGGATGCGGAAATACAGCTGAGCATTGAACAAAAGGGGCGCTGGCTGAACATCTCGCCGGTGCTTATAGAGCCGGGCTACCGCTGCGATCCACTCAGCGGAGAAAGCGCGCTTGGCGGCGGCCTTGCGGCCGTAACGGCGTCGCAGTTTGTGCTGGTTGTGCTCCGGATTAAAATACCGGTCGCGAAATTATGGACGATACTCAAGCCGTCGTTTATGGTTCAGCTTGCCTCGGCCTCGTCGTCGGTGGCGTTTGCCGAGTCGTACGAGGCATGCGAGCGCGGCTTCGGCATTGACAGAAAGCTTGTTCGATTTGCGCTGCCTATCGGAACGGTTATGCACAAACCGCTCATTGCCGCGGAGTTTATCTTCATTATCGCCGCTGCCAGGGGCGCGGACGGCGTGGTAATGAACGTTCGCGATGCCGCGCCGCTGTGCGCCGGACTTCTGTTCGGCGGCCCGGCAGGCCTGATAGCCGGTACAATCGGCGGAATTTACCGCTGGCTTTGCGTGTGCTGGGGCGGCGGCATGGTAACAAGGGCAGCTTGCTCGCTGGCAGCGTTTCTGGCCGGCGTTTTCAGCGGACTGATGCGCCGCACGCTGTTTGACGAGAACCGCCCCGGAGTGCTGTCGGCTTTCGGCATCGGCGCTACGATGGAAGTGCTGCATATGCTCCTTGTGCTGGCGACCAATCTCGGCGACGTGTATCACGCTTTCTCGTTCGTGCAGCAGTGCTCGTTCACGATGATATTGTGCAACGGCATTGCGCTGATGCTGTCAACGATCGTCTGCGCCGCTTCGGGACAGAGAAAGCACATTGATATCAAATCGCGCCGGATAAGCTATGATTTCGGCTTTTGGCTGCTGGTGTGCGTTGTTATAGCGTTTTTTATAACGGGCAGCTTTACCCGCAGATCATTTACCGCATCACAACGGATGACGCGGCGCTTTACCGCAATGTGACGCTGTATCTTGTGGCGTTCATGGAAGTGCTGATCTATACGGCGCTGTTTATCCTTATATATCAGATTCTCAAAAAGAAGGTGACCTGCAATCTGGAGCGGGTCAACGACGGCCTGAAGGCGATAGCGGCAGGCGACCTTGACACGGTGATCAATGTGCGCGCCTATAAGGAGTTTGCTGAGCTGTCCGATGATGTTAACGCCACGGTTTCCTCGCTCAAGCACTATATCCACGCGGCGGAAGAGCGGATAAATCAGGAGCTTGAGGTCGCAAGGCAAATACAGAACGCGGCGCTGCCGAGAGTGTTTCCGGCTCGGCCGGATTTTGATCTGTTTGCGTCCATGCATGCAGCCAAGGAAGTCGGCGGAGACTTCTATGATTTCTATCTGCTCGACAGATACACGCTGGTGTTCCTCATCGCCGACGTATCGGGAAAGGGCATACCGGCGGCAATGTTCATGATGCGTGCAAAAACGCTGCTGAAGGATCTTGCGGAAAGCGGACGGAACGTGGACGAGGTGTTCACGCGCGCAAACGCCAAGCCTTATGATCCGACTGCTGCCGCTGCGCCGGATATAACGCTCCCGGCGGAGGAGCGCCCCATCGGCGGCCTCGGGCTGCACATGGTGCGCAAGATGAGCACGTCGATGCAGTATCGGTACAGTGAGGGCGAAAACCGCCTTTCCGTCGGCTTTGAGCTGGAAAAACAGCCTTAAGCTTTGCAAAACACATAGCCAAAGCTCCTTCTTGCAAATTGTGAATATTATGGTATAATTTTGGCAAGCAAGGGGCGAGGCGGTCAGCTACACCACCCGAGAGGGGGGTGAGCACATGCCGATTACGATAACGTTTCATGTTTTCAAATACACGATAACGATATGTGTAAAAAGCAAGAGCCGCCACTCTGCCAAGTGACGGCTCTAATGCTTATGCTTTAGATTTTAGTTACATACAGGGCTGACCGTTGGTCATCACTCCTTGTGATTTGATTATAGCCCAAAGATTTCAAATTGTCAACTGCGTCGGCTTAGCTCGGCGCAGTTATTTTTCGTCCATCTTCCGCAGGGCTTTTTTGAAGTTTACGGCGAACATAACGGCTGTGAAGATCACGGCCAAAGAATCTGCTACAGGCTCAGCGGCGTAAACGGCGCTTACCTTGTCGGATAAAAGCTGCGGCATGATGTAGATAAGCGGAATGAGCAGCACAAATTTGCGCATAACGGCGACGATGATCGAGCACAGGGCATAGCCTATGGAAACGAAGGTCATCTGGCATGATATCTGTATGCCGAAGATGAACATTGCGCCGCAGTAGATCCTCAAAGCGCGCGAGGCAAAGTCGATAAGCTGCGTATCCGAGGCGAACATTCCGACGAAAATGCGCGGAAACAGCATGACAAGCCCCCACAGTGCAACGGAATACACAAGGCACACCGTCAGCAGCAGGCGGAAGCTTTCGCGAACGCGCGCGGAGTTTCCTGCGCCGAAATTATAGCTTGTTATAGGCTGCGCGCCCTGCGCAACGCCCTGAAGCGGCAGCATTGCAAACTGCATTACGCTTGAAAGTATCGTCATTGCGCCGACTGCGATATCGCCGCCGTAGCGCAGTAGGGAGGTGTTGAAGCACATGGATATGACGCTCTCGCTTGCCTGCATGACAAAAACCGAAAGACCCAGCGCAATGCACGGAGGAGTAAGCCGCAGCCCGGACAGAAGATTTTCCTTTTTAAGCCGCAGAACCGTTTTGCTGCCGCAGAGGAACGAGATGACCCACGCGCAGGATACCGCTTGCGAGATGATCGTCGCGAGTGCCGCGCCCTTTACGCCCATGCCCAGCGCGAATATGAACACCGGGTCGAGCACTATGTTGAGCGCAGCGCCGATGATAACCGTTTTCATGCCGACCTTTGCAAAGCCCTGCGCGGTTATGAATGCGTTAAGCCCCAGCGTTATCTGCACGAAGATCGTGCCGAGGGCGTATATGCCCATGTAGTCGGCGGCGTAGGAAATGGTGTTTTCGCTTGCGCCGAAAAGATAGAGAAGCTCGTCTTTCCATATGAGCATGGCGGCGGTGAGCAGCAGTGAGATGATAACCTGCATCGTAAGGCAGCCGCCGAGCGTCTTTTCCGCCGAGTCGCCGTCGCCGCGCCCCATGAATATCGACGCTCGCGGAGCGCCGCCGGACGCAACGAAGGCCGAAAAGGCCGAAACGATGAGTATAAGCGGCATGCAAACGCCGATGCCGGTCAGCGCAAGACTGCCGACCTCGGGAATGTGTCCAATGTATATGCGGTCAACGATGTTGTACAGCATGTTGACAAGCTGCGCGATAACCGTCGGCACAGCGAGCTTCGGCAACAGCTTTTTTATCGGCTGCGTGCCGAGAAATGACTTGTCTTCCTGCGTTTTGATGCCCTCCTTAAATGATTTATGCAAGAATATTAGCACCGTGCCGCGGTGAAGTCAATTGCCGGGGCTTTAATTTGCGCCGCGGTTATGTTATTATAAAGGTCATGCTCAACGATAAATTTCCCGAAAAGTTAATATCCGCGCTCGGCACGGCCACGCTTGCGGCGGTGTTTGCGCTCTGGTGCGCCGGCAGCAGCTACGGCGCAGCCGGCTATGCCGCCGCCGTTATCAGTGCGCTGCTTATGCTCGCGCTGTGCCTGCGCTTTGTGCCCGAGTGGTGCGCGTTCTGGCGAGAAAAAGACGAAGTTCGCCTCGGCACGGCCGACGGCACGGTCTGCGCGCGCATTTTTGCGCTTATTATAATATGGGATGTCGTTATCCTCATACTCGGCTTTGTTCTGCGCAAAATTCTCGGCTATGACGAGACCGTTGGCGGCTATGTTCGCTTCTGGCTGTGCACCGACAGTCAGCACTATATGGACATAGCGCGCGACTGGTACCTGTCCGACGGCGAGTGGGACAGGCTCGTGCAGCTCGTTTTCCTGCCGGGCTACCCCGTTGTCGTGAGACTTTTTTCGTATCTCACGGGCGACTGCCTCGCAGCCGGGCTTTTCGTTTCGGCGCTTTGCTTTGCAGGCTCGGGCGTTATGCTGTATAAGCTAATGTGCCTTGACATGGAAAGCGCGGCGGCTCTGCGCGCGGTGAAATTTTTTGCGCTCTGCCCGGCGGCGTTTTTCTTTGCAGCACCCATGAGCGAGAGCCTTTTTGTCCTGTGCACGGTGTCGTGCCTGTATCTTGTCCGCACCGGCAGGATACGAACCGGAGGCCTTTTGGGCGCATATGCTGCGTTCACGCGCTCGCCGGGGCTGATCCTCGTCGTGCCGATCCTGTTTGAGCTTGTTCGTTCGAGGGCAAAGCCGCGCGAATATCTGGCTTTGTTTATGGTGCCGCTCGGCTTTGCGGCCTATTGCATGATAAACTACTCAGTGTCCGGCGATGCGTTTAAATTCATGGAGTATCAGAGCATACACTGGAATCAGCGGCTCGGCTGGTTTTTCGGCACCGCTGCGTATCAGACGGAAAACGCTGTATCGGCGGCAGGCCGCCCAGCGCTTTTCTGGGGACTGTGGCTGCCGAACCTTTTGGCGCAGCTTTTGTCGCTCGCAGTGATGATATTTGCCGCGAAAAGGATACGCGCATCTTACACAGCGTATTTTATCGCGTATTTTGTCGTGACGATGGGCGCGACATGGCTTCTGAGCGCGCCGCGATATCTTGCGGCGATGCTCTCGCTCCCGGCGGCAATGTCGGCGCTTGCGGAAAATGCGCGCACCGAGCGCGTACTTGTCCTGCTGAGCGCGCTCCTGTTTTTCGTGTATTTCATCTTTTTCCTGCTCCGATGGCAGGTATGGTAAAAAAATAGTGTAAATTTTTCTTGTATTCCGGAAATGCTTGTGGTATAGTAGGTAGGCTAATATGTCAAAATCGAAAGGATTGAATATAAATGAACACTTTGAAACTCATTCTCACCATCCTTCAGCTCCTCTCCGGCCTTGCGGTAACGGTCGTTGTTCTTATGCAGAGCGGTAAAAGCGCAGGCTTGTCCGGTGCTATCGCCGGCGGCGCAGAGACCTTCCTGAGCAAGGGCAAGGCAAAGTCTCTGGATGCAAAGCTTGCAAAGGCCACCAAGTGGTTTGCAATCGCTTTCGTTATCCTCACCCTCGTGCTGAACCTTATCTGATAAGCGCGCAAATTTCAGAAAGCACTGCGCAGTCGTTTTCGGCTGCGCTTTTTTATTGCCATGAAAAGAAAAGTTGAGATAAAAGAAGTTTTTCGCGGTGTCAAGGCCGCGTTCCCGTCCACGGTTCCGATCTTCTTCGGATGGATATTCGTTGCACTGACCTACGGCGTTTTGATGGAGGAGCTTGGCTACGGCCCACTGTGGACGCTGCTGTTTTCAATGATATGCTTCTGCGGCGGAATGCAGATCGCGGCGGTGCCGATGATGGCGGCCGGATTTGACCCTGTGCAGATGCTCATAATGAGCTATTTCGTGAATTTCCGACACACGTTTTACGGACTTGCGCTGCTTGAAAAATATAAGGATACGCAGCCGTTCAAGCCGTTTCTTATCTATGCTCTGGCCGATGAGCCTTTCTCGCTGGCGGTATCCTCCGATGCTCCGGAGGGGATGGAGCCGCGGTATTTCTTCTTCGGGCAGACTCTGCTCTTGTATGTTTACTGGTGCGGCCTCACGGCGCTCGGCAGTGTGCTCGGCAAGATCATAACGTTTGACACAACGGGGCTTGATTTTGCGCTCAACGCGCTGTTTATCGTGTTCTTCCTCCAGCAGTGGAAGGACAAGGCCAAGCGCCCGGCGTGCATCATCGGCGTTGCCGTGACGCTGCTTGCGCGCATAGCCTTCGGGCCGACGATGTTCCTCATTCCGGCGCTTACCGGCATGCTCTTAGTCTTTTGGTTGGGGAGGAATAAACTGTGAAGCTTACCGTTATTCAGACGCTTATCATCATCCTCGCCATAGCCGTCGGAACGCAGATCTCGCGCTGGCTGCCGTTTTTGGCCTTTTCCGGCAAGAAGGAAACTCCGGCGTTTGTAAAATACCTCGGGCGCGTGCTGCCGCCGGCGCTCATGGGTCTGCTCGTGGTCTATTGCTTTAAAAATACGCCGATATTCACAGGCTCGCACGGATTGCCGGAGCTTATCGCGGCTCTGTTTGTGGTTTTGAGCTACGAGTGGAAGGAAAACCTGCTTCTTTCCGTCGGAGGAGGCACCGTCGCGTACATGCTGCTCGTGCAGTTCGTTTTTTAAAAGTTTACAAAATCAAGAGGGCCGCCGGAGAGATTCGGCGGCATTATTGATTGCAAATGTGAGAATAAACTGGTATAATGACAATCAATATTATCGAAGTATTTTTATCCGAAAGGAATTTTTGCTTATGTGCGGAATAGTTGGCTTTGCAGGAGGGGAGCAGGCAGCTCCCATACTGCTTGACGGACTGGAAAGACTGGAATACCGAGGCTATGACTCTGCCGGTATCGCCGTTATATCCGGCGATAAAAAGCTGCAGGTCAAAAAATCAAAGGGCCGCCTGAAGGTGCTCAGGGATATGATACAGGGCGGCAAAAGCGTAGAGGGCACCATCGGCATCGGCCACACACGCTGGGCAACGCACGGCGAGCCGAACGACGTCAATGCCCATCCCCATCTCAGCGGCGACGGCAAGATCGCCGTTGTTCACAACGGCATAATCGAAAACTATGTTGAGCTGCGCGATTTTCTTATATCCAACGGCTATAAATTCATCTCCGATACCGACACCGAGGTGGTAAGCCAGCTCGTTTCGTTCTACTATGCCGAGTGCGGCAATGCGCTTGAGGCTGTGTTCCGCGTTCTGCGCCGCATCGAGGGCGCGTATGCGCTGGGTATACTGTGCGTTGACGAGCCGGAGCATTTCATCGCCGCGCGTAAGGATGCGCCGCTGCTTATCGGCTACGGCGAGGGCAGCAACTACATAGCAAGCGATGTCACCGCGATAATAAAGCACACGCGCGACGTTTCGTATATGGAGGACGGCGAGGTAGCCGTCATCTCCGCCGACAAGGTGCAGTTTTACAATGCCATGGAGCAGACCATCGAAAAAGAGCACCACACGATCGACTGGGATGTTTCCGCGGCTGAAAAGGGCGGCTATGCCCACTTCATGCTCAAGGAGATCATGGAGCAGCCCGAAGCTATACGCAAAACGGCGTTCAGCCGCATCCGCGATAACCGCATCGTGTTCGAGGATATGAAATTCACCGCCGAGCAGATCAAGGACGTAAGCCGCATATTCATAATCGCCTGCGGCTCGTCATATCATGTTGGTGTGGTGGGCAAGTATAATCTTGAGCGGCTCATGCGCAAGCCGGTCGAGGTCTGCCTCGCTTCGGAATTCCGTTACAGTGATCCGCTTGTCGATGACAAGACGCTCGTTATCGTCATCAGCCAATCGGGCGAAACGCTCGATACGATGGCGGCGCTGCGCGAAGCAAAGGCAAGGGGCGCGCACATACTTTCGATAGTAAATGTTGTCGGCAGCTCCATAGCCAGAGAATCGGACGATGTGCTCTACACCTGGGCCGGCCCCGAGATCGCCGTTGCAACAACCAAGGCATACAGCACGCAGCTTGTCCTGCTCAACATGCTGGGCCTTTACTTTGCCGACGCTCTGGGCACGGTCAGCGCCGCGCAGTACGACGAGATAATCGAGGAGCTGCTGCGCCTGCCGGGCAAGATGGAGCAGATGCTTGAGAATATCGAGGATATAAAGCATTTTGCCTCGAACTACTTCAACCACAACTCCGTGTTCTTCATCGGCCGCAACCTTGACTATGCCATGGGTCTTGAGGGTTCGCTCAAGCTCAAGGAGATATCCTATATCCACTCCGAGGCATACGCATCGGGCGAGCTTAAGCACGGAACCATTTCCCTCATCGAGGACGGTACCCTCGTCATAGCCCTCGGCACCTACGAGCCGCTGTTTGACAAAGCCATGAGCAACATCGTTGAGGTTCAGGCGCGCGGCGCGGATGTGCTTGCGCTCACGACCGAGAGCAATGTTGCCGAGATGAAAAAGACCGTGGAGAACGTCATTTCCGTTCCCGAGACACACACGATACTTCAGCCTTCTCTGGGCGTTGTGCCGCTTCAGCTTTTTGCGTACTATGTTGCGCTGCTGCGTGGCTGCGATATCGATAAGCCCAGAAATCTTGCAAAGTCGGTGACTGTCGAATAATTGAAAAATCTCATGATATTTTTTGCGTGCGTGGTCTGTAAGGCCACGCACTGCTTGTTGCGGCTGTTTAATTTCGGCGCAACCTCGCTCCCCGGAGCGCTGGCACTCAAGATATGCCCCGATATCCTCGGGTACGCTGCAAAAAATGTCGATATAATCGCCGTTACGGGGACAAACGGCAAAACCACATCGGCGCGCATAATAGAGCGCGCCCTGCAAAACTCCGGCAGAAGCGTGTGTGCAAACCGATCGGGAGCAAACCTCATGCCGGGGATAACGGCAGAGCTTATCATGAACAAAAGTCTGTTCGGCTCGGTCAGGTGCGAAAGCGCCGTGATCGAATGCGATGAGGCCGCGTGCAGGCTCGTTCTTGGCAAGCTCAGGCCGCGCGTTTTGCTCATTACAAATCTTTTCCGCGATCAGCTCGACCGCTACGGTACGGTGGCGCATCCGCGCGACTGCATCGCAGAAGGCTTGCGCGATACGCCCGAGACGATAGCCGTCATAAACGCAGACTGCCCGATGGCAGCGTCGGTTTCGCGTCTGTGCCCAAACAGAACCGTGTACTACGGACTCGGTGAGCATAAGAAAACCAGCGTCGGCAGCGGCGAGGACGATACCTGCCCGGTTTGCGGAAAAAGGCTCGGCTACAAGGGACTCAGCTACGCAAATCTCGGCGTGTTTTCCTGCTCCTGCGGCTTTGCGCGAAGTGCGCCGAATGTGAGCGCAGAGTCGGTTTTCTCGGACGGGAGCTTCGTTCTGCGCGCCCTTAGCGATAAAACGGTCTGCACTCCGGCACTGCCGGGGCTTTACAATGTCTATAACAGCGTCGGCGCTGTCGCCGCCGCCGTCGCCTGTGGTATGCCGTTAAAGCAGGCTGCCGCCGCGGCGCAGGACTTTGACTGCGGCTTCGGCAGGATGGAGAGCTTTCCGCTCGGCAAGCGCGGAGCAAGGATGATACTTATAAAAAACGCCGCCGCTGCCGATCAGACGCTTGATGAGGTCTGCCGTGCGCCGGGAGAAAAAACTCTGGTGCTTGCCGTGAACGACCGCACGGCCGACGGAACGGATATATCCTGGCTCGACGAGGCCGATTTCGGGATGCTTGCGCGGCGCGGAAAGCTTGGGCGCGCCTATGTCTGCGGCGACCGCGCAGAGGCCGCCGAAAAAAGGCTTGAGCGCGAAAATATACCCTGTCAATCGTGCGGAAACTATGATAAACTTATAGAGTGTTTGCAGGATGAGGATAACTTCATTTTCATCCTGCCGACCTACACCGCCATGCTGGAATTGCGTGCAAAGCTCGTGCGCAGACTTGGCGGAAAGAACTTCTGGGAATAAACGAGGATAAACGAATGATACGTTTTTATAACGGCTGCGTGCTGACATTTGAGCCGGAGGCGAAGATAAAATGGTGCGAGGTGTGGACGGACGGCACGCGGATAATCCATGTCGGCGCGGCACCGGAAGCCATGCCGGAGTTTGAGCGCGAGATAGACCTTAACGGCGACCTGCTCATTCCGGGCTTTAAGAATGCGCACACGCACTCGGGCATGACCTTTCTGCGCTCGCTTGCCGACGATATGCCGCTGGATAAGTGGCTCAGCGAGCAGGTTTGGCCGAAGGAGGCACGCCTCAGCCCCGACGGGCTTTACGTCATGACGCGCCTTGCGATAATGGAATACCTGACAAGCGGCATAACGAGCTGCTTTGATATGTATTTTCACAACGATGCGTTTGTCAAAGCGTGCATTGATTCGGGCTTTCGCGCGGTGCTGTGCGGCGATATGAATAACTTTGACAGCGACTATATGCTGCTTGAGGATAAGTTCCTGCGCTATAACAAAACGCACGAGCTGATATCTTATCGCCTCGGCTTTCACGCGGAATACACAACGAGCATGGAGCGCATGCGATTTGTTGCCGATCTCGTGCAGAAATATAAAGAGCCGATGTTTACCCACTCGTCGGAAACGCGCTCGGAGGTCGCAGGCTGCGTCGAGCGCTACGGCGTAACGCCGACGGTGCTTTTTGATAAGCTCGGCATGTATGACTACGGCGGCGGCGCGTTCCACTGCGTCCACATGAGCGATGAGGATATCGCAATATTCAAAAACCGCGGCCTGACGGCGGTTTTGAACCCGGCCTCAAACCTCAAGCTTGCAAGCGGCATCGCGCCGGTAAAGCGGTTTCTTGACGAGGGCATAGCAATTGCCATCGGAACCGACGGCGCGGGCTCGAACAATGCCCTTGACATGTTCCGCGAAATGTACCTCGTGAGCGTGCTGGCAAAATACCGCGAAAACGACGCCTCGGCGGTCGATGCATCGAAGGTGCTTGAGGCTGCCTGCGTGGGCGGTGCGCGCGCAATGGGCTTAAACGACTGCGACGCAATTGCCGTCGGCAAAAAGGCAGACCTTGCGGTTATAGACCTCAATAGGCCTAATATGCGCCCGATAAACAACATCGCAAAAAACATCGTCTATGCCGGAAACAAGGAAAACGTGCGCCTTACTATGGTAAACGGCCGCGTTCTCTACGAAAATGGCGAGTTTTTCATCGGCGAGGACGCACGGAAGATTTACGACGAAGCGGAAAAAGTTATGGAGACGATAAAACAGTGAGAGAAATTGACCTTCACGTTCACACAAATATATCCGACGGCTCGGAAACGCCTGCGGAAACGGTGAAATATGCCTGTTCGCTCGGCCTGCGCGCGATCGCCGTGACCGATCACGACAGCATAAACGGCGTTGCCGAGGCTCAGCGCGCCGGAAAAGAATGCGGCCTCGAGGTCGTCGCAGGAATGGAGCTCGGCTGCGGCTGGTATGGCCGAGAGGTTCATATGCTCGGCTACGATCTTGATATCCACTCCAAAAAGCTGCCCCCTGTGCTCGACTGGATAGTGCGTGATCGCGACGAGCGCAACAGAAAGATGGTGGACATGCTCGCACGCGACGGGCTTTTCATCGACCTTGACGAGCTTCAGGCAAAGCACCCCGGCTCGACCATCGGCAGGCCGCATTTTGCTCTGTGCCTTGTCGAGGCAGGTGTAGCCGAAAGCGTTCAGGATGCGTTCGAGCGCTTTCTCGATCCCGGCTGCAAGTATTATATCCGCCGCCATTTTCTGAGCGTTGAGGACGCAGCGGAGCTTATACGCTCGGCAGGTGGTAAGCCCGTTATAGCGCACCCGAGGCAGTATAAGCTCACGCCCGAGCGCTTTACCGAGCTTATGGAGCGCGCCCGAGCCTGCGGCGTTGCCGGGCTTGAATGCTATTACTCGGGTTACGATGCGCAGACCGTTGCACAGTATCTCGCCGCCGCTGAACAATACGGTTTTTGTCCTACTGCCGGCAGCGACTGGCACGGCAAGAATAAGCCGCATATCCATCTCGGCAGCGGCATGAACGGCGAATTGGCCGCGCCGTATGAGTTGCTCAAAAATTTAAGAAATTCATGAGAGAGCGATACCGAATACGGCAAAAAATCCGAAAATAAATTTTTTTCACAAAAAAGTTCGGCAAGGGTGAAATATCCGGACATATTCTCCGTCCTTATAGATAACAGGCTCAAAGAGCCTACACCCCCCCCTTGATAAAACTATGGAAGGAGAACTGCTTGAATGTATGACATTGACAAGGAAATGATGTATCCCGGAAGAGACGAAATTCTAAAAGGCATCGGCAAGGCCACTATTATTTGGTGGCTCCTCAAGATCATATTCTGATCCGAATTTCCACATCCCCCAATTAATAAAAATGCACCGTCAAAACAGACGGTGCATTTTTTGTGTTGTGCTGTACTGCTTATTCGCCGAAGTCGAGAACACGCAGCATACGAACGAGGGTGAGCCTGTTGCGGATAGCTGCCGAGATGGGGAGCATCTCCTGCTCAAGCGAGGGGTCAATGCCGATGTGCTCGGGCAGATACTTTGCGTTGCAGCCCTTATACAGAGCTTCCATCTCCTCAACGGAGGGGATCTTGTTTATCATGGCGCGGATCTCGTCCCAGTGGTCGACGATGTTCTGCGGATCGAAGGTAGCAAGAACGTCGTTCTCGTTTTCCTTGATAATGCCCGGTGCGAGCCTGTCGCCGAACTTTTCTCTTATCCACTCTTCGCTCAGCGGCTCGAAGGGCTTTGCCTTGGGCGTGGGCAGGGAGGCGAGGTGGTGATACTCCTTGATGCAGGCGAAGGTGCCGACGCCGACGCACTCGCCGTGGATGCCCTCTGCGTTTTCAAAGCGCGGCGGCTGCATCTCAACAAGATGAGCCATCAGGTGCTCTGCGCCGGAAGCGGCTCTGGAGTGGTTGAGCAGCTGCATTGTAAGGCCGCTCTTCATCTGCGCCATGGTCATTGCCTCGTGGTCGGCAACGCCGGTGGCGGCGTATTTATCGGCAGCTTCGCGCATAATATCCAGCGCTTCCTGGGCAAGGTCGGCTACCATCGGGCAGTAATATTCGCCGGCAACGAGGTGGGATACCTTCCAGTCGAACAGAGAAATGTATTTCGAAAGGATATCGTTTATGCCGCTGGCGACAAGGCGTGCCGGAGCGCCCTTTATAATGTCAAGGTCGGCAACGACGAGGACTGGAGCGCACATCGGAGTGGACTTCTTCTGGCCGTTGAGAATTGCCGAGCAGATATTGGCCGTGAAGCCGTCGGAGGAAGCGAGCGTCGGGATGGCGACAAAGGGGATGCCGAGCTTGTATGCAGGGTAGCGGCCGAAGTCCATGATGGTTCCGGCGCCGTAGGCGACGATAACCTCGGGGTTATCGAGCTTTTTCATCATTTCCTCGATGACCGTATCCTCGGCACGCAGACCGTTTGCCTCAAGCACGATCTCCTGATCGGCGGCGACATGCTTGCCCTCGGTGAGTTTGTAGATGACCGTATCGTAGATAACGGCGCGTTTCTTGCCGGCAAGGCCGACATCGGCCATGTACTGCTCGAAATTATTTATCGCGCCGTATTCGACGACGACCTTTTTCGTTTCAAGCTCATGGTCTCTGCCGCAGACGCATTTGCCGACGTACTTTTCGCAATCCATGATCATGGTAAAACACCTCAATTACAAAAATTCTGAATTTATTATGCCTATTCTAAGTTAAATTCTAATCAGGCCATATAATTAAGTCAAGAGCGAATAATGACGAAAAAAACGGGCAAAGCCATAAGGCTTGGCCCGATTTTTGTTCAAATCATATATTTTTTGATCGCTTCGCCGACCGTATCGGGGTCGGTTGTGACACTTATTACAAATTCAATGTTTTCTTTCTCGGAAAAGGCCTCGAGCCAATCGAGAAATTCGCCGAACATAACGGGATCCTTATTGCTGACGATCTTATAGAAATTATCGACAAAAACATGGGTTATGTCATAGTTGCCGGAATGCAGGCCGCAGATAAAGCCCTTTATGAATTCATATGAGCCGATGTCGTAAGAGCCGGCCTCGATAAGACGAGCCTGATAAGGAATATCGTAAGTAAGCTTCTTTTCCTTTTCGATGCAGACTACGTCGCCGTTTTCCATTGCGACAGCTTCGCGGACGAGCTCGACCAGACGCTTTGTCTTGCCGCTGCCCTTCAGACCCATGATCAACTTAACCATTTTGTCCACTCTCCTTTTCAGTTATAAGTTGAAGTTTTCCTTTGAGCTTAGATTAACATTTTTCCGCATACAAAGCAAGAGCAAAAGTGTGAATTAAAATAGAAATCAGGCGCGGAGTTACTCCGCGCCTGAATATATCATGTGCCGGGCTTGCCGAGCATCTTGAACATGTTCTTTTTGTAAGCCTCAACGCCGGGCTGGTCAAAGGGATTGACCCCGGACATGTAGCCGGATATCGCGCAGGCAAGCTCAAAGAAGCATACGAGGTCGGCAAAGCCTGCTTCGTCGCGCGCCGGAACGCTTATGCCGATGTTGGGAACTCCGCCGGATATGTGCGCTGCCTTCACCGCGTCGCGCGCCGTGCGGCAGATATCCGCATAGTCCCTGCCCGCAAGGTAGTTAAGCCCGTCCGGATCGCCCATTTCAAACGGAACGGCAACGCTGCTGCGCGGCTTATCAAAGCTGACAACGGTCTCCATCAGCGTCCTCGGGCCATCCTGAATATACTGACCCATGGAGTGCAGGTCAGCGGTGAATTCAACGGAGGCAGGGAAGATGCCTATGCCGTTTTTGCCCTCGCTCTCGCCGTAAAGCTGCTTCCACCACTCGGCCATGAAGCGGAACGAAGGCTCATAGCAGCCAAGGATCTCTATGCTGCGGCCATGGCCGTAGAGATACTGCCTGGCTGCGGCGTACTGCCATGCCGGGTTCTCGGGCGAGCGCAGGTCAAGCTCCTTGAATGCGCATATTGCAGAGGTTATGACCGCCTTTATGTCAATGCCGGCAACCGCCATCGGCAGCAGACCGACTGCCGACAGAACGCTGTATCGTCCGCCGACATCGTCGGGAACGACGAAGCACTCCCAGCCCTCGGCATCCGCGAGGGACTTGAGCGCGCCGCGGTGCGCGTCCGTGGTAGCGAATATGTGTTTTTTGGCGGCCGAACCGTATTTTTCGCGCGCAAGCTTCCTGAAAATGCGGAAAGCAAGTGCCGGCTCAAGGGTCGTGCCGGATTTGGATATGACGTTTATATCGAAATCCATGTCGCCGAGCTGGGCGAGAGTATCGTTCAGAGCGTCGGGTGAAAGACCGTTGCCGATGAAGAATATCTTCGGGTCGTTTTCCGAGGGGATGGGGCGCAGAAGCTCGATCGCTCCGCGCGCGCCGAGATAAGAGCCGCCTATGCCGATGACGACAAGCGCCTTTGAGCGGCTGCGTATGCGCTGCGCCGCCGAGAGTATCGCCTTCAGCTCACCATCGCGTATGCGTTCGGGAAGCTCCAGCCAGCCTGTGAACTCGCTGCCTGCACCGGACTTGTCGCCGAGCATTCTGTGCGCCGCCGCGGCTGCCGCAAAATCAAGCTCCGCAGGATCGAAAAACGCGGAAGTTCCCGTTAAATCAACCTTGACCATGATTACCCCTCCGTGTGGTAAATTTATAATCTTATATTATACACCGGAGGCATAAAAAAGCAAGGATAATGTGTCGAAGTGGAGCTTACGGACTTGATTTGACGCAAATTTGGCGGATAAGTGGGGAGATCAGCCCAATCCGACGTAGCTTTTGACAAGCTCCAGCAGCGTCCGTCCGAACGAGGCCCTGGCAACGGAGGAGTCTGCAAGAAGCTTAACAGAGTAAAGCTCTTTTCCGTCGGATACGACGCGGAGAGTGCCGATCTGCTGCCCCTTTTCGACCGGCGCCGGCAGCGTATCGGGCAGGTCAAGCTCATAGGATACCTCGCCTGCGCCGCTTTTGGGAACAAGTGCGGCCTCCGCGCCGTCATAAACAGGCTGGACGCTGTCGGCACTGCCGAGGGTTACGCGCACCGGCGGCAGAACATCGGGGCTGCGCAGCGGCATGAGCCGGTAGTTTGCAAAGCCGTAGCTCAACAGAGCCTTTGCGTCGTTATTGCGCTTATCTATCGTGTCCGCGTGCATGATTACGGCGATGTATTCCACGCCCTCGCGCTCGGCGGTGGCCGAAAGGCAGTACATTGCCTTTTCCGTGAAGCCGGTTTTCAGCCCCGTGCAGCCGTCGTAGTAGTAAACGAGCTTGTTGGTGTTTGAAAGGCCGAACTCGCCGCCGCGTATCGTGTCCATCCATATCGTCGTATAGTCCTTTATCATGTCGTGCCGGATAAGCTCGCGGCTCATGACGGCTATATCATATGCGCTGGTGTAGTGCTCATCGTCCTCAAAAAGGCCGGTGCAGTTTTTGAAATTGGTGTCCTTTAGTCCAAGCTCCCGGGCACGGTCGTTCATGCGTGCGACAAAGGTCTGCTCCGATCCGCAAAGGTGCTCAGCCATCGCAACGGCGCAGTCGTTTGCCGAAACGACGCAGATGCACTTGAGCATTTCGTGAACGCTCATCTTTTCGCCCTCTTCGAGAAAAACGCAGCTTCCGCCGAAGGATGCGGCGCGCTCCGAGGCTATGACCGTGTCGTCAAGGCTTATATCGCCGCGCTCGACGGCCTCGACTATCAGCAGCATCGTCATAACCTTCGTAACGCTTGCAGGCGGCAGACGCTCGTGCGAATTTTTGTCGTATATGACCTCGCCCGTGACCTTTTCCATGAGTATCGCCGACGGTGCGGAGATGTCGATGTCATCGTCTGTAAGCGTGTTTATCGCATACACCGGGCTTGTGAGCATAACAAGGCACAGCGCAGCGCACAGAAGTTTTTTCATAGCTCATCCCTCCGCTAAAAGCCTATGCTCGCGCGCAAGAATAATGCTCAGGTTGCACGATTATGCTTTATTCGACAAAATGTGAATGCTCATCGGCACGTCTGAGATTGAAAAATGCATTGTATATCAAAGGGTTTTGAACATTTTCAACATAGTTTTCAACATTTAAAACAGAGGTATATTCGGTAAAAAGGTTAACATAACGTAAAAATTTCGAGCAGATATTGACGCTGAGGAAAAGAGATAGTAATATTGAAAAAGAAATACAAAGCTACCGAACAGGGGGTGGGGAATTGGAAAGAAAGAATAAATATTCCCAATATATCGGCTGGGGCGTTACGGCGTTTGCGGTCATTGCCGCCGGAGTACTGTTTTACTTCGGCATTGACTACATGGGCAAGCTTATAGACGCGCTGGGAAAGCTGCTGAGCATACTCAGCCCGTTTATATGGGGCCTTGTCATATCCTATCTTCTCATCCCGTCGATGACGCTTTATGAGCGCAAGCTTTTCAAGCCTCTTGTTTTGCGCATAAACAAAACAAAGCCGCGCCTTAAAACAGGCACAAAGCTTCCGCGCGTGCTCGCGCTCATCCTCGCCGAGATCGTCATGCTGCTGCTTATTGCCGCGCTGTTCTACCTCATAGTTCCTCAGGTTTACGACAGCATATCGACCCTCATAACAAACAGCCCGTCGTATTTTGACTCGGCGTATTCGGCGATAGATAATCTCCTCAAGGACTATCCCGAGATCGAGCAGTATGCAACGAGCATATTCGGAAACCTGACCGATGCGCTGACAAAATGGACGACGAACACGCTGCTGCCGAGCATGGAGAGCGTGGTAACGAACATAACAAGCGGCGTTTTCTATGTCCTCAAGGGACTTTACAATGTCGTTATCGGCATCATCGTTTCGATTTATATACTTTATAATAAGGAGCCTTTCATAGCCCACTACAGAAAGATACTTTACAGCATCTTTTCCCCGGCGCGCGCAAAGCGCATCATGTCGGCTCTGCGCTTTGCCGACAAAACGTTCATGGGCTTTATAAGCGGCAAGCTGCTTGACAGTGCGATAATCGGCGTATTGTGCTATATCGGCTGCGTGATACTTAAAATGCCGTATGCGCTGCTTATTTCGGTCATTGTCGGCGTTACGAACATCATCCCGTTCTTCGGCCCGTTTATCGGCGCGATCCCCTCGGCGCTGCTGATACTGCTGGTCGATCCTAAGATGTGCCTGTGGTTCGTTATCTTCGTGTTCATCCTCCAGCAGCTTGACGGCAACGTTATCGGCCCGAAGATACTCGGAACCTCCATCGGCATAAACGGCTTCTGGGTGCTGTTTTCAATCGTTATATTCGGCGGCATTTTCGGCTTCTGGGGCATGCTGCTTGGCGTTCCGGCCTTTGTCATTATCTACACGGCGCTGGAAATGGTCGTAAACCGCAAGCTCAAAAAGCACGATCTTCCGATAGATGCCGAGTCGTATATGAACCTTGATTATATCGACCCCGAAACTCTGGAGCTTGTTCCGAAGCGCAGAGCAAAGCCTGCCGAAAAAACCGAAGCAAAGCGGGAAAATGAGAAGTAAAAAAACAAGGCTGCACGGTTTAAGTGCAGCCTTGAAATTTTGAATTTATCTGTGTGCAAGAGTGTCGTGCGCGCGCTTCAGCGCCGAGCACAGGGCAAGAACATCGGCCTCGGTGCTGTATCGCGAAAAGCTTATCCTGATCGCACCGTCGATTACCTGCGCCGGGAGGTGCATAGCTTCAAGCACATGACTGCGCCCACCCTTTTTGCATGCCGAGCTTCTTGAAACGTATATGTTCTCGGCCTCGAGGAAGTTCATGAGCACCTCGCTGCGCCAGCCGGGGAGCGATACGCTGAGAATGTGCGGAGCGCCGCCGCCGATGATAAGCGCTTCGGGAATATCGGAGCAGAGCCTGTCGGCCGCCATGGCGCGCAGCCTCGCCATCTTTTCACAGTTGTCCTTCATGCCGGCAAAGGCGATCTCTGCCGCTTTGCCGAAGGCAGCTATCTGCGGCATGGCCTCGGTTCCGGCGCGCATTCCGCTCTCCTGGGCGCCGCCGCGAATGAGGGGCTTGATTTTGACCCCGGTTTTGATATACAATGCGCCTATGCCCTTCGGTGCGTGAATTTTGTGGCCGCTGATGCTTATCATGTCCGCGCCGAGCTTTTTTGCGGAAAACGGCACCTTCATGAAGCCCTGAACGGCATCGGTGTGCAAAAGCGCCTTTGAGCCTTCGGCCTTGAGCATTTTTGCAATGCCGGCAATGTCGGTAACGCCGCCGGTCTCATTGTTGACCATCATGAGCGTCACGAGGATAGTGTCCTCGCGCAGCGCGTTTTTGACCGACTCGACCGATATCGCCCCGTCCTTTTCCGGGGCAAGGTATGTCACCTCAAAGCCGCGAGCCTGAAGCTCTTCAAGCGTTTTGCGCACGGCGTCGTGCTCGACTGCGGACGAAATTATGTGCTTTCCGCGCCGGGACATGCTCTCTGCGCCCTTTGTTATTGCCCAAACGTCGCTTTCCGAGCCGCAGGAGGTGAAGTAGACCTCCGCTGCCGCGCATCCGAGAGCGGCCGCTATCTGCGAGCGAGCATTGTCAAGATACGCCTTGGCCTCGCGCCCCTTTGTGTGCGTCGAGCTGGGGTTTCCGTAGCACTCGGTCATGACCTTGTATGCAATGTCTGCGGCCTCGGGGCAAACGCGCGTTGTTGCCGCATTATCAAGATAAACTTCCATATTATTGACTCCTCAGGAGATGATTTCATGAAATATATTATATACACTCTCGGCTGCAAGGTCAACCAGTATGAAACTCAGGCGATAGAGGCGCTGCTCGTTTCGCGCGGCCATAAGCCCTGCGTCGAGGGAGAGATAGCCGACGCCGTCATCGTCAATACATGCGCCGTCACGGCCGAGGCAGGGCGCAAGTCGCGTCAGGCCATCCACCGTCTGCGCGAGGAAAACCCCGGTGCTGTCGCCGCCGTGCTCGGCTGCTATTCGCAGCTGAGCCCCGATGCCGTGCAGAAGCTCGGTGCGGATATAGTTTACGGCACGGCTGACAGAATGAAGCTTGTTGACGCTGTTGAAAAAGCCGTGTCTACCGGCGAGGGCGAGAAAGCGCTCGATAAACCTTTTGAACGCCGCGTTTTTGAAGAGCTGCCGGCAGGAGCAGTGTCCGGCCACACGAGGGCGCTTTTGAAGATTCAGGACGGGTGCGTGAATTTCTGCTCCTACTGCATAATTCCGTACACGCGCGGCAGAGTGCGCAGCCTGCCCATGGAGGCGGCGGTGCGCCAGGCGGCCGAGCTTGACAAAAAAGGCTATCGCGAGCTTGTCATAACCGGCATCGAAATCGCGTCCTACGGCGTAGATCTTCCCGGAAAGCCCGGCCTTGCCGATGTTGTGTGCGCGATAGCGGACGCCGCGCCGCATATGCGTCTGCGCTTGGGGTCTATCGAGCCGAGCGTCATAACCGAGGATTTCTGCAAAAAAATTGCCGCCTGCGGCAGCGTGTGCCGGCATTTTCATCTTTCGCTGCAATCCGGCTGCGACGCAACGCTCAAGGCCATGAACCGCAAATACGACACCGCGCGGTTTTATGAGGCGATGCAGCTTCTGCGCCGTTATTTTCCCGACTGCGGCATGACATGTGACGTTATAGTCGGTTTTCCCGGCGAGACCGAGGAGCATCAGCGTCAGACGCTTGAGTTTCTCAAAAAAGCGCAGTTTTCCGACGCGCACATTTTCCCGTACTCGCGCCGCCCCGGCACTCCGGCGGATAAGATGGACGGCCAGATTGACCGCGCAACAAAGGCAAAGCGCTCAAAGCAGGCGCGCGCAGTCGTAGCCGAAACGCGCCGCAAGTTTCTTGAGAGCATGATAGGCAAAACTCTGCCTGTTCTTTTTGAAACGCAGGAGGGCGAATGCTGGCAGGGACACAGCGATAACTACCTCGAGGTGCGCGCCGATGGCGAAAATCTTCGCGGTACAGTACATAATGTCAGGATAAATGCAGTTTCCGACGGAATTTTAGTCGGAAATGTCATTTGACACGGATAGCAAAAATAGCTATACTTTTAACAATAACCGAACAGGAGGTGCTCACAATGTCAAGAGAAAAGGTTTATAATTTTTCGGCAGGCCCGTCAATGATGCCGGAATCGGTGCTCAACAAGGCCGGAAGCGAAATCAGCGATTATAAGGGCAGCGGCATGTCAGTTATGGAGATGAGCCACCGAAGTTCACTGTTCGGCGAAATTTTTGCGGAAACAAAGCGCAAGCTTAAAGAAGCTCTGAACGTGCCCGACAGCCACGAGATACTGTTTTTGCAGGGCGGCGCAACGCTCCAGTTTGCTGCGATCCCCCTCAACCTCATGGGCAGCGGAAAGAGCGCAGACTATGCCGTTACCGGCAACTTCTCCGGACTTGCCGCAAAGGAAGCGGAAAAGTACGGCAGAGTTCATATAGCCTGCGACAGCTCCGACCGCGGACACAGCTATATCCCGTCAGAGCTTTCGCTCAGCGCGGATTCAAGCTATTTTTACTACTGCGCGAACAACACCATATACGGAACCGAGTGGCAGGCCGTGCCCGATACAAATGGCAAAACGATAGTCTGCGACATGTCCTCGGATATCCTGTCAAAGCCCGTTGACGTTTCAAAATTCGGCCTTATCTATGCCGGCGCTCAGAAAAACATGGCGCCTGCCGGACTGACGGTCGTCATCGTTGACAAGGCTCTTGCCGGCCGGCAGATGGATATATGCCCATCGGTCATGAGCTATGATACGCTTATTAAAAAAGACTCCATGCTCAACACTCCGCCCTGCTGGTGCATTTACATGCTGGGGCTTATGCTCGACTGGCTTGCAGGCATAGGCGGCGTTGCGGCAATGCAGGAGATAAAGCGCGAGCGCGCAAAAATCGTTTACGATGTGCTCGATAACAGCAAGCTCTACATTCCCCATGCCGAAAGGGATTCGCGCAGCGATATGAACGTGACCTTCCGCACAGGTTCGGACGAGCTTGACGCGCAGTTTGTAAAGGGCGCGGCCGCGGAGGGACTTATCAATCTCAAGGGCCACAGACTCACCGGCGGTATCCGTGCGTCGCTGTATAATGCCATGCCCATGGAGGGCGCGCAGGCTCTGGCCGATTATATGAAAAAATTCGAGGTAGAACACCATGTATAATATTAAAACAATAAACAAAATTTCGCCCGTCGGCCTTGATAAGCTCAAAGCCAAGGGCTGCAACGTCGGCGAGAATATCGCCGCTCCCGACGGAATAATCGTCCGCAGTGCGGATATGCATGATTACGAGGTCAATCCCGAGCTTCTCGGCGTTGCGCGCGCAGGCGCCGGATATAACAATATTCCGATCGACGAATTTGCCGAAAAGGGCATCGTTGTTTTCAACAGCCCCGGCGCAAATGCAGAGGCGGTAAAGGAGCAGACCGTGTGCTCGATGGTGCTTGCCTCGCGCGACGTTGTGGGCAGCATCGAGTGGGTAAAGAGCATCGCCGATCAGGGCGATAAGATACCCACGCTTGTCGAAAAGGGCAAGTCCAATTTCGCAGGCCCCGAGCTTATGGGAAAAACCGTCGGCGTTCTCGGCCTGGGCGCAACGGGCGCGTTGGTCGCAAATGCCTGCCTTGCACTGGATATGGATGTTATCGGCTATGATCCGTTTATGTCGGTCGAGGCCGCATGGAGACTTTCGCGTGACGCAAAGCGCGCCGACGATATCGAAGAGATATTCAGAAACTGCGATTATATAAGCATCAATATCCCCTATAATGAGGATACCCACCACATGCTCGATGCGAAGGCCTTTGCCGCAATGCGCGACGGCGTGAGGATAATAAACGAGTCGCGTGCCGAGGTCGTTGATGACGATGCGATGCTCGCCGCTCTTGAGTCCGGCAAGGTCGCAAAATACGTCACCGACTTCCCCAATGAGAGAATACTCGGCGGCAAGAACGTCATTGCCCTGCCGCACCTCGGCGCATGCACGCCCGAGAGCGAGGACAGATGCGCCGAGATGGCCGCAAAGCAGCTGTATGAGTACCTTAAAAACGGCAATATAGTAAATTCCGTGAACCTGCCTTCGGCAAAGCTCGAGCGTATGGGCGTGTGCCGCCTGTGCGTTATCCACCACAATATCCCCGGCATGATAAATCGTGTGCTCGATCTGATAACGAAGAAGAATATAAACGTCGAACACATGATAAATAAGCCCCACGGCAGATATGCCTATACCATCATAGACCTCAACGACGAGATCTGGGACGATACGGCGAACACCATCCGCGAGATGGACGATGTCCTTCGCGTCCGTGTCCTGCACTGATTTGTAATAGCAAAAAAGCACCCGGATGGGTGCTTTTTGCTATATGAGCGGCATTGGAAAGCGCATCGTTATTGACATAGGCAGGTAAAAGATTCTATAATAATTAAAATAAAATATGAGACGATTGGAGGCGCTGTGGATGCTCAGAGTCAAAACTCCGGATGAGGTGCTTGCACTTATTGAAGAAAGCTTTTCGCCGCTTGAAGCCCGGTGCGAGAGCACAGAGCTTTGCGACGCGGTCGGGAGGGTACTCGCCGAGGATATATGCGCAGCGGAGTTTGTTCCGGACTTTGACCGCTCCACCGTTGACGGCTATGCCGTGCGCGCGGAGGACACGTTCGGCTGCTCGGACTCGCTGCCGGCCGTTTTGCGCCTTACGGGAAAGATCAAAATGGGCAGTGGAGCGGAAACGGCGCTTTCGCCCGGCGAGTGCTGCGCCATGCCGACGGGCGGCGCCGTGCCGGAGGGCGCGGACTGCTGCGTTATGCTTGAATACGCCGAGGATTACGGCGACGGAACCGTCGGCATAGCAAAGCCCGGCGCTCCCGGCATGAATATGATCTTCCGCGGAGACGATGTTTTCCCTGGCAAGAAAATGCTCGAAAAAGGGCGCGTTTTATCGCCGCAGGATATCGGCGCGCTCGCAGCAGCCGGCGTGACTGCCGTGCCGGTCACAGGCAGAATAAAGGTCGGCGTTATCTCGACGGGCGACGAGCTTGTGGAGGCCGGATGCGCGCCTGCAAAGGGACAGATGCGCGACGCAAACGCCCCGATGCTATGCGCGATGCTTTCGCGCTTTGGCGCGCGATGCGTGAGATACGGCATATGCCCCGACGATGTGCAGGTGCTTGAAAAAACCGTGCGCCGTGCGCTTGACGAGTGCGATGCCGTCATAATATCCGGCGGAAGCAGCGTCGGCGAAAAGGATGCAAGCGTCCGAGTGACGGCTTCCGTCGGCGAGGTATTGCTCCACGGCGTTGCGATGAAGCCAGGAAAGCCGACGATACTCGGCAGGGCTGGAAATAAGCCGATACTCGGCCTGCCGGGGCACCCCGTCGCGGCGTATTTTGCGGCGAACATATTTGCTCTGCCGCTGATAGCCCGGCTCGAAGGCAGACAGCTGCACCGCCGCAGCGTAAAAGCGCGGCTGAGCGAAAGCGTCAGCGCAAACCACGGCCGTGCGCAGTACACCGGCGTTAGACTTGAGCGGCGCGCGGACGGACTGTATGCAGTGCCGGTGCGCACAAAGTCAGGCCTTATAACTAACCTCGCCGGAACGGACGGGTATTTCTGCATCGACAGGGACTGCGAGGGCCTTCCGGCAGGAGCCGAGGTCAGCGTTATATTCGGAGAATGAAGATGGCTTTTTCTTATCTTACAAACGTGCCTCTTGAAAAGGCAAAAAGTGATTATATCGAGCTTCTCACGGACCATGGATTCGGCCCGGAGAGCGAGACAGTTTCTGTGCAGAGCGCCTGCGGCAGGGTGACTGCAAAGGCTGTTTATGCCGCGATCTGCGCGCCGCACTACGCGGCAAGCGCCATGGACGGCATTGCGATAAAGGCAAAGGACAGCTTCGGCGCAACGGACACGACGCCGGTGACGCTCGCTGCCGGGCAATTTGCCGTTGTCGATACCGGCGACCCGATACCGGCCGGCTGCGACGCTGTTATAATGGTCGAGGAGCTTGTGCATGACCCCGACGGCAGCGTTACTATCCACGCACCGGCGGCCCCGTGGCAGCACATTCGCCAGATAGGCGAGGACATATGCGCAGGGGAGATGATCCTGCCCTCGTATACGCGGATAACTCCCTCGGCGGTGGGTGCGCTCATTGCAGGCGGCGTGCTGGAGCTTGAGGTTTTCAGAAAGCCGCGCGTTGCGATAATCCCCACGGGGGATGAGATCGTTGCACCGTGCGCAGATCCAAAGCCCGGCGATATTTTGGAGTTTAACTCCTCAATATTCTCGTCAATGCTCAGCCAATGGGGCGCGCAGCCCGTGGCTTTTCCGATAATCCCGGATGATTATGAAAAGATAAAGGCCGCGGTCGGCCGAGCGGCGGACGAATGTGACATGGTGGTTTTAAACGCCGGATCATCCGCCGGACGCGAGGACTTTTCGGCCGGTGTTATAGGCGAGCTGGGGCAGGTGCTGTATCACGGCATTGCGATAAAGCCCGGTAAGCCTGCGATACTCGGCCGCTGCGGCGCAAAGCCGGTGCTCGGAGTGCCGGGATACCCGGTGTCCGGCATAATCGTAATGGAGGAGCTTTTAAAGCCGCTTGTCGATATCTTTACGGGCGCTTCGGCGGAGAAAAAGCGCTATGTTGACGCCGTATTAACGCGCCCGGTTGTGTCGGGGTTTAAATACCGCGAGTTTGTCCGCGTGCGTATGGGATATGTCGGCGATAAGCTCACAGCGTCGCCGCTCAGCCGCGGAAGCGGCGTGGTCTCGTCGTTCATGAAGGCCGACGGCATAATGGAAATTCCGCAGGAGGTCGAGGGCTTCGAGCGCGGAGACCATGTCAGGGTGCGCCTGCTGACGGATGAGGATAAGCTCAGGCATAGCCTCGTTGTCATAGGAAGCCACGATCCGCTTATTGACGAGCTTGCCGATATGCTGCACCGCGCCGATCACGGCATAAGCCTCAGCTCGACTCACGTCGGCTCGATGGGCGGCATAATGGCGATAAAACGCGGCGAGGCGCATGCCGCCGGCTGCCATCTGCTCGATACGGGCACGGGCGAGTATAACCTCAGCTTCATGCGAAAATATTTTCCCGAGCACGACGCTTATCTTGTCCGCTGCGTCGGCAGACTTCAGGGACTCATGGTCGCCAAGGGCAATCCGTTGGGGATAAACGGCTTTGCGGACATATCGCGCGAGGGCACTCGCTATGTAAACCGTCAAAAAGGCTCGGGAACGAGAATACTGGCAGACTACCTGTGCGAGATTAACGGCCTTGACAGTGCAAAAATTTACGGCTATGAGCGCGAGGAGCTTACGCATACCTCCGTTGCGGCGCAGATCGCGGCAGGCTCGGCCGATGCCGGCATGGGCATATATTCGGCCGCAAAGCTTTATGATTTAGACTTTGTTCCGGTGTGTACGGAGGAATATGACCTCATAATCCCCGATCATGCGTGGGATAGCGCGCCCGTGCGCAAGCTTCTGGATGTGCTGCAAAGCAAGGCTTTTGCCGACAGACTCCGGCAGCTCGGCGGCTATACGCTCACCGCGCCGGGTGAAATTATAGAGTACGGCATATAGTATTTTTATAAAGGACACGAAGGGAGGATGCAAATGACAAACTATGCAGGCTACATGGGCAAGGTCATCCGCCTCGACCTCGGCAGCCGAAGCGTTTCGGAATATCCGTGGACGGACAGGGACAGGCAGCTGTATCTCGGCGGCAAGGCGATGGCCTCGAAGATCATGTACGATACTTTCACCGGCAGCGAAAAGCCGCTTGAGCCGGAGAACATCATCGTCATCTCAACAGGACCGCTGACGGGAACGGGCGCGCCCAGCTCGAGCAGGTTCAACATCTCCACTCTTTCGCCGCAGACGGGCATAACCACATCGTCAAACTGCGGCGGAAACTTCGGGCACTATCTCAAAAAAGCCGGCTACGATGCGCTCATCATTGCCGGAAAATGCGAAAAGCTCACATGGGTCGAGATACATAACGACATCATAAAATTCCACGATGCCCAGGAGCTTAAAGGCCTCTGCACAACGCCGACGCAGGAGAGCATACAGCAAAAGCTCGATGAGGAGCGCGGCTGCGAGGTCAAATGCGGCAAGGTCGTTATCGGCCCGGCAGGCGAAAACCTCGTGAAATACGCATCGGTTTTCAGCAACGAGCGCGCCGCCGGACGCGCCGGAGTCGGCTGCGTATTCGGCTCGAAAAACCTCAAGGGTATTGCCGTTTCCGGCACGCACGAGGTGAGCATTTATGATCCCCAAAAGACGCACAAGCTGTTTGAAAAATGGGTCGAAACGCTAAAAAAGCATCCGCTGACCGGCAATCAGCTGCCCAAGATGGGCACGGCCGGTCTTGTGACGACGATGCAGATGCGCGGCCTTTTGTCAACGCGCAACTACGCCAAGGGGCAGTTTGAGGACTTCGAGCTTGTAAACGGCGAAACGCTGGCCGAGGATATAAACATCGTCAACAAGGGCTGCCTTTCCTGCCCGATGAAGTGCGCGCGCACCGTCAAGGTCGGCGATCACGAGGTCAAGGGGCCGGAGCTTGAAACGCTCGGACTTCTCGGCGGCGGCATAATGAATAACGACCTGAAGCTCATATGTAAATGGAACTATGAGCTTGACGAGCTGGGCATGGACACGATATCCTGCGCAAGCACCGTCGCATGGGCGATGGAGGCAAACGAAAAGGGCTTGTGGAAAAACGGTCTGCAATTCGGCAAGACCGCAAACCTGAGCGCGGTTTTCCGCAGCATTGCAAACCGCCAGGGCATAGGCAACGAGCTTGCCGAGGGCACACGCACGCTCAGCAATAAATACGGCGGCAAGGAGTTTGCCATCCAGTCGAAGGGTCTGGAGCTTGCGGCCTACGAGCCGCGCAAGGCCGTCGGCCAGGGACTCGGCTACGCTGTCTCAAACCGCGGCGGCTGCCACCTAAACGGCGGCTACCTCGTAATTCTCGAGGGACTCGGACTTAATGTCAACAGCCAGACGCCGCATGCAAAGGCGGATCTGTGCATGCTCATGCAGGATCTTATGGAGTCGGTATCGTCGGGCGGACAGTGCCTGTTTACGTCCTACGCGCTGTTTCCGAGCTTCCTGCTGTCGGGGCCGAACAGCTTTATAACGCGCACAGTGAATGCCGTCATGCCGTATATCGGGCCGGTCGTAAGGCTTATAAACAAGTATCCGCGAGCGATAAAAATGAATCTTCCGCTGCTGCCGCACACATATGCGCTCAAATACGCCGTCGGCATGAAAATGGATCTCGGCAGGTTTATCCGCATCGGCGAGCGCAGCTACAATGTCGAGCGCGCGGTCAACGCAAAATTCGGCGTGAACGCCTCGTGCGATACGCTGCCCAAGCGCCTTACCGACGTTCCGCAGGATCCCAAGGATCCAAAAACGAAGGTGCCGCTCGAGACAATGAAAAAGACCTACTATAAGGCTCGCGGCTGGGGCAGCGACGGTCTGCCCGGCGCAAAGAAGCTTCAAAAGCTTGAGATCGCGAGCGACGCCGAACAGGAGGAGGCCGTATGATAACAGTCAAAATATTCGGCACGTTCCGCCTCGACAGCGGACTTAAGCAGATGCAGGCGGACGTAAAGACCGCAAAGGAGCTGTATCCGCTGATAATGGACGAGGTAAAGCGCATCGACCCGAACACTAAGCTTACGATAAAGGACGTAAAGGGCTGCATCCTGTCGCGCGGCGGCAAACAGATAAGCCCATCGACGCGGCTCGACGACGGCGACGTTATCTGCCTCGTGCCGGCCGTAGCAGGAGGGTGAGCCATGGTGTATGCGATAGATCGGAGCATTTGCAACGGCTGCGATGCCTGCTCGAGCACCTGCCCGACGCACGCGATCTCGCACGACGTTAAAGCCGAGAAGAACAGCATCGACCCTGAATACTGCGTTTCGTGCAATCTGTGCTCAAGCTTCTGCGAGCGAAACGCCATAAGGCGCGCGGACGGCCGCTTTACGCCGTACAAGGGCTGGGATAAGTGGAATATGCCGCTTATAGACACTCGGCGCTGCACGGGCTGCTCGCTGTGCATTGAGGAGTGCCCGATGAACGCGCTTGCGCTCAGCGGCGCAAAGGAACACGGGGATATACACACCTATGCGTATCTTAAAAGCGTAGGCCGCTGCATCGGCTGCGAAAAGTGTGCCTCGCGCTGCCCGATAGAGGCGATCGAGATGATACCTCAGCTCGCTCCCGACGGCACAGAAAACCCCGTCAATGTCCGCCCCGAGTATCTCAAAGCGACGGCAAAGGCGAAGAGCCTAAAGCGCTTTATGAAATGAACGCAGCAGCGCCGCCGAGCAAATCGGCGGCGCTAACTTTGTGTTGCAATGGATGTGCATATATGGTAGTATATCAAGCAAAGACACATAATTCAGAAAGCGGTGGACGAGCCTCTTTCCGAAGCAAGCTTTGGCCGCAGGGGGAATGCCTCTGCGGAGCGGCTGCTTTGGAGGAGGTTTAATTTTTTGCAAAAAACGATGAAAGAGAGGAAAACAAATGAAAAAACTCATTGCCCTGCTTTTAGCCTGCATAATGGTGCTTTCGCTGTGCGCATGCGGCACCGGCGATAAGCCCGAGGCGAGCGAAACGCCTTCGCCCACGGAGCAGGTATCAAACGTCGATACCTGCATACTCATGGAAGCGGACGAGAATATGATCAATACATACTCGCTGCTTGCCGTTAATCCGAACGCACCGTTTACCGATGCCGACGGCAACGCCGTTTCCGACGTCAAAATTAACGCCGACGGCGCGGAAACGTTCATTGACTGGATGCTCTCCGAGGCAAGCAAACTCATTAAGGAATACGGTGTTGAGGAGTACGGTGATAATCTCTTTTACCTCAAGGACGATGCGCCGAAGTACGACGATAAGATCGCAAATGCCTCCGACGAAAACAGAGTGATCCGCCTTTCCACCACGACCTCCGTCAAGGACTCCGGACTGCTTGACTATATCCTCCCCGTTTTTGAGCAGGAGTACGGCTACAAGGTCGAGGTGCAGTCGGCAGGCACCGGCAAAGCCATAGCTGCCGCAAAATACGGCAATGCGGACGTTATCCTCGTCCACTCGAAGGCTCAGGAGGAGGCTTTCGTGGACGAAGGCTTTTCCTACGTTCTGAACGGCTTTGATTCCGAGCGTTTGAGCTTCATGTATAACTACTTTGTGCTGTGCGGCCCGTCGAACGATCCGGCAGGCGTGAAGGACTGCGGCAGTGTTCTTGATGCGTTTGCAAAGATAGCCGACGGCAAGTATCCGTTCGTATCGCGCGGCGATAACTCCGGCACTCATACCAAGGAACTCTCACTCTGGCCGGAGTCTCTTGGAATAAGCGAAGATCCCAAGAGCTTTGCCGACTATACGCAGTGGTACACCTCGGCAAATGCCGGCATGGGAGCATGCCTCGTCATGGCCGAGCAGATGCACGCATATATCCTCACGGATAAGGCCACCTTCCTTACCTTTGTCGCCAATAACGGCGTGATGGACTGAAATAAAGAAAAGATCGGGCCTACTTTCGCGGCAGACCCGATTTCTTGAGAGATAACTATGCAGACAGCTTTTGAAAAAGCAATAGAACTTATGATCACGGCAGACCCGGAACTTCTGAACATTCTCGGCGTGACCGCGAAAATGAGCCTTTCAAGCTCGCTCATCGCGCTGCTTCTCGGCGTTCCGCTGGGACTGCTGCTCGGCGCTGCGAGCTTCAGAGGGCGCGGACTGCTCGTTGTTCTAAACCGCACGCTCATGGGAATGCCGCCGGTCGTATGCGGACTTATATTTTATCTGTTCTTTTCCGGAGTCGGCCCTTTCAGAGGCGCGGAGCTTCTTTTCACGGTCGAGATCATGATAATTGCGCAGGTCGTGCTGATAACGCCGATCGTTGCAGGAAGCATGGAAACATATGCTTCGTCCGTCGCCCCGGCCGTGCGCGAGAATGCATGCGGACTTGGGCTTGGCAAAGGCAAAACCTTTGCGCTGCTTCTAAACGAGTGCGTCTATCAGGTGTTTTCGGCGTATCTTCTGGCATTTGCACGCGCCATAGCCGAGGTCGGCGCGGTGTCGATGGTGGGCGGAGCGATAGCGTGGAAAACGAACGTCATGACGACGGCTATCATGGAGTATACGAACAAGGGCAATTTCTCAAAAGGCATTGCTCTCGGCATTATACTTCTGGCGCTGTCGTTTGTCGTGAACATCGTTTTGTCGCTGCTGCAAAGGAGATTGAGCAAATGAAGATAAGCGCTTTTACGAAAACTTACGGCGGCAGGACGGTCCTCGATATGCCGGAAACAGAGCTTGAACATGGCGCGTCTTATGCCGTGATCGGTGCAAACGGCAGCGGAAAATCAACGCTTGCCCGGATCCTTGCAGGGGTCGAAAAGCCGGACGGCGGAAAGACTGTCATATCCGGAATAACGGTCGGCTACATGCCGCAGAAAAGCTATGCGTTCCGAATGACGGTTATGCGCAATTTGCTCGTCGGTGCAAATGACGAGGAGCGCGCGAGGTATCTCATGCGAAAGCTGGGGATAGAGCATCTTGCGTCTGAGCCGGCGCACAAGCTTTCCGGCGGCGAGACGGCGCGTATGGCGCTGGCAAGGCTGCTTATGCGTGATCGACAGCTGCTGATAGTTGACGAGCCGACGGCAGCGATGGATATGGAGTCCGTAACGCTCGCCGAGCGGCTGCTTGCCGAATACAGAGAAAAAACCGGCTGCACGCTCCTGCTTGCCACCCACAGTCTGCGTCAGGCCGAGCGGCTTACGGAAAAAACCTTGTTTTTCGATTTCGGAAAACTCGTTGAATTCGGCCCGACGCAGCAGATAATAACGCAGCCTTCCTGCGAACAGACACGGAGATTTATAGAGCTGTACGGCTCATAAGCAAAAAGCTCCCAAGGCCGGCTGATACAATAAAATATACGGTTTTGAAACGATCTTTTTCGCCCCTGCGGTGTCCAAAGTCTTGAGAATACGTCAGTATACTCTGTGACTTTGTCCTTGCAGGAGCAAAAAATCTCAGTTTCAAAACTGCAAAGCACCAAAAATGACGGAGCAAGTGCGAGGTCGAGGCACGGCGGCGTAGGCATACTTTGTGTATACCAAGCCGTCGCAACGAAGACATTCGTGCTTGCTCCGCCTTTTTTGGCGTATATTTTATTGTATCAGCCGGCCTAACGGGGAGCTTTAAGCTTTTTTTGAATTATTCCTTGATCAGGCCGCGAGCCTTTATGTAGCTCAAGATGGTCTGAACCGTGCCCTCGACGCCGAGTTTGGAGCTGTTGATGCACAGATCATAGTTCTGCGCGTCGCCCCAGGTCTGGTCGCTGTAATACTTGTAGAAACTGGAACGATCCTTGTCGACCTCTTTGATCTTTTTGCGAGCCTGAGCCTCGTCAAGACCCTGGCGCTGCTCAAGGCACTTGATGCGCGCATCGGTGTCGCCGAGGATAAACACGCTGACAACATCGTCTCTGTCGTTGAGGACATAGTCGGCGCAGCGGCCGACGAAGATGCAGTCTTCCTTGGATGCGATCTCGCGGATCGCGTCGAACTGTGCGGAAACTACCTCCATGTTCAGACGGAAATTCTCATTCAGACCATAGCCGCCTGCGTGCAGCAGGAAAGCGGACATGCGCTTTTCGTCGTATGCGTTAATGAGTTCGCGGCTGAAGTCCGAGTGCTTTGCCGCCTCGTCAACGATCTCTTTGTCGTAGCATTTGATGCCAAGCTCCTTTGCCAGAAGTCTTGCTATCTCTCTGCCGCTTGAACCGTGCTGTCTTCCGATGGTGATAATCATAATGACGCCTCCAATTCAATTTCTTTTGATGGTTTCATTATAGCACTCTTTGTGAAAAAATCAACATACATAAATAATTTTTCTTGCATATGTTTTTAGTATGATAAGAAAAAAACGACTGATCATGAATACCGCGCTCTTAACAGGCTCATCGCTTATAATGAGCCTTATCTCCATGTCGTTTCAGGTGTGGCTTGCCGGACGCATCGGTTCGGCCGGGATAGGTCTATATCAGCTGGTCGTATCGGTATCGTTTCTGTGCACGACCTTTGCCGTTTCGGGCGTGAGGTTTGCCGCGACGCGGCTTGTTTCCGAAGAGATAGGACGCGAGCGCGAGCAGGGGATAAGCGGCGCGATGCGGCGCTGCTTTGTTTACAGCGCACTGTTCGGGACTGCGGCGTTTTTCGTCCTGCGCAGCGGAGCGGAAATGATAGGCTTTCTGTGGATAGGCGATGCGCGCACCGTGCGCTCGCTGCGCATCATGGCGTATGCCATGCCGATGGTCTCACTGTGCTCGGCCATGTCCGGCTATTTCACCGCCTGCGGCAGGGTGTGGAAGCCGACGGTGGTGCATTTTTTCGAGCAGATAATAACCATTGCGCTCGTCGCGCTTTTCCTTGCGCGCTCCCCGGCCGGTGATATTGAGAAAAACTGCTCCGCCGTCATGCTCGGCACTGTCTGCGGAGATGCGATATCGTTTGTCATGATGCTACTTTTTTACCTCACCGACCGCGGCCGGCATCCGGGCAACGGCAAAAACGATCTGCGGCTTACCTCACGTATGCTGCGCATTGCGCTGCCGCTTGCGTTTTCGGCTTATGCGCGCTCGGCGCTGTCAACGCTCGAGCATCTGCTCGTACCGCGCGGACTTAAATCGGCAGGCTTTTCGGACGACCGCGCTCTGTCCGGCTACGGGACGATACAGGGCATGGTCATGCCGATAATATCGTTCCCGGCCTGCTTTCTCATGGCGCTCAGCGAGCTTATGATCCCTGAGCTTACCGAGGTGCAGATGCGCGGCGAGAGTGCAGAGATATCGCGCACGGTGCGAAGCTTATTAAAAAAGGGCAGCGGCTATTCGCTTGCCGTTGCCCTTGCAATATTCATTTTTGCCGACAGGCTCGGGATCGCCGTCTATTCCTCGCCGGAGGCAGGGCATTTTCTGCGTCTGCTCGCGCCGCTTATTCCCATAATGTACACCGACATGCTATGCGACGGCTGCCTTAAAGGCTTGGGTCAGCAGATGTGGAACATGGGCATAAACGTGCTTGATGCGCTTTTAGGCGTACTGCTCGTGTGGAGAGTGCTTCCGGTGTATGCCCTGACGGGCTATATCTGCATCATTTATTTCAACGAATGCCTGAATTTTGCCCTGAGTATGCTGCGGCTCGGGAAAGTCATCCGTTCTTAGCCTTGCGCTCAACAAGCTTTTTGTCGCCCTTGTGAAGCAGGGGAGATATGCGCTTGTAAAGCAGCATCGTCAGCACCGTTACTATAATGCCCTTTAAAAGGTTAAACGGAACGACGCAGAACAAAACGAGGGTGGATACACTGTTTATAGCCGAGTTTATGTCGCTGCCCATCTTGATTATCGCCTCAAGCGGCATGCCGAACAGTTCTGCGAAGGTCGGCAGCAGGTAAACCGCATTGAAAAGGCTTCCGAAAATCGTCATTACGAGCGTACCGGCGATCATGCCGATAAGCGCGCCGCGCTTGCTCTTTTTCATGTGGTAGATGCACGATGCCGGAAGAACGAACGAGCAGCCGACGACGAAGTTTGCAAAGTCGCCGACAAAGGCGGTCGTCGTGCCCTTGAAAACGAGCTTAACGATGATCTTGAGAAGCTCCGCCACGACGCCGGACACCGGCCCGAGGTAGAACGTGCAGATCATAATGGGGATCTCGCTCAGGTCGATCTCGTAAAAGCTCGGCGCGAAGAACAGGGGGATCTCGATAAACATCAAAACGCCCGCCATTGCCGAAAAGATCGCCGTGTAAGCAAGAAAGTGTGTGCTGCCGAGCTTTTTGCGGTTTTTCATAACAAAGCGCTCGAACAGCAGCGCCAGCACGAACAGTGCCGCGAATATGCCGAGGCATTCGAGCACGAACGAAAGATTTTCACCTATCTGAGAGATAAGCTTTCCCATGGATATGTACCTCCGAAATTAAAAAATCACCCGAAAGAAAATATCTTTCAGGCGACGCAATAAATCAAAGCGCACATCTTCTACCATCCAGACTATACTGTCGGTACCGGAATCACACCGGTTCATGCCTTTCGGCTCGCGGACTTTACCGCCGGTCGGGAAACGCTCCCTGCCCTGAAGATATCCTATTCGGTTGTGCCCTCATTATAGCGCTGCTGCATAAAATGTCAATACCCTTTTGACATTTTTCTTTAGATGCCTTACAATGGAAAACGGTGATGTTATGGAACACGGAAAAAGCTGCTGCTTTTCGGGACACCGGCCGTCGAAGCTTCCATGGGGCTATGACGAGTCGGATCCGAGATGTGCTGAATTTAAGGAAAAGCTGTCTGCCGTTATCGGCGCGGTGTACGATTCGGGGATAAAGCATTTCATATGCGGCATGGCGCTTGGCTGCGATATGTACTGCGCCGAGGCCGTCATAAGACTCAAAAAAATGCATTCGGATGTTACGCTTCAGGCTGCTGTTCCGTACAGAGGACAGGCGGACAGCTGGAACGAGTATAACCGCTTGAGATATGACAGAATCATAGATAATTGCGATGAAGTCACAGTGCTTGCCGAGAGCTACAGTCCGGCGTGCATGGCAATACGAAACCGCTTCATGGTAGATAATTCGAGCGTCCTTGTCGCCTGCTACGACGGCATGTCCGGCGGAACGTGGAACACCATCCGCTATGCGCAGAAAAAAGATATTGAAGTTATCCAGCTTCCCATAGAATGAAAAATGCACCCGTCGGGTGCATTTTCTATTTCGTCAGATATTCGAACAGATCGTCGGCGTTTTCGGCGACGTAGACCGCGCCCTCACGCTCAAGCTCGCCCGGCTCCGCGTAGCCGAAGCGAACTCCGATGCACTCAACGCCGCATTTCTTTGCACCGATAACGTCGTATTTCCTGTCGCCGACCATGATTGCCTCGTCGGGAGAAATGCCGAACTGCTCAAGCGCGTATTCTATGACCTCCCACTTCTGGCCGCGCTCGCCGTTGAATTCCGAGCCGCAGACGAGGTCGAAATCATCCTGCATACTGTACTTTTCGAGTATTTTCTGCGCAAAAACGCGCGGTTTGCTTGTCGCAACGGCAAGCTTGATCCCCTTTGCGTGCAGCTTGCCCATAAGCTCGTGCATGCCGGGGAAGGGCGTGCACTCTTCCCAGCCTATGGGAGTGTAGCGCTCACGGTAATATTCAACTGCCCGGTGTGCGGTCTGCGCATCCATGCCGTAGCGCTGCGCGAACATCTCGTCGAGCGGAGGGCCGGCAAAGCACATAAGCTCGCTTGTTTCCGCATGTATACCCATCTTGCCAAGCGCGTACTGAACGCTCTTGGTTATACCCTCGGCAGAGTCAAAAACAGTGCCGTCAAAATCAAATAAAACATAGTTTTTCATTTCTGCGCCTCCCGAAACAATCAGATGACGACACAGTCTATCATCAAATTTGTCCGTCTGTCAACCCGCAGGAGAATAATTGTGAAAATGCCGGCGGCGCACTTGATAAACCGAGCATATTTTGTTATTATAATCTATTATAAATAAAAATTATATTGAAGCAGTGTTTGCAGATGAATTACATTAAATGGAAAATTGAAGAATGTCCGACAGATAAGCTGAAAATGTTTACTGCTGCCGGCTATCCGCCGCTGCTTGCAGCGATGCTCGGCGCGCGTGGGATCGGCAGCGTTGAGGAAGCCGAAAGCTTCCTTGACGGCGGCGCAGAGCTTCTGCGCGACCCGATGCTGCTCAAGGATATGGACAAGGCGGTCGAGCGCATAAAAAGCGCCATCTCGAAGCACGAGACGGTCGCCGTTTACGGCGATTACGACGTTGACGGCATAACATCGACCTGCCTGCTGACCGATTGGCTGCGCAGCTGCGGCCTCGAATGCTATCCTTATATCCCCGACCGCATCGGCGAGGGCTATGGGCTTAATAACGCCGCGATCGATAGCCTGCACAAGAAGGGCGTGAGCCTTATCATCAGCGTTGACTGCGGCATAACGGCAGCCGAGGAGGCAAAGCATGCGCGCATGATCGGAGTCGATCTGATCATCACCGACCACCACGAGTGCCGCGAGCAGACGATACCCGACGCGATAGCTGTCATTGACCCGAAGCAGGACGACTGCCGATATCCGAACAAGGATCTTGCCGGAGTGGGTGTTGCGCTCAAGCTCGTTTGTGCGGTCGAGGGCAAAAACGAGCCGATAGTCGAGCGCTATGCGGATCTTGCAGCCATCGGTACGGTTGCGGACGTTGTTCCGCTTACGGGCGAGAACCGGTATATTGTCCGCCGCGGCCTTGAGCTGCTCGGCAACCCCTCGCGCCCCGGCCTTGAAGCGCTGCTGCGCGAGTCCGGCGCGTCGGAAAAGAAAATTTCATCCTCGACGATAGGCTTTTCGCTCGCACCGCGCCTGAATGCGGCAGGCCGCCTCGGCGAGGTGTCCATAGCAGGAAAGCTACTGATGACGCATGACAGTAAGGAGGCAAGCACCCTCGCCGGAGAGCTTTGTGAGCTCAACCGCCGCCGCCAGCATCTCGAAACCGAGATATGGGACGATGCCTCCGGCATGATGGACGGGAAAACGCCGTCAACGCCCATAGTTCTCGCGAGCGAAAAGTGGCATCAGGGGGTTATCGGCATTGCGGCCTCCAAGCTTGCCGAGCAGTATTCAAAGCCGACGATCATGATCTGCCTCGATGGCGACAAGGGCAAGGGCTCGTGCCGCAGCTACGGCGGATTTAACCTCTTTGACGCGTTGTCGGCGTGCTCGGAATATCTCGAGGGCTTCGGCGGACACGCGCTCGCGGCCGGGCTTAACATCAAGCGCGATAAGCTCAGACAGTTCTGCCGTGCGTTCAGCGAGTATTACGAAAACAACAAGCCCACGGAGCTTCCGACGCTGAGCTGCGATATCTGCGTAACAGACCCCGGAGTTCTTGACATGAAGGGCGTGGACGCGCTCTCGCGCCTTGAGCCATACGGAAGCGGAAACCCGAAGCCTACGCTGTGCATCCTCGGCGCAAGGCTCGATAAGGTAACGCCGATCGGCGGCGGAAAGCACCTGCGCCTTTCGGTAAGCTACAAGGGCGCGGAGTTTGAGTGCGTTTTCTTCTCACACTCGGAGGCCGATCTCGACCTCAAGGCCGGCGACAAGGTGGATATTGCATTCACTCCGCAGATAAACGAATTTCGCCTGCGGCGCAGCGTTCAGCTTCAGATAACGGCGATGCGCCTGCATGATCCTAAGCCGCTGTGCGGCATGATACTCGAGGACGAGCTACCCGTGACGGAGGCGTCATCCTATTGCCCGGATCGCAGCGCCTTTGTGAAGGCGTGGCGCAGACTTCAGGCGCTGGGCGGCTCGGTCGCGGCCGACCTTGACGGCGTTATACGCCAATGTCCGCACGGAATAGAGCCGGAGAGGTTCTGCATATGCCTGATGGTGCTGTGCGAGCTGGGACTGCTGAAAACGGTGAAGCCCGGTTCGGTGTTCGGCGCAAAGATGGTGTCGGGCAGCGCAAAGGTCAATCTTGAAAGCTCGGAGCTTATAAAACGCTTGAAAGCGAGACGGTCATAATGGCAGAAACAGAAAACAGAAAACTTGATCCCGACGAGATGTTTGCCGCGCTCAGCAAAAAAATATCCGACAGCGGCATGGATATGGACATGGGCAGAATAGAAGCGGCATACAACATGGCAAAGCTAGCCCATTCCGGGCAGCTTCGCAAGGACGGCTCTCCCTATGTCACCCATTGCGTCGCGGCGGCGGATATAGCGGCCGATATGGGGCTTGACGAGGACTCGATAGTTGCTGCGCTACTGCACGATGTTATTGAGGATACGGATCTTACCCACAGCGACATTGCAAAGCAGTTCGGCGAGCCGGTGGCCAACATCGTTGAGGGCGTCACGAAGCTCACGCGTGTGCAGTACACCAGCAAGGAAGACGAGCAGATGGAAAATCTGCGCAAGATGCTCATGGCAATGGCCAAGGACATCCGCGTCATTCTCATAAAGATCGCCGACCGTCTGCATAATATGCGCACCATGGCGTATCAGACAGAGGAAAAGCAGCGTCAGAAGTCGCTTGAAACGATGGAGATATACGCCCCCATCGCGCACCGCCTCGGTATGCAGAGAGCCAAGTGGGAGCTTGAGGATCTGGCACTTATGTACCTCGACCCGGCTGGCTATAAGGAGATAACCGACACGCTCAACGACCGCATGGATACGCTAAAAACCTTCATGTCAAACGTTGAGATGAAGATAAAAAAGCGCCTTGCCGACGAGGGGCTTCAGGTCACGGTTTACAGCCGTATAAAGCACATTTACAGCATCTATCGCAAAATGTACGCGCAAAAGCTCGATATCAATGGTATATTTGACCTGTGTGCGTTCCGCGTTATAGTCGATACGATACCCGACTGCTATAATGTGCTGGGCATAATCCACGATATGTTCAAGCCAGTTCCGGGCAGATTCAAGGACTATATCTCGACCCCGAAGCCGAACATGTATCAGAGCGTTCACACTACTGTCATCGGCTCCGAGGGCATACCGTTTGAGGTGCAGATACGCACATGGGAAATGCACCGCACCGCAGAATACGGCATTGCCGCGCACTGGAAGTATAAAATAGGCTCGGCTGCCGAAACCGTCGTCAAGGACGGCGACGAGGAGAAATTCGCGTGGGTAAGGCGACTGCTGGAAAGTCAGCAGGAATCCGACGCAACGGACTTCTTCCACAATCTGAAGATCGACATGTTCGCCGACGAGGTGTTCGTGTTCTCACCAAAGGGCGACGTTATAAATCTTCCGGCCGGTGCAACGCCCATAGACTTTGCTTACAGCATCCATTCCGCAGTCGGCAACAGCATGATCGGAGCGTCCGTAAACGGCAGGATCGTTAACTTCGACTATGTGCTGCAAAACGGCGATATCGTCGAGGTCAGAACCTCGAAAAACGCCGCCGGGCCGAGCCGCGACTGGCTCAATATCGCAAAAAACGGCTCTGCGCGCACGAAGATAAAGCAATGGTTCAAAAAGGAGCGCCGCGAGGAGAATATCGAGCGCGGTCGCGCAATGTTCGAGTCCGAGCTTAAAAACAAGGGTCTGCGCATGGACGATATCACCGACGAGGAGGTCCTGCCTCAGCTGCTGAAAAAGGTCTCGTACACGAGCCTTGACGAGATGTACGCCGCCATAGGCTACGGCGGTATGGCGGCGACGCGCGCTGTAAACCGCATGAAGGACGAGCTTGCGCGCCTGCACCATGCAAGCGGCAAAAAGACCGTTCTCGAGAAGGTCACCGAGGCCGCCGAGCGACGCGAGCAGCAGGCGCAGAAAAAGGTCAAGCCCGTGCACGGCGTTCTGGTCGAGGGGCTGGATAACTGTCTAATCAAATTCTCGCGCTGCTGCACTCCGATACCCGGCGACGATATAGTCGGCTATATAACGCGCGGCCAGGGCGTTTCCATCCACCGCACCGACTGTGCAAACTATGCCCGGCGCGAATTTAAGCCCGAGGATATCGGCCGCTGGATAAACGTCAGCTGGGCCGATGAGATAAAAGAAAGCTACGCAACGGCGATAACCGTCGTCTCGCGCGAGCGCAACGGACTTATCATGGATATCGCCAGTATATTCAATACGCTCAACACCAAGGTGCGCACGATAAACGCGCGCGATACGGGCGATAAGTCCATAGTCAATATAACGCTTGAAACCTCCGGCATCGACGAGCTGCGCGCGGTAGTCAACCGTATAAGCGCGCTGCCCGGTGTCGTTGAGGTTAACAGAAACGGAGGTAAACGATGAGAGCCGTAGTAACTAGGGTGGACAGTGCGTCCGTAGCGATAGGCGGAAAGGTCAAAAGCAGCATCGGCAATGGCTTTCTTATCCTGCTCGGCGTTCACGAGGACGACGAGGAAAAGGAAGCGCTGAAGATTGCCGACAAGATCTGCGGCCTTAGAATATTCGAGGACGAGGCAGGGAAGATGAACGTAAATCCCGCCGACGCAGGCGCTCAGCTGCTTATAATCAGCCAGTTCACACTTTTTGCCGACTGCAAATCGCGCCGTCCCGGCTTTTCCAAGGCCGCGCGCCCCGAAAAAGCCATACCGCTGTACGAAAAGGTCATAGCCGAGTGCCGCAGCCGCGGCTTCGAGGTCGGAACAGGCGAGTTCGGCGCGGAAATGAAGGTCGAATCGATAAACGACGGACCTGTCACCATTATTCTTGACACAAGGGAGCTTTGAAAATGAATATTAAAACTCTGCCTGTAGGGCAGCTTGAAACAAACTGCTATGTCGTCATAAACGAGGATACCCTCGAGTGCGTCGTGATAGACCCGGGCGACGAGAGCAACACCATCATGGACTATATCGAGTCGAATAATTTAAAATGTAAGGCGATCATGCTCACTCACGGCCATTTTGACCATGTCGGAGCAGTCAACGCCGTCGCCGAGCAGACCGGCTGCCCGGTGTATATAAATAAGCGCGACGAGGGCTATAAGGTCGGCATGAGCGGCATGATGTTCAAGCTCCCCGAGGGCGGCAAATACTATGACGACGGCGACGTTATCACCGAGGCCGGCCTTGAGTTCAAGGTCATCGCAACTCCGGGACACACCCCCGGCGGCGTGAGCCTTATCTGCGAAAACGCACTTTTCACGGGCGATACGCTGTTCCGTGGGAGCTGCGGCAGAACGGATCTTCCCGGCGGCGATACCGAAACGGAGCTGAGATCGGTCAAAAAGCTCTGCATGCTTCCCGGCGACTACGAGGTATATCCCGGCCATATGGACAGCTCCACGCTCGAGCGTGAGCGCCGCTTTAATCACTACTGCCGCGAGGCGATGGCAAATTTCTGAGCTTATAACCGGAGAACCTAATGTTTGAAGACATACTCAAAACGCTCGTTACGGCGATGCTGCCGATACTTGAGATTCGTGGCGCGATACCCGTTGGCGTTGCGGCCGGTATGGATCCGTGGACGGCATTTGCAATAGGCTTTGTGGGCAATATGCTGCCCGTGCCGTTTCTTATCCTGCTTGCCCGAAAAGTGATAGAGTGGATGAAAAAGCACCATATTCTCGATAAGCTGACGACCTTTGTAGAGCGCAAGGGAAAGGAAAAGGCCAAAACCGTTCAGGCATACAGCTTCTGGGGGCTTTTTATACTCGTTGCTATACCTCTGCCCGGAACCGGCGCATGGACGGGCGCGCTTGTCGCCTCGCTGCTTGATATGCGCCTTAAAAGGGCGCTGCCTGCCATCGGCATGGGCGTTGCCGTTGCCGGACTTATAGTTCTGGTGCTCACATACGGCGTTATCCACATCGGAACACTGGTGTGATAAGTATTCACTTGCACGCATAATAACTGCATAAGAATAATTATTCAAAATCCCTGCAAAATTCGTGAATTTTGCAGGGATTTATGCATATTTACCGCCGATTGTTCGATTTATACAAGCGAGGGCGGCTGAGAAACGATAATTTGTTCAAAATAACGAGCAAATTTTTATTCAAAACTATTGCATAATTGTGAATAAAAATGTATAATAGCCACTGTCAATGAATAAAAAACCTAACAGAAAGGCGACAAGGTGGAAAACATGCATAAGGCAAAGACAAACAACAATTTCACGAAATTCATTTCCATGCTGCTTGTTGTGCTGATGCTCGCGTCGATCGTTCCGATCACGGCCTCGGCGGACCCGGCAAGCGCAAGCTTTGAAAATGTGTCCGGTGAAGGCAAAGATATAATATCTCTTGCGGAAGGACGCGAATACAAAGTAAGCATCCCAATCAGCGCAGACGTTGACCCGTCCACGATAACATGGACGATGGTCAAGGACAGCTCCAAGAGCTATGTCAGCAAGGAGCTCTTCCCGAACCAGACCGAAGGCGGCGCGCTGAGCACCTGGATCTGCGACGACGGCAAGACCCCGTTCTTCAACGAAGTCAAGACCAGCGTTTCGGATTCAAACGGCCAGAAGACACTCGTTGCCGAGTTCAGCACCAACGACTTCTTCTATGGCTACGACTGGTGGACGGGCGAAGCTTACCCCGACAACAGCGCTCCCCACGATGAAGGCGGCGCTTACCTCGATTCCTGCGGCTACTTCAATCTCACCGCGACCGACGCACAGGGCAACGTTATCGGCTCTGTTCCCGTGAAGATCGCTCCCTACGACAGCTTCCACACGATGGACGAGATCTACACCGAGCTTGATGAGATGGTAGCAGCTGCAAAGGATTCCGGTGTCTTTGTGCAGAAGTATTCCATGGGCAAGTCCTCGGGCGATATCTATGACGCGCTCGACATGCCCTACCTCATTGTCGCAAAAGATCAGGCAACCGTGACCAAATGGCTTGAGTTCACCCAGAAGGCAGAAACTCAGCCCGATCAGGTGCTTGCGGATATAAAGGCCGGCAAGTATGACGATATTAAGGTTCCCGTGATGTTATCCAACATCCACGCGAATGAAGTCGCGGCGACCGACGGCATCATGGAATTTGCATGGATGCTCGTCAACGCCGCAGCCGGCGACGGCAAGCTCAGCTACAATAACCTCACCGGCTTCACTGCCGATGGTCAGACCAAATTTAACAGCGAGAAGGCCGCAAACAAAATGGCCGTTCCCGACCTTGTCAAGGACAGCGCGACCTACCTCGGTTGGCTGACCGACGAAAACAACGGTTCCGGCGTTGTTGACCTCGATAAGTACTACACTCAGGAGACCGTCAACACCACTATCGACGAGCTGCTCGACGGAGTGTTCTTCATCCTCGTTCCCGAGGAAAACGTCGAAGGACGTACCTACATCACCCGTGAAGCCTCCAACGGCTACGACCTCAACCGCGATAACTCCTTCCAGACCACTGAGGAAACTCAGAACATGCAGAAGCTTATCGCAACCTTTAACCCCGTATCCCTCACCGAGTTCCACGGCCGCGTCTCCGCGTTCCAGTGCGAGCCCTGCGATCCCCCTCACGAGCCGAACTTTGAGTACGACCTGCTGGCAGATCACCTGATCGCAGGCGGCGAGGCTATCGGCATTGCAGCCGTTGCAAATAACGATACCTACAACAGCTACGTCATCCCCCAGCGCGATTACCTCACCGATAACGGCGACGGCACCACCTACTGGGCCGATCCCTGGGACGATATGTCCACATCCTACACTCCGCAGTTTGCAATGCTCCAGGGCACCGTTGCTTACACCGTTGAGCTTCCCGGCTACAACGACGCAGGCGCTCAGCTCGTTCAGTACGGCTGCCTCGGCCAGGCAAACTACATAGCAGGCGAAAAGCTCGGCTACCTCACATCCCAGACCAAGATCTTCAGCCGCGGCGTTAACAACGCAAACTCCGATGCATACGACCTCGTAGGTCAGTGGCTGTGCGACCAGAACGATGTCGAAGGCGCCGAATCCGATCTGTTCCGTCCCGAGTATGACGGCGAAGGCGAAAACGGCAACTTCTACCCCGAGTGCTACATCATTCCTCTTGACGGCGTGAACCAGACCAACCTTCAGGCGGCCGGCGACATGATGGAGTGGCTCTCCCGCAACGATGTTAAGGTTCTTGTGACCGATAAGGAATTCACCTACGACGGCGTTACCTATCCTGCCGGAACGATGATCGTTTCGATGTATCAGGCAAAGCGCTCCGTTGCAAACGGCGTGCTGTACGACGGCACCCTCATCACGAGCTGGACCGTTCTCTACTCCGAAGGCATCACCTCGTTTAACGAGACCCGTGGCTTTGACATGGTCACCGTCACAGAGCCTGCCGCATACAAGACCATCAAGGCAGCATGCGGCGACTGGATGGATCACGACGATTGCCTCAGCTACATTGCAAATAAGCTCGGATCCTACTTTACAGGCAAAACCGGCGAGTATGTCGTCATCTCCAACGCCTCCGAGGACTCCACCGCAGCGGTCAACGCACTGATCAAGGCAGGCAAGTCCGTCGGCATGGTAACCGACAGCGAAAGCGATTTCTACGGCGACTTTGTTTGCAGCTATGCAGATTGGCAGACCGTTTCCGCAAAGTATGTCCTCAGCGGCACCGGCCTTGCAAAGGCTGATGTTCCTGCGGCAAAGACCATCACCAAGGCTCCCAAGGTGTATATCACCGGCGAGGTCGGCGCAGACGACGCAGGCTTCAAGTGGACCAGCCGCATCGACTGGAGCCACAGCAACTGGAACTACGACCGCGTAGCTCTCGAGCTCATGGGCTTTGAGACCACCAGCGATCCTGCACAGGCAGACCTCATCATGGGCGCAAGCGCACTCAATGATACGGCAAAGGCGCAGGTCCTTGCAGGAACTCCCTACATCGGCTACGGCTCTTCCGCAACACGCAATAACATCTTCGGCTCTGCTCTTACCCGCAGCTCGGCTGACGGCATGGACTGCCTCGGCTATGTAACTTACCCGAGCACCACGCTCGTCAACGCATCCTACGTCATGGATAACGACGATGTTCTCTACGGCTACGGCGTAGGCTACTTCTCCAAGATCCCCGAGGGCGCTCAGGTGCTCGTCAAGATGGACGGCAGCAAGACCCCGACCGAGGGCTTCATCAAGATGATCGACGCAGATCAGACCGCAGCGGCAAAGTCCTACCTCGACGGTTCTGTCCAGGCAATTTCCTACCAGGGCAAGCTCACCGCAGATGCACAGAACGAGATAAACGTTGTCTACTTTGCAAACAGCCTCACTCACAAGGTGCACCAGCGCGATGAGTACGCATTCATCAGCAACTTCGCATTCTCCAACCTCCTCGGCGACGACTTCATCGCAGCCGGCGACGACGGCAGCGAGCTTCCGTTCAAGGATGTTAAGGCCGGCGCATGGTACGAGGACAGCGTCAAGTACGTTTACGAGAACAAGCTGATGCTCGGTACCACCGAAGATACCTTCACTCCCGACGGCACCATGACCCGTGCAATGTTCGCAACCGTTCTCTACCGCATGGCAGGCAGCCCCTCCGTCGAGGGCCTGAGCGTAAGCTTCAAGGACGTCCCGGAAGGCTACTGGGCATACGACGCAATAGCATGGGCGCTCAACAAGGGCGTAGTCAACGGCTTCAGCGCAGACGAGTTCAAGCCCAAGCAGGCAATAACCCGTGAGCAGCTTGTTGCAATGCTCTATCGCTACTCCGGCAATCCCGAGGTCAGCGGCGAGCTGAGCTTCACCGATGCAGCAGCTGTCTGCGATTGGGCGGTCAACCCCATCCTCTGGGCATGCCAGAACAAGGTGGTTCAGGGCTACACCGACGGCAGCTTTGCTCCGGATAAGACGGCAAGCCGTGCCGAGATGGCAGCAATAATCCAGCGCTTCTGCGCTATCTGATAAACCTCAAACCTCTCAAAATAATCTCAAAAAGCAAGCGGCAAGGTCAATTGACCTTGCCGCTTGTTTTATAAAGATTGATTATTTAAATCGCTGCTTTGCGGAAAATTCGAGGACGACGATCTTTTCAACGCTCGTTGCGCTGACCACCGCCTCGGGGCAGCCCATCTCGTCAAAACCGCAGTGGCGGCACAAAAGCGTCAAAGCTTTTACGGCTTCCTCGCCAGTCACGGTGCTTATCTCGCCGTAGCCTATGAAGCTTTTGTAATCGGCGGTCTGCGAGCCCTGCTCAAGCTCGACAAAGCCCGAGCACACATCGGCCTCAACGCACACGCGGCTGCTTTTTGCCGCAAGAGTGTGCCGCCTGCCGACCTTTGCGCCGTGAACATAGAACGTAAACTCGCCGTTTTCGGCCTCGAAGCCGAAGGAGAGCGGCACGATGTAGGCCTCGTTGCCGTCAACAAAGCCGAGACGGATTGTATCGCAGCTGTCGATAAGCGCTTTTATCTCGTCGAAATCCGTTATCGCGCGGTTTGCTTTTCTCATCAAAACAGATACACCCTCATTTCATACGGCCTTGTTGTAAAGCCGTTTGATATAACAAAATTGTTGTCGTAGTTTCCGAAAACCTGCTTGGTTTCGTCAAGGGTTATGCCATCGGGAGCGTCAAAGCGAACGCATTTTTCGGAATATGAGCAGATGACAAGCAGCTTTTTGCCGGCAAGGTTGCGCTCGTAGACATACAGCTCCTTGCTTTTGGGCATGTGCTCAACATAGTCGCCGTATATGACAACGGGGTTGTCGCGCCTGAATTGCAGTGCGTTGCGGTAGAAGTTTAATATGCTGCCGGGATCGCCAAGCTGGCTTTCAACGTTTATATCCTTGTAGTTGGAATTTACGACGAACCAGGGCTTGCCGTTTGTAAAGCCGGCGTTGGGAGCGCCTGACCACTGCATGCAGGTCCTCGCGTTATCGCGCGATGCCTTCTGAGCAAGCTTCAGGACAGTCTCCTTTGAAAGGCCGAGCGAGCGCGCTATGCGCGCGTTGTTTTTGACCATGATATCCTTGTAATCGTCAAGGCTCGGAAGAGGCGTGTTTATCATGCCGATCTCCTGCCCCTGATATACAAACGGTGTGCCGCGCTGGAAAAGATAGCTTGCGGCGATGCTCTTGCCGCTTTCGACGCGGTATTTTTCGCTGCCGTAGCGGCTTATGATGCGCGGATGGTCGTGGTTTTCCATGTAAAGTGCGTTCCAGCCCTTGCCGTACATCTTTGTCTGCCATTTGGTGAAGGCCTTTTTGAGCTTTATAAGGTCAAACGGACGCTGGAGAAAGTCGGTGATGAAGCAGTCGGCCTCCATGTGGGCAAAGTTTATCATCATGTCGAGCACCTTGTCCTTGCCCTCGCGCACATAGCTAAGCGCGACCTCCGGCTCCATGCGCGGTCCCTCGCCGACGGTGAAGCAGTCGTAAAAATCAAGCACGTCGCGCTTGAACTCGGCAAGATAATCGTGAACCTTCGGGAGATTTGTGTAGTACTGCATGCCCGTTGCCGCCGGGAGCTTTATCTTTGCGCTCGGCAGACCGTCGGCCTTGGCGATGTAGGTTATAACGTCCTCGCGGAAGCCGTCCACGCCCATGTCGAGCCAGAAGCGCATTATATCCTTGACCTCTTCGCGCACCTTGGGGTTTGACATGTTAAGATCCGGCTGTTTTTTGGAGAATATGTGCATATACCATTCGTCGGTGGCCTTGTCATACTCCCATGCTCTGCCCTCGAACAGACTGTCCCAGTTGTTCGGGGGGCGCTTTTTGCCCTTTCCGGGGCGCCAGTAGTAATAGTCGCGGTAGGGATTATCCTTGCTCTTGCGGCTTTCCTTGAACCACTCGTGTTCGTCGGAAGAGTGGTTGACGACAAGATCCATGAAAACACGCATGCCGCGCTCATGCGCTCCGTCGAGCACCTGCTTGAATACCTCAAGGTTGCCGAAATCGGGGTGAATGTTTTTGTAGTCGGATATATCGTAGCCGTAGTCTGCGTTTGGCGAGGGGTACAGAGGCGAGAACCATATGCCGTCAACGTTCAGCGAGGCAATGTAATCGAGCTTCGACAGAACACCCCACAGGTCGCCAATGCCGTCGCCGTTGCCGTCGCAGAAGCTGCGGCACCATATCTGATACACCGCCATTTCCTTATACCAGCATTTCTTTTCCATTTCGTTTCTCCAAATCAAAATATATTTGAAATAATTTTATCACATGATATTTGCCGTTGCAATCGAATAATTTTTTCACGCCGTTCGGGAGAGAATGATTGATAGCATATTGACAAGGCTGCGCACATATTGTACTATTTACGCGAAAATGCCGTGCATGACGCGGTATAAACTTAAAGCGCCGCACCCGACAGGATCGGGGCGACAGCAGGAGGTATAAAAATGAATAATGGCAAACAAAAGGGCAATACCCGGCGCATGACGGGGCTTGCGATCTTTACCGCGATCATCGTGGTGCTTCAGGTACTGTGCACGTTCGTGCGTTTCGGCCCGTTTTCGATAACGCTGGCACTTGCGCCGATAATCATCGCAACGGCGATCTACGGCAAGGGTGCAGGCGCGTATCTCGGCGGCGTATTCGGCCTTGTTGTTCTCATAACCGGCCTTCTCGGATGGGACGGCGGCACGGTCATGCTGCTTATGAGCATAAACCCCGTTGCGTGCATACTCATCTGCATCGTCAAGGGCGCTGCGGCAGGCTTCGTTGCAGGCCTGTGCTATGAGGCGATAGCAAAGAAAAACGACAAGACTGCGGTCATCGTGTCCGGCATTGTTTGCCCCGTTGTGAATACCGGGCTGTTCGTTTTGGGCATGCTGGTATTTTTCTTTGACACGATAAGCGGCTGGGCCGGCGGACAGAACATGCTTCTGTATATAATCGTCGGACTGACGGGCGTTAACTTCCTCGTGGAGCTTGGCGTGAACGTTTTGCTTGCCGCCGGAATCGAGCGCATTATCCGCGCCGGCAAAAAAATGCATTGAGGTATTGATCCATGATATTGACGATAGATGTCGGAAATACAAACGTTGTTCTCGGCTGTGTTGAGGACGGCGTTGTCGTCAGCCGCAGCCGCCTTGCGACCAACACGAGCGACCTGCCCAACGACTATGCGATGAAAATGCGCCAGAGCTTTGCGTTTGACAGCATAGATTACCATGAGTTTGAGGGGGCAATACTGTCCTCTGTCGTTCCGCAGGTAAATCGCGCTATACGCTCGGCCGTGCGCAAGCTCACGGGGCTTGAGTGCATCATAGTCGGAGCCGGCATAAAAACCGGCGTCAATGTGAAGATCGACGATCCGGGCACGCTCGCAGGCGACCTGATAACCGGCACGGTCGGCGCATTGTCGATGTATAAGCCCCCGATCATCATCGTCGATATGGGAACGGCAACGACCATCGTTGCCGTGGATAAGGACGGTGCGTATATAGGCGGCGCGATCGTTCCGGGCGTGAACCTCTCGTTCGAGGCACTCTCGCAGGGGACGAGCCTGCTGCCGAACATATCCATCGAAGCACCGAGAAAATGCATTGCCACAAACACCGTTGACAGCATGAAGTCCGGCGCCGTGTTCGGAACGGCCGCAATGATTGACGGCATGATAGAGCGCATGGAGGCCGAGCTTGGCCAGCCTGCAACGGTCATCGCTACCGGCGGCCTGTCCGGCGGCATCATCCCCTATTGCAAGCACGAGATCAAGCATGAGCCGGATCTTCTGCTCAAGGGCCTTGCGATACTGTATCAGAAAAACGCAAAGCCGAAAAAACAGAACAGATAATCAAAAATCCTCCGATTTTCGGAGGATTTTTCGTTATTCGTCAAGCATTATGTCGAGAATTTCTTCATCGGTCTCGCGCATGCCTTCGCGCGCAAGCTGGCCGACCGATTCAATGGTCTTTTCAACGTCGTCTTTGAGTATTCCGTCACCGCCGTGCAGAGCCTTGCCCTTTTCGTAGAGGTCAAAGCCCAGAAGCCCGGCCTCGACGGCAGAGGCAATTTTCGTTGCGCACGAGGGCTTTGCCCCGTCGCAAACCGTGCCGGATATCATGCCGAGCGTATTTGTTATCGTTGCGGAAACGGCCTCGTATGTGCCCTCTAAAAGCCAGGCTACGCCGGCCGCGGCTCCGCAGCCTGCCGAAACCGCGCCGCAGAAGGCACTGAGCCTGCCGATGGGCGTTTTCTGGTGGATGGTTATGAGGTTTGAAACGCAAAGCGCGCGCAGAAGCTGCTCGCGGCTTGCGTGCATATCGAGCGCATACACGATGACCGGCAGGGAAGCGGTCATGCCCTGGTTTCCGCTGCCGGATACGATGACGACCGGCAGCTCGCAGCCGCTCATTCTGGCATCCGAGCCTGCCGCGGCCTGCGCGCGTGCGCGCACACGCACATCGTCGCCGCGCGTTTCAAGAAGCGTTTTGCCTATCGATGCGCCGTAGTTTCCGCGAAGCCCCTCCTCGCTTATGGCAAGATTATATTCTATCTGCCGCTCGAGCATATCCCGAACATCGTCGATGCAAACCGACTCGGCAAAGTCGAGAATGTCGTGAACATTCAGCACGCTGCGATCGGTCTCGCTGCCTGCCGCCGCGCTTTCGTCCTTCTTGAGCAGCACCTGCCCGTTTTTCTCGATGAGCACAATGTTCGTGTGATAGTCGCATATGCGCAGGCGCACGCTGTCGGTGCCCTTGTACATGTGCAGGTCAATGTCCAGCAGCTTTCCGCTTTCGGATTTCATGACGGTCATCTGGCATTCGTCCATGAATTTGCCGATCTGCGGTATCTCCTCGGGCTTTACAAACGACAAGACCTCAAGCTGCTTATCGGCATCGCCCACGACCGTTCCTGCCGCGACGGCAGCCGCAATGCCCTTCAGACCGCCTGTGTTGGGAACGACAACGCTTTTAACGTTCTTGATTATGTTGCCGCTTATGACGATGTCGATCTTATCCGGCATTGCGCCGAGGGTCTGCCTTGCCTTTGCCGCGGCATAGGCCATGGCGATAGGCTCGGTGCAGCCCATTGCAGGCAAAAGTTCTTCACGCAAAATTTGCAGATATTGCGAATACTTAACATCGCTACGTTCCATTCTTCATCCCTCCGGATAAATTTCTCCGCTGCCAGTATAACATCAAAATCCAAAATTGCATAGAGTTTTCAATGGTTTGTGAACATCTTGTCGAAAAAAGCTTGAAATAGTATATAACTGTGTGGTATACTGCTCACACAGTTAAGAGAGCGACTGACAAACAAATTAGGGATGTTTTTCTTGATAGGTTTTTATAATTACACGGTGTGGCTGACGTTTATCGGAATGCTGTCATCCGTTGTCGGCATGGGCTTTGCCGTTCAGGGCAAGATAATCGCCGCTGTCATATGCCTTATGTTCTCCGGCTTCTGCGATATGTTCGACGGTATCGTTGCCAGGACGAAGAAGGACCGCACGGATGAGGAAAAGCGTTTTGGCATCCAGCTCGACTCGCTTAGCGATATAGTCTGCTTCGGCGTTCTGCCGTTTGTCATCGGCGTGTCGGTCGGCGCAAGGGAGTGGTGGCAGATAGCCATCATGGCGCTGTTTGCACTTGCTGGGCTTATAAGGCTTGCGTATTATAACGTCACCGAGGAGACCCGTCAGCAGCAGACAGACGAAAAGCGCAAGCACTATCTCGGCGTTCCGATAACCTCATCGGCGCTGACGGTTCCGCTGCTTTTCTGCTTCAGAGGATTGCTTGCAGGCGCGTTTCCGATAGCGTATACGCTGCTTCTGCTGGTCAACGGCGCGCTGTTTGTCGTGCCTGTCCAGGTCAAAAAGCCCAGCAAGACAGGCCTTGCCGTTATGCTCGTTATAGGCATAGTCTGCACGGCGCTGATACTCATTTGCAGATAAATTTGATATGTATGACAAAAAGCCGCGTTCATCCGAACGCGGCTTTTCGCTGTGTATTTATTATCTGACGGCAGGCTCGAAGGCTTCCTTGCCGTGGTTGCAGATCGGGCAGACGTAATCGTCGGGCAGCTCGCCGTCGCACTCGACGAAGTGGTCGCATACGGTGCAGACATAGCCCTTGACAGGCTGCTTGACCTCGGGAACGATGTGTTCGAAGTCCTCCTTGCCGTGCTTGCACAAGGGGCATACAAAGTCGTCGGGCAGCTCGCTTCCCTCGTGGAAGTAGCCGCAGACCTTGCAGACGTAGCCCTCGCCCTGTGCCGGAGCGGGATTCTTTTTGGGCTTGATGTGAGCATGGTAATATCCGTAGGTGCAGCTGGGAGCCGCGGACAGCACCTTCGCCTCAACAACGTTTGCAACGTAAAGCACCTGAGTTTCAACGTCAACGACGTCGATTATCTCACAGGAGAGAACTGCGTTGGTATATTTCGTGACATAGGCTATGCCGTTTGTCATGCGGTCAAGGTCGGAAAAGTCTGCAAACTTGTCAACATCGCGTCCGCTCTGGAAGCCGAAGTGCTGGAACAGGCTGTAGGGAGCGTCCTCGGTGAGGATGGAGATGTTGAATTTTCCTGCCTTTGCGACCATGTCGCAGGTGTTGTTCTTTTTGATGACGGAGATGGTGATCTTCTTGGGATCGCCTGCCGCGACCTGACCTGCGGTGTTTATGACGCAGCCGTAGTCCTTGCCGTCAACGTTCGTGGTGAGGATCTCAACGCCGTAGCTGAACTTGTTGAATGCTCCGTTGTCAACCTCCAGTGCCTGACCGATAGGCTCTGCCGGAGCTTCAAACACGGGAAGAACGGGGCGGATATCCGCGGCGATGGCGTCGGCAAGCGCGTCAAGCTCGGCAAGCTGAGCCTCGGTGACGTCGGACTTGAGCGAGATCGTTTCACCGATGAATTCGGTGCCGCGCAGCTTTGAAAGCTGATCCTTCATGAGCTTACCGCTGGTTGCGGCCCACGAGCCGTTTTCCAGAACGGCGATCTTGCGTCCCTGAAGATTGTGGTTTACTATGTCGTGAACGAGGTTTTCCATCGTGACGAAGATGCCGGCGTTGTAGGTCGTTGAAGCAAAAACAAGGTGGCTGTATCTGAACGCATCGGAAACGATATACGATGCCGGGGTCACGGAGGTGTCATAAACTTTGACCTTTAAGCCGCGCTCAACGAGCTTGCAGGCGAGAATGTTCACGGTGTTTTCCGTGTGGCCGTAGACCGAGGCGTAGGCTATCATAACTCCGTTTTCCTCGGGGGTGTAGGAGCTCCACTTGAGGTACTTGTCGAGAAAATCGCCGAAGTGACTGCGCCATACAAAGCCGTGCAGGGGGCAGACGTAGTTAAGCTCAAGCCCGGCCGCCTTTTTCAGAACTGCCTGCACCTGCGCGCCGTACTTGCCGACGATGTTCGTGTAATAGCGTCTTGCCTCGTCAACGTAGTCTGCGAAGAAATCGACCTCGTCGTTGAACAGGCAGCCGTTGAGCGCGCCGAAGGTGCCGAAGGCGTCGGCGGAGAAAAGCATTTTGTCGGTCAGATCGTAGGTCATCATGACCTCGGGCCAGTGAACCATGGGCGCCATGACGAAGGTGAACTCGTGCTTGCCGGTGCTGAGCTTGTCGCCTTCGGCGACGATGTGGTATTTAAGCGTATCCGACAGGGTGAAGAACTGGCCGAGCATGGTCTTTATCTTCGCGTTGCAGACGATGGTGACCTCGGGGTGGCGCAGGGTAAGCTCCTCGATCGTTGCCGCATGATCCGGCTCCATGTGAGAGATCACAAGGTAATCGAGCTTTCTTCCGCCCAGAGCGTGGGCGAGGTTTTCAAAAAACGTGCGGCTGACGGCCTTGTCAACGGTGTCGAACAAAACGGTCTTTTCGTCATTGAGCAGATATGCGTTGTAGGAAACGCCGTCGGGAACGCCGTAAACGCCCTCAAAGCAGGCAAGGCGGCGGTCATCTGCGCCGACCCAGGTCAGATCTTCGGTAACTTTTCTGGTGCAGTACATAGTAAACCTCCCATATTTGTTTTTATGAGATAATATTATCCTTTTTCACGGCAAAAAACTGTGGCGTATACCACAATTGTGTGATATAATCATTCAAAAATCGTCTATAGAGGTGAAATCAGCAATGGAGCTTCAGAATGTTGAGCTTTTCAAGGGCGTAACATGCGCGAGCATCGACGCGATGATGAGCTGTTTCCGTCCCGAAGTGCGCAAGTTCAAAAAGGGCGATACCATACTTGTTTTCGAACCGGAGGTAAAAAGCCTGTGCGTTCTTCTTTCGGGCAAGGCGCATCTTTACTGCGTGGACAGCGAGGGCGAATATACGCTGCTTGAAAACTACGTGGAAAACGATATCTTCGGCGAGGTGTTCACCATGCCGTACAGCGGCCTTGGCTACGTCGCGGAGGCCGATTCCGATTGCAGCGTCATGTTTTTCAAAATGAGCACGCTTTACGGAAGATGCCCCAACGCCTGCGAGCATCATACGAAGATAACCAAAAACCTTTTTAGCCTTTCGGCTAAAAAGGCGCAGATGATGGCCTTGCGTATCAACATGATAAGCAAAAAAACAGTCCGGCAGAAGCTTATAAGCTATTTTGAGTACCTTGCCGAGAAAACGGGCAGCACAAGCTTTGAAACGGAGCTGAGCCTGTCGCAGCTTGCAAACTATCTGTGCGTTGACAGGACAAGCCTTATGCGCGAGCTGCGCTTAATGCGCGAGGAGGGGCTTATAAGCTCCAGCGGAAGAAAGATAAATATGCTGAACATATAGAGCTTTACAGGAGGAACAGAGAAATGGGCAGCTTTATTGTGACGACAGATTCCGGCTGTGATCTGCCGCTTAGCTTTTGCAGCAGCCGCGGTATAATTCCGCTTAAGATGAATTATGCCATCGGAGATAAGAGCTACACCGATACGATGGATCCGAAGGATCTCAAGTCGTTCTATGACGGGATGAGAGCCGGCGATGTGCCGAAAACAAGTCAGGTGACGCCGTATCAGTTCACGGAATTTTGGACGCCGTTGCTTGAAAAAAAGCAGCCGCTCATTCACATTGCGCTCGGCAGCGGGATCTCCGGCACGTGGGCAAACGCGGTCTCGGCAGCGGATATGCTCATGCAGGAAAACCCCGGCGCGGATATAAGGGTCATCGACTCGACCCTTGCATCGGTAGGTTACGGAATGCTCGCCATTCTTGCCGCCGATCTGCGCGACTGCGGCAGCAGCGCCGACGAGTGCCAGATGCAGCTTGAGAAGGTCAAAAGCAATATAAATACCTATTACACGACCGGCGACCTGACCTACCTTTACCGCAGCGGCAGAGTCAGCCGCACCGGCATGGTCATAGCCCACGCATTGAACATCTGGCCGATACTCAATCTCGACCTTGACGGACATCTTATTGTCCAGGCCAAGGAGCGCGGCAAAAAGAAAACCATCGAGCGCATACACAGGATCATAAGCGAGTTGTGCGTCGATCCCGAGGACCAGACGCTTTACATCTGCCACTCGGACATCGCCGAGGAGGCCGAGCAGTTCGGTGAGGATATCAAAAAAGAATTCGGCTTCCGCGACGTGTTTTACACCTATATCGGAACGACCATCGGCTCAAATTGCGGACCCGGACTTATGGCGGCGTTTTTCGTCGGCAAAAAAAGAACGAACTGAGAGGAAAAGAATATGAACGTTGATTACATTGATTTTAAAACCGTCAGCCTCACAAGCAAGCTTGACACAAGCATAGGCGCCGAGCTTCAGCTGACTCAGACCGGCAAGGTATCCGTAAAGCTCCCCGAAGAGTGGAGCGGCTTCGCGTTTTTGTATCTGAACATAGTCATCCACGACCCTGAGGATAAGTATTTTGTGTTCGATATCACTACCGAGACCGTCATTAAGCTGCCCGACGATGTCAAGGAGTTTTCGGAAGAGGCAATGAATGCCGGCATGGAAATCGCGCAGGATAAGACCTTCGAGGCGATCCGCGGCATTTCCGTGGCCATGGGCATAAACGAGCTTGATCTGAGCGGTAAGTGATATGAAGGAGCCGACGCTTGTTATAATGGCTGCCGGAATGGGCAGCCGCTTCGGCGGACTCAAGCAGATAACCGCCGTCGATGCCGAGGGACACGCGATAATTGACTTTTCGCTTTTCGACGCTTACCGCGCAGGCTTTCGTAAGATCGCGTTCATCATAAAGCGAGAGATAGAGGAGAGCTTCAAGGCCGCCGTCGGCCTCCGCATGGAAAAGTATTTTGACGTGAAATACGTCTATCAGCAGCTCGACAAACTGCCCGAGGGCTACACTGTCCCCGAGGGAAGGGAAAAGCCCTGGGGAACGGGACATGCGGTGCTGTGCTGCCGCAGCGTTGTGGACGGGCCGTTTGCGGTCATCAATGCCGATGACTTTTACGGAGCCGGGGCGTACAAGGCAATGTACGATTTCCTCAGCGGCGACAGGAAGCAGAGCGAGTACGCCATGGTGGGCTATAAGCTGCGCAATACCGTCACCGAAAACGGCTCGGTCGCGCGCGGCGTGTGCGATATCGAAAACGGATATCTTGCCGATATAACCGAGCGCACGCACATCGAAAAGCGCGGCGCGGACGCGGCCTACACGGAGGACGGGCAGACCTTCGTTCCGCTGCCTGGCGACGCGACCGTGTCCATGAACTTCTGGGGCTTTTCGCCCATGATGCTCGAGCAGCTCAATGCGCGCTTCCCGGCGTTTTTGGATAAGAATCTGCCAGTCAATCCGCTCAAATGCGAATATTTCCTGCCCTTTGTCGCAAACGAGCAGTTAAAAGAGGGCCTTGCCACGGTCAAGATACTCAATTGCAGCGAAACGTGGTACGGCATGACCTACCGCGATGACCTCGACTCGGTAAAACGCGCAATAGCCGACATGAAATCACGCGGCATATACCCCGATAAGCTCTGGAAATGAGAAAATCGCCTCAGGTACAATTACCTGGGGCGATTTTTTGCAAAAATTTAAGATGAGCGGTCGTCATCTGCCGTCGTTTATTTCCCCCAGTCGCCGGATATGCCGTCGGGGGCTTTGACGCGGCGATCGTTTTTGACATGGCCCTCGCGACCGCGATAATCGTTCGGTGCAACGTTTTCGCCCGACGGCAGATCGCCGTGTTTTTTGCTTTTTCTGCTCATAATTATCCTCCCAAAATGCAAAGTATCAGCCCATATATCACGCTGGCGGTGATGCCGTAGACTATAACGGGGCCTGAGATGATGAACATTTTTGCAGCCGTTCCGCTTATGAAGCCCTCGGTTTTGAACTCCAGCGCCGGTGCGACCATGGAGTTAGCAAAGCCCGTTATCGGAACGAGTGTGCCGCCGCCGGCAAAGCGCGCGATGCGGTCGTAAAGCCCAAGCCCCGTCAGCAGCGCTCCGAGGAAAACGAGCGTCGCCGAGGTCGCGCTTGAAGCTTCCGTTTTGCCGAGTCCGCAGTGGATGTACAGGCTCAGTATCGCCTCGCCGATGCAGCAGATAAGTCCGCCGACAAGGAAAGCCTTCAGGCAATTGCCGAGGCATTTTGAACGCGGCTGATGCGAGTCGGAATACTGCCGGTATTCGTCGTTGGTCATGTTCATAAGTAAAACCCCAAAAGAAAAAATGCATCGGTCGTTACCGATGCATTTATGTTCTCCGAAAAATTTGAAATTATACGTCAAGCGTCAGGTTTTCAATGCCGTTTGCCTCAAACTCATCCATGTATTCATCCATTCGGCCGGTCAGCGCACCAAGATCGTCGCAATCCTCACCGAGATCGCGCCGGGCAAGCTCCTCGGCCAGAATATCGAAAAACACGGCATCCTCATAGTCGGCGATGGCCTCATGGATGCCGCCGTCCTCGTATGCGCGCGAGGGAAAAACATGCCCGTGCCACAGCTGGATGAGCGACTTCATGCCGTTTTTGGCACACAGCGAGAAAATCTTCTCCTGCACGATATCGTAGTCCTCGAAGCGGTCGGTCGTCCTCGTGGAGTTGAGTATCCAGTTGCCGATATACACAAGGTCGAGCAGTCTGCGGAATTCCTTTTCGGTCAGATCTATGTTCAAAGCGTGTGCCTCCGATCATGTTTGTAATTATATTATATCAGATAGACTGCCCCTTTGCCACAATAAAATCCTTGTAATTTTAGCTTACTTGTCATATTATATTATAGTTATAGTTTAATATGGAGATATTATCTGATGGACAACAGACCGATCGGAGTGTTTGATTCCGGCCTCGGCGGACTTACGGCTGTCCGCAGGCTCAGACAGATACTGCCGGATGAAAATATAATATACTTTGGCGACACCGGACGCATGCCCTACGGCGGCCGGCCGCGCGAGCAGATGCGCACCATTGCGCGGCAGAATATCACCTTTGCCGAGAGCTTTGATGTAAAGGTCATTCTTGCTGCGTGCGGAACGATATCGAGCAATGCGCCCGACATTATCGCCGCGAACGCGACGAAAACGATCGGCGTGCTCCTGCCGGGTGCGGAGAGACTTGCCGCGACGGGAAGAAAAGAGCTTGGCGTTATAGCAACCAAGACGAGCATCGAAAGCGGTGCGTTCCAACTCAGCATCAGCCGGTTTGCGCCCGATGCGAAGATAACGGCAGCCGCCTGCCCGGACTTCGTTCCGATGATCGAAAGCGGACACTATCTGCCGGATGACCCGATGGTGCAGCGCATCGTCGCGCAGTCACTCGAGCCGCTAAAGGACGTTGGCGCTCTGCTGCTCGGCTGCACTCACTATGGGCTTATAGCCGACGCGATATGCGCGTATCTCGGAAAAGACGTCGTCCTTGTCGGGGCGGCGGACGCTTCTGCGGAAACGACGGTGCGTTATCTGCGCGACTGCGACATGCTCGCATCCGGCGGCGGCAGCGAGAGCTATTACACAAGCGGCAGCACGGCCGATTTTGAGGCTCTGGCTCCCATTATGCTCGGCTACGGGCTTAAAAGCGCCGTGAACTATGTCGAGCCGTTCGCGCTGGACTGATGAGGTGAGCAAAAATGGATGCAGTGATTAAGATAACCGGCGTGCAGAACTTTATGCAGCCCGATGCAGAAACGGTCGAATTTGTCACCGACGGCGTTTACTGCCGCACCGAGGACGGATATCAGATATTTTACCACGAAAGCGCACTGACCGGTCTTACCGGAACGAGCACCACGGTGGATATAACGTGTAACGCGATCACCGTTGAGCGCAAGGGTATGCTGAACACAAAAATGGTGTTCCGCGAGGGCGAGAAGGACAGATTCCTGTACGATACGCGCTTCGGAAGCGCGACGATGGGCATTGAAACGCGCAAGGTCGCCGCGAGTTTTGACGATTACGGCGGAGATCTGAGCATCGACTATGTGGTCAACATGGAGCACACCGTTGCAAGCAGAAATAAACTGAATATGAGCGTAAGGCTCAGAAGCTGAGAGGATAGATAATATGGCAAACATGATACAGAAGGCAAAACAGCAGGTCACGGAGCTTGTGACCGCGGCATACCTTGCCGCGGCGGAAAAGGGCGAGCTGCCTGCCGGACTTACGTTCAACGGCAGCGTCGAGATACCCAAGGATACCGCAAACGGCGACTACGCGGCAAACTACGCAATGGCAAGCGCAAAGCTTATGCGCATGCCGCCGCGCAAGGTCGCAGAAACGCTTATCGCAAACATGAAGCTTGACGGAAGCTGGTTTGAAAGCGTCGATGTCGCAGGCCCCGGATTCATGAATTTCCGCATGGGCAGCAAGTGGTATTCCGACGTTCTCAAAAACGTTGCCGAGGAGGGCGACAGCTTCTGCAACTGCAACATCGGCGAGGGCAAAAAGCTCATGGTCGAGTTCGTGTCCGCAAACCCCACCGGCCCCATGCACATGGGCAATGCGCGCGGCGGCGTTCTGGGCGATGCGCTTGCATCCGTCCTCTCTCGCGCAGGCTACGACGTCTGGCGCGAGTTCTATGTCAACGACGCCGGCAACCAGATTGAAAAGTTCGCAAGCAGCATCGAGGCGCGCAGCATCCAGCTCCTTAAGGGCGAGGATGCGATAGAGTTCCCCGAGGACGGCTATCACGGCGACGATATCAAGGAGCTTGCAAAGCTATTCTGCGAAAAGTACGGCGACGACTGGCTCAAGCTCGACACCCCCGAGCGCCACAAGATGATGGCCGAGTTCGGCCTGTCGATAAACCTGCCGAAGATGAAGCGCGATCTTGCGCGCTACGGCATCGAATACGATCAGTGGTTCCTCGAATCGAGCCTGCATGCCAGCGGCTATGTCGCCGATTCCGTGCAGAAGCTCACAGACGCAGGCTTTACATATGAAAAGGACGGCGCACTGTGGCTGCACACATCGAAGATCCTTGCAGACAAGCTCCTTGCCGCCGGCAAGAAGCCCGAGGACATCGAAAAGCTCGAGCTCAAGGACGATGTTCTGCGCCGCGCAAACGGGTTCTACACCTATTTTGCCGCCGACATCGCCTATCACCGCAACAAGTTCGAGCAGCGCGGCTTTGACAAGGTAATAAACGTCTGGGGCGCCGATCACCACGGCCACGTTGCGCGACTGAAGGGCGCAATGGACGCGCTCGGCCTCGACGGCGAGCACAGGCTCGATATCGTCCTTATGCAGCTTGTAAAGCTTATGCGCGGCGGTGAGGTCGTGCGCATGTCAAAGCGCACCGGCAAGGCGATATCGCTTTCCGACCTTCTTGACGAGATCCCCGTCGATGCCGCACGCTATTTCTTCAACTCCCGTCCCGAGTCACCCGTCGAGTTCGATCTCGACCTTGCCGTGCGTCAGGACAGCGAGAACCCTGTTTACTACGTTCAGTATGCCCACGCGAGAATATGCACCATGCTCTCGGCGCTTGCCGCCGACGGGCACGAGGTGCCGGATATAAACAGCGCCGATCTTTCACTGCTTTCCACCGAGCAGGAGCGAGAGCTGATAAAGCAGGTTGCGCTGCTTCCCGAGGAGATCCGCCTTGCCGCGCGCGACTATGACCCCAGCCGCATCAACAAGTATGTCACCGAGCTTGCCGCGCGCTTCCACAGGTTCTACACCGCATGCCGTATCAAAGGCGCGGAGGAGGGTGTTCTCAACGCGCGCCTGTGCCTTGCCGACACCGTCCGCAAGGTCATCGCCCTGTCCCTTTCCGTCATCGGCGTATCGGCGCCCGAAAAAATGTGATTTTAGAGGCGCATTGGGGCAGCTGCGGATACGCTTATTGCCGGTGCCCGGTGTCGGGAGTGCCGACGAAACCGTGAAACTGCCGCTTCCCGTGGGCGCGGAGCGGATTTGTGCCGCACCTCATTGGCTCCCCTGTGTAAGGGGAGCTGGCTGCGAAGCTGCCTAAGGGGTTGTTCGCATAAGGCGATTGTTGGATATTGACGCAAAAAGAGAGTGCAGATCAAGTCTGCACTCTCTTTTCATTCAAATCCGTGCGCAAAGCGCACACATATGGCTGTCCACTATTGGCTATCAGCTACCTGCTAAAATTATTTTAATTTTCTTTTTATCTCGTTTGCGCTCAGCACGAGGTCGCCGAAGGCGGCAAGTCCGAGGCCGGAGAGATAGGAGAGCACTCCGCCGCCGATGAGGATGTAAAAGAACAGAACTAACTTAAAATCATCCCAAAAGCCGTCAGCCAATACAGCGGAACAAACTGCCAAAATGACCGATGCTATCGTGCCAAATATGAAGATAAACTTTGCAATGACCTTGAGTGTCACTCCGGGATTGGCGTATAGACCGCCTCCGGAGCGCTCCCTGCCTTCGGAAGACGGCGGCGTGTCGGGGTCGTCATACGAATAATCGGTGGGGTCAAGCCCCTCTGCCGCGGCTCTTGCTTCGGCAAAGCTGCTCGTTGCAAAGAAGCGGCCGTTGGCGTGGCGAACCTGTCCGTTTGTGACAAGCGTGCCAAATTCCTGATTGGATACCTCCTTGAACCATGCGCTGCCGTCGAATAGTGGAAATTCCGCGGATTTTTCTCTTTTGAGTGAATAGATCCTCTTGCTCATACATAATCCTCCTAAAAAATTTTATGATATACCGAAATGGGATATTTGCAGTATACCATTTCGGTATATTTATGTCAAGAGGAGGGGTTGCAATGAGACTGAAAGCACTGCGCGAAAAGCGCGGAATATCGCAGCTCAAGCTTGCGATGGATCTTGACATGAATCAGAACAGCATCAGCCGGTACGAGACCGGAGCGCGTGAGGCCGACTACAAGTCGCTCATTAAATTTGCCGATTATTTCGATGTCTCCATCGACTATCTCCTCGAGCGAACAGACAATCCCAAAACGAATTTTTAGAGGCGAACGGACGCTGCTGCGGATACGCTTATTGCCGGTGCCCGGTGTCGTGAGTGCCGACGAAATCGTTACAGCGGGCGACCAATGGTCGCCCCTACGGGCGTGGTCGGAACATGAGCCAATAGCGTAGGGGCGAGTATTGCTCGCCCGTTTTTTTATGGTTTCCTCCGTACTATCGACACCGGGCACGTGCAAAAAATGTATAAGTACAGCCTTAATTCGCCTCTAAAATACTTGTAATATGGGAACTTGCGTGGTAAAATACATTTTTGTGTTGAATTTTGATTAGGAGTTGGGTTTAAATGCAGAAACTCAGAAATATTGCGATAATTGCGCACGTTGACCACGGCAAGACAACGCTTGTCGATGAGATGCTCAAGCAGAGCGGTGTTTACCGCGAAAATCAGGAGATTGTTGAGCGAGTCATGGACTCGAACGACCTTGAGCGCGAGCGCGGAATCACAATAATGGCAAAGAACACCGCCGTGCAGTACGGCGATACGAAAATAAACATAGTTGACACGCCGGGACACGCGGACTTCGGCGGCGAGGTCGAGCGTATACTCAAGATGGTAAACGGCGTTATCCTGCTTGTTGACGCGGCCGAGGGCCCGATGCCGCAGACGAGATTTGTCCTCTCGCGCGCACTGGAGCTTGGTCACAGAGTCATCGTTGTCGTCAACAAGATCGACCGTCCCGACCAGCGCATCCACGAGGTCATTGACGAGGTGCTGGAGCTTCTTATGGACCTTGACGCGACCGACGAGCAGCTCGACTCCCCGATGCTGTTCTGCTCCGGCCGTCAGGGCACTGCAAGCTACTCGCCCGATGTTCCGGGCACCGACCTCAAGCCCCTGTTCGACACCATCCTCGAGTACATTCCCGAGCCCGAGCAGGACGTTGACAGCCCGTTCCAGATGCTCGTTTCCAGCGTTGACTACAACGAGTATGTCGGCCGTATCGCCATCGGCCGTATCGAGCGCGGCATAATAAAGCAGAATCAGGAGATCGAGGTCTGCAACTATCACAATCCCGACGCTGCGCCGATGAAGGCCAAGGCCGTGTCGCTTTACGAGTTTGACGGCCTGAACAAGGTTCCCGTTACCGAGGCTGCCGCCGGCAATATTATTGCAATGAGCGGTATCGGCGACGTCACCATCGGCGATACTATCTGCGCGAAGGGCTTTGCCGAGCCTCTGCCGTTTGTCAAGATCTCGGCTCCCACGCTGGAGATGACCTTCTCGGTAAACGACAGCCCCTTTGCCGGCCGCGAGGGCAAGTTTGTCACCTCACGCCAGATCCGCGACAGGCTTATCCGCGAAACGCTCAAGGACGTATCCCTGCGAGTGACCGATGTTGACGGCGCAACGGACTCCTTTAATGTCGCAGGCCGCGGCGAAATGAGCCTGAGCATACTTATCGAAACCATGCGCCGCGAGGGCTATGAGTTCCAGGTCTCGCCTCCGCGCGTGCTGTATAAGGAGATAGACGGCGCAACATGCGAGCCTATCGAGCGCGTTGTTATCGACGTTCCCTCCGATTACATGGGTGCGGTTATGGAAAAGCTCGGCGCTCGCAAGGGCGAATTTGTCGAGATGACCCCGATCGGCAGCCGCGTCAAGCTCAGCTACCTCATTCCGTCGCGCGGATTGTTTGGCTATCGCAACGAGTTCTTGACCGACACAAAGGGCGAGGGCATCATGGCCTCCGTCTTTGAAAAATACGAGCCGTACAAGGGCGATATCGCGCGCCGCAACACGGGCTCGCTTATCGCGTTTGAAACCGGCGAGGCCGTTGCCTACGGCATTTGGAACGCACAGGAGCGCGGCGCAATGTTCATAACGCCGGGCACAAAGGTGTATGCCGGAATGATAGTCGGCGTTTGCCCGAAGGCAGATGACGTTGCCGTAAACGTCTGCCGCACAAAGCACCTGACCAACACCCGTGCTTCCGGCTCGGACGAGGCTCTGCGCCTTATTCCGCCCAGACAGATGAGCCTTGAGCAGTGCCTTGAGTTCCTTGCCGACGACGAGCTTCTGGAGGTTACGCCCAAAAATCTGCGTCTGCGCAAGAGCATCCTCGACCATGGTCAGCGCATGAAAACCGTCATGAGAAACAGATAAAATGAAAGCTCCCATTTCGGGAGCTTTTATGCTATAATGATCTAAAAAACTGCGGAGGTAGAAAAAATGAAGCTTGCAATGGCGCAGATGCGCATGACAGACAGCATGGAGGAAAACCTCAGAGCCTCGCTTGAAATGTGCGCTCTTGCGCGCGGAAGCGACCTGCTGTTTTTTCCCGAGATCCAGCTCACGCCGTTTTTTCCGCAGTATGAAAAGCGCGACGTGTCGAAATATGTTCTGACGCCGGACAGCGATATGATATCCCGGCTTAAAGCCGCCGCGCGCGATAACGGCTATTACATGTCGCCGAACGTGTACCTTGAGCTTGACGGCAAAAGATACGACACCTCGCTGTGGATAGATCCGCAGGGCGAGATGCTCGACAGCGCGAAAATGGTGCACATCGCGCAGGCCGAGCAGTTTTACGAGCAGGATTATTACACTCCGGCGCCCGACGGCTTCAAGGTCTTTGACACGCCGTTCGGAAAGGTGGGCATAGTCATATGCTTTGACCGCCACCTGCCCGAGAGCATCCGTACCTGCACCATGATGGGCGCGGAGCTTATCATCATCCCGACGGCAAATACCGAGGCCGAGCCTATGGAGATGTTCGAGTGGGAGGTGCGCGTGCAGGCGATGCAGAATCAGGTGTTTATCGCAATGTGCAACCGCGTCGGCCTTGAGGGCGAGATGGACTTTTCCGGGCAGTCGATCGTCGTGCACCCGAGCGGCGACGTTATCGTGAAGGCGGATAACGCGCAGCAGCTTGTGACCTGCGAGATAGACCTTGCCGAGTCGCGCCTTTGGCGCGGCAAAAGGCCGTATATATCAACGCGCCGCCCGGATATGTATTTATGAAAAAGCTTATCGCAAAATTCGCCGACAAAACCTTTGTACGCTTTGTGCTCGTCGGCGTGATCAACACGCTTTTCGGTTCGGCGATAATGTTCGTTTTTTATAATATTTTTCATCTGAGCTATTGGCTCAGCTCGGCGTCAAACTACTTTTTCGGCAGCATACTGAGCTATTTTCTCAATAAATACTACACGTTTCAGTATAAAAAGCGCGATTGGAAAGTCGTCGTGCGCTTTGCGGCAAATATTTGCCTGTGCTATCTTGTGTCCTACGGCGTTGCAAAGCCGATCGTATCGTCGATTCTGTCGGGCTTTTCCGTTGCCGTCCGCGAAAACGGCGCAATGCTCTGCGGCATGTGCATTTTCGTCGCGCTCAACTACCTCGGCCAGCGCTTTTTCGCATTTAAAAATGAAGACGGTAAATAAAAATTGCGTTCTCGAAAGAGAACGCAATTTTTCATCTTGGCATTATTGCCGTGTCGAACTCCGTCCAGGGGAAGGCTCTGGGCGGCTTGACCTTGAAGGTCATAAATCTGCCGGTGGCCGGATTTGTAAACCCGATGCTGTATGACCACAGGGCGATATCGCAGCCGTCGTCCCTGCCGCCGTACTTTCTGTCGCCGACGAGGGGGAGGCGGCGGTGGGTAAACTGGGCGCGTATCTGGTGCGTGCGGCCGGTGACGAGGTTTATCTCCACCATGCTCAGCTCGCCGTTCGAGCCGAGCAGCCTGTAATCGAGCACGGCCTCCTGCGAGCCGCGGCAGGGCTTGTTCACAACGAAGGTCTTGCGCTGCTCCTTTGAGCGCAGCAATATATCCTCCATGCGGCCCTTGCGCTCCTGCGGAACGCCGCGCACAACGGCAAGATAGGTCTTTTTGAAATCTCCTGCGCGTATCTGGCGGCTCAGCTCCGATGCCGTTTCGGGATTCTGGGCAAAAACCATCAGCCCCGATACAACCTGATCGAGCCGGTGCACCGTGCGGATATCCGCATTTTCGTTTCCGAGCGCCTGCCGCAGAAGCGATGGCATGCCGCCCGGCTCATCGGTCGATATAACGCCTGCCGGCTTTATCGCAACTATTATATTGTCGTCGTAATAAATAATGTCCATGTCTATACTTTAGCTCAGCGCGGCCGATTCGTCAAGTGGACGCATGGACTTATTGCAGCTTATCAGTAGTTTATAACTCTCAGCTCGAAATAGCTCTGCGGATGCGCGCAGGTCGGGCAGCTTTCGGGGGCCTCGGGACCCTCGTGAATATGTCCGCAGTTGCGGCATATCCAGATGACCTTCTCGCGCTTTGCAAAAACGCTGCCGCTGCGCACATTGTCCAGCAGCTTGAGGTAGCGCGCCTCGTGCTCCTTTTCGATTGCTCCGACTCTGCGGAAAAGCTGCGCGATATCCGCAAAGCCCTCTGCGTCGGCCTCCTCGGCCATGCGTGCGTACATGTCGGTCCACTCCTCGTTTTCGCCGGCTGCCGCCGCAGCAAGGTTTTCCTCCGTCGAGGGGATCGCGCCGCCGCACAGAAGCTTGAACCACAGCTTTGCGTGCTCTTTCTCGTTTGCCGCGGTCTCCTCAAAAATCGCCGCTATCTGCTGATAGCCGTCCTTCTTTGCCTTCGACGCAAAGAAGGTGTATTTGTTGCGTGCCATGCTCTCGCCTGCGAATGCTTCCATAAGATTTTTTTCGGTTTTTGTGCCTTTAAGCTCTGCCATAATATCCGCTCCTTTGTTTTTTCTTAATTATATCATTCGTGTACCGCGCAAGCTGTAGAAAACACTACAAAAATACGCCTTGATTTTCGCGCGGTATGCGGCTAAAATAGCGCTATCAACGAGGTGATGATATGAACACGAAACGAAGCTGCGGCGTGCTGCTGCCGCTGTTTTCGCTGCCGTCGGAGTACGGCATCGGAACGCTGGGCAAGGCCGCCTATGAATTTATAGATTTTCTCGCCGCCGCCGGGCAGTCCTGGTGGCAGCTGCTGCCCGTCGGGCCTGCCGGGAGCGGTGATTCGCCGTACAACAGCTTTTCAAGCTTTGCCGGCAATGCGTATTTTATTGATCTCGATATGCTCGTGCAGGACGGGCTGCTTACCAAAGCAGAGCTTGCTGCTGTCGATTGGGGCAATGATGCGCAGTCGGTCGATTACGAAAAGCTGCGCGCTTACCGTATGCTTCTTCTGCGCAAGGCGGCGCGGCGCGGCCTTGAAAAGAACGCTGCGGAGTTTGACTCTTTCTGCCGCGATAACGCTTCGTGGCTTTCCGACTATGCGCTTTATATGGCGCTAAAGGAGCACTTCGGCGGCGCTTCGTGGACCGAGTGGCCGGAGAATATCCGCCTTCACCGAGCGGAGGCCGTGGAAAAATACCGTGCCGAGCTTGCGCCCGACGTGCGCTTTTATTCATATGTTCAGTATCTTTTCTATCGCCAGTGGAACGCCCTGCGCGAATATGCGCGCAAAAACGGCGTCGGCATGATCGGCGACATGCCCATATACGTTGCGCTTGATTCGGCCGACGTGTGGTCAAGTCCGGAGTTTTTCCTGCTCGACGAGAAAAACGTCCCCCTTGAGGTCGCCGGAGTGCCGCCGGACTATTTCAGCGCCGACGGTCAGCTCTGGGGCAATCCGCTGTACGATTGGGAAGCCATGCGCTGCGACGGCTACGGCTGGTGGATACGCCGCGTTGACGGTGCGTCAAAGCTGTATGACATGCTGCGCATAGATCACTTCCGCGCATTTGAAAGCTATTGGGCCGTGCCGCGCGATGCCGAAAGCGCAAAGGAAGGGCAGTGGCGGCCTGGACCGGGCATGGATCTTGTCGGCAGGCTCACCGCGTGGTTTAACAACGTCAGCTTCATTGCCGAGGATCTTGGCTCGCTCACGCCGCAGGTGCATAAGCTGCTCGCCGACAGTGGCCTGCCGGGCATGAAGGTTCTCGAATTTGCCTTCGATCCAAATTCGCTCAGTGACTATCTGCCTCACAGGATAGGCGAAAACAGCATCTGCTACGCCGGAACGCACGACAATAACACCTTGCGCGGCTGGATAGATGAAGAAAATCCCGAGACGCTTGCCTTTGCGCGCGAGTACCTCGGGATAGACGATGACGCAGACCTTGCAGATGCAGTGCTGCGTGCCGGTATGCGCTCAAAGGCAGAGCTCTTCATTGCACAGATGCAGGACTGGCTCGGCCTCGGTGTGGATGCGCGCATGAACACCCCCGGCACCGTCGGCGGCAACTGGGCATGGCGCATGACACCCGGCAGTGAGACTAAAGCGCTCGCCGGTAAAATGCGCCGCATGGCTTATATCTACGGAAGGAGCGACAAGAAATGAATGATATAAAGCTGCGCGTTGCGCGCCCCTCTGATGCAGCTGAGCTATTGGCGCTCTATGCACCCTATGTCGAGGACACGGCCATAAGCTTCGAGACTGTCGTTCCGCGCCTTGAGGAGTTTACCGAGCGCATGGTGCATAAGCTGCCTCGGTATCCCTATATAGTCGCGGAGAAAGACGGCGAGCTTTTGGGCTATGCCTATCTGAGCCCATTTGTCGGGCGCGCTGCCTACGACTGGGCAGCGGAGACGACGATATATCTTCGGCTCGACTGCCGCCACATCGGTATCGGGAAAATGCTGTACACGGCGCTTGAGAGCATTGCTCGCGCACAGGGCATAATAAATTTAGAGGCCTGCATCGGTTGGACGGATGCCCCCGACGAGCACCTGACGAATAACAGCGCCGAGTATCACGCCCATCTCGGCTACCGCATGGTCGGCAGGTTTTATAAATGCGGCTATAAATTCGGAACATGGTACGACATGGTGTGGATGGAAAAGCTCCTCGGTGAGCATCCGGACACGCCGCGGGATATAATTCCGTTTTCCGAACTTAGTGCCGAAACGCTGCGCAAGGCAGGTATAGAAACATGAAAAAAGCACCCGAGAGGGTGCTTTTTTCATTATTCGGTGCGCTCGTGTGGGAGCAGGAGCTTTTTGTTCAGCCAAAAGCCGACCGATGCGCCTAAAATGTTCAGGATATAGTCCTCAATATCCGCGCTTCCGAGCATCAAAAACAGCTGCAAAAGCTCGATAATAACTATAACGATCGAGGTAAAAACAAAAAATCGTCCGAAGCCGCGCAGCCTTCCTGCTATGCTCGGCAGCAGCAGGCCCCACGGCAGAAACAGCAGCAGATTGCCGGCAAGGTTTATGATAAAATATTTGACAACGACCGCCGACTTATACGGCGTTGTTATGAAAACATAAAAGCTGAAAAACGGTATGATGTTGCTGTTTGCCTTAATATACTCGGCATAGGTCATGTCAAACGTTGCGCCGATGCCCTTGAGCAGTGTAAGATACGCCAGGGCCGCGCAGTACAGGGCGAAAACGACTATCAGGATGGGTCTTTTGCCTTTGCTCATATCTTTACCTTTCGGGGATCGTGCCGCCGGTGAGATTCATATATTCGTCGAAGGAGCACATGCGGTCGATTATGCCGTCGTCGGTGATCTCGATTATGCGGTTTGCGACCGTCTGCGTGAGCTGGTGGTCGTGGCTTGAGAAAATGATATTGTACTTAAATGCCTCAAGGCCGTTGTTGAGCGCCGCGATGCTCTCAAGGTCGAGGTGGTTCGTCGGCTGATCGAGCACGAGGAAGTTTGCGCCCGAAAGCATCATCTTGCTTATCATGCATCTGACCTTTTCGCCGCCGGAGAGGACCTTCACGGGCTTGTACACATCGTCGCCGGAGAAGAGCATGCGGCCGAGGAAGGTTCGCAGATAGCTCTCGCGCTTATCGTCGGAAAACTGGCGCATCCAGTCCATGAGGTCATAATCGCAGTTTTCAAAGAAGCTGTTGTGATCCTTGGGGAAGTAGGCCTGCGTCGTCGATGCGCCCCACTTGACCGTGCCGGAGTCCGGCTCCTCCTCGCCCATGAGGATCTTGAACAGCATCGTAACGGCAAGCTCGTTTTTGCCGATGATGGCGATCTTGTCCTCCTTGCCGACGATGAAGCTTATGTTGTTTAAAAGCTTCACGCCGTCAACGGTCTTGCTGACCTCGGTGACAAACAGCCTGTCCTTGCCCGGCTCGCGGTCGGCCTTGAAGCCGACCCAGGGATAGCGTCTGCCGGAGGCCGGCAGTTCTTCGACGGTGAGCTTATCAAGAAGCTTCCTGCGGCTGGTGGCCTGACGGGATTTTGATTTGTTCGCCGAGAACCTTGCGATAAAGCCCTGCAATTCGGCGATCTTCTGCTCTGCCTTCTTGTTCTGATCCTTTATGAGCTTCTGCATCAGCTGGCTGGATTCGTACCAGAAGTCGTAGTTGCCGACGTACATCTTGATCTTGCCGTAGTCGATATCGACGATGTGCGTGCAGACGTTGTTGAGGAAGTATCGGTCATGCGAAACGACGAGCACCGTACCCTCATAGTCCATGAGAAAATCTTCGAGCCACACGACGCTTGCAAGGTCAAGGTTGTTCGTAGGCTCGTCGAGCAGGATAATATCGGGCGAGCCGAACAGCGCCTGCGCAAGCAGAACCTTGACCTTGAGGCGCGGATCCATATCGCGCATCATCGTTTCGTGGAAGTCCGGCGAAACGCCGAGCCCCTGAAGAATGCGGCTTGCGTCGGACTCGGCCTCCCAGCCGCCGAGCTCGGCAAACTCCTCCTCGAGCTCGGCCGCGCGTATGCCGTCGGCATCGTCAAAATCGGGCTTGTCGTAGATCGCGTCCTTCTCCTTGCCGCAGTCGTAAAGGCGCTGGTTGCCCATGATTACGGTGTCCATGACGGTGTAATCATCGTACATGTTCTGGTTCTGCTTGAGAACCGACATGCGCTTTTTCGCGGCTATGGTAACGCTGCCGGTGGACGGCTCAAGCTCGCCGGAGAGAATTTTAATAAACGTCGATTTTCCGGCTCCGTTTGCGCCGATTATGCCGTAGCAGTTGCCGGGCGTAAATTGCAGATCAACGCGCGAAAACAAAACGTTTCCGCCGAAATTTATCGAAAGATCATTGACTGAAAGCATTCATTATACCTCTATATTAAAAAATCTTATTTATTCTATCATCATCGGACTGCGTTGGCAATAATTAATAGGATTTTTTGCGGCCGTTTATGCGCAGGATAAATACGAGGGGGCGAGAAAATGAAAATGATAATCGCGGCGGCGCTGCTGCCGATAGGGCTTGTGCTGGGCACATCGCTTCTCATATCGCTTGTGGGACGGCTTGTTGCGCGCCTGCGCAAGACGGAGCATGGCGATGATAACAGCTTGTAACGGCGGAATATCTATGGTATGATTTTGTTATAAAAATTAAGGGGTGATACGGTGAGTATTACATACGAAAACGGAGTTTTTGCACTCGATACCCGGTGCACGAGCTACATATTCCGCGTAACGAAATTCAGGCACCTTGAGCACATCCATTACGGCGAGCATGTCGCCGTAAGTGACGCGCAGCCGCTTGCTTCAAAGCACGATATCCAACTCGGCAGCAGCGTAATGTACGACCCCTCCGACGATAACTATTGCCTTGATAATCTCTGCCTTGAGTGGTCGGGCGTCGGCAGGGGCGACTATCGCCAGACGCCTGTTGAGGCAAAAATGCCCGACGGCAGCTTTTCCTCCGACTTTCTGTACGAAAGCTACGAGATCGTGCCCGGCTGCGTTCCCATGCAGAGCCTGCCGACGGCTTATGACGACGAAAAAACGGCGCAGACGCTTATCATAAATCTGCGCGAGCGCGACAGAGATGCGGCATTGACGCTTTATTACACGGTGTTTCCCGAATCCGACGTTATATCGCGCCGCTGCGTTATTAAAAACAACTGCGCCGGCGATATCTCGATCAGACGCATCATGAGCATGAGCCTCGATATGCCCGACCGCGGCTTTTTGATGCACAGCTTTGACGGCGGCTGGATAAAGGAAGCTCACCGGCATATCCGCCCCGTGGAGTACGGCATGTATGTAAATTCCTCGACCACCGGCGCATCGTCGAACCGGCACAATCCGGGCTTTCTGCTCTCGGAAAAACACACGGGCGAGGACTCGGGGCGCGCATGGGGCTTTAATCTTGTCTACAGCGGCAACCATTTCGGCGTCGTCGAAAAATCAAACCACGACCTTGTGCGCATCCAGCTCGGCATAAATCCGCATTGCTTTGACTGGACGCTGCACCCGGGCGAGAGCTTTGAAACGCCCGAGGCGGTCATGACCTTTTCCGAGCGCGGCTTCAACGGCCTGAGCGCAAATTTCCACGATTTTGTCAACAACAACATCGTTCGCGGCGATTGGAAGAACATTGAGCGTCCGGTGCTTATAAACGACTGGGAAGCCTGTTTTTTTAAATTCACCCGCGAAAAGCTCCTGAAACTGGCACGCAGAGCGAAAAAGCTCGGCGTGGAGCTTTTCGTCCTTGACGACGGCTGGTTCGGCGCACGAAACAGCGACACGGTAGGGTTGGGTGACTACGACGTTAATCTGAGGAAGCTGCCGGGCGGCCTCGGAGAGTTTGCCGACAGCATTGAAAAGCTGGGGATGAAGTTCGGACTGTGGTTCGAGCCGGAGGGCGTGAACGTCGATTCCGAGCTTTACCGCGCGCACCCTGACTGGGCGATAAAGCCGCCCGTAGGCGAGCCGTGCTTCGGCAGAAACCAGCTTCTGCTGGATCTGACGCGCAAGGAGGTGCGCGATTACATCGTCGAAAATGTCGGAAAAACACTCGACAGTGCGAAGATAAGCTATGTCAAATGGGATATGAACCGGCATATGTCCGATGCGTATTCGCCGGCGCTGTCCAATCAGGGCGAGTTTGCCCACCGATATATCATCGGACTGTACGAGGTGCTCAACCGCGTATTCACGCCGCGCAGGCATATTCTTTTTGAAAGCTGCTCATCCGGCGGCAACCGCTTTGACCTCGGAATGCTGTGCTATTCACCGCAGATCTGGGCATCGGACGACACCGACCCTATAGAGCGGCTCGATATCCAAAGCGGCCTGTCGTATCTGTATCCGCAATCGACCATGGGCGCGCATGTTTCGGCCGCGCCGCACCAGCAGACGCTCAGGGATACGCCGCTGTCAACGCGCTTTAACGTTGCGGCCTTCGGCGTGCTCGGCTATGAGCTTGAGCTTAAATATATGACGCACGCCGAGCTTAAGGAGCTGCGCGGCCAGATAGAGTTTTACAAAGCCCATCGCAGAACGCTCCAGTTCGGCAGGTTTTATCGCTTTGACGAGCGCAAGGATAACAAGGTGCATTGGCAGGTCTCGTCGCGCGACGGAAAGGAGCACATTGTCGGCCATTTTCAGAAGCTGTGCACGGCCTCCGAGGGGCCGGACGCGCTTTGCGTGCACGATCTTGAACCAAAAGCGAAATATCATCTTTCCTGCAAGCGCCAGAGCCTTTTCATAAAGCGCCTCGGCGGACTTGTAAAGCACGTTATGCCCATTGAGCTTGACCCTGACGGACTTATCCTGCGCACGGCGAACAAATTTTTCACCATGCCCGACGGCGAGGAGGACTTCACAGCATCCGGCGCTGCGCTCATGTCCGGCGTGGGACTTAACAACCAGTTCCTCGGCACGGGGTATAACGATAAAATACACATGTTCGGCGACTTCGGCAGCGCGGTTTACACGATAGAAAGAAAGTCTTGATAGGAAAAGGCCAAAGCCGAACATCATCCTGCGGATAGTGAGGACATCAAAATACAAAAAAGTAATGAAAAAAGCACCCGAAAGGGTGCTTTTTTCATGTGTTTCGCCTTATCTTTTTGAAGAACAGGAAATAGACAAGGATGATGTTTATTAAGATGTTGAATATGTCCGGGTCGCCGAATATGAGGAAATTCAAAACGACCGAGGCCAGGACTATGCCGGCGGAGATGAGCTTTCCCAACGCTCCGGGCTGCTTTGCCATCCAGGCAAACCATGCAAGCACCGGGGCGCACATGGCAAACACCGTCCAGCCGATTATGAAGCTTCTGCCGTAAACGCCGTGGCTGATTATGGCTACCGCATAGTAGGTAAGCAGCATGCCGAGGCAAAACGGCAAAATGTTCAGAGCCGCGGCCTTTTTAGTCGGACTGTAAATGGCGATGAGCGTGCCTAAAAGTATCCACACCGACATCTGCGAAAAAATTTCGCCGAGGTTTTCGCAATAGATATCCATAAGCCGTGCTGCCGTTCCGATAACAAGGCCGCAGAGGAGCATACCAAAGGGATTTAAAAGCTTCCTCATTATTTGGCGATGAAAATATTATCCTCGCCGATATCCGCGAGTGTGGGAGTGCCGCACATGTTCATCGTGTCGCGCAGCTGGGAAACTATTCTGTCCATATAGACCTTGAAGCCCTCTTCGCCCTCGGCGTAGATGAAGGGAACGACGGGACGGCCGATGAGCACCGCGTCCGCGCCAAGACCGATGGCCTTGAACACGTCAACGCCGCTGCGTATGCCGCCGTCAACGAAGATCTTGACCTTGCCCTTGACGGCCTTTGCGATAGCAGGCAGGACCTCCGCAGTCGCCGGGGTGCAGCCCTGAACTCTGCCGCCGTGGTTTGAAACGACGATGGCGCTCGCGCCGGCCTCGATTGCCTTTTCGGCGCCCTTTACGGTCATGATGCCCTTTATGATAAACGGCTTGCCTGCGTAGTCGATGATCTCGCGCATCTCGTCAACGCTCTTCGAGCCTGCGTTGGGGCTGAGCTTTTTGAGGAAGGGCAGACCGGCACCGTCAACGTCCATCGCAACGGCGAACACGTCGTGAGCCTTCACATAGTCGAGCTTTTCAAAGACAACTTCCTTGTTCCAGGGCTTTATCGTCGGGATGCCGATGCCGCCGATCTTGCTCATTTCGTCAACCGCGTCGGGAATGAGCTTGGGGAACTCGCCGTCGCCGGTCATGGCACATATGCCGTAGTTTGCCGCAGAGTTTATAAGCACGCGGTTGTATGTGATATCGTCGTACTTATCGCCATAGTGCAGGGGCAGAGCGCCGAGCGGAGCGATGAACACGGGGGCGGAGAACTTCTTGCCGAACAGCTCGAAGGATGTATCCACATCGGCATTTGGGCAGAGCGTGTCCATGTTGACGAATATCTCCTGCCACTTGTCGTAGTTGCGCGCTGCGGTGTTGCCGGGCAGCTTGCTGCCGGGACCGGGGACGCAGTTGCCGCATGCTCTGCCGTTGCACACCGGGCAGGCCTTGCAGTACGGACCCATAAGGCCGGCTGCTTCCTTGAGAATTTCGTTGTAATCCATAATTGTACCTCCTGTATATATTGCAACTTCCTATTATATCAGACGCCGGTAAGATCAAAATCCGGGATCATGTCATCGGTTGCCGAGCACGGCTCCTGCCAGAAACCGTTATATATGCCGCGCCGGGTCATATATTCGACAAGAGCATCGTTTGTCTCTGCGGAGACGGTCTTCTGAAGCTCCGGAAAGCGCTCGGTGTTCGGCATGGGCGTATACTGCGCCATGAGGGAAAACAGAATATCATCGCCGGGAAAATTTTCGGCAACGAAATCTATGACCGCGCGGCTGTTATCCTCCGCTCCGGGCAAAATGAGGTGGCGGATAAGAACGCCGCTTTGCAGCATGTCCTCATCATCGAGCAAAAACGGCCCGGTTTGACGGAACATTTCGCGTATCGCCGCCTGCGCGATCTCCGGATAATCGGGCGCTGCCGAGTAGCGCCTTGCAAGATGCGCGTCCATGTATTTAAAGTCCGGCATATATATCCGCACAAGGCCTTCGAGCTTTTTTAAGCTCTCAACGCTGTCGTAGCCCGAGCTGTTCCACGCAATGGGGATGCGGAGCTTCGCCCTTTGGAGGGCCGCGACTATCGCATCGGTGTAATGCGTCGGCGTTACGAGGTTAATGTTGTGAACGCCCTTGTCCTGAAGCTCGAGGAAGATATCCGCAAGGCGCTCGACGGAAACCGTTTTGCCGAGCTTTGAGCGGCTTATCTCATGGTTCTGGCAGAAGACGCAGCGCAGATTGCAGCCGGAAAAGAACACCGTTCCGCTTCCGCGCTCGCCGCTTATGCACGGCTCCTCGCCGTAGTGCGGAGCGGCCCTGGCTATGCGCGGCAGGGCAGGGCTTGCGCACACTCCGCCCGGCTCGTATTCACTTCTTTCGGCGCCGCAGCGGCGCGGACATACGTTGCAGATCATTTTTCGCCTCTGAAAACAGTTTCAAGATGTGCAGAATGCCGATTTGATGCTCACTTACGGCACCCGTTGAAGATAAAAGTTGTCAAAAATGCAACAAATCTTAAAAAACTCAAAAAAGTTCATCTTTTTCGAGGAAAATGTGCTAAAATATACGCGTAAAAGAGATATTTGATAACGAAACGGGATAAGATAATGCTTAACATAGTTCTGCTTGAGCCTGAAATACCGCACAATACCGGCGCAATTGCCCGAACCTGTGCGGCAACAGGTGCAAGACTTCACCTTATAAAGCCTCTGGGCTTTGATATTTCCGACAAAGCGGTTAAGCGCTGCGGCCTTGACTACTGGTACCTTGTCGATATAAGCGTGTATGAAAATCTCGATGAATACCTCGAGAAAAACGGCGACGATAACCTTTGGCTCGCAACGACAAAAGCGCCGCACGCATACTGCGAGGCCGATTTTTCGACCGATTGCGTCAGCATAATGCTCGGCAAGGAGACAGCAGGTTTGCCCGAGGAGCTTCGCATGCGATACTATGACCGCTGCATACGCATCCCGATGGTAAGCGCCGCGCGCAGCCTCAATCTTTCAAATTCGGCCGCGATACTGGCCTATGAGGCGCTGCGTCAGCAGGGCTTCCCCGGACTTCTGGACATCGGCTCCATGGCCGAATCATAACAGTTATTTATTAATTTTTCAATACCGAGTCGGAATTTCCCGACGGAAAGGAGCTTTATCATGAATTACAACAAGAAAAGCGTGCTCGATGCGGATGTTAAGGGCAAGAAGGTGCTTCTGCGCTGCGACTTTAACGTTCCCCAGAACAAGGAGACAGGTGAGATAACAAGCGATAAGCGCATTGTTGCCGCCCTGCCTACCATCAAGTATCTGCTGGATAACGGCGCTGCCGTCATCGCATGCTCCCACCTTGGCAAGCCCAAGGGAGAGTGGAAGGAAAAGCTCACTCTCGCACCTGTTGCAAAGCGCCTTTCCGAGCTGCTCGGCATGGACGTGATCTTTGCAAAGGACATCATCGGCGAGGATGCGCAGGCAAAGGCCGCCGCTTTGCAGCCCGGCCAGATCATGCTGCTTGAGAACCTCCGCTTTGATATCCGCGAGGAGAAAAACGGCGACGATTTCGCAAAGGCGCTCAGCGATATGGCAGAGCTTTATGTCTCCGACGCATTCGGCACCGTTCACCGCGCTCACGCCTCCACCGCAGGCGTTGCAAAGTATCTGCCTGCATATGCCGGCCTGCTCGTTGAAAAAGAGCTGTCGGTCATGGGCAAGGCGCTCGACGATCCCGCGCGTCCCTTCGTCGCGGTCCTCGGCGGCGCGAAGGTCTCCGATAAGATCGGCGTTATCAACAACCTGCTCGACAAGGCCGACACCGTGATCATCGGCGGCGGCATGGCCTATACATTTATTAAGGCAATGGGTCACGGCATCGGCAACTCCCTGCTCGAGGCCGATAAGCTCGACTATGCGCTTGAGATGATCGCAAAGGCAAAGGAAAAGGGCGTTAAGCTCCTGCTGCCCGTTGACACCGCGATCGGCAGCGAGTTCAAGGCCGACTGCGAGAAGAAGATAGTCTCCGTTGACACCATTCCCGACGGCTGGATGGGTATGGACATCGGCCCCAAGACCGTTGAGCTTTTCTCCGACGCGATCAAAAACGCAAAGACCGTCGTTTGGAACGGCCCCATGGGCGTTTTCGAGTTCGAGGCATTTGCCGAGGGCACCAAGGCCGTTGCAAGAGCACTTGCCGAGTCCGGCGCGATCAGCATCGTCGGCGGCGGCGACAGTGCGGCTGCCGTTGAGCAGCTTGGCTTTGCCGATAAGATGACCCACATTTCCACCGGCGGCGGCGCTTCCCTCGAGTTCCTCGAAGGCCGCGAGCTCCCCGGCGTTGCATGCCTGCTGGATAAATAATATACGTGGAGGCTGAAACAATGAATACAAAATACAGAAAGACGATTATAGCCGGCAACTGGAAAATGAATATGCTCTCTTCGGATGTTAAGCCCTTCATCGAAGAGCTCAAGCCCCTTCTGCCGAAGATAAAAACCTGCGAGACGGTGCTGTGCGTTCCTGCGGTGAACGTTGCGGCGATGCTCAAGGCCGGCAAGGAAGCCAAGATCATGACCGGCGCACAGGATGTGTCGAAGTTTGAAAAGGGCGCATACACCGGCGAGGTCTCTGCCTCGCAGCTTGAGGATATCGGCGTCAAGTACTGCATAGTCGGCCACTCCGAGCGCCGCCAGTACCACGGCGAGGACGATCTCCTTATAAACGCAAAGACCCGTGCTCTGCTCGAGCACGGCATAAACCCCATCATCTGCGTCGGCGAAAGCCTTGAGCAGCGCGAGATGGAGCTTACCATGGCGCACATCAACTATCAGGTCCGCGCTGCGCTGAGCGGAGTTGACGCTGCGTCGCTGCGCCGCTGCGTCATCGCCTATGAGCCTATCTGGGCCATCGGTACCGGCAAAACCGCGACCAGCGAGCAGGCCGAAGAGGTCTGCCGCGAGATCCGCGCTATAATCCGCGATATGTACGGTGCGCGCGCAGCACGCGGCGTGAGCATCCTCTACGGCGGCAGCATGAATGCCAAGAACGCAGCCGAGCTTCTGGCTCAGCCGGATGTTGACGGCGGCCTTATAGGCGGCGCATCGCTCAAGCCCAATGATTTTGCGACCATTATCGCCGCAACGGGGGAAGCAAATGAGTAAGTGCGTTCTCGTTATCATGGACGGCTTCGGCATAGCGCACGAGGGCGGCGGCAACGCCATAAGCATTGCCAAAAAGCCGAACCTTGACCGCATATTTGCCGAAAATGCATATACGCAGCTGTCCGCCTCCGGGCTTGACGTCGGTCTGCCCGAGGGGCAGATGGGCAACAGCGAGGTCGGCCACACGAATATCGGCGCAGGCCGCGTCGTGTTTCAGGATCTGCCGCGCATAAACAACGCCATAGCAGACGGCAGCTTTTTTGAAAACCCGGCCTACGTCAAGGCAATGGACGATGCCAAAGCCGCCGGCAAGGCGCTGCATATCCTCGGCCTTTTGTCCGACGGCGGCGTACACAGCCATATAAATCACATATTTGCCATCCTCGATATGGCCAAAAAGCGCGGCCTTGAAAAGGTCTATGTCCACTGCTTCCTCGACGGACGCGACGTTCCGCCCAGAAGCGCCGTTGAGTATGTAACAAAGCTCAACGACAAGTGCACCTCTCTCGGCAATGCGAAGATCGCAACTGTTCAGGGCAGATTCTACGGCATGGATCGCGACAAGCGCTGGGACAGAGTCGAGGCAGGCTACAACGCCATCGTCTGCGGCGAGGGCGCAGTAAACCCCGACCCAGTGAAGGCGGTCGAGGACAGCTACGAGGCAAACGTATCCGACGAGTTTGTTAAGCCCGTTGTCGTGTGCCCCGAGGGCGTCGTGAACGAGGGCGACAGCGTGATCTTCATGAACTTCCGCCCCGACCGCGCACGCGAGATGACCTGGGCGCTCACTCTGCCGGAGTTTGACGGCTTTGTGCGCAAAAAATGCGTGTATCCGCTGAGCTTTGTCTGCACAGCGCAGTATGACGAGGCGCTGACCCTGCCGATAGCCTATCCGCCCGAGAAGCTCGAGAGCACGATCGGCGAGATCGTCTCGGCAAAGGGCTTCAAGCAGTTCCGCGTTGCCGAGACCGAGAAGTACGCGCACGTCACGTTCTTCTTCAACGGCGGCGTCGAAAAGCCCTGCGAGGGTGAGGAGAGATGCCTTGTCCCGTCGCCGAAGCAGTTCCCGACATACGACCTCATCCCCGAGATGAGTGCTGCCGCCGTTGCGGAAAAGTGCGTCGAGGCAATAAAGAGCGATGAGTACGAGATGATCGTGTGCAACTTCGCAAACTGCGATATGGTCGGACACACAGGCGTTCTCGACGCTGCCGTGAAGGCCGTCGAAACGGTCGATGAGTGCATGGGCAAGGTGTATGAGGCGGCAAAGAGCATGCCCGATACGGTCCTCTGCGTCACCGCCGACCACGGCAATGCCGACTGCATGATAAATGCCGACGGAAAAATTAATACTCAGCACACTACCAATCCCGTGCCTTTTGTGGTATGCTGTGACGGAGTTAAGCTGCGCGAGGGCGGCCGCCTTTCGGACATCGCCCCGACAATGCTTGACATTATGAATATTGAAAAACCCGATGTGATGAGCGGAAGCTCGCTGATAATCAAATAAAAGGAGATTGTGAATCATGAAGCAGTATTTTGAGATCGTTGACGTTATGGCAAGAGAGATCCTTGACTCTCGCGGCAACCCGACCGTCGAGGTCGAGGTCACCCTCGATGACGGCACCGTCGGCCGTGCAGCCGTTCCCTCCGGCGCATCCACCGGCATGTACGAAGCATGCGAGCTGCGCGACGGCGACAAGAGCCGTTACGGCGGCAAGGGCGTCAGCAAGGCAGTTGAGAACGTAAACGGCGAGATCGCCGAGGCCATGGTCGGCCTGAACGTCCTCGATCAGCCCGGCATCGACAAGATGCTCATCGAGATAGACGGAACCCCCAACAAGTCTCGCCTCGGCGCAAACGCCATCCTCGGCGTATCGCTTGCATGCGCACGCGCAGCAGCCGAAGCCACCGGCCAGAGCCTTTATAACTACATCGGCGGCGTGAACGCCAAGACCCTGCCCGTTCCCATGATGAACGTTCTCAATGGCGGCGCACACGCTACCGGCTCGAACGTCGATATCCAGGAGTTCATGATCATGCCCGTCAGCGCAAAGAGCTGGAAGGAAGCACTGCGTATGTGCGCAGAGGTTTTCCATGCTCTGAAGAAGGTCGTTCCGGCATCCGGCGTTGGCGATGAGGGCGGCTATGCTCCCAACCTCGATTCCGACGAGGACGCACTCAAGGCTCTTGTCGCAGCCATGGAAAAGGCCGGCTACAAGCCCGGCGAGGACTTCAAGATCGCGATCGACGGCGCAGTTTCCGACTGGTACAACGAAGAGGATAAGTGCTACCACCTGCCCAAGCGCGGCACCGTCATGACCAGCGAGCAGATGGTCGATATGTGGGAAGGCTTTGTCGATAAGTACCCCATCATCTCCATCGAGGACGGCATGGGCGAGAACGACTGGGAAGGCTGGCAGCTTATGACCAAGCGCCTCGGCCACAAGATCCAGATCGTCGGCGACGACCTGTTCGTCACCAACACCGAGCGTATCAAGAAGGGTATCGCTCTGGGCGCTGCAAACGCAGTTCTCATCAAGGTCAACCAGATCGGCACCCTGACCGAGACTCTCGATGCTATCCAGATGGCTCACCGCGCAGGCTGGACGGCAGTTGTCTCCCACCGTTCCGGCGAGACCGAGGATACCACCATTGCCGATATCTCCGTCGCCGTCAACGCAGGCCAGATCAAGACCGGCGCACCCAGCCGCACCGACCGCGTCTGCAAGTACAACCAGCTGCTCCGCATCGAGGACGAGCTGTTCGATGTCGCTCAGTACCCCGGCATGGACGCATTTTTCTCCATCAAGTAATTAAATAGCCGCAACTTCTCCCGGAGGGCAGCTTGTCCTCCGGGAGATTTTTTCGCGGCGACTTGGAAATCCAATATGGTGAAAAGCTATGGTTTATCGACAATGACGCACTCACGGATTTTGTGAGAAGCGTTACGGCGGTCGAAAGCTTCGATGCAGCGGCTTGATATGTATAACGCAAACGCACGGAACTTAGCTGTTCCGTGCGTTTTGATTTTTCAGCTTTTTGCTTTCGGCCTGAACAGAAGCGCGATGATGATTCCGAAGAACACGGCTGCGCCGATACCGGCTGCGGCTGCCGTGAAGCCACCGGTGAACGCGCCGAGAACGCCGACCTCCGAAACGGCCTTTTCAACACCCTTGGCGAGCGTGCTGCCGAAGCCGGTAAGCGGAACGGTCGCGCCGGCTCCTGCCCATTTGACGAGCGGCGAGTAAAGCCCGACCGCCTCGAGTATAAGTCCGGCGACAACGTAGACGGTCAGTATCCGCGCCGGGGTGAGCTTTGTTTTGTCGATAAGGATCTGCCCTATTGCGCACAGCGCGCCGCCGACGGCGAAAACCTTGATATATTCAATGAGCATATCATTCACCTCGGCCCGGAAGATTTTTTTCGATGGCAAGCGCGTGGCATATGCCGGGGATGCTTGCACCCTGCTGGGTGCTCGTTGGCGACATGAGCGCACCCGTCGGCGCAAAAAGAATGCGGCTCCACTTGCCCTCGGAAAATCCGCGCATGATAAGCGAGCAGAACACCGCTGCCGAGCAGCCGCAGCCCGAGCCGCCTGCGTGAACGTCCTGCCGATCGCGGTCGAAGATCAGAACGCCGCAGTCGGTGTAAAACTTCCCGAGCTTAACTCCGTCGCGGCGGAAAAGCTCCTCGAGCGTGTCGTGGCCTACGGCGCCGAGGTCGCCGGTCACGATCATGTCGTAATAGTCCGGATCTCTGCCGGTGTCGGCAAAATGCGCCTTTAGCGTTTCGTATGCCGCCGGAGCCATGGCGCTGCCCATGTTGTTGGCATCCGTTATGCCGGCGTCGACTATTCTGCCGGGTGTAAGATATGTGATATAAGGCCCGGTTCCGCCTCTTTGCAGTATCACGGCGCCAGATCCCGTGACAGTCCACTGCGCGGTAGGTGTCCGCTGGCCGCCGTATTCGAGAGGGAAGCGGTACTGCCGCTCGGACGAGCAAAAGTGCGAGCTTGTTGCGGCGCACACACGTTCGGCAAAGCCGCCGTCGAGCGCCATTGCGGCGAGGGTCATGCTCTCGCCCATGGTCGAGCATGCGCCGTACAGGCCGAAGTGAGGCACGCCGGTGTTTTTAAGTGCGAACGCGGAGCCGACGCACTGATTGAGCAGATCGCCGGAGAATATCATGTCAAGCTCTGCCGGAGGGATGCCGAGCTTATCGCAGCACAGCTCAAAGCACTCCTTGAGCATAGAGCTTTCGGCCTTCTCCCATGATTTTTCGCCGAAATATGCGTCCAGACATATCTTATCAAAGCAATGGCCGATCGGGCCTTCGCCTTCCTTCTGCCCGACGACCGAGGCAAAGGATACGATAGACGGCGTGTCTTGCAGCCGCAGAGTTTGCCGCCCTGTTTTTTTCATCATATTGATCACCGCAGATATTTTTCCCCGAAAACATAAAAAAATACGGCTGCACAATTCGTGCAGCCGTAAATGCTTTTTATCAGAAGATGTCCTCGTTGACCTTTGTGGGAGGAACTTCGAGGATCGAAGGGTCCTGAATGATGCGGTTTATTATTTTGAACACGCTTGCATAGTAGTGACCGTCAACCGTGCGCTCGTCGAGAACGAACTTGCTGTCAACATACTTGCGGTCAACAACGTTGCCGTGGCGGTCAAGCTCATGCACATGGCGCTTTGCGCCGAACGAAACGAACACAGGAAGCGTGCCGAAGTTGTAGATATGATGGTAAATGGGGCCTATGCCGAGCGAGCCGAGGTCGGTTATTATCATCGAGCCGTGGAACGGGCTTACATCCAGAAGCTTCTTCGGCAGCAGACCGAAATAGTCTGCAACGCGCAGAAGCCAGATGGCAAAGCTGATGACGAAGCGCGGCAGGGAAGCAAACTTGTTTGCAAATTCCTCGGTGCCGTTTTCCTCGTCGGAGTTTTTGATCTCGTCGATGGCGGCGTTCATGCGGCTGTAAACGTCATAGATCGTGTCGGTGGGCTTGAACGTTACCTTGATGGTAGTTTCGCTCGAATCGATGGTCAGACTGCGCTTTACGGTCATGACGATCTCGATATCCTCGCGCGCATAGATGCGCTTGCCTACGCAGAAGCGGTTGAGTCCCGGCAGATACGCGCAGGCGCGAACATATGCCGCAATGAGCAGGTGCAGCATGCCCATGCCCTTGTAGCCAGCGACGCGCTGCTTTCTGAACCAGCGATCGGCATTGGTGATCTCAAACGATTCCTCATAGTAGTTGAGTGCGTCGTTTCGTGTAGGCATTATAAAAGGTATGAAGTTGTAAAAGCCGTTTAGTGAGCGCAGCCGTCTGCCGTCAACACGGTCGCCGGCGCGCCTTTTATAATTATTAGCCATAGGAAGCCTCCTTGGTATACGAATTTGCCGCAAACGTACCAAGTAATTATACATTGCCGACACTCGTTTGGCAAGGAAAAAACGGAGATTTTGCCGTTTCGATGCGTCGTGAGCAACAGAATTTACATTGCTATGCATATTGGTTATTGGAAAAAAGCAAATTGTTTATGGAGAAAAAGCAAAAAATACTTGCAAAATTGCGAATAAACGCTTAATATGTTAATTAACAAACAATAATTCCGGGCATTATGCCAAACATTTGACCCTGCTGTATCAATGCCTTGCGGCATGACCCACAGCAATGGATGCTCAGAGCAATAATTTAACAATTTAAATTGCTTGAAGTTTGTCAATGAAAATGTACAAAATCCGTTGAAATTACGGAGCTTTTTTGTTATTGTTAACATATTAAAAATATTCAATATCACGATAGCTGGATATGTGTTAAGAAAATTAACGAAGGGAGGAGAGCTGATGGCATTTGATGAAATTGCCGGAATAAGCGCGGCGGAGGAGAGCGTGCGCCTCGGTATTGCCGAGGCACAGGCGGAAGCAAAAAGAATAGTCGCGCAGGCAGAGCTTGCCGGCAAAACGGATGTCGAACAGGCGCGTGATAAGGCAGCCAAGGAGCTTGCCGCACGCAGGGCCGAGGCACAGGCAGAGGCTGATAAGGAAGCACAGGAGATCTATCAGAAAGCGGAGAACAAAAAAGCTGTGCTTCGTGCCAAGGCCGAAAGCCGTTGTGCGGCTGCGGCTAAACTAATCGCGGAAAGGATCGTGAACGGGTAATGGCCATTGAAAAAATGAAAAAGCTCAGGCTGCTGGCCGTCCGCGATCAGAAAAAGGCGCTTCTGCGCAAGCTCATGCTGCTTGGCTGCATCGAAGTCTCCGAGCCGGAGCTTTCCGAGCTTTCGCCCGAGCTGAGGCAGCACTTTGCAAAAGAGGACAGCGATGTCACAAAGTGCAGGACCGACTTCGCGACGCTCGTTCAGGCGGTGGAGCTGCTTGATAAGTATGCGCCGCAAAAGAGCAAGCTGCTGTCGGCAAAGCCGGAGACCGAGGTTGGCACCATTCTTGACGATTCAACGCTTGCCGCGACGATCGAGACTGCGCGCAGGATAGTTTCCGTTGACGAAGCGGTGCGCCGCGCAAATGCAGAGCGTGCGCGCCTTGCAGGTGCAATGGACTCGCTCAAGCCGTGGCTTGCGCTGGACTATCCGCTCGACGGGCAGGGGACGCAGCGATGCGCCGTAACGCTCGGCTTTGTCCCGGCGTCGGTGTCGCTTGCCGAGGTGAGCCAAAGCCTTGCGGAGGTCACCGAGGAGGCGGAGATAATCTCCGTTTCGGCGGATAAGACGCAGCGGTATCTTGCGCTTGTCTGCTTTAAGGAGGATCTTGCTGCGGCGCTTGACGCACTGAGGGTACATAATTTTTCGATCGCGGCTTTCGGCAATGCCGAGGGCTCGGCGGCGGAGAATACTGAAAGGCTTAAAGCCGAGCTTGAGGAGCTTGACCGGCAAAAAGGCGAGCTTATCGACGAGATATGCGCCATGGCCGAGTGCCGGCAGGAGCTGAAGCTTTGCGCCGACAGAATGGATACAAAGGTCGCCTATGCCGAGGCCGAGGGACGGCTGTACGGCATGGAAAGCGTCGTGGCGCTCCAGGGCTGGGTGCTTGCACGCAAGGTGCCCGAGATTGAAGAGAGTCTTGAAAAATTCGATTGCGCGTGGGAGCTTTGCGACCCCGAGCCGGAGGAATATCCCGAGGTTCCGGTGCAGCTGCGCAACAATAAGATAACAAACGCGCTGAACATGGTAACGAACATGTACAGCCTGCCGTCATACGACGGAGTTGACCCAAATCCGCTGATGGCGCCGTTTTTCATTTTGTTCTACGGACTTATGATGGCGGACATGGGCTATGGACTTATCATGATCCTTGCGGCGGTCGTTGCAATGAAAAAGATGCATCCGCGCAAGGGCAGTCTGAGCTTCTGCCAGCTGCTTTTGTATTCGGGCATCTCGACATTCATCATGGGCATACTCACCGGCGGATTTTTCGGCGATGCGCTCGCGCAGATCGGAAAGATCCTCGGCAAGCCCGACGGATGGGGCGAGCTGTGGTGCCTGTTCAGCCCGATGACCGACGTTATGACGGTGCTCATCGGCGCAATGGTGCTCGGCCTTATCCATCTGAACACCGGCATGGTCATAAGCGTTGTCGAAAAGATCAAAAAGGGCGATGCGGCAAGTGCATTCTGGGAGGAAGGCTCGCTGTGGGTCATTCTCATCGGAGCCGTCATGATGGCGCTCTCCGTCGGCTCGGTCGGCGGAGTGCCGGTCGTTTTAGTGGTCGGCTGTGTGATGCTCTTCTACGGAGGAAGCCGCGGAGCAAAGGGCTTTGGCAAGCTCACAAGCCTGTTTTCAACGCTGTATAACACCGTGACGGGCTGGTTCGGCGACATTCTTTCTTATTCGCGTATCATGGCGCTGATGCTCGCAGGAAGCGTTATCGCAACCGTTTTCAACACCATCGGCGGCATAGCAAACAGCCTGTGGCTGTTTATCCCCGTGTTCCTGATAGGACACAGCCTGAACTTTGCCCTGAACCTTTTGGGCTGCTATGTACACGATTTGAGGCTTCAGTGCCTTGAGTACTTCGGCAAGTTCTATAAGGACGGCGGCAGAGCGTTCAAACCACTTGAAGTAAGCACAAAATATTACGATATAGCGGAAGACTAAATAGGAGGATATTAATAATGGAATTTCTGTTTGCACACTCCGGCCTTGCAATAGGCCTTCTCGGCGCAGGCCTTGCCGCATGCATGGCAGGCGCAGGCTCGGCAGTCGGCACCGGTATCGCCGGTGAAGCCGGCGCAGGACTCATCACCGAAGATCCCTCCAAGTTCGGTAAGGCGATGATCCTTCAGGTCATCCCCGGCACTCAGGGACTGTACGGACTGGTCGTTTTCTTCGTTGCGATCATGAATATGGGTCTGCTCGACGGCACGGCGCTCAACCTTTCGTTCGTTGACGGCTGCCGCTACTTCGCAGCATGCATGCCCATCGCCATCGGCGGCCTCGTTTCCGCGATCGGCCAGGGCAAGGTCGCAGCGGCGTCGGTCAATCTGCTTGCAAAGAACCCCGACCACTGGGCAAAGGGCATGATCCTGTGCATCACCGTTGAGTTCTACGCGATACTGTCCCTGCTCGCATCGATGATGATGCTGCTGTACATCTGATCAAGAAATAAAACGTAAAGGCAGGGCTTTACCATGAAAGGCACTGAAAAAATAATCGCACATATCCGGGCCGACGGCGACGCGGAGGCAAAGAAAATAATCGACGCCGCGTCAAAGCAGGCCGAAGAAAAGCGTGCCGAGAGCTTCAAGGCGGCGCTTTCGGAGTATGAAAAGCTCATGCAGGCCGGCAACGCCGAGTGCGAGGATATCCTCAGCGGCAGCCGCCGCATTGCGGAGATGGAGGCAAAAAAGAGCGTCCTTTCCGTAAAGCAGGAGATGATATCTGCCGCGTTTGACGCAGCACGCGAAGAGATAGTCAATATGCCGCGTGATAAATACACGCAGTTTCTTGCGCGTATGGCGGCCGAGGCAGCTGCCAGCGGCATGGAGGAGATAGTCTTAAATGCGCGCGACAAGGCCGAGGTCGGCAAATCCGTCTGCAAAGCGGCAAACGAGCTTCTTTCGGCAAAGGGAACGCCCGGCAAACTCACCGTGAGCGAGGACACTGCCGATATTTCCGGCGGAGTTATAGTCCGCTTCGGCGGCATAGAGACAAATTGCAGCATCGACGCGCTCATTCGCCAGCGCCGCAGCGGACTTTCCACCGAAGTTGCGGCAGCTCTGTTTGAATGATGCTCCGGCGCTGCATATCCCTAAAAGGGAGGGAACGAATTGTCAAATAAAAAGTGCGTCAGAGAAAAATATCTGTATCTTTCCGCGATGCTCAGGGCAAGGGAAGCGAAGATGCTCACGCGCGACAAGGCCGAGCGCATGATAGACGCGCCGAGCTTTGACGAGGCGGCAAAGATGCTCACAGACTGCGGATATAAGGACATGTCGGGCTTTACGGCAAAGCAGGTCGAGGAGACCCTTGCCGAGCACAGAGCCGAGATATTCGCAGAGCTTGCGCGGCTTTCGCCGAACGCAGAGCCGGTCGAGGTCTTCCGCATGAGGTATGATTACCATAATGCGAAGATCGTAATAAAAACCGAGGCCGACGGCCGCGACAGAACGGATCTTATGAGCGCTTCCGGCAGAGTCAGCCCCGAGGTTTTAAAGCGCAGCTTTGCCGAGGAAAAGTATCTCGGCCTGCCGCCGGTGCTTGCCGACGCAATGGTCGAGGCAAAAAGCGCGCTTGCAAGATCGCAGAATCCGCAGCTTGCCGATTTCATACTCGACAGGGCGTATTTTGCCGAGATCTGCGCGGCGGCGAAAAATCTCGGAAGCGCGTTCCTGCGCGGCTATGCGCAGATTCTTATAGACGCGGCAAACCTCAGAAGCGCTGTGCGCACGATGCGCATGAATAAAGATGCCGAGTTTCTCAAAACGGCGCTCATACCGGGCGGCGGAATTGACACCGGGCGCATCCTTGCGGCCTTCGGCTCGGGCGATACGCTTGCGTCGATATACGCCAACACGCTTTTGGCAAATGCCGCGGCTCTCGGCGCTGCCGCAGTAAAGGGCGGAACGATGACCGAGTTCGAGCTTGCCTGCGACAATGCCGTGACGGCGTATCTCACGGGCGCAAGGCTCGTATCCTACGGCGAGGCGCCGGTCATTGCGTATCTTGCCGCCGCCGAGGGTGAAACCACCGCGCTGCGCATGATACTCACCGGGATGCTCGCCGGACTTCCGGCGGAGACCATACGGGAAAGGCTGCGTGATCTTTATGCTTAAAATTGCTGTAATCGGACGGCGCGACACCGTTATGGGCTTCACAGCGCTGGGACTGGAGGCATATCCGGTCGCCGACGGCACTGAGGCAAAGGCGATACTTCGCACGCTCACCCATGACAGGGAGGATGTTGCGATAATCTACATCGAGGAGGATATCGCTGTCCAGCTTCAAAGCCAGATAGACAAATTCAAGGACAGCCCGAAACCGGCGATAATACTCATCCCCGGCAGAGAAGGCAGTCTCGGCATGGGCCTTTCGGCTCTCAATGCCGCAGTCGAGCGTGCCATCGGCACGAACATCCTCGAGAATAATTAAGAAAGAAAGGTATCTGTATGAGCGGAACTATAATAAAGGTCTCAGGACCGCTTGTAGTCGCGGAGGGATTGGGCGACGCAAACGTATCCGACGTTGTGCGTGTCGGTCCCGACAGACTTATAGGCGAGATACTTAATATGACGGGCGACAGCGCATCGATCCAGGTCTATGAGGAGACCTCCGGCCTCGGACCGGGCGCGGAGGTCGAAAGCTCGGGCATGCCGATGTCCGTCGAACTCGGACCGGGCATGCTGGAGAATATCTATGACGGCATCCAGCGCCCACTGCCGGAGATCCGCGAGCTGACCGGCGCGACCATAAGCCGCGGCACCGACGTTCCGGCGCTCAACCGCAAGAAGAAGTGGACGTTTACGCCGACCGCGCACGAGGGCGATGAGCTTACAGGCGGCGACGTTATCGGCACCGTTCAGGAAACAAGCGCCATTCTGCATAAAATAATGGTGCCGCCCAACATGAGCGGCAAGCTTCTGAGCATCAAGGGCGGCGACTTTACCGTAACCGAGACCGTTGCCGTGCTTGAAGATAAAAAGGGCGAAAAGCATGAGCTTACGCTGATGCAGAAGTGGCCTGTCCGTATAAGCAGACCCTATGCATCCAAGAGCATGCCCACGCGCCCGATGAACTCCGGACAGAGAATAATCGACACACTCTTCCCGATAGCAAAGGGCGGCACGGCGGCAGTCCCAGGCCCCTTCGGCTCGGGCAAGACCGTCGTTCAGCACCAGCTTGCAAAGTGGTCGGATGTTGATATAGTTATCTACATCGGCTGCGGCGAGCGCGGCAATGAGATGACCGACGTTCTCATGGAGTTCCCGGAGCTTACAGACCCCAGAAACGGCGAGCCTCTGATGAAGCGAACCGTTCTTATAGCAAACACCTCCGATATGCCCGTTGCGGCGCGCGAGGCGTCTATCTACACGGGCATCACCATTGCGGAGTATTTCCGCGATATGGGCTATGACGTGGCGGTTCTTGCAGACTCCACCTCCCGTTGGGCGGAGGCACTGCGCGAGATGTCCGGCCGACTTGAGGAAATGCCAGGCGAAGAAGGCTACCCGGCCTACCTTGCATCGCGTATCGCACAGTTTTACGAGCGCGCAGGCGTTGTCAAATGCCTCGGCTCGGATGAAAGACGCGGCTCCGTCACCGCCATCGGCGCAGTTTCACCTCCGGGCGGCGATATCTCCGAGCCTGTTTCACAGGCAACGATGCGTATCGTCAAGGTCTTCTGGGCGCTCGATTCGTCTCTGGCATACGCCCGCCACTTCCCGGCGATAAACTGGCTGACCTCGTATTCGCTGTATGTCGATACTCTGGCCAAGTGGTATAACGAGCAGTTCGGCCCCGAGTATATGATAAACCGCGATAAGGCGATGCACATACTTCAGGAGGAAAACGAGCTTCAGGAGATCGTCCGCCTCGTCGGCCAGGATGCGCTCAGCCCTGCCGACAGACTCACTATGGAAACGGCAAAGATGCTGCGCGAGGACTTCCTCCAGCAGAACGCCTTCGTCGATGAGGATGCATACTCTTCCTACGATAAGCAGTTTGAGCTTATGCGCATGATACTCACCTTCGATACTCTCGGCCGCGATGCACTCGGCAAGGGCGCGGATATGAAGGCGCTGTTTGCAATCGGAGCAAAAGAGCGCATAGGACGTGCAAAAATGGCGGCTCCCGATACATACAAGGCCGAGTACGCTTCGATACTTGAGCAGATGAAGAACGAGATCGATGCGGTCATCGCAGGAGGTGAGGACGCATGATTAAAGATTATAGGACCATACGACAGATAGCAAATCCGCTGATGATCGTCGAGCAGGTCGAGGGCGTCACATATGACGAGCTGTGCGAGATCGAGCTGCCCAACGGCGAGGTTCGCCGCGGCAAGGTCCTCGAGGTTGAGGGCGACAGAGCCGTCGTTCAGCTTTTTGACTCGGCTCAGGGCATAAACCTTGCGCAGACTAAGGTAAGATTTCTCGGCCATCCTCTGGAGCTTGCGGTTTCCGAGGATATGCTCGGCCGCGTATTCAACGGTATGGGTCAGCCTATCGACGGCGGCCCCGAGCTTCTTGCGGAGGCTCATCGCGATATTAACGGCATGCCCATGAACCCGGCGGCGCGCGCGTATCCGGCGGAGTTTATCCAGACCGGTGTTTCCACCATCGACGGCCTGAACACCCTTGTTCGCGGCCAGAAGTTGCCCATATTCTCGGCCTCAGGCCTTCCGCACGCTGCGCTCGCGGCGCAGATCGCGCGTCAGGCGCGCGTTCTCGGCGACGGTGAGAACTTCGCTGTTGTCTTTGCGGCGGTCGGCATCACGTTCGAGGAGTCGGAATATTTTATCGAGGACTTCAAGCGCACCGGCGCTATCGACAGAACCGTCGTCTTTTCAAACCTCGCAAACGATCCTGCCGTTGAGCGTATCGCAACTCCGCGTATGGCGCTTACAGCGGCCGAGTACCTTGCGTTTGAAAAGGACATGCACGTTCTTGTCATCATAACCGATATCACAAACTACGCCGAAGCTCTGCGCGAGGTTTCCGCGGCAAAGAAGGAAGTTCCCGGCCGCCGCGGATATCCCGGCTATCTGTACACCGACCTTGCAACGATGTACGAGCGCGCCGGCCGCCGCATAGGCAGCAAAGGCTCGATCACCATGATCCCCATCCTCACCATGCCCGAGGACGATAAGACCCATCCGATCCCCGACCTTACCGGCTACATCACCGAGGGTCAGATCATCCTTAGCCGCGATCTGCACCGCAAGGGCATCGTGCCTCCCGTTGACGTTCTGCCGTCGCTCAGCCGACTGAAGGATAAGGGCATCGGCGAGGGCAAGACCCGCGAGGATCATGCAGGAACCATGAACCAGCTGTTTGCCGCATATTCGCGCGGCAAGGACGCAAAGGAACTCATGACCATCCTCGGCGAGGCCGCTCTTTCCGACGATGATAAGCTGTTTGCCGAGTTTGCCGATGAGTTTGAAAAGACCTACGTCAATCAGGGCAACAACACAAACCGCAGCATTGAGGAGACACTTGATCTCGGCTGGAAGCTGCTGAGCATCCTGCCCAGAGCGGAGCTTAAGCGCGTGAAGCCCGAGATGATCGAAAAATACATGAAGTAAGGGGGAGTCTTTATGGCAGGCACCACGATAACCCCTACAAGAATGATGCTAAAGCAGCTCAAGGGCAGGCTCAAGACTGCACGCCGCGGTCATAAGCTTATGAAGGATAAGCGCGATGAGCTGATGCGTCAGTTCATGGACATCGTGCGCCTTAACAAGCAGCTGCGCGAGCGCGTCGAGCAGGGGCTGACGGAGGCTTTCGCCGCCTTGCAGGTCGCAAGCGCGATCATGAGCCCCGAGATGCTCGAGCAGGCGCTTTTGTATCCGCGCCAGAGCGTTGAGCTTGACATGCAGTTTAAAAACATCATGAGCGTCAACGTGCCGCAGTATTCGTTCCACACGCGCAATAACGACCCGTCGGAGATCTATCCCTACGGCTTTGCGCAGACCTCGGGCGAGCTGGACGACGCGCTCTCGCGCATGGCAGTTGTTTTCGAGGATATGCTTCAGCTTGCACAGGTCGAAAAGACCATGCAGCTTCTGGCCGAGGAGATCGAAAAAACGCGCCGCCGCGTAAATGCGCTCGAGTACGTCATGATCCCCGAGCTTGAGAGCAATATCAAATACATCTCCATGAAACTTGAGGAGAACGAAAACTCCACCAAGGTCCGCCTCCTCAAGGTCAAGGAAATGGTTCTACAAAACGCACACGATTTTAAGTGAAAGAAAGAGCACAGGCCATGCGAATCAAATGATTCGCATGGCCTGTGGACATTTTTGCGGCGGTGTGCTATTTTATATCTCGAATGTGAAAGAAAAAAGCCGCGTGCAAAATATGAGCAGAAAAAACAAGATAACAAAGGATACTGTCCCGGAGGGGTTCAGCGTACCTCTGGCGCTGACGGATATGATACCTGTCGTGTTTTTCGGCCTTTCGACGGTGCGTATAGGAAGCCTTTTTCACAGCGCGCTGTTCATAGCCGGGGCGATTATATGCCTCGTTTCGGGTGTGGTCAAAGTCCTGTGGAAGCTTATCGCGGCCGTTTCACGAAAAAATATCTGGCCGATGTTCGTGCAGATGCGCATTGCAATGCCGATTGGCTTTGTTATCATGATTGCGGCGCTGATAGCCGGCCGCGCGAGCCTTAGCGGCGCGGCGATACTTGCCGGCCTATTAGGATTTCCGGCATGTGTTTTCTTCGGCGTAGGCGCGATAGGAATGATACTCATGATAATTTTTGCGTTTGCAATGGATTCGTCAGACCCAAGGTCAAATTGGCTTGAGCAGGCCGTCAACGGAGCTGCGCAGATATGCTTTTTCGTAGGGCTGCTGCTTGTTTGAATAAAAAATTCCGCATCGAAAGATGCGGAATTTTTTTCATTCGTCTCTGTAGCCGTTGGGGTTCATGGTCTGCCAATGCCACGAGTCGCGGCACATGTCCTCGACGTTATACTGCGCTGTCCAGCCAAGCTCGCGGCGGCTTTTCTCCGGCGAGCAGTAGCACTCGTCGATGTCTCCGGCGCGGCGGCCTACGATCTTGTACGGAACTGTCAGCTTGTTTGCCTTTTCAAACGCATGCACAAGCTCGAGAACGCTGCAGCCTCTGCCGGTGCCGAGGTTGAAGATAAGCTCGCCCGGATGTGAGTCCATGTACGATATCGCCGCAACGTGGCCGCGCGCAAGATCGACAACGTGGATGTAGTCGCGCACGCCGGTGCCGTCGGGGGTGTTGTAATCATCGCCGAAAACGCGCAGATACTCAAATCTGCCGATGGCCGTCTGCGAGATATAGGGCATGAGGTTATTCGGAATGCCCTTCGGATCCTCGCCGATAAGTCCGCTCGGATGTGCGCCGACGGGGTTGAAGTATCTTAAAAGCGCAACGCTCCAGCTCGGATCGGCTTTTACATAGTCGCGTAGTATCTGCTCGCACATATATTTTGTCCAACCGTAAGGATTTGTGCATTTTCCGGTGCGCGAGGTCTCGTACAGCGGCATATCGTTATCCGAGGAATACACCGTTGCCGAGGATGAGAAAATGATCTTCTTGACGTCGTGCGCGCGCATTGCTTCGCACAGCGTTATCGTCGAGCCGAGGTTGTTGTTGTAATATTCAAGCGGCTTTTCCACCGACTCGCCGACGGCTTTAAGCCCGGCAAAGTGGATAACGCAGTCGATATCGTGTGAGGAGAATATCTCGTCGAGCTTTTTGCGGTCGCGCACGTCGGCCTTGTAGAAAGTCATGGCCTTGCCTGTGATCTCCTCAATGCGCTCCTTGGCCTTTTCGCTGCTGTTTACAAGATTATCTATAACCACGACGTCCATGCCCTGCTCGAGCAGCTCAACGCAGGTGTGGCTGCCGATGTAGCCCATGCCGCCGGTAACTAAAACTGTCATGCTTATCACTCCTTTGAACTGATTTTAAAATATAGCTGCAAAAAAGGCAAGCTTTTGTGCTTGCCTTTTTAAAATTACTTCTTATGATAAAGCTTCTTGGCCTGATATTTCGGCTCGTAGGTGATGTTGACGCCGATCTTGGAGAAGAGGTTTTCGTCAACGCGCGAGAGTATGACCGTCGAGTGCGCCTCGCAGCCTCGCAGCTTGCCGAGCTGATCTATTGCAAGCTCAGCCAGCGGATTTGTGACAGCGCAGATGGAAAGTGCGATGAGCAGCTCATCGGTGTGCAGGCGCGGATTGTGGTTTCCGAGATGCTCGATCTTCAGGTGCTGGATAGGCTCAATGACGCTGGGCGCGATGAGCAGCAGCTCCTTGTTAATGCCGGCAAGCTTTTTGAGCGCGTTCATAAGGCAGGCCGATGATGCGCCGAGCAGCGAGCTTGTCTTGCCGGTGACGATAGTTCCGTCGGGCAGTTCAATGCTGACGGCCGGAGCGCCGGTCTCTTCCGCGCGCGCGTTTGCGGCGGCAACTACGGGACGGTCGGCTGTCGAAAGGCCGATCGAGTTCATTATAAGCTCGATCTTGCGCACCTCTTCGACTGTGCCAAGACCCTGACGCAGCGCACATGCGGCGGCGTAGTAGCGGCGGATGATCTCCTGCTTGGAGGCATTGCGGCATGCCTCGTCGTTTATGATGCAGTTGCCAGCCATGTTGACGCCCATGTCGGTGGGGCTTTTGTATGCGCTCTCGCCGTAGATGCGCGTGAGTATGGCGTTGAGCACGGGGAAGATCTCAACGTCGCGGTTATAGTTTACCGTGGTCTCGCCGTAAGCTTCAAGATGGAAGGGGTCGATCATGTTAACGTCGTCGAGATCGGCGGTCGCCGCCTCGTAGGCGAGGTTTATCGGGTGCTTGAGAGGAACATTCCAGATAGGGAAGGTCTCAAACTTTGCGTAGCCTGCGTTTATGCCGCGCAGATGCTCATGATACAGCTGGCTGAGGCAGGTTGCCATTTTGCCGCTGCCGGGGCCGGGCGCCGTGACGACGACGAGGCTGCGCTCGGTTTCGATATAGTCGTTCTTGCCGAAGCCGTCCTCAGATACGATAAGCTCAACGTTCGAGGGGTAATCGGGGATTATGTAGTGGCGATAGACCTTGATGCCCAGCGTTTCGAGCCGCTTCTGGAACAGCTCGGCAGCCGGCTGGCTGCGATAGTGGGTGATTACAACGCTGCCGACGAAAAGACCGATGCCGCGGAATGCGTCGATAAGTCTGAGCGTATCCTCGTCGTAGGTGATGCCGAGGTCGCCGCGGCGCTTGTTGCGTTCAATATCGTCGGCGGAAATGGCGATAACGATCTCCGCCTCGTCCTTCATTTTAAGCAGCATCTTGACCTTGCTGTCCGGCTCGAAGCCCGGCAGTACGCGCGATGCGTGGTAGTCGTCAAACAGCTTGCCGCCGAATTCGAGGTACAGCTTGCCGCCGAATTTTGCGATTCTGTCTCTTATGTTGCGCGACTGCTCGCGCATGTATTTTTCGTTGTCGAAGCCGATCACATTCATAATCTTTGCCCATCCATTCTGTAATTTTCACAAGCAAAAATTATATACCGCCCACTCGAACCTTGTCAATATTTTAGAGGCGATTTGACGCACCTACGGATACATATATTGCGGTATCCCGGTGTCGAGACATTGGTGGAAACCGTAACTGCTACGCAACCCAGTAGTGCGTTGCTGAGTTTTGCGGTTGCCCGGTTCGGGACTGCGTAGGAAACCGCGTTTGCCTCGAGCTACAGCAGTGCAATGCTGAATTTTTCGCCGCACACCTGTAGGGAACGGATTTATCCGTTCCGTTGTGTTGCAGTTTAGTCGGCACCTACCGGTCGGGCAACCGCAAAAAACTGTATCGGCATCAGCGTTGATGCGCCTCTAAAATGCCTTCCCCTGCGTAGCTTGAGGGGAAGGTGTCACCTTGGTGACGGATGAGGTGTTATTAAATCTGCGGTGTTAACCGCCACATTTTTTCAGAGGCGCATCCATATTGTGCCGATACATTTATTGCGTCAGCCCGACAGGTGAGTGCAGGCAAAGCCACAGCAAATGGAACAGGCTAACCTGTTCCCTACAAGGGCACGGCGCAAAACTAAGCCGTGCACTAACGTATGGCGAGGCAGTCACGGTTTCCTCCAATGTTCCGAACCGGGCAACCGCAATCACCGTATCCGCAGCTGCGTCAAAGCGACTCCGAAAAAACATCAAAAAAATTTGCAAATTGCGAGATGTGGTAGCCGTCGATAAAGCGGTGGTTGACCTCCAGCGACATGCCAAGCTCCTTGCGGCCGCTGCCGTCGTCAACAAACCTGCCCCATGCAACGCGCGGTATCGCGTCGTCTGGGTCAAACGTGCGCTCATGCGAAAGCGAGGTAATGTCGAGCCAGGGAAGGCTCGTGATGAAAATGAGGTTTTTGCCCTCCATGCTCATGTCGATAAAACAATCCTGCTCCCGGCTCCTACGCTTCGCCTCGCGGCAGAACTCGGCAATGTCGCCCTCGCAGGGCATGGTGACTATGTGAAACTGCTCCGCGCCGGGCTTGAGATCGGTGAAGCTCGGCATCAGTGAGTCGAAAAGCACGATCTCACCGTCGAGTTTAGCATACCTGAACGCCTCGACGGAGTTGATGGCCTTAGTTACGAGGTAGGTCATCACCATGTAAAACGACAGCGAATTCTCCTTTGCAAAATTATACGCGCGTGTCACATCAAGGCGGAACGCGACATTGTAAAACGGCTGATCGGCAGCGGAAAAGAACTCGTACATCTCCCTGCGCGGCCAGCTTTCATAGTCTATAGCCCTGCAATTCATGGCTACCCCCGTTCGTCAAAGCCTAAAAGCTAAATTAGTCTCAATATACAGCAATATTTTATCTCAGCACCACATTGCCTGTCAACGTCGGGCTGACTTTTGCGCGGTAAGCAAAGTCGTAAATATGCAAAAAGACCGCTACTAATGTAGCGGTCTTCTGTGTTGGCATTGACCTATCTTCCCGGTCCGTCTCCAGACAAGTATTGTCGGCACTGGTGAGCTTAACTTCCGTGTTCGGAATGGGAACGGGTGGACCCTCACCGTTAAAAACACCAACTATTTGAGGTATTACACCCTCAAAACTGAACAGAAAAGGAAGGAAGAAACAAGGCTGCCTGCATAACTGTAGGTCAAGCCCTCGGGCTATTAGTACCGGTAGGCTGAACACATTACTGCGCTTACACCGCCGGCCTATCAACCATGTAGTCTACATGGACCCTTACTCCATAAAGGATGGGAGATCTTATCTTAGGGGGAGTTTCACGCTTAGATGCCTTCAGCGTTTATCTCGTCCCGACGTAGCTACCCAGCTATGCTCTTGGCAGAACAACTGGTGCACCAGCGGTCAGTCCATCCCGGTCCTCTCGTACTAAGGACAGCTCCCTTCAAATCTCTTACGCCCG
>OLWL01000032.1_pt1 | contig 115590 bp, 93 predicted proteins | sample 1674151 | NCBI WGS metagenome assembly OLWL01 (sample SAMEA103958148, study PRJEB25191) | human gut metagenome
TTGCCGAATTCTTCAGTCATTTTTCGTAATATTGCATTTGCCTTTGGACTCTACCCCTTCCGTTTCTGTGCCCTTTCCGCCTATTTAACAAACGTTTGATGTCATATATAACAAATAATCATTAACTTTGCAAGTTAATCATCGGTTGTCGGCCTTCCGATAAGAGGTCACCCCGATATTGCAATTGACACATATACACACATAAAACCATAAACACACATCTTATGAAATTGCAACGTAAAATCGTCACTCTGGCGACTTTAGGTCTTGCTCTCAGTGCCGCCGCCGTGCCCGCTAAGCGCGAAGTGCGTACAGTGACACAGCCCGATGGAACGACTATCGAAGTCCGCATCGTCGGCGACGAATATCTACATTACATGGTTACGAATGACGGAAATATCGTCAGCCGCGATACCGATGGACGTTATTGCTATGCCAAGGTCGCAACCGACGGCCGCATCATCTCCACCGGCATTTCCGTCACCAAGAAAGACGCTCCCGACCTTGATGTCACCAACCTCAGCGACATCAATACCTCGGAACTGCGCGCACAGCGCATTCAGGCACGCAATGTCGCTGTCAAACCGCAGCGGCTTAATGCTCCGGCTCGCTCAAACAGCGACCCCAGCAGCGGAATAGGTCGCTTCACAAACTTCCCCGCCAACGGCGAGGTACGTGCGCTGGTACTGCTGGTACAGTACAAAGACGTCAAATTCACCCTCTCCGACCCCAAGACATATTTCGATGATATGCTTAATAAGGACGGATTTAACCAATACGGCGGTACCGGCTGCGCAGCCGAATACTTCCGCGAAAGCTCCAACGGCCAATTCCGTCCCATCTTCGATGTGTACGGCCCGGTGACACTCGGTCAAAACCGCAGCTATTACGGCGGCAACGATTATTACGGCAATGATGTGCAGCCGCATCTGATGGTGACACATGCCCTCGCAGCCCTCAAAGATCAGGTGGACCTGAGCAAGTACGATGCCGACAACGACGGATATGTAGACAATGTATACGTGTTCTACGCCGGCCAGGGCGAGGCTTCGTACGGCTCGGAAGAAACCGTATGGCCTCACTCGGCACATATCAATGACTTCGGTGTCACATACAGTGCCAACGGCAAACAAGTCAACCGATACGCCACCTCCAACGAATGGGAGCAGACTCGCCCGGACGGCGTAGGTACTTTCATCCACGAATTTAGCCACGTCCTCGGTCTCCCTGACTTGTATTGCACCAACTATAACTCTGTCGCAGGCGACATTACCCCTAACGCTTGGAGCGTCCTTGACTACGGTCCTTACAATAACGACGGTCGCACTCCGCCGACATATTCGGTATACGAGCGCAATGCCATGGGATGGATCGATCTCAAAGAGCTCAAAGACGCCGAGACGGTGGCACTCAATCACATCGAAGACTCCAATGAGGGATGTATCATTCACACTTACGGCACAACCGGCGCTGTTAATCCCAACGAATTCTTCCTGCTTGAAAATCGCCAGCAGAAAGGTTGGGACAAGTACCTTCCCGGACACGGAATGTTGATATGGCACATCGACTACAAAACTTCGGTGTTCAATAATAATACGGTCAACAATACCACGCACCAATATGTGGACATCGAGGAAGCATGTGGCACTGCCAACAGCCGAAACGAGTCTGTTTTGGCCGGATATACCTTCCCTGGCACGTCAAAGAATACATCTTTCACATCTGAGACAACTCCGGCGCTGAAAACCTGGGCCGGCGTGGGTGTCGATGTGCCTATTACCAATATCGAGGAGGACGGCAGTATCATCTCCTTTGACGTCTGCGGCGGCGGCACTCCCGTGCCGGCACCTGTGGCTCTCGCCCCCACGGAAGAGACATCCGATTCTTTCGTTGCCAATTGGCAGCCTGTCGAAGGTGCAACCGACTATCGCCTGACGGTATGGGCTGTGGGCGAAGGCGCGCCGAAGACTGAGACCGCCGATTTCGGCACATCTTCAACGACGGCCACTTTCCCCGATGGTTGGAGCTCAAATGTCAATGGTGTGTATACTACGGCAGCAAGTTGCGGTAAGGATGCCCCATCGCTCAAACTCAACCAAGACGGCGCATATCTGGCTACTCGCACTTTCCCCAACCCGATCAAGTCCGTATCGCTGTGGATCAAGGGACAGACGGCCACGAGCGATTGCACACTCAGCATCGAGAGTCAAGATGGAGAGGGATGGTCAACATTCAAGACCATAGCCGTCAACACCTACAACAATAAGGGCGCTGCGGTTACGATAGACGAAATCCCCGCCAACACCTTTGCACTGCGCATATACTACAACAAAGGACAGCGCGGCAACGTTGCCATAGACGATGTGGCCGTTACATACGGAGCCTCGACATACATCCTTGACGGGTATGACGCCGTAAGCACCGCGGGCGCCACTTCGATGCGCGTTGCTGCCGTCAAGAGCGTCAACAAGTACCGTTACAGCGTACGTGCTTATGTCGGTACTTCGCGTTCGGCAATGTCCAACGCTATCGAGCTGACTCTCTCAAACGGAGTGGAAGATGTCTCTATGGACGATGCCAACGCCCCGGTCGAGTATTTCAACCTCCAAGGTGTGAAAGTCGGCGCCGACAACCTCACCCATGGCATATACGTACGCCGTCAGGGCAGGTCTGTCTCCAAGATTGTCATCCGCTGATACTTTTTGCCGAGACAATTACAGACATTTTGACACAGACATTAAACCAAGTACCGAGATGGATACACCAAATGCACAGATGACCATAGCCGACCTTCAAAAGACGGTGGATCGGTGGATTGCATCCATTGGTGTGCGGTATTTCTCGCCATTGACCAATACCGCCATCCTCGCCGAAGAAACCGGCGAGGTGGCGCGGCTGATGGCTCGGATATATGGTGACCAGTCGTTCAAAGAGGGCGAGGACCCCTCGGCTCTTGGCGACGAACTGGCCGATGTGCTATGGGTGGTGGCTGCCATTGCCAACCAGACGGGCGTAGACCTCGATGAGGCCCTGCGATGCAATATCGCCAAGAAAACAGCCCGTGATGCAAACCGCCATCGCGATAATCCCAAACTGAAACAATAACAACACATAACACTCTATAAATCATGACCGAACAAATTGACAAGTACCACCAGGCGATAGCCGCCAGCAAGGTGACGACAGACGATGCCTTTGTGGCCGCCGAGGTGAAACGCATACTCGATGAGCACCTCAAGGAAAACATGACGCAGGACGTCTACCGATTCCTGTTCAATACCATCGACCTGACCACGCTCAAGGCCACGGATTCGCAGCGTAGCGTAGCCGCCTTCACCGAGCGCGTCAACGCCTTCGAGGCCGAACACCCCGAGTTGAAAAACGTTGCAGCGATATGTGTATATCCCAATTTTGCGCAGGTGGTACGCGCCGTCCTCGATGTCAGCGAGGTTGACATCGCGTGCGTCAGCGGCAATTTCCCCGCTTCACAGGGCTTCCTCGAGACTAAGATTGCCGAGACGGCTCTCGCCGTAAAAGACGGGGCTGACGAAATCGATATCGTACTCAACGTTGGCGCCTTCCTCGACGGTGATTACGAGAGCGTGTGCGACGAAATTATCGAACAAAAGCACAGCGCCGGCGACTCAATACTCAAGGTTATCCTCGAAACCGGAGCGCTTAAATCCGCTCAGGCAATACGCGACGCCTCGGTACTGTCGCTGTACAGCGATGCCGACTTCCTGAAGACCTCCACCGGCAAGGAATATCCCGGCGCCACACTTGAGGCCGCATACGTCATGGCACAATGTATCAAGGAGTATTACGAGAAGACCGGCAAGCGCGTGGGCTTCAAGGCTTCGGGCGGCGTGGCCACCACCGAAGAAGCCGTACAATACTATACTGTCATTAAGACTGTCCTCGGCGAAGAATGGCTGGACAATCACTACTTCCGCATCGGAGCATCGCGCTTGGCCAACAATCTGCTCTCCGACATTCTGGGCACGCCCACCAAGTTCTTCTAAAATACGCCTTGCCTCTTCGTAAAGTTATCACTCAAAAAGCAGCATTGACTTATGGCTGAAACTCTCATATATATCCATCGCAACGGTCAGCAGCAAGGCCCGTACACGCTGCCGCAGCTGACAATGATGACGCTAACGCCTGATACCCCGGTATGGTATGAGGGGTTGGGTGACTGGATGCCGGCCTCGCAGGCACCGTTGACGGCCCCGCTTTTCAACGCGGCAGGCCCGGTGCCGCACATGCCTACGCCCGGAATGTCGCAACGCAACAACGGCATCAAGCCGCCAACGTACCTTGGATGGGCCATAGCCTCGTGCATATTGTGCTGCCTGCCTCTTGGTATTGTGGCCATAGTGTATGCTGCGCAGGTCAACGACAAATGGATTCGTGGCGACTATGACGGCGCATATCGCGCTTCGCAAAACGCCCAAATATGGACCATAGCCGCAGTTGTAATCGGCATCATAGGCAGCGTTGTCATTACGCTGGTTCAGCCGGCTTTTTGGAGCTTGGCAATGTAGCGACGGATGACTTTTACGCACCACACCCCGCCGCCGATACCGCGCCCTCAGAGGTTGCGGCATCGGCGGCGGTTGCTTGTGGCGCGTTCTCCGTGGATGCGGCGGTTGGTCGTGGCATTGATTGCTGCGGTCATCGTGGCCGCCCTCACCATTATCTTCATTTTCAACCCGGAGAACACCGCTTGGATGCCCCGTTGTCCTTCGCACATACTCACCGGATACGACTGCCCCGGCTGCGGCACTCTTAGGGCGCTGCATGCACTTATGCACGGCGATATTGAAGCAGCGTGGAATTACAATGCTGCACTGTTCTTTGCCATACCGGCTATGGCGGCTCTTGCCGTGGCGCCGCATACGCGTCCGCACTCGCTGCTGCGGCGCTTTGCCGACAGCCGCTGGACTCCGATAGTCGTGTTTGTCGCACTTGTCGTATGGACCATCCTGCGCAACATCTGAGACTATGCCGGGCAATCCTTCGGCCAAACACGTGAAAACCTTTCATTCAACGGGCAACAGTAGAGCGGAGCAGACACTCTGTATTAGAGCGTCGGTAAGCGAAGAAAACGTTTCTGACAAAGGATAAGCAAAGGCAGAGATATTAATAAACGTTAATTATTGCGCCGCCATATTGGACAATTAGCCAAAAGGCGCTAACTTTGCACTGCAAAACACGAGGGGTATTAGCTCATCTGGTAGAGCGCAACACTGGCAGTGTTGAGGTAAGCGGTTCGAGTCCGCTATACTCCACCAACGGCAGATTTGGAAGCGATTCCGAGTCTGCTTTTCTTTTGTCCTCCCCGCAACTCTCTGTAAACCTGCGAAATATTTCAAGTGCAGGGTTGACAGAATCGGTTCGATAATCCTCAGAATCTTTGTCGTAGAAAATCCCGTCAGGGTACACGAGATTCTGTATTTTCTGCCGCTCCCTAAAATTACCGTTGCGCCATAAATCACCTAATTTTGAGGTGGTTGCAATTACCTTGTTGATGAATTTTTGTTGGTTCGATAGATTTTCAGAGGCTTCATCAAGCAATGCTTTGTTTTCGGCCTCTTGACCTCTTAGTTTATTGATTGTGGCATTGTAAACATCTTCAGATATATCGCCCACTCCAAATCGAATCTGAGCTTTCTCTATTAGATTACCTATTTCAACTTTCCGTTTCAGTAAACGCGATTTCGACTCTGCCTTAAAAGTATTGTACTCGGCAAACACCTTTTCCAATACCTTACAAAGGATTGGGGAAAATTCTCTGGGAATCCTGAATTTATCAAGCATTTCGGCATAATCGGTATGTAGCTGAATTGCACTTGCATTTACGCCACATCCCTTAGTGTTGCACTTATAGTAATAATATTCATGTTCCTCTCCTTTTTTATTGCGCTTAATGCGTGAATAGCCCGTGAGATAATTCCCACACTTTGAGCAACGCACATGACGTTTAAGAGGTGTCGATTCGGTTATTTCCGCAACTTCATAACCACATCGAGTGATACCATTGGCCTTATTCCAAGTAGCTTCATCAATTAGGATTTCTTGCTTATCATTGAAAGGGATTTCTTCTCCTTCGTCTAATAACGGGCTTGTGATATAACCACAATACAATCTATTATGGAGAATGTCATTTAGCGTTTTGCGGTTCACTACAAGCCCCAAATCTTTTAATCTTTCTACAATTTCAACATCACCGATATGCTCATTGGCTTTCCAAATGAAAGCGTTTCGCAATATCTCCCCTTTATCATTTACAGTCAATATATGGTCTTTTCCTTCCATGTGTTTATCATACCCTAATGGTGGACGGCTATACCATTGTCCCTTTCTTAAACATTCAGTCATGCCAGCAACACACTTGTCTCGGCGCAGACTATTTTCAAACTGCGAAAATAGGAAGAAAATATTCTCCATAAATTCGCCAGCAGCACTGTCGGGATCGGTTTTCTGTGTTGCGCTAATTACATAAATGCCCTTGGATTTTAAGAAAGCCTTTGTTACTATTGCCTCATTACCAGCACGGCTGAAGCGGTCAAACGAATGGACAAGAATCATATTGATTTCCCTATCCTTTGCGACTTCTTGTATCATCTTCTTATATCCATCACCCTCTGTCTTTGCGCTTTCGTATTTGCCACCGAATGCCTTTTTGATTATGATATTGTTTTTCGCGGCATATTCTCGACAAATCTTATCTTGAAATTCAAGACCGCAACCATGTTTTTCTTGGTCAACAGATGAAACTCGAGTCCATAATGCCGCAACCTTTCGCTCTAACTTGCTATATTCTATTACTTTTCCCTTTTTATGTTTTTTCTTTGCCACGGTTTTATTTGTTTTCTGATGAATAAATCATTGTACCAATCACATAAAAGAACTCCAAAATAGTCTGTTGGTCGTTCTTGTCGATGTTCATTCCGTTAAACAGTTTTCCATACTCGTTCAATTCTATATCTGTGAACATTCGTTTTGATATATCTTCCACTCAACGGTGGTTATTTGCTTTTAAGCCTCCTATGCGTTATGTCGGGCGCATAGGTCTTCTGGGCGGCGGGATATGCTTAGAACCCCTAACTTCTGATATTTACATTCTACATATCTATTTGATATTTAAGAGTTAATAATATTCAGTCCAAACATACTCCTACGATTTCAAGGCGCAAAATTGGAATCAGCCAATTTTTGTTAATGCGTATAATTTTCTGAGTGTATTTACTGAGGTGTGAGTGATTTTGGAGATATTGCGAAGAGAGTAACCCTTTTTCAACAATTTGATTTCCTCTGCATATTCTAATATCATTTGTTCATTCGTCTTACGGTAGCCAGTCTTGCGACCTACAACACCGCCGTTGTTTCGATAGTTATTGTAACCGCTTTCCATACGACTGCGGATGAGGCTTCTTTCCATACCGTTGAACTGAGCCAAGATGCCAAGAACAAGAGTAGCTATCGGATTGATTTTGCCATTCGGGAGGAGGGTTTCAAGTCCATTCTGATGAATATAGAGGCTGATTTTCTTCTCATTGAAAATCTCAATAATCGAAAGAAAGTCAACAGCACGGCGGCTCAGTCGGCTGCACTCGTATATAAGGACCTTATCGACCTTATTAACTTCGACATAGTTCAGCAACTCTGTCATTGCTTGACGCTCTTCTACTTTTTTCGCGCCACTTATCTTTTCGGAGAAAGTTTTCACTACATCGTAGCCCATACGGGCGGCATACTGTTTCAATTCCACGAGCTGACGGTCATAATCCTGCCCTGCTGTTGATACTCGCGCATATATGATTGCTTTCGTCTTTTCCATATTAAATTAATTTTATCTGATTTATATTATCAATTTCGGTACCACAAAATTACAGCTTATGTCATGTGAATCAAAATAATTTTGGCTAGAAAAGGTTAAGCGAAGTAGCTATAAATGATATCTAAAGTTAATTTCGTATCTTTGCACCAAAATATGAAGTCATGAGTAAGATATTAGCCAATAGAGTCAAGGAGATATGTGCCGATAAAGGCATACAATTGAAGGAATTAGCCGCAATTATGGATGTCAAGCCCGAAAGTCTGAGTAGGACATTAAACGGTAATCCTCAGTTGTCAAGCCTTGAAAATATTGCCAAGGCTTTGAATGTAGGGGTAGCCGATTTGTTCGCGGATAAGACCGAAAACTGTGTCATATCGTCTTCGACTACCCTCAATTCCTTACACTCGATTATCGTATACAAAGACAGAACTTACATTGCAGACAACCTCAACGACCTCTTAAGCCACGTCCGTATGATTTGCGATGATTGATTTCATATATCTTCCCATCGCAATTAATAATTCGCTGTCTAAATGTGCATTAAAGAAACCTAAAGCGCGATTCTTATATTCTAATTCGTGTTGTCCTCTTGTCATCATTTTGAAAGGAAACACGTAGCGTTTATCACAGTCGCCACACACGCAAGCATCAACAAGAGAGAGGCCATTGTTGCAGTCATCATAAGATAACCTTTTGCCGCATATCGGACAGATTGTATTGTCATGCTCTGATGAACTCTGTGCGATACAGAGTCTTTTCCTTTTTCTCTGCGTTGAACAATTCTTGTATATGTTTCATCTTTTCATTTAATTCTTTGACTTCATTTTCCATTTCTGCGATTGACTTTTGGGCTGTCTCGCCCTTACAAATATTTTCCATAAATTATTTATTTTAAATTATTTAATCTGTTTAAGAATCTGTGTAAGGAGATAAGGTTGTATCACTAAATCGGGATGGTCGGAGATGGATACTTCTGGAATGGCGCGTTGAAGGTAATGAATGTATATCTGCTTCAAGCGTTGGTGCATTTGCATTACAGCCTGACTGCGCTCTTCTTCGGATGCAAACTGATGATGATCGAAGCGGTCATACTCCATAGCCTCTATTTCGTTATAGGTTTTCAATACTGCCTTATAGCAGTGATAAAAATGCTTGACACCGTGAATTATGCGACCGAGTTCTATAAGTTCTTTTATCGCCGTTCTGCGAGTATAGGCATTATCTCCGAATTGATTTGTAATATCATTATTTTCTACGTAAATTGATATGTTGTGATACGGATAGATTGTATCGACAATCATAAAATCGGGAGTCTTTACCGAACAGTATGCCTGCAATGGAGTTGCACCGTCAAAGCCCTCTATCAGAAAAGGTGGTGGATTTAATATCTCTGACATAGCATTATCGGATAAAATCTTTGCGCATCTGTTTCATTCTCACGGTTATATCGAGGCCGTATTCCTCGTTCAGTCCATTCATAAGGTTCATGAAATTATCGTCATGCTCCTTTATGAAAAATCGACCTATGAGTGGCAACCGCTGAAGGAATGTCAAGGGCATTTTGTAATCCTCAATGGCGAGATGAATCATCTCATGTACGACCACCTTGCGGAGGTTGTCGGCTGTCCATCGGTATCGTCTTGATATGCAGAGAACTGAACAAACCTTATTCCGATTTGCTGACCATATAGGTCGCACCATTCCAACAGTCCTCTTATGGGGTGTCCATGTCTCAATTTTTAACGGCCGTTCAACTGCATTATTGAAATACAGACGATTACATTCGTCAAACATTTCACTTACGACATTGCGTGTCAGTCTAATATATTTCGGGGTTATCTCACTCATATCTCAAGGTTATTTATCTATATTATTATCTGTCAACAATCTTTCGATAGCGTTGAAATTGAAGTATAGATCATCATCACCAAAGACTTTATTAAGACCCTCACGCTCATATTCGTAGCACTGATTTTCAGCCTCCATTGCTTTCTTTCTGAGCGGGGTCAATGTCTTTTGGTATGTGACATTATCGAGGTTACCGCTGCGAAGTTTCTTACGTAGTTCAATACGTTGTTCGTAGAAATATTCACGTGCCAGTCGTGCTATGGTTTGCAGATTAACACACTTTCGGTAATATTCCGTGGCCTCTTCGCAGTGTTGCTGAAAGATGAGGTTTTGAATCTTAGCCTTATACTCCAACGATAGTTCTTTTGATTGCTTCAAAGCATTTTTCAGATTGGCAATATGTTTGTCATATCTAACCTTTTCAAGTCTGAGATGGAGTTTGAAAAGCTGTTGCGCGTCGGTAGTGCCTTCGAGGATGTCGATGACTTCCTTCAAGTCGTAAGCCATATAGCGACCTTTGAACTCGTTATAACGATTGTTTACCTCGGCGAATGAACCCCACACAGCTGAAAAACTACCGTTGAGTTGCGCACGATGAGTTTTACCTTTACGGTCAACGGTGCTGCAGGCATTTCTTCCCGACAGCGGCGAACCGCTGATGAACCATATCGGATTGCCTTTTGCGTCGATGGAAGCGTCTTTGTGATAGAGCCACCACTCGATATAGACGCCAAGCGTAGGACGGCGGAAGCCGCTGGTGCCAGTATAGGCGAGACCATTCACTACATTTACGGGAGACAAGAACAATCGACTGTCGGAAAGAATCTTGTCGGCATTGGCAAGGAAGAGGTGGATGTGCTCGTAGAAGAGTTTCGCGTCAATCTCTTCTTGTTTGCGTCTTTCCGCTAATTCTTTGTCGGTTACGAAATGTGGTTTCTTGCCAACTTGCAGATATTCGCCCGTGGTGTCGAGTGAAAACTCGCCGCTTACGGTCTCTTCGGGCGGAAGAGCGATGGGGTAGCAGTCGAGTTGACTGCCGTCGATAAGTGCTATTTTTGTGTTCAAGGTTGCAGTGTCTTTAAAATTTGGTTGCAATGCATTTATAATGTCTGCTTTATCAGTTTCTTTAATTGCCTCCATGGCAATCCAGATAATTTCTCTGGTCGCATACAGACCATGACGTATATCTCTGACGTAGGGCTTGAGTATTTCCATGCGTTTGGCATTATCGCCCGACAAGAACTTAGGCCAATCCGCGTCATTGAGATTCACAAGATAGGTGTGCGGGGTTATGGGATAGCGTGAGAGGGTTTGTACAATTATCTTCTGTGACATAGTAATAACTTAATGCAAGGTAAACGTGATAACGGATAGATGGTTGCTGATTTCGTATTGCTTTCAGGCATATGTGTGGTGAGGTTAATCTTGGAAAGAGAGATGCTTGTTGTCATTATCATTCACCACCAGTCCCTCTTCGTCGATATCGCCTCCTGATTCCACCCATTCTAAATTGTCGGCGCACGCATTATAAAGATTGCCGTCTTTGAATTTCAACTGTTTGTAATTGTGAGGATTCTCAAGAAAGGTGATAGCCACAAGATAGGCTCGAAAAAAAGGTTTCATACTTCCGTCGGCCATTTTAAGCCAGACTACCATGTTTCTGATATCTACGTTCTTCATGTTAATTGTTGTTTTTGTCTATAATGTTAAAATCTTTTTTATTTCTTCCTTATCGGTATCATTAATGGATATGGATTCTAAGGGAATCCAAATCAGTTCTCTTGGCGCGTATAGCTAATTGTTAATATCTCTGACGTAGGGCTTGAGTATTTCCATGCGTTTGGCATTATCGCCCCACAAGGACTTCGACCAATCAGCGTCATGGAGATATACAAGATAGGTGTGCGGTGTTATGGGATAGCGCGAGAGGAGCTGAACAATTATCTTTCTTGACATACATATAACTTAAATGCAAGGTAAGCGTGGCAACGGAGAGCGGGTTGCCGATTTCGTGCTACTTGGGAGCATATTGTGGTGAGTGGTTAATCTTGGAATGTGAGCTGTTTGCCGAGAATAAAGATATTCTTGGAGCGAAGCAGGTCAAGGTCAATGTCGGGTTCTATGCCTCGCTTGATGCAATCGCGGCAAATCATTAGTATCTTGCCGATATTGTTTTGTCCTCTGAATATTCCGACATTGCGGATGGCGTTGGTCTCGACATTGATGAGGAAGTCGAGATTTTTCTTGGAAAGGTCAGAATGTTTCTCGGCAATAATCTGAGCAACAGCCTTGCGAGCCTCTACAAGTTCACGGTTGGAGCAGCCCCAAATCTGACCGCTACCGCCTGTGTCGGTGGTCGTTTCCTCTACCAAAATCACGTCGTCGGGGATGGAGAGCAGTTTGCGCCTGAAGTCGATATTGCCTTTGCACTTCTGCCACACAACCCACAGCAGCCACTGAGTGCGAAACTCGGCGAAGTCTTCTCTGACCTGCTTACGGTGCTTACCCTTAACGAAGCGTTTAGCGGCATACGGACTCTTGGCTGCCCGCAGTTCCTCTTGGATGGAGCGATGTTCTGTTGTGTTGTTGGAGAACTCGCCTGCAAGATAAAGGTCTTCCGAACTGCGCCACCTTACCCCGTTGACCTCAAACGGATAGCAAGAGGTCATGTTGCAAAGGTCGAGTTTGATGCCTTCGACAATATCGTCAACGTGCTTGAACGGCCACACGTTCTGAACAGTTGGGTCGTACACCTCCTCTTGGTCGAGGATAATAGAAATAGAAAATTTTGGAATTGAAGTGTTCATAACTATTTGTTTTTGAGGGTTAGCCTCCGCATTGTTTTCCCACCGTGGGTCAGTCATGAACTAAAAAGACCTCGGTTGGAGCAGGTCAAGCCTGTCTCGGAATGCTTTGGTAAGATGTTAATGTTCGCTTGATTACGATGCAAAGTTATGATGGATATTTCGCTCTCGCAAATATTTGGCTCCTAATGGTGTAAAGTATAGGAACATTAACACAAAACTCATTCTGTTTGATGAAATACGCAATTTCTAACTATCAACTTTTGCGTTTCACGTTATTCTGACTAACTTTGCAGTCAGATATGAAGACTTCTCGAATCACCCAATACGACCCAACTCTATCAGTTGAGGAAAACGCAGCCAACAACAACGTAACAACGGCTGCGATACGTTCATATATCCGAACAAATGATATAGACCGCAATGCCGAACGACAGATATACCTATATAATAAGGTCAAAAAATATGCGCGAGAACATCCCAAAGATAAAGCACCTCAGATAGCAGCCGCTATCGGTCTGACCGCCAACACCGTCAGACGGTATCTGAAAATGGCCGAAGAACCCAAACCGAAAGAAAAGAAGACAGAGGCAATCAGTAAGGCAAATCTGAAATTCATATCCTTTTCCGAAAGTCAGACCGATATTCTTAAAACGATATTGGCCATCCATCTGCCTAAGCGGAAAAACTTTCAGTGTGACTTGACTGCATGGAAGTTGGGATTCTATAAAAATGGACTTCCTAAGCCGCTGTACTGCTACGATAAATACGCCTCAATTCTCGGCAATGATGAGGTGAGAGATTTGGCCGAGTTTGAAACTGAGTGGCACGACGGTACATTTGAAAATATTGTGATAGACTTGCCGTGTTCTGTCGAAGCCCCCTCGACCAAAAGCCGATTTGATGTATCAACACATTTTTCAAGCCTGCCCGAATTACTGCAAGAGCATGAGAAGATGCTCCGACTTGCCTATCGGAAAATGCAGACCGATGGAATACTCGTCTACAAGACGATGGACTTCACATATTGCGGTTTTCCCTACTGGCTTTCGGATGAAGTTCTCAGAATGGCAAAAGAAATAGGCTTTGAATTGGCAGATAAGTATATCTATATCGACCCCAAACACCGCAAAATCGACCGCCGCCGCACTCGTTTCACCGCCTCAGTGCCAGCCCATGCTTATTTCTTTGTATTCCGCAAACAGAGGCAAGTGAATACTCAGTCATAATCTATAAAAGGCAAATTATCTTTTCAGAAAATAGGGCCGCCGCTGATATGCAAGCCATATCGTCGCTTCAATCTCCATCTTACTGAATAAAATTGCAGACTAAACATCATAATAGACACTATCCGCATTTGAAACTAATTGGGAGATAAAAATAACTTCGCACTGGTAACCCGTTTTTTATAGCAGGCGTAAACCTTAGCATCGTTTTAGCGACTCTCAAAGCTTCACTGTCAAGTAAGGGATGAACACTCTTATATACAGAAATATCGCTGATTTCACCATTCTGCTCTATAAGCAATCTTAGTACAACTTTGCCTTGTATGTTATTTCTGAATGCCTCCTCGGGGTATTGTAAACTATATGATATGAACCTATATAAATCGGTCTGACCTCCAAAGTAGGTCGCTTTTTGGTCTACCTTAGGGTTACTCAGAAAATAGCTAACTGATTATTTGTCAGTGTCATAGATTATTTGTAACTTTACAAAGAACCCCCGATGAACCCATCACGGGCTGTTTCGGGGGTATTTCTAAAAAAATATATACCGTGAAGTTACAAAAAATCTGCGACATACAGCCCACTTTACCCCTTACAGAATACGATTTTCTGCAAAAATACCGCGAGAGCTTCGCCGTCAGCGAACTCGGGCGCATTCATGCCATGCTTCCACTCAAGGAGATGGCCAGGGAACTGGCGGCGCATTTCCCCAAAAAGCATCCGCAGGGCAATACGACCATGTTCCCTCCAGAGGGTGAGGTGGCTCTGATGTTCCTCAAGCCTTACACTGGGCTGTCGGACAATGGTCTGGTGGAAATGCTCAACGGCAACATTCACATGCAGATGTTCTGCGGCGTTTTCATTGATCCGTCGAATCCGATAAAGGACGGCAAGATAGTCAGCGCCATACGCAACCGACTGGCTCCCAAACTCGACATCATAAGGCAGCAGAGCGTCCTTTTCAGGCACTGGGAACCGTTGCTCAAAGATAAGGATCTGTGTCTGAGCGATGCCACCTGCTATGAGAGTCATCTGCGCTATCCGACCGACATAAAACTGATGTGGGAGTGCATATCCTGGCTCCACGATTTGTTGCACAAGACATGCCGCCAGACAGGTGAGCCTCTGCCACGCAGCAAGTACAACAACATCGCCACCGCCCTGCTGGCCTATGCCAAGCAGCGCAAGCCCAAGAAATCAGCCACATGCCGGATGCAACGGCGGCTGCTCAATCTGCTGGGCAAAATCATCGGACAATGGAACCGGCTGTACCGTCAGTATGCCCCGCTGATTGTTCTCACAGCTGAGCAGCACAAACGTGTCACGGCAATCCGTCTGGTACATCAGCAGCAGACCGACCTCTTCAATAAAAAGGAAGTGAAGCACCGTATCGTCAGCATCGACCGACCTTATCTCCGCCCCATAGTGCGTGGCAAAGAGAACCAACGGGTCGAGTTCGGCGCCAAGGTCAACAACATTCAGATTGACGGAATCTCGTTCATCGAGCACCATTCCTTCGAGGCTTTCAACGAAGGAACGCGCCTGCGCCAATGCGTTGAATATCAGCAGTCGCTGACCGGAGTGAAGGTCACCCGCATCGGCATGGATACAATATACGCCACCAACGCCAACCGTCGTTACTGCACCGAAAATGGCATTACCACAAACTTTGTGCGGAAAGGTCCCAAGCCCAAAGATGAGCCGGCGGATGTTTCGAGCGCCCGGCGCATAATAGGCAATCTGCGTGCAACGGTCATGGAGGGAAGTTTCGGTAATCAGAAACTGCATTACGGCGTAGGCCGAATATCGGCCCGCAACCGTCGCAGCGAAACATTGCAGCTGTTTTTTGGAATCCACATGGCCAATGCCGCCACCCTTGCTGCCCGGCAGCTTGCCGCCGAAATCAAACGCAAAGAAAAGAAGCGAGCCTGACAGGAAAAACAGGTACCTTTTCAAGCCGTTGGTTATGCCGATGGCCGGATCTTGATGCCTGCTATGCCGGTTTGCGTCAATTTTGCATTTGTAAGAAGCTAAAATTCGTCGGTTAATACCACTCCTGCCTCTTTTCCCCCGATCTCATACTTTTGCAGTCCCTTTTCTCATAGCCATTAACTGAATATCCCTATGTAGCTATCGTATTTATGGAGCACATGGAACTTTACGGTCGCTGGGCTCCCTTGTGCTCGGTCGGCGGTACTGCTCTTGACGGATTTGGCCACCGACAGTGATTCATTGGCTGTGATTAGACGGAAATGATGGATTTGCCGAAAAATGCCGACAGCATGGCAAGTGTTGAGACTGTGAAATTATGCTGTCCGCTCAGCCATCGTGTTATCTCACTCGGGCGTTTCCCTATCTGATCTGCAAACTGTTTCTTTGAAAGTCCGCGTTCCTGCATAAGGGCATCGATTTTATTGGATATAGCGAAAGACAGGTTAATTTCTTCCTTTATTTCAGGTGGCACTTGACTAACCATTTCCCTGTATCTGTTCCTGATATCTTTCATAGTTTAAATGTATTGTCTGTCTCGATTGTTTTGGATATTACTGTTACGGTTCCGTCACGTTGCCCCTCTTTCAGCAGTTCTTCAAATTTCTGTAAAGTCAGTCTACTTCGCTCATGTCTGAGGTCTTTTTGATTATAACGCAAAGATGCGGCTTGCATTTCACATATATGTGAAATGTTGAGATTTTTATGTGTAATGATCGTTTTTCAACATTTTCCGGATTAGACAATGAAAGTCGTTAAGGTCATTTCTGACCTCAACGACCTTCAAATATGAGATATATTCGATAATATCAGCGAATCACATTGATTCTTCAATATTCACTTCTGCCTACTTGTGAATATTTACTTCACAAATGAAACATCAGAGTTTAATATTGGCTTCTTAAATTGTCTAATAATGATTGTGCATCTTCATTGCCTTGTTCTGCTGATTTTTCAATCCACTGTATTCCTTTTTCTATATTTTGGGCAGTTCCCACTCCCATCGCAAGGCAATAACCAACATTGAATTGTGCTGATGCCAACCCTTGTTCTGCAGCTTTTAGATGCCATTTAAATGCATTTTCTGGATTGCTCTCTACTCCGATACCAAATTGGTAGCATATTCCTAAATTATTTTGGGCTTCTGCGTTATCTTGTTCCGCGGCTTTTCTGAACCATTTGAAAGCTTCGTATGGGTTCTTATCACCTGCCAGTCCTTCCCGATAATACAATCCCACCTTATTCTCTGCATCTGCATCACCTTGTTCCGCAGCTTTCTTAAACCATTTGAAGGCTTCTCTTGGATTTTCCTCGTCATAGCTTACTCCTGCAAAATATTGGGCTCTTGCATGACCTTGTTCAGCGGCTTTCATAAACCAACGGAATGCTTCTGAAGTATTTGTGTCAACACCATTACCAGTAGCATAGCACAATGCTAAATTGTACTGAGCATCCATTTCTCCTTGTTCAGCAGCTTTTAGATACCATTTGAAAGCCTCTCTTAGATTCTTCCCGACCACAATTCCATTTTCATAGAATACTCCCATATTGTTTTGAGAAGATGCGAGACCTTGCTCAGCTGCTTTCTTAAACCACTTGAAGGCTTCTGTTGGATTTTTTTCTACTCCAATTCCGTTTAGATAGTATACCCCCATATTGTGCTGAGCTTCTGCATAAGCTTGCTCAGCAGCTTTCTTAAACCACTTGAAGGCTTCTGTTGGATTTTTTTCTACTACAATTGCGTTTTGGTAGCATATTCCCATATTGTACTGAGCTTCTGCATATCCTTGCTCAGCTGCTTTCTTAAACCACTTGAAGGCTTCTGCTGGATTTTTTTCTACTCCAAATGCGTTTTGGTAGCATATTCCCATATAGGACTGTGCTTTTGCATAACCTTGCTCACCAGCTTTCTTAAACCATTCAAAAGCGGTAGTATAATCCTGATCAGCGGCTAAATTTATGCCTAATTGAGTCATTGCCTCAAGGTCGTTTTTATCTGCCAATTTTAATAATTGTTCTTTTGAGAGATTGATATATTCTCCATCGGCACCACAATGAGGTTTATACAAATACGCATAATAGTATACACCGAATCCGATTCCAGCCGCGATGGCAATAAAGCAAAGCCAAATCCATAAATATGATTTTTTGCGAGGTTCTACAATCGTTTCTATCGGTTCTTGCATAGGTATGCCTGCTGACGCTTCCGTTGCTTCTTCTATGGAAGGGTATGGTGAATGTTCAGCATTTATTGAATAGCCGCAATGTGGGCATTTTTCGGCACGGTCGGACATTGTCCCTCCGCAGTTCGTACATTTAATGAGTGCCATATGTCAAAGCAGATTTTTTGCAGGATTAGGTGCGCCGTATTCATTGGGCCCTTCATCCGAACGTTTGAGCAATAGAAACACGTTGGCAAATGGTACGAAACACCACCAACCACACTTACCAGTGTCGTGCAAACGGCGGATGGTTACGCCGAACCATGGCAGCAACAACACTATCAACAAAGGATAGGGGATTATAAACGGAACTACAGCAATGGCCCAGAACGACCAGTATTCCCTGCGGGAAGCCCTGCCCTTGAAACAAGCATATTTCTTAAATGTTTTCCATGCTATCACCGAGCACTCATAAACATATTGCGCCCAATCAGTTTTTCCCGATGTCGGGGCGCAATAACTGGATCGTTTTTGTGGTTGATGTTGGTCATGATGCATCGACACATCCTGTCGAGATTGCTGTTGAAGCGGTTGTTTCACAGGACAACCGCACTCTGGACAAGAAGCCTCATTTCCTTGTAGCGGATAGCCACATTCATTACAGATATTTGCTATAGGCTTTATCTCCTCTGCATCTATGGCTCTGCGATGCGGTTAGAAGGTTGTTATTGTCTGAGGTGCATATAGAAAAGGTGAGCCACTTTCAACGTCATCTCCGTTGACAGCCTCACCACAAGGCTCTATAAGCAGATGACACGAAATAGCAACTCACCGTAGGCTGTATATCGTGTTTGACGGATATGCAGATACGAGAGAAGCATTCTCGGCATCTCTGACTTCTGATTGAACAAGGTGGTGATTTGTCAACGTCAGAGGAAGCGAAAACCTTCCTATATATGTCTTGTCATTGGATAATGGCCGAAGCCACCAAACCAACAACAGCGCAAATATAGTAAGAATTTTCCTATCACGCAAGGTTGAGCTGCTATTTCATCGCAAAATTAACTCAAAACATCAAGAATTGCGAATCCAATACTGATTTTAACTTTAGTCCAGAGTTGGAGCTATGTAATCTTTTAGATTAGAATGACACATGAAAAGGAGTGTATCAACACCTCCAAAGAGATTAAATTGATACACTCCCGACTTTGATACAAACTACTCCTTAGAATGGCAAATCGTAGTCTTCGTCCTCCTCGTTGGGATTTAATACAGTTGTGCCTTGAATATCTCTCCGCACTCTATCGGGGTTAAATTCATTGGCCATACTCAATCTCTTTGTATTGGCACCTATCTGATGGTATTCTTCGACTTCATTGTCTTGACCATAGTCTGTGTTTTCTCTTGAAGTTGAGCTTTCTTTGCCAAGCCATCCGCAATTGTACTCTTTGTAGAACTCATCGTAGAATGAATTATACGGTTGTTTACAAATTACGCTCTTGAAGTACCGAATCTTACCTTCTTCAATTTTCTTGTATCTCATCCTCGTCTTCTCCGCTATCTTTGGAGATTTGGCTGTTGAGAGTAATTGATTTATGAATTTGCGATATAGTGCGAAATCAGTCCAGCTCGAAACGCTATACAGCTTACTCATCAGCTCATCCTCTCGCTTCTTGTACTCTTCAAATTGAGATGATTTTATTTCAATAGGCTTAGAGCCTTCAGAGAGTATATTATCTTTATTATTTTCATTTTTTACATTATCTATATAGTCCTCACTTTGTGAGAGTTTTGATAGCATAGTAAGATTATCAGCAGAGTTGTATTGCGTTTCAATTTTTAGTTGCTTCAGATAGGATGGTTGCCAATCCTTAGCTTTATAGTTATCTGTTACTATCCTCAAATCGGGGTGCTTGGTACAATCTTCTAAACTGTATTGCTCCCAATCTTTGAAACGACCAACATTTAATCTGAATTTATTCGGCGTTTTACTTTTGCCTTTTCCAACCGTCTGAACATCGACTATTCCAAGCCGATATAATGTACTGATAGTAGCTCTAACTAAATTTTCACTCAACCGGCTTTGTGCTTTCAAATCTTCATTAGTACGGAAAAACCAACCATCCTTATCAGAGTAATAACTTGACAACTGTACCAGCGTCCACAACATGCTCCTGCAATTCAAATCACAGCAAGCCATCAAATACATAGGGTCAGCATTGAACTGATACTCAATTTCATTTTCTTGTTTTTTCATTTTTGTATACTGTGCTTCCCAGCACTTAATAATTTATTTCAATGAGTAGGATTTCGCCTTACTCTACCTAGTTTTACGATATCATCGCTGACATCACTCCAAACATACTGCAAACCGTCAAAATCGCCAAATCTCCATCCAATATTTTCACTCAAAATTTTGAAAATAAAAAAATTGGGAAGTTTTCTGTTGGATACCGATGGCATACCCCCTTCCTCCCTATATGCCGCATTTAAGAGGTGGGATACAGTGAGGTGGGAGGAGTTATATCCAATTGTATTGTAATAATTTATCGCAAATCATTCTTGCGGTATTGCGTCTTAATTCAATTACATAGCATTACCATAGTACATCACTAACAATCTTACTGCTATTCATGCCAATTTTTGAGACGTTGAGCCACAAAAGAGTTAGCTTTGATAAATTCCACAATTTGCGAGAACCCTCTCAGAAAGTTCGATAATTGGTCAGAACATTCCACTCCTCAAGCAGGCTTGGAATGTTTCCAAGCCTGCTTTGTTTTATCTGCATACAATACCAAGGTTGTAATGCGGCACTTGTAAGCGGGTCCCAATGCTCTTACTCTCCAATGTCTCAAATTTGACGAGTACGGCGAGAAGATAAATAAATGTCGTTAGGATGATTATGTTTATGCTCCCGATGGAATTATTGAATTTGTGTGCTGTGGCGGAATGAGTGTAATATTTGCGTGGGCGAAGAAATTTGTTTACTTTTGCGAGTACAAATAAACTGCACACCTAATAACACCATACGGATATGCAATCCAAATACCACAGGATACTTTTGAAACTTAGCGGCGAGAGTCTCGCCGGACCGGTCGGCACGGGTATCGACACCAGTGTACTCCAGAGTTATGTTCACCAGATTAAGTCCGTGGTTGACAGCGGCGTACAGGTGGCTATAGTCATCGGTGGCGGCAACATATTCCGCGGATTGTCCGGCGCCACACGTGGCTTCGATCGTGTTACCGGTGACCAGATGGGAATGTTGGCTACGGTCATCAATTCGCTGGCATTGCGCAGCGCTCTCGAGAGCATAGGGTGCCCGGCACGCGTATTTACGGCCACCAATATGTACCCCGTGGGAGCATATTACAGCAGCCGCGCCGCCGTCGAGGCGCTCAACCGCGGCAAGGTCGCTATACTTGCCGGCGGCACCGGTAATCCCTTCTTTACCACCGACACGGGCGCGGCTCTGCGTGCTGTCGAAATTGCCGCCGATGTGATGCTCAAGGGCACGCGCGTGGACGGCGTATATACCGCCGACCCGGAAAAAGATCCCACGGCCACACGCTTCGACCGCATTACTTATGATGAGGTTTATACCCGAGGACTGCGTGTGATGGACCTTACGGCGACTGCAATGTGCAAGGAAAACCGTATGCCGATTTTTGTATTCAATATGGACGTCCCGGGCAACTTAGCTCTCGCCGTGGAAGGTGACACCGCCGTGGGCACGCTTGTATACTGAGTGGGACAACATCTACCTGACAATACAAACCACCAAAAACATACAACAATGACAGACCCTAAGACATACCTCACCCCGGCTTCCGAGAAGATGGAACTGTCGGTGGCTTATCTCGAAGAAACCCTGGCACGCATCCGCGCCGGACGTGCCAACCCCAAGATTCTCGAAGGCATTCGCGTAGACTACTACGGTAGCGCCGTACCCTTGAGCAATGTCTCCAATATCACAACTCCGGATGCACGTACCATCGCTATCACTCCTTGGGAGAAAAATATGTTCAAGGAAATCGAACGTGCCATCATCAACAGCGACCTCGGCATCATGCCCGAAAACAACGGTGAGGTGATACGCATCTGCATCCCGCCGCTGACCGAAGAGCGCCGTAAACAGCTTGTCAAGCAGTGCAAAGGCGAAGTCGAGCAAGCCAAGGTAAGCGTACGTAACGCCCGCCGCGATGCTATCGAAGGCCTCAAAAAGGCCGTCAAACAAGGCATGCCCGAGGATGTCGAGAAAGACGCCGAGACAGAGGCTCAGAAAATCCACGACCGCTTTATGAAAAAGATTGACGAAATCTTTGCGGCCAAAGAAAAAGAAATTCTCACCGTCTGACGCACGTGTGAACACTCTTAAAGGGTTGGAATAATTCAAAAGCGACAACCCTTGCGGGGCAGAGGGCACCGAAGCCCCTGCCCCGCTTTTTTCAAGGGCAAGTATGATGGGAATAATGGGAACAATGCCATAGCTCTCATTTTCCCATACCTCCCATGTCACTCTCACCCACCCTCGCCTCCGGTTTTCCCACCACCGACGTATGCAACAGCAAGCAATATACAGTTTTGGAGGATTACGCTTCGTATTCGTGGCGTTGGTCTTTATGTCGCACTTCGAATGGAGCGGTATCGGCGCCTTTGACTTTGGCGGCGACTGTGGCGTCGCATTCTTTTTTGCGCTCAGCGGATACGGGCTTATGAGCGGCTATGGGGCGCGTGCGGCGTCCGGCTCGCTGAACCTTGCACGATTTATGCGGCGACGCTTGTGGCGCATCTATCCCATGCATTTGGTAGCGCTTGCCGTGGCTTTTGTGACCATGCCGTGGGCTTTTGCCGACACAACGGCTGATATCCTATCGGCGTTGCTGCTCCAAAGCTGGACTTCGGAGGCCTATTTTGAGACCAACGGGCCGGCGTGGTTTCTGTCGACTCTTGTGTTTCTGTACTTCTTGTTTCCGTGGTTGGCACGCCGCGTGGCGACCATGCGTTTGCGTACTCTTGCGGCCACGGTCGTGGTCGGCTTCGCGCTTATGGTTGCGGCATACGTTGTGACCGCTGCTGCCGGGGCGGACAAGGATACCGCCACGCGGTGGCTGTATATCTTCCCTCCGGCGCGCGTGTGGGACTTTTTCTTGGGGATGGTTATATTTCGCTTCTGCGGCGTCTTGCAGGCGAGGATGGGGAATTTGTCATCCGGCGCCATCTTTGCGCTGCAGGCGGCTTCTATGGCGCTCGTGGCGGCATTGGTGCCTGTGTATGCCTGCGTTGGTTTGCCTTGGCAGCTCGGCGCCATCTTTTGGTTGCCGATCGCTGTCGTTATTTGTGTCTTTGCGCTCACCGATGGCAAGGTTTTGGCAGGGGTGCGTGCGATGGCTTCGCGACCCCTATCCTATTTGGGTAGCATTTCCATGGAAATTTTTCTGCTGCATGTCCCGGTTATCGCCGGTATGCATCGTCTTGCGCCGCACCTGTCTTTCGAATTGTCCTATGGCGCTGCACTTGTGGCTGCGGCGGCAATCACGCTGGCAATAAGCGCTGCGGTGCACCGCATGCGTCAATGGTTCTGAGAGCGCTTGGAACTTCGATTTCCGGTAGCCCTCACAAAATAAGCCAGAAACAGTACACCGGCCGAAAAAAGGCTGATTGAGAAGCTGAGGACGATGCCCCACAATCCAAGTCCGGCGGTGAAGGCCAGAAGGTACGTTGAGGGCAGTCCGAGGACGAGGTAGCAGAAAAAGGCTATCCATAGCATGGGCAGGACGTGCCCGGTGCCGCGCAGGGCGTTTGCAAAGGTAATCTGTGTGGCGTCTCCGAGCTGGTACAGCAGCAGTGGAACAATAAGCATGCCTGCGGCGGCGACCACAGTCGGGTCGTTGCTGAATGCGCCCATAATGTCTTTACCCCAAAGGGCAAAAACTATGGATGACAATGTCATGAGCGCAAGCATGATGCGGTATCCCGCCGAGGCGATGCGCCGCATATGCGCGTTGGCTTCGGCGCCGATGCCTGAGGCTACGGCGACCTTGGCCGCTATGGCTGCTCCGAGTGAGTAATAGATGCAGAAGCCGAGTGTGCCCACAATTACAATGATTTGGAATGCGGCGAGGTCTATGGCGCCAAGCCATCCGGCCATCACTGCCGCGCCGGAGAAGGCGCTTGTCTCGAGAGACATTTGTATGGATACCGGGAAGGATGTGCGCCATACCATTGAACTCCGAGGTTCTTCATGTGGACGACCATCGCTGCGGCGAAATCCGCGTGCGTATGCTCCGTTGCATCGTCGCATGAAGAATATTGCCAGAATGGCCACCGGTGCTGCCACGCGCGCCGCAAGGGTGCTCAGACCGGCGCCTACAAGCCCGAGCTCGGGCATTCCCCAGTTGCCGTATATCAGGGCATAATTGCCCAGGACATTCATGCCGTTGGTTGCCAGGATTATCCACATGGGCATCTTTGAATTGCCCACGGCGTAGCTCCATTGCGCAAAGACGTTGAACACCGTGATGGGAAGCAGTCCGGCAAGGCTTATCAGAAAGTATGGGCGTATGAGTGGCAGCAGTTCTTCGGGCTGTCCCAACAGGCCGAGATTGAAGTATAGCATCGTCATCACGGCCATGATTATAAAACAGTACAAGATGTTGATGCGCAGGCCTACGCGTACGCTTGCGCCGATGTCTCCGGTGCGCCCGGCGCCGAAGAGGCGGCCTACTATGGGCGTGATGCCGTATGTAAAGCCGATGCAGGCCAGTATGGCAACGTTGAACACATTATTGACAAACGATGCTGAGGCCAAGGCGGCCGTCGAGTAGTGGCCGACCATGATATTGTCGGCAAAGCCGACGGCAATCACGCCCAGCTGTCCCACGAGTATGGGGCCGCCGAGTCGCAGCAGTTCTTTGTAGATGTTTTTCTGTGTCATTGGACGTTGTTCCCATAAAACGGCGCCATTAGGGGCCGTTTTCCCCTAATGACGCCATATTGTGGCCTGATGGTGTCAGTTGCGGTTTCCGAAGATGCGCAACAGGTACACGAACATATTGATAAAGTCAAGATAGAGGCTCAGGGCGCCGAGGGTGGCCAGACGGCCTACGGAGCTCGATGGTGCTTCCTGTGCCATGCGCTTGATTTGCTGGGTGTCCCATGCGGTGAGGCCTACGAAGATGAGTACGCCGCCGAAGGTGATGGCCCATTCAAGGCCGGAACTCTTCAAAAAGATGTTGACGATGCTGGCGATGATGAGGCCGATGAGAGCCATGAACAGGAACGAGCCTATGCGGCTGAGGTCTCTGCTGGTGAAGTAGCCGTAGACGCTCATGGCGCCGAAGGTGCCGGCGGTGATGAAGAATGTCTTGGCGATGGACACGCCGGTGTATACGATGAATATGGGTGCAAGCATCATGCCGTTGACCACGGCAAAGAGGAAGAACAGAATGGTGGCCGTGGTGGAGCTGAGCTTATTGATGCCGGCGCTGATGCCGATGACCAAGCCGAGCTCGACGAGAACCAGGCCCCACATGGCCCATGAGTTCTGGGCAATGAAGAGCATGTATCCGAGTGAGTTGGCGCAGAACAGGGATACGAATGCCGTGACTACGAGTGCCAGAGTCATGCGCACATAGACTTGTTTCATCACCGAGGATACGGAGGAGGTGTACACCGTGCTTTGGGTGGTGGTACCATAGGTGTTACCGTTGAATTGGGGAGGGTAGTTGTTCATTGTTTTTTCTGTTTTATGTTAGGAGATTGGTTTTGTAGAAATGATGGGAATAATAAGAATTATGTGGGCAATGGCCTACGGTGGCTATAACGGCTATTGTGCTATTATGGTCGCAATGGGCTTACATGCGTTCGGGCACCTTGATACCCAGCAGCGCGGTGGCTGTGCGTATTACGCGTGCGCTTTGGCGCGACAGCTCGAGGCGCAGCGAGCGTACGGCGGGGTCTTCTTCGCCCAGGATGGTGTGGTCGTGGTAGAATTGATTGTACATCTTGACTACTTCGTAGATGTAATTGGCTATGAGTGCGGGCGAATACGACCGTCCGGCTTCGGCCACTACATCGGGGAAGTCAGCAAGGCGCTGTATCAGTGATACTTCCTTCTCGGTGGGCACTACGGCGCTGTAGTCGCCTATGGACAGACCTTTATCGGCAGCCTTGCGCAGCACCGAGCAGATGCGAGCGTAGGCGTATTGGATGAATGGTCCGGTATTGCCGTTGAAATCGATAGACTCTTTGGGGTTGAAGGTGATGTTGCGGCGCGGGTCTACCTTGAGCAGGTAGTATTTGAGGGCGCCCATCCCGACGGTTTCGGCTATGGCATCGATGTCGGCTTCGCTGAGGCCGTCGAGTTTGCCGGCCTGTTGTGCCACTTCGCGTGCGGTATTCACCATATCGGCCATCAGGTCGTCGGCATCGACAACGGTGCCTTCGCGGGACTTCATCTTGCCATCGGGCAGCTCGACCATTCCGTAGCTGAAGTGTACGAGGTCTTTGCCCCAGGCAAATCCGAGGCGGTCAAGCAGCAGCGACAGTACTTGGAAGTGGTAGTTTTGTTCGTTGCCGACGACGTATATCATTTTGTCTATGGGGAAGTCCTGATAGCGGAGTTTGGCGGTACCTATGTCTTGGGTCATATATACCGAGGTGCCGTCGCTGCGCAGCAGCAGTTTGTGGTCCAGCCCGGCATCGGTGAGGTCGGCCCAGACGCTGCCGTCTTCACGGCGATACATTATGCCTTTTTCGAGACCTTCGAGGACTTTTTCTTTGCCTTCGAGGTAGGTGTCGCTTTCGTAATATATCTTGTCGAAATCGACGCCGAGGCGGCGATATGTCTCGTCAAAGCCGGCATATACCCAGTCGTTCATCATCTTCCACAAGCGGCGTACTTCGGGGTCTTTGGCTTCCCAACGGCGGAGCATTTCGCGTGCTTCGAGCATCAGCGGAGCTTGGTTTTTAGCCTCGTCTTCGCTCATACCTTTTTCTATCAGGGCCTTGACTTCTTCCTTGTAGTGTTTGTCAAAGAGGACATAGAAGTCGCCGATAAGATGGTCGCCTTTTTTGCCGGTGCTTTCGGGGGTGGCACCATTGCCCCATTTCTGCCAAGCCAGCATGGACTTGCAGATGTGTATGCCGCGGTCGTTGACGATATTGGTCTTGACCACGCGATTGCCGCAAGCCTTGAGTATTTGGGCCAGCGAGTAGCCCAGCAGGTTGTTGCGTACGTGTCCCAGGTGCAGCGGCTTATTGGTGTTGGGCGACGAATATTCGATCATCACCAGAGGTGAGTCTGCGGTCGCGGCCTTGATACCGAAGTCCGGGGTGGCTTCGATGGATGCCAGAACTTTGTCCCAGAATGTGGGGGCTATGACGATATTGAGGAAGCCCTTGACGGCATTGTATCCTGCCACGGCTTCGGAGTGCTCGGCAAGGTAGGCGCCGATTTCGTTGGCTACGGCTTCGGGCGCCTTGCGTGCTGCTTTGACATATGGGAATACCACGACGGTGATATTACCTTCGAATTCGCGGCGTGTGGCTTGGGTCTGTACTTGGTCGGCAGTGGTGTCGATGTCGTATAGTGCCTTGACGGCTGCCACAACTTCCCGGGCTATGATTGTATCTAATTGCATATTCGTGTGGTGGTGTGGGGTGTCGTTACCGACTCCCGGTGTGTATATTGGTGCATTTGAAATGCAAATTTACGAAATTTTCGCGATGTCATCTTCTTGTACAGGCAAAAACGCCGCCAAACTATGCCAATAAATCTAAAAGATGGGATTGTTCGCTCCCGAAGAGCTGCTTCGGAGGGGCTAAGAAGTTGGTATTACAACTCGTGCAGGCATCCTGTATGGGGTGTCTGCACGGGTGGGTGTGCCTTCCGAAATGTCTGCTTGTTCGCTTATCTCGGATTGGCAATGTCTCTCGTTTTGATTGGCTTATTTGCCGTCGATGGCGGTTGTCATCTCGTGTTTTTTGATGTATTGTAAGGCTGTATCGAGGGCGTCTTCGGCTTTGACGGCGATGTCGGGTATGGCGCCGTGTATGTTGTCTTCTTCGGCGTTCATCTGCCAAAAACGTTTGTAGGAGATGCCGCAGACTATTTTGGAGACGGGGAGGGCGTATGTCAGTATCTCGCCGTAGCAGACGTTCATGCCTCCGGTTTCTTCGCCTATAACCATCCCGGCGCCACATTCCTTGAAGGTCCAGACAAAGGACGCACCGGCCGAGAATGTGGCGTTGGAGGACAGCACTATGACACGCCCGTCATAGTGTCCCTGTTCGCGTGTATAGGGGGTGTCGTACCAGGTCGAGTCGGCCTCGCCGTATGTCAGCGTGGTGGAGCTCATAGAAGATCCAAGCAACCTTAGTGTGGTTGGTGTAACTTTTACCAATCCTTTGGATATCTGGGTGAAGGGTTTGGGGCTGATGTATTTCAGCAGTACGTCGCCTACGTAATTACTACCGCCGCCATTGGCTCGCGCATCAATGATGAGATTGCCGATATGTCGACGGCGCAGGGTGCTGAACATCGAGTCGGCAAAGGCCTCGATATTGTCTACGTCCTTGCAGGCCGGGAAGTCCATGACGGCCACATTGTTTGCTTCGTCGATGGTGAAGGAGTAGTCTTTTTTGTATACATTCTTTCTTGTGGGGCAGCGGCGTTTGGCCTCGGTGAAGTCTACCGGCTCGAATGTGTGGCGCATTGGCCGCTTGGCTCCTTGCGGCAGGTACTCGACATCGTAGCTATCAGCTTTGTATAGCGTGTAATACAGGCCTGAGAAGGAGTTGTTGATGCGTGCCAGACGAAAGGGCCGCCGCTCGCCGCTGACGTAGGGCAGCATCGATTCGATGATTTCGGAGGACGGAATGCCGTTGACGGATAGAATCTTGGCACCGCGCGGTATTATGGAGTCAAGGCTTGATTGGCAGGTGATTGTGCCGTCGGAAGCGACATCCATGTACACCGGCATATGCAGCGCCTTGGCGTTGACAAATACTTGCTGACCCGGGAAGAAAAGATTGGTGTGTCCGTCGCCGATCATAGCCACTAACGGAGCCATAACTTTGTATGCCTCGGTGATGGTCAACGAGTCGGGTAGGGATTTCCTTGCGGCATTGACGGTGCGCATCAAGTCGGCTTGGCGACATGTCGAGAAGATGTCGGGATGCACCTGATCTATGGTGTATATGAGCGCGTCGATGTCAAATTGGACTTGCTGCCGCGACAGCAGCCCGGAGGGCGCGATTTTCAGCAACTCGGGGTTGGGATTGGTATAGGGGTCGGCGGCAGAGCGCTTGACAAGCACATGTGCCGTGTCGCCTGCGGCGGTCAGGATGTTCAGCGGTGCCGATTGCCATTCTTTTACCTCCAAGGTTACGGTGTCGATGTCGGATGCAAAAGATATTGTGCCTGCCGAGGTGTCAAAGATGTCCGGGTCTGTTTCGGGTGACACGTGCCACGATATTCCTTCGCGGTTTGAGCCGTTGAGCAGGATTCCTACGATTTCCTGTGTGGTACGTAGTACGGGGGTGGAATTTTGTCGGTTGCTTCGACCGGGTGTTTCTGCCGCTATGACTGCCAAGGAAGCCAGCCCAAGCCCTATGATGAGTGTGAGTGTTCGGTTGTTCATTTGTCCATTTGTTTTGTGTCGTTGTCCATATATATGACGGATAGGGTAGCGGTTTGTGACACGTGTCTCCAAAATTATCTCGGCACTTGTGCCGCAGAATTCTTGCCCGTGTGTTTTGTGCCGAATTCTACAGCCCCGGGAGGGTGGGGTCGGGGAGCAGACGGAAGGTCATACGGTGTAATGGCGAAGGTCCGAATCGGGCGATGGCATCGCGGTGGTCGGCGGTGGGATATCCTTTGTTCGAGTCCCAATGATACATGGGGTAGCGCTGTGCGGCTTCGTCCATAAAGGCGTCACGGCCGGTTTTGGCCAGCACGGAGGCGGCGGCGATATTTCCGAAGCGTCCGTCGCCTTTGACTAAAGTTTGCCACGGGACATCGCGCCAGGGCGTGAAGCGGTTGCCATCGACGATAACGGCGCCGGGAGCTATGGACAGGGCGTCCAGAGCGCGATGCATTGCCAGAATGGAGGCACGCAGGATGTTGATGCGGTCGATTTCGGTGTTGTCTACCACGCCTATGCCGTAGGCTATGGCTTCGGACAAGATGACATCGCGCAGGACCATACGGCGTGCGGCGCTCATCTGTTTTGAGTCGTTGAGCCATGGGTGTGTGAAGCCGTCGGGCAGGATTACGGCTGCCGCGTATACGGGTCCGGCGAGGCATCCTCGGCCGGCTTCATCGCATCCGGCTTCGTGTATGCCCGCGCAGTAGCAGGACGGCAGATGTAGAGGCTCGTTTCGCTTGGTCATTATCTTTTGTGGTGCTTTGTGGCGTGCCTATCCATCAGGACAGGCATGGCGGCGTGTGCGTATTAGTGGAGCGTACATATGAAAAGAATGAGTAGCCGGAAACTGACCGAAGTCAATTAGACGATTACTCATTCTCCTCTCTCCTCTGGCGGTATGGACGGGACTCGAACCCGCGACCCCCTGCGTGACAGGCAGGTATTCTAACCAGCTGAACTACCACACCGTGGAAAAATTCCTTTCTTGCGATTTCAAAATTTGGCGTCGACCTCTGCCGACTTCGGTCTCTCGCAAGGCAGACCGTTTTGCTTTTGCGATGCAAAGTTACGGCTCTTTTCGTTCCCCACCAAATTTTTTGCTAAAAAAAACGATAAAAAATTTCGCCGGCTCGACAGTGCTTGGCTACTTCCCTGAGTATATGGCAGTTGGCTGTAATGTGGCGGCCATGCTTATTGCCACTGTTGCAAGTATGGCTACGGCAATAAGTATCCATGTGGTCTCTTTTCGCTGTTCCCAGCATATCCATGCGCATACGGCGGTAGCGGCTGTATATGCGGGGAAGGCCCACATAAGCGGGCGCAAAGGGCTGTTTGTCGCGGAGGCAAGTGTCAGCACGGGCCCGGCGATGCCGGACAGGGCCACGAATAGGCACAACAGTGTCAGCCACCACGGTCGCGGTTGTCGTGGCGTATCATTCATTTCTTGTGCTTTTTGGATTGTTTTTTTGCTTCGAGGTATGCGGCCACCGTGGCTTCGATGCCACGGTCCAGCGAGAATTGCGGCTTAAATCCGAAGTCTCGTTGTGCCGGTGTGATGTCGCAGGTCCAATTGCGTTGGCGCATAATCTTGAATTTGTCGCGGTTGAGCGTGGAGGCCTTGCCGCGAGCCACACCTATTTTCTCGGCGACAACACTGGCGGCATACACTGCCCACATGGGCAGGCATATGGGGATGATGGCACGACGGTGCAGATGTCGTGCCACAATTTGGCGGAATTCTTTCTGCGAGTATGAGCGATCTTCGCTGATGATATATTTGTGGTGCAGCACCTTTTGGGCGGGGGCTGCTATGGCGTCGAACATGGCCTGTACCAAATCGTCCACGTATATGAAGGTGAGCATCTGGCGCTTGTATCCTACGGCAAAGTCCCAATGGGCGTCTATGCTTTTGATCATCATCAGATAGTCTTTTTCGTGCGGCCCGTAGACGCCGGTGGGGCGGAAGACTATCCACGGCACATCGGGGTGGGTGTCCAGGTAGGTCTCGCTCTTAATTTTGGAGACACCGTAGCGGGTATTGGGCTGTGGAATGGTTGTGTCGTCCAAGGGGCGGCCGGAGTCTTCTTCGGCGGGACCGAGGGCGCTGAGCGAGCTCATATACAGAAGTTTGTCCGGCAGTCGGCCATCGCGGCGCAGCACCTCCGCAAAATCGGTGAAGTATTGGTAGTTGATGCGGTTGAAGTCCATGAAGTTGGCGCATTTGGTGGCGCCGAGGTTCCAGATGATATATTGCCATCGTCCGCCGGGGGCTTGAGCGGCCAGGGTAGCGGCTACGGATTCTTGGCTGTCGTAGTCGAGGACGACGAAGTGCAGGCGTGGGTCATTGAGGTAGCGTCGCGAGGTGGAAGCGCGTACGCCCACCCAGGTGTTATAGCCCAATTCGAGGGCGCGTCGGGCTATAAATCCGCCGATAAATCCGCCGGCTCCGACTATAAGCAGTGTCTTCTCTTGTGTTGCGTTGTCTTGTTGCGTCATTGTCATGTGTGCGTAAGTGGTTTATGGTAGCCTATAGATGGCGTACGGCGTCAAGGGCTTTGAGGTATGAGTCCATGGTCTGCCGGGCAAATGTCTCGGCGTTGAAGCGCCGCACGTATCGCAGTCCGCTGTCGGCCAGGGATTGACGCCAACGGCTGTCGCCGCATATCCGAGCCAATGCGTCTGCCATGGCCTCGGGGTCTTCGGGGTCGACGTACATTGCTCCGGGACCGCCGGCTTCTTCGAGGCAACTGCCGGTGGCGGCAACCACCGGAGTTCCGCAGCTCAGGGCCTCGACCACGGGCAGTCCGAAGCCCTCGTAGCGCGAGGGGTAGGCGGCACATGTGGCGGCGCTGTATAGCGCCGGAAGGTCGGCAAAGGGTATACCTTCGAGGATGTGCAGACGGCCTTGCAGGCCATGCGCGGCGGCGTATCGGTCGATGTCGCGAGTATATGGAGTGCGGCGGCCGACAAGTACCAGATGGATGTCGCTGTCCAATGCGGCCAGGGCTTGCATGGTCAGCAGCTGATTTTTGCGAGCTTGAATGGTGCCTACGCCTATGATGTAGCGCTCGGGCAGGTTGTAGCGGCGGCGAATGTCTATGCGGTCGTATTCGCCGGCAGGGACAAAGGTCGCATCGACGCCTTGGTATACGATGTCTATTTTGGCCGGGTCGATGCCGTAGTCGTTTACCAAGTCATCGCGTGTGCAGCGGCTGATGGCGATGATGCGCGTGGCGTTGATGGCGCTGTGGCGATATTTGTAGTCGTAGATGGCGCGGTCCATGGCTTTGTAGTCCTTGGGACAGCGCCGCCATATCAGGTCGTGTATAGTCACCACAGAGGCCAGCGACGGGATGCGGCGAATGTTAAGAGGCAGTTCGTTGGATAGTCCGTGGTAGATGTCTACGCCCATGTCGGCCAGTTGGCCGGTGATATCAAAGGTGCGCCAAAGGACACCGAAACGTCGATCGATGGCTTTGGACGGCTCGACAAGGCTGACGTTCGGACGCTCGAGGACGGAGGTAAGGCGCGAGGCGCTGCCTCCGGGAGACATCACGGCGTAATCGTGGCCGGGATAGGTCGCGGATAGCGCTTCGATTGCGTAGCGGCTGTAGTTGCCCAGCCCGGTGGAATTGCGTACGGCGCGTTTGCCGTCAAAAGCTATCTGTAGTTTTTCCATACCCAAAGGTACGTTTTTTTTTGGACATTACGTTTGTCCGGCAGGGTCTTTGCCTTCGTAGGCGGGCGTCGCCGGATTGGGTGTGCCCGGACTGTGGTCGGCATTGTGCGGCCGGGTATGCCGCCTCGCGGCTCAATAGTGGAAGGACGACCCGCCGAGGAACTCGCGCAGCAGCGATGTAGGCGGCAGTGTGCGGTTGTCGATCTGTGGGAAGTAGCTCAGGAATTTGCGCAGACGGTATGCTTGTGCGTACTCCGGTTGGTCGCAGGATACTTCGCCGAGTATCTCGCAGGCGTATTGGCGTATGACGCCGAGTTCGAAGAGCAGTGAGGAGTTGAAGGTCGCATCGGCGTTTTCCTGGTATGGGAATATCCATTTTTCCTCGCCACGGCGCACGCTGGGCCACCTGCGTATAGTTTCGGCGGCGCCGATGTTGCGATATTTGTAATCGCGTACTATGCGGCGCAGCAGACGATTGTCGGTGGTGGGCACCCAGTTGTGGTCATCGATGGTGAGGGTTGTCAGAGCCGAGACATATATGCGGAATTTGTCGCTTTCGGCTATGGAGGGCGTCAGCTCGGGATTGAGCCCGTGTATGCCTTCGATGAGTATGACGCTGTCGGCGCCCAGAGATATTTTGTTGCCTTTGTATTTGCGTGTTCCGGTGGCGAAGTCGTAGGTTGGGAGGCCGACTTCTTTGCCGTCAAGCAGGTCCTGGAGGTCGCTGTTGAAGGTGGCCAGATCCAGGGCGTATAACGACTCGTAGTCGTACTCGCCGTCGGCATCGCGCGGTGTGTGTGCGCGGTCTACAAAGTAGTTGTCGAGCGAAATCATCACCGGACGCAGCAGATTGGTCATCAGTTGTATGGCCAGACGTTTGGTGGTCGTGGTCTTGCCTGAGGACGAAGGCCCGGCTATGAGTATGATACGTGCGCCTCCTTGGCGGTGGCGGCGTGTGATTTCGTCGGCGATGGCGCTGATATATTTTTGGTGGAGGGCTTCGGCGACGTTGATTAGGTCGCGTGTGCGTCCGTCGGCGGCTACGCGGTTCAGCTCGCCCACGTTGCTCACGCCGAGTATGCGGTTGAAGTCAAGATAGTCGGTGAAGGCCTTGAACATCTTGTCCTGTACTATGGGCTCGGGCGTCTGCGTGGGGTTGGATGGGTCGAGGGAGCGCAGCAGCATCCCGTCTTTGTAGGTGGTGAGCGCAAATACGCCTATATGTCCGGTCGAAGGGGCCAGACATCCGTAGTAGCTGTCGGCGATATCGCCGAGGGTGTAGTACTTGGTATAGAGGTCATGGATGGTGGTCAGCAGTCGGACTTTGTCGTCAAGCCCTTGTGCCTTGAATAACTCGATGACCTGTTCGGTGGGCGCTTCGTGCAGCACGAAGGGTATGTCGGCTTGGTGTAGCCTGCGCATTTCGGCTTCGATGGCACGGACTGTATCTTCGGTGGTTTCGAGGCCGATGACGCGGCAGAAGTATCCGTGCGAGATGCTGTGCATCATCTTGAGCTTGGCCTCGGGATATAGCCGGCGTATGGCACAGTACAGCATCATGCACAGCGAACGCACGTAGGCGCGATTGCCCGAATCGTGCGTGGGAGGCAGCATCTCGATGGTCTTGGGGTTGTATACGCGGTAGGAGAGTGGTTCGGTCTTGTTGTTGACGCGTACGCATATCGGGTCAAAGCCCAGATTGTCCCGCAATTCCGTGGACAGTTGGTATAGGGATGAGCCTTGGGCTACGGAGATGTCCGTGCCGGTATTGTTGCAGTGCAGAGTGACTGTCGGTGTTGTCATGTGTCTTATTTTGAGGGTTTGAAGAGTCTTTTGAGCATGTGTTGCCGGCGCTTGCCGCGCAGGTAGCCTTGCAGCCGCGCCAATGCCTGTGCTGCTGTCGCTTCGGGATTTATGCCGGCGGCAAGTGCGTAGCGCCGGGCAAGGTCGGCGGTGGCCTCGGCGCTTTCGATGTCTATGCGGCTGAAATTGTCCATAAGGCGCTTGCGGCTATGGACGCCGAAGGACATTCGATTGATGTCTATGAGGTAGAAGCGGTAGACGCCATTTTCGTTGCGGTACAGGATGTTGCCGGGCGAAAAATCTTTGTGGTATACTCCGGCGCGGTGCAGTCGCACCATGTATTGTGCCAGGCCGTCCAGTATGGGGGACATGGACGCGGCATCGCGCAGGTGCCAAAGTCGCAAATCTTCTGCCTCATCGATTTGGCGGCAGATGTAGTAGCTGCGTGTGAGAAGTGGCCCGTTGTGGATTTCGATGTATGCCACCGGGTCGGGGGTATCGAAGCCCATGGATATGAGACGCCGGGCGTTTTCGTAGGAGCGCCGAGCCTTGCTGCGTCGCAGGTGTGTGTACACCAGCGAATTAATGATGGATGGCGTGTGAAAATCCTTGACACTTAGGCGTATGCCGGTGTCTGTGTCCAGCGAGTATACGGTGTTGCGTGCATGGTATGTTTCTGTTGCGCCGACGGGGACGCCGTCGGCGGCGATGGCGTCTATCAGCGGCGTCAGGTGGCTGTATTGTGGCGATATGATTATCTTGGCTTTCATCATGCAGTGTCTTTGCCGGTTGCTATTGTTTGAAATAGTTTGAGCTGATTATCAGGTCGCTGATGGTGTACATTCGGCGCTGGTGGTCGAGCGTGGTACGGTCGATGCCCGAGGTGTCGCCCACAAATTTGCCTTGGGCGTTGATGGTAAAGGGCAGTTTGTCGGGGTCGAGGATGCTTTGTCCGAGACCGCGCCATCCATAGTCATCGAGGCCGAGTAGATCGAGAAGGGTGGGGTACAGGTCTATTTGACCCATAGTGGCATCGTAGCGCTTTGACACCGGGCTGTTGAGTACGACCAGTGGCACGTATTGCTCGGGCGAGAGCCAGGCGGCCACGGCCGGGTCTTTGATGAAAGTGGCGCGGTCGACGCCTATACCTTCGTGATCGCCGGTGATGATGATGGTGGTGTTGTCATATTGTCCTGAAGCCTTGAGTAGACGAACAAAGTCGCCTATGGCGCGGTCGGTGTAATTGGCCACTTCCATGTAATGGCGCAGACGTTCGGGTATGGCGTTGCTGAAATGAACTTTCTTGAGTTCGTCGGGGATGACGAAGGGTGTATGTCCCGAGTAGGTGACACATTGCAGCATCGTGTGTCCGTGCGGCGGCCACATTGACGGGTCGGCAATTTTTTGGGCACTCTGACGCAGGAACGAAGTGTCACCCAGGCGTCCGCGCGGCCCGGTTTTGACGTCGAGTACAAAGTAGGGCTTGTCGTAAATTTCATATCCAAAGTCTTGTGCCACAATGGCCACGTTCCATACTGTCTTTTTGTCCACGGTGAAGGACATTACACGTGCATCGTTGCCGTATTTTTGTTTCCAGGCCTTGTCGAGGCTGTGGTAGGTGTTATGCGGGAAGCGGTAGGAGTAAGCCCCGTATTCGACGGGCAGTAGCCCGGTGTGTAGTATTAGTTGTGCATCTATGCTGCGTGCGCCTTTGACCTGAGACAAGACGTGTGGCGCGTATAATGTGGTGCTGTCACGCAGCAGGGCGTTGATGTTGGGCGTCAATTCTTGGCCTTCGACACTGGTCTCGAACACCCAGCTTTCGAGGCTCTCGCATAGGATGATTATGACGTTATCCTTGGGTTTTAGCCGTGCAGGTGTGTGTTTGGCGCCCGGCCGCGTGGTTATCCAATGATTGATTTCGGCGCGCAGCTGCGGTGTCAGCTCTACGGTGCCGCGCATCCATTCGTAGGCCATGGCTCCGGGTATGGTGTATACGGCGGCGCCGCAGGTGCTGTAATCGTACATCAGCTTGTCGTAGGCTTTTTTGTATCCGCCCAGACATGCAACGTATATCAGTACTATGGCCATGGGGACTGCCAGCATCCACAGTGTCATACGTCGAAAGAGGTGTTTTGCACTGTCGCTCAGCGTTTTGCGCAGGTTTGTGCGGCATAGTATTACTATGGCGGCGAGTGTCGTCAGTGGGAATACGATGTCGGATCGGCGCAGCGACTCCCAGACGCTGTCGGTGAAATCGGCAAGATTGCCAATAAGAAGGTAGCTTCCGGCGGGAATGATGGTGAAGTAGGTGCGGAAGTACATCAGGTTGGCGATGAGCAGCAGGTCTACAATGATGTAGACGGTCACTATATACCATTGTCTGCGTATTCGGAGTAATGGCAGCGCCAGTAGCGTCGCCAATGCTAGTTTAGTGAGGTATCCTATGGGAAACTGGAAGCCGGAGAAGGTGCTGTCTAAGGCCCAAATAAGGTCGAAAAACAGAAATTTGAAGTATAACGTAGCTACGGCCAATGTCATTACGCCGCGGCCGCTCAAGGGATGGGGCGTCAAGGCTTTGGCCAAAGTTTTGGCGAAGGTGCGTATGCTTGTGGACATGTGTCGTTGGGTTGTCTGTATTTGCAGATTTGTTTGGATTTACGGCTTAATTGTTCTTCCCGATGCGTTTGGACGTGGCTGTCATCGTCCGGATTGTCCGGCAATTTTCCGGAATAGGTTGTCGAAATATTCCTCGTAGTCGGCCATGGCGTAGTTGTCGTCGATATTGCGCAATGCTGCGGCGGACATGCGTGCACGTACTTCCGGATCGAGGGCTATGTCTTTGATGGCTTGAGCCATAGCCTGTGCATCGCCGGGAGGCACGAGTATGCCGCCGGGGTCGTTGCCTGTTGTGATGAGGTCGCGTGCGCCGGGGATATCGCTTACCACACAAGGCACGCCGCAGGCTTGTGCTTCGCGTATTACTCGAGGCGAGGCATCGCGCAGCGATGGCAGAGCAAAGACGTCAGCGCCGGGCAGGTAGTGCATTGCATCGGGTCGGTTGCCGGTGAATGTTACTATGTCTTGGCGTGCTGATTGGATGTCGTGTGGCTCGGCCTCGCCGACGACTGTCAACGAGATTTTAAGCCCTTCATCGGCCAGAATTTCGGCTGCTTTAAGCAGTATGGGCAGCCCTTTATGAGGACGCCCCTTGGTGATGCCGATGTATATTATCTTGATTTGGTCGCCTTCTTTGCCTATGGCAACGGGGTGTGCCATGGCGTTTTGCACCCATTGGCGCATAAATGGCTTGGGCCGTCCCGAGAGCTTTTCGGCCGGGATGTATCCGGATAGGTATTGACAAATGTCGGGTGTCTCGCACACGATATGTGCCACTCGCTTGTTGAGCAGAGCCATGCGGTATGTCGGGTCGAATGGATGTACACGTGCCTGTGTGCCGCGGTATCCGACTATGGCGGGGGCGTGGCGCATGCATCGCGTGGCCTGTATGGCTGTGGACAGGGCGGAGGTGCTTACGGCAAAGATGATGTCGGGACGTAGAGCCTTGATAACATGACGCAGTTTGCATATTGCCTTGAGCGTGAATTTGGATTTGATGGCGGGCATAGCCACGCGTTTCATCGAGTCCACGGGAAGCACGGCTTCATCGGGCGCGGCTATGGTTATCTCGGCTTTTCCATTGTCGTTCAATGCTTTGAAGGTCTGGTATAATACAAGGTCACAGTCGTGCGACAGCAGGAGAACTTTGGGTATACGAGCTTTTGTCATTTTGTTGTCTCGGCGATTAATTCGACAAGATGTTTCACGTGAAACAATGGGTTGTAAGTGTCTTGATAGGCTTGGCGGGCGGCTTCCCCGGCGGCGTGTAGTGCCTCGGGATTGGCCACAATCAAGGTGAGGCTGTCGCGGAGTTCGGATGTGTCAACAGCTTCATATACAGGAATTCCACTGCGCATGCCGTCTATCTGCACGGCGGATACGTATGGCCTTTCGGCGATGATGACATGGGCGTGCGCGAGCTCTTGCTCGGCATCGTACTCGTTGCCTTTCCAAATGTATGTATGGTGATTGTCGGCACGCGCATTGCGCACTATGGGCATGATATGCCGCGCTTTGCCTGTGCCGCAAACACTGAAGCGTATTGTCGCTTCGGGCAGTTGACGTATGGCATCAACGGCATTACGTAGCAGTGTGTAGTCGGTTATTTCGCCAAGCCAAAGCAGGTTAAGCGGAGTGTTCCCATCGTATTCGGCCGGAGTGATGGTCGATGGCGTCTGTCCGGTATCGAAGGACGTGGGTGGGAGTATTGCGCTTTTTTGTGGTTGCACGCCAAGGCGTGTGTATTGTTGTTGCATGGCCGCGTCTTCAAAGATCCAAAGCGCGGTTTTGTCTATCACTTCGGAAGGAATGTTGCGAGGGGTGTTTTCGCAACGCATTGGCTGGTAGGTGATTGCGTATCCTGAATTGGATTTCTCAGCAATGATTTTAGCTGAGATTGCGGCTATGGCTTGTCGGTTGGTGTGTACGATGACTGCGTCATAACGGTTTTTTTTGAGCGCCCCGGCCAGTTGCATGGATATGGCAAAACTTGGCGCAGACGTCTCGATGGCTGTGATTGTATTGCCTGTGGCGTTGACGGCGGCGTGTAGGCCTTTTCGAGCTTTGTCGTTATGTGTGGGCGCCAGAATGTCGGCTATTAGCATAATCCGTTTTCGCGCAGAGTTTTACGTGCAATTTTCCAGGCCATATAAGTGCCATAGGCGCGTCCTTGGGCTATCATTGCGCCTGTGCGGCCGTCCATCCATCCGCCTTTTTCGATGTAGTATTTAAAGTAGGTGGCGATGGCTGTTATATGGGGACGCAGCGGGCTGATCCTGTTGTAGCGTGCTGCCAGTGCGGCGGCACGCAAACGAGCCTGCGACAGCTCTTTAAGCAGCATTTGCGAGTAGTTGACGGCTCGGAAATGTAACAGGGTTCCTTCGAGTTTTTGGGGACGTAGCGACTCGGGGAAGGTGACCTGTTCGCGCACATCGCGGAGGTTCCATTGGGCATAGCGTTTGTTGAAAAGACGAATCATGCCGCTTCGTTTCAGACCGGTATGGCGCACTTTATGCCCGAAATAGTATTCCATAATGTTGAAGGCGTACACGCGATGGGTCATTCCTTCTTTTTTGAGCTTAATGATGGTCTGACGCAATTCGTCGTCCAACACCTCGTCGGCATCTATGGCCAGAATATAGGTGTGTTTGCACAAGGAGGCGGCATACTGGCGTTGTATTCCGTAGCCGGTGAATCGACGTTGGTATACTTGGCATCCGGCTTTGCGGCAAATGTCCGGAGTCCCGTCGGTACTGCCGGAGTCCACGACTATGATTTCATCGGCTATGCCTTCAAGGGATTTCAAGCAACGCTTGATTATGGAAGCCTCGTTGTTTGTTATGATGGTCGCCGAAATATGGGTGCCGGGTATTTGCTCGGCTTCGTCTTGGGGGATGGTGGTTCGCTCGTCCATAGGTCTTGTTTTTTATATTTACAAAGATAACACTATCGGCTTGGTTGTACACTTTTGTTTAACATTGTTTAACCTCAAAAATCGTTTTTTCTGTCCATCCGTACATGAAAGAAATTTTTATGCGCCAAATTTTCGGCTAAAAATCCGTTTATTTGCTATGTGATAGGTTCTTAGACCGAAATTGACGCATGTCGGTGTTTAGACCGTTTGGAGTGCTATTTGTTCACTTTTAGTCCAATTGTTGGTCTTTTGTGCTTATTTGCGCTTTCGCCAGAATTTTTACCTTCGCTTTCGGTGATTATTCGTAACTTTGTAGGTTAATTGCAAAAAATGTTTGCCAATATGACTGCTACTTTTCAATGGATGACACAGAACGTCTCAATGCCGGACTTCGATCGAGCCAAGGTCGAGGCCTGGCTTGTCGAGGTGGCCGGGACGCACGGACGTGTCGCTCGCGAGCTGTCTTATGTCTTTTGTGATGATGCTCGAATTATCGAAGTCAATAGGAAGTTTCTCAAGCATGACTATTATACGGATATCATCACTTTTGACTATAGTCACGGACGGGTGATCTCGGGCGATATGTTTATTTCGTTGGATACCGTGGCTTCTAACGCTGCCGAAATAGGCGCCGAGTTTTCGCAGGAACTGCTGCGTGTCATCGTGCACGGAGTGCTGCACTTGTGCGGCATTAATGACAAAGGCCCCGGCGAACGTGAGATTATGGAACGACACGAAAATAATGCGCTGGCGCTCTACGCTTCGATGCCTGACATTATAGTGGCGAAAAATTCAGTTGAGTAATTCATTCTTGTTTTTAGGTTTTTCTGATAAATTTGATATTTCTGATAATACTGGTTATCGCAGATACAGTTTAACAATTACGGCTCGGACGCTATGAAATTCGAATATGATGTCATCGTTGTTGGCGCAGGACACGCCGGGTGCGAGGCCGCTATGGCTGCTTCGCGTTTGGGGTGTAGCACGTTGCTTGTAACCATGGATATGGACAAGATTGCGCAGATGAGCTGCAACCCTGCCGTCGGAGGCATAGCAAAAGGCCAGATTGTAAGAGAAATAGATGCTTTGGGCGGTATGATGGGTATCATCACGGACCGCTCTGCTATACAGTTCAGAATGTTGAATTTGAGCAAAGGACCGGCCGTGTGGAGTCCGCGCTCACAGAGCGACCGCATGCGCTTCAGTGCCCTGTGGCGCAAGACGTTAGAGAACGCGCCCAATCTGGATATGTGGCAGGATGCCGTGGATCGTCTTGTTTTGCGTGACGGTCGGGCTGCCGGTGTACATACGCTCAATGGCGCCACGTTTACGGCTCGTGCCGTTGTGCTTACCAATGGCACATTTCTCAACGGACTGATGCATATAGGTCGTACAATGGTTCCGGGCGGTCGTGCCGGCGAGCCGGCCAGTTGCGGCATAACCGAGCAGTTGCGCGATATCGGATTTGTCTGCGGACGCATGAAGACGGGAACTCCGGTACGCATAGACGGCCGCAGCGTACATTTCGAATTGGCCACGCCGCAATACGGCGATGAGGATTTCCATAAATTTTCGTTTATGCCGAATGTCCATAGGGAGCTGCGCCAGTGTCCGTGTTTTACCGTCAATACCAATGCGCGTACACACGAAATCCTGCGCGAGGGCCTGCCTGACTCGCCGCTGTTCAATGGACAGATCCAAAGCATCGGACCGCGCTATTGTCCGAGTATCGAGACTAAGATTGTCACCTTTGCCGACAAGGATTCGCACCAGCTTTTCCTCGAGCCGGAGGGGGAGGATACACAGGAATACTACCTCAACGGGTTCAGCTCTTCGCTGCCCATAGATATACAAATACGCGCCATGCAGACCATCCCGGCGCTGCGCGACGTGCAAATCTATCGTCCGGGATATGCCATAGAGTATGACTATTTTGACCCGACGCAGTTGCACCACACCCTCGAAACCCGGCCGGTGGGCGGCCTGTATTTTGCAGGCCAAATCAATGGCACCACCGGATATGAGGAGGCGGCGGGGCAGGGCCTCGTAGCGGGCGCCAACGCGGCTCTTGCCGTGCTGGGCCGTGAGCCTCTGGTGCTTTCGCGCGACCGGGCATATATCGGGGTGCTTATTGACGACCTTATTACTAAGGGTGTGGACGAGCCTTACCGAATGTTCACTTCGCGTGCCGAACATCGCATACTCTTGCGCCAAGATGACGCCGATATGCGACTGACACCCCTTGCCTTCCGCCTCGGCCTTGCCGATGAGGTTCGCATGCGCGTACTCGAGCAGAAACGTGAGGCACGTGACGGACTTGTCGAATTGGCGCGTACCCTTACCGTCAAGGCAGGGGAGGTGGAGGCTTTGCTGGCTTCTGTCGGCTCGGCTCCTTTGCGCCAAAGTGTCCGGCTTGTGGACTTGGTGCTGAGACCTCAACTCTCCATACCTATGCTTGCGCAGTATATTCCGCAGCTGAACGAATGTATTACCGCGCTCCCGAAGGATAGGCGCGACGAAATTGTTGAGGCGGCCGAAGTACTGCTCAAGTACGAAGGATATGTCAAGCGCGAGCAACTCAATGTTGACAAACTTCGCCGTCTTGAGGATATACGCATCGCCGAGGATTATGATTATTCCGGCATCAACGCCTTGTCCACCGAGGCACGCCAAAAGCTGCAGAAGCATCGTCCATCGACCATAGGTCAGGCGTCTCGCATTCCAGGTGTCAGCCCGAGCGACGTCAATGTCTTGCTGCTCTTGTTGGGACGATAACCCATCACGGAGGCCGTGTGTAACACGGCTCTAAAATATACATCTACAAATAATTAAGCGCAAATTGTTTCACGTGGAACAATTTGCGGGAATAACAAAAAAACATAACGATTCCGCTATCGTGCGGACGATATACAAGCAAATAAAACTTAGACCGAATTGATCAAAGTGTTCTGATGATAGTAGGGCTCTGATGACAATCGGAAAGTTTTTGATAATAGTAAATATGAAAAAGTTTGTCTTTATACTCGCGATGCTCGCGATGCTTGCATCTTGCGGCAGAGGAGAGAAAATAAGCGCACCATCCGATACTATAGTAGTGGCTGATACTGTGGCTATAGATTCGATTCTCTAAAAACTTAGTTTGAGTTAAACACATATTCTATATATTCACTCCATAATTCGTAAAAATGGAATATATCAAATCAAAAATTCGTGACGTCAAGGATTTCCCCACAAAGGGAGTACTCTTCAAGGACCTCACCACCGTGTTCAAGGACCCCCGCGCCCTCCATGTCATCGGATGGGATCTTTCCCAGCTGTATCGCGATAAGGGCATCACCAAGGTTGTAGGCATAGAGAGCCGCGGATTTATCGGTGGCAGTATTCTGGCCTTTGAACTTGGCGCCGGATTTGTACCGGCACGTAAGCCGGGCAAGCTCCCCGCCGACACGATACGTGCCGAATACAAGAAGGAGTATGGTACGGACGTTATCGAGATGCATCGCGATGCCATCGGCCCGGACGATGTAGTCGTATTGCATGATGACGTGCTTGCCACCGGCGGTACAATGGCTGCTGCTTATGAGCTGGTGAAACGCATGAATCCTAAAAAGGTTTACATCAATTTCATTATTGAGCTGAGCGCTCTCAATGGCCGTGCGGCTTTGCCTGCCGATGCCGAGGTGACCTCGCTGATCGTATATTGATTTGCCTGCGATGCCGATATGGCGATTATATTTCGTCCTGTCGGTATCGCATGTGCCCTCGGTGGCGCGAATGTCACCTCGCTTTTGATTGGTAGACTCCCTGCTGTATTTTCGCGGGGAGCCTCCAAACTTATAATACTATTTAGAACCGAGTGAATTTGTCCCGGGTTTGTCTCGGGAGCGTTTGGATTTCGGGTTTGTATGGTTACGCAGCATTACTGACTTATGGCTATGCACGAAAAATCTCCCGAATTAAAGGAGAAAATTTCTTTTTTGCCGGACACCCCCGGCGTGTATACGTACTATGACGCTAAGGGGAAGGTGATATACGTTGGTAAGGCCAAGAACCTGAAGCGGCGTGTGTCATCGTATTTCAACCGCACGCACGAGTCGTTACGCACCAATATACTTGTAGATGCCATAGCGGACATGTCGTATATCGTGGTGCCTACGGAGCAGGATGCTCTCAATCTCGAAAATTCGATGATTAAGGAGTACAAACCCAAGTACAATGTCTTGCTCAAGGACGACAAGTCTTACCCGTGGATAGTCGTGACCAACGAGTTGTATCCGCGCGTGTTTTTGACACGTCAGTATATGCGCAACGGCAGTAAGTATTTTGGCCCGTACACCAATGGTGCTATGGCCAAAGCTGTGCTCGGCTTATTGGGTGAGATGTTTCCCATACGCACATGCCGTATTCCCATAACTGAAGCATCTGTCAAGCGAGGACGTGCACGTGTATGTCTAAAGTATCATATACACAAATGTCGCGGGTGCTGTGTCGGCAAGATTTCGCCGGAGGAATACAATACATATATCGAGCATATTAAGCAGATTTTGCGAGGGGAGACACACGAATTGATGGTGCATCTGCGAGACGAAATGCAGCGTCTTGCCTCCGAGTTACGCTTCGAGGAGGCACAGGAGCTCAAGACTCAATACGACCTCATTGCCCAATATCGCAGTCGCAGCGTTATTATCTCGCAGGTAATCACCGAAATAGATGTTTTTGGTGTCGATGATGAGGATAACGATGTGTATATCAATTATATGCATGTCAGTCGCGGTGCTGTGGTGCGTTCGGTTACACTCCGTTACCGTCGCAATATGGACGAGGGGGTGGGGCAGTTGCTGGCGTATGCCTTGGACGAGATTGCCTCGGCCTTCGGAGTGGTGTATGACGAGGTTGTGGTGCCCGAGGTGCCGGACGTGGAGATGCCGTCTGTGACTTTTACCGTGCCCCAACGCGGTGATCGCGCCAAACTCCTGGATGTGTCGCGCCGCAATGCCCGCCAGGCACGTGTAGACGACCTCAAGCACTTGGCCAAGCATAATCCCGAAGAGCGTGTCATGCGCACGCTCGAACAAATTAAGTCGGATTTCCGCCTGAGCGTGCTGCCGCACCATATCGAATGTTTCGACAATTCGAATATCCAAGGTACCAACCCGGTGGCATCCTGTGTCGTGTTCCGCGATGCGCGTCCGTGCAAACGCGACTACCGACATTTTAAGATTAAAACCGTCGTCGGCGCCAATGACTTTGCCTCGATGAAAGAGGTCCTCACACGTCGCTACACGCGGCTCATGGAGGAGGGTAAAGACCTGCCGCAACTTATTGTCGTTGATGGAGGCAAGGGCCAGCTCAGCTCGGCTGTGGAGGCTCTGGACGAAATGGGGCTGCGCGGACGCATAGCCGTGGTGGGTATTGCCAAGCGTCTGGAAGAGATATACTTCCCCGGCGACAGTATTCCGTTGTATATCGACAAGTCCAGCGAGTCGTTGCGCGTCGTCCAACATCTGCGCGACGAAGCACACCGATTTGGCATCACATTTCACCGTGATTTGCGCAGTAAAGGGCAGACAATCAGCAAATTAGATGAAATACGCGGCATAGGTCCGGCAACGCGTGATGCTTTGCTGAGGCATTTTCGCAGTGTAGCGGCCATACGCCGTGCTGCACCCGAGGACCTCGCTACTGTCATCGGGCCGGCTAAGGCGGCATTGGTACACAATGCATTATGCGCCGAAGTGCATCCTGATACCGCTGTCGGTAAGGCCGCAACTTCGCCTTCCGAGCCGTCGTAAGTCGCTTTATTATTTAAGTCGCTCTATTATTTAAGTCGCTTTTATTGTTGTAGAATACAATTGCTACGGCGTACTCTCTGTTATCATCGGAGTTTACATGTCTCAAGCCGGGCGGTTAATTAGTGCCTGCTCGTTTAATCTACTGCCTTGGGCGTAATCTACTTCGTGGGCGGTTATGCAACTACGACGGACGTTGCGAAAAATTTGCTAACTTTGCAAGCCGTACGCGGCGTCAGTCCGGCATTTCGCGCACGTCGCGGCACGATACAATTCGCCGTTGACGACCCTCCGGCCTCGTGATTACGGCCAAGTAACTTAGATAATACAACAACCACGATGATACGAAACATTCTCTTTGATCTCGGCGGTGTCATAATGGACATTGATAAAAACCGTTGCGTCAAGGCTTTCCAAGACATGGGCTTTGCCGCGATAGGGGAGTTTCTGGGTGATTATGCCCAAAAAGGCGCCTTCGCCGACCTTGAGTCGGGACGTATAGACGCCGCCGAATTCCGCCGCATCATCCGGCCGCATTTACCCCAAGGCACTACCGATTTGGCCATAGATAGGGCCTTTTGCGAGTTTCTTGTCGGGATACCCGTGCGGCGCCTGGTGGCTTTGCGCGACTTGCGACGTCAGGGACTGGGGGTGTATATGCTCTCCAATACCAACCCGATAATGTGGAACAGCAAAATAGGCGAGGAATTCGGGCGAGAAGGTCTGCGCCGCGAAGACTATTTCGACGGCATGGTGACATCCTTCGAGGCTCGAGTGATGAAGCCCGCCCCCGAGATTTTCAATTACGCGGCCGAGCAACTTGGTATTGCCCCGGATGAGACATTGTTCCTTGACGATGGCGAGGCCAATGTCCGTGCTGCCGAGGCCTTGGGCTGGCATGCCGCACTTGTGCGTCCCGGCGTCGAATTCGATGCACTGTTGCGCGATATGGGAGTCTGCAAATAAGACGTCTGAATCAGCAAATATACCCCTACATGCCGCGTACTAAATCGCCAAGACCCGCAAAATAAACGAAAAAACATAAGAATCGAAACAAGACCTGCGACACCCGGTCACGCCAATGCCGATGACAGCAACCAAGGACATACAACGTATAGCCACCATAGGGATGTTTGACGGCGTCCATCGTGGTCATGCTCTGCTTTTGGACGAATTATGTCGCCGTGCCGCCGCAGCGTCGCTGGTGCCTACGGTATTTACCTTTGCCGACCACCCTTTGCGGCAGATAGCGCCTGACAAATGTCCTCCGCTGTTGACAGACATTGTCGCCAAGGAGGCGCTGCTGCACTCGTTGCTGCCGGTAGGGGCGGAGGTTTACATCCTCCGTTTTGATGCAAAGATGCGCGCCATGAGCGCCGCCGACTTCATAGATATGCTCCGCGAAGACTACGGCGTCCGTGCCATTGTGCGTGGCCACGACCACACCTTCGGGCACGATAGACCTTCGGCGGACATGCTCGGACGTTTTGCCGCCGCAGCGGGCTTGCAGATGTCCACGGCCCCGGTGTTGCTCGACGAAACCACCGGACAGGCCGTGTGCTCGTCCGCCATACGCCGCGCCATCGTCAGCGACGGCGATATGGACGCGGCAGCACGTATGCTCGGCCGTGCCTATGCACTTGTCGGCAAGGTTGTGCCCGGACGACGCATAGGCCGCACCATAGGCTTTCCCACGGCCAACATCCGCACCGATGCACGTATGGCCGTCCCGCGTTGCGGCGTGTATGCCGCCACTGTGGACATCGCCGGACGCCGTTATGGCGCCATGCTCAACATCGGGACGGCGCCCACGGTCAATGCCGCTGATACGGAAGTGCGCCTCGAAGTGCACATCTTCGACTTTGACGGGGACATTTACGGCGCCACGCTGTCCGTCGAGCCGCGTCGCTATTTGCGAGCCGAGTGCCGCTTTGCAGACGTTTCGTCCCTGTCGGCCCGGTTGCGCGATGATGCCGCTGCCGCCAAGGCCATCCTCGCCGAGATACCGTAAAAGGCTCTGAAGACCTCAATACTTTAAGGTCCTTAAAGACCCTTAATCCTTCCTAATGTCTCTCCGTTGTCGTATTGTGGCATTGGAAGAAAATGCGTAATTTTGCAAAGTTATGCGCATAGACATCATCACCGTGCTTCCCGAGATGCTGGAGTCGCCCCTGGGCTGCTCCATAATCCGCCGTGCCTGCGACAAGGGTCTGGCGGAAATACACGTCCACAACCTCCGCGATTATACCACCAATCGCTACCGCAAAGTCGACGACTATCCCTTTGGCGGCGAGGCCGGTATGGTAATACAGATTGAACCGGTGGACCGAGCCGTCAGCGCCTTGCGCGCCGAGCGTGATTATGACGAAGTGATTTTCACCGCTCCCGATGGCGAGGTTTTCAACCAAAAGACCGCCAACGAGTTGTCCATGCTTAATAACATCATCATCCTGTGCGGCCACTACAAAGGTATAGACTACCGCATACGCGAGCATTTGATTACGCGAGAGATTTCGGTGGGCGACTACGTGCTTACAGGAGGCGAGATGCCTGCCGCCATCATCACCGATGCCATAGTGCGTCTCATCCCCGGCGCTATGGGCGACGAGCAGAGTGCGCTCTCCGATTCGTTTCAGGACAACCTCCTCGAAGGCCCGATATACACTCGCCCGGCCGAGTACAAGGGCTGGCGCGTCCCCGATGTGCTTCTCAGCGGCCATGCCGCGCGAATAGACGAATGGCGCCATCAGCAGGCCGTAGAGCGTACACGTCGCCTCCGCCCCGACTTGCTCAAGTGACGGCGTTAGCCCATAGAGTAACCGAAAATATATACAACAAACACATATACAATGGATAAGGAAAACAAACAAGAGAAGCCGCTTGACCGCATCAGTTACGCTTTGGGACTGAGCATGGGCAACAATTTCCGTGCCTCCGGCATACAGAAAATCGATGTCGAGGACTTTGCCGACGGCGTTGCTGCCGTCTTCGAGGGACGTAAGCCCCGCATGACTTATGATGAGGCCAAGGCCGAGATACAGGCCTTCTTCACCGAAATGGAAAAGAAGCAGCAGGAACAGGCTGCCGCTATGGCTGCCGTCAACGCCGAAGCCGGCACCAAATTTCTGGACGAGAACGGAAAGCGTGCCGAGGTTCGTACCACCGCTTCCGGGCTGCAATACGAAGTGCTTACCGAGGGCACCGGCGCTATGCCTACGGCCGAGGATCAAGTCGAAGTCCACTATACGGGCAAACTTATAGACGGTACCGTGTTTGACTCGAGTGTCGACCGTGGTCAGCCTGCCACCTTCGGCGTCACACAGGTTATCCCCGGATGGGTCGAGGCTTTGCAGATGATGAAAGCCGGGTCTAAGTGGCGTCTGTTCATACCTTCGCAACTGGCCTACGGACCTCAGGGCGCCGGCGGCGTCATCGGCCCCAACCAGACACTGATTTTTGATGTGGAACTGCTCCGCGTCATGGGCAAGTAACCGCAGCTATTCTCCGCTACATCTCTCGAGCGCGGATGCCTAACCTTTGAGATACGCAGTTGTCAGGCTGCGTGACTACTTGATTACCGGACTATTGTGATACCGGATTACTTTAATACCGGATCATTTGATTACTTGACACACAATTCCATACAGGCGTAATGGCAACCATCGAAACATACTGCACCGCCATCGCGGATGTCATCATCATCGAGCCCAAGCCCATAGGTGATGCTCGCGGCTACTTCGCCGAGACATATCGCGACGACATCTTCGAAGCCGCCGTGGGCAAGCACATCCGTTTCGTACAGGATAATCAAAGCAAATCGCATCGCGGCGTTGTCCGCGGCCTGCATTTCCAGCGCGGAGCGGCGGCACAGGGCAAGTTGGTGCGTGTTGTCAGTGGCAGCGTCCTCGATGTGGCCGTGGACATAAGGCGCGGCAGCCCCACCTTCGGACACTACGTAGCCGTGGAACTCTCCGAAGACAATATGTGCCAATTGTGGGTACCGCGCGGCTTTGCACACGGTTTTGCCGTGCTGTCCGAGCAGGCCGTATTCCAGTACAAGTGCGACCGTTATTACCACCCCGAGGCTGAGGCGGCCATAGCTTGGGACGACCCCGACATAGGCATTGACTGGCGCATAGACGCTGCCGAAGTCCTTCTGAGCGACAAGGATAGGCATCATCCGCGCTTGTGCCAAATTCCCGAAGAAGTTTTATTCGATTATCACCAAGACCTTTACGCATTATGACCAAAACGATAATGGTTACGGGTGGCGCCGGATTTATAGGCAGCCACGTTGTGCGGTTGCTGGTGAACAAATATCCCGGCACGCGCATACTCAATGTTGACGCTCTCACCTATGCCGGCAATCCGGCCAACGTTTCCGATGTCTCCGACCGGCCTAATTATGCCTTCGAACACGCCGACATCTGCGACTTTGCCCGGATGTGTGCTATCATGGAGCAATATGCTGTAGACGGTGTCATACACCTTGCTGCCGAGAGCCACGTAGATCGCTCCATAGCCGATCCCTTTGTGTTTGCGCGTACCAATGTCATGGGAACGCTGTCGCTGCTCGAGGCTGCACACCGTCATTGGGCATCCCTCTCCGGAGGACTGGCCGGACACCGCTTCTATCATATAAGCACCGACGAAGTATATGGAGCATTGGAAGTTACACGTCCGAACGGCCCGGCACCTTTTGGTGACGGCTTTTTCACCGAGGCGACGCCGTACAATCCCCATTCGCCATACTCGGCCTCCAAGGCTTCTTCCGACCATTTTGTCCGGGCCTATCACGACACCTATGGCATGGACACCGTAATCACCAATTGCTCCAACAACTATGGTCCGAACCAGTATCCCGAGAAACTTATTCCGCTATTTGTCAAGAATATAGTTGAGCAGCGGCCGCTGCCGGTATACGGCAAAGGTCTCAACGTGCGCGACTGGCTGTATGTCGGCGATCACGCTCGCGCCATTGATCTTATATTCCACTGCGGCGCTCCCGGCGCCACCTACAATATCGGCGGCAACAACGAGTGGCGCAACATCGACCTGGTGCATCTCATCGTCCGCCTTACCGACAGCCTCTTGGGTCGTCCCGAAGGAACATCCGAAACACTGATAACCTACGTCACCGACCGCTTGGGACACGACAGCCGCTATGCCATAGATGCCACACGCCTGCGCGATGAGTTGGGATGGCAGCCGCAAATGCCTTTTGACGAGGGACTTCGCCTCACCATACGCTCCTACCTCGACAAAATGAAGTAACCGCGCCCGGGGCATAGCGTAACGACAATAGCGCCGACATCTTTCGCTACGAGCATACAACAGACAAGTCTCGCCGCCAATCAAGCACTTGCGCATTGTCGCGTTCGCATACTCGTTTGTGCATATCGGCGAAAAATAATACCTTTGCACATTTGGTACACATAGACTTTGCACATTTGGTACACATAGACATAGTAAGAAGGATTTACATAGACATCGTTAGAAATTGACATGGGAAATAATATAGATACCCCGGAGAATGTACGTCCGGAAGCAGAGAACAATCACGCCGGACAGCCGCAAAATAAGGGCTCTGAGACACAGCCGTGTGGCTTCAAAGAAGATTTTGTGCGGCGTTGTCGCGACAACAAGACCACGCGGTGGGTGCGCTTCGGCATCGTCACTGTCATCTACATTCTTTGGACAATTTGGATGTCCAATGCGTGGCTGCTGTTGGCGCTGCCGTTGCTATTCGACATATATATCACAGGATACATACCCTTTACATGGTGGAAGCGATCCAAAAACAAGGCCGTGCGCAACGTGATGTCGTGGGTGGACGCCATCGTCTATGCACTTATCCTGGTGTACTTTATCTTCAATTTTGTCGGTCAGAACTATCAAATACCGTCCTCGTCGCTCGAACGCACTCTGCTCACCGGCGACTACCTGTGGGTCAATAAAGTTGTCTACGGACCGCGAGTTCCAATGACTCCGGTACACTTCCCGTTGGTACACAGCAGCTTCCCGGCGTTCCTTGGCGGCGGCAAGAGCTATATGGATTCGCCCTCGCTGTCCTATCATCGCCTACCCGGTCTGCGCAACATCGAACAGGGCGACATTGTGGTTTTCAACTATCCCGCCGGCGACACCGTTACCACGCTCACCGAGGAGAGCGGCGAAAGCTACTACTCGCTTGTCGAGCGCTTCGGCCGTGATGAAATCTACAACAATCCCCAAAAATACGGAAAAGTGATATATCGACCCGTTGACCGCCGCACCAATTATGTCAAGCGCTGCGTGGGCCTTCCCGGCCAACGACTGCGCATCGTTGACGATGTGATATACACCGATGGAAAAGCTATGGCGATGCCCGAAAACGCCCAATTCCGTTACTTGGTGGCTGCCACCGCACCCATCACACAAGACGAGGCCAACGATATGGATATCAGCTATGCCGACATCCAATATGTGGGACCTGATGCCGAGATGTACTTCCCCTTGCTGTCAATGGTGCCCGGCGCTACCGATAGGGACGTGCTCCAAATTGTTCCGCTGACTAAGGCGGCACGCAAAGCTTTGGCTGTCAAGCAGGGCGTCCACGGCATGGTTAAGTTCAATGACTTGGGTCTGGACATGGATATGAACCTATTCCCTGCCGAGGTGTCGCGCGGCTGGACCCTCTCCAATTACGGCGGCAGCCTGGGCGTGCTCATACCCAAGAAAGGCATGACTATAAAGCTGACGGCCGATATTTGGCCCATATATGAGCGCGTTATACGCAATTACGAGGGACACCTCGACAGCTATGTCCGCGATGGCAAGGTGTACGTAGACGGCCGCCCGGCCACGACATACACTTTTGCTATGGATTATTACTTTATGATGGGCGACAACCGTGATCTCTCGCTTGACAGCCGCTTCTGGGGCTTTGTGCCCGAGGATCACATTGTCGGTACTCCGATGTTTGTCATCGTCTCTATCGATCCCGAGCGGAGTATCTTCCGCGGCGGTATCCGCTGGAACCGCCTGTTCAAGGATGCCAATCCCGACAAGTAAAGGTCGGACTATCATCCGTCTAACGAACAATAACCGAGACATCATTCAATACAACATCACATTGTCTGTATCCCCATGGATGTAAATACAATGCGTCACAACCGCCGCGGTCGGGTGGCGTTGTTGCCCCCGGTGTTTCTTCCGCCGGCTTCCTACTACGCGCTGATGAGCCTTTACGAGGCTGCCGTTATGGACGTCGGGATGTCTTACGACAAGCGCATGAAAAGTGTGCATCGTACCACCATCTGCGACACGCACGGGCCGCTGCTGCTGACCGTGCCCGTCAAGCGTCCGCACAACGTCCCTGATGTGCGTTGGTGCAACATTGGGGTCAGTGCGCACGGCAAATGGTGGGATGTCCATCGTGTAGCCCTCGAAAGCGCTTACGGACGCACCCCGTACTTCGAACATCTTTATCCGCGTTTTGCTCAATTCTTTGTGCCGCGCCATTCCGATGAGACCACTATCGAGCCTGTTACGGACCTTGATACGGGCATCGGCACCGTAGTGCGCGGTATTCTGGGCATCGACACCGCCGTGAGCATACCCTTTGACGACGGGTCGCCGCTCAATCCCCCGGCCGACATTGTCGACGACTGGCGCGCCTTCGACTTCTCCGACCCGGATATAGACGTGGGCCCGTATCCACAGATACGCCAAGCACAGTTCGGATACATCCCGGCGCTCAGTGTCATCGACCTTATATTCAATTGCGGTCCCGAAGCCGGCGCAGCAGTCATTGCCTCGGGCTCGCGTCATTTTATCGAAACTTACGGACTATGAATAAGACCATTACCATAAAATCTACGGACGACCTGGATCGCGCCGCCCGCGAATTTGTCTCCCTGATGGGCGACAATACCGTCTTTGCGTTTTACGGCGCTATGGGTGCCGGCAAGACCACCTTTATCACGGCGCTGTGCCGCGCCCTCGGCGTAAGCGATGATGCCATGGGGTCGCCATCCTTTGCCATCGTCAACGAATATCGCAGTGACACCACTGCCGAGCTGATATACCACTTTGATATGTACCGTCTCAAGAACCTTGACGAGGCCTTCGATATAGGCATTGAGGACTATCTTTTCTGCGGAGCCGTATGCTTCATTGAGTGGCCCGAGCGCATCGAGGACATTCTGCCCGATGACACGGTGACGGTGCGCATAACCGTCAATGACGACGACAGCCGCACGCTTACCATCGACAGCCGCGACTGAGGCACTGCTGATTTCGGACGCACCCTGCTACAAGGTCAACGATTATGACACCCCGTCTCATAATACGATAAAGCACTTTCTATGAATGATATGCCCGAAATGCTGTGGCTTGATACCGTCGACTCGACCAGTGCCCGGCTGCATCGGTTAGAGTCGGAGTGCGACCTGCCACACGGGTACGCCGTGGCTGCATACGAGCAAACCGCCGGCCGCGGCCAGCGCGGCAATCATTGGCATGTTGAGCCCGGAGCCAATGCTACGGTGTCTGTGTATCTACGACCTACGGCCATCAGCGCCGCATTGCAATTTGACCTGTTGCGTATGGTTGCACTTGCCGTCTGCGAAGTCCTTGACGGCTATCTGTCCGAGGATATGCGTGGTCGTCTGCGGCTCAAATGGCCCAACGACATATACTTCGACAACGACAAAATGGGAGGGATACTCATAGAAAACAGTTTGTATGGCAATCGTTTGGGCGCTTCCGTCGTCGGCATAGGCGTCAATGTGCGCCAACGTCAGTGGGCGGGTGGGGCACCCAATGCCACGTCATTGGCTCTTGTCCGCGGCTGTGCAGATCGGGACTTGCCCGAGCCGCGCGAAGTTTGTCGCGCCATTGCTGCTGCATGTGCCGCCGCCTCGGCCGGCGAATATAACGCCGACAGCCTCCGCACTCGTTACATGGCACGCCTATGGCGTGGCGACGGGAAAGTGTATCGATGGTTGCCCGGTCCGTTGCCTTCCACCTATTGCGGACAGCCGGCCGGCGCCTTGCCTTTCGAGGCTGCCATTGCCGGTGTGACCGATGACGGCCGACTGCAGCTGCGTACCGCCGAGGGGACGTTGCTGCCGCCTTTTGCTTTCAAGGAAGTTACGCCGTTGTTGTAATCTTGGAAGTAATGAGAGCGATGGGAATGATAGCACTGCCGCTTACATGCTGCGTATAACGTCCAGCGAATGCAGCGAGTCCATGGATGCGATGTGCTCGCTGTAATATTCGAGAATGACATCAAGGATATGGTTTCGCTGCTGGCGATTGAGGCGCATGCGGCCGAGATTGGAGGCACTTATGCGCCCCAGAATATACACCATGCGAGCTTCTGCCGCCTCCACGTAATGACTGTGGCCGGGGGCGCTGTCGCGGAAAACGGCGCTTCGCAAGTCGAATATGCGTCCGCGCCTCCATTCGGACAGATCGGGACCAACGCCCATTGTTGCAGCCACGTTGTATAAAAACCACAGATGGAAATTGGCCGTTACCGTCGCATTGCCGCCCTCGAGTACGGGGAGTGCACGTTCAAACAGATGCCACAGAGCCTTGTCCGGCCCGGCTTCTCGTAATGCGATGTACAGCACCTCGGCAAGAAACATTGCGACGGCAGCCTTGACCGGATTGGTGGCTACGGCAATCATTTGCCGGCCTGTGGGAGCGATGTCGCGCATGCGCACCGGCATGTCCGACATGGTCTGCTGCCGGCGGACGGAGCCCGTAAACAGCGACAGTGGCATCGTGGCGGCGCGGCGCTGCCGTGCGGCGGCCGAAGCGCCAGTACCCATGAGGATGGCAATGCGTCCGGCCTCCGCGCTCCAAGCTGTCAGTATAGAGGTGCTATCGCTGTGGCGCACGGTGCGCAGCGCTATGGCATGAATGGTTTGGTACATTGTGCTTTTAGAGTGGCCTTAACGTCTCTAAAAAACGTTCGGGCTGTTATTTGAACGTGAAATTACTAAAAAATGCTTAAAAAACGGCTGTCCATGCTAAAAAATTTTGCGCAGTACGTTTGAAAGCACTAACTTTGCAGTCGCAATTGCGCAAAGCGCAGTACCCGGCCCATTCGTCTATCGGTTAGGACGCAAGATTTTCATTCTTGAAAGAGCAGTTCGATTCTGCTATGGGCTACCTCGGCATACGGGATGTCTTCATGGACATCCCGTGTGCCTTTGCTGTTTCGGGGGGTATGCGACAGTATTTGTTGTACGCTTGCGGTATACGGCTGTCGACTTGCCGCAAAGGAGATGACCACGATTGCAAGTATGTTTCGTTGCTTGTTCGAGTATGCAGAGACAGTTGTTGAAGTGTAGCCGAAAAGCTCTGGGATACAGATATTTGTCCGTGTTCCAAAACTTGACGAAAAATTTTGACGGAGGCATGGTGCGATTTGCCTGAAAAATGCTTAATTTTACACTCCCGAATTTCGGCTCAAAAGCCGGAGGGATATTTTATGTGCCAAGACCAAACGAACGACCAGCCTGACAACAATATAGACACGCCGGCATACCATATTCCGGCGTTGCTGCGGCAGAGTGTGGACGCCCTTGATGTGCGCCCCGACGGGGTATATGTCGATGTGACGCTCGGCGGTGCCGGACATACGCGCGAAATTTTGCGTCGTCTCGGGCCCGAGGGGAGGCTTTACTCCTTCGATCGCGACATTGATGCCATGGCCACAGCGCCTATGGACGACAGCCGCTTTACGATGATTCTCGGTAATTTTCGCTATCTTTTGTGCCATCTCCAGTACCAAGGTCTGGCCATAGATACACCCGAGGGTAGTGTAGACGGCATTCTTGCCGACCTCGGCGTCAGCTTCCACCATTTCGACGATGCGGAGCGCGGATTTACCTTTCGCGATGACGATGCGCCTCTGGACATGCGCATGACTCGGACGGCGCCTGTCACGGCTGCGGACATTCTCAACACCTATGAGCATGGCGCCTTGGCCGATATCCTTCGTCTTTACGGCGAGGTCAGTCGGCCCGGAGCAGTGGCCTCGGCCATCATACGAGCTCGGGAAGCCGCGCCGCTGCGTACCAGCGGCGACCTGATGCGAGCCGTCACCCCGTTGCTCAATCCGGCACGGGTACGCAAAGAGCTGGCTCGGGTATATCAGGCCCTGCGCATCGTGGTCAATGACGAGATGTCGGCTTTGCGACATCTGCTCCGGGATTCTTTGCGCGTGCTGCGCCCCGGCGGACGTCTTGCCGTTATCACCTACCACAGCCTCGAAGACCGATTGGTCAAGAACTTTATGCGTACCGGCAATTTTGAGGGCAAAGTTGACAAGGATGTTTATGGCAACGTCCAAGCGCCCTTGTGCCCGGTGACGTCCAAAGCCATAGCTCCCGATGCCGAGGAAGTTGCACGCAATCCGCGCAGCCGCAGCGCCCATCTGCGTGCCGCCTCATTCACCCCCATGGAGACTAAGAAGATATGAGTGCGCGTTCCAAGAAATCCAAGGCAGACAAGCCCAAGGTCAAGATTTTTCGTCGCTTTATTTGGGGGTCACTGGTGTCCAGCGACTTCCTCAATCGCAATAAGGTGAAGATTTTTGTCGGGCTGATTCTGATACTGATGTTCATTGCCACCAAGTATGAGTGTCAGGTAGGCATGGAGAACATACGCAAGCTGTCCAATAAGCTCGAGGTGGCCAAAACCGAGAGCATTCGCCAGCACATGATATACATGAGTCGCACGCGCGAAAGTGCCATGACCTCCCTGGCCGACAGCGTCCGTCCCGGATTGGGCATACGAGAGAGGCCGCCTTATACGTTGCCGGCCTCCGACCTCAAAGAGCAGTGACGGCACGCGCGATAGCAAAACAAGAAACAAGCCAAAAACATCCACATAAAACCTCGAACCTCAAAAAAAATTTTTTTTATCGAATGGTTAAGAAGAAAACGCCGGAAGAGAGCAAATTTTCGCGTCGCGCCAGAATTATGGCGCGGTATGGATGCGTATTGGCTGTCATAGTGCTGTTTGCCCTTTGGACGGGATGGTCGTTGGCGCGTACCACAATCATCGATGCGGACAAATGGAATGACAAGGCCAATAGAGAATTAGAGCGCATAGATACTATACAACCCATACGCGGCGACATCTTGGCGTGCGATGGCAGCATCTTAGCCACCAACGTCATCACTTACGATGCGGCTATAGATTTCAAGGCCTCGCGGTTTATGACCAAACGTATGCGTCAAGATATGGCTGCTTTGTGCGACACCATGGCCATGTTCTATCCCCGATACAGCGCACAGCAGTGGCGCGACAAATTTGAGAGCCAGTTGGACCGCGAGAGCAAAAAACGCAGCTCCTACTTCGTGTTCCTGCGAGACATCACATACGAGCAGAGCGAACAATTGCGCAAATTCCCGTTCTTCCGCCACAGCACCAATCCGAGTTACAACGGACTGGTAATTACCGGTCGCAGCAAGCGCGAGTATCCCTACGGCGATATGGCCAAGCGCAGCATAGGACGTGTCAATCAACGTCCCAACGGCCAGATACGCGGTTATTCGGGCCTTGAGTATGCCCTTGATAGCCTACTGTACGGCACCCCCGGCGTGTGTAAAAAAGTGCCGTTGACGCATAAGATTACCAATTGGGTAGACGTCAACGCCGTGAGCGGTCGTACGCTTATCACCACAATAGACATCACCTTGCAGGACATCGTTGAGACGGCCCTGAGCGATATGATAGAAAAGACGCGCGCAAGTTGGGGAACGGTGGTCCTCATGGAGGCCGCCACCGGCGACATCAAAGCCATTTCCAATCTGGACCGTGACAGTGTCTCAGGCCGTATTATAGAATCTATGAATCGCGCTATGCGTGGCATCGAGCCCGGGTCGGTGCTCAAGTCAATATCCATGATTGTGGCACTTGAAGACGGATATGTCGGCAATTTGGACACGCCGTATAAGACAAACAGCTGGCGTTTCGGTAATTATGAATTCCACGGACATCCCAACGAATGTAGCGCTCGCGATGTACTGCGATACAGCTCCAATATCGGTATCGCTAAGCTGGTGGCGCCGCATTTTGCCGACAATCCCAACGGCTTTCGTGAGCGCCTGCGCCGCTTGGGCTTCTTAGATACTCTTTATACCGGCATCGCAGGCGAGACACCTCCGCATTACCCCCCCTTAGATCCCAAGGCAGGAGGTTTGGTCACCTTGGTGCAGCAGACCTACGGCTACGGAGCCATAGTGCCGCCGATTTACATCTGCGCCATGTACAACGCTATAGCCAACGCCGGCCGCTTTGTGCGTCCGCGCATTATTCGCGGATACCGCACCGCTTCGGGCGACAGCATTCTTGCACCCACCTATGTGCGCGACAGCATTTGCAGCCGCCACAATGCTCATATTCTTCTGGAGATGCTGCGGCGCGTGGTTTCGGAGAAGCGCGGCACCGCATACACCTTCCTGCACGACAGCGAGGTCCCCATAGCCGGCAAGACCGGCACGGCCTACGTGGCCAAAGAGAAACGCCCCGGACAGACCAATTTCAAGCCCGGTTATAAAGACCATCGGTGGCGCAACTTCTCGTTCTGCGGCATCTTTCCGGCAGACAAGCCGCGCTACACTTGTATGGTCGTGATCGGCGAACCTGCCGCCGCCGTCTCGGCCGCGTCCTCCAGCGGAATGATAGTGCGCGACATCGCAGCCAAGATGAACGCTCGCGGATTGTTGGGCGACACGCCCGATTACCGTGCCGATGCCCCGGTCGAGGGCAAAGTCGCCACCCCCACTATATACACGGTTGAGCAGAAGAGTATGCCGATGTTGAAACAGACTCTCGGAACAAACCGGGTGAAAACCTACAAAGCCGCCAAGTCGGCGCCGCGTGGGACTGTCCCCGATGTGCGAGGCATGGGCATACGCCAGGCTGTGCATACCATCGAGGCTGCCGGATACCGTGCCGGTGTCCGCGGCAATGGCCTTGTGGTGGCGCAGTCGCCCGCCGCCGGCACGCGTATACGTGCCGGAGCGACGGTCTCGCTGACCATGCAGTGACGTCCGGGCGTCAAGACGTGTCACTGCGGAACAATGACACACCACCGATTCGCCTGATAGATATCGTACAACCAATTACCACGCAACAGACCAACAGAACATATAACGCCATATAAATATTGCAGATGAAAAAACTTGGAAGGCTGCTCACAGCCATCATCACTGAAGAAATACTGGAAGCCGACGGGGCCTCCGGCGACGTCGTCATCGAGGGGCTCACGGCCGATTCGCGCACGGTCGTGCCGGGTGGAATGTTTGTGGCCGTGCGCGGCACCGCCGTCGACGGACACGACTATATACCCAAGGCCTTGGCCGCCGGCGCCGTGGCCGTTGTGTGCGAGACCATTCCGGCCAATCATCCCGGCGATGTGGTATGGATACGTGTGGCCGACTCTTCGGTAGCCCTCGGACTGCTGGCTTCGGCATGGTTTGACAATCCTTCGCGCCACCTCACACTTGTAGGTGTCACCGGCACCAACGGCAAGACGACCATAGCCACGTTGCTGTGGGAGGCTGCCCATGCGCTCGGCCATCGCGCCGGGCTGCTGTCCACGGTGTGCAACTACGTAGACAATGAGCGCATACCGTCGACGCACACCACGCCCGACCCTATGGAAACCAACGAGTTGCTGCGGCGTATGGTGGATGCCGGCTGCACCTTTGCCGCTATGGAGGTGTCAAGCCACGGCATGGCACAAAATCGTACCGCCGGACTGCATTTTGCCGGCGGCATTTTTACCAACATCACTCGTGACCACCTTGACTACCACAAGACATTCCGTGAATATCTGCGTGCCAAGCAGCGTTTCTTTGATTTGCTGCCCAAGACGGCATGGGCACTCACCAATATAGACGATCCCAATGGTACCGTGATGACTCAGAACACCATGGCTGCGGTGAAGACATACTCGCTGACGCGCACGGCGGCCGATTTCACCGCCCGCATCATCGAGAGCCACCTCGGAAGCACCGAGATGGCCATAGCTCCCGGCGTGACGGCAGATATCACCACACGTTTCACGGGGCGTTTCAACGCCTATAATCTGCTGGCGGTATACGCCGCGTTGGCTCTGCTGGGCACACCCTATGGCGAGGCGGCGCGCGTCATATCTGCGCTGGTGCCGGTGGCCGGACGTTTCGAGACCTTCCATGACGCCTCCGGCAAGGTGTCCGTCATAGTCGATTACGCGCATACGCCCGATGCCATCACCAATGTCCTTGAGGCCGTGCGTGCCGTTGAACCGCGGGCACACGTCACCACCGTATTCGGTGCCGGCGGCAACCGCGACCACGGCAAGCGACCACTAATGGGCGCCGCGGCCGCCGCCGCTTCCGACCGCATCATCATCACCTCGGACAATCCGCGCGATGAAGACCCCAAGGCCATAGCTGATGCAGTGGCCGCCGGTGTCCCGGTTGACTCTCCGTGCGAGGTCGCAATTATTTTGGACCGCATCGAGGCCATAAACAAGGCCGTGGCCGAAGCCATGCCCGGCGATGTCGTCGTGGTAGCCGGTAAGGGACACGAAGATTATCAGGTGCTTGCCGGCGGTCGACGTATACACTTGGACGACCGCGAGATTGTTCGGGGCGCCCTTGCCGCCAAGGGATGACATCGAACGGCCGCGCCCGACTGTGCCTGTGTACTTTCGGGACGTCGGCGAGCGTCACTTTGGCCAATGCCACCATTCCCGATTGCGGACATCCTCTGCCCGGGCTGAGGAATTCAATGATTATTCACATTCTAACATAAAGATTATCGGTGTTTTACTACCTTTTCAACTATCTTGAACAATACAATGTCCCCGGCGCGCGCCTATTCGACTATGTGACTTTTCGCACAGGCGTAGCTTTTGTGCTGGCGATGCTCATCGCCATCATCATCGGTCGCCGCATCATCGATCGTTTGCAGAAAATGCAGGTCGGCGAAATTATCCGTAACCTTGGTCTCGAAGGCCAGATGAAAAAAACCGGCACTCCGACTATGGGCGGTGTTATCATCATCATTTCCATTGTCATCCCGTGCCTATTGGTGAGCAAGCTCTCCAACACATACATGTTGCTGATGATAGGGGCTACGCTGTGGCTGGGCACCATCGGCTTTTTGGACGATTACAAGAAGCTGCGCAAGCACAACAAGGAAGGCATGAAAGGCAAGTATAAAATAGTGGGACAGGTTGTTATCGGACTTATCGTGGCCGCTGTGATGTACACCAATCCTTCGATGACAGCTGTTCCCGAACGCACCCCAGCCGAGACGGTGTCCGCCATAGCCACGGACGACAGCCGTCGTGATGTTCAGGAGCGTGAATTGCGCCAAAGCATGCAGGCTGCCACGGAGCAGGCCGGGCACAAGGCACCGGTAACCACGATACCTTTTGTCAAAGACCACAACTTTGACTATGCGTGGGTTACATCGTGGATGGGCGATGGGGCACAGGCCGGCGGCTGGGTGCTTTTTGTTCTGGTTACGATATTTTTTGTGGCAGCCACCAGCAACGGAGCCAACCTTACGGACGGTCTTGACGGCCTGGCCACCGGGACATCGGCCATCATAGGCGTGGCTCTCGCCATCATGGCATATCTCGGCGCCAGTATCGTCTATGCGCCTTATCTGGACATCATGTACATCCCGGCCAGTGAGGAACTTGTCGTATACATGGGCGCGTTCATAGGTGCCCTCGTGGGCTTCCTGTGGTACAACGCCTACCCGGCGCAGGTGTTCATGGGCGATACGGGCAGCCTCACCATAGGCGGTATTATCGCCATATTCGCGATTTTGATTCACAAGGAGTTGCTATTGCCTCTATTGTGCGCCATATTCTATGTGGAGGACCTCTCGGTAATCTTGCAGGTGGCGTATTTCAAGGTTTCGCGCGGTCGCCGCATCTTCAAGATGACGCCCCTGCACCACCACTTCCAGAAGCCCGGAAACAGCGGCATAGATGCCCTTATACAACGTCCGCTTGCCGCTATCCCGGAGAGTAAGATTGTGGCACGTTTCTGGATTATAGGCATCATTCTGGCCGTATGCACCTTCGTGACGTTAAAAATCCGATAGGAAGACGTGTCGAATATCGTAAAATGCTATATATCATAATACAAGAACTATCATGACAGAAACCATATATCAAGGACGGACCTTGCGCCGTGTCAGCATCCTCGGCGCCGGCGAGAGCGGCATCGGGACCGCCATGCTTTGCAAGAAGCATGGAATAGAGGCTTTTTTGAGTGACCATGGCACCATTGCCGACAAACATGTGGTCGAATTAGAGGGCGCAGGCATCCCCTATGAGCAGGGACAACACAGTGTCGAACGTATATTTGCTGCGGATATTGTCGTCAAAAGTCCCGGCATACCCAATGACGCACCGATAATTAAAGACGCTGTCGCCAAGGGTATTCCCGTGGTTAGCGAAATTGAATTTGCATACCTTTTTCTGCCCGCCGGTACACGCCTTGTCGCAATAACCGGCAGCAACGGCAAGACCACCACCACGATGCTGACCACGCATCTTCTGCGCTGCTGCGGACACGATGCTGCTGCCTGCGGCAATATAGGCGTGAGTCTGGCCCGTCTTGTAGCCGATGAGCCGCATGCTGTATACGTCATCGAGCTGTCCTCGTTTCAGTTGGACAATATGTACACCTTTCACCCCGATGTGGCCATGCTGCTCAATATCACGCCCGACCATTTGGATCGTTATGACCACAAAATGGAGAACTATATCGCGGCCAAGTTGCGCGTGTTCCAAAACCTCGGGCCTTCGGATCTGGCAGTCTATTGGGCGGACGACCCCGTAGTTGCTCCTCGCATCACCGGCATGGGCATCCGCGCGCGCTTGTGCACCTTTGCCGATGGTCATGCCGCTTCCGTTGAGGCCTGCGACGGGGTGATACACGATGGCATCGGCGGTATGGACATTCCCGTGGCAGGCATCGCTACACGCGGCACTCACAACCTGCTCAATGCAATGGCCGCCATAGCCGCTTGCGCCAAAATCGGGGCACGAGCCGAGGCTGTGGCCGAAGGTTTGAATACCTTTGCACCGGTTGAACACCGCCTGGAAGATGTCGCCACCATAGACGGTGTGCATTACATCAACGATTCCAAGGCCACAAACGTCAATTCGACATACTATGCGCTGATAGCTATGACCACCCCCACGGTGCTTATACTCGGAGGCAAGGACAAAGGCAATGATTACAGTGAAATACTGCCGCTGGTCAAGGAAAAAGTCCATGACATCGTGGCAATGGGCTTGCACAACGAGAAAATCATCGAATACTTCACCGCCAACGGTATTCCCGTCGCCGACACGCACAGCCTCGATGATGCCCTCGCCGCTTGTCGCGCCGTTGCGCGTCCCGGTGATACTGTGCTGCTGTCGCCTTGCTGCGCCAGCTTTGACCTGTTCACATCATACGAAGATCGCGGCCGCCGCTTCAAGGCCGCCGTGCACGCTCTTGCCCCGGCAAACTGATAAGAATAATACAATCATATGGCTTTCAGAAAGTTTTATGTGGTCTTCGAAGGCCGCGCGCCGGGTATTTATGATTCCTGGGAAGAGTGTAAGGAGCAAATCGACGGCTTTCCGGGCGCCAACTACCGCGCTTTTCAGGATCAGGATGAAGCCACCGAGGCACTCCGTCGTTATGACAGCGGCGAGGATATGGCCATATACAAAGCTATGCGCCGACGCAACACGGCGGTAGTCAATTACGCAGCTTTTCCCGAGATAGACCTCAATGGTATAGCCGTGGATGCTTCGTGCCCCGGAAATCCCGGTCCGGTAGAATATCGCGGAGTGCGCGTCGGCACAGGCGAGCAGCTGTTTTGCATAGGTCCGCTTCAAGGCGGAACCAACAATATCGGCGAATATCTGGCATTGGTGCACGTGGCGGCACTGCTCAAGAAAGTCGGAGACGCCACTACGACTATATACAGCGACTCGCGAACGGCCATAGGATGGTTTATGCGCGGCGCATCCAATACCAAAATCAGGCCTGCGACGACCAACGAGGCGCTGCTCCAAATCTTGGCACGTGCTGATGCGTGGCGCCGAGCTAATCGCCTTATCCCCAATCCGATAATTAAATGGGATACTGACCGTTGGGGCGAAATACCGGCCGATTTCGGTCGTAAATAACCATGAGTCGGACATCGGTTCCGGACTTAACTTAATCATTGATACGGACAATACACTTAGAATAATGTCTCCTAAGATCAAAGGATACATCTGTGGCGTTGCCGCTGCAATATGCTATGGCATGAATCCTCTTGGAGCACTGCCTCTCAAGAGTATGGGCGTGGATGTCAGCACCACCATCTTTTGGCGCTTCACGCTGGCGGCATTGCTGCTTCTGCCCGTGCTGCTGTGGCGTCATGTGCCGCTGCGTGTAACGCGCCGCCAAATGGCTGTGGTTGCGCCCCTGGGCGTCATATTCGGCCTGTCCTCGTTGACGCTTTACGAGTCGTTCCATTATATGGACGCCGGCATTGCCTGCACCATACTCTTTGTCTACCCGATTATGGTGGCTGTAATCATGGGCGGCTTGTTCCACGAGCACATAGGTACGCCGACGATACTGTCCATCTGCTTGGCTCTCTGCGGTATATTTCTGCTCAATGACCCCTTTGGCAGCGGTGCATCGCTTTCGGGTACGGGCGTGACGCTGGTGTTGGTGTCCTCGCTGACTTATGCCGTGTACATGGTGGCCGTCAACCGCGCACACCTCAAAATGGGAGCCTTGCAACTGACATTCTATGTTTTGTGCATTTGTGCGCTTACGGCGGCAGCCGGCGCCTTTGCCGGCGGACATCTGCCGCGTATCGACCTTACGCTCGAAATGTGGTGCTGGGAACTGATGCTTGCCGTGGCTCCCACCTTCCTCAGTATACTGCTCATCAATGTAGCCCTTGTGCTCATAGGCTCCACGCCCACGGCCATCCTCGGCGCTCTTGAGCCGCTGACCGCCGTGATTATCGGCATCGCCGTCTTTGGCGAGGCGCTAACTTTCAGTCTTGCCTTGGGCATCATCCTTGTGCTCTCGGCCGTCATCCTCGTCATTCTTGCCAAAAGCCGTCCCAGACGCTGACCGAACAAACCGCTTCGAGATATCTATCGTGTCGAATGAAGGATACCGACGTATTCTCTGACTTGTATGGCGGAGCTGAATAACCGGATAATGGTAGATAAAATCAGTAATATACAGGTAGCCGGGTAGGCTGCTTGTGCGCTTTGCGATAATGTACCGAAGCGTTGCACAAGACACGAGACCACCGGCCGTGTATTGCGTTTGCGATGGTGAATAATTTGTTGGTTAAAAGCCAATGATGCCCGAAAGTCCCTTGTAAAAGTGTGATTCTCTCAGAAAACTCCCTTGAAAAAATGTCAAATTCGGCGAAAAGTTCCTTGAAAAAGTGTTGCGAGCTCTGTACTGTATGAGTAAGAGTCTGACAAGTAGTCTTATAGAATTTGCATGAAAAATCTTGCCTATGGGGCTGGTTGGACTTTTCGCTGAGACATTAAAAAAATACAATAGAAGAGTATAAGCAACAACGAGCCAAATGCAGCCTCGGCCTATATGGCATGTGTCGCGAGGGGCGTCGGGGAGGAAAACACATTTTTAACGGCGATTAGTGTGCTTGTGCCAAAAATTTGCCGTACCTTTATAGCGAAAAACAGAGACGGGACCGCGTATCTCCGGGCTTTTCGGACAATGCGAGGTATCCGTATATACGTGTATTACCTTATGGATAAGAGAATTAAGGCAAAGATATTGATGATGAGTATGGCTCTGGTGCCGGCGCTGTCTTACGCCCAATGTCCGCACTGCACGGCCAATGATACGGCCGCGGCTGCCGTGGTCAGCACCGCCGAGACACCTTGCTGCACTGCCGAGACGCAAAGCCCGGCCGGAAGCCACGTTGTGGTGGGGGCAGCTCGTACCGAAGTGTATCTGCCACTATTGCACGGCAAGCGCGTAGCGCTATTCTCCAACCATACGGGAATGGTTGGCAATCGCCACACCCTGGATATTATGCTCGAAGGCGGCGTAAACGTTACCACGATATTTTCGCCCGAACACGGTTTTCGCGGCAATGCCGATGCCGGCGAGCATGTCAGCAGCAGCGTCGACCCGGTGACGGGGATACCTATAGCATCGCTGTACGATGGCAAGCGCCGCGGCATAGCCCCCGAAGTCCTGGCCAAATTTGATGTGATAGTCTGTGATATACAGGACGTAGGACTGCGCTATTACACGTATTATGTCACGATGATACGATTGATGGAGCAGGCTGCCGCCAACGACAAAGACTTCGTAGTGCTCGACCGACCCAATCCCAACGGCATGTACGTGGACGGCCCCATACTGGATATGAAATACGCCAGCGGGGTGGGGCGTCTGCCCATACCCGTAGTGCATGGCATGACCCTCGGCGAATTGGCGCAGATGGCCAATGGCGAAGGATGGCTTGCGGACGGTGCTCGTTGCCGCCTCACGGTGGTGCCCTGTGCCGGATACACTCACGCTACGCGCTATCGCCTGCCCGTAGCTCCGTCGCCCAATCTGCGTACCATGACCGCTGTGTATCTCTATCCGGCTATGTGCTATTTCGAGGCCACTCCGGTGTCGCTGGGACGAGGGACGGATAAGCCCTTTATGGTCTACGGGCATCCCGATATGAAGGGTCGCGACTACGAATTTACGCCGCGTAGTGTCCCCGGCGCAAAAAATCCGCCGATGTTGGACCGCCTGTGCCACGGCGTGGATCTCAGCGGCATCAGCGATGACGAAGCTATAGCCGGCGGCGTCAATTTGGCCTATCTCATAGACGCTTACCGAGACCTCGGTATCGGCGACAAATTCTTTACCGCCTTTTTCGAGAAACTCATAGGCCGCGGCGATATCCGTACCATGATCGAGCATGGTATGGACGCCCGTGCCATAGCCGCCACGTGGGCCGATGACGTGCGTGTCTTCAAGGACCGCCGCCGTCCCTATCTGCTGTATGCCGAATAGCATCTTCGCAACAATACACCTAACGATAATATAATCAAAAACATAACACTACAGTGACACCTACCATAGTCATTATCACCATCGCGGCATACTTTGCCCTATTGATGGTCATCAGTTGGTTTGCCTCGCGCGGCAGCAACAACTCGACATTTTTCAACGGCAACCGCCAAGCGCCGTGGGGCTTGGTGGCCTTTGCTATGATAGGCGCTGCCATCAGCGGCGTCACCTTTATCAGCGTCCCCGGCATGGTGGCCGCCAAGGGCTACTCCTACTTGCAAATGGTACTCGGATTTATTGTCGGGTACTTTGCCATAGCCTTTGTGTTGGTACCCATATTCTATCGGCGCAATCTGATCAGCATCTACGGCTACCTTGAAGACCGTTTCGGCAAGTCTACCTACCATACCGGGGCATGGTTCTTCTTTGTCAGCAAGATGTTGGGTGCGGCCGTGCGCTTCTATGTAGTATGCGTCGTGCTTCAGTCCATGGTCTTCGGCCCGTTGGGCATACCCTTTGCCATCACGGTGGTAGTCAGTATATTACTGATATGGATATACACCGTGCAGGGCGGCGTCAAAACTTTGATTTGGACCGACACGCTCAAGAGCTTCTGCCTGGTGGCGTCGGTGGGGCTGTGCATATACTTCATAGCCGGAAACCTTGGGTTGAATTTCGGCGAAGCTTTCAGCGCCGTCACCTCGCATTCGTCGTTCAAGATGTTCTATTTTGACGACCCCTTGGCCGGCACCTACTTTTGGAAACAATTTCTGGCCGGCATATTTATGGCCATAGCACTCAACGGCCTCGACCAGGATATGATGCAGCGCAATTTGGCCTGCCGCGACAGCCGCCAAAGCCAAAAGAATATGATTGTGAGCGGCATCACGCAATTCTTCGTCATTGCGTTATTCCTCATTCTGGGCACGATGCTGCTGATATACATGGACAGCAAGGGCATGGCTCATCCCGCCAAGCCGGACGACACTTTTGCCGCCGTGGTTGACAGTCCCGGAATGCCGATAATTGTTGGTATACTCTTCATCGTCGGGCTGGTGTCCGCCGCCTATTCGGCTGCCGGTTCGGCTTTGACCTCGCTGACCACGTCCTTCACAGTGGACATTATGGGCGCCAACCGTCGCATGGACGATCGACGGCTGGCCATCACGCGTCGTTTGGTACACCTGGGTATGTCCGTGGCTATGGGCTTGGTCATTATTGCCTTCTACTATCTGAGCAATCAGGACGCTATCAGCGCCGTGTACACCCTGGCCTCGTATACCTATGGGCCCATACTCGGCCTCTTCGTATTCGGCCTGGCCTGCAAGCGCCCGGTGCGCGACTGCCTTGTACCGGCGGTGTGCATCCTTGCGCCCGTGCTGTCGTGGGTGACCCAGTGGACACTTAAGGAATATTGTAACTATACCACCAGCTTCGAGTTGCTGCTGATGAACGCCGCCTTCACTATCCTGGGACTTTTGATGCTGCTCAAGCCGCGCAAACAAGTCTGATATAAGTCCGCGTCGGATAATAAATACGCAAGGTAATGGCACGCAATCTATTAAGCAAATATTTTTGGATTATAGATACCATACGTCGTCGACGACGCATCTCGCGCCGCGAGCTGACGGAGCTGTGGCTGAAGAGTGATGTCTCGGAAGGTCGTGCCCTTACGCGGCGCACCTTCTACAACTATCGTGAGGCCATACTTGACATCTTCGGACTCAGCATCGAGTGCGACAACTCGACTTTCGAGTATTATATCACCGAAGAAGACGCCCACAACCGCGAAGTGACAGACTGGATGCTCAACAGCGCTGCAGTCAACGACATTATCGCTGCGGGGCGCAGCGTGGCGTCACGCATTTGTCTCGAGGATGTCCCCAGCGCCCGCACCTATCTGGGCGTTATCATTGACGCCTTGCGCCAAAACCGTGTCATAGTTTTCGATTACAACAACTTCACGCGCAGCCGCCCCGATCGCGATGTAACGCTCGAGCCGTATTTTGTGCGCATATTTCATCAGCGGTGGTACGTCATAGGCCGCAACGTGCGCGAGAACCGTGTCAAGACCTACGCCCTGGATCGTATGGACCGGGTGCACTTGTCCCATAAGACCTTCGAACTGCCTCCGGATGTCAATGCCGATGACTACTTCCGCGACAGTTTCGGCCTGGTGGTGACGCGTGCCGCTGCCAAGACCATCACGTTGCGTGTCGATCATGTACAAGCCAAGTACCTGCGGGCGTTGCCGTTGCACGCCTCGCAAGAGGAGTTTGTGCATGACGGATTCTCACTGTTCCGCTACCGTATGCGCATCACCGATGACCTTGTCGAGGAGCTGATGTCCAAGGCGGATCGCATCACAGTGGTTTCGCCGCCCGAATTGCGCGTGATGCTCATCGACCGCCTGCGTCGCGCCCTTGCCCCCTATGACGAAAACAAATAAGAAATCCCCAACTTTATTATTAACTTAAAAAACAATTAATTATGGAACAAAACGAACAAGCTCGCCTTTCGGCGCTTTCAAACGCCTCGATGCTCAGCGCCATCGGCGTAACACTTATGTACGGCCTCAGCCTGCTGCTGGCCCTTCTCGCACCCGCATCTGTTGCTGTGGGTGTCGTGTCGCTCATCGGCCTTATCCTTTGGCTGGTAGGTATATATAATACATCGAGTGCATTCAAGGGTTTCAATGCCGCCGTTGCCGCATCTTTCGAACGCTTGTTCAAGGCTCAACTGGTTATAGTGATAGCTGTCGTGGCATACTGGGTACTGATAATTCTGATACCTCAGATTCTCGGATACAAGGGAGCTAAAGCATCTATAGTCATAATCAAGCTGCTGACTATCGCACTGTTTGTTTGCTCGATTATGTACATGGCTAAGAGCAATAAAGAATGCCGTACACTCAAGGGCCTCGGGCTCAAATCTATGGGGACCGCGTCCATCGCGTTCACAATTCAGCTTGTCATCCTTGCTGTGAGCGCCCTTATAGCAGTCATTGCACTCTTCCGCACCGGTGACTTCTTATCCTTCCTGATTGGCGACGGGCTTGGCGGAGCAGTAGTGCTTACCATTCTGATGGGTCTTGCAGCTCTTGTAGCAGCCGTATTTATGATTATCGGTTGGTGGAGCGTCCGCAACGAGCTGCCCCTGCTATCTGCTGACGAAAAATAATACAAACATCTGAGTGCCTGCTATATCGCAGACATATACGCCCATGGCGCCGTCGATGCGTGACAGCATCGACGGCCGCTATGTGCGTCTTGACGTAGTGCGCGCGTTCGCCATAATTATGGTAGTGGCGCTACACTCCGTGCACGAATATATGGACGAGAGCGTTTACCAAGCAGTGCACCCGTATATTTGCACGCCGGTGCTGTTTTTCATGACCTCCGGCGCGCTGATATTTCCGGTACGCAGCGGACGGGCTTTTGTGCGCCGGCGCATGTGGGCGCTTCTACCCGCTTTTGCCTTCTGGACAGTGGTATATCTGCTGATGGACTACTATCTGACGCCGCATCAGGACGTCAGCATCGGCCACAGGCTACTATACTGCCTATACACTCCGACATGGGGCACCGGGTGGTTTGTGTTGGCCATGGTCGGACTTTACCTTTTCGCGCCCTTTCTGTCGCCGTGGCTTGCCACGGCCCGACGCCGCAGCATCGAGTATTTTCTGCTGCTGTGGCTTGCAGCCGGGACGCTACCATGGGTCTCGGCCCAAACCGCCATACTGGACGATGGAGGCGGTGTATTCACCGGTTTTTACGGTTGCATGGGCTATATGGTGGCCGGATACTACCTTACACGATGGCCCGTATTCACTCGTTCGTGCCGTTGGCAATTGTGCTTTTGGGCGTTGGTATTCGCTGCAGCCGTTCCGTTGACGCTCAAGATGGGAATCGTGGCCACGCGCTGGGGTTATTATGACGCCGTGACGTCCCTCTCCGGGGTCAATGTCATCGTCATCCAAACCGCCCTGTTTGCTCTGTTGACGTCCCTGCCGACGCCGCGCGGCGTCTTTGCGCGGCTATGCATCAGCCTGAGCCGCTGTTCCTACGGCATATACCTGGTACATATCGCCATACTACATTACCTGCTGCGCCTGGCCGACATAGACCTTGGTGTGGCGACCAACGGTCTGCTGTCCTTCATCGCATCCTATCTGCTGACTTTGGCTTGGCGAAAAATCATTCGAAATGTTAGATTTCGAATGAGATGCGCCGAAAAATAGCATCTAATTTCTACTGTTGAATGTCTAATTATGGCCAAAGGCCTTCTCCGGACATTCATCCGCTCAATCATATTCAGCTTTTTGAGCACTAATCCGCGTACACCGACTACACCGCACCATTCCGCGTACTTCGTTGTCCGCTATGCCTCTGCGCAGCCCATTCCATATTCGACATTCCACATTCGACATTCGACATTATCTTGGTTGTCCCGTTTCTTTTCCATAAAGGGATAAAATTGGTAAAAAACGGAGAAAGGAGGGTGCGCGAGCCGAAAAAATGTGTAATTTTACAATCCGAAACACAGCGCCCGAGACCGAGGCCACGGATGCCGGCATCCGCTGCCTCGCTGACGGCGCGTGTGGCGCGACCGCAACTTGTCGGGAGTCCGCCGTGCGGGCGACCGGCATATGTGTGTCCCCGGAACATGATGAGGCTCAAAACACAGGAAAACATATACTTATACCAATGGCAACCAAAGATGCAGATACTCCGGCACGCGCCATGCACTATGACGATGACGGCATACCCGAACCCGTGCGCAAGCCCAAGGGCGACAGTGCTGCCGCCGACATAGAGGCGGTACGGCCACGACCGCGCAGCGACCGGTATATCTGGGGTATATATATTATGCTGTGTCTGATCTCAGTGGTTGAGCTTTTCAGCGCCTCTTCGCGCGAAATTGTCAACGGCAATGTGCTACATCCGCTGCTACGCCACGTCGGGCTGCTCTCCGTAGGATTTCTAATAATGCTGCTGTTGCAGCGCATGCATTACAACCGGGTCTACAAATGGACAACTGTGATAGTCATCTTGGCTGTCGGAGCTGCGATTTATACGATGTTCTTCGGCAATGTCATCAACGGCGCGCGTCGCTCGTTCTCGCTTTTGATTGTCACGGTCCAACCGTCCGAGATACTCAAAATGACGGCGGCGCTGCTGATAGCGCGAGTACTGGCCGTATCGCAGATCAACGGCGGGCGCGACATCTCCAATAGAGGTATTATATTGGTCTCCGGTACGGTGCTGTTCTTCGGAATGTTGCTGATTAACCAGGGTCTCACCAATACCGCCCTACTTATGATTATAAGCCTGTCCATGATGCTTATAGGAGGTGTCAGCTGGCGCAAATGGCTGATAGTTTGCGGGATATACGCCGTACTCGGCATAGGGTACGAAGGCATAAAGATGTTTTCAACGTCGAAGGCCGACGAGGCGGAGCGTATCGAGAATGTTGCCGGTGGCATCGAGACCGACCGCTCGGACGTGCGCAAGAGCCGTATACTCAACTTTATGCGCTCCGACAAATATAACGAACCCATCACCAGCGAAAACAGACAAGAGCAGTACTCCTACATTGCGCAGGCCAATGGTGGCATCTTCGGTGTCGGACCGGGACGCTCCCGCGAGGCTGCGCGTCTGCCATTGGCTTTTTCGGACTACATATACGCCATCATCGTCGAGGATACCGGGCTGGTGGGCGGATTGGTGGTGATGCTGCTATATCTATTCCTACTGTTACGCGCCGGACATTTGGCTACGAAATGCACCAAGGCGTATCCGGCGCTATTGGTGATAGGCATGTCCGTGTTTATTACCTGTCAGGCGCTTGTGCACATAGGCATAGTCGTGGGAACGCTGCCGGTGAGCGGCCAGCCTTTGCCGCTCATATCCAAGGGAGGATCGTCTGTCATCATCACCTCGGTGGCACTGGGTATCATGCTCAGTGTCAGTCGTCATGCCACACGCCGTGGCGCACGCGAGGAAATGCGTGACCGTATCAGCACAATAGACGACAAAGTGCTTGCCGATAATCCTACCGTACTGTAGAGACTATACACACATACACATACAAGCAAACCATGCAACCCGATATCGAAACATCCAAAACCACCGCCAATGCCGGCAATAAAAGTCGGGAACTGCTGCATCGCGTCATCATCAGCGGCGGCGGCACCGGCGGGCACATCTTCCCGGCGCTATCCATAGCCGATGAGATACGGCGGCGCAACCCCGAAGCCGAGATACGCTTCGTGGGTGCCAACGGACGTATGGAAATGGAGCGGGTACCCGCAGCCGGCTATCCCATCGATGGGCTGACCATTGCCGGGCTTGACCGTCGTCGTCTGTGGCGCAATTTCCGCGTGCTATGGCTGGCTTGGAAGGCCACTCGCCGCTGTCGTGCTTTGGTGCGCGACTTCCGCCCCGATGTGGCCATAGGTGTCGGCGGATACGCCAGCGGGCCGCTGCTTAAGGCAGCACAGCGTGCCGGCGTGCCCACGGTGCTTCAGGAGCAGAATTCGTATGCCGGAGTTACAAACAAGTTGTTGGGGCGCCGCGCCCGTGCCATTTGCGTTGCATACGAGGGCATGGACCGCTTTTTCCCCGGCGACCGCGTCATCCTTACGGGCAACCCGGTGCGTGCTGCTTTGCGCGACTGCACCCTCACGCCCTCGCAGGCACGTCAGGCTCTCGGCTTCGACCCCGGGCGTCCGTTGGTGCTGGTCGTCGGTGGCAGTCTCGGCGCCCGCACCATCAATTGTGCCTTGGCCGACGGCGCAGCGTGTGCCATAGCCGCTACCGGCGCCCAAGTGCTTTGGCAGACCGGCAAAACTTATGCCCCCGATGCCCGGGTAACCATACCCGAAGGCGTGCAGGCCACGACTTTCATCGCCGATATGGCCACGGCATACCGCGCTGCCGATGTGGTGGTGTCGCGTGCCGGCGCATCCACCATCAGCGAATTACAACTATTAGGCAAGGCCTCCGTACTTGTGCCCTCGCCCAATGTCGCCGAAAACCACCAGTACCACAACGCCATGGCTCTGGTGAAGCGCGATGCGGCCATACTTGTGACCGATGCGGATGCCATGCGCGACCTTGCCGGCGCAGTCCTCGGCCTCTTGGCCGACCCGTCACGCCGCGAAACCCTGGCTGCAAATGCTGCCGCCATGGGTCGTCCCGAAGCTACGGAGACCATTGTTAATATTATTGAAGATACTGTACAACAATCACATACGCTATGACACAAACTCGCACAATCAAGGATTATGACAACATATACTTTGTAGGTGCCGGCGGCATAGGCATGGCCGCTTTGGTGCGCTACTGTCTTCATGCAAACAAGAATGTGGCGGGCTACGACCGTACGCCAACTGTCTTGACGCACAATCTTATAGACGAAGGTGCCGACATCACCTTCGAGGATAGTGCCGATGTCATCGGCGAGGCCTTCCGCAATCCCGCAGATACACTGGTGGTGTATACACCTGCCGTTCCCGAGACCAATTCGATACTCTCGTACTTCCGAAAAGGAGGCTTCGAGGTGGTGAAACGTGCCGTATTGCTGGGAAAAATCACCCACGGAATGCGAGATTTGTGCTTTGCCGGCACGCACGGCAAGACCACAACATCCTCCATGGCCGCATACATCCTTGACCGTGCGCCCGTCGGATGCAACGCCTACCTCGGCGGTATCCTGCGTAATGTGGGCAGCAACCTCATACTCAACGGTTCCAGTGACCTTTGCGTTGTCGAGGCCGACGAATACGACCGCAGCTTCCACCAGCTGAGGCCTTATGTCGCCGTCATCACGGCCACCGACCCCGACCATCTGGACATCTACGGCACCGAGGAGGCATATCTCGAGAGTTTCGCGCACTTCACCGAGCTTATACGCGAGGATGGCGCTCTGCTGCTGCACACCGGGCTCAAGGTGGTGCCGCGTCCCGTGGCCGGAGTGCGTCGCTACACCTATAGCCGCGATGAAGGCGACTTCCATGCCGCCAATATACGTCGTGGTGGAGGCGAAATAGTCTTTGATATTGTTCATCCCTTCGGCGACCCTATATGCGACATATCGCTCGGTGTTCCTGTCGAAATCAACATCGAAAACGCTGTGGCCGCTGTCGGCGCGTGTCTCATAGCCCTTGGTGATAACCAATCGCAGCTGCCGCACGAAGCCATACGCAGTGCCCTGGCACGCTTCCAAGGCGCTGAACGCCGTTTCCAATTCCATCTCAAGGAGCCAATGCCCGGCGGACACGTCATCATCGACGACTACGCGCATCATCCCGACGAGCTGCGTCAGAGCATCGCATCCGTCAAGGCGCTGTATCCCGAGAGCAAGCTTACCGTAGCCTTCCAGCCGCACCTGTACTCTCGTACACGCGACTTCGCCGACGAATTTGCATCGGCGCTCGACCTCGCCGACGGCGGCGTCATACTCCTCGATATCTACCCCGCACGCGAACAGCCCATACCCGGAGTGACCTCGAAATTGATTTTCGACAAACTTCGCACCGACAAAAAAGTGCTTATTCCCAAAGAAAAGTTGGTAGATACCATAAAACATTGTAACTTTGAAATCTTATTGACGGCCGGTGCCGGCGATATCACCGATTATGTGGACGATATCGTCAAAGAAACCGCCGCTCCCGACCACAAACAAGGTTGACAACCAAGCAACGATGAAGAAGATACACGCCGAACGACGCACGATTGTGCGCTGCCTGCTATCCGTGGCAATGGCAGCGTACCTATGTGTGGTTGTGCCCATGGCCCGGTCGGCGCTCTCTCATCGGCCCATAGGGATGCCGCTTGTGGAGCTTGAGGACACCCTCGGCGTGCGCTTCGTCACCATCTCGGACGTCAGGGACATCCTTACGACGGTATATCCGGGACTGGACACCATGCAGCGTGGACATGTCAACACCTATAGGCTGTTTGAAGCCCTGTCCACCAATAACCGCATCGAGAACGCCTCGGTCAATCTACTGGCTGACGGCAGTTTGCGAATACGGGTTGTGCCCATGGTGCCGGTGGCTCGTGTCTTTCCGGACGAGAACGCACCATCATATTACGTCAACGCCGTAGGCAAGCGTTTGCCCGCCGACCCGCAGCATTATGTGGACGTCCCCGTGCTGTGCGGCAATTTTGCCGATCCGGCAAGTGTACGTCGGCTGTTGCCGATGCTGGCGGCGATACATTCCGATGCAGGAGCCGATGCCCTCGTGGCCAGTGTCAGTCTCGACCATGGCACAGGCGACATTATAGTCCATCCCAATGTTGTAGGACACGTCATAAACATGGGAGACACCACCGCCGTAGCCAATAAATTGGCACGCGTGCGATCGTTTTACCATAACGTCATGCCCGTTAAGGGCTGGAACTATTATGACACCGTCAGCGTCAAGTGGAACGGTCGTGTTGTAGCCACCCGCCGCACCAAGCGACTGCCGCAGAGCGTCTTGAATATGTATATAGACAGCTTGGCGGCAGACGATGCCCGGGATTATGTGGACGAAAGTGTCACAATGCCTCCGGAGACAGGCGGCCGTACCGGTAAGACGCACAGCGTCAGCGAACCTAAGGACTCTTCTCATACTACACCAAACAAACACCAATGACCGACAAAAACATCATCATCGTACTCGAAATAGGCTCCTCGGCTCTGCGTGCCGCCGCAGCCGAAGTCAAAGACAACTCGGTAAGCGTCATCGACGCCGTGACCGAGCCGTTGGATCAGTGTGTGCGCATAGGTCGCATACTAAACGTGGAAGACGTTACCAATGCCGCACGCTGGAGCCTTGATGCGCTCGAAGCGTGCAGCGCGTTGGAGAAACGCAAAATACAAGCTGCGTATATCGCTGTGGGCGGACGCTCGCTGGAAGCATCCTACGCCGAAGCTTCGCTTGCTTTCCAGGACGAAAACGAAATCTCTCAGAAAGTCCTTGATAGTCTCACGGACGAAGCCTGCAAAAGCATTCCTGACAATCGCGAGATTTTGGATATACTTCCGCGCAAATTTATGGTCAACGGCATGGACACCAAGCGTCCGCGCGGAAATCTGGCCAAGAACGTTACGGCTCAGTATTCCATTATCCATTGCAACTTGCGCAACTTGCGCAATATCGAGACCGTCATCAACGAGCGTCTCTGCTTGGACTCGAAATACATCACCCGTCCCTTGGCTGAAGCCGAGATGGCGCTGAGCGAGCGCGAAATCAAGGGCGGATGTATGCTTGTCGACTTCGGAGCCGAGACCACCACAGTGTCCATATACAAGGACGGAGTACTGCAATACTTGGCTACGGTACCGCTGGGCAGCGAGGCCATCACTTGCGACCTCGCTTCCGTCTTATCCGTCACCGATGAGCAGGCACGCGACATCAAGGAGCGTATGGCCGATGTCACTGCCGAGAATCAGGAGAATGCACGTATCAACATCATCAACGAAACTGTGCGCGGGCGTGCAATGCAAATCATTGCCAATATCCTGAAGCAAATCGAATTTGCCGGATTTGAAAACAAAGATCTGGCCGGAGGCATCGTTGTCACCGGCGGCGGCAGCCTGCTGCGCCACTTTGTCCAATGCCTCGAAAAGTATGCCAGGATGCCGGTGCGTCCGGCCGAGGTATCGGGCGTTCAGGCCAGTGACAACACTCTGGTAAGCAGTGCCTATTTCCCATTGATGGCTTCGATAGCGGAAGCGGCACGCTGTGCTCGCCTCCTCGACCCATTGGAGTGTCTCCAAGAGCCTGTCGTAACATCGACAACAGATACAGACGTTAATACGGGCTTTGCGGTAGAAGGCAATGGCCGTGGATTTAATAACGGCGGTAGAGGAGTCGAGGCTCCGGCCGGGCACAACCACGTGGATGACGACATCGAAGATGACCCGGAATCGACAGGGCCCCATAACGGGCCTCATGAGCCGATACCGAAAAGGCATTCAAAATTTGCCGCGTTTAAGTCAAAGGTTTCCGATTTGTTCAATAAGGCTATGTCCGGTCCAGACGACGCTGACGACAATATGGTATAACCCGATAGGACCTCGAACACGCATTTACTAAATCATAGATATACAGACAATACACTCCTCGCAAACAAAAAATACTACTCCTCATAAGATATGGACGACAATACAGACGTAACAGATTTGGGTGACTTCAAGACAACGGACAAGCCCATACAGAGCATAAAGGTCGTCGGCGTCGGCGGTGGCGGCAACAATGCCGTCGAAAAGATGTTCGCCGCCGGCATCAACGGTGTTTCCTTTGTGCAGATAAACACGGATAAGCAGGTGCTTCAAGACTCCAAAGTGCCCACGGTGGTACTTCTTGGCGCAGGCCTCGGAGCCGGCGGCAAGCCCGAAGTAGCGCGCAAACTTGCCGAAGAAGACGCCGACAAGATAGCCGAAATCTTTGAAGACGGCACGGATATGGTTTTCGTGACTGCCGGAATGGGCGGCGGTACGGGTACGGGCGCAGCTCCCGTGGTGGCTCGCATCGCACGCGAAAAAGGAATACTCACCATCGGCATCGTCACCATACCCTTCAGCTTCGAAGGCCCCGGACGTAACAAAAAGGCCTTGGCCGGCGCCAACGAAATGGCCAAATACGTAGATGCCCTGCTGGTGCTTGACAATGACCGACTTGTCGAGATATATCCCAACTTTTCAATTTTGAACGCCTTCCGTCGGGCCGATGATACCTTGCGAAATGCAGCCGAAGGCATCACCGAAATCATCACGCGCGTAGGCATTGTCAACCGAGACTTCAACGACGTCGATGCTACCTTGCGTGATGGCAAGACGGCTATAATATCAAGCGGTTACGGCGAAGGCCCGGATCGTATCAATGATGCCATACAGGAGGCCTTGCGGTCGCCGCTGCTCAAGGACTGTAATGTTGTGGACAGCAAGCGAATGCTGTTTGTCCTATATGCCTCGTGCGGCAATGATGACGAAGCCGAAGGCAAGGATTCAGGCGAAAACTCGCTGCGTGCCGGCGAGACCAAGGCCATTACCAATTTTGTGGCCTCGATGACCGCCAAGGATATCGAGGTGAAGTGGGGCCTTTACAACGTCCCTGACCTGGGCGACCGTATCAAAGTTACCATCCTTGCTTCCGGATTCGAAACTACATCCGCTCCGAAACGTGAAGAACGCACTCAAAACGGCGGAATGGACAGCAATAACACTAATAATGCCACTAATAGCACAATTGGTACGCTCGGAGAGGATAAGGCGATAGCATTGGCTCTTGCCGGCTATAACATCCTGTCGCCGGACGAGTATGATAAAGACGAGTCTATAAGCCGATTTATATCCGAGTCGCCGCGTGCCGGGTACGCCGGCATAATAGGTAAGGGCAATAGTGCCAAGACCGGAACCGGAGCAACCGCGCGTCGCGACAATACGCCGCCGACAAAGACTAACGTCATATCTTTTGACGATATGTAACCCATCGAAGCCGAACTTTCGGACGCAAGTTTCAAAAGATTAAAAGCTTCCATCATAAAGCAAATCATCTCGGCCGCCTATGGCGGCAAAAGATAACACCGCCAACGACGCATTACCAAGTATCAACCAACAATATAGCGCCATGTCAGCCAATCCTGTCAAACCCGAGAACCGTATACCCGACACGCCTGATGGCAAATGGACCGAAATAGAACATCTGCCCGAATGGGACGAAGAATTCTACAATGTCTATACGGCCAAGAAACACGGCAAATGGGTGATGCTGAAAGCTCTGCGTCCCGAAATTAAGGACGAACCCGAATACCGGGCCATGCTCGAGAAGGAATTCGAGGTGCGATACAACCTCTCGCATCCGAATATCGTGATGATCAACGATTTCGAGGATATTGCCGGCATAGGCCGGTGCATCATCACCGATGATGTATACGGAGACAGCTTGCGCCGCCTCATCGACGAGGGACGGCTTACCGACCACCAGTACGAACAGCTGCTTACGCGGCTGCCGGCTGCTATGGAGTACATACAACAAAACCATTTGGCACACCATCCCATACGTCCGGAGACCATCCTATTTACGGAGAATGTAGGCAATCTCAAGTTGATAGACGTCGGCTTTGACCAACGCTCGTCGTTGTCGCACGCCGACACGGACGATGACATCTACAACTATGGTGCCGTCATCCGCGAAACGCTCGAACGTACCGGGCGTCGCGACCCGGTGATGTCCCGCGTGGCCGCGCGTTGCACCGACCCCAATCCACGTCATCGCTATCGCGATGTCCAGACCCTGCGTCTTGCCATTGCCGGCGGCAGCACCAAACGAATATATGTTTTGGCCATAGCCTTCCTTGCCGTAATGGTGGCGGCCTTGGCCCTCATACTGCTGCTGCAACCCGAGCCGACCACGGCCATGTAGCATTGAATACCACTATACAAATATTTCAGACATGTCTGTAGTCATCAAACCTATAGCTCCGGTCAAGAAAAGCCTCAAGCAATATGTCCACTTCGGCATAGACCTGTACAAGGGCAACAAGTATTTTGTTCCGCCGCTGGTGCTTGACGAAATTAATACGCTACGGCCCGAAAAGAACCCGGCTTTCGACTTCTGCCAGGCACAATCATATATGGCTTACCGCGACGGGAAGCCCGTGGGACGTATCACCGGTATCATAAACCGCCGTGCCAACGAGAAATTCTCGGAGAAGACCCTGCGTTTTGGCTTCGTCGATTTCATCGATGATGACGAGGTGGTGGACGCCCTGTTTCGCGCAGTACAGTTGTGGGGGCAAAATCACGGGATGACCAAGATTGCCGGACCTATGGGATTCTCCGATATGGACCGCGAGGGTATGCTCGTGGACGGCTTCGAAGAATTGGGCACGCAAGCCACAATATACAACTACCCATATTATGCGCGGCATATGGAGCGCCTCGGATTTGCCAAGGAAGCCGATTGGATTGAATACCGCATTAACATTCCGGAGCAAATCCCGGAACGCTATGCCCGCATCGCCGACATTGTGGCACGCAAGTTCGGCCTGCGGCCTTTGCAGATGACCTCGCGCAAGCTTATAGCCCGGCGTTACGGTCAGGCCATCTTCGACCTTATCAACAGAGCCTATGGCGAGTTGTACGGCTTTGTGTCCTTGACACAAAAGCAGATAGACCATTATATAGACATGTATCTCGGGCTATTGCGCCTCGAGGACGTATGTCTGGTGGTGGACGCCGAGGATACTCTCGTAGGTGTGGGTATATCTATGCCGTCGTTGTCCAAGGCTTTGCAGCGCAGCGGCGGACGGCTGTTCCCCACCGGATGGTATCACCTGTTGCGTGCCATACACGGCCATGCCGATACGGTGGACCTGATGCTGATAGCTATCGCTCCCGAGTATCAGGGTAAGGGCGTCAATGCGCTGCTATTCAGTACATTGATACCGCAGTATGTGGCCAACGGCTACAAATATGCCGAGTCAAATGTCGAACTTGAAACCAATTCGAACGTCCAGAAGCAATGGGAATACTTTGAGCGTCGCCAACATCGTCGTCGTCGCTCGTGGTCCAAATCCTTGGACAATGACATTCGATAACATTCGGTCTGTCAGATGTTTTTGCTGATGATATACATCGACAGCCGACAGCATCGATCGACAGCTGACAAACATTATAACAAAGACATATAGCAACATCCAATCATCCTCTTGATATATAGTATTTTAAATTAATATGAAAATTCAGATTAAGTTTTTGGCCTTGGTTGTGGTAGGCCTGATGACGACCTCTGCTCTGGCAGAGGCCCCGGCGGGTTATTACAACGGCCTCAGTGGTCTCAAGGACGCCGAGCTCAAGACAGCAGTCAGCAAATTGGCGCGCAACTTTACCCGTTCGGGAAGCTATGGTACGATATATAGTAATCTTAAGTACACCTTCCAAAAAACCGATCTCTATCCCAATAGCGAGCGTTGGTGGGATATGTATTCGGATCAGACGTTCTATGCGCCGTCTTTCAGAGGCCTCAATCGCGAGCACTCTTTCCCCAAATCGTGGTGGGGAGGTGCTACCGACATTCCGCCGTATGTAGACCTCAACCATTTGTATCCCAGCGAAATAAAAGCTAATAGCGCCAAGCTCCACTATCCCCTCGGCGAGGTAGGCCCCAACCCTGATTTTGATAACGGCGTAAGCAAAGTGGGCTACCCCGTGGCCGGACAGGGCGGCGGAGCCAAATATGTCTTCGAGCCGGCTGATGAGTACAAGGGAGACTTTGCCCGTACGTACTTTTACATGGCCACCATATACCAGGACCTGACCTGGAAGCACACCTACATGGTATCGTCTAATACATATCCGACACTTAACACGTGGTCCATCAATCTGTTGCTTCGCTGGCACCGTCAAGATCCCGTGTCCGAAAAAGAAACACGGCGCAACGACGCTGTCTACAGCGTGCAGAACAACCGCAACCCCTTCATAGACCATCCCGAATTGGCCGAGTATATCTGGGGTAACAAAAAAGGGCTGCCCTACAACCCGGGTTCGACAGAACCTGCCGGCGACCCCGTACTCACCACTCCGGTACAGGATATGACGCTTGACTTCGGACGCGTAGCCTTAGGCAAGAGCGCAACGGCGCGACTGCTCTTTAAGGGCGAAAACCTGACTTCGGCCGTCAAGGTACAGAAGTATACCGGCAATGCAGAGATGTTCACCTTGGCCGCCACGCAAATTCCGGCCGCACTCATCGTTACCGAGGAGGGCTATTGGCTCAACGTTACCTATACGCCCACCGAAATAGGCAAGCACACTACGCGACTGCTTATCAGCGGCGGCGGCGTCAGCGGCTCGCGCGGCGTAGCTCTCACGGCCGAATGTTGCCCTGTGCCCACGCTGAGTCAGATACATGCTACCGAGGCTACCGATGTCACCCAAGACCAATACGTGGCCAACTGGGATGCCCCGGCCGGCGAAGAAGTGGACTACTATATCGTAACGCGCACGATATACCGCAACGGGACGGCCAAGACCGAAGAACTGGTGGCCGAGGAAAATTCGTTGGTTATCACCGGATTTTCGGAGAGCGACAGCGAGACATACAGTGTCCGCTCGTCCTATCTGGGCTACGAAAGTACGCCGTCCAATGTCATTGTTGTCAAGCACGACGGCATATCGGACGCCACAGTGGATGCTCCCTTGGCCGTGGCCGAGACCCCGGGCGGAATACGCCTGATATGCGACCGTGACATCGTCGGGCTGCGCATATACAATGTCTCCGGCAAGTTGGCCGTGGCCGGCGAACGCGCCGTCAACAACACCGAAATCATGCTCCCCTCGGGTGTGTACTTCGTGATTGCGGGCAACGGCGGACGCCCCATCAAAGTGGTGGTGCGCTGACGTCTATCGAGCGCTTCCAAGCCGTGTTCTAATGCGGAATGTCGAATTAAAACAAGAACCTAAACTTCCATTATATGGGACGCAGAAAACTGAAAAATCCCGACGAACTGGTCAAGCCCGGGCCTTCGGCTACCATAGCCGAACGTTTGCGCTACCTCGTAGATCTTACACGTAAGACCCAGGTGGAGTTCGGCAAGCTTATCAATGTCGATCCCAGCAACATGTCCAAGATTCTGTCGGGCAATTACCCGATTACGGATGCTATGGTCAATCGCGTGGTGGTCAACCTTGGAGTCTCCAAGGACTGGCTCACCAATGGCACGGATGTGCCATATCCCAAGTCGGCTACAGCCGGGGCACCGCTGGTGCCCGAGGTTGACACCGGCCCCGTGGCGGTACACGACCGAAACGCCGTCGGTGCTCCGGTGTACGACATCGATGCCACTGCCGGATGTGTGCCCCTGTCCCGGATGTTCACCGACGAGCACATCATCGGACGTCTCGACCTCCCGGGGCTCGACCGCACACAGCCCATCGTGCGCGTCAGCGGCGACAGTATGGAACCTAAGATACGCGATGGCGGATACATCGCCATACGCCAGCTTTCGCGGGACGGTTTTATCTACTGGGGCAAGGTCTACCTGGTGATTACCGAAGACTACCGAATGGTCAAGATTGTGCGCAAGCATACTAATCCCGGCATGGTCATCCTGCACAGCATCAACCCCGAGTACGATGACATGGAAATCGAGCGCAACCAGATACAGGCGCTGTTCCTGGTCAACGGAGTGTTCAATTACGAAATCCTATGATTCGGTGTCGGCATAGCTTCTAACGTTATGCCGATATCCTATCGTTGGACATAACAACAGCATTATATGAAAAAATTGGTCGTATCCACAGGCGCCGGGATGAGCGCCGAAAGCGGCATCGCCACCTTCCGTGACGCCGGAGGTCTGTGGGAAAATTATCCCGTGATGGACGTGGCCAGTGCCGATGGCTTTGCCCGCAATCCGGCACTGATACACAAGTTCTACAACGAACGCCGCAAGGAATTGTTTGCCGCCGAACCAAATGCCGGCCACCGCGGGTTGGTAGACTTGGAAAAGGACTTCGATGTGCGTATCATCACGCAAAATGTAGACAATCTGCACGAGCGTGCCGGGTCGTCCAATGTTTTGCACCTGCATGGGCAACTGGACTATGTGCGTGCACTCGATAACGAAAAACTGCGGTGGCGTTTGACCCCCGAAGACCCGGAGACCACCGTGGACACTGTTATCGAAGGCCACCATGTGCGCCCTGACATCGTGTTTTTTCAGGAAGCCGTGCCCAATTTCGACCTCGCCACCCGAATCGTGGCCGAGGCCGACATCTTTGTCATCATCGGCACCTCTTTGGTGGTATATCCAGCCGCCGCGCTTATCAACTATGTGCGCCGTGGTGTCCCTGTGTTCTATATCGACCCCCGACCCTCGGACGTTCCCGAGGGTGTGCATATCATCCGCACCGGAGCCGGCGAAGGTGTTGCCCGACTGGCCGAAATCTTGCGAAAATCCTATCTCTAAACTGTAGTATATCATCAGTTACAGCTCTTTCTTCACTTTTTACAAGCCATTTTGGAAGAACCGAATTTATCCCTGTCTGTAGCGCAGTACATCGCCTTAGGCATTGCTTTGGTGGCGTTGTGCGTCTCCGGATTTGTCTCCGGAAGCGAAATTGCCTTTTTCTCGCTCAATGCCAAGCAGCGCGAGAAGCTTGAAGAACATGCCTGGGGCCGCCAGGCACTCCAATTGTTGGCCAAGCCCGAAAGGCTGCTGGCCACGATACTCATCGCCAACAACTTGGTGAATGTCACCATTGTCATATTGGTCAATTACGCCCTCGGCCCGGTGTTTGAACATATGGATGCGGTGTTGAGCTTCATCCTTCAGACAATCATTATCACTTTTGTGATACTGCTTTTCGGCGAAATCGCGCCCAAGCTGGTGGGCAATTCGCAACCGCTGCGATGGGTGCGCTTTGCCGTGCCGGGACTCAGGCTGATTACTGTGTTGCTGGCCGCCCCGGCCAAGTTGCTTATGAAGTCATCGCACATCGTGCACCGCGTTGTCACCAAGCAGGCACAGAACGTCACCACCGACGATCTGGCCAATGCTCTCGAAGTGACCGATGTCAAAGCCGACAAGGACAAGGAAATGCTCGAAGGCATTCTCCGATTTGGACAGACCACTGCGGCCGAGATTATGACGCCGCGTATCGACATTACTGACATCGATGTTTCCGAAGACTATTGCGAGGTGCTGAAGACAGTCATCTCCAGCGGATATTCGCGCCTGCCGGTTACCGATGGCAGCCAGGATAATATACGCGGCATCCTCTATGCACGCGACCTGCTGCCTTACGTCACTGTGGACGACCCGGACTTTGACTGGCAGCGGCTGTTACGCCAGCCTTATTTCGTACCCGAGTCGCGCCCTATCGACGACCTTTTGGAGGACTTCCGTCGCCGCCACCAGCATGTGGCCATAGTCGTGGACGAATTCGGCGGCACGCAGGGACTGGTGACCATGGAAGATGTCCTCGAGGAAATAGTGGGCGACATTGATGACGAGTACGACGATACAGCTCCCACTTATCGCCGTGTGCGCGAGGATACTTTCGATTTTGAGGGACGCACACTGCTCACCGACTTTTTCCGCGTGACCGACATCGACGAATCCGAGTTCTCGGCCGTCACCGAAGACGCCGAGACCATTGGAGGAATGCTTCTGACCATCAAGGGAGACTTTCCCAAAGAGCGCGAAAGCATCATCTATGGCGGCGTCCGCTTCACCATACTCACCATCGAAGGCCACCGTATCGGCGATATACGTGTCACCGTGCTGCCCAAGCCGCAGGCCGATGTCGACAGTAAAGACAAAGAGTCCTGACCGATGCGGCGTCCGGCACAATTGTCCGTATTAGCAGTCATGGTCGTGGGACTTGTCGCCACGGCCGTATCGCTCGTCGCTTGCTCCGGGAGCGACACGGCCGTGCCGCGTGAGCACGCCTATCCGCGCATAGCGCTGTGCGACACTGTGTATCGTGTTGTACGTGTGTCGTCTGTGTCTTTCGAAGTCAATGCCGATGCCGAGCTTAATACACGCTCCACGGCATGTGATATACACTATCCGCGATACAATGCCACGATATATGTGGGCGTGGCAGCAGTCAAACCCGATTCCATTGCCGCCCACCGGGCCAATCGCTTGCAGCGTATGGCTCTCAACCTTGACGGTGTACTGGCGCACTATGGCGATGTTGAAGCATCGGAAGGAAGCCTCGCGCGTCTGGTTATTGCCGACGGACTTTCGGCCACCCCCGTGCAGGCACTGTATGCCGATACCGTGAACGGTATTGTGGTCAGTGCCGCCGCTTTTATGCACGACGGCACATTAATGCAGCGCGGACCCGCCGCCGTGGACAGCCTTCGTCCCGTTACCGAGGCCCTTACCGCCGACATGATACGCCTGTTGCGGACTATACGCCCCTTTCGCCGCTGACGCCGACATTGGCGGAGGCCGAGAATATCCGTCGTGCCGAAAGCCTTGGGACACACTATTACACATCGTTTCGAATTTCTCTTGTGCGCCGGTTTTTTTTTCTGAAGACGGACGCACGGCATCAACGTGTAAATACTTCAGCCATATAGAGTTATCATCGGCGGTATATCGGTAGGAGTGCAACACATTGCGCCCGCAACGACACAATTCATCAACCTGATAATCATTATGTTACAACCCGTACTGCGCGGCGCAATGTATTGTGCCCGCGCAGTAATTCGCGATTATGCCCCCCCTTCCTTAAAGTGATTCGACATCATGATGCTACCCCGAAAAGTGGAATTAATGAAAATTAACAAATTTAATTTGTGTTAATTCGGGGCGAGTTCATACCGTTTGCAAAAACGGCAAGAGAGCCGGAGCGCGCGACACGCTAAAGCTATAAAAAACATTGACACAGGCTGTTGGTTGCCACTGCCAAATAAGCCTTTAGGAACTGACACACAAGCTGAAATGCTTCCCATTATATCTACGGTACAGACTACACAATTGTATCTTAGAATAGAGTTTATCACGTTAGTTAATCACAACAATCAAAACAAAATGAATTATGAGAAATGCCAAGTTCCTACTTACTGCCGTGATGCTTGTTTTGGCATCGACGGTCATGGCAGAGCGTGGCATGGTGTTGTTGATGAAGGACAACACCAAGCACAGCTTTGCTTTTGTCGAGACCCCGGTGGTCAAGGTCGACAAGGAGTTGACCATTACCACGACCAACTCAGAGGTGAAAGTGCAATATGCGGACGTCCAACGCATATACTTTGACGAGGTCGGGGGTGTCGAAGACGTTGTGGCGGACAATGCCGCATACCCTACGTACAGCATCAACGCCGATGGCGTGACTATCAAATCGCTGCGTCCCGGCGATGCCGTATCCGTGTACACACTCGATGGCCGTTTGGTGCAGGGCGTCCGTGCTGATGCCGCCGGCGAAGCCTCAGTGAAACTTGCTCCCGGCGTACCCTACGCAATCCGTCTTGCAAGCGGATTTGCCTTCAAAGTTATTCTAAAGTAACTATCCAAGCAAAGCAACTATCCAAGTAACCTATCCAAGTAAAAAACAAAACCCACCGTTACAGTTATGAAAACACTACTATTGTCAGCGCTCGCGCTGTTTGCCGGCGTTTCATCATATGCCCAAACAACCGACAAAAAAGAGATAATCAGCGTCTGGAGCGAAGGTCACCGCATCGCTATCCTACAGCCCGACAGCATCACTTTCGGCAGCAAAATAGAAGTGCCGGAAGCCGTAGACCTGGGCCTGAGTGTCAAATGGGCAAGCTTCAACCTCGGGGCCGTCACACCCGAGGCTTCCGGAGACTTCTATGCATGGGCCGAGATAGCCCCCAAGTCATACTATGACTGGTCTACGTACTATCATGGCGTACGTGACTTCTTAACCAAATACAACGCCACGGACAAACTCACGCAGATTGAGCCCTCCGACGATGCCGCTACGCGCATCTTCGGTGAGGGGTGGCAGATACCCACCGAAGAGCAGTTCAAGGAATTGCTGACCAAATGCACATGGACGACCGTGACCATCAACGACATCCCCGGCTTCGAGGTCAAGGGCGAAAACGGCAACAGCATCTTCATCCCCTATACCGGGACGCTGTACTATGGCTCGGTGCTGTTCCCGACTTCATTGGGCAGCTACTGGACATCCACGCTCGACACCGAGTATAACGATCAGGGAGAGTATTTCAAGGTCCGCGACCTTACCCTGAGTTCCGAGCCGCGCATCGGCACTGCCGATCGATGCTGGGGACGTCCCATACGCGCCGTATACACCAAGTAAGCACATCCGGCTTCCGTCACTGTGCCGGCGTCCGGCGTCTACGTCGTGCGCGTAGCCGGAAAGGCGTTCAAGACAGTTGTGAAATAGGCTGTTTTCCATAGATAGACAATGAGTCCCGGTGTCCGAAGATACCGGGACTTGTTGTCGAGGGCTGTGTCGAAACGGCGACAGGTAATAATGTATGTTAAAATGGTATGTGAGACAGCGGTTTTTCACTAATTTTGTACGTTTAATGCGGAAACAACGCGCACGATGCCGCAACAAGGATGCTCACGGCAGCCGAGATATGCTATGCGCGCGCATCCGCACATGCCGAATATACACTTCAGCAACACTATATGAAGCGCTACAATTTAGTCAACAACACCTTGGGATGGCTGTGTTTTGCCATCGCCGCCGTCACCTATCTGCTTACGATAGAGCCTACGGCAAGTTTCTGGGACTGCCCGGAATTCATCTCGCAGGGCTTTAAGCTCGAAGTGGGACACCCGCCGGGCAACCCTATATTCATGCTCACTGCACGATTTTTCGTGACCATCTTCGGCGGTGGGGCACAGACCGCGGCCATAGCCGTCAACTCGATGTCGGCGCTGCTGAGCGCAGCCACCATTTTGCTGCTGTTCTGGACAGTGACGCACCTCGTGCGCCGCTTGGTGGTACGCGATGATGCGCAGGAAGTTTCGCTGTCCAAACTGGTGGTCATCATGGCTGCCGGCGTTTGCGGTGCATTGGCCTACACGTGGAGTGATACCTTTTGGTTCAGCGCCGTCGAGGGTGAGGTTTATGCCTTCTCGTCGTTCTGTACCGCCTTGGTGTTCTGGCTTATCCTCAAATGGGAGAATCGTGCCGACCAACCCCATAGCGACCGCTACCTCATCTTGATAGCATACATTATCGGTGTCAGCATCGCCGTGCACCTGCTCAACCTGCTGTGTATCCCCGCCATTGTCCTGGTGTTCTACTACCGCAAGTTTAAGAATACCAATGTCAAAGGCTCGCTGCTGGCCTTGGCTGTCAGCGTGGTCATCGTGGCCTTCATACTCTACGGCCTTGTGCCGGGCTTCATGAAGGTCGCTCAGGAATTCGAGCTGTTCTTTGTCAATATTGTGGGTATGCCATTCAACGGCGGTGTGCTGATATATGCCATATTGCTGGTTGCCACGTTCGTATGGACCATTCGCGAATTGTATCTCCAGCGGTCTGCAGCACGCATCAAGGTGGGAGTCTTTGCCTCGGTGCTGCTGTCCGGAATGCTATTTATCGGCCACGGGCTTACTCTCGGACTTCTGCTGACCGTGGCCTTTGCCGTATACATCTGGGGCTTCTGCAAGACCGTCCCCGTGCGGGTGTTCAATGTCATCATACCCGGCATCTTCGTGATCTTTGTCGGCTACTCATCGTATGCGCTACTGCTGATACGCTCCAGCTCCGACACCCCCATGAACCAGAATTCGCCTGACAACGTCTTTGCTCTGGCGTCCTACCTCAACCGCGAGCAATATGGCGACACGCCTCTGTTCTACGGACAGACTTGGGCCGAGGAGATTGATTGGCAAGAACAGGAAGTGCCTGATGGACAAGGCGGAACCGTAACTGTCAAATATGCGCGCGTAGGCGATGACGGCCTGCCGCAGACCAATATCATCCGCGGCTTGCGCTACGACAACGGTACTCCCGTGGATAATGGCGAAATGGCCTACGCCAAGGAGGTCAAAGCAACGCCCGATGCCCCCGACCGCTACGTCAAGGCTCGCCACGACTACAAATACGAGTATGCTCCGGGTCTGATGATGCTGTTGCCGCGCATGTACTCCAATAAGCCGATACATGTCAAGAGCTACAAGTCGTGGTGCTTGTACGAAAATCCCGATTTTGCCGGCATTCCCGCGGCTGTACGCAAAAAGTGGCTCGAACAAGGATATGTCGAAGAAATAGAATTGCGCCCGTATATCAACAATCAGGTAGAAGTGGATATGGGCACCAAGACATCGCGCGACGGACGCACGGTGCCGTACACGACCTCCGCATGGAAGCCCTCCTTTGGTGACAACCTCCGCTATTTTGTCAACTACCAGCTCAACCATATGTACTGGCGATACTTTATGTGGAACTTCGCCGGACGCCAGAACGACCTTGCCGGCAACGGCGAGCCCAATCTCGGCAACTGGATTAGCGGTATACCATTCATAGACAATGCCCGTTTGGGTGACCAGTCCCTACTTCCCGACGAATACGGCAAGGACAACCCCGGGCACAACGTGTTCTACATGTTGCCACTACTGCTCGGCATCTTCGGACTGCTGTGGCAGGCCTTGCGCAACCACCGTACCGCTCCCGGCCGAGGCATTGAGCAATTCTGGGTGATATTCTTCCTATTCTTTATGACCGGTATAGCCATTGTGCTTTACCTCAATCAGGTTCCGGGACAGCCGCGCGAACGTGACTACGCCTTTGCGGGGTCGTTCTACGCCTTTGCTATCTGGATAGGCATGGGTGTGCCGGCCATAGCCCACGGCGTCAACGCGTTGCTCAGGCAGGCCTTTACCAAGAAAGGCAGTGCTGACGATGCTTCCGCCGCCGCTTCCGCATCTTCCGCCGCCACTATAGCCATCAAAGCCGAAGATGACGACACCCTTGAGATTACGCCTGCCGCGCCCTACCGTTACGCCGGCATCGTAACGGCCGTGCTCATAGGTATTGCCGTGCCTCTGCAAATGGTGTCTCAGACATGGGACGACCATGATCGCAGCGGCCGCTACACCACGCGCGACTTCGGCGCCAACTACCTGAATTCGGTAGACCCCGATGCCATCATATTCTGCAACGGCGATAACGACACTTTCCCATTGTGGTACGCTCAGGAAGTCGAGGGCGTACGCACCGATGTCAAGGTCGTCAACCTCAGCTACCTTTCCACCGATTGGTATGCCAATCAGGTGTCGTCGGCATCCTATGAGGCCAAGGGCGTGCCTATGACCGCGCGCCCCATCGACTATGCCTATGACCGTCTGCAATATGTCACCTACAACGCCGAGACTGTAGCCGGGTACTTCCGCCAGGCACAGAGCATTGTCGATGACCCGACATTGGCCATGGATATTATGACCGGCGACCCGATGGCCTATCGCTCGCTCAAGGCATTGTCAGACTATATAAACAGCGTTGGCGGACTGGACAACGCCATTGCCGCCATCGGCAAGCAGACACACGCCACCGATGCCTTGCGCCAGCTCTACGACAACACCCAGCCCGGCGCCGTCGGCATCTCGTCTTTCTACGGCGATCCTTCCAATCAGGCCGAGGCACTGCCCCACAGCTACACGCTCAGCAGCGTCTACGTACCGCTCGACGATGCCAAAATCGTCAAACGCTACGGCCGCCATGCCCAATTTAATGACAGCATCCACGGCGGCGCTTATATGCCTATGGGTCCCGAGCTATTGACTCGACAAGGCGCCCTGACAGACATACTTACTTATGACATCATCGCCACCAGCGCCTCCGACAACTTCCGTCGACCGGTATACTTTGCCTCGACAGTGTCCAACGAACTGTACATGGGATTTTCGCCATACCTGCAAAGTGCCGGCATGGCATTGGAGGTTACGCCCTTCCGCAACCAGCCGTCCGTCGTGGCACAGAAAGGCTACGCAAACATCGTCGGCAAGTTCCGTTGGGGCGGCATCGACACTGCGCGTCCCGGCAAGCTGTATTTGGACGAAACCGTACGTCGCATGGTGTCCTCGACGCGCCTGGCCATACTCGAGGTGGTCAACGACCTTACCAACCTGGGTGACGTCCCGGCAAACAATACCGCTCGAGAGGTGTCTCGGAAAGCCGGCCTGCCCATGCCCAAGACCTGCTACGACATGGCTCGCAACCTCCTTGACTTGATGGTGAAGAAGCTCCCCGGTAGCATTGCGCCCTACGAAAGCTCGCTTGATGTGCGCGTGGCTGCCGCCTACTGCGTCCTCGGATTGTCGGCCGGCAATACCGGTGATTTGGCCAAAGGGCGCGCCATGGCCATGTCCGGCGCCAAGCGCTACGGTCAGCTCATCAACTACGGCGCCGGCCTTGACCACGCCACCTTTGACATGCTGGCTCGTATCGACGTAGCCAATATACGCTACAACCTGACGCAGGTGGCCGCCGTTGTGGCCACTGCCGATCTGGGCACAAAGATTCTCACCAAGGGCACGACCATCGCAGACAAGGAGAACAAAGGCGAAGCCGTTACTCCCGACCAACAACGCCTGTTGCTGCTCGATTGCTTCGATATCGAGCGCAATCTCCACCCCTTCGAGATGTTGTATGTACACAACTACAGCGACAAGGAATTGGGCGAAATGTTTGCCGGTGTCGATTCAGAAACTGTCGATAGCTATGGATTCAAGGAACTTAGCGTTTTGCTGAGTCTCTCGCGTCACTATGGTTTGAATGCAGCCAAGTCCGTCACCGAGCCTGTGGCCAAAGCTGCCGGCGTCAATGTCAAGACCTGGCGCGAAATGACACTTCGTTGACCTGACCCGTGTTTATCGAACAACCGCCATTGCTATATCGCCTCCTATTTCCGGAGGCCATATGGCGTATCAACCGCGCCGGCGCCGCCACCGTCTATCTGACCTTTGACGACGGGCCCATCCCGGAGGTGACTCCGCAGGTGCTTGACATCCTCGATGCCGAGGGTGTCAAGGCCACCTTTTTTATGGTGGGCGACAACGTGCGGCGCTATCCCGAGCTGCTTGACGAAGTGCGCCGCCGCGGACATGCCGTAGGCAACCACACCATGCACCACCTGCAAGGGCGTGACACCACGTGCCGCCGCTATCTGCGCGATGTTGCCGAGGCTGACGCCCTGATAGGCTCACCGCTGTTCAGGCCGCCGCACGGCATCATGCGCTGGAGTCAGGCTGCGGCGCTCAAACACCGCTACAATATCATCATGTACGACGTGGTCACGCGCGATTACAGCCGACGCATGAAGCCTCGGGATGTCCTGGAGAATGTGCGCCGCTATGTTCGCAGTGGATCCATCATCGTCTTCCATGACTCGCTCAAGGCTCGCGACAATATGCTGTGGGCACTGCCGCGTGCCATACGCTGGCTGCGCCGCCAAGGTTATTCCTTCGGCACACTCTGACGCGAGTGCCGCCATCCCCATCCGGGGTTCATGCCGTTTTTTTCATGGAACAGAACACCGACACAGCGAAGGCAATGCTTGCCGACATACGCCGCGAGGTTTTTGCCGTCGGTGCGTATGCCTGCGGTGTGGTGCGTGCCATGCCTGTGACTGCCGAAGCGGTTGCGCGTTACGAGGAATGGCTGGCCGACGGCAACGCAGGCAATATGGACTACCTCGGGCGCTACGGCGAAGTGCGGCGTGACCCGCGTCTTTTGCTCGACGGCGAGGGTGCGCGCACGCTGATAGTTACGCTCTTTGCATATCAGGACAATGTTCATCCGGCCGAAGGTGTGCCATATATTGCGCACTACGCTCTGGGGCAAGATTACCACGACGTGTTACGCCGCCGCCTCAAGACCGTAATCGGGCAGCTACGTCCGCGTTTCGGTGGCAAATGGCGCATATGCGTCGACAGCGCCCCGCTGATGGAACGGTATTGGGCCGCACGCGCCGGCCTCGGCGTGATAGGTGATAATGGTTGTCTTATCGTCCCCGGGGTGGGCGCCAACTTCTTTATAGCCACAATAGTGACTACGGCACAGATGCCCACTGACGACCCGGTAGAAGGCACATCGCATTGCCTTGGCTGCGGCCGTTGCGTCCGGGCGTGTCCCACGGGGGCATTGCGCGGTGACGGCAGTGTCGATGCACGTCGCTGCATATCCTATCTCACCATCGAGAGCCACGATGACATCCCTGCGGACATCCCGACGGGCAACACCCTCTATGGCTGTGACGTGTGCCGCCGTGCCTGCCCGTTGGCGTGCTGTAAGACCGATATCGGTCAAGGCAGGCAACTCGAGCACTCGGAGAACTTAGAAAACTCAGAGCACTCCTCGGTCTCGACATCCGGCAAATTTGCCGAGACGATGACCGTCCTGCCGGAATTTACGCCCGATTCGCGGCTTCTGTCCATGACCGTTGCCGACTGGCGAGCATTGGATGATGAGGGCTATGCCGCCCTCACCGCACACAGTGCCATGCGTCGCGTCTCCCTTGACAAACTGCGCTCCACACTCCGCCGTTTTCCCAAAGGGTAGGGCATTTGTTGAATGGTAGAGCCATTTGGTATTGTCAGATATAGTTTTTGTACAATCAAACGGGTACGGGGCATATTTTTCGCCCAATAATCGTACCTTTGCGTATCTAAACCAAAAGCAACAATGGGACGTCTGGTCTTCGCCACATCCACGGAAGTGCTCCGTGTGCCTGCCGACGCGGTCGTGTTTGTGTCCGCCGACGGCAATTACTCCGCCCTCACTACGGCGGACGGCGAGGATTTTGTGCTGACTATGCAGCTCGGGCAAATCGAAAAGCGTCTGGCCGAGATGCTCGATGGCAATGACAATCGCTTTATACGCATTGGTAAGAGCTTGATAGTCAATCGCGAATATATCACTTTTATTAATCCGTCCCGGCAGAAATTGCTTCTGTCGGACTGCCGCACATTCCGACGGGAAGTGTCGGCGTCCAAAGACGCCCTCAAGGCACTCAAGGACTACGTGGAAAAGGAGGTGCAAAAATGAAAGATAAACATAACGAAATCAGTGATAATGAGATACGTATCATAGCCCCGGACGCCGATAAGCCTGTCAAGGTGCGACGAAAGCCGTCGAAGCGCGTGTGGATAGCCATTGTCGCCGTGATTGCTGTGGCTGTCTTGGCTGTCTTGGCTGCCATCGTCCTCCCTTCGTCCCCGGACGAAGATGAATTCGATATAGACGAGGCTGTGCAATACGTGCAACCTGTGCCGCCGGTGCGCACCCAAACGGCCGTGAATGACAGCATTCCGGTAAAGCCTTATACGCAGGTGCGTGACACCGTGGCAGGCGGCGTGGCGCTACAGATTTTGACGCCGGTAAATGCCACACCATCATTAGAAATCGGATATGAGACGCGGTCGGACACCACCATTGTGCTGGCTGCACAAGCGGCGGATATAAGACGTGACAATGGCCGGATTGTCTGTGCTTGCGTTGTCAAAGGCGAATTGCTGAGCAAAGGCGTGGCCAAGGCCGGGTTCTGCTCCATCATTGACGGCGAAATTACCATTGGAGTTGCAGATGCGACCCCGATGTTCGAGCAAGCTCTGGTGAGTGACGGCGATTTTTTCCGCCAGTATCCGCTGGTGGTGGGAGGACAGATTGTAGAGAATAAGCCCAAGAATAAATCCGTGCGCAAGGCTTTGGCCGAAATCGGGGGAAAGGCCTGCGTGGTCTCCAGTGTCGACCGCATCACTTTCCATGACTTTTCGCAGGCGTTGGTAGATATAGGAGTACGCAACGCCATATATCTTGTCGGCGGCGACTCGTTGTTCTCGTATAAGGATGAGAATGGCAATAGGGTGTTGCGCGGACGCTCCTATCGGCGGTTCTCCAAGAACGTAAATTTCATTGTCTGGCGATAGGCGGACAATCACTTCGTACATTTCAGACGACATTTTGTACAACGCCCGGCGATATGCTTTGCCGGGCGTTTTTTTCGTCCGAAATTTGTGTAGTCAATATCAAGAACAAAGGATCTTTATGAAACTCCAATTACAATTTCTATCAATCGCAATTGCGCTGCTGTCGGTTGCCGCCGCCTCGTGCGGCGGGCCGGAGCAGTCGCAGCCTGTACACCCGGAGAAAAACGCGGTGTATTACTGGAAAACCACCTTCAACACCGATAGTGCCGACTGCAACTTGTTGCTCCGGCACAAAATCGGGCGCGTCTATATGCGTATGTTCGACGTCGTGGCCGATATATACCCATACGACAATAAAGTCGAAAATCGCGTTGTGCCCAATGCCTCGATACGTATTTGCGACCCGCGAAACCGTTTGGCCGAGGATTTGGCAAAAATTGAATTCGTACCGGTGGTATACATCACGCTCGAGGCGCTCAAGGCGATGAAAGGTCATGAGGGTACGCTGGCCTCGAATATTGTGACGCGTGTCCGCAATATGTGCGAATACAATGGGCTGCGCAATGTCTCCGAACTCCAATTGGATTGCGACTGGACACCTTCGACCGAGAACTCGTTCTTCTCTCTCTGCGATTCGACACGACGCATCCTCCGGACTTCGGAATATGGATGGAGTTTGAGCTCGACCATACGCCTGCATCAACTGGCGCGCAAAGTGCCGCCCGTGGATCGCGGCGTGCTTATGGTATACAATACCGGAAGTTTTGATAATCCCGATGCGGCCAATTCGATTATTGATATCGATGATGTGCGCCCATATCTCAAACGCCTGTCGTCCTATGATTTGCACATTGATGTGGCATACCCGACCTACTCGTGGCAACTGCTGTTTCGTGACCGCCGATTTGTAGGGCTGATGGATGATGCCAATTTGGAGGACACTTCAGCCTTTGCCCGCCGTCGAGACAATGTTTACGTAGCCCTTCGGGACATCCCATATCATAACATAATCATTCGTGCCGGCGACATGGTGCGCATCGAGACTTCCGCCTTCGCCGACATTGCGCGAGCCAAAGATATGATTGAGCAACGTCTGTCCGAGCGTCCGCACTCAAATATCCTGTATCACCTCGACTTCGAAAATCTCTCAAAATATACGCCAAATGAAATTAACAAAATACTCTCGACCGGTCGTTAGTGTCTTAGCGCTGCTGTGCGCCACGGCATCTGCTTGGGCTTGCGGGCCTTTTTATCCGACAATACCCACGCCCGACTTTTTTGCCGCTTCGAAGGTCAAAAGCATGTCCGACTACGAACACGCCGAAAACCTGCGGCAGTGGCAGGCGCTCACATCCGAGCGTATACCGCTGTCGGATATCGACGATGTAGTGTACCGCACATCCGCCGAGGAGTTCACCGCATGGAAAAACAGTATAGATGCGGACGCTACCAACGCCTTCTATGTTTATCTGCGAAACACTCGTGACAGCGAAATAGCCGACTTTTTGTGCATCGCCAAACAGATAGATGCCGAGTGGAGCAAGACTCGGACGCCGTGGTACTATCCGCGCGAAAAGAATTACGAAAACGAGGGCGGTGATTTTGCAACGCTCATCGAGCGCTGCAAGGCGTATTCCGGCACCAGGCTCAAGGACCGCTATGCCTTTCAGGTGGTTAAGGCCCTGTTTGCTTCGCGCAGTTACGACCGGTGCATCCAATATTGCGAAACGGCTTTTGCGGACATTCCGGCCGACAATCTGTTCTCGCGGATGTCGCGCCGTTTTGTCGCAGGGTGCTGGAGTCGCTTGGGCGATGTGCAGCGTGCCGATTCGATTTTTGCCGAGCTGGGCGATATTTGGTCGATAGCGGCTGCCGACCCCGTCGAGTATATGACTGAGCGCAATCCCGGTGCTCCGCAGGTTATGGACTACATACGCCGAAATGCTTTCGACTCGGAATTTTTGAAACGCATAGTCCCGATTGCACATAGGGCGCTGAAAGATGTTCGGGTTAAGGCTAAGGGCGACTGGAATTACCTGTTGGCCTATGAAGCGGGCGAACGTGGCGACAATACTGCGGCACGCACGTATATGCGGCGTGCACTGCACTCGCACTTTTCGTCGGACGAATTACGCGAATTGGCCCGCGCCTACAAGATGAAACTCGATGGCCGCATCGGCGACCGCAGTTCGCTCCTTGCCGACCTCAAATGGATGGAAACCAAGGGCGATCCCGTCAATGCCGACGCCTACGAATGGGTACGGCGCGTGCGCAATGTCATATACTCCGACTGGGTGCCGCAGTTGTGGCGACATCACGACTACGCCACGGCCATATTGCTGAGCGGATATGCCGACAATCTCGAGCCGCAGGCACGCGGTCTGTATAATTATGTCGCTGTGTATCGGGATTGTAAACTCGAGCCGTGTGAATCGGCATCTATGGCCGAAATACGAACCGATGAAAGATACTATAATCCGCGAGACTACGGATGTCTGTCCTTCCAGCTTATGGGAAGTCTCACTTGTCGACAGCTTATCGCAGCCTATGGTAAGATGCAGTCCCGTACCTCGTTATATGCATTCCTGCGCCGTAAAGCGCGTACCGACCGCGACTATGTGTACGAATTGATCGGCACTCTGGCCTTGCGCGAAGAGAATTATGGTCGAGCCATCGAATACCTCTCCAAGGTCAACAACCGCTACTTACGCACCACCAATATCTATAAGCAGGGGATGTTGAAGAATGACCCCTTCCAAGCCTTTGGAGCATCGTGGACATCCGTCCTGTCCTCTTCTTGCGATGGCGATAACCGATCTGAGGAGACGGCCAAACTTCGTTTTGCGCGATGGATGCAGGCATTGCAGCGGCAGATGCGCCACGGCCGCAGTGCCGATGACCGCGGACTGGCGCGACTGGCATATGCTGTCGGACGCTATAATTCCTTTGAGGACGATTGGTTTCTGACCCAATATTGGCGCGGTGGCGCAGTATTGCTTTTCAGTCCGGCATCCGAGTTTTATTACGGCGACTATGAGACCAAGGACGACAAACCCTACGGATTTCTCTACAACCATGGCGAGGAGGACAGCAAGGCAGCCAAGACATTGTATAAGCGCGAAGTTGCAGCGGCGATGGCGATGCTCATCACCGACGAAGCCCGCGCTCGCGCCGAATACCTCTTGGGCAATCTGCGCACTATTGTGCGCCGCTATGGTGACACCGCCATTGCCGGTCAGGTACGCGCCCATTGCGACCGCTGGCGCCAATGGCTGTGACATAATGTCGAATGTGAAATTTGGAATGAGCTGCGCATGATTGGGGCTCGGAGTTCTCGGAGGGGCGGGGGCTCCGAGTCTCATTATCGGGGCGCTTGGGATGCCTATTTTTCTCATTCTCGGGAAATATTTGTGCGGGCGGGGGATTTTGTCTAATTTTGTGGATATAATGCCATGGCAGGCACAGATGAGTGCGTGCTGCCTGTGGCATTATATCCACAAAATGCACCACCGTTTTCGAAGACAATATGCAACAAACCAATACACCGGCAATCAAGATGACCCCTGAGGAAGAAGACCGGATGATAGACGATGCCTTCCGCGATGTTCTCAACGGCTATCTGGCGAGCAATCACCGTAAGAAAGTTGAGATCATAGAACGCGCCTACCGGTTTGCGCGCAGCGCCCACGCCGGCGTGCGCCGGCGCAGCGGCGAGCCGTATATCATGCATCCTATAGCGGTGGCCAAGATTGCGAGTCAGGAAATAGGCCTCGGCTCGACGTCTATATGCTCGGCCTTGCTGCACGATGTAGTCGAGGATACTGACTTCACCGTCGAGGATATTCGCCAGCATTTCGGGGACAAAATAGCACGCATAGTCGAGGGCCTGACCAAGATTTCGGGCGGCATCTTCGGCGACAAGGCCTCGGCACAGGCCGAGAATTTCCGCAAGCTGTTGCTGACTATGAGCGAAGACATTCGCGTGGTGCTTATCAAGATGGCCGACCGTCTGCACAATATGCGCACCTTGGGGTCTATGGCTCCGCGCAAGCAGTACAAGATAGCCGGTGAGACGCTGTATATTTATGCGCCGTTGGCTCACCGTCTCGGTCTTTTTGCTATAAAGACCGAATTGGAGGATTTATCCTTCAAGTACGAGCACCCTGCCGCTTACGAGCGCATTCGTCAGCAAATCAGGGACAGTGATGCGGCACGTGCTGCCATATACAGTGACTTTGCGGCGCCTATAGCCGCGAAGTTGGACAAGATGGGTTTGGTGTACGAGGCCAAGGCTCGTCTTAAGAGCGTCTACTCGATATGGCGCAAAATGGAGACCAAGCACATACCCTTCAAGGAAGTCTACGACCTGTATGCCATGCGCATTGTATTCGAGTGTGATGACCCCGAGAAGGAAAAATCGATATGTTGGAGCATCTATTCGGCCATTACCGATCTGTACAAACTCCACCCCGAGCGCACGCGCGACTGGGTGGCCACGCCCAAGGCCAACGGCTATCAGGCGCTGCATCTCACCGTCATGGGACCTGACGGCAATTGGATTGAGGTGCAGATACGCAGTCGTCGTATGGACGAAATTGCCGAAAAGGGTTTTGCAGCGCACTGGAAGTATAAGGTAGGAGAAGGCGAAGAGGAAAGCGAGCTGACAGTGTGGTTACGCACCATCAAGGATATTTTGGACAATCCCGAGCCCAGTGCCATAGACTTCTTGGATACGCTGAAACTCAACCTTTTTGCCTCGGAGATTGTGGTGTTTACGCCCAAAGGCGAGCTTCTGACCCTGCCTGCCGGGGCTACCGTGTTGGATGTGGCCTTCACGCTTCATAGCGAGTTGGGATTGCATTGCATTGCCGGAAAGGTCAATCATAAGCTGGTTCCGCTGTCGCATCGACTGTGTAGCGGCGACCAAGTGGAAGTGCTCACTTCGCAGAGCCAGCGCCCCGATCCTTCGTGGATGAACTTCCTGAATACAGCCAAGGCTCGCAGTCGTCTCCATGTGGCCTTGCGGCGCGAGCGCCAGCCGGTCATGGCACGCGGCCGTCAGATGTTGCAAGAGTTTCTTGATGCCAACGAGATGACGCTCGAAGTGGAGGTGACCAATAAATTGCAGACTCATTATGGCGCCGCTTCGCGCGATGAATTGCTCTTGGGAATCGGCGACGGACGCTTCGTACTCGACCAGAGTGCCGTATCGCTCTTACGCGGCAAAGGCAAGAGCCGCAGCACACTCGGAAAGATTGCCTCCGTGGCCAAGTCCCTGGTAGGGTATGGCAATAAAGCGTCGACGCCGCCGGCCGATGCTTCGGTTGTTACGGCCGAGCCGGTGGATACGACGCAGACTTATGTGCTGAAATATGACGAAAACGGCAGCAACTTCGATATTGCCGATTGCTGCTGCCCTATACCAGGAGACGAAGTCCTCGGATTTGTAAACGATGACGGCCGAGTGGTTGTGCATGCTCTCAACTGTCCGCGAGCTCTGGTGCTCAAGGCCAGCTACGGTAATCGCATAGTGGCCACGCGCTGGGCCGCCTCTTCAGGCAAATTTCTGGCGCATGTGCACGTCGAAGGCATTGACCGACACGGCATACTCCAGGAAATAACAGTTACCATAGCTACGCAGAAAGAGATAGACCTGCGCAAGTTGGACATAGAGGCCACCGGCGAAGTCTTCCATAGCGACATTTGGGTGCGCGTGGGTGATGTGGCTGTCGTGAACGACTTATGCCATCGTCTTTCTAAGATTGAAGACGTCTCTCAAGCCACGCGCATCATGTGATGTCCCTTGTCAAAACCGGGCGCTCTGTGATGGCAACTCTTTGACAATTATACGCTCCTCATAAAAACAAAACACAGTGACACGCAAGAACATAATCATAACGCTGCTGATGGCCGTGGTGTCATTGGCCATCATTGTCTACTTCTATCCGCACCAGTCGGCACGGCGCTACGTCTACGAGCAAGGCAAGCCCTGGAACTATGCCAAACTGATAGCACCCTTTGATTTTGTCGTCAACCTTGACTCGGCTACCGTACGAGCCAAGAGCGACAGTGTACGAGCTCGCTTTGTGCCGGTGGCTCGTCGTGCCGATGAAGTCAAAGCCGATTCGATAGGCAACGAAGTTGTCTCATGTATTAGTCGGACTTTGGGCGGAGCCTTCGGCGCTCTTTCCGAATCCGTGATTTCGCGGCAATTCGGGGCCGATGTGCGGCGCGTCTTGTCCAATGCTTATGCCACAGGCGTTGTTTCCGACTCGTTGGCCAAGGTTGCCGGCGCCGTGGGCGGACGCCTTCGTATCAAGGACGGCGCCACACTGCTGCTTACCGAGACGTCTACATTGCTTACGCCCATGCAGTTGTACCGCCGTATCGATTCAGTGGCCGATAAGGCCGGGATGCGTACTCTGCTGTCGCGTGCCAATGTGGGCGCCGTGCTTGTGCCAAACATCGTCTACGACCGTGATGATTCGGAGCGTCTGCTCAGCGAGGACATCGCTGCCGTCACCGTGCCGCGCAACACCATACAGAACGGCCAGACAATCATAGACAACGGCACCGTTATCACCGCCAAGGACTATGCAACGCTCAAGGCCTACGAACGCGCGGCGGTCGAATACAGCAGTCAAGACACCCGCGGCAATATCATGAACACCTGCGGCCAGGTGCTGTATGTGGCCTTTATGCTTGCCGCTTTGGTATTGTATTTGGTACAGTACGAGCCCAAGATAAGCCGTTCGATGCGTTCGATGCTCTTTGTGTTCAGCCTTATAGTACTGTTTTTCGTGCTGGGCGCAGCGCTTGATCGAATCATTCCGAGTATAGGCATATACCTGATGCCGTTGGCGATAGTGCCGGTGCTGGTGCTCGTATTCTTCAGCGGACGCGTGGCACTGATGACCGGAGCCGTGCTGACGCTGCTGTGCGCCGGCATCACCGAAGTCCCGCTGCAATATATCACACTGCAGACTGTGGCGATATGTGCCGCCGTCTATTCGCTGCGTCAGCTCTCTCGCCGTTCCCAGCTTCTGCGTGCCTCCTTCTATGTGTTTGGCGCGCTGCTGGTGGCTTATGTTACATTGCAACTGCTTGCCCAAGGGTCGCTGCGCTACTTCTCGTGGCGTATGGTGGCTGTCCTCGGCTCATATGCGCTGCTCACCTCTATGGCCTACGTGCTTATGAGCGCTGTTGAGCGCCTCTTCGGCTTTGTGTCCAATGTCACGCTTGTCGAACTGGCCGATGTCAACGCCCCGTTGTTGCGCCAACTCTCGGACGAGTGCCCCGGGACATTCCAGCACTCCATAGCCGTGAGCAACTTGGCCGGTGACGCCGCTCAGCGCATAGGCGCCAATCCGATGCTGACGCGTGCCGGCGCACTCTACCACGACATAGGCAAACTTTCCAATCCTATGTTCTTCACCGAAAACCAGCACGGAGTCAATCCGCATGACGGCCTTGACCCCAAGAAGAGCGCCGAAATAATTATCAACCACGTCAGCGACGGTCTGCGCCGCGCCGAACGTGCCGGCATACCCGCAGTCATCCGTGACTTCATTAGCCAACACCACGGCACCGGGAAGGCCAAGTATTTCTACTTCACTTACTGTCGGGAGCATCCCGGCGAGGATGTAGACCCGGCACCGTTCACCTATCCGGGTCCCAACCCGAAGACGCGCGAGGCATCGGTGCTCATGATGGCCGACAGTGTCGAGGCTGCATCGCGCAGTCTGCGCGACAATGCACCCAAGTCCATACGCGAATTGGTGGATAAGATTATCGACGGACAGATTGCCGACGGCTTGCACAACGACTCGCCCTTGAGTTTCCGTGATGTTAGCATCATTAAGGAAAGCTTTGCACGCCGACTGGCCACCATATATCACAGTCGCATTTCCTATCCCGACGACCCTACCAAGAATAATAAAGAAGAAAAAAACTCGTTATAAAATAATACGACAATGGCGATACGACGCAGCATACGCACTATCATCGCGGCAGTCGCGGTCCTTGTGGCCGTGGGTGCACTTGTGTCGTGCAATGCCCGCAAGAAGAATACTGCGGCGGCTCGCCAATACACAGCCTTCATCACTCGATACAACATCTACTACAATGGCGACCGCCATTACGTGGAGACCCTCGAGGAAATGGAGAAAGCCTACGAGGATGACTATACGGACATCATCTACGTACACCCCGCCGAGGCCAAACAGAATCCCAAAGCGCCGCAACCTTCCGGAGACTTTAATCGGTCTATCGAAAAGGCTCAGAAGGCCATACAATTGCGCTCGATTACCAAAAAACCGCCCAAGTCTTCGGGCAAACGCAATGACCCCGAATACAAGAAATGGATGCGTCGTGAAGAGTATAACCCTTTCCTGCACAATGCGTGGCTGATGATGGGTCGCAGTCAGTATATGAACGGCGATTTCTCCGGCGCGGCCTCCACTTTCTTCTATATATCCAAACACTTTTGGTGGTTGCCCAAGACCGTGACCGAGGCTCAGTTGTGGCAGGCGCGATCCTACCTGGCCATGGACTGGCTGTATGAGGCCGAGACCATCATAGTTCGTGTCAAGCCCGAAGAAATCACTGACGGCAAGGTTACGGGGCTTTACAACCTTGATTTGGCCGAGCTTAACATCCGTCGGCATAATTATGCGGAGGCCGTCGAGCCGCTGCGCCTTGCTATCAAGCACGCCTCCGGGGCGCAGAAGACGCGACTATGGTTTCTCATGGGTCAGGTGCTCAGCCGTCTTGACCGCAAATCCGAGGCATATAAAGCCTACGGCAAGGTCGGAGGTGCTTCAGGCGCCACATATCGCACGCGTTTCAACGCACGTATCAAGCAGTCTGAGGTATACACCGGCAGCAATGTCGAGCCGGAAGTGAAAGCCCTGCGCCGCATGACTCGCTATGACCGCAATAAGGAATACCTTGACCAGATATACTATGCCATAGGCAACCTGTACCTAAGCCGCGGGGACACCACGCGTGCCGAGGCAAATTATATTCTGGCGGCCGAAAAGTCTACGCGCAACGGCATAGACAAGGCCTTGGCGCAAGTGAAACTTGGCGGACTGTATTACAAGCAGCACAAGTACGAGCTGGCTCAGCCGTGCTACTCCGAGGCGGTGCCCCAGTTGCCGGACAACTTCCCCGGGCTGGACACCCTCAAGCGCCGCTCCGATGTACTGGACGAACTGGCGGTATACAGCCAAAACGTCAATCTCCAAGACAGTTTGCTGCGTCTGTCGGCCATGGATGAGGACCGGCGCAATGCTGTCATCGACCGCATCATAGCCGAGCTGGTAAAGAAAGAAAAAGAAGAAGCCGAGGCTGCACGCCGCGAAGAATTCAAGTCCAAGCAGGAGGCCGGCAACGACCCGTACATGGGGCAGTCATCAGCGCCTCAGAGTTACACGCTTAACACTGACGACAGTTGGTACTTCTACAACACGGCCACGCGCAATGCCGGTAAGACCGAATTCCAACGCCGCTGGGGAGCACGCAAGCTCGAAGATAATTGGCGTCGCCGCAACAAGACATCCTTCGCCATGAGTGATTTTGACAGCAGTAGTGCTGCCGATGAAGAAGGCGGAGAGCCCTCCGAGAATCCGGTAGACACCATCTCGCCCGAGGAAAAAGAGAAGCAGGAAAAAGCCGAGAATCCGCATTATCGCGAGTATTATCTCAAGCAGATACCATTCAGTGATGCGGACAAGGCGGTGGCGCATGACGTCATACAAGAAGGCCTGTTCAATATGGGTGTCATCCTCAAGGACAAACTTAATGACTTTGACGCGGCTATGGAGGAGTTTGACCGCTTGCTCGTGGATTATCCCGACAATGTGTATCGTTTGGAGACGTATTACAATATCTATCTGATGTTTGTGCGCACCGGCAACGATAGTATGGCCGAGCGCTACCGACAGATGATAGTGAATGGTTTCAAGGACAGCAAGTACGGAGAGGCCCTACGTAACCCGGACTATATCAACAACCTGCGGCAAATGGATGCCGTTCAGGAAAAAATTTACGAGGACACCTACGAGGCCTATATGGTAAACAACAACGAGGCTGTGCACAGCGGCTATCAGCGTATGGCCGATGAATTCCCCATGAGCAAGCTCATGCCAAAGTTCATGTTCCTGGACGCCTTAGCATACGTCACCGAGAACAACCCCGAACAATTCAACGCCACGCTGCGCACGATGCTTGAACGCTATCCTGATACAGATGTCGCGCCCATCGTCTCGGCATGGCTCAAGGGTATGGCTGCCGGGCGTCAGCTGCATACGGGCGGCGGCACCAATATGCGCGGAATGCTTTGGGATATCAGCTTGACCAACGATACCACCGCCGGAGAGAAGGACGCCATCAAATTTACGCTTAATGAGTCCGACCCGCAGGTATTGGTTATGGTGTTCCCCACCGATGCGGTATCCTCCAATAGTTTGCTCTTTGACATTGCGCGGCACAACTTCCGCAGCTTTGTAGTCAAGGATTTCGACCTTGAGCAGATGAACTTCGGCCGTCTTGGCATGATTGTCATCGGGCCCTTTGAAAATCTTGACGAACTCAACCACTATCGCCGTGTCATGGCCGCTTCAACAGAATTCCGCCTGCCCGACGGCGTGCGTCCCGTGCCCATAAGCCGGAGCAATTTCGATGCCTTGCTGCAAAGCGGCGGCACCTTGGATGACTATTTCCGCTTCCTGCAAGAGCAAAACTATCAGGATGCTCAGTCGGAATTGCTGCCTTATCACGAGATACAGACCCTGCCCGAGGCCGAAGCTGAAGCGGCGGAGGCGACATCTGCGGAGGGCTCTGAGATAGTGCCGGAGCACTCCGAGAGTTCCGAGGGAGCATCGGCATCATCCAGCTCCGAGAGCTCGGATGAAGCGCAGCCCGCTGCTCCGACCACCCCTGCTTCGCAGCCCGCTACTACCACTCCGACGACAAAGCCAGCTCCGAAACCGGAAGCAAAACCGAAGCCGGAAGCGAAGCCGAAGCCCGAAGCAAAACCGAAGCCCGAAGCCAAGCCGAAGCCGGAAGCCAAGCCGAAGCCTAAGCCGCGGCCGGCGTATGATCCCGGCAGCGAGGGCGATGAAGACGACCCACTTCTTAATTGACACACATACACATCTCCTCATGTACACACTATGGCAGACACAACACAACATCAATATTCAATATTATGGGCGGACGATGAAATAGACCTCCTGAAACCGCACCTGCTGTTCCTTGAACGCAAAGGTTATGGTGTGACCACGGCAATGAGCGGACGCGACGCCTTGGATATGTGCGCCACGCGGCATTTCGACCTGATTATACTCGATGAGAATATGCCCGGCCTGACAGGACTCGAAACCCTCGCGGCTATCAAGCAAAGCCAGCCGCACATACCGGTGATAATGATCACTAAGAGCGAAGAGGAAAACATTATGAATCAGGCCGTAGGTAATAAAATTGCCGATTACCTTATTAAACCCGTCAACCCCAACCAAATACTTATAGCGCTGAAAAAACACTTGCACAGCGACCGACTGGTCAGCGAAACGGCTGCTGCCGACTATCGTCACGAGTTCGGAAGGCTGTCTATGGCCATCAATGATGCTTCCGGAATTTCCGATTGGATGGACTTGTACCGACGGCTGGTGTTTTGGGAAATGGAATTGGCGGATACGGCGACGGATATGCATTCCATGCTCGAGATGCAGATGTCCGAGGCCAATTCGGCCTTCAATAAATACATACGTCGCAATTATGAACACTGGATATTGCCCGACGGCACCATAGACAGTGGCAATGCCGACATACCGTTGCTCAGTCCCCGGGTGTTGCCCTCCAAAGTGTTCCCGATGCTGCGTGGCGGCGATAAGGTTTTCTTCATACTCATAGACAACTTTCGTCTGGACCAGTGGCTGGCTGTTAAGCCCATACTTGCCGAGATGTTCACATTTGACGAAGACTTGTACACCTCGATACTGCCCACGGCCACTCAATATGCACGCAACGCCGTGTTCTCCGGGCTGATGCCTGCCCAGATTGCCAAGATGTTTCCCGAGCTATGGGTAAATGAAGAGTCTGAGGAGGGTAAAAACGTCAACGAGTCGGCGCTGGTACAGACCATGCTTCAGCGTTATCGCCTGCCCTACAAATTCAGCTACAACAAGATCAATGATTCGGTGGCCGGCGAAAAATTGTTGCGCGATTTCACCAATTTGTTCCACAATGACCTCAATATCATAGTGCTCAACTTCATAGATATGTTGTCGCACGCCCGTACAGAGAGCAAGATGATACGTGAATTGGCCTCCACCAACGCCGCTTACCGCAGCTTGACACAATCGTGGTTTCGCCATACAACAGTCATAGAGATGTTCCGCGACATTGCCGCCGCCGGATACAAAATAGTGCTTACCACCGACCACGGCACCATTCGCGTTAACAATCCCGTCAAGGTTGTCGGTGACAAGAACACCAACACCAACCTGCGCTATAAAGTCGGCAAGAATCTCGGGTATAACCCGCGCCAGGTCTATGAAATCAAGCAGCCCGCGCGTTTCGGATTGCCCTCACCCAATGTTTCATCTACTTATGTGTTTGCCGGCGGGCGCGATTTCTTTGCCTATCCCAACAACTACAACCATTATGTAGCCTATTATACAGACACCTTCCAGCATGGCGGCATCTCCATGGAGGAGATGCTTGTGCCGCTGATAACACTCACTCCGCGATGAAACCGTTGATACTGCCTGCAAGCAAACGTAAGCCGGCGCCCAAGCCTTCGGGCGACAGTAGGCGTCTGGTCGTCATAGGCGCCAACGGCGCCGGCAAAACCCGCTTTACGGACGCTATGTGCGCCGACCCGGACAATAAAGCCTTCCGTCTCAACGCCATAGACGCACTATACGCCGTTCGCAGTCTCGATGCCGAACACAACGCCATAGACGCTCTGGTGGCCGATTCTATTGTCCCCGTGGCCGAGCAGGAGCGCCCTCAATGTCGACTGGAGCGTCTGCTCTCGCTGCTTATGGGGGATGAGCTGGTGAGCCTGCTTGACTACAAAATCGCCCGCCATGCCGGCAAGACCGCATCGCTGCCTCCGTCCACGCGTCTTGATACCGTCTTCGAGCTATGGAAAGCCATATTTCCCGGCAGCAACATGTTCGTTAGCGGTGGCCGCATACGCTTCAGCCGTCGCGACAGCAACGACACCTACAAGGCTTTTCGCCTGTCTGACGGTGAGCGCGTGGTCCTGTACTATGCTTCCGCCGTGCTGTATGCGCCCAAGGATGCAAATATCGTTATCGACAGCCCCGAGATGTTTCTGCATCCCACCACCATGCAAAGTTTGTGGAACCGCATCGAGGAATTGCGTCCCGACTGCCGTATGGTGTATGTGACGCATGATCTTGACTTTGCGTCTTCGCGTTTGGATGCCGAGGTGCTGTGGGTGCGGTCGTATGACGCCGGGCAAAAATGTTGGGACTATGACATAATGCCTCGCGGTGCCGTTACCCCCGATATCTATGCCGCCATCGTGGGCGAGCGCAAGCCCGTACTCTTCGTGGAAGGCGATGTGATACACAGCATCGATTATCGTCTGTATAGCCTTATATTCAGGGAGTATGCGGTCAAACCCTTGGGTAGTTGCGATCGTGTCATTGAGGCCACGCGCACCTTCAACACCCTCAGCGACTTCCATCATTTGACCGCCATGGGCATCGTTGATCGCGACCGCCGCGACGACCGCGAAATCGAGTATCTGCGCAGCCGCAATATCAACGTTCCGGCTGTGGCCGAAATTGAAAACATGTTTCTGCTGCCGGAGGTGGTGGCCGCCGCCGCCGAGGCGTGCGGCAAGAATGCCGGTGCCATCGTCCAAAAGGTCAGGGCGTACATCCTCGGCGAATTCAAGCACATGGCCAATGCGCAGGCATTGGAACATACCCGGCATCGCGTCAAACGGCTTGTCGAATATCGCATAGATGGCAAATTTAACAACATCAATGCCCTGCAACAGCATTTGGCCTCCCTGCCCGAGGAACTCAACCCGCGCGCCATTTACGAAAGCCTGTGCCGCGAGTTTCGCGGATATATATCGCAGGGCGACTATTTGTCGGTGTTGCGCGTGTTCAATCATAAGCCCATGCTGGCCGATTGTGGCGTAGCCACATTGTGCGGTCTCGCCAATAAGGACCGCTACATACGTCTGGTGCTGCGCTTGTTGCGTGGCGATGATGTGTCCGCTCGGCGCATACGTATGGCCGTGCTGCGTGCTTTGGATGTCAAAGACACGACGCCACGGAGTGTGACGGCGCAGACTGCCGCATCTCGCGGAGCGATGTCTCGAAATATTGACGGCACAGTTGCTCAGGTAGAAAATAAAGACAAGAAATGATAAACTTCACACCCATGGCGCGCGCCTTGATGATGCAGCGCGTACGTGCCGCTCGCACCTGGCGCGGCGACGGCATCGAAAAGGCACAACGCCGCGTATTGGCATGGCTGACACGCCGTGGCGCCGTCACCGAGTACGGCCGCGGCCGCATAGTATCTACCGATGATGCCGACGTTTTCCGCCGGGCCGTACCCACGGTGGCTTATGCCGACATACGTCCGTTGGTGCTGCGCATGATTGACGGACAGAGCAATATCTTGTGGCCCGGCAAAGTGCGCCGCTATGCCCAGTCTTCCGGCACCGGTGACGGCCGCAGCAAGTACATACCTATCAGCAATGACAGTTTGCGTCTGAACCATTATCGCGGCGCCACTGATGCAGTAGCCCATTACTTGGCGTTATACCCCGACAGCCGGATGTTTTCCGGTAAGGGATTTATTCTGGGCGGCAGTTTTGCCAACACCCTTGACCGGCCGGCAGCACGCGGTGTCAAGGTCGGAGACCTCAGCGCCAACCTCATAGATGATATCAATCCCGTGGTCAATCTCGTGCGCGTGCCGTCGAAACATGTCGCCCTCATGGAAGACTGGACTCTCAAAGTGCCGGCCTTGGTGCGTGCCGCCCGTGGCGCTAATGTCACCAATATATCCGGTGTGCCGTCGTGGTTTATGACCGTCATCAAAGAAGTCATAAAATCAGTGCCCGGCGCCGAGACCATCCACGATGTTTGGCCCAATCTCGAAGTTTTTTTCCATGGAGGCATCTCCATGGCTCCGTATCGCGACGAGTATGATCGCCTGTGTGACGGCATCCGTATGCGCTATCAGGAGACATATAATGCCAGCGAAGGTTTCTTTGCCGTGCAGGACTTGCGCGAGCACGACAAAGGTATGCTTCTGCTGCTTGACGCCGGAGTCTTCTACGAATTTGTTCCGTTAGAACATTGTGATGATCCGTTTCCACCATCGTTGACCGCTTGGCAAGTCGAGGCCGGGAAGACTTATGCTATGGTTATCACTGCCGCCAACGGCCTGTGGCGCTACCGCATAGGCGATACAGTGTGTGTCACCTCCATCGACCCGCTGCGCATTGTCATAGCCGGGCGTACAGCTCATTATATCAACGCTTTCGGCGAAGAAGTAATGGTACATAATACCGATGCGGCCTTGGCTGCGGCCTGCGCCGCCACCGGCGCAAGCGTGCGCGACTACACCGTTGCACCCGTTTTTGCCGACAGCGGCCATCGCGGCCGCCATCAATGGCTGGTCGAATGGAATGTCCCGCCGCGCGACCTCGAGGACTTCGCCCAACGCCTCGATGATGCATTGCGCAGCGTCAACAGCGATTACGATGCCAAGCGCTCGGGCAATATCTTCCTGGACCGACTATCCATCACCGTGGCCGCGCCTGGACTGTTTGAGCGCTGGCTGGCTTCAACGGGCAAACTCGGCGGCCAACGCAAGGTGCCGAGACTGAGCAACGACCGACACATCATGGACGCTATTACGGCACTTGGCGATGCGCCCGAATCGCGATGATTTTGCAATGTATAAGATTCGGTAGATACACATCTCAAAACAAAATATACAAGAAAGAACAAACACACAAGATACAAAATTATGAAAACCAAACACTTGATTATCGCTGCGGCTATGGCTTTCATCGGCCTCTCCGCTTCGGCAACCGCCTCGGCGTCTTGTTGCGGCGCCCAGGCTGCCCCCAAGTATGTATTCCTCTTTATTGGTGACGGCATGGGCATGGGCCCGGTGATGTCCACTTTGGCCTATCAACGTATGGTACACCCGACAGACACCTTGCTGATGTCTACTTTTCCGGTGGTGTCGTGGTGTCAGACCTACTCGGCTTCTTCGCCGGTGACGGATAGTGCCGCCGCCGGCACGGCTCTTTCGGCCGGCGTCAAGACCAAGAACGGGATGCTCGGTATGAGCCCCGACACCGTGGCCGTGATCTCCGTGGCGCGTCAACTTAAGGATAAGGGGTGGGGTGTAGGAATTATAACCTCCGTTGCGCCCGATGATGCTACGCCCGGCGCGTTCTATACACATGTGCCCCACCGCAGTATGTACTATCAGATAGACTGTGATGCCGCCGCTTGCGGCTACGACTTCATCGCAGGTGCCGGACTGCGCGGACTCAAGGACAAAGAAGGCAAGGCCACTGATGTGTTTGATCGCTTTGCTGCTGCCGGCGTCACCATAGCTCGCGGTCTTGATGCCTTGCCTGCCGCCACGCCCGGCAGCCGCGTGCTGCTCCTGTCGCCCGAGAATGTGGGCGAAACCAACAACGTCAGCTATACCATAGACTCCGTGGCAGGGGCGCTGAACCTCCCGGCAATGACGGGCGCCGGCCTGGAATATGTGCAAGGTACGGCAGCTCAGCCCGGACGCCCGTTCTTTATGATGGTCGAGGGCGGCAATATCGACCACGCGTTGCACGGCAATGACGGCGGCGCTGCTATCAAGGAAATTATCAATTTCGATCAAGCTATACGCGTAGCTTACGACTTCTACCTTCAGCATCCCGACGAGACACTTATTGTCATTACCGCCGACCACGATACCGGTGGTATGACCTTGGGCAACAGCGTGCTGCACTACGATGCCAAGCCCGGATACATTGACAGTCAGCGTGTATCTAAGGAAGAGTTTTCGGCTTATTGCAAGGGTATTCTCAAAAGCCGTCGCATCTTTCTCTGGGATGATATGAAGGAATATTTGACAGATAACCTCGGATTGTTTACCGTAGTGCCTGTATCCGCCGAGCAGGAACAAGCCCTGCGCGACAAATTCGAGGCCTGCTTCACCCAACGCAATTCGGCCGACCAGGAGACCCTATACGCCAGCTTCAATTCGTTTGCCGTCGATGTATTCCGTCATCTTAACGGACAGACCGGCTTCGGCTTTACTACCACCAGCCATACAGGCAATCCCGTACCCGTCTTCGCTGTCGGTGTCGGCGCCTGCCGCTTCAAGGCGCTCAACAACAATAAGGATATTCCGGAAATCATTCGGTCGCTGACCGGAATCTGAAAGCCCGGAACGCCCGGCTCCCGGGAGTAATGGGAGCTATGGGAATAATAATGGGAACGATGGCAAGGCCTATGCGTATGTCATCGTTCCCATTATTATAATTCGTGGTATTTCATTATTGCTGTCCGATAGACTAATTGCTTGCGCCCTTTTTGTTAAATATTTTTAACAGTAAGCAGTTGCTGTGATTAAAAAGTGTTGGTACATTTGCAATATATGTATTAGTCATACATCAATCAGCACCTTGTGATTGTTTTAATAATGCCTTAACGCCACCTTTCAAATCTATGTCATATTTGCGATACTTGTTCAC